>Ga0268299_1000020_pt1 | contig 649106 bp, 636 predicted proteins | sample NOBtaG_FD_193484 | JGI IMG/M metagenome (GOLD analysis project Ga0268299, IMG submission 193484) | Activated sludge microbial communities from bioreactor in Nijmegen, Gelderland, Netherland - NOB reactor | ecosystem: Engineered > Bioreactor > Aerobic > Activated sludge | place: Netherlands... | reverse complement strand
CACCAAGCGCTCGCGCGCGCCCGCTTGACCCAATCAAAAACTGAAGGCAATCGTCATCCGCCGGAAGGACACGCGACCCCTGACGAACTCACTTCGTAACAGGTGGCCGAACTCATCGGAATCCGCACCCTGGGGCCGCGCGCGCCACGCCGCCCAGCCAAAGGTAGAAACCGCGGCGTAACCAGCCGCACGGGGATCGGGCGAAAATCCCGGCGGTTCTGTTGCGGCGCACAAAATATCCCGCACCGCAACATCAATGCTTACAGGCGTGCCGATTTGATCGGCTACGGCAATTGTCCCAAAGTGTTGCAAAAGGAGGAAACGCAAGTGAGCGTGCGCTTCAGAGGGTCGCTTGCGGACATAAGATTGTTCGTCGCCGCGTACGAAGAAAAGTCGTTCACGGCTGCGGCGTTGCGCGAGAACAGTACTCAGTCCGGGGTGTCACACCATATTCGCCAGCTGGAACAGCTGCTTGGTGCGAAACTGTTCGTCCGGGAGCGGGCGGGCGTGGAGGTTACCCCAGCCGCGGGGGAATTCTATCGGACCTGCGTTCAGATAATCAGAGAACTGGACGAAGTCGCGGGACGCATAAGTCGCCTGTCACATGGCCATCAGGGGAGCTTCGCATTAGGCGCCTCGCCGGTTTTGACCCATCGTTTACTCGGGCGCGCGCTCCTCAAATACAACGAACGCAATCCGAACGTTCATGTACGGATCGTGGAATGCGTGGCCGAAGCCCAGCATCAGATGATTATATCGGGCCAAATCGATTTTGGTCTCGGGTCGCAGCCCGCAGGAGGTGCGCTGCGCTCTCGCCGCCTGCTAACCACGGCCGAATGCATAGTTGGCAACGACGCACTAAGTGGGGGTACCGGGGAAATTCCGCGGGGGTCGCAAATCAAACTCGTTTTGCCGATCTTGTCCCCGAAACGGCACGCGGCGATTGCGGCGTCTCTTGCGGCCCAAGGTCTTACGATCGCCGCGGAACTTCGCATCGATTCAGCGCTCGCGATTCTCGATTTGATCGGTCGAAGCGACTGGGTGACAGTTGCACCATGCTTGATATTGGACCCCACCGACGACGAACGACGCTTCAAACTGTATCCGCTCTCAGAGCAGCCTCTCAATCTCTCCATCTATCTCATTGAGGCTGCGTCGCGAACAATGACGCCGGAGGCGCATGCATTTCTGGAATTGTTCCTTGAGCACGCCAACAACCTCAACCAGCTGTGGTCGGAGAGGCTGCCCAATGGAGAGCAGCTACCACGGGCGCAGATTTGACGGGCAACATTGGTGGGATCTCTGGGCGTATCAACACGACGTCACGCCCGACTTCAGTCGGCCGTGCAAGCCCACCGACAACGCCTTCATCGAAGCGTTCAAGACCACACGCTGCTGAATCGACTGGTCGCGACCAGCCCGACCGAGCGATCAGAGTGACGTGCCCCCGCCGCCGGGCCTAGACGCCGTGTTCACCTGGCCATACGAACCGACGACGAGACGGCTGCCCTGTACCTTTGCCACTTGGTCGGTGTTCTCGCTGCCCGCATTTCGAACGACCGCGTGCTCTGCCAGCCGGGGCGAAGTGGCGGATATCGGCTAGCGAGCTTCGTTGAGCGTTGTGCGACTATGCAGTCGAGAATTCATCGCGTCGAAATAGATTTGTCTCGTGTGCCTTCTTCACTGGCCCTAATCGCGGGATAAGGTCCGAGCAGCGCCAGCAACAAAGCGGCGAGAGCAAACAAGACCACCAACGAAACTTCAAAAAAACGATAATCGCCGAATCGATCGTACAATACGCCGCCGAGTAGAGGACCAATTCCAGTGCCAAATGCAAAGCATCCGCACAGTGCTCCGAACACAAAACCGAAATTCTTCATTCCGAAGAATTTGCCCACGAGATAAGCAATACAGTCTGTTTCGGCACCCATTGAAAGTCCAACCAGAAATACGCAAACGGACAGCACGCCGGCGTCACTGACGCCAACTAGGAATACAATCGCCGCAACCGTGGGCATAGACAATGCGGCGACGCCGATAAGCCCCGCATGAATGTGATCGAGGAGGACGCCCCCCGCCAAGCGGCCTATGATAGCGCCGATTCCCAACAACCCTGCGGTGGCCGCCGCGTTTGTCGATGCGAAGCCCGCACTCATCAGCATCGGCACCACATGAACGGCAAATCCAACGATGCCTGTCACCATAAACAGGCTTGCTCCCACCAATTGCCAAAACCAACGCGACCCTAGAATGTCACGAATCGACAGGCCTTGGATCATCGTTGGCTTCACAACAACCGACGTCGACTTCCGAACGAAACGGGCGTCGGTGAAAACTGCAAGTACAACCGGGAGGGCGATGAAGAGAGGAAAACATGCAAGGCCGAGATACGCCGCCCGCCATCCGAAATTCTCGGCCAGAATTGCGGTGGCGATCGGCGCAATTGCGCCGCCGATGCCGGTCCCCGTCAACGCCACTCCCAACGCCGTGCCGCGCGCCGCATCAAAATGGCCGGCGACACCGGTGACCCAGACTGATTGAATGGCCGAATAAGCGACCCCGAGCACGACCCAAACAAGCAGCCAAGTTCCAAAGTCGAAGGCAGACTGAGACAATAAGGCGAGGCAACAACCATACAAGACGAGACCAGGCAATGCGACCCGGCGCACGCCCACTCTGTCTATCAAGATCCCGGCAAATGGCTGCAAGACTATCGAAACGAAGCTGATGGCCGTTATGCCCGTGACGATCTGCTGCCGGGTCCAACCCAAATCCTCTTGGATTGGCTGAATGAGCGGTCCCAAGGAATAAACATGCAAACCAACAGCGGCTGTCCCGAGAGCCGACGCGAAGACTATCGGCCAGCCTTGGCGCCATTCAGCGGTTCGGTTCGATTGCACGACCATCGACTCCCACCGCCTCGCGCCTGAGGCCGACCGGCACCTTAGCGCAGTCTTTGGAATCATCCAGAAGTTCTATCGGCCCGCACGATACAAGAGCTCGCGCCGATCACCGTCACGCACCATCGTCAAATTCGTCGCTTCAAAGCGGCGGCGTCGAAGCTCGTGCCCATCGCCGACTGCCGCGCTCGCCGGTGTCGCGCGCGGCGTGCTGGCGCCACCACTACGCCGACGCTAGGTCAAATTACGCTCAACCAACCACGTCGCGCGCTCCGGCGCCGCGCGATCTTGACCGTGCTCTCGAACACGCTGCGCAAAATGTCAGCGTCGCGGAAGCGGCCGTGGCGGTTCTTCGAGAAAGTGGAGTGATCAGGGATCGTATCTTCGAGACCCAATCGGCAAAACCAGCGGTACGCCAAATTGAGGCGCACCTCTTCACACAGACGCCGCTCGGAGCGGATGGCGCAGCAATAGCCGATCAGCAACATCCGGATCATCAATTCGGGATCAATCGAAGGCCTGCCGAGGTGGCTGTAATGCGGCGCGAGCTGAGCACGCAGGCTTGAGAGATCGAGCACCGCATCGATCTTGCGCAGCAAATGATCGGCCGGAACCTGCTCATCGAGATTGAATTGGTAGAAAAGCTGATCCTGCGATCCTGATTTCTCTCCCATCATCGCCGCCTCCATCAGTGTCGTCACTGCACAGATGGAATCACGCTTCGCGCTTCAAATCACCTTTTCGACGCGGACAGGATTTAAGCGGCCGCCCCTTGACCCCTTAGAGGACAAAATTGGCGAATTGCTGCCTGATGAGAAAGACGGGGCAGCGTCGCGAGTGCGCTCGAAGACAGCCGGTCGCGCCTTCGGTGCTGAGCCTCATGGCTTGGTGTAACTCGCGCGAGTGGCTTCTGGCGCTGGTTTGCGCGGCGAGCGGGGGCGGGCAGGTTGGGCTGCGCGCCCCCGCGAGCTTTAACAATTTAGTCGAGATCGTCATCAGGCGGCCTACGTTCGCGCGCATAAGGCTTGTCGAAGATACCCTCGGTACCGGGGATGCCTTCGAGCGGATCGATCGAAAGGAGCTGGCCCTCGGTAGCTTTTTCCCATTCGGCCAATTGCATGGGCGAATAGATCACCAGGACACCCGTGTTTGGGTCGACCGTGGGCGCCTTGTCGAGCAGGCCGGCCTTGGCTGCGACCGAGAGGTACTGACGCACATGTTTGTCGTCGGCGTCGTCTTTCATGGCGCGACGAACCAGTTTGCGCATGATGATCTCGTGCGCCGACATGTTCGTGCGGGCGCCGCCAGCCATTACCGGGAAATCCTCAAGCGCGATTTCCTTAAAAGTTGCGGCAAGCGATTTTTCCTTTTCGAGTAATTTCTTCGCCTCTCTTTCCTTGCGCTCGAGTTTGTTCAGGCGGCGCCTCTTGTGGCCGCCACTGGGGCAGCCCGATTGACCTTTTTTGAACTGATGCTTCTTCGGCGGCTTGCAATAACCCCCGCCGCTATCGTCATCGTCGTCGTTTTGGCCGGTCATGATTGCAACCCCACCAATGACGCGCTTTTGCCCGTGTACGCCTCGTAGCGCTTCACGATGATGTCGCAGTAGAGCGGGTCGATTTCGATTAAGCGCGCGCTGCGGCCACACCGCTCGGCCGCAATTAACGTCGAGCCCGAGCCGCCGAAGGGGTCGAGTACGATGCCGCCGCGCCGGCTCACGTCTTTGATCGCATCTTCGACAAGCGCCACCGGTTTCACGGTAGGATGCATGGCAAGCTCGGCGTCGCGCTGCTGGCCGAACGCATTCACCCCGGCATAGGACCACACGTTGGTGCGGTTGCGCCCGAACCGGCCGAGTTCGACAGTATTGCAGTGGGCGCCCGTGCCGCGCTTAAACACGAACACAAGTTCGTGCTGGCTTCGATACAACGAACCCATGCCGCCATTGGTTTTGGCCCAAACGCAGACGTTTTTCAGTTCGTCGAACACAACAAGGCCGGCGCTTAACAACTCGCGCATGTGGCGCCAGTCCATGCACACGAACACGATAGCCCCGTCGCGCGTAACACTTGCCGCTGCGCCTAACGTCGTTTCGAGGAAAACCTGAAACTCGGCTTCAGACATTTCGCCCGACGCCATCGCAAACTCGCGGCGTGTCGCTTTGCCGTTGCCGCCAACGAACCCGTCGATCGGCACGTTGTAGGGCGGGTCGGCGAACACGACATCAGCCGCTTCGCTGGCCATCAAGGTTGCATAGGCGCTGGGGTCGCGAGCATCAGCGCAAAGCAAGCGGTGTCGCCCAAGGCGCCACACATTGCCTGGCTGCGTCACCGCTTCGATTGGCGGGGCAGGGAGTTCGTCGGCGGGGTCGCGGTTAGAGCCGGGATCAGCATCGCCCGCTTCGTCGAGGATAAGGTCGATTTCAGCGGTGGCGAAGCCTGTGAGCTCGACCTCGAAATTCAAGTCGATCAGGCTTTGCAGCTCAATCGCCAGAATTTCCTTATCCCAACCAGCCAGTTCGGCCAGGCGGTTGTCGGCCAAGATGTACGCGCGTTTGTCGGCCTCGCTCAGATGCGAAAGTCGAATAGTCGGCACGCTGTCGAGGCCAAGCAGTTTGGCGGCTTCGACCCGGCCGTGGCCGGCGATGATTATTAGATCGTCATCGACCAGCACCGGGTTGGTAAAGCCGAAGCGTTCAATCGACCGAGCAATTTGCTCGATTTGTCGTTTGGAGTGGGTGCGCGCGTTGCGCGCATAGGGTTTCAGCGCGCGCACGGGCGCGTGTTCGATAGCGTAGGCCACTGTGGGCTCCTTCGTTTCAAAACGCGACGCAGCCCGCATGGGCGGGTCGCTTGGGGTTGGATTTGAAAACGAGGGAGCGGCCAGGCCCCATCGCGGGCGCCTTCGGATCAAACGAGGCAATCGCTGCGCTCGCCCACCCGGGGTACTCAACTCGGCTAGCGACGCAAAGGCCGCCCTGGCGCCCGCGGCGGCATCGCGCCAACCGCGCCTGCGGGCAGGCATCGCGCCCGCCGCATAGCACTCATCAAACGCGCACCACAGAACTACAGACCATCGCGGTCCTGCCGGAGATTGCGGCTAGGGCATCGCGCCGCCAGCCTATGCATCCGGCGCCACAGAGGCGCTTGACCCGACCGAGTTGGCTATCACGACGTGCCACATCAAGCCCCACGCGGCTGAGGCGCGCGAAAGAAAATGAGGCGCGCATTTTGAGTTTCGTCGCGCTGTCACACGCGAAGTGCGATCTCGATGCGCACGACGCGCCCCAGCTTCGCGTCACTCATTTCCCTGCAGTGCGATCCCAAATTCCCTGCATAAAATTCGCCCTTTTGGGACGCCCTTCCGAAGAATGCGGGGAAACACTGGGGTTTGGAGCCGGGGTCGGCGGATTTCGGAGCCCCGCGGCGAAAAAAGTCCCTGCACGGATAAACGTTTGCAGGGAATACCAGGGAATTTCCCGCAGAGACCGGTCCGCTCGCGACTGTCACCACCGCCATTTTCACGATTCTTTTCAATCAGTTGTGACGAGCGTTGCGAAGACGCGAAAGCGCTCGATCGCGGCTGGGTACCAGCTGGGTACCAAATGCACGAAATCGCTGAGTGTCGTCGGTGCGCGAGCGTCGTCGCTCACGCCATTCCGAAGCGCCGCCGCAAAGCCTCTGAGCGAAGCGCACGGGCCTTTCGCGCTGCCTCACGCCATTTCCCCGCTAGTCGCTCGCGTTTGGCGCCTGTCGGCGTCCTCACGCCGTTTGCGCCGTCGAGCCTGCCGCGCAGCTTGTCACGCCGACGATAAGCGCGATCCAGTTCGCCTTCGCTCTGAGTAGCGTAAGTGATGGCATGTGCATCACGCGATGCGAATTCGCCGTCGAGCAATGGCATGACCTCGCAACGCCGCCCTAAGCGCGGGCAAACGAAGTAGTAGCGCCAACCGCCGAAGGGGCATGGTATGCGATCGATGGTGATTGTTTGCCTTTCGGGCAGGCCATCTTTGACGTGCCACACCACCGTGATGTGCGGTGCGCTCACACTACGGAGATCGGCCGTCACTTGAGCGGGCCGGAGATCAACGCCACGCGTCCGCCAATTGACGACACCGCACGTCACCACCCCAGCTTTGAGAAAACCCCACGCTCTGAGCAGCCGGAGGCCGGAGTAGACGGGCAAACGATCGAAGCGATGGAGGCTGATCTTGCAAGCAGTCTCTACAAGCTTTGGAATCGCATGTCCTCAGGCAGCTACCATCCAGAACCGGTTCGACGGGTGATGATCCCGAAGGCCGGTGGCGGTGAGCGACCGTTGGGCATTCCAACAGTTGCTGATCGCGTTGCGCAGGAAGTCGTGAAACAGCGCCTAGAGCGGGTACTCGAACCGATCTTCCACGACGACTCCTATGGGTATCGTCCAGGACGTTCGGCCATCGACGCCATACGCAAAGCGCGTCAGCGGTGCTGGCGTAGCAACTGGGTGCTCGACATCGACATCAAAAGCTTCTTCGACACGATCGACTGGGAGTTATTGCTCAAGGCCGTCCGTGCCCACACGGATTGCGCTTGGGAGCTGCTCTACATCGAGCGTTGGCTGAAGACGCCGGTGCAAATCGAGGATGGCAGCGTCGTCGCGCGAGAAGCAGGCACGCCGCAGGGAGGCGTCATCAGTCCTCTCTTGGCAAATCTGTTTCTCCACTATGCATTCGACACGTGGATGTCGCGGAGCTTCCCCGACATCCCGTTCGAGCGCTATGCCGACGACATCATCTGTCATTGCCGAAGTGAGGCGGAGGCGCGCGCTCTATGGCGTGCGCTCGACGCGCGTTTCGCAGCGTGCAGACTTCAACTGCACCCGCAGAAAACGAAGATCGTCTATTGCAACGATTGGAACCGGCGTGGCGATTTCCCCGTCGTGAGCTTTGACTTTCTCGGCTATAACTTCAGGCCGCGTAAGTCGATCTGGCACGGGAAGCTTCACGTGCATTCCTTCTTGCCGGCGATCAGTCCGAAAGCCATCGCGGCGATCGGGCGGACGATTCGTGGGTGGCGCTTGCATCGCTGGGTGCAGATGAGCCTCGAAGAGCTAGCCGCGACGTACAACAAGTACATCCAAGGCTGGATCGGGTACTTTGGTCACTTCTACGGCGGTCGCCTCTCGCAGGTGCTCCGCCGAATAGACGTCTTCTTGATCCGCTGGGCGCGACAGAAATTTCGCCGCCTGCGGCGTCGTCCGCGCGGAGCGCGTTATTGGTTGATGCATGTGCGTCGATCGCAACCCACGCTCTTCGCGCATTGGCGTTTCGTGAACGAGGGCGGCTGGACATCGGGAGCCGTGTGAATCGAGAGGTTCAAGCACGGTTCTGGGAGCAGCCGGAGGTGAAAGCCCTCCGGCTGACTCGACTGACGCAGGCGGCGCACAGTTGGGGTGTTGGAGAGCAGAACTCGCGGTTCTGTATCGATGTGCCGAGTCTGACTGTTTGCGTTCAAGTCCTATTGTTCGACCGAGCGAGGGCAGGTGGTGCATTGACATCATAAGGGTCACACCGCTGTTTTTATGAAGGCTCGAATTTTCACGATTTGATTTCAACCCTTTGCGCTTCGACACAAATGAGGGCGTCTCCGGGAAGGGATTTGGGTACCAAATAGGTACCAAATGTTCAAAAACGCCAGCTGCCGTTTGGCACAGTCCGCCATCGTGCACGGCGCGCCAGGGCCATATCATCGGCGCGTCAGCGTTTGCCCCAGGCGCGCGCACGGTGGCAGTCCGCAGAATTCCAGAGCGCCGCGCATCGCTCTGAAGCGAGCGATACTATTCCTCGCGCCCGGTACTCAAACGGGAGCGAGTTAAGAGGCGCGGCGTGAAAGCCTAGCTGCGCACGGCGATACCAAACGCGGCGAGATCGGCAGCCGCACGTGCGAGCAAGGCGCGAGTCTCATACGGATCGTCCCGCGGATCGATCAGCTCGTGCGCGATGGAAATTTTGCCTGCGACGCCCTCAAGGCTCAGCGCCGGTTCGCGCGCAAGAATGGTTGTGATCTGCCGCCGCTGGCGATCCAATTCGTCGATGCGCGCGGGGATTTCGCTAAGTCGCCGCGTGCGCGGTGTAGATCTATTCCATTCTTCGTGCACGCGCTCTTTGCCCAGGAGCGCCGTCAGGCGTTCAAACTCCTGCTCGTGAGCGTCCCATAGCGTTTCAATCTCGGAGGTGCATGCAAGGCAGCGCTGGGCCAAAGCCGCCTGCGGGTCGAGGAGTGTAGATGTGTCGCCACTTTGGCCCCCGACCACCGCAGAAGCCATAGACGTCAAGACCATTTCCCGCCGTGTCACCATGGCGTTATGCTCCAGTGCTCGCGTGGATTCGCGGGCGCATTGTAGTGATCTAATTTAGATCAGTTGTTGATCAAAAATAGATCAGCGTCAAGGGCTGGATCGGGGAATTCGCGTGAGTATCACGAGAGCGCAATTGCGCATGGCGCGCTCTGCTCTTGGATGGAGTGCGGCCGAGCTCGCCGAGGCCGCCGGAGTCGGCGCCGCGACCGTGCGGCGTTACGAACGTGGCGCCGAAATTCTCCCAGACAGGCTCGATCTCATGAAGCGCGCACTCGAAAAGGGCGGCGTTGTCTTCCTGGCCTCCGACGAACTCAAAGGGGGAGGCCCAGGCGTTCGTCTGAAAAAGTAGGCGCGTCTCATCGAAACGACGACGCGAAGCGCATCACGACACGCGATCATCGTTTCCCGTTGTCGCCCATTCGTTGCCCGGTGTTTCCTGCACCCTTCATCGTCTTGACCGAAACGATCACGTCGTGCGGCTCTTGTGCGTCACCCAATGCACAGGAGCAGAACGCCATGCTTGAGATTATCGAGGAACCCCACGACGGCCCGCGCAACGACCCATTCTATTCGCGCAAGGAAGCCGCGCGCTATCTGACACAACTCGGCTTGGAGACCGCGCCGCAAACACTGGCGCGTAAATTCCACGAGGGCACAGGCCCGCTCTGCACCCACGTCGCAGATCGCGCCATGTATCGCCGCTCGCACCTTTTGGAATACTTCAAAAGCCAAGTCTCGGCGCCGCGTCGCTCGTCCAGTGAGCCGCGCACACCGCGCGACGGCCAAAGCCAATGATGACCCTTCGAGCGCGTGGCGCGAACGGCTCGCGCAATATTAGAACGCCATTGGCGTTTGCGCCCGCGCATGTTTTTATCATGGTGCGATGATCAAGCGTGATGCACCCGCTTTTGTCCGATCGCGCCGCGTCCGCGCGTGTTTCTCGCCGCCGCTTCTAACCCTGCATAACCTCGTGGTAGGGTGAAAGTAGGGTGCGGATGGTGAAAGACCTCATCCCACAAAAGCGCGTCATGGCTGAACTCAAAATCAGCCGCTCCAGCCTGTGGCGCGCGATGCACAGCAACATCGAAGGCTTTCCGGCGCCGATCATCGTGCGCAGCCGCCTCTATTGGCGCCCATCTGAGTTGCCGGCGCTACGCGCCGCACTCGATCAATTCCGCGGCCGCAAAGCCTTCGAACAGAATCGCCGTCACGCACGGGCCGTGGCGGCCCGCGCCGAGGCGACAGGGCTGCGAGCCAAGACGCGCAAAGCAAAACCCGCACCGGCCCAGCCCGATTTGTTCGGCGAAGCGGGCAAGCCCGCGCCAGAAGGCGCGGAGGCGATCAAAAGCCAAGATCCAGGCCGAAGCCCTTCCCGCGATTGACGCTCTTCTCAACGCCGCGCCCATATTTGAAGTCGAAGCTGCGGCCATTGACTTGACCTGAGACGAATTGATTGAGGGCGCGATCCATTTCCTTGCGCCAGGGCACAAGCGTTGCGGTGCGATCGTGCTCGATCAAGGCCCAGCTCTGTTGGGCGGCGTGAATTCGGCTCGTGAAGATGCCCTGCACGCGCTCGCCGTCGCGCGCCAGATGCGCCACCCGGCCGGTGTCGCGCTCAATGCGGTCGCGGGTGGATTTGAGCTCGATCTGTCCCAGACGTTCGTGCCAATCCTCGACGGTGTGGAAACCGTCTTGCCGGCGTTCTCCAAGCCCAAGACGCTCCAGAAGTGTTTCCCGTTGTTTCCAGGCATCGCGCGCCTCGGTGCCAAAACGCGCGTAGCGAAGCTGGCTCTTGTCCTCCAAACCGTCCGCCATGCGGTCGAGCCAGGTGGGGCCGTGATATTTGGCTTGGTGCTCAATCGCGTGCGGATCGATCAGCCTGACCTCCGCGCTCTCGCGCCCGCCCATGTTCTCGCGGGCCAAGACGCGATCGAGATAATTCTCCGGCAGCCGAAATGTGCCGTCGCGATCGCGCGCGACAATGCCCTCGCGCCGCAACGCCTCAAGCCGGCGCTCGTGCATCTCGATATAGGCGGCTCGATCCGTGGGCCGCGCTTCACGATGCAGCTCGGCCGAATATGTGAGACCGTTGTCTTCGGCGATCTCCCAGATGGTGCGGTCCGATGGTTTGATGTCAGGCGAGCCACGCGACAGCTCGACGATGGCGCCATGCTCGACACCGGACAGCGCTCGCAAATCCTCCACGCGCGAAACGCGCGCCGTCCAGAATTCGCCGTCGATGCCTTCGACTCCGATGAGGCTGGGGCCTCTCGCGTCGGTTCCGAGGCTTTCCCAGCCTACCAATCGACCTGTGACGCGTTGGCTTGAATGCGCCGCCTCCAGCTCGCGCGTGCGCTCGGGCTCCAGCCCGCGGTTCTCCTGCGCCAAGAGCCGCGCGGTGGTGCGCTCTCGATCGCGCACATCGCCCAAACGGATCAGCGTGTCTTGCAGCTTCTCGTCGAGGTGCCAGAGGCCTGGCTTGCTCTGCTCGGCAAGCTCCCAAGCTTCCAGCTGATTGAGACGCTGCACCAGGCGGCTCGCTTGCATGCCGTCGTCGCCAAGCATGCCCATCGAAATCTCGCCGCCACGCGAACGCTGCAGCAGCTCGCGGTCAAGGTCGGTGAAGCGCTCCAGCTTCACGGCCTGATCCAGCCCGTCGCGTTCGAGCCTCGGCCCCAAGATCTCCGTCGCCAACTCTTCGGCGCGGCCCCGGAAACCATGGGAAACATAATCACGCGACATGACAAGGTCGCGGCCTTGCCCATCGACGCCGCGCGCCAGCAGGTGAACATGCGGATGGCCGGTGTCGTGGTGTTCGGCCGCGACCCAATCGATCCTCGTGCCAAGGTCAACCTCGACCCGGCGCATCAGCTCTCGCGTATAGTCCTTCAGATCATCGATGGCCCCGCCATATTCGGGCGAGATGATCACCCGGAAATGGTGATGGTCTTTCTCGCAGCGCTCCACGAACGGCGCGCCAAAGGCTTCGTCGAGCTCTCGATCAAATGCCTGGACCTTGTCGCCGTCTCGACCAGCGCCGTCGCGCTCGACATAGAGCGTGTGGCGCATCATCGAGGCTGCACTGCGTCCCCCGCCGCCATGCGTCACGGGCTTGATCTTGACCATCACCTTCTGGCTGCCCGACGGGCACTGTGGCGTGGGCGGTTTGACGTTCGGCGCGCCGCGTTTGCGATTGAACCAGGCCGCGCGCTTGCGCGCGGAAACACGTTTCGAACTTGCCGCAGAGGGCGTGGGAAACATTCTGTTGGGCCCGTGACGCATTGGACGCGCGTAACCGAACTTGCCCTCAAACGCGTCGTCGCCATTGTTAGAATTCATCGCCAACGCTCCATTTTTCGGCGCTAGCGGCTCATTTCATCACGCGGCCCGCCTGCGGCCTGCGAGGCACGTTTGCCGGTCGCGCACGGCCTGCAAAAAAAGATGTGCAGACAAGCCGCTAGTGCATCCAGCACTGCGGCGCATTCTATCTTGCCCTCTTAATCGGCCAAGTTTTCGCGTTCTTCTTTCTCATTCCTCGTTCTCCTTTGTTATTCGCGACGCTGCATCAGAGGCGCACGCTTGTGAAGATCGCCTGGTCGAGATGATGGCGTCAGCCCGTCATGCACTCTTCCGGGCTCAATCATTGATCGGCCCACTCTGTGGTCGGAGTCGCGGGGGCGCAGGCACTCGTCACACGCATTCAACCGCGCTTGGCCCGAAGGCTGTCGCAGGCAAGATATCGTGCTCTCCCGCATCTCTGGCATGGCTGGACGTCACTCCCTCTCGGGATCTCCTCATTTCGCGCTGGCCGTCTCAGGCCGTCGCAGCCGGATTGGAAAATTGAAATGCGGTGTCGTCGCGCCACATGGCGTACATGATCACGGCGAGCTTGCGCGCCACCGCGGCGACAGCCTTCTTGTGGCCGCTGCGGTGAGCGATCTGCAGACCCCAGGCCTTCAAGCTGCACCACCCCTTGTAGCGCGTCAGCAGGCTCTTGGCGGCTTCGTAGAGCACTGCGCGCACCTCCTTGTCGCCGCGCTTGGAAATGCAGCCTGGCCTGTCGACGGTGTCGCCGGACTGGTAGCGCTTTGGCGTCAGCCCAAAATGGGCGCCGACGATGCGGGCGCGTTTGAACCTGGTCGGATCGTCAACTGCGGTCTTGAAGGCGAGGGCTGTCACGGGGCCAACGCCGGGTATGCCCATAAAGCGCAGGCACACCGGATCGCGGCTCGAGACTTGGACCAAGAGCTTGTGCAGCTTGAGATATTCGACCCAGAGCGCCGCTCGCGCGCGCAGCATGGCGTCACACAATCCGGCCAACAGCGGATCGTAGCCGACCTGCTCACGCACGGCGTCCTCAAAATGCGCGCGGCCTGTCAGGTGCAGCTTGATGCCGAACACCTTTAGCGAGTGGCGGATCGCATTTTCGAGATCGAGGAACTTGCGCTTCAGGTTACGCCGGTGCGTAAGCAACAAGCGTAGGCGGTAGCTCTCCTCGCTCTTGACGTGGACCTCCCGGAACCAGCCCGTGCGCATCATCTGCGCTAGGCCGCGGGCGTCGTTCTTGTCGGTTTTGTTTCTCTGGGCCTTCAGAACCGAGCGTACATGGATGGTCTCCAGGCACACTACTTTCAGATCACGCTCGATTAGGCCCCGCTGCAGCCAGGGCGACAGCGCGCCGGCTTCGTGGCCAACCCGCCTCAGCTTGTCTCGAAACGGATGTAAGAAATCGGCGATCGCATCAGGCTCGCTCAGCGCTTTGCCCTCGATCACGGTCTTGCCTTCGGCATCGACCACGCAGATCGCGGTCTCTTTCATGGCGACATCTAATCCGGCAAAATACTCCATGGCTGTCCTCCGCCGTTGACGTGCAAGCCGCGCGGGCGGCTCGCGTTGAACGACGTCATTGTGGGGGACAGCCACCGCGCTCGTCGCCGGCGCCTCAGAGGCGCGTTTCTTTTTCGGTGGAGAAGTTGAGCCGCGCGCACTGCACGCGGGCGTTTCGCTCGGCCGGCCGATTACGCCAGCCTTCAACCCTTCGTCTTTTTCCGCATTATTCCCGCAACTACTTTCTTCATCGGCACCGAGGTTGGGCGTGAAGATCAACATCAAAAGCAGCAGGGAGGAAGCAGTGAGAGGGATGGGCGCATTTCAAATGGCGCAGATGAAGCATCGCGACGCGCGCGTGTTTGAGCTCTGTCAGCACTTGCGATCGGCGACCGATATTTTCGAGCAGATCGCAGCGGAGCCGTATCGGCCGCCAGAGAAGTCAGTGCCGGAGCCTGCGTCTCAACCTGTCGCCGCACCACCGCGTGAGCTCCCGCCTGAGAAGTTGACGTTCACGATGAAGGAAGCGTCCGCCGCCCTGGGTGTTGGTAAGACCACGCTCTATGCCGCGATTGCGGACGGGCGGCTTGCCGCCGTAAAGTTGGGCAATCGCACCTTGATCCCAGCAGATGCTTTGCACGATTGGCTCGCTTCGCTGCCCGCGGCGCGGTCGCGGATCTAAAGCTTGCGAGCAGGCGCCGCCGCCCCGTCGTCGGATCCGGGCCCGCAAGCGCGAGACGTGCGGATATGTGCCTCAACGCGTGATGCGAGAGCCTAACAGTCACTCCCATTAGCCGGACAAAGCGGAACGCGTCGGAATGACGGTCTGACGGTCACATAATCAAAATACGGTCACATAATCAAAGGTACTGGGACGGCTTGGGCGCCGTCCGAGCAAATCCGTGCGATCAGGGCGTCGCGATGAGATGGGTCATGTGGCGCCAGCCCACGCTCGATAGCATCGCCCAGGACCGTCTGAAGTGCGTCTACCGCGTTGAGCAACGCGCTGTCGAAGGTCTCGCCTTGGGTGATCGCCGCCGGCACGTCGGGAAACGTCACCGAGAACCCGCCGTCATCCTCGGGGCGGAAGGCTGCTATGAAAACTGCGCGCGGCATCTCAAACTCCGTCAGACTGTCTCGTAAGCGCTACGCCGGCTTTTTGGGCCGTCCCCCGCGCTTTCCATTTTCGCGAGACGCAGCAGCCTTCTGAGCCGTGCGCGCGCGTCCGCCTTGGGCTCCTAGCCGAGCGGCCATCCATTTGCGCGAGCCCATGGCGCCTTCGATCAGGCCCGGCACATAAAGGTCCGCGTCGAGCTTTGGAAAGTGGATACCCGTGCCCGCCGCTGTCACTTCGATCTCACTCAGCTGCGAGGCGCGGGCTCCTTCTAGACCCTCAGCGATCGCTGGTGGAAACGAGACGTCCACGCCGTTGGCAAGGCTGACGACGATCTTCCGTGACTTGGCGTCATAGCGCGCGGAAAGGGCAGCCGGATACTTTGCCCTGCGTGCCCGAGCGCGCTGATTGGCGCGATCAATGAGATCTGTCGTCATGGCGCGATCATAACCTAAACGGTTAGGTTTTCCAGTGGGAGCGGAGGTTGCAGTGACCAGAGCATGTCAGCCGCATCCTGGTGACCGATTTTGCCAGCTTGCGCTGCGCAGTGACCGATTCTGGCAGGTCGGTGAGCGACTTCGCCAGGGAGAGCCACTCAGTGACCGAACTGGCCCGGTGGCGCGAAGCGCGCCCGGCCATCAGCCGGGCGGCTCGCGCGGTGGCGCGTCGATGAACTGCAGAAGATAATCGCACGCTTGCTGCGCCTTGCCAGCAGCGAAGAGGAAGGCGGACGGTTGGCTCTGCAGAACCTTGAGCCATGAGTCGATATAGCAGGCGTGATCTTCAACATGATCGCCGGGCACGTGGAGCGTCGCGCCGACCATGGCGGCCGAAAGCTCAGCGACGAGTTCTTCCAGCGCATAGCCGGCATCGCCGAAGCGTTTGGCGCCAAAATCACGGTCGAGCCTGCTCGACGCGCGCGTCCAGTGCGCACTCTCGTGCAGACGCGTGATCAGATAGCTGCCGATGCCGGCGAAGCTCTCACGTGATGGCAGGTGGATCGCGTCGGAGGCGGGAGCATAATAGGCGCGGTTGCCGCCGTGGCGCACGACGGCCGGAATGCGTTCGATTTGCAGAAGGAGCTGGGCCTCGCGCTCTGAAAGCGGCGCGGAAGCAGGCGCGGACGGATAGAATTCTTCGGGCAGGCCTTCGACCTGGTCTGCGCAAAATACGGTATATCCCCGCAAGATGCGCTGTGTGCGAGCGGACGCTTCCGGAGTCTCCTCGGTAGCTTCGTCGCGAACCAGGCGTTCGCCGTAATACACAACAAAGGCGCCGCGCTCGCCTTTGCGTACGCGGGCTTTGAGCGCCTGTGCTTGCTTGAAGGTGAGCCAGTAAGGCGAGGCGAACTCGCGTTCGAGCGCGGCAGCCCAGAGCGCGATGGTGTTGACGCCTTTGTACGGAAGGCCATTCGCGCGCAGCGGAAGCGAGATCGAAGTATTGGTGGACCAAGGACGTGTCCACGGTCGCACGTCGCGCTTGAGCGCCTCTAGAATGGCGCTGGTGACCCGCGCGGCTGGGGTGAGGCGAGGTTCGGTCGCTGGGGTAGTGACGCACAACATGGCGAGTTCTCCGATGCGCCAGGGACGATCCCCGGCGTCGGAGCCGCTTGGCGCGGCGCAAGTGGCGTGCGGCGCACCCAACGGGCTGCAACGGTGTGGAAGACGGCGTGAGCCGTTGCGGCCGCATGCACGCGACGCGCGGCTTGAGACGACGTCGGGGATCGTCCCTGGCGGGCTCGGTGAGTTGAGCCATGGAGCGCCAAACCCAGACCGGCCGAAGCAGCTCGACGAACTTTGGGAAGTTGTATGTCGGCGCGGTTTGCAAAGAGCTGGTTCAAGCGCGCGCGTCGAAAGCTGACATGCACGATCGTTTGAGCTAAGAGCGCCGCGTGAAAACAGAAATGTTAGGCGTGGACGTCGGGGGCGTCCTCGTTGATCGCATCAACGCCGACGGCTCGGACACTTCGTTTTTCTCGGATCGCTTTCTTGAAACGCCCGCGGTTGCAGGCGCTTTCGATACTTTGACGCGTCTGGGGCGCGAACGGTTTGGTCAGCGCATTTGCATCATATCGAAGTGCGGTCCTCGGACGGAGGAAAAAACCCGCCTTTGGCTCGCACATCACAAGTTGCTCGATGTGCTCGGTCTCGATTCTCAGGCGCTCCATTTTTGCCGAAAGCGGCCTGACAAAGCGCCGATCTGCAAGCGTCTTGGCGTGACCCATTTCATCGACGATCGGATGGAGGTGCTCACTCACCTAACCAGCGTGCGACATCGGATACTGTTCGGTCCGCAAGAGGAAGGCATGAAGGCGAAGGGAGTAATGAGGGCCCTGACGTGGTCGGAGGTAGCCGCGAAGTTGCTCTAGCATTCCGGGGGCTTTGACCTCGCCGGGTATCGTGGTGCCGAGAAGCTAAGCTCTGTCATTGCGCATCGGCGGTGCTGCCGGCGAAGGTGATGACGGCCACGGTGAGCGCTGGCGGCGGCGCGGAGCCGAGCACGCTCGCCTCGTCAAAAAATGATCAAGTCCGTCAGCGCAGCTAGTGGCTGATTATAATAGGAAATTCAGGCCGGGGTGTCCCCACGGCTTGCTGTGGTCAAATCTCACGGACACAGAGGTGGTGCCTTTTTTCGCGCTCGTGAGGCACCGGATGCCAATCTAGACCGATTATATCTGCGGCACTATATGACGCCTGATGAGCGTCACATTGCGCAGATAACATAATGGTAACTAGATTGAGAGTACAAGACGACGCCTGGAGAGCGGCATGTCGGACGCCGGGTATAACGCAAAGACCATGGGGGCGCGGACGGCGCGCCTCATCGCTGAGTTGAACGAGCAGCGCCGCACCGTGTTCACGGTCGACGAGGCAAGCCGGCTCATGGGCGTCACAACCCAAAGGGCGCGTGATCTTTTGAGCAAAGCCGAAAAGCGCGGGTTGGTGACGAGGCTCAAGCCTGGTCTCTTCAATCTCGTGCCGTTCGAGCGTGGACACGACACCTTTCATGTCGACAATCCTTATCTGATCGCGCGCGCGCTCGTCGGCGAGGCAAGCTATTTCATTTCGCATGGCAGCGCGCTCGAATTACACTCGCTGACGACGCAACCGCAATTGGCGATCAGCGTCTCTGTCACCCGGCGTCTCCATCCTCAATTCATTCAAGGGTACGAATTCCGCTTCATCAAAATCGATGCGGCAGACGTTTTCGGACTGAGTGATTTTTGGGTGACGCCGGATCAAGCCATCAAAATCAGTGACCCCGAGCGTTCGATCATCGATGGGCTACATCAGCCGCAACATGCAGGCGGCGTCAGCGAAGTCGCCAAAGCGCTTTGGATCGGTAAAGGCAAGCTCAAGATCGAGCGGCTCATCGAATACGCGCTGCGTCTTGATGTGGGCGCTGTCATTCGCCGCCTGGGCTATCTCCTTGATCTCTATCAGATGGCGGACAGGCAACGCTTGGAAGCATTGCGAATCAAGCTTACGCCTACCTATCAGCGCTTGGAGCCGCTGCTTCCTAACGAGGGCGCGATGCTGGCGCGGTGGCGCATTCGGCTCAATATCGATCCCGACGAACTTCTGGCGCTTCGGCACACCTGATGATTCCGCAACGAGATCTTTCCCGGATTGCCAATGACCTCGCGAAAGAGGGCAAGCGGCGCATCCAAGAGCAGGTTATTGAACGCGATTATGTGCTGGCCTGGTTCTTGACCGGACTCGCAGGTCATGGCCTGCGCGAAAAGCTCGCGTTCAAAGGCGGCACCGCGCTCCGGCGTTGTTGGTTTGATGACTATCGCTTTTCGGAGGATCTCGACTTCAGCCTGATCGAGCCGATGTCGCTTGAAGACATTCTCGCCGGCCTCAACGAGATTTTTGCCGCCGTCAAAACGCAGTCCGGGGTCGACATGGCGTTTGATCGCGAGGATCGCGACAGCCATCAAAACACGCACACGTTCTATCTGAGCTATAAAGCGCAATTGCCGGCGCGCGGTTCGGTCAAGGTGGACATCACCATCAAGGAGACTTTTTGCTTTCCTTTCGCCGACCGTCCGATCCTTCGCACCTACGTAGCATTCTCTGATCTTCCCCAGGGGCCAACCATCAAGGTCTACAGCCTTGAAGAAATTCTGATCGAGAAACTATCGGCACTTTCGGACAAAGCGCGTACCGAACCGCGCGATCTCTATGACCTCTGGAATTTGCTTGAGGAGAAGGCCTTTCGTATCGGCGAGTTCAAAACCGAACTTGCAGCAAAGCTCGCCATTCGCGGACGCGTTATCGATGGCATCGGCGGCGCCATTGACGCGAAAGAGAGTCGTTTGAAACAGTTTTGGGAAAAGCGGCTGGAATACCAGATGAGCGATCTGCCCGAGTTTGAAGGCGTCTTCCGGCGGGTGATGCGCGCGCTCCGTGATGCGGATTTGTCCTAAGCGAGCCTAAAGCCCTCGATATGGTCCAGCATATCGAGAGCAGGAAATGATATGTGGCAGCATATCGAGTGCGGTTGGTGAGGGCGTGACTAGTGCGCGGTCAATGGCTGCGGGCGCTAACACCGCGGACCCGGTCCACGGCACCGCCGAGCCACCGCTGAAGCGCTGGCTCCATAGTTGTAGTAAAAGCGGCCGCGGTCACAATCGAAAAGCAACCCGCGCCAAAAAGGGCCTCTGTTTGCGTTAGCCCCATGCCCATGAGCCGACCAAGGACCCAGGCTCCGATGATGCCGTGCACCAAATAGAGTGGGTAGGAAAGTAGCCCCAAAACGCGAATTAATGCGCCAAACTGGGAGAATGCGGGTCGGTAGCGTACCTCAGCAAACAATGCGGCGGCGGTGAGAAGCATCGCGCCGGACCAAATTGCTAGACAGGTTATGCCATCGTCTGTCGCGAAGTATGCGGCAATAGCGCTGCCGAGCGCGGACACGATGACAGATAACACGCGCATTCTTGTGGCACCACATCGTACCATGAAGCAAACCGCGATGCCGAGAGCGAAATAAGGGCCAAACACGAACGGAGTAAATTCGGCCGGAAGGCTGCGAACTTGAGATGCGAGAGTGACCAAAAACTCGTAGCGCTGATCGTGCAAGGGAGGCAGCAAAGCGGTGCCGAGCAGACCCAAACACACCCACGCCCAGAAGTGCGCCAAGGGCTCAAGCCATTCAATGCGCCGAGCGGTCAACAGACATAGTATGGATAGGTAGAATGACGCTTCGACGACGAGCGTCCAATAGACGGGGTCGAGCCAGGGGCCTGCAGGAACGAGGGTGAGCGAATTGACAAACAGTTGTACGATCTCGCTTCGAGGCGCGGTGGAGTAGAGGAGCGTGACCAGCAGGCATGCGCAGACGAACGTCCAGTACGCGGGTAAGAGACGGATGATGCGTGCTCGGAAGAATCCGAAAGCCGTTTGTCCCGCGATTGACCACGATATTGTGAAGCCCGAAATGAAGAAGAAAATCTCTACGCCAAGAAATCCGTAGCGTGCGAACGGGGTCAGAAAATTACTCTCCACCGAAGCGCCAATGGCCGCACGAAGGCCAACGGCTTCGTACGGTCCGTTCGACGCGTAGTAGGCATAGTGAAAGATCATGACGGCGAATGCCGCCAAGAAGCGCGTCAGGTCCAGCGAGTAGAAATGCCGAGTGATTGTTGGTCTTCCGCTACCAGCGGCCCCGGTTGTGGCTGCAACTGGCATCTCACCACCCGACAAGATCAACACTTGCTCCTACGTGACGGTCAACGTGCGGCTAGTTAGCGGCCGTCGCAGGCAGTCTGAGTATCAAAGTGCTGTAGCGCCTTCAGCGGCCGTATCGACAGGACGGAGTGAAGAGGCTTTGTTGGTACCGACGCGATGTCGGCCGCTACAAACGCGAGCAGGAGCTGAAACCCGACCAACAGGGGCACGACCGCGAGCATTATTATACCGGCCGGCGTATCACGCTCCAAATGACCGCTTTCAACCCAGCGCGCCAACCCGAAGACAGCGCCAAATCCGAATAAAGGGGCGCCAACTACTAAGCAAAGCGAGGCAAACGAGAACCCTCGCACAAAATAAGAATAGGCAATCCGCTTCCACCAGTTCAGCAGATTTCTGTACAGGAATGGCAGCACCATTTTTGCGGCATTCAAACTACTTGCGCCGTGCGAATAAACCGAAGCCATCGGCACGTCGGTTACGACCGCCCTTAGCGTGCTCAGCCGAAACAATAGATCGCTCTCGAAGAAGTATCGTTTCGCGAGCTTCTCAAATGGAAGGGCGTTCGCGACGCGAGCGTGGATTGCCGTAAACCCGTTGGTTGGATCGAGAATGTCCCAGTAGCCAGAAGAGAGTTTCGTCAGAAAGGACAATCCCATGTTGCCGATTAATCTCGCCAGCGGCATTCCCTCGATCGCCTCGGGAGAGAAAAAGCGATTGCCCTTCGTATAGTCTGACGCACCGTTCAGTATCGGCGCTGCGAGCTGCGAGATCAGAGCGGGATCCATTTGCCCGTCGCCGTCAACTTTGACGAGGATATCCATGCCTTCCGCGATAGCGGCCTGGTACCCGGCGACAACTGCGCCACCGACGCCCTGGTTCTCCTTATTTCGCAGGACGACCACGCGTGGATCGGTACAGGTCTGCTCCACGAAGTCACCGCTCTGCATGGGGCAGTCGTCGTCCACCACGAACACGCGGCTAATTTCCGGTCCGATCCGAGCGAGCACAGAAAGGATGTGCGACCTCACTCGATATGCCGGGATTATCACGGCTATCAGAGGCGCGCGCCTAGATGCAGTTTCCGCCATGTAGCCTCCTACCACCTTGGATGGTAGTGGCAAATCTTGCCCGGCCCAGAATTTTTCCCTCGTGAGATTGAACGGATGGGGTTCACACTCTTCTTGTTGGCGCATCCAGACGACGACATCATGGTGCGGCCACTTATTTCGCGCGCACAAGCCAGCGGAGGGGCCTTGGTTGCGTACATAACAAGGGCGGCCGGCGAACAAGCCACAAGACGAGAAAAAGAGGCGCGCGAAGCGCTGTCGCGCGTGGGAGTGAATGAGCAGGCCATCACATTCCTCGGCAACGAAATCGGCGTCGTGGATGGCGATGCCTGCAGTTGTTTGCCCGAACTCTACGAGGCGCTGACCAAATCGTTTGGCTTGTCAAACCCGCTTAAGTCCATCGTCACTCACGCCTGGGAGGGCGGTCATCCTGATCATGATGCGGCTCATGCACTTGCACTGCGCTTCGCGCGTGAACGAGACCTCGCGGCGGCCTCCGTATCCGTTGCCTACTACCGCGCGAGTGCGAGCGGTTTTCCACCATTTGTGGTGCAGTACCCAACTCCTGGCGCCGCGGGATTTCGCCGCCTACCTATTTCAATGGGAGAAGCATGGGCGATGACGCTCGCGGTTCGGCACTATCCGAGCCAGTGGCGCTCCTTTGTCGGACTCAGTCCGTGGCTTGCCGTCCGCGCTGCGTTCGACCGGTCGCTCTGGGTGCAGCCACTAACGGCTTCAGTTGCGCCAGCGCGCCCGCATCATGCGCCCTTGTTGAGCGAAACGAGGTTTGCGACGCCATTCGAATTTGTGAGCCTAGCTGCTTCAAGCCTTCTAGGAGGTGCCGCAAAGTCGGGCCGCTAGAATGCGTCGAAGTCGATGAAGCTCAACTTGGCGTTTGCGATCGAACTCACCGAACCGTTCAGCGAGCGGTAGACAATATTCAACGGAGAGCGTCGAAGGCGCTCTGGCAGCGCGACGAAACCCAGCTGCCCCACATCCACCAATGAGCGGGTGCCAATATATACCGCAGGCGTGGCAAAGCCGACTGTGGGATGATCTCCCTCTTGCGGCCACACGCCTAGGCAGCTCACCAGAGGGACCGAAGTCTTCGCGAACACGCAATCCATAGCGCCTGATCTCCGCACGGTATAACGGCCAGCCGGGTTTGCCAGTCGCCAGCGGCGAAGATCGGAGGTCCATTCGATCTCGAAGTCAGCTCGTTCGGAAAGGTGGGCACGCGGCGGACGCAAAATGAACCCCGCCAGCATTTGCTCCACGAACTGGAAGTTCAGCTTTCTCAGGAGCAAGGGACCGCTACTTGCGTTTGCGACCCCGAACACAAATTCGCATCCCTGCACTCTGGCATCGTCATAGGTCGCTGTGGCCAGCCGATAATACAAACCCCTGCCGCGAGCATTTGGGTGCGTCGCATTATTGACCCCTAGAAGGCCCCGAACTTGCGTGCCCTTTACGAGCGCTCGCACCGGAGAACATGCATAGTGGCCTATCAGTTCACCATGCGCCCGCGCATTCCAGCCAAGTACTTTACCAGCGGGATTGTCCACATAACGCCAGCGAAGAGCGTCAAGCGAGAACCGGTCTTGTTCGCCAAAGACCAGCTTTAGCAACGACCCGATCTCGACCAGCGAGGCGTCATCGACCCGCACGCGCTCAAATACAATATCGTCGGCTTCCGTCATGCGCAGCGCATCGCTTCGCTCGCCGAGCGTTTGCGATGGTCCGCAAAATGAGCAAGAACGAGGTCATGGACCTCATGGTTCGCAAGCGTTGGGGGTAGGTTGACGCCACGCGCGAATACATCGCCGTCAGGCACATGGGCGCCGGTGCGATAACACACGAATTGCATAAGATCTGCGAAGAGATAGCTTCGATCACCGCAACGTATGTGCTCGTCGCTGCCGACTCGATGCTCGATCAGTGATCGAAAGAAGATGCGTGTCGGGTCGAGACGCTCCACGAAAAAAACCCGAGTGCCGTCAGTCAGCGCGCATTTCTGAAGAATTGCGGTTGCTGCGTCTGCCTCGAATGGCGTTCGGAACAGGATATGTGCATCGTTGGTCATGCATTGCTCGACGACGCCACCTTTAATCCCGATGATTTCGATCATCGCTTGAGGATTGATCTGACGATAGCCGCAGATTCCGAGACCATCGACATTGCGTTGACGCAAGCCATTCACAAGCACCAACGCTTCGCCGGACTCTAAACTCCCGATCAGCTTCTCGCAGATCGCATCGACAAGTCTCAGGCCGAACTCCATTTCTGGATCGATCGCCTCGCCGGCCTTCCAGAACTGATGTTGAAGATGCGCGATGCTGTTCAAAAACAGCAGACTGAAATTTGGTCTGTGGATTCTGCGGAGTTCGGCAAACGCCAATCCCGAGAAGTAGTCATGTAGAACCACACATGCGTGCAAGCTGAGCTTGCCACGGCAGATGCGCTCCATCGCAAGCAGGCCCAACCGAAAGAGGGGGGAAAGCATCACAGGCTTTCTCATCCCGAACGCAAAACGGACGCACCGAGCCATGACCTCCGAAAGACATGGGCGAAAATAATTCTTCGACATGTAGCGCGGCAGCGCGAGGAAGTCGTTCAGGAACTGTGGACAGGCTCGTTCCTCGAAAGACCAAGGGTCGGGGAAAAAGAAAGCGCATCCCGGCGCCGATTGGCGCGGCGCATTCATCGCTCCCCACACACCCCAGCTGAAGCCGCTATTTCCGAGTTTCGTCCAGATCTGCGGCAGCATCTGCACCGAAGTTTGGCTGAGACGCTTGATGCCATGGATGTGGCTGGGAACGCCCGAATGCACTCCGACCCATTGAACCCAGGGGTCGAGGCCATCGTGCTCGACGAGGTCAGCAGTCGTCGTCGTTGCATGGGGCAAGTTCAGCAAGGCTTGAAGGCTGCGAAGCCCTAACCTGGCCGCAGCGCTCCTCAGAAATACAGGATCGAACTCATTGAGTTCGATCAGTAACAATCTGGGAGGCATTCCCGTCATCTAGAGATCTCACTCCGCTGAGGCAGATCGCGCAACTGGTCCATAGCCTCCACTTCAGCTCCAATGGCTGCAATCTCTGCGGCGATGTCAGCCGCCAATTCAAACCGACCCATGAGGCGAGCCGCGAAGCCTTGTTTGCGTAAGGCTCGTGCAAGAAACGAACGCCCGTTGGCGCTGTTATCTGTCCGAAGGCCTGCAATGCCTTGCACGATGAGCATGGCACCTTGGCGACCGCGTCCGGATAGCACTTGCGTCAGTCCGAGATCGACTTGCATTTCGCCGACGCTGGCTGAGCTGGCGCCCGCCCGCTCCCGCAAACTCAGCGCCGTTTTGAAATCACGCTCGGCATCCCACAGCTTCCAAATGAGGCCCATCTTGAATTCGGCGAGGCTTGCATTGCCGCGAATGGCCAAAACGCCTTGATGGGCGTCCTTGTCGAGGGCGGCGGCCCGTGTCGCTAGCAGCGAGGTTTGACGTAAATGGAAGAGTTTGCGGTCAAAGCTTCGAACCTTTTGCGCCACGGAATAGAGCGCACTCGCACGAGCGCCGTTTGGCTCGCGGATAGTGGGATCGCCGGGAGTTTCGGCGCCGCGCTGGCGTCGAAACGCGGCCTGGGTGTTCACCGCCGCAAGCGGTCCCATCCAGATGTGGCCGTGCAGCCCGAACCAGGACGCCTTCGCCGCCCAGAGGCCGAGCGCACGATCCCAAAGGCCCGCGAGCTCATCGTTGTTCGCGATGTCATCGTTCCAGGTCATAAGGTCGCGCATCGCCGCCCACAGGCGAAAGAGCGCCGATCCGTGCGGCATAGTCATGCGCACACCGCCAACCTCGCGCACGCCCGCGGCTACCTGGTCGATCAATGCCCGTGCGCGAACGAGATTGAGGTCGTGAGCAACCTTTAGTTCGCCACTGAGAAACGCGAGCTTCGGCGCGTCTAGATCTGCTTCAAGATCGGCGCGTGTTCGTGTCCGCGATAGCGCGTCGGCAAGCGAAATAACAGGCCGCCCGACGGCGGGTTTCTTTTTGGCCAGCGCTCGACACGCTGCGTTGAAGCGGGCGAAGAGATCGTTCTCATTACCGATAAAGTAATCGCCGTCGGCGAAGGCTCGATGCAGGAGCTTGAGTACGTCGACAAGTGCTGGGTCAGGTTCGCGCCCTTGATAGTGCAGGACCAAAATCGGTTTGCGCAAAACCGCGGCGGCAAACAATTCAAGTTCAAGATAGCTGGAATGCGTACGCTCATCCACCAGAGCAGCGCCGGTTCCGAACCCGCCCGACAGGATGAAAACGAAGAGATCGCAGTTTTTGATGCCCGCGAAGCAGCGATCTATGATGGTGTCGGCATCGAGCTTGTTCTCTTCGTTCTTGCTCGGCCAGACATGCTCATAGGCCCACAAGTCGACGGGCAGGCGATCGCGTTCTTCAAGGATACGCGTGCGAAGTGGGATCGACCTACGGCCGCCCTTAAATTCGTCCTTAAAGGTGGACGACAGAAACACAGATGGCTGCGTCAGTCCTTCCATGGAAAACTCGGAGCACCCAAAGCGTTGGATCGGGCGTCAACGGCGCCAGATAAGTTGCCTGCCCTTGGGGGGGCGAGCTTGTCAACGCACATGCGCCGTCGGTGACTATTGGCGGCCGTAGCTGAGTGGTTAGAGCGGCAGCTCATGGCGGGCGCCAGTTTTGGGGAAGTGTGAAGATCGACTCAGCTTGCTGGTCTGGTCCGCGCTGCGGTCTTGAGGAGCTCTTTCAATTTCACCGCCTGTAATGGCGTCCGCAACGCGGGGCTGATGGGCGTTAGGGCCGCCGTCTGCTCAGTCGGTCGGAGATCGCCATCAACAACCGATGCATCATTCGCCGGCGCTGGTGTTGTGACGAAGCGCGCCGCGACCTCAGAGGCGACCGCACGTGCTCCAGCGTCTGAAGGGTGTGCATAGCGCTCCGTCGTTGTGGTCTTCGAGTGACCAAGGGCGCGCCCGACATGATAGAGCGGCGCTCCGCTCTCAACGGCGAAGGTCGCAAAGCTGTGGCGAAGGTCGTGCAGGCGCACGTCCGGGATGCCGGCCAAGGTACGCACTTTCTCCCAGGCGCGATTGACGCCAACGAGGGGCTTGTCTCCCACGGATGAGGGAAAGACATGCCCGCCGCGGCGTTTCACGCTTTCCAGCACCTCCACGGCTGGCTGCGAGAGCGCAATGAAGCGCGATCGATTGAGCGCGCCCATCTTGGTGCGTACAGGCGGCAGCACCAGGCGCATGCGCGCCAGGTCAACTTCGGACCAGCGCAACGCGACGATCTCGGTACGCCGCGCGCCTGTCAGCATAATGAGTCGGAAGATGTCGGCGAAATCCTTGGTGATTACCCAGGCTTTCTCAGCTTCGCCGATCATGGTCCAGAGCCGCTGCGCTTCCTCTTCGGTCAAAGCGCGCTCACGCATCTGATCGCGATATTTCTGGATCTTGCTGCAGAGGTTCTGGTCGAGAATCTCGTGGCGCACCCCCCAAGACAGCATCGCCGAGAGCGTGCGCATCGATCGGGCCGCGGCGCCCGTGCCGCCCCGCACGATTGCGCGGCCCTGCTTGCGGGTCTTCACGTCGATCGACGTCTTGCCGTGCGCCACCTGCGCCTGAAACTGCGAGAGGTCGGAAAGTGTGAGTTCACGGGCGATGCGCTTGCCGAGCAGGGGCTCAATATGGCGCTGATAATTGTAGCGATCGACCTTCCAGGAGCTTTCGCGCTTTAAGGGCCGATCGATCCGCCCTTCGACGAAATAGCGCTCAAACAGTTCTTTGACCGTGCCGCTCTTGAGGCGCGTCTCCAGCTTTGAGGCCTGGGGGTCTTCACCGTGACTGGCCTGGTAGAGCGCTTCCTTGGCCTTGCTACGGGCAGTGTCGGGAGTCCAAGGCGAGCCGTGCTCGCCAATGGTCAGCCAGCGCTGGCGGTTATGATAGCGATACTTGAGCCCATAGGTTTTTCGACCGCTGGAGGCGATGCGCAGCATGAAGCCGCGAACATCGGTGTCCCAGATTCGGAGCTCGCCATCCGCGGGCGGAACGGTTGCGTCAATCAGCCGAAGCGTGATGCGGGCGCGCAAGCCGTCCATTAGCGGCCGCCTTCCGATTCGAACTCGCGGCCTCTTTTTACTTTTTCACCAAAAGTTCGAATCCATTTTGCTACCATATTGCTACCACCAGAAAAGAACGGCCCGGAAACGAAGGGCATGATTTTTCTGGGGTGGAGATGGGGCGCATTCAATGGCCCCGTCAACGCAAGGAAGTGAAAGGAAATGCCCGGAAATAAAGGGAAAATCTATCCCGGGCTGGTTGCCAAGGTTGGGGTCGTGAGTTCGAATCTCATCGCCCGCTCCAGTTTCTGCTAATCGATCCAGCGTGTTGAACGATCCCGAGACCGCGCGGCTCTTGGAGGCCGCCAAGCGCGCCTACGCGGGCGGCGACAAGCCGGGCGCGGCGGCGCTGGCGCGGCAGGTGTTGCTGCGTGCGCCGGGCGAGGCGACGGCGCTGCAGATCCTCGGCGTGGTTGCGCTGGATGCCGGTGACTATGCGGGCGCGCGCCGGCATCTCGAAGCGTCGAACGCGGCGCGCCCGAACGCGGCGACATTCAACATGATCGGCGTCGCTGCCGGACGTTCGGGCGATGCGGAGGCGGCGCGGTCTGCGTTCGCCCAAGCAGGTGAACTCGGGTTGGTGGATGGCTGGCGCAATCTGGCGGTGAGCGAAAGGGGAGAGGCGCAGGTGGCGGCGTATCGGCGCGCGCTGGCCTTGGCGCCGAACGATGTCGCGTCGCACGCGGGCTTGGCGCAGGCGCTTGAGGCCCGGCACGATCTGGCCGGCGCAAAGATGCACGCAAACGTGGCCCTCCGCAGTGATGCCACGAATGCCACGGCGCGCTTGGCGCTGGCGCGTGTGCTGATGCGGGAGAAGGATTTTGTTGGCGCGGAGGCCGCCGTTGCGCCGCTGCTGCAAGCGCCAAGGGTCGGGCCGGAGCAGCGCGTGCTGGCGCTGGGGCTTATTGGTGACGCGCGAGATCGCCGAGACGATGCCCACGGCGCGTTTCAAGCGTTCACGGCGGCCAATCAGCTTTCTCTGCAGTTGCACGGCGCGTGGCTGAATGCGGACGAGCGTCTGTACCATCCTGCGAGCGTGCGGCGCATGGCGGAGCTAACGGCGGCGCTCAACATTTCTGAATGGCCCTTGGTCAGCGCCCATCGATCGCCCGTCTTTCTGGTTGGGTTTCCGCGCTCCGGCACCACGTTGCTCGATCAGATACTTTCATCGCACAGCAAGATTGTTTGCTTGGAAGAGAGCGAGCATTTTGGCGATGCCCTGGGCGAGGTGATCACCGATCGCGCGCGCGTCTGGCAGCTCGAATCACTGACCAGCGACGAGATTACCCGTATCCGTGAAAGCTACTGGAACCGTGTGCAGGCGCCAGACGGCGCTATCGTCGTCGACAAATTTCCGCTCAACATCGTGGTGCTGCCATGGATCAAGCGCGTCTTCCCGGATGCGAAGATCGTTTTTGCGCTGCGTGACCCGCGCGATGTTGTTCTTTCTTGCTATCAGCAGCGCTTCACCATCAACGCGGCGATGGCGCAATTCCTCGAACTTAAGCGAGCCGCCGCGTACTACGATCAGGTAATGGCGTTGTTCCAACTTTGCCGTGAGCGGCTGGGGCTCGATCTGCATCAGGCTCGTTATGAAGATGTAGTCGGAGATCTAGAGGGCGCCGCGCGCTCTCTATCTGCCTTCCTTGGCGCGCCGTTCGAGTCGGCGATGCTCAACTATCGCGAGACCGCCCTTGGTCGCGAGATCGCCACGCCGAGCGCTCGGCAGGTGATCGAGCCGCTCTACGATCGATCGATCGGCCGATGGCGCCGATATGCAGCTGAGCTCAGCCCCGTGTTGCCGGTTCTGACGCCCTGGGCTTCGAGGTATGGCTACGCGCCCTAGCGCGGTCCGTTGAACACGGCTTGAGCCTGCATCACCGACGCGTCGGCGGCGGTGAAGTCGCCGGCGACGATGGCGTTGAGCACGTTGCGCAGATGGTCGGCGCATTCGGGCAGGTGTTGGCGTTCGGCTTCCGAGGCGGCGAAGCGCGCGAGTTCGTAGACGCGGCGGCGTTCTTCGGGTGAGGAGATGCCGTTCAGTTGCACGCGCAAGCGGCGCATGACGGCGCCAAGCGGCGGCGGCTCGCCGGCATCGTCATAGGCGCGCTTGTCGCCCCAGCGTTTGCCGAGGCCACCTTTGCGCCTGTCAGGTCCGAAATAGACCTCGTTATCAACCCATCTGCGGTTCATCGCGGGCAGAAACGTACGAGAAGCATTACTAATGCGTTGTTAGCGAAACTGACATCACACGCAAAAGTTGCGGTAAAGCGCGCTGCAAAATTCAGCCGCGCTTTCGGATGAGGCCTTCTTGCGCGGTTGACGCAACGAGAGTTCCATCGTTGCGATAGATGGCGCCGCGATTGAAGCCGCGCGCGCCGGAGGCGCTTGGGCTGTCTTGCACGTAGAGATGCCACTCGTGGAAGTTCGTCGGGCGGTGAAACCAGATGATGTGATCGAGGCTCGCCGTCTGCACGCCGGACTGCCAGCTGACGCCGTGCGGCCGCATCGCGGTGCCGAGCAGCGAATAGTCGGAGGCGTAAGCGAGGAGCGCTTGGTTCAAGGCGATGTCGCCGCCGGCGTCTTCGCGCGCGCGTAGCCACACGCTCTGGTGCGGCGCTTTCGGGACGGGCTTTGACACATCGACGGGATCAATGGCGCGCATCTCGATCGGCGCGTTGCGCCACCAACGGGTGTTTTCCTCGGGCTGGCTGCGCAGCCAGGCTTCAACGACTTTGGCGATGTCCTCAGCCGAAGGCGTCTCCGGCATTTGGTTTTGGTGCTCGTAGCCTGTCTCGGGCGCCTGGAACGAGCAGGCCATGTTGAAGATCTGCTCGCCTTTCTGGATGGCGATGACGCGGCGCGTCGCGAAGCTCTTGCCGTCGCGCGAGCGCTCGACCTGGTAGAGCACCGGCATGGACGGATCGCCGGGGCGAATGAAATAGCTCTGCAGCGAATGGCAGATGTGATCGCCGACGGTTTTGTAAGCGGCCATCAGCGCCTGCGCGACGACTTGGCCGCCGAAGATGCGTTGGCGTTCCTCTGGTGGAGAGACGCCGCGGAACAGGTTCACCTCGATGGCTTCGAGGGTGAGAATGCCGATCAGTTCGTCCATCGCGGACATGAGGCGCGCTTCCAGGCTCGGGGGAGATACCCCCGGCTTATGGCGCGGCAGCAGCGCTTACAAGCGCCGCACCGCAAGGCTGCCCTACGGAATGAGGTTGCCGCTGGCGTCGCACCAGGGTTCGCGGCGGCCGCGCCAGGGGCGGGCGAGGCCTTCGGCAATCAGCGTTTCGCCCATGTCGCGCCCGTCGATGACGACGAAGGCGATGGTGCGGCCGTAGCGGTCGATGCGGCCGGTCGGGCGGAACTCGAGGCGGCGGGCTTGTGACACCAGCGAGCGGGCGGCGGCGGTAGCGCGGTTGCCGAGTTCGCGCTCCGCGGTGCAGCGCGCGCGCGAGCCGGTTTCGGGCGTGTCGATGTTGACCAGCCGGTAGGTGATGTCCTCGCGCGTGTCTTCCATCGTGTCGCCGTCGATGACGCGCATGCGCGAGGCAACGCTCTCACGTTGTGGTTGGCCGCGCGCTGGCTCGGCGCTCGCTAGCTGCGTGGTCTGCGCCTCGGCGGGCGGCGTTGAATCTTGAGTGGCGAACATGATCGCTGCGCCAAGCGCAAAGACGATCGCGAAGGTTGCAAGCGGTGAGGGAAGCCGGACGGATTGCGCCATGGCGAAAGCCAGGCGCGCAAGGCCTTACCAAGTGGTAAACGCGGCCAGAAATTGCAGTAGTCTTAAAGGCTCCCCAACCACGTTTGTGTTTTCCTCCTTGCGTGTTTGACACCGATTACTCCGCGCTGTCGCCGCACGAATTGGCGATAACCGGCCAGTCCCTCTACGGACCTGGCTGGCGGGCGGCGCTCGCGCACGCGTTCGGCGTGACCGAGGCGGAGATCGTTGCGGTGGAAAGCGGACAGGCGCCGGCGCCGGATGAATGGCGCGCGCAGCTCATTGGCCTGGCGCAAGACATGGCGCTTCGCGCGCTCGAAGCGGCGAACAATCTGCTCTGGCGTGATGTCGTGGAAGAGGCCGTGCAGCAGCCGCTTTACGCGCCGCAGCCGCCGCGCTTCGCTTAAGCTGTCTGCTTAGGCCGTCTGGCGCTCGCCGTCGTCGCGGCCCGTGAACCGCTCTTCCAGCATCTGCACCGTGTCCGCGACCTGTTCGAGCGTGCGCACGCTGCGCATCTCGATGCCCAGGATACGCTCTTCCACGCGGCGGCGGAGCGCATCGAACTCGGCGGCGAGGTTGTAGTCGACCTCGGTGTGCTCGAGCGTCGAGAGCCGGCGATCGTTGTCGGTGACGAAGCGGACGATGTCGGTGCGCAGCGTTTCCAGCGCTTCGGCCTGGCGCGCTTCCATCGCGGCGAGGCGGCGATTGAGTTGCGCGACCTCTTCGGGCGTCGGCCCGCTGATCATGACGTCCGGCGTGTGGCTAGCCTGCAGACGCTCAACCGCGCCCAAGCGGGTCTCGAGTGTCGCGAGATCGTCGGCCGAGAGCGTCGAGCGCTGCAAGCGTTCAACCGCACCCATGCGGCTTTCCAGCGAAGCGACGTCGTCTGACGTCAGCACAGCCGCGTGCAGGCGCTCGACTGCGCTGAGACGGTTGGAGAGTGAAGCGACGTCCTCCACTGAGGCGACCGGCGCTTCGCGCGTAGAGATGGTCTCGAGACGCAGATCGGCGAGGGCGACTTCGAGCTTGTGCAGGCGCTGGTCGGCTTGCGCCGAAGCATCGGCGTAATTGGCGGAGAGGCGGCCCATGAGGCGCACCAGATCTTCCGACTTTTCGGCGCCGGCCTGGGTTTGGTTGTCCCAGCCATCGACGCGCGAGGTGAGTTCAGCGATGCGTTGCAGGATCTCGTCTTCGCCGCTGCGCGAGACGGCTTGGCGCAAGACGTTGAGCTGGGTTTCGATGTCGGCGAGGCGGGCGTCGAACGCGGCGCCGCCGCCACGCAGTTCTTCGATGCGGCGCATCAGCGAGTCGTCGCCGCTCTTGGCAATGGCTTGGCGCAGAACGTTCATCTGCGCTTCAACGTCGGCGACCTTGGAGTCGAGCGCGGCGTCGCCGTCGGCGGCGTCGGCCAGGCGGGCGCTGAGTTCTTCGATGCGGCGGACAAGGACTTCGTCGCCGTTGCGGCCGATGGCTTGCCGCAGGACGCTGACTTGCGCCTCCATATCGGAGAGCTTGGCGCCGGAGGCGGCGTCGCTAAGCGCGGCCTCGACCTTGGTGATGCGCTCGATCAGCTGCGTTTGCGTGCGCAGCGCCAGATCGATGATGGTAAGGCGCGCGCCGAAGCCCGATTGCTGCTCACGCAGTTCGGCGATTTCCTCGCGCGCATCGGTCCGCGCTGAAACGATGTCGCCGGCGAGCTTTTGCAGCGAGGCGTACGTGGCGGTCTCGATCCGCTCGTTCTCGGCGCGGAGCAGGAAATTCGTTTCCGCCGCTTGTTCTTCGTGGCGCGCCAGGCGCGCAGCGACAGCTTCGGTCTGCTCGGTCGCGATGTTCAGCACTTGGCCGGCGCGGTCGGCGGCGGCGAGTTCGGCGGCGGCGACGCGCTCCAGCATTTGCTGGCGAAGCGCGTTCACGTCCGTCACGCCATGGCTGACGGCGGCGTCGAGCAGCTTCAAGCGGGCGAGCGCGCCTTGTTGTTTGTCGTGCAGCTCAGCGATCTCGGAGGAGAGGTCGCCGTGCAGGCTTTCGAGCGCGGCGCGGTTGTCTTGCTGGGCGCGCTGCAGGTCGGCGGCGAGCGAGGCGCCGGCCTGACGGAGGCTTTCGGCGGTGTCCTCAAGCGCGATCTGGGCGGCGTCTTCCATGTCGACCATGCGCGCGCGGATTTGATCGGCGCTCACCGCAGCCTGGCGTTCCACCTGATCGACGCGGTCCGAGAGCGCTTCCATGCGCTTGGCGGCCTCGGCGAAAGCCGTGTGAACCCGGCGGCGGGTCTCGTCCACGCCGTCAGCGACGCTTTGCTCAAGCGTTTCGCGGACGCCGCGCAGCTCGACCACGAGGTTGGCGACGGCGGCGTCAGCCTGGGCTGCGGCTTCGTCAGCCGCGGCGGCGACGTCGCGCAGGCCTACATTGAGGCGAAGTGCGATCTGGTCGGCGAATTCACCGAAATCGGCGGCGATCGCGTGCTTCAGCGTCTCGTGAGCATCGGCGAGGACGCCGGCATTGGCGTCGGCGCGGCGGGCGATGATGTCGATATCTTGGGTGTAGGCGTTCAGAGCCGAGATCGAACTGGCCAAGCCTTCATGCGCGGCGGCGTTCTCGCTGGCGCGGGCGGCAGCGTTCTCTTCGGCTTGCTGCTGAAGGGCAACGAGCTGTTCGGCGGTGTCCTGCAAGCCTTGCTGCAGCGCCTGTGCGGTGCCCGTGGCGAGGCCTTCGAGCTCGTCAACGCGCTCGCTGATGTCAAAAAACGATGCATCGAGCGTACGTTGCGCGGAATCGAGGCTGGTGAGCGAGTGCTCAAGGCGGCGCTCAAGCGTGCGGAAGCGGTGGCGGGTGCCGGATTCGACGCCATCCGGCGGCGCGATCGGCTCTTCCGGCTGTGAACCGACGACTTGGTCGGTGATTGCAGCGCGCAGAACCATGTCCGTCAGATAATCCGACAGGCTGACGCCCAAGCGCCCGGCTTCCTGGACGGCGCGGTCACGCGTCTCCGGATCGATGCCCTTTAGCACCCATGCACTGTCACTCATTGGTCAGCCTCTACGGTCCCCAAGCCCCAAGGGATGCCGCATCGTGCTTAAGGCCGCGTAAAATCGAAGGTTTTCGCTTCGTTAAAGACGCGCACTGATTGGCGTTCGCCACAATCTGTTCAGCTTTCGCTCACTTGCGTATCGCGCTGAACATTTCTGGCGTTTTGGCAATCACCGGCGCGCAAATCATGTCATCGTGTGCGCGTTGTTTGGGCGGATCGCGTGCGGCGCCACAAACCTCATTATCGCCGCCAGATTTGCATGGCTTTCTTGTAACGCGGCTAGGAACCGGAGTTCCTATCTAAAGGTTTCCAAGACGGACGGAGGCACGATGTCTGAAGATCTTTTTCGCAGTTACGCTCGCTCGTTCGAGCAGCGTCGAGAAGCGGAAATGTCGCTGCAGGACTTCCTGTCGCTCTGCCGCGACGATCCGATGGCTTACGCGAGCGCTCACGAGCGATTGCTCGCGGCAATCGGCGAACCGAGAATGGTCGACACGTCGAAGGACGCGCGCCTCGGCCGCATCTTCATGAACCGCACGATGCGGTTCTATCCAGCGTTTGCTGAATTCTACGGCATGGAAGAGACGATCGAGCGCATCGTCGCGTTCTTCCGTCACGCTGCGCAAGGTTTGGAAGAGCGCAAGCAGATCATCTACCTGCTCGGCCCAGTGGGCGGCGGTAAGTCTTCGCTGGCTGAGCGGCTGAAGGCGCTGATGGAAGATCAGCCGATCTATGTGCTGAAGGCGGGCGATGAACTCTCGCCGGTGTTCGAGCATCCGCTTGGTCTGTTCGATCCGGCGGCTTGGGGCCAACGCCTCGAAGACGACTATGGCATCCCGCAACGCCGCCTGACTGGCTTAATGAGCCCATGGTGCGTCAAGCGGCTCGACGAGTTTGGCGGCGACATCACCAAATTCCGCGTCGCGAAGATGAATCCGTCGCGTCTGCGCCAAATCGCTGTCGCGAAGACAGAACCGGGCGATGACAACAACCAGGATGTCAGCTCGCTCGTCGGCAAGGTCGATATCCGCAAGCTCGAAATGCACGCGCAGAACGATCCGGACGCGTACAGCTACTCAGGCGGCTTGAACCGCGCCAACCAGGGCATGCTCGAGTTCGTCGAGATGTTCAAAGCGCCGATCAAGATGTTGCACCCGTTGCTGACGGCGACGCAGGAAGGGAACTACGTCGGCACCGAGAATATCGGCGCTATCCCGTACACCGGCATCATCATGGCGCACTCGAACGAGGCCGAATGGCAATCGTTCAAGAACAACAAGAACAACGAGGCCTTCATCGACCGCATCTACGTGATCAAGGTCCCGTACGTGCTGCGCGTGCAAGAAGAGCAGCGCATCTATGAAAAGCTGATCCGCAGTTCGGAATTGTCGGAAGCGCCGTGCGCGCCGGGCACGCTTGAAATGCTGGCGCGTTTCTCGGTGCTGTCGCGTCTGCGTGAGCACGAGAACTCAAACGCGTTCGCGAAGATGCGAGTCTATAACGGCGAGAGCCTGAAGGAAGTCGATCCGAAGGCGCGCACGCTGCAAGAGTACAAGGACGCCGCGGGCGTTGACGAAGGCATGGAAGGCATCTCAACGCGCTTCGCGTTCAAGGTGCTGGCCGCGACCTTCAACCACGACACGACGGAAGTCGCCGCCGATCCCGTGCACTTGATGTACGTGCTCGAACAGCAAGTGCGCCGCGAGCAGTATCCGCAAGAGCAAGAGGCGAGGCTGCTGGAGTTCATCAAAGCTGACCTCGCCCCGCGCTACGCGGAGTTCATCGGCAACGAGATCCAGAAGGCGTACCTCGAGTCGTATCACGACTTCGGGCAGAACCTGTTCGATCGCTACGTCGATTACGCTGACGCCTGGATCGAAGACATCGACTTCAAGGATCCCGATACGGGCCAGCTGCTCAACCGCGAGCTGCTCAATCAGGAACTCTCGAAGATCGAGAAGCCTGCCGGCATCGCCAACCCGAAGGACTTCCGCAACGAGGTCGTGAAGTTCACGCTTCGCGCGCGCGCCGGCCATGGCGGCAAGAACCCGTCATGGACGAGCTACGAGAAGATCCGTGAAGTGATCGAGCGCCGGATGTTCAGCCAGGTCGAAGATCTGCTGCCGATCATCAGCTTCGGCTCGAAGAAGGACGGCGACACCGAGAAGAAGCACGAGGAGTTTGTGTTGCGTATGGTCGAGCGCGGCTACACCGAGCGGCAAGTCCGCCGGCTGGTCGAGTGGTACATGCGCGTCAAGCAAGCGGGCTAAGGCGGCGGCGCCATGAACATTATTGACCGCCGCCTGAACCCAGGCGGGAAAAGCTTCGCCAATCGTCAGCGCTTCCTGCGCCGTGCGCGTGCGCAAGTGCGCAAGGCGGTGCGCGAGTCGTCGTCGTCACGCTCAATCAAGGATGCGGGCAAGGGCGGCGAGGTGTCGATCCCGGCCGGCGGCGTGCACGAGCCGCAGCTGCATCGCTCACGCCAAGGCGGCGTGCGTGACTACGTGTTGCCCGGCAACAAGAAGTACATCGAAGGCGACTCGATCGCGCGGCCGCCACAGGGCGGCGGGCAGGGCTCGCAGGCGAGCGATAGCGGCGAGGGCGAAGACGAGTTTCGCTTCGCGCTAACCGACGAAGAATATCTCGATCTTTATCTGGAAGATTTGGAGCTTCCCGATCTCGCCAAGCGCCAGGTGACTGGGGCGACGTCGGTGTTGTGGCGCCAGGCCGGCTATTCCGTTTCTGGCCCGCCCTCGCGGCTCTCGGTGCCGCGCACCTTGCGCCATTCGATGTCACGCCGCATCGCGCTGAAGCGCCCGAAGGCGGACGAGATCAACGCGCTGCGCGAAGAGATCGAAAAGCTGGAGCGCGAAGGCGGCCAGTTCGAAGCTCTGGTCGAGAAGCGCAAGCAACTCGAGACCATCATCCAGCGCTCGAAGCGGATTCCGTATATCGATCCAGTCGACGTGCGCTATCGGCGCTTGGAGTCCAATCCGAAGCCGATCGCGAAAGCGGTGATGTTCTGCTTAATGGACGTCTCCGGCTCGATGAACGAGCACATGAAGGATTTGGCAAAGCGCTTCTATTCGCTGCTCTACCTTTTCCTCAATCGCCGCTACGAACACGTGGACGTGGTGTTCATCCGCCACACGCATGAAGCGTCGGAAGTTGACGAGCAGACGTTCTTCTACTCGCGCGAAACTGGCGGCACGGTGGTTTCGACCGCGCTGTTCAAAATGGCGGAGATCATCCGCGAGCGGTATCCGGTCGATCAGTGGAATATCTACGCCGCGCAAGCCAGCGATGGCGACAACACCTCAAGCGACAACGCCGTTGTGCTCGCGCAGCTACGCGACGCGATCCTGCCGATCTGCCAATACTACGCCTACGTCGAAGTTGGCATGGATGACGAAGACGATCATCCCGGCGCCGGCGAACCCAGCACCAATCTATGGCGCGCGTACCGGCGCGTGCCGGTCGATGCGCCGTTCGCGATGCGCAAGGTCAAGCATCGCCGCGACATCTATCCTGTGTTCCGCGAATTGTTTGCGCGCCGCCCTGAGGGCGTCGCGGCGGATGGCTCCTAATGACTCTGCTCGCACCTGACTCGAAGCTGCTGTTCAAAGGTCCGGATTGGGATTTCGATCTCATTCGCCGCGTTCACGATGCGTGCGGCGAGATCGCGATCAACGAGATGGGCCTGGACCCATATCCTAACCAGATTGAAGTGATCACCACTGAGCAGATGCTTGATGCCTATGCGTCGACAGGCATGCCGCTCTTCTATCGCCACTGGAGCTTCGGCAAGGAATTCGCGCGCAACGAGGCGCTCTATCGCAAGGGCTATCAGGGCCTCGCATACGAGATCGTCATCAACTCAAACCCGTGCCTCGTCTACATCATGGAGGAAAACTCCGCGATGATGCAGACGCTGGTGATCGCGCACGCGGGCTACGGCCACAGCCACTTCTTCAAGAACAATTACGTGTTCAAGCAGTGGACTGATGCGGACGGCATTCTCGACTATCTCGAGTTTGCGCGCGGGCTGATCGCGAAGTTCGAGGATCGCTACGGCCAGGAAGAGGTGGAGCGCATGCTAGATGCCGCGCACGCGCTGCAGAGCCACGGCATTCACCGTTTCCCACGCAAGCGCATGGCCGACCTCCGTTCGGAGCAGCGTCGCGAGGAAGAGCGCCGCCGTCACGGCGAGCAGCTGTTCAACGATCTCTGGCGCACCGTGCCGCAAGGCAAGCGCAAGCCGACGGCCGATGAAGATGCGCGCCGCAAGGCGCTGCTCGGCCTGCCGGAAGAAAACCTGCTCTACTTCCTGGAGAAGACAGCGCCGCGGCTTGCGCCATGGCAGCGCGAAATTCTGCGCATGGTGCGGATGATCAACCAGTACTTCTATCCGCAGCGGCAGACGAAAGTGATGAACGAAGGCTGCGCCACCTACGTGCACCATCGCGTCATGAACCGCCTGCACGAGAAGGGTCAGATCGACGACGGCGCGTTCCTGGAATTCCTGCACTCGCACACCAGCGTGGTGATGCAGCCGGACTTCGATGATCGCCGCTATTCGGGCATCAATCCGTACGCGCTGGGCTTCGCGATGTGCTGCGATATCGAGCGCATCTGCACCAACCCGACCGAGGAAGATCGCGAATGGATGCCGGATATCGCCGGCAACAACGATCCCTACGGGACGCTGCGAAACATCTGGGCGAACTTCCGGGATGAGAGCTTCGTCTCGCAATATCTCTCGCCGCAATGCATCCGCGACTTCGGTCTCTTCAACGTCCACGACGACGAGGAAGACGAGGACATGAACGTCTCCGCCATCCACGATGAGCGCGGTTACCGGAAGATTCGCCGCGGTCTCTCGAAGCACTACGACATCGCCTATCGCGATCCCGACATTCAGATTGTCGACGTCGATCTCGCCGGCGATCGCAAACTGATCCTCTCGCACCGCGTGCTCGACGGCATGACGCTGGAAGAGGGCGACACCGACAAGGTGCTCCAGCACGTCGCCGATCTTTGGGGCTACGATGTAAAGCTGGTGGAGGCTGACGATTCCGGAACTGTTCGCGCCGAACATTCCGCCAGCCCGCGCCGGCCGTTTATGTAAGCGCCGACGGGAATTACTCGGGATAGAATCCCCACCGCGCGAACGTCCCTTCAACGAACCGCGAATTGGCGCGCGCCTCGGCGAGATCGGCTCGTCCGAGGTCGGTTTGCCCAAGGCGAATGCGGGCAAGGCCACGACCGTATTGGTATCTTATGGCGTCGCGGGGATTACCGCGGAGCGCCGACTCATAATCGTCATGCGCCGCTTGGAAATTCCCGAGGCGCAAGTGGACGAGAGCCCGGCTGTCGAACGTGTTCGGATCGGGCGCGATGTTTATAGCCGCGTCGCAGTCGGCGAGCGCGAGCTGCAGATCCTCGCCGTGAATAGCGCGCTCCCAGCATCGTTCGTTAAGCAGCGTCGTGTCCGACGGCGTGCGCTCCAGTCCGGCGGTAAGATCCGCTAGTCGCTGTCGATGCCGTTGCCGCTCGCGATCGGCGCGGAAGCGAATATTTACCGCGCGCTCATCGTCGGGCGCCATCGCAATGGCGATGTCGTAATCCGCGATCGCGCGCGTATAGTCGCGCAGTTCATGGTAGGTTTCACCGCGAAGGCGATAAGGGAGACCGACGTCAGGGGCGAGGCGAATGGTTTCGGTGAAGTCGGCGATCGCTGCGTCGTACCGGTGTGCATAGAAATTGGCGTTGGCCCGGCCAAAGATGGCGTCAATGAATTGGGGATCGTCCGCCAGGATGCGATTGTAGTCGGCGATGGCGGACGCATGATCCTCGGCGATGTTGTAGGCGCGTGCGCGGTTGAGCAGGGCGTCGATCAGGGAGAGCGACGGCGCCCCGCCGGCTTCGACAATGGCGCTGCAGGCCGAAATCCTGATCTGCGAGTCAAAGCCCAGTTCGTCATTCGTGCAATCGGAGACCTCTGGCGCATCGGCAAAAGCACTCGTCGCGGTGGCGAGAGCGAGTGCGATGAGCGCCGGGCGATAGTCGAGCATTCTTGTCTCCAAGGAAGGCGGGAGAAGGATACACGAGAATTGCTTGGATCAAATTCCGATACGCCGTAATCCGTCAGCGATCGCGGGGTCGACTTGAACATCGCGCGCGCTGATGGGCCGGGTGAGACGCAAAGTCTCCATGCTGCGCGCGCGTGAGAGCGCGACATAGGTCTGGCCCGGCGCAAAAGCGCCGCGGCCCAGATCGATTTCAACGCTATCGAGCGTCATGCCTTGAGCTTTGTGGATGGTGAGCGCCCATGCCGGGGCGAGGGGGAATTGCACGTATTTGAATTCCTCCTTCACTTCCATGCGGTTTTCCTTGGCGTTCCACGTCCAGCGCGCTTGCGGCCACGTCGCGCGTTCGACGTCGACTTCATCGCCGGAATCGAGCGCCACCTGCACCAGGTCGTCATCGAGCGCGAGCACGGTGCCGAGCGAGCCGTTCACCCAGCGGCTGGCGGAATCGTTCTGCGTGAAGATCACGCGCGCGCCGCGCTTCAGCACTAGCTCCATCGGCGCCGGGAAGCGATCGCTTTGCTGCTTTGGCGCTTCGCCTTCGAAACCGCCGGTGTAGCGCGCCCCTGCGCCTTCCAGTGAAGCGAGGCCGCGGGCGTTGTAATTGTCCGCCACCGCGTTTGTTGCGCAGAGCAACACAGGCCGCTTCGGCAGCGAGCGATCGAGGCAAACGGTGTTCAGGATCGTCACCGCCTCTTCGACGCCGCGACGCTCGCGGATCGAGGAGAGGATCTGGATGAAGTCCTGATTGGTCTGGCGATGGACTTCCGTGAGTTCGACGCCGGCGATGGGCGCGTCGCGCAAGCAGTGCGCGGAGAAGGCGTAGGGGCTGTTGTAGCCGGCGTCTTCAAGCAGCTGGCCTTCGTCGCCGCGAACGACGGGCGGCAGTTGATAGAAGTCGCCCACCAGCAGCATCTGCACGCCGCCGAACGGGCGCGAGCTTTTGCGTGCGATCTGCAAATGCGAATTCATGGCGTCGAGCACATCGGCGCGCAGCATCGAGACTTCATCGATGATCAGCCGCGAGATGGCGCGGGCTGTGCGCGTGAAAAAGTAGTTGGGCTTCTCGGCGTTGCCGATCAGCGGCCGTGGCGGAAAGCCGAAGAAGGAGTGCACCGTCTGCCCGCCAATATTCATGGCGGCGAGGCCTGTTGGCGCAAGCAGTGCCTGTGGATAGCCGGGATTGCTGTCGACCAGGTTGCGGATGAAGTGGCTTTTGCCAGTACCGGCGCGTCCAACAAGCATAATCACCGGCGTGCGATCGTTGATCGCTGCAAGCGCCTCAGTAACGGCGGGATCGGGGCGCGGCGCGGGAATCGACATACGCTTTCTATATAGAGATGCCCGCGAATGCGCTAAGCTTGCGCTGGAGGAGTATGTGATGCGGTGGGTTTTGCTTGCGGCGGCGGCAGTCGTCTTGGCGTCATGCGCTGCGCACGAAGAGCGCGCGCCGGATCCGGCGGCCGTAAGCGTCGGGGCTGAGCTTGATGAGCTGGCGGAGTCGGGGCGTGATATTGCGGAAGCGCAATGCGCGGGGTGTCATGCCGTCGGCGAGTATGGCGCGAGCCCAAACCCGAACGCACCGGTGTTCCGCACGATCTTCCAGCGTTATCAGCCCGACGTTCTGGAGCAGGAGTTGATCGAAGGCATTCGCGTGTCACACCCGATGCCAGAATTTCAGTTCAACCCGCAGGGCACGGACGCATTGATCCAGTACTTGCGTTCGATTCAGGAAGAGCCGCCCGCGCAATAGCGCCTAGAGCGACCAGGGCAGGTGCGCGGAGAATGCCGGCGGCAGGCCGTCAAACTCAAGCGAAATGCTCTCGTTCGTCGGCGGCAACTCGGTGACGATGAAACTGCGGCGCGGCTGCTGACGCGGCGTGCGCGATTGGTGGCCTTGCGCAACCGCAAAGCGAGTCCACGAAGCGGTGGTCACCGGCGCTTCCGTGCGCGGCGCGACGACGACTGGCTCGTCTCTCGGAATGATCAGCACCGGCACGCGCGGCGCGACGAGGATCGTTTCATCCGTCAGGCCAGCGATTGCCGCGAACTCCTCGGCGCCGAGCATTTGCGGCACGCGGCCGGTGATCCGAAGCTGCATATCGAGTTCGTAGGTCGCACCTGACGGCTCAACCACGCGAAGCCGCACGCCGTGCACCGCGTTGCGTTCGCTCTGCAGCAGCGTCTCATCCGCCAACGTCACGACGCCGATCTCGCGATCGACGGTGAAGCGGCCGTTGGCGTCATTCAGCAGATAGAAGCCGGGCTTTTCCTCGCGCGGCGCGACATGCGCCATCGCGTTCTCGATCGCTTGGCGCGTGGGCGCTTGAGCGGGATCGACGGCGTCGAAATTCTGCGTGAAGGGATCGAGTGGCGGAATCATGTTCCGCACACTCTGCCCGTTCATAGCTAATTGCTGGTGAAGCGCGCGTTTGCGTTGCGTTTACGCTTGCTGCTCGCCCCAGCCGATCGCGGCCTTCACTTCAAGGAATTCTTCCAAGCCGAAGTGACCGCCTTCGCGGCCGAGGCCGGATTGCTTGTAGCCGCCGAACGGCGTGCCCAATCCGCCTTGCGCGCCATTGATGTGCACGTTGCCGGCGCGGAGCTTGCGCGCGACTTTGCGTGCCTTCTCTTCGGAGCCTTGCACGTAAGCAGCGAGGCCGTACGGCGTGTCGTTGGCGATCTGAATGGCTTCTTCTTCGCTTTCGTACGGGATCACGACCAGCACCGGGCCGAAGATTTCTTCGCGCGCGATGGTCATGTTGTTGTGCACGTCAGCGAACACCGTGGGCTTCACGTAATAGCCGCGGTTGAAGCCATCCGGACGGCCAACGCCGCCGGCGGCAACGCGCGCGCCTTCATCGATGCCCTTCTGAATGAGGCCTTGCACCTTCTGGAATTGGTTGGCGTTGGCCAGCGGGCCGATGGCGCCTTTCTCGGCATTGTCGGGCGCTTGCACTTTGATCGCATTGGCGGTCGCCGCGGCGATGGCGACGACCTCTTCGTACTTCGCCTTCGGCGCCAGCATGCGTGACGGCGCGTTGCAGGATTGGCCGGTGTTCATCGCCATGTGCATCATGCCGCGCGAAACGGCCTTCTGCAGATCGGCGTCGTCCAAGATGATGTTGGGCGACTTGCCACCGAGTTCGAGCGCGACCTTCTTGATGCTCTTGGCGGCGTTCTCCATCACCGACGTGCCGGCGCGGGTTGAGCCGGTGAAGCTCACCATGTCGACGTCCGGGTGCGAGGAAAGCGCGATGCCAACGCCCGGGCCGTCGCCGTTGACGAGGTTGAACACGCCCGGCGGCACGCCGGCTTCGTCCAGGATCTCAGCGAACACGATGGCGTTGAGCGGCGCGAGTTCGGAGGGCTTAAGAACCATGGTGCAACCAGCCGCGAGCGCCGGGCCTACCTTGGCGCAGATCTGGTTCTGCGGCCAATTCCAAGGCGTGATCATGCCGATGACGCCGATCGGTTCCTTGATGATGCGGCGGCCGTTGCCGTAGTCGGACTCGAACTGGAACTCGTCGAGCTGCTTGCGGGCGTCGATCAGATAGCCGAGGCCGGCGGGCGCTTGCGCGGCCTGCGCGAGCGGGGCGGGCGCGCCCATTTCGGAAGAGATGGCGGCGGCCATGTCGCCCAAGCGGCGCTGATAGATGGCGATGACCTTGTCGAGGATGGCTTTGCGTTCATCAACCGTTGTCTGCGACCAGGTGACGAACGCCTTCTTGGCGGCGGCGACGGCCTTATCGACGTCAGCGGCGCTGCCCAGCGAGATACGGCCCACCGGTTCCTCGTTGGCTGGGTTGATCACGTCATGCGCGCGCGCCTTGGCCGGGGCGACCCATTTGCCGTCGATGTAGAAGTTCAGCTGTTCGCGCATGCTCGTTCCTCCGGGAGATTTTCAGCTCAGGTAGCAGATATAGGGAGGGGCGGCGAGTTCGCGCGGCGGCAATGTTGCGCTATGCCCCGCGGCGCATGGACGAACACCGCCCCTTACGCACCTTCGGCCGGATCAAAGCGCGGACGCTCAAGCCGCGCCAAGCTGGGCTGATGGAAAGCCTGCTCCCGCATTTGGCTGTGCCGGAGGAGGGGGAGATTGATGTCGACGCGCTGTTTTCTCCCTCCCCGCTTGTGGGGGAGGGCGGGGTGGGGGGTGTGAGCGCCGCTCCTTCAAACTTCGGCGCCGATACCCCCACCCCCAACCCCGCCCCACAAGGGGGCGGGGAGTTGGTTTTGGAAATCGGCTTCGGCGGTGGCGAACATCTCGTCGCTCAAGCAACGGCGCATCCCGCGACGCGCTTCATCGGGGTGGAGCCATTCCTCAACGGCGTCGCCTCTTGCCTGCGCCACATCGAGGAAGCCAACGCGCAGAACATCCGGCTCCACAATGGCGACGCGCGCGATGTGATCGCGCGGCTGCCGGATGCGTCGCTGGACTTGGTCTACATTCTGTTTCCGGACCCATGGCCGAAGGCGCGGCACCATAAGCGCCGCCTGATCCAACTTGAGTTCTTGAACGACCTGGCGTGCGTGATGAAGCCCGGCGCGGAGCTGCGCTTCGCGACCGACTGGGCGAACTACGCAAGCTGGACGCTGGAGCAGATCACGCGCCACCCGCGCTTCACGTGGCTAGCCGAACGCGCCGCCGATTGGCGCAACGCTTGGCCGGGCCACGTCACGACACGCTACGAAACCAAGGAGCTCGGCGATTGCGCGCCGATCTGGTTGAGGTTCGTGCGAAAATGACTCGCCTCTGGGCAGTCCCTTTTGCATGGCTTTGGGCGGGCGTTGGCGCCTGGTGTGCCGTTGCGTGGTTTTCGCGTTGGCCGTTATCCGGCAACTCCGCTTGGGGCGGACCCACCACCGGTTATACGGTGACTGAGATGCTGAGCGACCAAGGTTTTGTCGTCGCGACCATCCTGCTCAGTACGGTCGTCGCCGTTTGGATCACCTTTGCAAGGTCTGCCAACAATCTCGACGCGGCGCAGTTGGCGCGCATCTTGGCGCTAGTCTGGGTTCTCCCGGCCGCGCTCCCTCTTGTGATGCTCGTCCTCATGCTGGGGCCGGTTATAGGAATTGGCATGTCTCCACCGCTCATCATGGCGTTGGTCGCGGCGGCTGGTTTTTGGGCGACTGCGCTGATCGCCGGCTGGGCTCCGCTGAAAAGGGGCTGACAAAGGGCCTTAGACCCGCTATATCCCCGTCCAACACATCGCTGATGTCTCCGGTGGAGACGCAGCGGCGGGCCGAAAGCCCGCCGCTTTTTTGTTACTTAAGGGGCCGCTTTTGGCTTTTGCACGCGGGCACGTCGCATTCGTCCTTCTCCCCTTGTGGGAGAAGGTGGCGACGCGCGTTTGCGCGACGCCGGATGAGGGGTGTCAGCGCGATGCCTCCGACGCTGTCGCCAGTACCCCTCACCCGTCGCTTCGCGCCACCCTCTCCCACAAGGGGAGAGGGGCATGAGAGCTACGAACCCAGTTGAAGAGCGCGTCATCGCGCTGATCGAACCGACGGCCGCTGGCCTCGGCTACCGGATCGTGCGCGTGCGTCTCTCCGGCAATCGCCGCAAGCGCCTGCAGATCATGGGCGAACGCGTCAGCGACGGGCAGATGGGCATCGATGATTGCACCAAGCTCTCGCGTGCGTTGGCGCCGGTGTTCGATCTCGATGATCCGGTGGACGGCGAATACGACCTAGAAATCAGCTCGCCCGGCATAGATCGGCCGCTGATGCGCATCGAGGATTTCGAGCGCTTCGTCGGCTTCGACGCGAAGCTTGAAACCGCCGTGCCGATCAACAACCAGCGCCGCTGGAAGGGTGTGATCCAGGCGGTCAACGGCGATGAGATCACGCTCGCGACCGACCAGGGCGAAGCGAAATTGAAGTTTAGCCAGCTCTCGGACGCACGCCTCGTGCTGACCGACAAGCTGATCGAAGATGATTTGAGACGCGCCAAGGCGGCGGAAGCTGCGGGCGCGGAGGACGAGTGAATCCCACCCCGCCCCCTTGTGGGGCGGGGCAGGGGTGGGGGTAGCGGCGGTGTTCTTTCCGGAGAAGCTGCCGCCCGCACCCCCATCCCCGCCCTTCCCCACAAGGGGGAAGGGAGAAGATTGAGAAGGAAGTGAAGAGATGAGCACCGGCATTTCAGCAAACCGGATGGAAATTCTGCAGATCGCTGACGCGGTCGCGCGCGAAAAGTCGATCGACAAAGAGATCGTCATCCAAGCGATGGAGCACGCGCTGCAGAAAGCTGCCCGCTCGCGCTACGGCGCTGAGCACGACATTCGCGCCACCATCGACCCGAAGACGGGCGAGATGGAACTCAAGCGCGTGATGACGGTGGTGGACGAGTCGATGCTCGATCCGGAAACCCGCCCGTTCAATCCGTCGACCGACATCATGCTGAACGTCGCGCTGAAGTCGGACAAGGAAGCCTTTGTCGGTAAGGAATACAGCGAAGGCCTGCCGCCGATCGAATTCGGCCGCGTCGCCGCGCAAACCGCCAAGCAAGTGATTAATCACGAAGTTCGCGAAGCTGAGCGTGAGCGCCAGTTCGGCGAATACAAGGATCGCATCGGCGAGATCATCAACGGCGTTGTGAAGCGTGTTGAATTCTACAATGTCATCGTCGATCTCGGCCGCGCCGAAGGCGTGATCCGCAAGAGCGAGAGCATCCCGCGTGAAAACCTTCGCGTCGGTGATCGCACCCGGGCTTACGTCTATGACGTCCGCCGCGAAACCAAGGGCCCGCAGATCTTCCTGTCGCGCGCCAAGCCGGAATTCATGGCGCGCCTGTTCGCGCAAGAAGTGCCGGAAGTTTATGAAGGCGTGATCGAGATCAAAGCCGCCGCCCGCGATCCGGGCTCGCGCGCGAAGATCGCGGTGATTTCGCACGATAGTTCGATCGATCCGGTCGGCGCGTGCGTCGGTATGCGCGGTGCGCGCGTGCAGGCCGTGGTTGGCGAATTGCAGGGCGAGAAGATCGACATCATTCCGTGGTCTCCGGACCCGGCGACGTTCATCGTCAACGCGCTGCAGCCGGCGGAAGTCTCCAAGGTCGTGCTCGATCCCGAAGACGCCCGCGTGGAAGTGGTTGTCGGCGAAGCGCAGCTTTCGTTGGCCATTGGCCGCCGTGGCCAGAACGTGCGTCTGGCCTCGCAGCTCACTGGCTGGTCGATCGACATTCTGACGGAAGCGGAAGAGTCCGAGCGCCGTCAGAAGGAATTCGCGGCGCGCACTGAACTCTTCATCAAAGCGCTGGAAGTGGACGAAATGTTCGCCCAGCTGCTGGCGTCGGAAGGCTTCGAGACGGTCGAGGAAATCGCTTACGTCGACTCGATCGAGCTGGCCTCGATTGAAGGCTTGAACGATGAGATCGCCGAAGAGCTTCAAGCGCGCGCTCAAGACTATTTGGACAAGCTCGCCGCCGAACTTGAGGCCAAGCGCGTTGAGTTGGGCGTCGAGGACGCGCTGAAGGCCGTCCCTGGCCTCACTGGCCCGATGCTGGTGACGCTGGGCGAGAAGGGCGTGAAGACGCTGGAAGATTTCGCCGGCCTCGTCGGCGACGACATTCGTGGCTATTTCGAAACCAAGAACGGCGAGCGCGTGCGCGAGCCGGGCGTGCTCGAAGAATACGCGCTGACGGCAGAACAAGCCGATGCGCTGGTGGTGAACGCTCGCGTCGCCGCCGGCTGGATCGAAGCGCCGCCGGAGCCGGAACCCGAGCCTGAAGCAGAAGGAGACGCCGACGATGTCGCGAGCGTCTTCCCAGATAGAGGCTGAAGGGCCGCGCCGCGAACGCGAGCGGCGCTGCATCGTCAGTGGTGAGAACGACAGTGGCGCGAACCTGATCAGGTTCGCGCTCTCGCCCGATGGCGTCGTCACGCCCGATGTGGCGGCGAAGCTGCCGGGGCGCGGCGCCTGGGTGCGTGCGGACCGCGCCATCATCGAACAGGCGGCGAAGAAAGGCGCTTTTGGGCGCGCCTTCAAAACGCAAGTTACGGTTCCCGAGAACCTGGCTGAAAGCGTCGAAGCGCTGTTGTCACGGCGCTGTCTTGATCAGCTCGGCATGGCGCAGCGCGCGGGCGCTATCGCCGTGGGCGCGACGCAAGTCGACGCCGCGATTCGCGCCAAACCAGCTTTTTTGCTGATCGAAGCGGAAGATGGCGCCGAAGAGGGTCGCGAAAAGCTGATGAGCCTCCATATAGGGTTCTGGGGCCGGCCGCCGGCAGCGGTGGGGTGCTTCAGCTCTTCGGATTTGGGCGTGGCCTTGGGCCGGGAACGTGTGATACACGCTTGCCTGCTTCAAGAGCGCTTGGCTTCGGTTTGGGTGGCTGAAATAGGCCGTCTTTCGGGCTTCCGGCCCATCGTACCAACCTCTTGGCCCACACCCTGGCGCTCTATTGGTCTGGGACTGGGCGGCGCGGACGCTGGACCTTCAACGGGCCAGAGCCGCGGCGGGCAAGAAGACGTTTGAGAATACCACGCGTGAAGACGAATTTAGGATCGGCAACACCACTGCATGTCTGACGGCAACGAACAAAAAGACTCTCCCTCCGGCCGCAAGCCGCTGACGCTGTCTGGGCGCACCACCGCCACGGGCACGGTGCGTCAGAGCTTTAGCCATGGCCGCACAAAGCAAGTCGCCGTTGAGGTGCGTGAGAAGCGCTCGATCAACCGGCCCGGCGCGACGCCTGCGCCAGGTGCGCCTGGCCCTGGTGTGCCGCCGCCGATCAAGACGCGCGCCGCGCCTGCGCCCGAGCCGCTGCAACCCGCGCCGCGCGCGCCGACGCCTCCGGGCGCGATCAGCGATGAAGAAGCACGCCGTCGCGAAGAGGCGGTCAGTCGCGCAATGGCCGATCGCGAAGCGCGCGATCAAAAGCTGAAGGCCGAAGAAGATCAGCGCCGCGCGCTGGACGATGCGCAACGCCGCAAGGCGGCTGAGCTTGCCGCCGTCGAAGCGGAAGCCGAAGCGCGCCGCCGCGCCGAGCAAGCGCAAGCCGAACTCGAGCAGCAAGCTGCCGAGCGCGCCGCGTCGCGCGCTGCGGCTCTGGCTGCTCAACAACAAAATCCAGGCAACCAAGGCGGCAACAACGCCGGCCCATCGCTGCTCGATGAGCTCGGCGGCCGCGTGAAGTCTGCCCGCAAGCCTGCGCCGGTGGCGCCGGTGAAGCCCGCCAAGAAGGGCGAGCCGAAGCGCCGCGAAGGCAAGCTGACGCTCGACATGGTCGAGCGCGAAGTGGCGGGCGATGACGATCGCGTCCGTTCGCTCGCGGCCTATCGTCGTGCGCAGCAGAAAGAAAAAGAACGGCGCGCCAAAATGATGGGCGGCGCCGGTCCCGAGCAGATCAAGCGCGAAGTAATCATTCCGGAAAGCATCACGGTTCAAGAACTCTCGAACCGTATGGCCATCCGCGCCGCGGACATCATCAAGTTCATGATGCGCCAAGGCCAGATGATGAAGCAAAGCGACGAGCTCGATGCCGATACGGCCGAGCTGATCGCGACGGAATTTGGCCACGCTGTGAAGCGCGTCGCGGAATCGGACGTTGAAGAGGGCCTCTCGGGCGAGGCCGATACCGACGAGAACCTGCAGCCGCGTCCGCCGGTTGTGACCATCATGGGCCACGTCGACCACGGCAAGACCTCGCTGCTCGATGCCCTGCGTCAGACGGACGTTGTCTCCGGCGAACACGGGGGCATCACTCAGCATATCGGCGCCTACCAAGTGCGCTTGCCGGACGGCCAGCGCGTTACCTTCCTCGATACGCCGGGCCACGCCGCGTTCAGCGCCATGCGCTCGCGCGGTGCGCAAGTCACCGACATCGTCGTGCTGGTTGTGGCCGCCGATGACGGCGTCATGCCGCAAACGGTTGAAGCCATTCATCACGCGCGCGCCTCGGGCGCGCCGATCATTATCGCCATCAACAAGATCGATAAGCCTGAAGCGAACCCGACGCGCGCGCTCACCGATCTGCTGCAGCATGAGATCGTCACCGAAGCGCACGGCGGCGATACGCTCGCCGTTGAAGTTTCGGCGCTGAAGAAGACCGGCCTCGACAAGCTGGTCGAGACCATTCTGCTGCAGGCCGAGGTCATGGACCTCAAGGCGAACCCGGATCGTCCGGCTGAGGCCACGGTGATCGAGTCGAAGCTGGATAAGGGCCGCGGCACGGTCGCGACTGTGCTGATTCAGAAGGGCACGCTGAAGCGCGGCGACATCGTCGTCGTCGGCGCTCAGATCGGCCGTGTTCGCGCCATCACCAACGAGCGCGGCCAACAGCTGCAAAGCGCGGGTCCGTCGGAGCCGGTTGAGATCATGGGTCTCGAAGGCGTGCCGGAGCCGGGCGATGTGCTCAACGTCGTTGAGAACGAAAACCGCGCTCGCGAAGTCGCGAACTATCGTGCGCGCGCCAAGAAGCAAAAGACCGCCGGTGGTCCGTCGCGTACGGGTACGTCGCTCGAAAGCATGATGGCGAAGTTCAAGGATTCGACAGCGAAGGAGCTGCCGGTCCTGATCAAGGCCGACGTGCAAGGTTCGGCCGAAGCGATCGTCGGCTCGCTCGAAAAGCTCGCGCACGAAGAAGTGCGCGCGCGTGTCGTGCTCTCCGGCGTCGGCGCCATCAACGAATCCGACGTGCAGCTCGCAAAGGGTTCGGGCGCGCCGGTGATCGGCTTCAACGTCCGTGCTTCGAAGGAAGCGCGCGATCTGGCGGAGCGCGAAGGCGTCGAGATCCGCTACTACAACATCATCTACGACCTGATCGACGACATCAAAGGCGTCATGTCGGGCATGCTTGCGCCGCTCACGCGCGAAACGTTCCTCGGCAATGCCGAGATCTTGGAAGTGTTCAACATCTCCAAGGTCGGCAAAGTCGCGGGCGTTCGGGTGACGGAAGGCGTGGTCCGCAAGGGCGCCAAGGTCCGCATCCTGCGCGACAACGTCGTCATCCAGGAAATGGGCACGCTCACCACCCTGAAGCGCTTCAAGGAAGAAGTGGATCAGGTGCAGATGGGCCAGGAATGCGGCATGAGCTTCGGCCAATTCCAGGACATCAAGCAAGGCGATGTCATCGAGTGCTTCAACGTTGAAGTGGTTCAACGCTCGCTCTGAGGCGTGACATGCGGCGGATAGTTCTAGCAGCGATCGCGGCTTTGGCCCTGGGCGCAAGCGCGTGCGACCGGGATCGTGGCGATTCCACGGTGCCGGGCGAGCGTGCGGAGACGGTCGTCGAGCCTGAGACGCGCGTCGATACAGTCGCGGAAGAAGAGCCTGTCGTGTCGCGCTCGCTGTGGCGCGCGGCGAATGACGATGCGCGCCAAGTAACCGGCAATCTGCGTGTGAGCTGGCAGGGCCGCCGTGGCGGGCCGGTTGTGTTTGCATTCGCGACCGGCGTGACCGTGACGGCGCAGCCTTACGTGGTCGTGCCCGCGGATTCCCGTTCGGGCGTCGGCGGCCAGAGCTTCGCAGCCGTGCTCGGCGGCGATCCGCGCGTGCAGGTCTATCTCTATCGCGTGCTCTCCGAGAACGTGACGCCAAGCGCGCCGCGCGGCGGCCTCTGTGGCGAAGCTGTCAGTCGCTATCTGGCGGTGAGTGAGTTCGTCGACGGCGCTGGGCGCTGGGTGTTCAAAGTCGCGGCGTTCAGCGGCGATGCGCAACCGCCCTCAAGCACCGATCCGCAGCTTTGCAACGCCTACTCGTACACGGCGCAGTAAAATGAAACGCAAATCTCGCGGCGGACAGGAGGGGCACGGTCCCTCGCAGCGCCAATTGCGCGCCGCCGAACTTGTGCGCCACGCGCTGGTCGAGATCGTGCAGCGCGAAGAGCTGCGCGACCCCGATCTGAAGGGCGTCTACGTCACCATCGGCGAAGTGCGCGCCTCGCCGGATTTGAAGCACATGACGGTGTTCGTCTCGTCGCTCGGTCCGGGCGATCCGCAACGCATCGCTAACGGGCTGACGCGCGTTGCGGGTTTCTTGCGTGGGCGCCTCGGCAAGAGCACCGATCTGCGCTTCACGCCTGAGCTGCACTTCCAGCCGGACATCTCCTACGACGAAGCCCGCCACATCGATGAGCTGCTATCGAGCCCGGAGGTCGCGCGCGATCTCAAGCACGAGGATGAGGAGTGAAGCGCTACGAAAACCGCTCGCGGAGCTGGCGCGCTACTTCTTCGTGCGGCGTCATCTCTTCGTCTGCATCGAGACGCTTTTCTATTTCCGCCCATTGCTCCGGCGTGAGCGCATCGTCTTCTTCCATTCGCGAAGTCTATCGGACATTGAATGCGATGCCCACGAGGCAGAGCAATTTCTCCGTCATTCCGGACGCGCGGAGCGCGATCCGGAACCCAGGGGCCACGAGCTGCGTGTTCACCCCTAGGTTCCGGGTTCTTCGCGGTGCGAAGCCCCGGAATGACGAATTGTGCATTGGCGTTTAAAATGGGACGTAGAAAAAAAGGCGATGACGTTTCGGGCTGGGTCGTGCTCGACAAGCCGGACGACATGACCTCGACGCATGCCGTCTCTGCCGTGCGCCGCATCTTCAATGCGAAGAAGGCAGGCCACGCCGGCACGCTCGATCCGCTCGCTTCTGGCATTTTGCCGATCGCGCTGGGCGAAGCGACGAAGACGGTCCCGTGGCTCATGGAAGCGCGCAAGACCTACCTGTTCACGATAAAATGGGGCGTCTCGACCGACACCCAGGATCGCGAAGGCAAGGCGATCGCCACCAGCGATGTTCGCCCGACAGCCGAAGCCATCCGCGCTGCGCTGCCCGCCTTCATGGGCGAGATCGAGCAAATCCCACCACAGTTCAGCGCCGTGAAGGTAGATGGCGAGCGCGCCTATGATCTGGCCCGCGCCGGCGAGGCCGTCGAGCTGGAGCCGCGCAAAGTCACCGTTTACGAAGCCGAGCTGGCCGAAACCGAGGGCGACGACCTCGCCACTTTCCGGTTCCGGTCGGGCAAAGGCTTCTACATCCGCGCCCTGGTCCGCGATTTAGCGGCAAAACTTGGCGCGGAAGGCCATGTCTGGCGGCTCCGCCGCACAGCCGTAGGCCCTTTCACCGAAGCGGAAAGCGTCACACTGGACGAATTGCAGCTTTTAGGTCAGAAGGGCGCCGCGTCAGAACGCCTGAAGCCCGTTGAGACCGCGCTGGACGACATCCCGGCACTGGCCATTAACGGCGAGGACGCGTTCAAGCTCAGACAGGGACGGCCCATCGTCCTCCTCCCGCACGTGGTGGAGACGCTGAAGCCGCAGTTTCGAGATCGCTTTATCGGCGGTGTCGATGCGTCCCGAGCGGTCGTCGCTCTCTATGAGGGCAAGGCCGTTGCGCTGGGTGACGTGCGAGCTGGGTGCTTTGAACCCAGCCGCGTGTTCAACATCGCAGATTAAAAGGAGTACCGATGTCGGTGACTGCAGAGCGCAAAGCCGCGCTCATTAAAGACAACGCGAAGAGCTCAGGCGACACGGGTTCGCCGGAAGTTCAAGTTGCGATCCTCTCCGAGCGCATCGCCAACCTGACCGAGCACTTCAAGACTCACAAGAAAGACAACCACTCGCGCCAAGGCCTTCTGAAGATGGTCTCGCAGCGCCGCCGGTTGCTCGACTATTTGAAGAACCGCGATGCCGCCCGTTATCAGGCGATCATCGAAAAGCTGGGTCTGCGCCGCTAAGCGCAAGCCTGGTGAAGGGTGTTGGCGCTAGCGCTTCACCTTCGCGATCACTCTTCACAAAAAATTCCTGCGCGCTCCGCGCAGGCACGAACCTCCGGCCATTCGGGCCGGAGGCAATTCGCGCAACGGAATCCGCTGTTGCGCACCGACAAGGCCTGAGGAAGCACCGGCTTCCGGCCTGGAGTTAGATGTATGTTTGATGTGAAATCCGTTTCCCTCGATTGGGCAGGGCGCAAGCTCACGCTCGAAACCGGCAAGATCGCCCGCCAAGCTGACGGCGCCGTCTATGCCACCTGGGGCGAGACCGCCCTGCTGGCCACCGTCGTATATGCCAAGGAAGCGAAGCCCGGTCAGGACTTCTTCCCGCTGACCGTGAACTACCAAGAAAAGTACTTCGCCTCAGGCCGCATTCCTGGCGGCTTCTTCAAGCGCGAAGGCCGCCCGACTGAACGTGAGACGCTGCTGTCGCGCCTGATTGACCGCCCGATCCGTCCGCTGTTCGTCGATGGCTTCAAGAACGAAGTCCAAGTCATCATCACGGTGCTGAGCTGGGACAACGAAAACGAATCCGATCTGCTGGCGATGGTTGCGGCGTCTGCTGCTCTCACGATCTCCGGCGTTCCGTTCATGGGCCCGATCGCCGCCTCGCGCGTCGGCTGGATCGACGGCAAGGCCGTCCTGAACCCGACGATCGAGCAAATGAAGACGTCGGACCTCGATCTCGTCGTCGCCGGCACCGCCAACGCGATCATGATGGTCGAGTCGGAAGTGAAGGAACTCTCTGAAGCGCAAATGCTCGAGTCGCTCGCGCTCGCGCACAAGGGCATGCAGCCGGTGATCGACGCGATCATCGATCTCGCTGAAAAGGCCGGCAAAGAGCCGTTCGAGTTTACCCCGCCGGACAATTCGGCGCTGAAGGCCAAGATCCAAAGCATCGTGGGCGCGGACCTCGCCGCCGCCTACAAGATCACGGTGAAGGCCGAGCGCTACGGCAAGGTCGGCGAACTCCGCGACAAGGTGAAAGCCCAGCTCGCGAAGACCGAAGCCAACCCCGATGGCTACGACGCCAACGTGATCAAGGAAGTCTTCAAGGAAGTCGAAAGCGACGTCGTCCGCAGCCGCATCGTCAAGGAAAAGGGCCGCATCGACGGCCGTCCGGTCGATAAGGTTCGTCCGATCGTTTCTGAAGTCGGCATCCTGCCGCGCACGCACGGCTCGGCGCTGTTCACCCGCGGTGAAACGCAGTCGATCGTTGTCGCCACCCTCGGCACCGCCGAAGACGAGCAATTCATCGACGCGCTCTCAGGCACGACCAAAGAGCGCTTCATGCTCCACTACAACTTCCCTCCCTACAGCGTTGGTGAAACCGGCCGTATGGGTGGCGCCGGTCGTCGCGAAATCGGCCACGGCAAGTTGGCCTGGCGCGCGATGAAGGCCGTGCTGCCGTCGGCCGAGCAATTCCCGTACACGGTGCGCCTCGTTTCCGAGATCACCGAGTCGAACGGCTCGTCGTCGATGGCCACGGTTTGCGGTTCGTCGCTGGCGTTGATGGATGCGGGCGTTCCGATTTCGTCGCCGGTCGCCGGCGTCGCCATGGGCCTCATCCTCGAAGACTACGGCTTCGAAGTTCTGACCGACATTCTGGGTGACGAAGATCACCTCGGCGACATGGACTTCAAGGTCGCCGGCACCGCCAACGGCATCACCTCGCTCCAAATGGACATCAAGGTGGCCGGCATCACGCAAGAGATCATGCAAGTCGCGCTCGATCGTGCACACAGCGCGCGCCTGCATATCCTCGGCGAGATGAATAAGGCGATGGACGCGCCGCGCGGCGAAGTCGGCAAGAACGCCCCGCGCATCGAGCAGATCAAAATCCCGACCGACAAGATCCGTGACGTGATCGGCACCGGCGGCAAGGTGATCCGCGAAATCGTGGAAAAGACCGGCGCGAAGGTGAACGTTGAAGACGACGGCACCGTGAAGGTCGCATCGGCCAATGCCGACTCGATCGAAGCGGCGATCAAGTGGATCAAGTCGCTGACCTCTGAACCGGAAGTCGGCCAGATCTACGAAGGCAAGGTCGTGAAGGTGATGGAATTCGGCGCCTTCGTGAATTTCTTCGGCGCCAAGGACGGCCTCGTTCACGTTTCCCAACTGGCGCGCGAGCGTGTTGAGAAGCCGGGCGACGTCGTGAAGGAAGGCGATGTCGTGAAGGTGAAGCTCTTGGGCTTCGACGATCGCGGCAAGGTTCGCCTCTCGATGAAGGTTGTCGATCAAGCCACGGGCGCTGACCTTAGCGCCGAGCTTGGCCCGGAAGCCCTCGACGAAGGTCCGCGCCGCGAGCGCAGCGATCGTGGCGATCGCGGCCCGCGCCGCGGCGGCGGCGGCCGTGACCGTCCGCGCCGTGAAAGCTCGGGCGAATAAGCTCTAGCGCTAACGCAAACAGAAGCCCGCTTCGCAAGAGGCGGGCTTTTTTGTTACGATGCGGCATGGGGCTGCGCGTCGTTGCACGTCTGTATGATCGCTCGGAGGCGTTGATCATGAGCAGCTGCCTTGAGGCTGCTGGCGTCCCGCACTGGGTGTTTGGCGCGGAGATGATCAACATCAATCCGTTCCACGAGATAACCTACGACGGCTACAAGATCACGGTTTGCGACGATGACCTTGAGGCCGCGCTTGCAGTCCTAAACGAGGCGCGCGGCAATCCCTTGCTGGAAGGAGAGCGTCTTTCGAAGCAGCACATCATTGTGCCGCACATTCTACTGACGTTCTTGCTTGGCTGGTTCTGGGTTTGGGCGGTTCCGGTGCGGCTTTATCGTTGGCGCGAGGTTTAGCGTGCTGCGTAGGTGGCTGGCGTGAAACGCGCCGGCGTCTAAGATCGCCTCATGTCCGATATTGTCATCGTCGCTAGCTTCGCGTCGCGACCGGAGGCGGTTGTTGCGCAATCTCTATTGCGCAGCGAAGGCATCGAAACGCTGATGCCAGAGTTCAACGCGCTGCTGGCGGACTACGATCCGTCCATGATGGAACACGGCTGGCGCTTGCTCGTGCACAAGGATGACTTGCAGGAAGCACAAGCGATCCTGCGAGACGCGCGAGCGACCTAGCTTTCGCCCTTCGCCGGAAACGCCGCCCACGCGGCGAGCGCCGCCGGCACAATCACCAGCCACACATCGACGCTCACATTGCCCGTGCGCTCGCTGACGATGTCGAGCACGTGAATGATCGCATGGCCGCACATAAATGCCGCGCCCGCAATCGCTGCCGGCCAGTAACGCGGCCGCCAGGCGCGCGCGATGAGCGCGAGGCCCGCCACAAGATAGGCGACGCCGATGTCAGATACGAAGTGAGGATTGAACGGCCCTGTGTGCGCAAGGCCGGGCACGCTGTCGTACCAAATCGGCGCGGCCGCCAGCATGAACACGCCGTTGGCGGCGGCTCCAACGCCGAGCACTGCGCCGAGGATGCGCTTGAATGATTCGATCACTCGATTAATCTCACAAGTCTGCGGGGGCGGGACGCATGTTCGGCATCATAATCGGTGTTTTCGCGGGCGTCCTCGGTGGCGCGATCGCTTTTGGCTTGTGGTCGGCGCTGCCTGAGCGTTTGCGCCCCGGGCGCATTCCGGTCGCGCTTTTGGCGGCCATCGGGATTGGCGTGCTGACCTCGCGCGTTGAACCACCTCGACCTTCAACGACGGCCCCTGTTGTCGAGCGCTTGATCATGTCTTCCGAGCTATCAGCCGCCGCCAGCGCTCTTAGACGCAATGATCCAGTGGCATTTCGGCGTGCGATGGCCACTGGAAGTTTGTTCGCGGAGCGCGGAGAAGATGAAGCGGCGGTCGCGCGCGTGCGTGTTGCTTTATTTGCCGAAGCGAGGCTGAAACGCCGAGAGATGAGCAGCAGGTTTCACAGCGATCGCTTGAACCTAGTGCACGACGAGTTGCTCGAATTGGCGGAGACATCGCCCGGTTTGTGCTGGGCGATCGTTCGTGGTCGCGCAGAAGACGTCCTGACATTTCCAATCGGCGATGAATTGCGACGTAGAGAGCTTGAACTCCTGCGCCGTGCCTTTGAAACTGGCGGGGCGCCTGCCCAAGCACTTGATCACGACACCTTTCAGCAGGTCTTGGACCAAGTGTTCTCTGAACTGCAAACAAAGTTCGGAGACGACGCTTTTCTGGTTCAGGGAGCGCCGACCGCAGCGCAAGAGCGACGATATTGTGAGGTGGCGGCAGAGTACACGCGGCTCTTGTCATTGACGCCTGAGCCGGGCCGGCTATTCGCGACAGCTGAAGACATGCTCAGCGGCGCCGAACAGAACGGTGATCCGATCTAGCCGGTTTTGGCGAACCAGAGGCGGCTCCACGACACACCCGGTGCGCGTGTTGAAGGGAAGTCACCTGAGCGAACGAGATCGAGTTTTGATTGCGCCGCCAGCGCGATCGTTTCATCGGCGCCGACTTCGAACATGCGCCGGCCCTCCGGCAAGGGGCCGTGACGCAAGCTGACCATCAGCGCGCCACCGGGTTTCACCAGCGCCGTCACCACGGGCATCATCGCCGCCCGCTCAGCGGCGAAGAAGTGCATCCACACCGCCGAGAGCCAGACCAGATCGAAACTGCGCCCACGCACAGACGCAAGCTCAGGCAGGTAGTCATCGATCCAGGTGATGTTCGGCGAGGGGTGTAGCTTCATCCCGCCTTCGCGCATCTCGCGCGTCGGCTCAATCGCCGTCACGCGATCACCCCGCGCCGCAAACCACGCCGCATCGCGCCCCGTGCCGGCGCCGATTTCGAGCACATCAAGCGGCGCAGCCGGCACGAGATCGAGCACGCCGCCGTGCGCCTGTTCGAACGTCACTTCCTCGTAGAGCTTCAAAAGCTCCGGCGCCTCGGTGCTATAGCCTTCAGTGCCAGAGACAGGCGCGATCACTCGCCGTCCGTGCTCGGCACGCCAACGATATGGAAGCCGGCGTCGACGTGGATGACTTCGCCCGTCGTCGAACGGCCGAGATCAGAAAGCAGCCACAGCGCGCAGCCGGCGATGCCTTCCATCGAGGTGTCCTCTTTCATCACCGACCATTCACGGCCGGTGCTGATGAGGCCGCGTCCGCCCTGGATGCCGGCGATGGCGAGCGTCCGCATGGCGCCGGCGCTGATGGCGTTGACGCGCTTGCCCTCGGGGCCAAGGTCGCGCGCCATGTAGCGCGTGCACGCTTCAAGCGCGGCTTTGGCGACGCCCATGACGTTGTAGCTCGGCAGCACCCGTTCGGCGCCGAGATAAGTGAGTGTGATCATCGAGCCGCCGCGATCCATCAGCTTCGCGGCGCGCTTGCCGGCAGCGACGAACGAGAACGCCGAGATGTCCATCGAGCGCAGGAAGTTTTCGCGGCTCGTGTTCTCGATGAAGGAGCCCTTCAGCTCGTTCTTGTCCGAGAACGCGATGGAGTGGACGAGAAAGTCCAGCTTTCCCCACGTCGTCTTCAAGCGATCGAACACCGCATCGAGATGCTCGTCGTTGGTCGCATCGCACTCGAGCACGATTTGCGAGCCGACGCTTTCCGCCAGTGGCCGAATGCGCTTTTCCAGCGCTTCGCCCTGATAGGTGAAGGCGATCTCCGCGCCCTGCGCCGCGAGTTGCTGCGCGATGCCCCAAGCGATCGACTTATCGTTGGCCACGCCCATGACGAGCCCGCGCTTGCCGCGCATCAGTTCGCCCTTCGGAAACACCCACTCGTCGGCCATGGCTCAGAACTCCTGTTTGAATGGAGCCAATAGCCTCTTTGCAGCGAAATCGGAACCCAGAAGAGCCCCTGGCGTTCTGAGGTCGAGCAATTTTCAGGGACGTCTCATGGCCAAGATCTACGAAGCGCGCATCGACCACGACGCTGTCGAGCTGATTGAAGTCGCGCCGCCGCAGCGCGAAGGGCGTTGGGTATGGGGCGTTCTGTTCGCCGTGTTCCTGATCGCGGGCGCGACTTTGGGTCTGACGCTCGCGACCGGTTCGTTCTCAAATGCCGTGGAAGTGGCGCAAGCCGGCTTCGCTGGCGAAGGGATGGGCGATACCGCGACGAATTAACCCCTCGTTTCAGTGGGATCGCTTCAGAGCGCCGGTCCTTAGGGGCCGGCGCTCAACTTTGTGGGCTTCGCTAAGCCTTAAGCCGCTTGTGATAGCACCGCTGCTGACGCCACAGCTTTGCGCCAATTTCGTCTCCTGTTGAGCTGAAACCAGGGTGAAGCTTGCGCGTTGTCCGGCGCAATGCCGTTCACAGAAATTAACCTGGGTGAGTCTCTCGCAGCCATGAGCGGCGCCACGTCACAAGTTGCAGCGATCCCGATCCGTTGGGTCGGCGGGCGGCCCGAAGTGCTGCTCATCACCACGCGCGGTACGGGGCGATGGACGATTCCAAAAGGCTGGCCGCTCGCTGAATCGCTTGGCGCTGAGTGCGCGGCGCGCGAGGCGTTCGAAGAAGCCGGCGTGCTTGGCCGGATCGAACCCTATTCGATTGGCGTGTTCGAATACTGGAAGCGCACCAAGAAGGACCGCACCTTCCTGCAAGTCACGGCGTTTGCGCTGCACGTGCAGGAAATCGCGCGAGATTGGCCGGAGCGGGAAGAGCGCAAGCGCGCCTGGTTCTCGCCAGAAGTCGCCTGCCGCCTCGCCGCGAATGACGAACTCGCTGTGCTGATCCGCGCCGCCGTCGCTGTGAAGGCGCCCGTTTCCACGCCGGGTGCGTTTGTTCACGCGAGTTAGACTTTTATGGAGCGCGGGCGTCCTCGCCCGCGTTTCTTCGCCAGCAACGTTCGGTGACGGCTTGCCCGATCAACGCGGGCGAGGACGCCCGCGCTCCATAGTGCCTAAGCAGCGACGCGCGTGAAGGCGAGAGTGGCGTTGGTGCCACCGAAGCCGAACGAGTTGCTCAGCACACAATTCAGCTCGCGATCTTCGCGCTTGCGCAGGATCGGCAGATCTTCGAACGCCGGATCAAGCTCTTCGATGTGCGCGCTTTCGCAGGCGAAGCCGTTGTTCAGCATCAACAGCGAGTAGATCGCTTCCTGCACGCCAGCGGCGCCCAACGAGTGGCCGGTGAGCGACTTGGTGCTGGAGATCATCGGCGGCTTGTCGCCGAAGACGGCGCGCACGGCTTCCATCTCTTTCAGATCGCCGACCGGCGTCGAAGTGCCGTGGGTGTTGAGATAATCGACCGGGCGATCGAGGTAGCGCATCGCCATTTGCATGCAGCGCGTGGCGCCTTCGCCTGAAGGCGCAACCATGTCGTGCCCGTCGCTTGTGGCGCCATAGCCGGCGACTTCGCCGTAAATCTTGGCGCCGCGCTTCTTGGCGCGTTGGTATTCTTCAAGCACTAAGACGCCAGCGCCGCCGGCGATGACGAAGCCGTCGCGGTTCTTGTCGTAGGCGCGCGAGGCGCGCTCCGGCGTGTCGTTGTACTTGGTGCTCATCGCGCCCATGGCGTCGAACAGCACCGAGAGCGTCCAGTCCAGCTCTTCGCTACCGCCAGCGAACATGATGTCTTGTTTGCCGTTTTGGATTTGCTCGTAGGCATCGCCGATGCAGTGCGCGCTCGTCGCGCAGGCTGAGCTGATCGAGTAATTGATGCCCTTGATCTCGAACGGCGTCGCGAGCGTCGCGCTTGCGGTCGAGCTCATAGCTTTCGGCACCGCGAACGGCCCGACGCGCTTGGCGCCTTTTTCACGCGCGGTGTCGGCGGCAGCGACGATGGCGCGCGCCGAAGGGCCGCCCGAGCCCATGATGATGCCGGTGCGCGGATTGGAGACCTCTTCCGGCGTCAGCCCTGCGTCCTGGATCGCCTGCTCCATGGCGATGAAATTCCAGCCCGAGCCTTCGCCCATGAAACGCATGTTGCGTTTGTCGACGACTTCTTCCGGCCTCACGCTTGGCTGGCCGTGTACCAGTGAGCGGAAGCCCTTCTCGGCATATTCCGGCGCTGCGCTGATGCCGCTCTTGGCTTCGCGCAAGCTGGCGAGCACTTCGTTTGCATTGTTGCCGATCGAGGAGACGATCCCCATTCCGGTGACGACGACACGACGCATGGGCTCAGCTCCTTACGGCTTCATCTGCGCTTCGAGTTGTTCCGGCGAGAACAGCCCGACCTTGAGATCCTTGGCCGTATAGATGGTGACGCCATCGGCCTTGGTGACCCCGTCAGCGACGATCATGTGCAGCTTACGCTGGATGACGCGCTTCGGATGGATTTCGTAGGTCACCAGCTTGGTTTTCGGCGTGATCTGGCCGCGGAACTCCACTTCGCCGACGCCAAGCGCGCGGCCCCGGCCGGGCGAACCGGCCCAGGCCATGTAGAACCCGGTCAGCTGCCACATCGCGTCGAGACCCAAGCACCCCGGCATGACCGGGTCGCCGCGGAAGTGGCACTCGAAGAACCAGCGCTCCGGCGTGATGTCGTATTCGGCGACGAAGACGCCCTTGCCGTGATCGCCGCCCTCGGCCGTCATCGTGGTGATGCGGTCGAACATGAGCATCGGCGGCAGCGGCAGTTGGGCGTTGCCGGGGCCGTGCAGGCGGCCTTCGCCGGACGCGATCAGGTCTTCGTAGGAATAAGACGAGGGGCGCTCGGCCATGCTTTGTCTCTGCAAAATGGGGGATTTCCCGCCCGGCTTACAGGCCGGACGGGGCAGGGGCAAGGCAAGGACGATGGCTTAGCGGCGGCGGGCCGGGGCTGCGCGCGGCGGGTCCGGGATCCGGGTTTCGGTCAGAACGCGCCAGTCGCCAGCGCTGTCGCGACGCCAGACCACCACATAGCGGCCCTGCTGCGCTTCAGCGCCAGTCATGACCTGGACGTAGCGGCCGCTGGTCATGCCCATATCGCCCGAGCTGGAAACTTCCACCCGGTCAGGCTGCCAGTAGATCGGGCCCGCGCCGGCCGGCGGGGCGAGACCACGGGTGATTTCTTCAGCGCCAACCAACATGACGCCGGGCCGGATCACCATGCCATCGGGGTGCATTGCAGGCGCCAGCGCGCCGCCCAGACCTTCTGTCTGCGCGGTAGCCGAGAGCTGACGCTCCAGCTCCAGGAGCTGCTGCTCCGGCGGCGGCGTAAACACGGCAGGCGCCGCGTTAGAGGTGGTCGTGGCGGTGGCGCCGGTCGTGGCGCCGCTCTGCGCGAACGCTGCAGGCATCGTCTCACACGCGCACAAGGTGAGCGCCGAAACCGCGATGAAAATCAAAGAACGCACGGAAAACCCCCTCCGGCCCCACTAAGGTGGTAAAGGGGAAGCCATCAGCCGCGGAGTGTCCACGGCTTTCGCGTCAGGGCCGAACTGGGCTGTCGAGGCCGGCGCATTCGCCGCCCCAGAGCGACGAATTCTGCACCCAGCCGATGCGTCCACCGACGGCCACTCGCCTCCAATCGCCATCGCACGCGGTCACCGCGCCGATCACTCCGGGCATGAGATAAGCGACCACTTGGCCGCCCGTTCGCGCGCTTCTGCGCAGCGTCGCTTGCTCGCGCACATAGACGGTGCGGCGCGCTTCGAGATCGCCGCTGCGCACCCAAACTTCATCGCCATCGGGATCGCGTACGCGCGTCCAGCCATCGCGCTCGGCCAGCACCATCACCGGCAGGCCGGTGCGTTGATAAAGCCACGCCACCTGTTGGTCCGGGCCAGGGCCGCGCCGGCCCTCAACGTCGGGCGTGCGCAGACTCATAAAGCGCGCAGGCGCCTCCGCCGTGGCGGCGCTCAACGAGAACAAGGTGGCCGCCGCAACCAGAGCGGCGCAGATTCCCAAGCTCTTCGAAAGGCGGCGCATAACCCAACTCTTATGGCTTCAACCCCTCCGCGTTGCCGGGAGGGAAGGCGGATCATGCTGAGGCGCCATGAAAGCGGGCTTAAGGATTAGACTAAACACTGCCTTTATCCTCCTCGCTTGGAGCCAGGCGCGCCGTGGTTTATGGAAGCTAAATGTCGTCGAAGCAGCTCAAAGTCATCGTGACGCGCCGTCTCCCGGATCCGGTCGAGACGCGCCTCAAGGAATTGTTCGACGCCGAGCTCAACGCTGAGGACAAACCGTTCACGACCGAGGACCTCGTCGCCGCCGTTCAGCGCGCCGATGTGCTGGTGCCGACTGTCACCGACCGCATCGATAGCCGCGTGCTCTCGCGCGCCGGCGAGAAGCTCCGCCTGATCGCGCAGTTCGGCGCGGGCGTCGACAATATCGATGTCGCCACCGCCGTTCAGCGCGGCATCACCGTCACCAATACGCCAGGCGTCCTGACGGAAGACACCGCCGATATGACCATGGCGCTGATCCTCGCCGTGCCGCGCCGCATCGTCGAAGGCGTGCGCATCATCGAACAGGACAAATTCACCGGCTGGTCGCCGACCTGGATGATGGGCCGCCGCATCACCGGCAAGCGCCTAGGCATCATCGGCATGGGCCGCATCGGCCAGGCCGTCGCGCGCCGCGCTAAGGCGTTCGGCCTGCAAATCCACTACCACAACCGCCGCAAGGTCGCCGCGCACATCGAAGCCGAGCTCGACGCGACCTACTGGGACAGCCTCGATCAGATGCTGTCGCGCATGGACATCGTCTCGGTGAACTGCCCGCACACCCCGGCGACGTATCACTTGCTGTCGTCGCGCCGTCTCGCGCTGCTGAAGCCGCACGCTTACATCGTCAACACCGCCCGCGGCGAAGTCATCGATGAAGGCGCGCTCGCGCGCATGTTGGAGAAGGGCGAACTCGCCGGCGCCGGCCTCGACGTGTTCGAGAACGAACCCGCGATCAACCCGAAGCTGAAGAAGCTCACCAACGTCGTGCTGCTGCCGCACATGGGATCAGGCACGATCGAAGGCCGCATCGACATGGGTGACAAGGTCATCGTCAACATCAAGACCTTCGCCGATGGCCACAAGCCGCCGGATCGCGTCATCCCGGCGATGCTCTAAGAGGAACGCGCATGCTCCGCTTGAGAACCACGCTGTTGGCGCTGTTCTTGGCCGCGTGCGCGTCGGGTCCTCAGCAAGCCAGCACGGATGCGCCGTTCGCGACCATTGAGTTCGAGAAGGGCTACTCAACCGGCGCCAACGCCACGTCGCGCGCGACGATCCAAGAATACACCACATCGCCCGATGGCCGCTGCGCCACGCGCGAGCGCATCGCCGCCTTCACCTGGGTGAATGGCGGCATCACACAATTTCGCGCCGCTGCCGCTGAGCCGTTCCTGGTGTATGCAAACACCACCTATTACAGGGACGGCATGCAGGTCCGAGGCGCCTGCACCGCCTGGGCCGCATTCGTGCCAGAAGCAGGGCATACCTATCGCGTTGTTCAGACCGAGTTGAGTTTCGGCGTGTGCGAATTGCGCGTTGTGGATCAGCAGCTCGCTCAGCCACCGCGCGACCTGCGCATTAGCAATGAAGGCTGCCCGTACCCGACGAGCCCCTAGCGCCCGATCCGCTCGCTCAGCCAGCTCGACACAACGCCCCACGCCTCCTCGCGATCAAGATCGTTCAGAAGCTCGTGCCGTCCTTCGGGGTAGATCTCCAAGCGCTTGTCCTTTGCCGCGATCGTCGCAACGAAACGCTCGCTGCCGTTCGGATCGGTCAACGTATCGCGCGCGCCGTGGATGACGAGCACCGGCGCGCTCCACTTCGGATATTTCGTCCACGCATCCTCGGAGACAGCGACCGCCGTCGCGCCCACCTTCGCGGGGATGCTGAGCGAGCTGATCATCGGATCGTTCTTGTAGGCTTCAACCTCAGCCTCAATGCGCGAGATCGCACTCGGATCGCCAGCCGGCGCGACGCGTAGCCCCGGCGCAATCGCCGAAAGCACGCCAGCAATCAAGCGCAGGTGCGGCGGGGCGTTCAGCAACAGCGCCGGCGCGCTGAGCACGACGCCGGCGACGTTGTTCGGTTCGCCAGCGACGCTTGCGGCCGTGATCAATCCGCCGAGCGAATGCCCGAACAGAAATATCGGCTTGCCATTCACAGCCAGTGCCCGCCGCGCCGCGCGATGATCTTCCACCGACCGCGCAATGTCGGTGACGCCGCGCGGCCCGGCCGATCGCCCGTGCCCGCGCAAGTCAAACGCGTACACATCAAAGCCCAACGCATTCAGCCGCGGGATCAGCCCGTAATAGTGCTCGACATAGCGCTCCGCGTATTCCGCAAAGCCGTGCGTCAGCAGCAGGCTCGCGCGCGCCTCGGGCGCGGGCCACTTATACCCGCGAAGGTCGCGGCCAAAATCCCAGGATTGATGCTCAGCCATAAGCGCGATCTTTCGCGCTTTGCAGTCTCAATCAAGCGCCAACTGCGGGGATAGATCGCAATCAATCCGGCGGGCGCTGGGCCGTGTTACGATGCGCCATCTCTCATACGGGAGGCTGCCGGATCCAAGGCCGAACAGTTTGAGAGATGCGGTTTGAACGTGATGCGATGGAAGTCCGCGAGGAGGGAAGTCGCTGCTCCGTGAGTTAAAGCGGAGGTCCAGTGAGGAGGGACTAGGGATTGGGGGTCAGGGATTAGGTCTCTAACGCTTGATCACGAGGTCCGAGGGTAAAGGTGAAAGTGACGACGGATGACATGAGCGCAATCGCTCCTAATCCCTAGTCCCTAATCCCCAACCCCTATTGGCTCCCACTGCACGTCAGCCGGGTACGCGAAGCCGGCGCTAAGGCTTGGCCGGATACCCAGCGTCTCTGACGCATGGCCACCCGGGAGCCCCTGAACGCCACAAGCTTCCGCCGGCTGCTCAACAGACCGCGCAGGGCGCGCTTCGGCACGACCCCACACGACCCATTGAGAAGCTTCAGCCGAAGCGCGCTCTGCTCTCCCGCCTCAATCGCCGCGTCGCAAACGCGCGCGACTTAGAAGCTCGTCTGCAGCGTCAAACGGAAGTTGCGACCCGGAAGCGGCAGCTCATCCTTCAAGAACGAGCTGTGCACGCGGCCCAACTCATCCGTCAGGTTGCGCGCGTCGAGCCGGATCGACCACGTCTCGTTCGGCCGCCAGGCAAGGCCGGCATTGATGAACGTGTAGCCGTCCGTCTCAGTCTCAAACGCAGCGAGCTCGTCTTGCTTGGCGGTGTCGACAGCCTCGATGCGGCCCATCCACTGCTCGTTCTCGGCTTGCAGCCCGAGCGTCAGCGAGCGCGGCGGAATGCGCGGCGGATGCCCACCACCAACGAAGTTCGCGCGCACGAGGTCAAGCGAACCGTCAGCCGTGATAGCAAAGCCGTTGATCTCGCCGAGCTGAAATGCCGCCGAGATTTCGCCGCCGACGAATGTCGCGTCCTGTTGCGTGAACGCGAAGACCGGCAACGTCTCATCTGCGCCCGCCGGCGCACTCGCTTCGTCCGGAGCGAAGCCGGAAGTGTCTGTGTCTTCGTCGACCCACCAGACGTCGCCGCGCTCGACCAGTGCGATGTAATCGGAAAACTCGATGCCGTAGAGGTTCATTTCGAACCGCACAGGGCCGCGCTGATAGCGCGCCGAGGCTTCGAAAGACGTCGCGACTTCCTGGCTGATATTGGGGTCGCCAACTTCGTAGTTCGCCGTCGCCAGGTGAGGGCCGTCGGCGAACAATTCGATAGCTGTCGGCGCCCGCTCAACTTGCGCCAGCGTCGCGCCGATGAACCAATTCTGCGCAGGCCGCACGAACAGACCGAACGAGCCGCTGACGTTGTCGAACTCACGCGAACCAAACGTCACGTTGTCGATCTCGCGCCGCTCGAGGCGAAGGCCGCCCTCCACGCCCCACGATCCGAGATCGTAGCGCTCGACGAAGAACACGCCGGAATCTTGCGTGTTGGTCGCGCTGATGAAGGCTTCTTCGCCCTCAGCTTCAAAGTCCACGTCGCTGAACTGAAGACCGAACGCGCCCTCGTGACGTTCACTGCGGTGGTGCAGTTCGAGTCGGCCTTCCCAGCCTTCGCTGGTGAATCGCGTGCCCGGCGCGCCATCGCCTTCGAACTCCGTGTGTTCATAGTCCGAATGCTGAACGCCATAGTCCAGCCGGTCGAACGGCCCCCAGCTCACGCGGAAATCGCCGCGCGATTCAATCCGCGTTTGCTCCATCTCGATGTGCCCGCCCGGCTCAGACGGATCTTCCGGCAACAGACCGTACTCATCCTGCGTGTTCTTCACGGCGAGACCCGCGAAGCCCCAATCGCCAAGCAGCGAACCGCCCGCGCCATAGCTGCGCACGCTCGTCCACTGATTGAGCGCTTCGCCGATCGGCGTTTCATACGGATCAGTGTCGCGCGCCGCGGCGCTCAAGCGGAACGCAAAAGGCCCAGCGCCAAAGCCAACATTGGCCGCGCCTTGCGCGCCGTCGTCGACGCTGGAATAGGCGGCGAGACCGTCGAAGCTCATGCCTTCAATGGCGCGCGTCGGGATCGACTGATCGATGACGTTGACGACGCCGCCGATGGCGTTGCCGCCATAAGCGAGCGCTGCAGCGCCACGCAGAATCTCGATACGCTCCGCATCGAGACCGTCGGACGTCACGGCGTGGTCCGGCGAAGCCGTCGACGCGTCGATGGCGCCGATGCCGTTCTGCAGCACGCGCACGCGATCTTCGCCAAGACCGCGGATAATCGGTCGGCTCGCGCCCGCGCCGAAAAACGTGGTCGCGACACCTGGCGTCGCATCAAGCGTGGCGCCCAGGCCGCCATTGAGCTGCGTGACGATGTCGTCGCGCGTGAGCACTTCGGCGCCCTGCAAGCTCTCGATGCGCGCGCCCTCGAGCGGCGCGGTGACGACGATTTCCTGATCATTGTCGTCACCCTGCGCCGAAGCAGCGACAGGGAAGAGCACGCCGGTGAAGACCGCGAGCAGGATCGGAATGTGGGAAGGAACGAGAGCGCCGGCGCGCGCGGAAATACGGAATGACATGATTGACCTCGAAGCATGGAATGAAACGCGCACGCGGAAGCGTGCGCAGATGGCGCTCAAGCGAGCGCTTCAGTGCTCAGAGGTGTGAGGGAGGTGCGCGGCTCTGCCAGAAATACGAGATCGTTCGCGGCGCCAGCGCGATTGCGACGTCAGCAAGTGTGCTGGTCTGATCCGCGATCTGCGCGACGGCGGCGTTGGGCAACATCGCCGTGCCCGATGCCGCAAGCGCTTGGCAGACGGCGCAGACAAGTTGGTGTTCGCTGGTCGCGCGGAAGTGCGTGTCCGCATCGTGCGCGGTGTCGGCTTGGTGCGCGGCGATGGTCAGTGGCGCGGCGGGCGCGTGGACGTGCGTTTGGACGACGAAAGCCTGAAGAAAAACCGCGAGCAAGGCGGCCAGCGTGAACGCCACGCGCCGCCAATCAGCGGCACGTCCCACGTCGCGGCGGCTTCTGCCCCTCCAGACCATGCCGATGTTATACTATATCACTCAAGGTTAACGCAAATTCGAATGAAATCAGTAGCTCAAGTTTCGACGAGCAGCCCCGAATAGCCGCCGAGCGACACCGCGCCGGTCAGCAATTTCGCATCCCCGATCGCCAGCCGCACGGTCCCGCCAGCCACCGGCCGCTTCACCGGCTCTGGCCCCAGATTGAAGAGGCAAAGCATCCGCTCGCTGCCCGCTTGTCGCTCAAACACCAGCACAGGATCGGGCGCGTCGAGCATCTCGATCGCGCCTTCGCGCAACGCAGCGCTTGCGCGCCGTGCCGCGATGAGCGCGCGCGTGAAGTGCAAGACGGAGTCCGGATCGTCTTCCTGCACATCCACAGCCATAGCCCGGTGGCGTGGATCGACTGGCAGCCAAGGGTCGTCGCCGACGGTAAAGCCCACCATCGGCTTTGTAACCGTCCAGGGCATTGGTGTTCTAGCGCCGTCGCGGCCGATACCATTCGGCCAAAATGCGATGGCTTCCGGATCGCGCAGACGCTCAAACGCAACGTTAGCGTGGGGCAGCCCAAGCTCATCGCCTTGATAGAGGAACGCCGTGCCGCGCAGGCTGAGGAGCACGGCCAACAAGAGCTTCACGCGTTGCGGATCGTCGTCGGCGAACCGCGTCGCGACGCGTACGACATCATGGTTCGACAGGCTCCACGATGGCCAACCGGCTTTCGCGTCCCAACCTTGCAGAGCCTGTTTGAACAGCTCCGGCGTCGCCTTTCTCGCGCGCAAAAGGAAGAAAGAGTACGCTGAGTGCAGCCGCTTTTCGCCTTCTGTGTACTGACGCTGCACCGGCAGTGGATCTTCGTCTTCAATCTCGCCGACAGCCACCGCGCCATACTCATCCAACAGCGCCCTCAATCGCTCCACGAACGCGAGCGCTTCGGGTTGCGTCCGATCATAGAGATGCCGCTGAAACTGATGCGGGCGAGCAGCTGGCCGCTTGAGCTGCAAGACCGGATTGTCGCGAAGCTGTGCGTCGTGCGCCAAGAAGTTCACGACGTCGAGGCGAAACCCATCGACGCCGCGCGCCAACCAAAAGCGCGCTGCGTTCAGCAAGGCGGTCTGCACTTCTGGATTCCGGATGTTCAGATCGGGCTGCTCGGGCAGGAAGTTGTGGAAATAGTATTGGCGCCGGCGAGAATCCCAGGTCCATGAGCAGCCGCCGAACATCGCCTGCCAGTTGTTGGGCGGCGAACCATCAGGCTTCGCATCGGCCCAGACGTACCAATCGGCTTTCGCGTTATCGCGGCTGAAGCGGCTCTCTTGAAACCAGGCGTGCTGATCGGACGAGTGTGAGAAAACGAGGTCGATAATGACCTTGAGATTAAGTTCGTGCGCGCGCTTGACGATCATGTCGAAATCGCCGAGCGCGCCGAACATCGGATCGACGTCTGCATAGTCGGCGACGTCGTAGCCATAGTCTTTCATTGGTGAGCGATAGAATGGTGAGATCCAGATGGCGTCGGCGCCAAGTTTGGCGACGTGATCCAGTCGTTCGACGATGCCTTCCAGATCGCCGACTCCATCGCCGTTCGAGTCACGGAAGGAGCGAGGATAGATCTGGTAGATAACCGCGCCGCGGAGCCAATCTGTCATGATGCAAAGGGTGAACAGTCGGGACGCTCGAATCAACCCGTTGCGCGAGAATGTTATGTCGCGGCCGTGGAACCGCCTGATGGCTGGGCCGGGTAGGAGGCGCGCGTGGCCCATTGGCGTTACCGCATGCCTAGCTTATCAACGCCGCGCGGGGGCGCGATGCAAACAGGTTTTCTCCATGTCGATGGCAATGAGGCGCTGGGCCGGGAGCCGGCGAAGCCGCACCATTGGGTCACGGCGTTCGCCGCTGTCGTCGTCGCGCAATGGTTCATGTGGCAAGCCTCGGCGCTGACGCCGCTCATCGCGTCATCGACGCTCATGTTTGGGTTTGCCGACGCCAATCCCACCTTCGCGTATGTCGCCGCCAATATCTTCTTTCTGCTCGTGCCGACAGCGATCTTCGGCTTCGTTGCATTGCGGCTCTCGCGTCAGTTCGACAATCGCGGCGCGCGCGCCATCGGCCTCGATGCAAAGACGCTCCCGCTAACGATCGTGTGGGCGTTGGCTGGCGTCATCGCCGCAGCCCCGCACATTGTTGCAATCATGCTCAGCGAGCCTGACTACGCGCAGTTCGGCGTCGGCCTCGCCGTGCTCACGCCCGTCACCATCATTCAAGCGGGCGCGGAGGAGATCCTCTTCCGGGGCATCATCCTCGGCATGCTGTGCGCGCGCTACGGCGTCCGCAACGGCGTGATCATCAGCGCGCTGCTGTTTGGCCTCTGGCACGTCTATGCCGGGCAGCCGACGCTCGACATGTTGGTGATGTTCATCACGACGTTCATCTTCGGCGTGACCTCAGCCGTGCTCACACTTCACTTCGGCAATATCGGACCTGCGCTCGGCCTGCACATTGTGTGGAACGTCGCCGGCTATCTGAGCGGCGCGGCGGGCGTTGGCGGTGAAGATTTTTGGAGTTCATGGGTCACCACCTTCTCGGCCGTCTGGAGGATCGATGACTTTATAACAGGCGATATTCTGCGATTGCTGATCATACCGCTCACCATCGAGACGTTGCTGATCTTCGGCGCTTGCCGCGAAACCGTGAACCGTCTGCTGAACAGGTCAGAAAGCTAGATCGCCCAGGCGCCAGGCCCGCTCGCAGCACTCGGTGTCGCAGAGAATCGTGTGATCGTGGGAGCGGGCGCTTGCGCTTCGCGCACATTGGCGAACGCAGCCCATTCTGCTTCGCATCGTTCGCGCGTGAACTTGAGAACGCCGTAGCCGCGATTGGTGATGTCGCACCACGCGAGGTGCGGGTTTGCGCTTTTCATCATCGCTTCGCGCGCGCCCGGCGCCGCAGCTGAGATCGCTTGCTCCAAACCAGGCGATGTCACGCTCGCGCCTGCGAACTCGATCGCAGCCATACGCGAGGCGTCGTCCGGCGATGCAAGGTTGTTCACCCAGGTGTTGTGGCTGTCGCCGCCGAGCACGACGGCGTTCGCTGCATTCGCGACGCACGCTTGCAGGAAGCGTGCGCGCGCGGCGGGATAGCCGTCCCACGCATCGAGATTCCACGGCATGTTCATGCGGCCCAAGCGTTCGGCGACCGTCACATAGCGGCGCACATTCGAGTGCGCCTCGGGGGAGACCATTGCGGCGGCGCCTGCGCCGACCAGCTGTTCGCCCATCGCGATCTGCTGGGCCACCACTTGCCACGTCTGGCCGCGCTGCCTGGAGGCGGCGAGCGTGTCGGCCAACCACGTTTCCTGCTCGGCGCCAAGCAGCGTGCGCGCCGGATCGAGCAATTGCGTGCGGCGGAACTCTTCAACAGCCGCTTGCGTGCCCGCGCCATCTGAGAGCAGGCGTAATCCAAGCGCGCGTTGATAACCGAGTTGACGCACGCGCCCGATGTAACGCGTATCGATCAGAATGATCTTGGCGAGGCCACCCCAATCGAGCGCGCGATAGAGGCGCACAGTGTTGGGCTCAGGACGCCGGATCGGCATCCAATCGAAATAGGCGCTCGCCGCCGCCGCAACGCGGTCGGCGTACGAGCCTTCGTTGCGTTGGTGGTTCTGCGCGCCCGTCGACGTCGCGTCGTTGGTGATCTCGTGATCATCCCACACGGCGGCGATCGGCTTTGCAGCGCGCAGCGCCAAGAGATTGGGATCGGTGTGATACTGCTGATAGCGGCGATAATAATCGGCGAGCGAGACGATCTCGTGATCGGGATCGAACGCGCGCCCGGCAATAGTCAGCTCCGTGCTCGGATACTCGTCGCGGCCGTACTCGTAGATGTAGTCGCCGGTGTGCAGCACGAGATCGACATCATCGCGCGCAGCGAGGTGCCCGTAGGCGTGGAAATAGCCGAACCCGTAGTTGGCGCAGGAGACGAGGCCAACGGTGAGTGACTGCGCATCTTCAGGCGCCGTCCGCGTGCGGCCAACAAGGGAAGGGCCGGAGCCGGCGAGAAAGCGATAGAAGTACGCGCGCCCCGGCGCCAACCCGCGCACATCGACCTTCACGCAATAATCGCTGGCCGCGCTCGCTTGCGCTGCGCCACCAGCGGCGACGTTCGCGAACGTTTCGTCTTCCGAGATTTCCCACGCGATCTGACCGTCGCCGCCGACGAAGCGAGTCCAGAGGATTACGCCGTCCGGCAGCGGATCGCCGGAGGCGACTCCGTGCGTGAACGCGCCTTGCGCCAGGTTCTGCGCCCATGCAGGGCGCGCCATCGCGGCGGTCGCGCCGGCCAGAAGCAATCCACGTCGGGCTATCAGCATGGCGGCGTCCTAACGGCGGTGTGTGTCAGTTCAGCGAAGCCTCAGCAGCGCGGATCGATCTCGCAATCGACCTCGGGCAGAGCGGGGAGCGCTGAGCCTTCGACGACGCGATACAAAAACTCCCTCAGCGCTGTGGCTGACTGATCGGGCTTTTCTTCCTGCGGAATGTGGCCTGTCGACTCGAATGTGACGAGCTGCGAGCCAGCGATTGCGTCGTGAAACTGCTGCGCGTGTTCAGGCGGGACGAGGCGATCGGTGTCACCGGTCATGATCAGAACCGGCATCCGCAGCGCCGCCAAACGCTCCGGCGTCGCGCTCGGGCGCGTGCGGTAGTTCAGCGTCATTTGCAGCAGGATGTCGCGATGTCCCGGCGCGCGCGCGAGCTGGACGTAGCGGTTGAGCATCGTGTCATCGACGAGCGACGCATCGTAGAACGACGCTTCAAGCCCTTGTCGCACCAGCCGCGAGCTATCGAGCTGCACCATGATCGGGCCGAGCGTTGGATTGCGCAGCAGCTTGAACACTTGCGGTTCTTCTGTCGCTTCCGCGCGCGTGTCGGGCCAACCAGATGCGTCGACGAGAATGAGCGCGTTGACTTGTTCGGGGTAAGCGAGCGCGTACTCCCACGCGACATTGCCGCCCATAGATGAGCCCGCGAGCGCAAAATGCTCCAGGCCTTTCTGCCGCACGAACTCGTGCACGACCTCGCGATAAGCGTCGATCGAGGCTTGGTAGCCTGCAGGCGCGCGCGTCAGGCCGTGGCCAGGAAGATCGAGCGAGATTATGCGATACTCGTCGCCCAAACGCGCGACCCACGGCTCCCACGTATGCAGCGATGCCGAAAAGCCGTGGATCAGAAGCAATGGCGGGCCGTTTGGTTGGCCTTCGTCGCGATAGTGCACGCGCACACCGCCCGGCAGTTCGACATAGCGAGATGCCGCGTTTTCATACTGCGCGGCCAGCGTTTCGTAGGGAACGTCAGGACGCTTCAGCGCGAAATAGGCGCCGGCGCCCACGAGCGCGACGAGCCCGACAAGCGCCAAAAATCCACCGATCAGCCACCGCAGCATATCCACCCTCCGTCCGCCGCCACAGTGCGCGGACGGCGCAGCGGGATCAAGCGCGCCAACCGGCCTTGCGCGCCCATGCCTCATAGGCGGCGCGCCGTTCGGCCAGATCGCGCGGTGCGGTATCGCCTTCGGCGGCGGCGTTGGCGCGCATGTGCGCGATCGTCTCGGCGATGGGCGGCAAGCCGACGCTGGCGCGGCGATCGTCTAGCTCAGCCGGATCGCGCACTGGCGCGGGCGAGAGCTGGCCGTTGGCGTCCCAATCGAACTGCGTGCCGAAGGTTTGCTCGCGGCCTTCGAAGATGGCGATGCGATCGGAGAGATAAGCGGCGTCGAGCGGATTGGCTTGGCCTTCGGGGATCGCTTCAAGAATGAGTGCAAGGCCGCGGCGCTGTAGCTCTGGGTGACCAATCGCGTGTTGCAGAATGAGGAACGCGGCGCCGGCGCCATCGTCGCCGTACTCGCGCCGTCCGGGCCAGCCGATGTCGTCAAACACGCGCATCAGCAACGCCGCGTTCTCGTCGTGCACGGCTTCCATTTCGGGGTGATAGCCGACGAACAGTTCGCCGCTTGCAGCGAGGCGCGCGCGCGTTTCCATATCGCGGCGCGCGGCGGCGACGAGCAATGGTCCCCAGTTCTCACTCATTGCCGCACACCGGGCAGGCGGGATCGCGCGGTAGTTTGATCGTGCGCGCCTCGCCCCGCAGGCCATCGAACACGAGCACGCGCCCGATCAACGGATCGCCCGCTTGTGCGATCAGCTTGATCACCTCCAGCGCCATCATCGAACCAATCACACCTGTCAGCGCGCCTACAACGCCGACGCGCGCGCAGGTTTCTGCATCGGGCGGCATGTTCGGCACGAAGCAGCGATAGCAAGGCCCGCCGCGTGCGAACACCGAAACTTGCCCGTCCCACCGGCCAACGGCGCCGGAGACGAGCGGTGCGCCAAGCGCGCGGGCGGCGGCGTTGACGGCGAAGCGTGTGTCGAAATCGTCGGCGCCATCGAGGATGATATCGGCGCCGCGAAGGAGGTAGGCCGCATTGGCGTCAGTCAGACGCTGCTTCTCGATTTCGACCGCGACATTGTCATTCAGCGCTGCCAGCGCAACTTGCGCGCGCTCAACTTTTGAAGCGCCAACGTCGCCGCCACGAAAGATGATCTGCCGCTGCAGATTGTCGAGCGATACCGCATCGTCATCGATCAAACGCAAACGCCCGACGCCCGCGGCCGCCAGATAAAGCGCAGCCGGCGCGCCCAGCCCTCCGGCGCCGACGATCGCTACCGTCGCGGCCTTCAAGCGCTGTTGGCCTGGCCCGCCGATCTCTTTCAGCAGGATGTGGCGCGCGTAGCGCTCGCGTTCTTGGTCGGAGAAACTCACGCGCGCAATCTAAGCGGGCGCGACACAAAGTTCCACAGCGGAACGTGCATGGCCGCTCGGCGTTGCATGAGGGAAGAGGCAACCCATGCGCTACATCGACGAGAGTTTGGCTGACGGTGAAGTCATCATCCAGCGCGGCAAGTGGCCTGCCGTGTTCTGGTTTGGCGCTTGGGCGGCGCTGATTGTGCTCGGTATCGCCATCGTCGGCATTTTTATCTTCATCCGCTCCGCCGTCATCATGATGACCACGGACTTCGCGGTAACGAACCGCCGCGTGATCCTGAAGCGCGGCTGGTTGAACCGGCGCACGCAAGAGCTGGCCGTTGAGAGCGTGGAAGGCGTATCGCTCGATCAATCCATCATCGCGCGCATGTTTGGCTATGGCCGCGTGGTAGTGACGGGCACGGGCGATGCCGTGGTGGTGTTCCCGCCGATGTCGCATCCGGTGGCGTTCCGCCGCTCGATCGAAGCGGCGCGCGCTGATTGCGGCGGTGAAGTTCATCTGGCTCGCGACGATCGGCAAGCGATCGAGCGCGCCTCCGAGCAGGCCAACGAGAATGAGCCCGTGAAAGAAGATGTGGTCGAAGAAGAGCGTCCGCGCCGCAAGCGCAGCTCAAGCTTCATCGGCTTGCGGGCGCGGCGTTAGCCGCGGCCGGTTGAGCCAAAGCCGCCGGCGCCGCGTGCGGTTTCGCTCAGTGTCTCCACCACGTCCCACGCGCCTTGCGTCACAGGCGCGATCACCATTTGCGCAATGCGCTCGCCGCGTTTGATGGTGAATGGCTCCTGGCTGAGATTGATCAGGATGACTTTCACTTCACCGCGATAGTCGGCATCGACGGTGCCGGGCGTGTTGAGGCAGGTGATGCCGTGCTTCAGCGCCAAGCCCGAACGCGGCCGGATCTGCGCTTCGTAGCCAGCGGGCAACGCGATCGTGAGCCCAGTCGGCGCCAGCACGCGTTGGCCCGGCGCGACAACCATCGGTTCGTCTTCGGGAACAGCGGCGCGCAAATCCATGCCGGCGGAAAGCGCGGTTTCGTAGGCCGGCAATTGCAGGCCCTTGAAGTGCGGCAACGGTGCGACCTGGATGCTCACTGTGCTCATAGCAAAAGCCCCTGCTGCGATTCTGTTGCAGGGGCAAATCTACTTGGTTCCGGAGAGAGAAGATTAGCGGCGCTTGCGCATGGCGGCGAGGGCCAGATCGCGGCGCGCTTCATCTTCGTAGCGCTTCATTTCCGCGGCCTCGGCTTCCTTCTTGCGGCGCTTCGCGGCTTCCGCGGCCTCACGAGCTGCGCGCTCACGTTCAGCCTTAGCTTCACGCGCCACACGTTCGCGCTCGGCCTTCGCGGCGGCTTCCGCAGCGATCTTGCGCTCAAGCCGTTCCATCTCGACGCGTTCGCGGCGCTTCTTCTCGGCCTCGATGCGCTTTTCTTCTTTTTCCTGCGCCGCTTGGATGCGCGCGGCGGCTTCCTGCGGGTCCACTTCGACCGGCGCCTTGGTCTTGAACTTTTCCAGCATCGCCTTCTTGGCGGCGAGGGCGGCGTCACGGCGTTCGTTGTGGTTTTGGAAGCTCATGCAGTCGGGCTCCTGGGCGCGCGAACAGCGTTCGGCGTCAGACTCGGGGAGGGTCGGATGTAAGGCGCTCTACATAGCGCCGGATTCGGCGCGCTCAAGTCCCGCAGCCGCGACCTTTACGCAAGGGTCATCTGCAGCTCGTGGATTTTTACCGGCGCACGCTGCGGCAGGCTCTACCGCAAGTGGCCTAGGCCCAACCGAAGAGTGCATTCCGGCGGAACGACCGGTTCGCCGACAGCAACACCCAGACGATGAGCGCAAAGGGAAGCACCATCAGCGCCGCGGGGCGCGGTTCGATATCGGTGAGGCCGACGATGAGCGTGATGCCCAAACCTTCGACGAGGATCGTGGTCCACCAAAGCAGCGCCAAAACACCGAGCACAACCTCCAACACGCTCTCGTCGGGCGGTGGCGGCTTGTTGGCCATCTACTTGCGCGGCGCCTTTGCGGTGAGAGCCTTGGCGATCTCCGCCGCGAGCTGGCGCGCGACTGCTTCCTTGACCATGCGCGGCCAGGTTTCGGCTTTGTCCTTGGTGATCAGCATGACGGCGTTTTCGGCGCCGCCCATGACATCGCCGGAGACATCGTTGGCGACGATCCAGTCGCAACCCTTCTTGCCGATCTTGGCGCGGGCGTTGTCTTCGACGTTGTCGGTCTCCGCCGCAAAGCCGACGACGAGCTTGGGACGTTTCTTGCCGGCCTTCGAAAGCGTGGCGAGGATGTCGGGATTTTCCTGGAGCGCGATCGCGGGAACGCCGGTGGCGTCCTTCTTGATCTTGCGCGGCGCTTCTTTTGTCGGCCGCCAATCGGCGACGGCGGCGACCATGACGGCGACATCGAGCGGCAACGCAGCCTCGCTCGCCGCCAACATCTCGCGGGCGCTTTCGACATTCACACGCGTCACGCCTTGCGGCGCGGGGAGGTTGGTCGGGCCGGAGATGAGCGTCACCTCGGCGCCGAGTTCAGCCAAAGCGGCGGCGATCGCGTAGCCTTGCTTGCCGCTTGAGCGATTGGAGAGGAAGCGCACTGGATCGATGGCTTCAATTGTAGGTCCGGCGGTGACCAGCGCGCGTTTGCCCTTGAGCGGACCGTCGCTCAGCAGCGCCAGCGCCGCGTCGCGGATCTGTTCCGGCTCGGCCATTCGGCCGACGCCGCGCTCGCCGCTTTCCGCCATCTCGCCTTCGTTCGGTCCGATGAAGCGCAAGCCTTGGCTTTGCAGCGTCGCGAAGTTGCGACGCGTCGCGGCATTGGCCCACATGTGCGGGTTCATGGCGGGCGCGATCAACACTGGCTTGTCGGTCGCGAGCAACACTGCTGTCGCGAGGTCGTTGGCGAGGCCGTGCGCCATCTTCGCCATCAGGTCAGCAGTGGCGGGCGCGACGATGATCAGATCGGTTTCGCGCGCCAGCCTAATGTGGCCGACGTCGAACTCTTGTGCCTGATCGAACAGATCGGTGAAAACGCGCTCGCCGGCGATGGCGCCGGCGGCGAGCGGCGTAATAAAGCGCTGCGCCGCTTCGGTCATGACCACACGCACCGCCGCGCCGCGCTCGCGCAGGCGGCGGATGAGTTCGAGGCTCTTATAGGCGGCAATGCCGCCGCCGATGATCAGCAGAACGCGCTTGCTCATGGCGTTGTCTCCGCCGGCGGCGTTTGCGCCTCGGGATCAGGCGTTGCGAGGTCAGCGCCGACATCGACCCGCGGAAGTGGTTCCGCATCAGGTTGGATCGTGGTTTCAATCGCACTTGTTGGCGGCGGCTGGCGCGGCGGCGCTTCCTGCTTGGGACCGAACACCAGGACGATGATCGCGCCGCCAACGAGGCCGATCCAGAACACCGGCATCTGGTACCATTGGCGCTCTTCACGCGGGGCTTCGATCGCGACCTTGCGCGCGGCGGCTTCCAAAGCGGTGAGCGTGTGCGGCAGGCGGCGCATCGCCTGAAAGCCCATGGCGGCTTCATCAATGCCGCGTTTGGCGACGGCTTCAGCGCCGAGTTCGCGTTGCACCCAGCGCTCGACGATCGGGCGCGAAGCCGCCCACATGTCGTGCTGGGGATCGAGGCCGCGCGCGACGCCTTCGACCTGCACCATGGTCTTTTGCAGCAACACCAGTTCGGGCCGCAGATGCATGCCGAACATATGGGAGACATCGAACAACTGGAGAAGCAGGCGGCTCATCGAAATGCCGTCGGCGGTTTTGCCGAAGATCGGCTCGCCGATGGCGCGGAGCGCCTGGGCGAATTCCTCGATCGTGAACTTCTCGGGCACGTAGCCCGCTTCCTGGTGCACTTCGGCGACGCGGCGATAGTCGCGGCGCAGGAAGCCGTAGAGGATCTCGGCGAGGTAGCGGCGCTCCTTGTGGCCAATGCGGCCCATGATGCCGAAGTCGACGATCCAGAGCTTGCCGTCACGGCCGTACATGAGGTTTCCCTCGTGCATGTCGGCGTGAAAGAAACCGTAATCGAGTGCGGCGGCGAGGAAGCCGCGCGTGACGGCAATCGCAAGCTCGCTGCGATTGGCGCCGGCTTTGTCGAGCGCGCGTGCATCGGTGAGCGGCGTGCCGTCGATCCAGTCGAGCGTCATCACGCGCTTGGCGGAGCGGGTCCAATCGATGTTCGGAACGGTAAGATAGCCGTCCTTCTCCGCGACTTCGCGGAACTCGGCGGCGGCGCCGGCTTCGAGACGGAGATCGAGTTCGCGCTCGGTCGCAGCGGTGACAGTGTCGATGAATTGCACCGGCTCAAGTCGGCGCGAACGCTTGGAGAAGAACTCGATGCATTGCGCCAGAAAGCGCAGCGCGCCCATTTCCTTGGCCAGTTTGCGCTCGATGCCCGGCCGCAAAATCTTGATGGCGACGACGCCGTGGCGATCGACGATAGCCTGATGCACCTGCGCGATCGACGCGGCCGCCATCGCTTCCGAGATGCCCGTAAACAGTCCCTCGGTGCCGCCGAGCTCTTTGTTGATGGTGTCGAGCGCCTCGGTGCGCGAGAAGGGCGGCAGGCGATCTTTCAGACGGCCGAGCTCCTGCGCCGTTTGCACGCCGATCATGTCGGGACGCGTCGCGAGGAATTGGCCGACCTTCACGTAAGCCGGGCCGAGGCGCTCCAGCGCCCGCGCCAAACGCTCGCCAACCGATTTGCCGCGCCGGCGCTTGGCGAAAACTGAAAGCGCGGTGTGAGCGGCCTGCAGTGAGGTCGAGTAGCTGTCGTAATACTCGGCCGGCAGCAGCACGTCGTAGCGCACCAAGGTCAGCGCCACGCGCAGCAGGCGGCGAATGTGCCCGACCACGCCGGTCGCAATGCCGTACAACACGACGACAACGAAGATCAGGAACAGCGCCGTCCAAACCGCGACGCCGGTCGCGGCCGCGCTGACGCCCACCAGGACGCCGAGCAGTAACGCTAGGATCAGCGATAACCAGAACACTTAAACCGACCAGCCCCAATGCAGCGCGCAGACGCCGCCAGCCATGTTGCGATAGGCCACGCGTGCGAAACCCGCCTCACGGATCATAGCCGTAAATGTTTCCTGATCCGGAAACCGGCGGATGGATTCGACCAGATATCGGTAAGAATCCGGGTCATTTGCGAGCAATTTCCCCAGCGCCGGGATCGCGTTAAACGAATAGAAATCATAAACCGGCTCGAGCCCGCCGATCGCGAGGCGTGAGAACTCCAAACAGAAGAACCGCCCGCCGGGTTTCAACACGCGCTTGGCTTCGCGCAGCACGGCCGGAACGTCGGTGCAGTTCCGGATGCCGAAGCTGATGATGTAGGCGTCGGCAACATGGTCATCGACTGGTAAATTCTCGGCGTCGCCCTCGTGCCAGTGGAGGCCGTCTTCGCCGCGCGCACGGCCGGCTTCCAGCATCTCGGTGTTGATGTCGATGACGTGGATTTCCGGCGGCTCGAGTCCACGGCGTTGCGCCGCGCCGTCGCCGAGCTTCTTCAAGCGCCGCGCGATGTCGCCGGTGCCGCCGGCGACGTCGAGGATCAGTTCGCCGGGCTGCGGATTGAGCTTCGCGGCGGCGGCGTCCTTCCAGAGCCGGTGCATGCCGCCGGACATCGCGTCGTTCATCAGGTCGTACCGCGACGCGACCGCCGAAAACACCGCCCGCACGCGCCCGGCCTTCTCGGCCTTCGGCACGTCTTGGAACCCAAAGGATGCGGTCTCGTCGGCGTTCGAGGTCATGGCCTGACCATAGCGGCGGGGGGCAGGCGGGGCTATATCGGGCGGCAATGCTTTTGCCTTTGCTTTCCGACATTTCGCCGCATGCCTGAGCTGCCCGAAGTCGAAACCGTGCGGCGTGGCCTCGCGCCTGCGCTGGTTGGGCGGCGCATCAAGCGCGCGCGCACCAAGCGCGCCGATCTGCGGTTTCCGTTTCCGAAGCGCTTCGCCGCGCGCTTGAGCGGGCGGCGTGTCGATGCGCTGGAGCGGCGCGCGAAATATCTGCTCGCGCATCTCGATGACGGCAACGTCTGGGTCACGCATCTGGGCATGACGGGGCGTTGGTCGATTCTTGGCGCGAAGCAGCAGCCGGGCGATTTCTACTACGCTGAGCCGCCCGATCCGACGCACACGCATGTGGTGATCGAAACCGAGGAGGGCGCGCGGCTGGAGTTCAACGATCCGCGCCGCTTTGGCTACATGGATCTAATCGCGGAAAGCGAACTCGAAACGCATCCGTTCTTCAAGGCCATGGGGCCGGAGCCGCTCGGCAATCACTTCCACGAGCCGTACCTCAAGAGCGTCCTCGCCAAGAAGAAAGCGCCAATCAAAGCAGCGCTGCTCGATCAGCGCGTCGTGGCGGGGTTGGGCAACATCTATGTTGTCGAAGCGCTGCACCGCGCCGGCATATCGCCGGAAAAGCCCGCTGGCCGCATCTCGGCGCAGCGTTTGGACAAACTCTATCACGCCATCCGCGCTGTGCTTGAAGAAGCGATCGAGGCTGGCGGCTCAACGTTGAGTGACTACGCCGCCGTCGATGGCGCGCAAGGCAGCTTTCAACAGCGCTTCCGTGTCTACGATCGCGAAGGCGAGGCGTGCCCGACGAAAGATTGCGGCGGAACGATTGTGCGCGCTGTGCACAGCGGACGGAGCACGTTCTGGTGCCCGCGCTGCCAGCGCTAGTTTTCGGCGTTGCGGTTGCGGAGATAGATCGCGTGCTCAGCGACGGCATCGCGCATGCATTGAGCTGCGATAACGATGGATAGCGAACCGCCTTCGTAGATGGACGCCTCGTGCGCGCAGCGCGCTTCCGTCCAGCGCTGATGTTCGGCCAGGCTCGCGTCTAGCAGCGCGAGTTGCGTAGCGCTTTCGTTCGCGCGCAACGTAACCACGGCGGCGCCGCGCACGATTTCCCACTGCGTGGCCTCGGCCTGCACACATTGCACCATGCCGGCCGTTGTTTCGCCGCCCGGCATGGTCTCGATGCAGTTGGTTGCGGATTGACCGACGCAGGCTCTTTGCGCCGCTTCGTCATCAGCTGCGGTTGCCAGGCAATTTTCCACCGGGCTTGACGGCGCCCGCGCCGACGTCGGTGAATTCTGCGCCGCGAGGGCGCAGCAAGCGAGCACAAACACAAAAGCCAAAGCGCGCATGAACCCTCCCGATACACGCTGATCAGAGCTAATCTGCGGCAATGAGTCGAGTAGCTATCGTTGCGGCTGTGATCGTTTGCGCCGCGCCTGCCGCAGCGCAAACAGCGTATTTCCGGTTGATCCCCGACCTTCCGATCGCACCCGGACTTTCCGAGGTGGAGCCGTCGCTTGGGCCGATGGCGTACACCGATGGCGGCCAAATGTTCGTGGTTCATGCGAGCGGTGAGGCGGCGCCTGCGGATGCGCGACGCTTCTACCAGGAGAGCCTGTCAGCGCTCGGTTGGGCGTTCGAAGGCGTCGATGAGCAGCAGGTCACGTATTTGCGCGGGCGGGAACGGCTCACGTTGCTGATCGCCACAGTTGGGGATGCGACCTACCTGCGCGCGACTTTGATCATCGAACCGGCATCGATGAACGCCGATTGATTTTCGGGCGCCCGCGGCGCAAGACGCCGCCATGGCCTACGAAAACATTCTTGTCGAAACCGATGGCGGCGTTGGCGTCATCCGTCTCAATCGCCCGAAGGCGCTGAACGCGCTGAATGACGCGCTGATCGCGGAACTTGGGCTCGTGCTCGATGCGTTCGAAGCTGACGCGGCGATCGGTTGCATCGTCATCACGGGGTCAGAAAAGGCCTTCGCTGCGGGCGCCGACATCAAGCAGATGTCGGAAGGCCAGTTCGCCGATTTCTATGCGCGCGATCCGTTCTCCAATCTTGAGCGCGTGCCGCGCACGCGGAAGCCGCTGATCGCTGCGGTCGCGGGCTACGCGCTGGGCGGCGGCTGCGAGCTTGCGATGATGTGCGATTTCATCATCGCCGCCGACACCGCCAAGTTCGGCCAGCCTGAGATCACGCTTGGCGTCATGCCGGCTTGGGGCGGGTCGCAGCGGCTGACGCGCTCGGTCGGCAAGGCCAAGGCGATGGATCTCTGCCTCACCGGCCGCATGATGGACGCCGCCGAGGCTGAGCGCGCCGGGCTGGTGGCCCGCATCGTGGCGGCCGACAAGTTGATGGAAGAAACCATGGCCGCGGCAAAGAAGATCGCGGGCTTTGGCGCGCTCTCGGTGATCGCCAACAAGGAGGCGGTTAATGCCGCTTTCGAGACCCCCCTGAACGAGGGTTTGAGGCTCGAACGCCGCTTATTTTACAGCCTTTTTGCGACTGATGATCAGAAGGAAGGGATGGCGGCGTTTATCGCAAAGCGGCCCCCCGAATTTAAAAACCGCTGAGCATTTGACCTCTGCTCACAGCGCGGCTATAGCCCCGCGCTTCGCATCCGAAACTTACGATCTGGAATACTGAAACCATGGCGAATACGAAGTCCGCAAAGAAAGCGACCCGCGTGATTGCCCGCCGTACGGCGGTCAACAAGGCGCGCCGCACCCGGATGCGTTCGTCGTGGCGTACGGTTGAAGAAGCGATCGCCTCGGGCGATGCGAAGAAGGCTCAAGAAGCGCTCCGCGCCGCTGAGTCCGCGACCATGAAAGCCGCCGGAAACGGCGTAGTTCACAAGAATCTGGCGAGCCGGAAAGTTTCGCGTCTTTCCAAGCGCATCGCCACGCTTTCGGGCTCCAAGAAGGCCTGATTCAGCTTCGCTGACGCTTGGCGAGCGTCGTTTTTCTGTCGCCAAACCCTCACGAATCTCCATAGTGCGAGTCCGCAACGAAGCTGCGGATAAGCAGTGAGTTTTTTGTCCGGAACCGGACTAATGCTACGTTCGGCATAGGCCGACTAAACCCCTGATTTTATTGGACTTATACCAACGTCATTTCGATGTGGAAAATGGCGAATTGGTAAAGAAACTGTTGTTGACCTCGCCTGTGGATCGGCGCAAATTTCGCGGGTCAGGCGAGCGCGGCTCGCCCGTTCGAAAAGTCCCCAGTGACTTCGGTGCGTAAGCATCGGGCCAAAGTCTCTTTTGGCCCGGACGGGAGAGGTGCGTCCGCCTTCGGGTCGGTCAAAAACAATAATGTTCTCAGCGGGGGCTGCATGGAACAACAGGGCGAAGAGGCCCGCCGGGAAACGGCGGGCGTTGGGGCGGCGCGAGCATTCGAGCTGGTTCAGAAGGAGCTGGTCACCGAGTTCGGACCGGAATTCTGCGGCTCATACATCAGCACCTTGGGGCTGGTTGCTGAGTTGAACGGCGTCCTTCTTTTCCGCGCGGGATCGCGCGTCGCAAAAGAGCGCTTGAACCAACAAGTTGTGGATCGCATCGGCGCGCGCATGCGCGTGTACGAGCCGCGCGTCCAGAAGATCCAAATTCTCCTGGAACACGAAATCCCAGAGGACGTGCGCGCTCTCGCTGACGCGCGCATAGAGGAAGCGCGCCAAGATGAGGCGCAACCGGTGCGCCCGGTCGAGCTGACCTTCGAAACGTTCGCGGAAGGACCGAGCAACTTCCACGCATACACCGTTGCTCAAATGATCGGCGCTGGCGTTGGCGTGACGTTCCCGGTGTGGCTCGTTCACTCGCCGCCAGGCTGCGGAAAGACGCACTTGCTGAATGCCGCCGCGCACGAAGCAATGGCGCGCGGCCGCAAAGTACTCTTCATGACCGGCCAAGAATTTCTTGAGTGCTTTCAATCGGCGCTCCACAAAAAGCGCGACAGCTCAGCGTTCAAAGAGATGGTCCGTGCGCCGGATCTGCTGATCATCGACGACTTCCATCGTATCTGCGGCAAGCGCGCGACGCAGGAAGAAGCGTTTGACACCATTAATGAACTTACACGTCGCGGCGGTCAGATTGCGCTTGCAGCCAACCACGGTCCTGATGGATTGGAAGGGCTCGACGATGCGCTGAAGGCAAAACTCAAAGGCGCGGCCGTCAGCGAAATCACCGAACCAGACGCGCCGTTGCGTCGTAAGATTCTTGATGCTCGAGTTGCGCACCACGCGCGTGCGAATCCGGGCTTCAGTGTTGCATCAGAAGCGCTCGACATGATCGCAGATCGGATGCACGTTACTGGCCGCGAACTTGATGGCGCGGTCTGCCAACTTCTCATCGAATGGAAGATCTCGGGAGGGACAACAGTGACGCTAGAAGCTGCCGCGAACGCTCTGCAAAGCAAACTGGCTGAAGGTGCGGAGCGCCGCATCACCGTGCAGTTGGTGCAGAAGGTTGTTGCGCGTCACTATAACATGAGCGTGCAGCAACTGCTTGAGCGCACGCGCCGTCACTCGATCGCGCGTCCGCGCCAAGTGGCCATGTACCTTGCTTGCAAGATGACGCACGCGTCGCTGCCGGATATCGGCCAGCGCTTCGGTGGTTTCGATCATACCACAATCATGTACGCGCGCGATCGTATCGCCGCGCTCTCGGAAACCGATCCGAACCTGAAGGCCGAGCTTGAGGCCATCGCGCGCGCCGTTCGCCGCGAGCCCTAAGTTTAGGGTCTCTCAGGCCGCGCGCCTCTAAGTCTTGCAATTGGGGCTTGGGGTTCGCGCGTTCTCTGCTAATTTCGCACCCCCTGCGGTAGCCGACTCAGGCTGACGCAGGGGGTGTTTTTATGTGCCCCGGCTGGAGCGGCCATTGGGGCGAGGGGTCAAGAATGCGGCTTACGATCGAGCGCTCGGCGCTCCTGAAAGCGCTCAATCACGTGCAAAGCGTCGTCGAACGCCGCAACACGATTCCGATCCTCTCCAACGTTTTGCTTTCAGCTCAAGGCGATAGCCTGAAGCTCACGGCGACGGATCTCGACATCGAGATTTCCGAAAGCGCGTCAGCCGAAGTCGAACGCGGCGGCCAGACGACGGCGCCGGCCAACTATCTCTACGACTTCGTGCGTAAGCTGCCCGATGGCAGCGCGGTGAAGCTCGACGTGAACGGCGACGATCCGCGGCTCTTTATCTCTGCCGGCAAGTCGCGCCTGCACCTGCCGATTTTGCCGGCCGGCGATTTCCCGTCGATGCCGTCCGATGGCTTCGAGACGAAGTTTGAGATCGAGCCGACGGAACTCGGCCGTCTGATCGACAAGACGCGCTTTGCGATCTCGACCGAAGAGACGCGCTATTATCTGAACGGCATTTTCCTGCACACGGTCGATGCCGATGGCGCCAAGCTTCGCGCCGTCGCCACCGACGGTCACCGCCTTGCGCTCGCGGATTATCCGGCCCCGAAGGGGTCGACCGGCATGCCGGGCGTGATCGTGCCGCGCAAAACCATCAACGAGCTGAAGCGTCTGCTCGATGACGCTGCCGATCTGGTTGAGATTTCGGTGTCGCCGCAGAAAATCCGCTTCGCACTTGGCGATGCGGTGCTGACTTCGAAACTCATTGACGGCTCGTTCCCGGAATACGCGCGCGTCATTCCGAAGAACAATTCCAAGAAGCTGAAGATCGACAACAAGTCCTTCGCCGAAGCCGTCGATCGCGTCGCCACGGTTTCGGCCGAGCGCTCGCGCTCGGTGCGTCTCGCGCTCGATAAGGACAAGATCACGCTCACTGTGAACAACCCGGACGCCGGCGTCGCCACCGAAGATCTGGCCGCTGACTATCGCGATGACGCGCTCGAAATCGGCTTTAACGCGCGCTACCTGCTTGATGTCGCGCAGCAAGTTGAAGGCGAGAGCGCTGTGTTCGAACTGGCCGATTCCGGTTCGCCGACGCTGGTGCGCGACGAAGCCGATGACGCCGCGCTCTACGTGCTGATGCCGCTCAGAGTCTAATGCGCAAACGCTGGATCGTGCTTGGCGCGGTCGCGCTGGCCGCCGGCGCAATCGCACTTTTCAATGCGCCGTTCTGGGGCCGCCCGTCGGGCGAACTCACCGTGCTGTCGCATCGCGGCGTGCACCAGGACTATCACCGCGAAAATCTGAACAACGAAACCTGCACGGCTGAGCGCATTTATCCCGTCGAGCATGACTTCATCGAGAACACGCTGCCATCGATGCAAGCGGCGTTCGATGCAGGCGCCGACATCATCGAGATCGATGTCCATCCGACAACCGACGGCGAGTTCGCCGTCTTTCACGACTGGACCGTCGATTGCCGCACTGAAGGCGAGGGCGTCACGCGCGGGCTGACGATGGCGTATCTGCGTACGCTCGACGTCGGCTACGGCTACACCGCCGATGGCGGCCAAACATTTCCGCTGCGTGGTAGGGGTGTCGGCATGATGCCGACCTTGCGCGAAGTGCTCGCGGCCTTTCCAGGCCGGCGCTTCCTCATCAATTTCAAGAGCCGCGAGTCCGACGAAGGCGATCGCGTGCTCTCTTACATCGATGCCATTGGCACCGCCGAGTACGAGCGCCTCGCATTCTACGGCGCGGAGCCTGCGGATCGTGTGCGTGAACTGCGCCCGGATCTGCGCGTGACGGGCCGTGGGCGCCTCATGCAGTGCGTGAAGAGCTACATGCTCACCGGCTGGTTTGGCCGTGTTGATGAGCCTTGCCGCAACACGATTGTGTTCGTGCCATCCAACTATGGCTGGTTGGCGTGGGGCTATCCGAACCTATTTTTGCAGCGCATGCAGGCGGCAAACACTGAGGTCATGATTGTCGGGCCGATCAACAGAGGTGAGCGGCCCGGGATCGGCGGCATTGACGATGCCGAGGCGTTCGCAACGGTGCCGCGCGATTGGCGCGGTGGGGTGGTGACAGATCGCATCGAGCGCATCGGCCCGTTGGCGGCGGAGCGGCGCGCACCATGAGCCACTCGCTCCACGTTTCCCGTCTCACGCTCACCGATTTCCGCAACCACGCCGCGCTTGATCTCGCGCTCGATGGGCGCCCCGTTTGCCTCTTCGGCCCGAACGGCGCCGGCAAGACCAACATTCTCGAAGCGCTGACCATGCTCGCGCCGGGCCGCGGCTTGCGCAGCGCTTCGCTCACGGACATCGCGCGCGCTGGCGAGGCTGACGAGTTTCGCGCGCAGCCCTGGGCTGTCTCCGCGCGCATCACGAGCGATGGCGAAGAGACCGTTCTTGGCGCGGGCGCCGAGCGCACGCCGGAAGGCGGCGTGAAGCGTGTCGCGCGCAGAGACGGCCAAGCCGCGACCGCCTCGGATTTTACCGAAGCCGCGCGCATGACGTGGCTGACGCCGGCGATGGATCGTTTGTGGTCTGGTTCTGCCGGCGATCGGCGCCGCTTCTTCGATCGGCTGACGCTCGCGCGCGCCTCGCAGCACGGCACATCGGCGGCGGCGTATGAGCGCGCGATGCGTGAGCGGCAGCGTCTGCTTGGCGAGCGCGTCTTCGATGATGCGTGGCTCGGCGGCCTCGAGCGCGAAATGTCGGCGCATGGTGCGGCGATCGCAGCGGCGCGCGTGGAGACGCTGCATCGTTTGCAGGAAGCCATCGATACGCGGCCTGACGGCGCGTTTCCGAAAGCTATCCTGGCGCTTGAGGGCTTGCTCGAAGCGCGCTTCGAGAACGGCTCCAAGAGCGCCGATGTTGAAGAGGATTTCGCTGAATTGCTGCGAGATGTGCGCGGCCGCGACGCTGGCGCCGGGCGCGCGCTCGATGGGCCGCACCGCAGCGATCTCAAAGCGCGGCATGCCGCCAAGAACATGGACGCCGATCAGTGCTCGACTGGCGAGCAGAAAGCACTGCTCGTTGGCCTGACATTGGCGCAGGCCCGCGCGCTAGCGGGCGATCCGGGGGCGGGGGCTTCGCTTATTCTGATCGATGAAGCGGCGGCGCATCTCGATTCCGTGCGCCGCGCGGCGTTGTTCGATGAACTGCTGGCCAACGAAGGCCAAGCCTGGCTCACCGGCACCGATCAAAATCTGTTCGAAGCGTTCGGCGCGCGCGCGCAGATGTTCGAGGTGCGCGACGGGCAGGTGTACGCGGCTTAGGCTGCTTGCCGCACGTCCGACGCGCCCAACACCGCAGGCACACGCAGCGTGAACGTCGAGCCTTCGCCTTGCGTGCTTTCGACCGTGATGTCGCCACCCATGAGCTGTGCGTAGTTGCGGCTGATCACGAGGCCAAGGCCTGTGCCGCCGAACTGACGCGTGGTGCTGGCGTCGGCTTGCATGAATGGCTGGAACAGCCGCGCCATCTGCTCTGCGCTCATGCCGATGCCGGTGTCTTGAACGGTGAAGACGAGCCAGTCGCCGCCAAGCGCACGGTCACGCCGCGCACGCAGCGTGACGTCGCCGCCTTGCGAGAACTTGATCGCGTTCGAGAGCAGGTTGAGCAGGCATTGCTTGATGCGGAAGGCGTCGGTCTCGGCGCGGCCGAGCTGCCCGAGGTCGAGATGCAGGCGAACCTGACGCTCCTTCGTCAGCGGACGGACCGTCTCGATCGTATCCTGAGCAAGCGCTGCTGGATCGAAAGACGCGGTTTCAAGATCAACGCGCCCGGCATCAATCTTGGAGAGGTCGAGAATGTCGTTGATGAGTGAGAGCAAATGCCTGCCCGCCGCCATGATGCGCTCGGCGTCCTTGCGCGAGGTCTCATCGGCAGCGTCTTCCGAAATCATCTCGCCGTAGCCGAGGATGGCGTTCAGCGGCGTGCGCAGTTCGTGGCTCATGTTGGCCAGGAATTGCGATTTGGCGGTGTTCGCCGCTTCGGCCCGCTCGGTAAGCGCCATTTGGTCTTCCGCCAGGCGGAGCAATTCCGCCGTGCGCGCGGCGACCTGCTCGCGCAGGCGCTGGTTTTCCAGGCGCTGGCGATCGGAGAGATAAATGTCGGCCGCCGTCGCGGCGAGGGCGGTGATCAGGCAGAGCAGCGCGCCGAAGCCGACGACCACGCCCAGCATTGACTGCGAAAGTCCGTCGACATCCGCGCCGGCGCCAAACGGGATCAGGGTGACTGCGCTCATGGCGGTGAAGTGCAGCGCGCAAATCGCCACCACCATCACAACGCCAGCTTGCAGCGCGCGCCACTTGCCGGAGAGGGCGTAGAAGGTGACGAACGCGGCCGCCGCGAACAGGATGCTCATCACGATCGAGGCGGCGACCAGGCCCGCGTCCCAGCGCATCAGCGCCGCGGCTTCAATGCCGGCGGTGCCGACATAGTGCATGGAGATGATGCCGATGCCCGAAATCGCGCCAGCAAAGCCCCAGGCGTGCGGGCGCTTCACGTGGTGGACAAGCCAGAAGGCCGCCGTCTGCATCAGCAGCGAGATCGCCAGCGAGCCAAACAGCGAGCCAAGCTCGAAGCTCAGCGGCACGCCGACATCATAGGCCGTCATGGCGACGAAGTGCGTCGCCCAAACGCCCAGGCCGGCGGTAACGCCCGCGGCGATCGCCCAGATGCGCGCCATGGTGGCGGCGCGCTCGGCGCTGCGGCCGAGCATAAGGAAGGCGCTCGTGCTGGTAATCGCGCAGATCAACGCCGCGAGCACCAAAAGCCAAAGATTGTGCTCCTGCGTGACGCAGGCGATGACGCGAAGCATGAGGGGAAAGCCTTCCGATGGTTCTCGGACGTTAAACATCGCCGGGCGCTAAGATCGCGCTAACGCCGCCGCGAGGAATTCGCATTTACGCAGCGTCGGCGTCGCGGTCCCGTTGCGGCAACCGTGACAAAAGCCTGAAAATTTGCTGACGTGTTGCCAAAGAGGAAACGCCATGGCGAACGCAGATTACGTCCCGAAGCGCAATGAAGACTACGTCTTCGACTACGACCCGAACGAGGATGCGTGGAAGACGGACCTCTCCAAGCTCGACATCAGCCGTGGCGAGCGTTTCCGCGACAATAACTTTTGGCCGTTCTTCGAGCGGATGCGGAAGGAAGATCCGGTCCACTATTGCCCGGACAGCATCAACGGCCCGTACTGGTCCATCACCAAGTACAACGACATCATGGCGATCGACACCGATCACCAACGCTTCTCGTCGGAGCCGTCGATCGTGCTTTTCGATCCGGACGAAGACTTCCCGTTGCCGATGTTCATCGCGATGGACCCGCCCAAGCATGACATGCAGCGCAAGACCGTCTCGCCGATCGTCGCGCCAAACCACTTGGCGTTGCTTGAGCCGATCATCCGCGAGCGCGCCGGTAAGCTTCTCGATGAAGTGCCGCGCGGCGAGGTGTTCAACTGGGTCGACAAGATCTCGATCGAGCTGACGACGCAGATGCTGGCGACGTTGTTCGACTTCCCCTGGGAAGATCGCCGCAAGCTGACGCGTTGGTCAGATGTCGCGACGGCCGCGCCGGGGCAGGGCGTCGTCGAGAGCGACGAACAACGCCGCATGGAGCTGATGGAGTGTCTGCAATACTTCAACGGCCTCTGGGAAGAGCGCGCCGCCGCGCCGCCGCGCAATGATCTGATCTCGATGCTGGCGCATGGCGAAAGCACCAAGAACATGCCGCGCCAGGAATTCCTCGGAAACCTCGTGTTGTTGATCGTCGGCGGCAACGACACGACGCGCAATTCGATCACCGGCAGCGTCTATGCGCTAAACAAATTCCCGGAGCAGTACGCAAAGCTGAAGGCGAACCCGTCGCTGATCCCGAACCTGGTGTCGGAGACGATCCGCTGGCAAACGCCGCTCGCCTTCATGCGCCGCACGGCGCTTGAGGACGTCGAGTTCGGCGGCAAGCTGATCAAAAAGCACGACAAGGTCGTGATGTGGTATGTCTCCGGCAATCGCGACACCGACGTGATCCCGAACGCCGATGCGTTTGACATCGAGCGCGAGAACGTGCGCCGCCACCTGTCCTTCGGCTTCGGCATTCACCGCTGCGTCGGCAATCGCCTGGGCGAAATGCAGTTGCGCATCGTCTGGGAAGAGATCCTGAAGCGCTTCGACCACATCGAAGTGATGGGGGAACCAAAGCGCGTCTATTCGTCCTTCGTTAAGGGCTACGAGACGCTGCCGGTGCGCATCGCCGCCTGATTGGCGCCGTAAACACTGGCGCCGTCGCAACGTTCAGTGCTGAAAGCGCGTTAACCGGGAACTGGCCCGCATAGACGGCGTTTGCCGGTCAGATGGCCAGCGTGCTTGCCTCATTGACGTCCGTTCCCGAACGGAACGCCGCCGATCCTGATGGACTGGCGGCGGTGCTCGACGGCCTGTCCCGCAACATAAATCGCGACAGCGAACTCAATGGCATCCGCCTCGGCGTGCTGCTGAATGCCGTGGGGCGCCGCTCGTATGGCCCGATCCTGCTGCTGCTCGGCCTGATCGCGATCTCGCCGCTCACGGCGCTGCCGTTCACAACCTCGATCGTCGCTGCCATCACGTTGCTCATTGCCGGCCAAATGGCGATCGGCCTGCAGCGTCCGTGGCTGCCGCGCGCCATGCTCAACATCCGCTTGCCACGCAAGGCGTTCATTCACTTGCTTGATCACGCGCGCGATCGCGTCGATCGCATCGATGGCGTTGTGCTGCATCATCGCTGGACGTTCATGAGCGTGCCGCTGTTCGTGAATCTGGTGGCGCTTTGCGTTTGCGCCGCGGCTCTGATCACGTTTCCGCTTTCGCTCATTCCGTTTGCGCCGATGGCGCCTGGCGTCGCCATCGTGCTGTTCGGCTTGGGCATGACGGCGCGCGACGGCGTTTGGCTCAGCGCCGGCATTCTCTTGACGCTCGGGGCTTTCTGGCTTGCGCTCCCACTCATCTTCTGACGCGCGCAATGCGCGAAGCGGGCATACAATGGCGCATCGGGGGAGTGCCGACAGCGTGGCGAAGAAACCGAAGAAGCAACGAACCGCGCCCATCAACCTCAATGGCGTGCTGGATGAAATCGCCGCCAAGTGCGACGGCGACGAAACGCCCGATAGCCTGACGCTCGGCGAAATCCTCGACGCGGTTGGCCGCCGCTCTTACGGCCCGCTGCTCCTGGTCATCGGCCTCTTTGCCATTTCGCCGGCCACCGTCGTCCCCGGCATGACCTGGCTCGCAGCCGCGCTGACGCTCGTGGTGGCCGGTCAAATGGCGCTGGGGCTTCCGCGCATCTGGCTGCCCAGGAAGGCGCTGGAGGCGCAGCTGCCGCGCAACGCGGTAAAGTCTGGCATCGCGAAGAGCAGGGGCCTCGCCAAGGCGATCGACAAGCTGCTGAAGCCGCGCCTGACCTTCCTCTCGAAGCCGCCGTTCGTGAACCTGGTGGCGCTAATGGTGATCGCCGCGGCGCTGATCACGTTCCCGCTCGGCCTCATCCCGTTCGCCCCGCTCGCGCCGGGCTTGGCGGTGGTGTTTTTCGGCCTTGGAATGGTGGCGCGCGACGGCCTTTGGCTCGCTCTCGGCACGGCCGCGATGGCCGGTGCATTTTGGCTCGCCAACCCGCTGATTTCACGCATGTTTTAAGCGCAGTTTTTTCCGCCCAAAGTGGCGCCAAAACCGCGACTTTTCCCCCATTCATCCCTATATTCAGCGGGTATTTTTCAGCTCGATTCGAGACCCATGAACCCGCCCCAAAACGCACCGGCGAGCACGCCCGACTATGGCGCCGATTCAATCAAAGTTCTCAAAGGCTTAGACGCGGTGCGGAAGCGGCCGGGGATGTATATTGGGGATACGGATGATGGGTCCGGTCTTCATCATATGATTTATGAGGTCGTCGACAACGCGATCGACGAGGCGCTGGCGGGGCATGCGAACCGGGTTGAGGTGGTGCTGCACCCCGATGGCAGCGCGGAGATTTTTGATAACGGGCGCGGCATCCCGACGGACATTCACCCGGAGGAGGGTGTCTCCGCGGCTGAAGTGATCATGACCCAGCTGCACGCCGGCGGGAAGTTCGACCAGAACTCGTACAAAGTTTCCGGCGGTCTGCACGGCGTTGGCGTGAGTGTTGTGAACGCGCTCAGCGAGTGGCTCGATCTGCGCATCTGGCGCGGCGGCAAAGAGCATTACATGCGCTTTGCCATGGGTGACGCAGTTGCGCCGCTGAAGGAAGTTGGCCCGGCGCCGATGGACGACGGCAAGGTGAAGAACGGCACCGCCGTGCGCTTCCTCGCTAGCCCCAAGACCTTCACCATGGTCGAATACGATCGCAAGACCATCGAGCACCGCTTGCGCGAGCTCGCGTTCCTGAACTCCGGCGTGCGCATCATCTTCAAGGATCTGCGCGGCCCCGAGCCGTTCGAGGAAACGCTCTTCTACGAAGGCGGCGTCAAAGCCTACGTCAGCCACCTCGATCGCTCACGCACCGCGCTCATCCCGGACGCCATCTACGTCATCGGCGAGAAGGACGGCATGACCGTCGAATGCGCGATGCAGTGGAACGACGGTTATCACGAGAACACGCTCTGCTTCACCAACAACATCCCGCAAAAGGATGGCGGCACGCACTTGGCCGGCTTCCGCGGCGCGCTGACGCGCGTGGTGAACAATTACATGCAGAGCTCGGGCATCGCAAAAAAAGAAAAGGTCGAAATCACGGGCGACGACGCCCGCGAAGGGTTGACCTGCGTGCTTTCCGTCAAAGTGCCGGACCCCAAATTTTCCTCGCAAACAAAGGAAAAACTGGTCTCCTCCGAAGTGCGGCCGGTCGTCGAAAACCTGATGAGCGATGCGCTCAACGCCTGGTTCGAGGAAAACCCGTCACACGCCAAGAACGTGATGGGCAAGATCGTGCAGGCCGCCGCCGCGCGCGAAGCGGCGCGCAAGGCGCGCGAAATGCGCCGCAAGTCGACGCTCGATATCTCCTCGCTCCCCGGCAAGCTCGCCGATTGCCAGGAGAAGGACCCGGCCAAATCAGAACTTTTCATCGTCGAGGGTGACTCGGCCGGCGGCTCCGCCAAGCAAGGCCGCGCGCGCGAAACCCAAGCCGTGCTGCCGCTACGCGGCAAGATCCTCAACGTCGAACGCGCGCGCTTCGATAAGATGCTGTCGAGCGAACAAGTCGGCACGCTGATCACCGCGCTCGGCACCGGCATCGGCCGCGATGATTTCAACATCGAGAAGCTCAGGTACCACAAGATCATCATCATGACGGACGCCGACGTTGACGGCGCCCACATCCGCACGCTGCTGCTGACGTTCTTCTATCGGCAAATGCCGCAGATCATTGATGGCGGCTATCTCTACATAGCCCAGCCGCCGCTCTACAAAGCCACCAAGGGCAAGAGCGGCCGCTATCTGAAGGATCAAGCCGAGTTCGAGAGCTTCCTGATCGAGGAAGGCTCGGCCGGCGCCGTGCTTGAAGCTGGCGGCGCGCAATATGCGGGCGATGATTTGAAGCGCTTGGCGCGCGAAGCCATCGCCGTCGAAACCTTGATCAAGCGCTTGCACGCGCGCGTGCCCGATAGCGTGCTCGAACAAGCCGCGATCGCCGGCGCGTTTGCGCAAGGCGCGGGCGATAAGGAAGCCCAGGAAGCCGCCGCGCGCCTCAATCGCATCGCCGAAGAGGGCGAAGGCAATTGGACCGGTCGCTTCGATCCCGATGGCGCGCTCGTGCTCGAGCGCACCGTGCGCGGCGTCGCCGAACGCGCGACGTTCGATAAGCTGTTCTTGAGCTCAGCCGATGCGCGCCGCCTCGCCGATCGCGCGCCGGCATTGCGCGAAACATATCTGACGCGCGGCGCACTGAAGCGCGGCACGGAGTCCACCGACGTGGATGGCCCGCTCTCGATGCTGCACGCCATCCAGGCCGCGGGGCAGAAGGGCGTTTCGATCCAGCGCTACAAGGGCTTGGGCGAAATGAACGCCGAGCAGCTCTGGGAAACCACGCTCGACGCCGACGTGCGCACGCTGCTGCAAGTAAAGGTCGATCACGCCGACGACGCCGACGAGATGTTCTCGAAGCTGATGGGCGACGTCGTCGAACCGCGCCGCGAGTTCATCCAGGAATTCGCGCTGGAAGCGGACGTGGATGCTTAGATAGGTCGCAAATGGCGCCAACGCCGTGGCTTCCAATGTTGGAAGCAAATCAAGGTACGATCTCTGTTGTCGCGCTCGTTGTAGCGCTGGTTGCGTTCGTGGTGGAATTACACCGAGCGAACACTCAACAGCTTCGCGAGAACGAACGCGAAATTGAGGACGCAATCACGTTGGTGGAAGAGCTTGAGTCTGAGATTGAGTTGGCCGCTATGGGCGCCTCTTCCAATGCGGATGAGAATTTCGCGATAATTGGTGCGGCACTACGCGGTTCCGCTGTCGCGCATGTGAAGAAACCGCTGCTGTCTCTGCATCTAATGCGTTGTGCGCATGTAGCGGAAAGCGCTTCCAAGTGCACGGCTGCAGACCTGCGACTTGTCGCTGACGATATGGAGGACACCCTAGCTTCGGCGAAGAGTGGCATCCAAGAAGCTCTGATCGAAGCTAAGAGGCGGATCGTGTACAGGCGCAATGAGGAACGAAAAGTCCACAAGGCATTGAGAGCCGCCATAAGAGAGTCGACTCCGGCACCGGACGCCTAAAGCTCAACCCTCGCCCCCGAGAGGGGGAGAGGGCAGGGTGAGGGGCGGCGCAGGTGTTGGCCGATCTTCACTCCGTCTTTCGTTTTATCCTGAGCCGTTAGCGCTCCTCACAAAGCCCTCTCCCTCCCAAAGGAGGGAGAGGGCTTTGTTTTTCTAACTTCTGCCCGCTGTGCCTTTGTCCCGCTCTATCAATTGCAACGTGATGTATCGAATCGATACCGAATAGGGTAGGATAAAGGGCAACATTGCTTTGATGTGCGGGTATTCGATGCTCGATCTACGCATAAAAGTGGGTTCGCGGGCAGTCTCGCAGCTCGTGGAAATCGCTCGAGACCTTTTATCGCCAGCTAGCGGTGCGTTCGGATTGCTCGGTGACATTTTGCATCGCCAACGAATGCGGTTGGCGGACCGACATCGCCGCCGACCAAATCAAATCGTTCGCTATCCTCTCACCCACACACAGGCACGACGCAGGCGACGCAAGCATGATCGATGATGCACCTCCAAAAGATCTGAGAGAGTTGGTCGAGCGTTACATTGCGTCGCGCGAAAATGTCGTCGCACATCCGGCGTCACTCCGTGCGCATACTCGATTGATCGTTGAGAAGTGGGGGCATCTAACGCTTGATGAACTCATGCAGAAAGGCGTCGTCCGCGAAATCGCGCGGAAATATCCGTTGATGCGTCCGGAAGTGACGCAGGCGACCACTAGAAAGCAACTTTCGATACTTCAGAGTGCTTTTCGGCACGCCTGGCGGCGTGAGTGGATCGATGGCCTTCCGGCCATGACGCTGCCTCCTGCGAGTGCTCCGGAAAAACGCGCGTTCACTAGTGAGGACCGCGAGATTTTGCTCGCCGCTGCCGACGCCTATCCAACAGAATTGCACCTTCGCGCGTTTGTCTATTTGGCGGTCTATACAAAACAACCGAGTGGCAAGATTGTTGAGATGACATGGGATCAGGTCGATTTTGATCGTGGGTTAGTTTGGTTTATCGGGCGCGATCGCAAGCGACAGCAGACCCCCATGGATGAGAAGCTCAGGAATGTGCTGAACAAGGCTCACGACGCTGCCCATACGAACAACGTAATTGAGTTTCGCGCTAAGCCCGTGAAGAATATCTATGCGGGCTTTCGCGCTCTCACCAAGCGAGCGGGTCTAGCAATTGACACAATCGATCTGCGTCTCGGAGAAGGCGGCGGGCCTCAAGATGCCAATAAATTCGAAGAAGGCGCACCGTATGTTTTCGTGAGCTATTGCCACGAAGACGGCCGCGTGCAGGCAAACGCACTTGTCGTAGAGCTCGAGAAGAAAGGGCAGAAGTGCTTCATAGCGCCCCGTGACATGAAGGCAGGCGATTTCGCAGGGCAACTCACCAGAAATATCAAAGGCGCTGACGCGCTTGTTTTGATGCTTACGCCCGATGCAAACGAAAGCCGGCACGTCCTCCAAGAAGTCCATAAGGCGTTTGTTTCGAAGAAGAGCATTGTCCCAGTGGTGGTGAACAACACGACGCCCGGCGAGGACCTTGAGCACTATCTCGGGACGGCACATAGCCTCAAATGGACCACCGCAGTCGCAACTGCGGCTGCGGTCCTGAAAGCCTGCGCGGTGCCTGCGTAGCGCCGCGAAATACGAGGATAGATCGCGTTCAATCCGACCGCTCCCGCGCGGCTGTAGAATGGCGGCGTGTCATCAGAACCGAAACCCAAGCGCACCATCACCAAGCGTCTGCATCATAGTCCGGAGGTCTGGGCGCAGGCGCGGCGGGATTATTTGGCGGGGTACACGGCGTCCGCTGTTTCCAAGTTCACTCGTCATTCCGGGATCGCGAAGCGAGACCCGGAAGCTAGGGGATGACGTGGCGCGGTGTTGTGTTGGCCCCTGGGTTCCGGGTTCTTCGCTGCGCGAAGCCCCGGAATGACGAGAATAGGAGGATAGATCGCGTTCAATCCGGTGGGGTTTGAGGTGGCCGTAGAATATCGGCGTGTCAGAAGAACCTAAATCCAAACGCACTGTTCGAATCCGCCGCCACCACAGCGAAGAAATCTGGGCGCAGGTGCGGCGAGATTATCTTGGTGGTTTCACTGCGAGCGCTTGTTCTGAACGATATGGCGTGACCGTTGATGCGTTACGCAAGCGCGCATCGCTGCAGAAATGGTGCAAGGCGCATCACGTCGCGGCGCAGAAACCGCCGGCGCCGTTGTTGGCGTTTCCGAGTGAAGCCGAGGCCGTGAAAACCGGGGCGGCGCAGTTTGCGAGTCTGTGGGACGAGATCGCGCATGAGGCGCAGCGTGCGCCGCAGAGTGCGTGGTCGACGTGGCTGTTTCAGGGTGGTCGCGGCGCGGGCAAGACGCGCGCGGGCGCGGAATGGTTGGCGGCGCGCGCCGAAAAGTCGCCGGGGCTCTACGCTTTGGTGGGGCCGACGCAGCATGACGTACGCGAAGTGATGGTCGATGGGCCGTCGGGCTTGCGCAATCTGCCGGGGCGCGAGCGGCCTTGGTACGAGCGCTCGCGGCGGCGGCTGCTGTGGCCGAATGGGTCGATTGCGTACGCGTTTTCGGCGGAGGAGCCGGAGCGTCTGCGCGGGCCGCAATTCGAGGCGGCGTGGGCGGATGAGTTTTGTATCTGGCCGCGTCCGAGTGAGACGCTGGCGATTTTGCGCATGGGGTTGCGGCTTGGCGTTGCGCCGCAGCTGGTGGTGACGACGACGCCGAAGCCGATCCCGGCTTTGCGTGCGTTGCGCGCGGAGGCGAGCTGTGTGGTGACGCAGGCGGCCACGGAGGTGAACGCGGCGCATTTGGCGCCGTCGTTTCTGGATGGGCTGAGCGCTTTGTACGGCGGCACGCGCTTGGCGGAGCAGGAGCTGGAAGGGCGCTTGCTCGAGGGCGATGGCGCGTTGTGGAAGCTCAGCGATCTGGAGCGGGCGCGTGGTGGTGTTGTGCCTGAGCGATATGAGCGCGTGGTGGTGGGTGTTGATCCGCCGGCGGGTGCGGGCGGGGCTGCATGCGGGATCGTGGTGGCGGGACGCGTGGGGCGTCAGGCTTTAGTGTTGGCGGATCGGAGTGCGCTGGGGTTGTCGCCGCTTGGGTGGGCGATGCGTGTTGCGGAGGCGGCGGCGGAGTTTGGGGCGAGCGAAATCGTCGCCGAGGCGAACCAGGGCGGCGACATGGTGCGCGCGACTTTGGCGCAAGCGGGCGCGCCGTGTGCTGTGCGGCTCGTGCATGCGTCGCGCGGCAAGCGCGCGCGGGCGGAGCCGATTGCGGCTTTGTATGAGCAGGGGCGGGTGACGCATTGCGGCGCGTTTGTGCAGCTCGAAGAGGAGTTGCTGGCGCTGGGCGTCAGTGAGAGCGAAGGGCTGCTCGATCGCGCGGACGCGCTGGTGTGGGCGCTGACGGCGCTGATGAATGGCGGCGAGGGGCCGCGTGTGCGTGGGTTCGATTTTGATCTGCGGCCAAGCGGGCTTTCGGCGAGACGCGGGGATTGAAGCGGTGTCTATCCCCGCTCTTTCGGGAGAAAGGCTAAGCAAAACAGACCGCGAGCGACAATCAATCCGGTGGGCGCGACGCCATCGTACACTGCTCCTGGTCAAAACCTGGAGGACGTCACATGGCGCTGATAGTGGTGCACGATTTGAAGCAGAAGCGTGATCGGATCATCAATACCGACAACATCTTCCACCTGCTTCGAGGAAGGCGACGGCGTGCGGATCAATTATTCGGAGGGCGTGGGCGGACGCGACCATTGCGTCGTCGTTGGCAGCCTCGCGGAGTTTGCAAAGGCGGTCGCGGCTGTGCGCGTGGGCTAGGCTCGTTGCTTCGTCGCTAGAAAGGCTGCCGCGAATGCGGCGGCGCAGACGCCTGCTAGGCTGAGGACGAAGGTGGGGGTGAAGAGCGCTGACGGTGTGCTGGCGGCTAGGCCGAGAGCGATGTCGAGAGCGGCGTAGCTCGCGAACGTCGCGGCGGCGAAGGCGTAGGAATTGCGTTGCGGGCGGCGGGCGCTGAGGAGCCAGACGAAGAGAAACATGATGAGCGCGCCGGCGATGGGGCCGGACCAAGCGCCCATGCGTGGTGCAAGTTCGGCGTAGTACGCCTCCGGTTGGCCGGGCTCGATGACTAGGCTGTAGCCGAAGATCAGCAGCACGAGTGTCGCGAGATTGAGCGCGAGAACGAGTGCGCCGGTGATGAACGCTTTGACGTAATCCCAAACTTGCATTGGCCCTCACAAGCGCTCGGCTGGAATGTAGATTTCGGTGACGCGCTGCATCGGATCGTCGGACAGCTCGCGCAGGATTTCGAGTGGCGGGCCGTCGCGCATGCGGTGGCGCTTTGAGGCGACGATGGAATTGACGAGCGCGATGTAGGCTTGAACGAGCGTGTCGGGCGGGCCGCGATGTTCGATGGCGCCGAAGACGCCGCCGTCGAAGTGGATGCGGCGGATGGTTTGGCCGGTGGGTTCGGTGGTTTCGTTTAACAGCGGCACGCAGGCGTCGAGTTGCTGGAGGTGCGGCGGCGTCGCGAACGGGTTGTCGTAGGAGATGACGAGCGCGAGTGGGCGGTGACGAATGTTTTGTCGCTGGGCTTCGTCGAGCAGCGGCGACCAGTCAGATGGTGTTGCGTCGAAGCGCGGCGGGTTGAACGTGCCGTAAGGGCCGACGCGGCGCCAGGCGAGCAAGTGCATCGGCTTTAGCGTGACGAAGCTCACGTCCGAGATCGTGCAGCCTTCGGGCGCGGCTTGCTTCTCGCTGCGTTTACTGAGCGCGTCGGTGCTGGCGCGACGCCACGCGGCAGGGCTCTCGTTGTACTGGCGGCGGAAAGCGCGGGTGAAGGTTTCGTGGTTTTTGAAGCCGACGGCGAGGGCGATGTCGAGGACACTGGTTTCTGTGACTGCGAGTTTGTAGCCCGCGCGCTCTAAGCGTTGGCGGGTGACGTGCTCGTGCGGAGTTTCGCCGGTGGCGTCTTTGAACAGGCGATGGAAGGCGGAGGGCGAGCAGCCATAGTCGGCGGCGAGCGCGGCGAGGCTGGTGTCGCGCTCCGGCGACGTCTGCAGGCTCACCAGCAGCGGCTTTATGTGCTCAAGATCGGCGTCGGCGGCCATGCTTGTTTATGGCATGGGTCGCGCCGGGCTTCTTGACGAATCTTCTCGGGTTAGACGCGGAGGGCGACTTCGGCGCTGGTGTAGTCCAGCGTCAGCGATTGCGCGCGGCGGAGGATGTCGACGCCCAGAATGACGGCGGGGGCGTCGGTCAGCTGCATGGCGTTGAAGACGGAGAGGTCGGCGAAGTTGAGATCGAGGGCGCCGTAATCGTGGCCGGCGAAGAGGACGGGCGTCACTTCGGCGGCGAAGGTGGGCGTGCGATGCGAGGTTGCGCCGCCAATGGGTTCGGCCTCGCGCAGGCGCGGGTCGTTTTCGGCAAAGCCGAGCGCCTCGCGCAAGCGCGCGTTGGCGACGGTGGCGCGGGCGCCGGTGTCGATGACGGCTGTGGCGTCTACGCCTGCGATCGTGATCGGCGCGAGCGCGAAGATGCGATTGCGAAGCTCGACGCGCACGGCGCTCGCGAGCGGCGCGCGGTTGGCGCCGGTGTCGATGTTAAGGCGGCCGCCGGCGAAATCGAACTCGACGCGTGAATTGGCGAACACGCCCATACCCAGCACGCCCTCGTTTTGTGCCGCTGAGGCGGAGTCCGCGGGCGTCGGCACGGCCATGAGGTTTTCGCGCGTGAGGCCGGCGATCTCGACGCGGTCGAGACTGTAGAGATCGACGTCCATGGCGCCGCTCGCGCCTTGTATGCGCACGCGCTGGCCGGTGGGCTGAAGCGCCAGACGCTCAATCGTCCGAGGACTAAGCACGGTGCCGCCGGCGGCGGTGTCAATCACCAACGAGAAGGGGCCGGCGCCGTTGATGCGCACGTCGGCGAGCGGACGGCCGCGATCATCGGCGGTGAGCGGCGCGGATAGCCTGGCCGCATATGCCTGTGTCGTTATGAAAGGCGCCGCGCCAAGTGCGACAAGCAACGTTCTGCGACGCATGAAAGCCTCATATTTTGCCGCGACGCTAGGGGGCGTTTGTTGCGCGTCTGTTTCAAGAGCGCGGGACGCAGGCCGTTCGTCGCGTCGCGCGGTTAGCCCGCCGCTAACAAGGCGCGGATGCGTTCGTCCGTGACGGCGCTGGGGGCGGCGGTACCTTGCACGCGGGATTGGTTGGGGCGCCCGCCGCGGATGAAAATCACGAACGTGTCGCCGACATTGCCGGTGATGGCGTCGAACGCCGGTAGCGGGCCGCAGCTGGTGCCGTCGGTGTAGTTGAGTGTAAAGCGATTGGTGTAGCGGCGGCCCTTGAGCGTGCGGACGCCGCGCAGCGTGACGCGTTGGCTTGTGCCGAACATGGCGGTCTCGAACGGACGCACACGCTCGATGCGGGCGAGGATGACGCTGTCGGCTTCGTCCCAAAGACGGGTTTGATGCTCGGCGCGCCAGCGGGCCGCCTCGGCGTCGCGCGCGGCTTGCCATGCGGCGACACGCGCGGCGTAGGCTTCTTCGCTCTCGCCTTGTTCTGGCGGCGGTGGCGGCGGCGGCAAGCACGCTTCGGCGCTGGCGGCGCTGAACAGCGCGAGGGCGGCGGCGCAGGCGACGATCCAAGTCTTCATGCTGAGCTTTATGCGGAGTGGCCGTGCTTGGCGTCAATCGCCGAGGCGACCCTCATCTTTGACAGGTGCTTGACGCGCCGAGGCGCTTGACCTCGCGCGCGGTCGTCGCAGGATACCCGCAAAGATTAAGGGAGGGCGGCATGCGTTACGCATGGGCAGGCTTGTTGTTGGCGCTGTTGGCGGCGTGCGGGCCAGCGCAGGTGAACGAGCAGCGCATCTCCAACGCCGATAGCGAACCCGGCAATTGGCTAAGTCACGGGCGCACCTATGGCGAGGAGCGCTACTCGCCGCTCGATGCAATCAACACGGAGAACGTCAGTCAGCTCGGCTTGGCGTGGAGCTATGAACTGCGTGAGCCGCGCGGGGCGGAGGCGACACCGATCGTGGTCGATGGCGTTATGTATGTCACCTCAGCGTGGAGCATTGTGTATGCGCTCGATGCCGAAACTGGGCGCGAGCTCTGGGTATACGACCCCGAGGTGCCGCGCGAACGAGGCGCCTCGGCGTGCTGCGATGTGGTCAATCGCGGCGTCGCGGTGTGGGATGGGAAAGTTTATGTCGGCACGCTCGACGGGCGGTTGATAGCGCTTGATGCACGCACCGGACGGCGGGTGTGGGAGCAGGTGACCGTCGATCAGTCGCGGCCCTACACGATCACTGGCGCGCCGCGGGCGGCGCGAGGGTTGATCTTTATCGGCAATGGCGGCGCGGAATATGGCGTGCGCGGTTATGTCAGCGCGTATGACGCGAACAGCGGACGCTTGCGTTGGCGGTTCTACACGACGCCCAATCCGAGCGAGGCTGATCATGCGGCGTCAGACTCCGTGCGTGATCGCGCGCTCGCGACGTGGAATCCAAATGCGGGCGCGTGGCTTCAGTCCGGCGGCGGCGGCACAGCGTGGGACGCGATCGTGTTCGACTCTGAGACGGATACGCTGTGGATCGGCGTGGGCAATGGCGCGCCCTGGAATCGCGAAGTCCGCTCGCCCTCGATCGAAGGGCGCAACAACGACAATCTGTTCTTGTCGTCGGTCGTGGGCGTCGACCCGGATACGGGCGAATACAAATGCCACTATCAAGAAACGCCGGGCGAGACCTGGGACTACACCGGCACGCAGCCGATCATCCTAAGCACGCTGACCATTGATGGAGCCGAGCGGCAGGTGCTGCTGCATGCGCCCAAGAACGGCTTCTTCTACGTGATCGACCGCACCGACTGCGGGCTCATCTCCGCCGGTTCGATCGCAACGCAGACGTGGGTCACGGGCGTCGACATGACAACGGGGCGCCCGATCGAGAATGCGGAAGCGCGCTTCGTGGCGGGCACGGCGATTGTGCTGCCTTCGCCGTTCGGCGCACACAATTGGCATCCGATGTCGATGTCTCGGCAGACAGGACTTGTTTACATTCCAGTGCAGGAGATGGCGCAGGACTACACATCCGATCCGGCCTTTGTTTATCGGCCGGGACGGTGGAATACGGCGACCTTGCACGCGCCGCTGCCAGAGGACCGCGCCACGCGCGCCGCTGTCCGCAACTCGATGCAGGGTTTTTTGCTGGCATGGGATCCAGTGAATCAGCGCGAAGCGTGGCGCGTGCGACTCGATGCGCCTTGGAATGGCGGCACATTGGCGACAGCAGGCGGGCTTGTGTTTCAGGGTACGCTTGGCGGCCGCTTCCGCGCTTACGATGCGCGCTCCGGCGAACAATTGTGGGACTACGACAACCAGGCAGCCACGATGGGCGGGCCGATCTCGTATGCCGTAAATGGCGAGCAGTACGTCGCGTCGCTCGCAAGTTATGGCACGCTCTTCTACCTCCCGGTGGGCTTCGGCGTCGCCAATCCGCCGAGCGAACCGCAGAACGGCCGCGTCAATGTATTTAGACTGGGCGGCAACGCGCAACTTCCGGCGCGTGAGCTTGTTCGCTTGCCGATGGAGCGGCCGCCGGCGATCCGCGCGAACGCCGCAACGCTTCAGCGTGGTGCGGCGGTCTACGGTCAATTCTGTATGGTATGTCACGGCTCTGGCGCGATCTCCGGCGGCGTGCTGCCAGATTTGCGGCGTGCACCGTCGCTTCAAGATGCAAACGTGTGGGCGCAGACGGTCCAAGGCGCGCGCGCCGCGAACGGGATGCCGGATTTCACCGAATGGATCAGCAATAGCGACGCCGAGGCTGTGCGGGCTTACGTGGCGCGTGAAGCAATGCAGCTCTACGCCGAGGAGCGCACAACGGAATAGGGCCGGCCTAGGCGGCGATAAAGCTGCGGTAGAGCATGTAGGCGGCGACGGCGAAGACGACGCCGGCGAACACGCGTTGCAGCGCGCCGCGTTGCTTGGAGAGGTGCGTGGCAAAGCTTGCGCCAATGGCGCCGCCGATGAGTCCGCCGCCGATGAAGAGGAGCGCCACGCGCCAGTCGATCAGATTGTCGAACGCATAGGATGCGGCCGTGGTGGCGCCAAACGTGCCGACGCTGAACAAAGATGAGCCGACGGCCTGGAGCATCGTCATGCCGGTGGCGCCGATGAGGCCTGGCACGATCAGGAAACCGCCGCCAATGCCGAAGAAGCCGGAGAGCGCGCCGGCGCCGAGGCCGAAGGCGACAAGCTTGGGCATGTTGTTGGCGTTGAGGACGACGTCGCTGTTTCCTTCGCTTTTGCGCGGGCGCAGCATGGCGATGCCGACGACAACCATCAGCACGGCAAAGAGCGGCAGCAAGATCTGCGCGTCGGTGACTTTGCCGATGGCGGCGCCGATCGCCGCGCCGATGACGCCAGCGCCCGCGAACACCATGGCGCAGCGCCACTTCACGTTGCCGCGGCGCGCGTGGTTGATGAGGTTGGCGAAAGCGTTGACCGACACCGCAAGCGCACTGGTGCCGATGGCGACGTGCGGATTGGCGACGCCGACGATATAGAGCAAAGCCGGCGTCGCCAGGATCGAGCCGCCGCCGCCGATCAGCGCCAGGATGAGCCCAACGGCGCTGCCGCTCAGGACCGCAAGGATGTCAGGCAAGCTCACGCGTTAAAGCTGCCGCGATTCCATGGCATCGTCTTCAACAGCAGCGCCATGCCGCACCAGCCTGTTGCACCTGCGAAGGTGAGGCCGGCGCCGATGAAAGCCGAGAGCGCATAGAAGGCCGGGTTCACCAACCAACCGAGCGCAGCGCCAGTGAGGATCAACAAGCCCGCCGTGATCTGGACTTGGCGCATGATTTCCAACGGCGCTTTCTTGTTGGCGTGCACGGCTAGCCCCGCCTGTTTCCAGGCTTCGATGCCGCCGTCGAGGTAGTACGCCTCGCGGAAGCCGCGCGCGAGCAGCTTCGCGGCGTTGGCTTGTGTGCGCATGCCTGACTTGCAGTGGAAGACGGCGATCTTGGCGTGGTCGCGGTCGAAGTCGTGCGCGTCGATCGCCGAAAGCGGTGCGAGGCGGGCGCCGAGAATGTGCTCGCGCGCGTGCTCGTCGGTTTCGCGAATGTCGATCAGGAGGGCTTCGCCGCTGTCGAGCTTCCGCTTCAGCTCCGGCGCGGTGATGGGATTGAGTGTGGTCATTTCCGTTTCCGTTTCGGGGGGCAATAGATCTGAGCGAGCGTGTCGAGCACGCGCGCAACGTTGGGGTCGGCGAGGCGGTAGTAGATGGTCTGCGCTTCGCGGCGGGTGTCGACCAAACCTTCTTCGCGCAGGCGCGCGAGGTGCTGGGAGAGGGCCGATTGCGAGAGGCCGGAGGCCTCCTGCAATGCGCCCGCCGAATGTTCGCCCTCCAAGAGCTGGCACAGCACCATCAGGCGCGCCTCGTGCGCCAACGCCTTCAAAAGCGCCGCAGCCTCGCCGGCCTTGGCGGCTAATTGGGTGGGGGACAGTTCGGTGACGGCCATCTTGCCGCATATATATCAGTTGAAACTAAATTAGCAAGAGCTAATATACATCGCGAAGGAGATAGCCAATGAATGTCCCCCGCGTCCGCGCTTTCTTTGACGAGCCCACTTTCACGGTGAGCTATCTTGTTTGGGATCCGGCCACCAAGAGCGGCGCGATCGTCGATAGTGTGCTGGACTTTGATCCAAAATCCGGGCGCACCGGCACGCACTCGGCTGAGGCCATCCTGGCGGCGGCCAAACAAGAAGCGGTGCGCATCGACTGGCTGCTGGAGACTCACGCTCACGCCGACCACCTCTCCGCCGCGCCGTTCTTGAAGCAGGCGACAGGCGCGCCGATTGTGATCGGGGAGCACATCAAGGCGGTGCAAGCCGTGTTCAAGGATGTGTTTAACCTCGGCTACGTCACCGCCGACGGTCGCCCGTTCGATAAACTCGTCAGCGATCGCGAGAAGCTGAAGCTTGGCGAGCTATTGATCGAGGTGCTCCACACACCTGGGCACACGCCGGCATGTGTCTCGTATTTGATCGGCGACGCGCTGTTTGTTGGCGACACCATGTTCATGCCGGACTATGGCACCGCGCGCGCGGACTTTCCGGGAGGAGACGCACGCTCGCTCTATCGTTCGATTCACAAGCTCTTGGCATTGCCGGACGAGACGCGCGTGTTTCTGTGCCATGACTATAAGGCGCCGGGGCGTGACGCGTTCGCCTGGGAAAGCACGATAGGCGAGGAGCGGACTAGAAACGTCCACCTTGTGGATGTCACGGAGGACGAGTTCGTCGCCATGCGCGAGGCGCGCGACAAAACCTTGGCGATGCCGGCGCTTATTCTGCCGTCCATCCAGGTCAACATTCAGGCCGGCCAGTTGCCGCCGCCGGAAGATAACGGCGTGCGCTATCTGAAATTGCCGATTGATGCTCTTTGATTGCGGTGTGACTTCAATTTCTGGCGTTGAGCGGCGGATCGTCGGCGGCTAGTTTCGCCCGTTCAGTAAGAATGGACGGGGGTTGCGATGCGGAATTTGGTTCTCGGCGCGTTCGCGCTTGCGATGCTTGGCGCGTGCACGCAAGAGACGGCGCCAGCGCCGTTGGAAGGCGAAGCTTTGGTCGCGCGGGGCGACTATCTCGTGAACGGCGTCGTGCTGTGTGGCGATTGCCATACGCCGCGCCTTGAGAACATGGCGCCGGACGAGACGCGTCGACTGCAAGGTGGGGAGTTGCCTCCGAGCGGCCCGCCAGAAGTGTTTGCGACGGTTGCGCCGCCGCTCGCCGGCATTCCTGCGCATTACACCGAAGAGCAATTCATCTCGTTCTTGCAAACTGGCGTTCGCCCGGATGGCACGAATCCGCGGCCGCCGATGCCGCCATATCGTTTGAACGAAGAAGATGCGCGCGCAGTCGCCGCTTACATCGCGACGTTGCCGCGCGCGGCGGAGTGAGCGACGCGTGAAATGTGCGCGCATGCAACGCGCACATTTCAATGCGATCACTTTTGATGTTCCAAGGTTGACGCAACCGCGCGATGGGTATTCCATTCGCGTGTCGGAAGACATCGGCGCCGTCCGCCGGTTCCCGCTCGCATAGCTCATGCAGCACACAACACCTGGGCCACGGCGCGCACCGAGTTGTCTTCCCGTCCGATGAAAAACACCGCGCGCAGCAATGGTGCTGCAAGGAATGCGGGCCGCTCATGGTCGAGCCGGCGTCAGGCGACGTTTCAGCGTATGGTGATGTTTGCTCGAACAAAGCGGCAACCGAGTTGCCGCTTTTCTGCATGAAGCGCTTTGATGTTTTGATCATGAACGCATCGCTCTTATCTCGATGACATGTCGCTACGTTTGTTTGCCGCGCTTTCCATTCCGGACGAGGTCGCAGAGCGCTTGCTCGTGCTGATGAAGGGCGTGCCGGGGGCGAAGTGGCGGCCGCGCGAGAATTTGCACCTGACGCTCCGCTTCTTCGGTGAACTCACAGAGCCGGTGGCGGAGGATCTCGATGCTGAGCTTGAGGCGGCGACGCGCGGGTTCGGGCCGTTTGAGGTGCGCTTGAAAGGGGCGGGATCGTTTGGCGGAGCTGAGCCGCATGCGCTTTGGATCGGCGCGGCCGAGAGCGATGCGCTGAAGCAGCTGGCGGCGGCGTGCGAGAAGGCGGCGCGGCGCGTGAAGCTGAAGCCCGAGCCGCAGAAATTCATGCCGCACGTCACGGTGGCGTATCTGAGCGGCGCAACGCTCGATCGCGTGCAGGCTTTTGAGTCGCGGCTAGGCCTGTTCGAAGCGCCGCCGTTCGATGTTGGCGGCTTCGGTCTCTATTCGAGCGTGACGCGAAAATCCGCTCCGAGCCTTTATCGGCTCGAAGCGGAGTATCCGTTATTGGGTTAGGCGCTTAGCGCTTACGAAACTGGCGCGGGGGCCGGGGTTTCGGGCGTTGGCGGAGCGGTGTCGCGCACCATCGTGGCCGGCGGCGGGTTCGGACCCATCGCGCAGCAGCGCACTTGGACTTCGAGCACTTGGCCGTTGTAGCGGCACTCGGTGTCGTTGACCTGGCGCAGGATCGCCATGCCGCCGGCGCGCGTCGTGTAACGCGTTTGCGTGCAGCCGGTCAGCGTGTAGCCCGGGTCGCAGGCGCCGGTGCGCGTGCGGTTGAGCGTGCGGGTGACGCAAACGACGTTGCGCGCCATGGCTTGGTCAGCGGTTTGTTGGGCGCGGTTGGCGACGCCAAACACTTCGGCGATGCGGTTGCCGAGGCTGGTGCGCACTTCTTCGGTGTCGCGGTGTTGCTTGCAGATATCGGTGTTGCCGCGCGACGCGTCTTGCGAACACCATTGAGCGATAGTCATGTCGCCGGTGCGGTTCGCACAGGCCGTGGCCAAGGTGGCAAGCGCCACGACGGCAAATATTGAAGCAATGCGCATTCTGACGCCTTTCCCTCTGAATTCCCCCGCCAGGCTCCCAAAGCGGATCGGGGAAAACGCGTCAACTCTTGTCGCGGTTTCGGGGAATCCTATGTGTGGCTGCCATTTTTATGCCCGGAGGTTCCAATGCTCGCGAAGCGCATCTTCATTTTGACCGGCGCGGGCGTTTCGGCGGAGTCCGGGCTTTCGACGTTTCGCGATAAGGGCGGCATCTGGGCTCAGTACAGCATCGAAGAAGTCGCCTCGATTCAAGGGTATGAGCGCAATCCGCAGAAGGTGCTCGATTTCTACAACATGCGCCGCAACACGCACGGCGGCATCGAGCCGAACGCGGCGCATATCGCGCTTGGGCAGTTGCAGGCGCATTGGGCGGAGCGTGGAGGCGATGTCACGATCTGCACGCAGAACGTCGACAACCTCCACGAACGCGGCGGCGCGACTGTGATCCATATGCACGGTGAGATCGCCAAAGCGCGCTGTCACGAGTGCGGTGCGCTCGCGCCTTACAATGAGGATCTGTCTAGGAGCCTTGCTTGCAAGGCGTGCGGCGAAAGCGGCGGAATGCGGCCGCACGTCGTGTGGTTCGGCGAAATGCCGCTCTACATGGACCAAATCTATGAGGCGCTTGCCGGCGCGGAGCTGTTCGTCTCGATCGGCACGTCGGGCAGCGTCTATCCAGCAGCTGGGTTCGTCTCGGCGGCGCGGCGAGCAGGGATGCCCACCATGGAGATCAACCTCGAACCTTCGGAAAACGCTCACGCTTTCGATCTTGGCCGTTACGGCAAAGCAAGCGAGGAAGTGCCGGCCTGGGTGGCGGAAATGGTAGCCATTCAAGGCTAGGCGGGAACCGTTTTCGGACTAATGTAATTGCGTGGGGAAGTGAGGAGCAGGCGTATGATTGGACGTTTGGCGATTGTCGCCTTGGCGGTGGGTCTGGCGGGCTGCGCCGGGCTTGAGCCTGCGGGCCGCAACGCGCGTTCGACCGGGCCGTCAGCCAGCGCGCCAGCGCCGCAGCGGACCGCGCCGCAGCAGCCGCAACAGAGCGCCGCACTGCCGCCGCCGCAACGCAACCAGCCGCAAGCAAGCCAAACGCCTCAACCGGCGCCGCAGCTCACGTCACCGCCAGTGGTGGCGCAGCCGCAGCCCGCGCCGGTCGCGACGCCGCCGGTGCAGCGCACGCAACCTACGCAGCCTTCAGTCGCCGCGCCGAACGTGAGCGTCGCGCCGCCGGCCCCGCCAGTTCAGGAAACCGCGACTCGCGCGCGTTCGGCTGACGAGGACATCGTCGTGCCGGGCCAAGTGCAGAACCAGGTGCGTCCGCCGGTCGGCGATCCGCGCACGAATGAAGAGCGCCGCGCCGACATCCGCTCTTGGGATCAGTGCCTCATGCAAGTGCAGAGCGCGTTCGATAGCGATCCGATGAGCCCGCAGCTCACCACGCCGGAAGAATATTGCTCGAGTTCACTCGGCATGGCCGACCGCACCGCCGTGCCGATCGCCCGGCAGGACCGCCGGCGCTAATCAGCGCCGGCAGAGACGGTTGGCGAGCGCGCCAGAGATCGGACGAATGCCGCGATCGGTCTGAATGAAGGCGGTGTATTGGCCGCCGTTCTGGTTCACGTTCGCTGAGAGGCCCGTGCCGCTTTGCACGATGCAGCCGCGGTTGCCGTTGTTGTTCTGAGTCAGCGTTGCGGTGTTGCCGGCGCCGACTTGGCGCACGCCGCCTGAGTTGACGTTGCCGTTCTGCTGCACGATGCCGAGGTTATCGACGCCTTGCTGCGTGACGATGCCGTTATTGGCTTGGCCGGTTTGCGCAACGGCCGCGCCATTGTTCACGCCGACCTGCTCGACCGTGACGCGGTTGCGTTCGCGGGCGCCGGCGCCGCCGAGCTGCGCGGACGCAGGCGCGGCGGTGAGCAGGAGCGCAGCGGCAAGCGCGCTAGCGAAGAGATGGGTGCTGTTCATATGCCGTCCTCCGCCACGCAGGTTTCGCCATCGGTGGTTGTCAGTTCGAGGCGGGCGTCATAGCCGCCGCCACGCGCGACGCTGAATTCGCTGCTGCCGAGATCGGCGGTTTGTCCGTTCGCGAGGTCAAACTCGCCGGACTGCGTGATGTCGGACGAGCCGCTGCGATCGCGCTTGGTGATGACGAATTCGTACTCACCGAAGGCGCTCAAATCGCTGGACGCAACAGCGCGCAATTCGATGCCATGCGACGTACGCGTACGGATGATATCGCACGTCAGGCCTTGCGGTTCGTAGGAAATGGATTCCATGGCCGGCGCTTCCGCGAGCGCTTGTTGCGCGGGGCTAGCGTTTGCGGCGCAAGCCATCGTGAGTGCGCTAAGGCCAATGAAGAGAAGCGATTTCATCTGAGTAGCTCCGGTGCGAGGTGCGGGAAGGGCGCTTACGCCCTTCCCAGAAACCCACGCGTTATTGTCCGCCTTGGATCACGACAGTGATGTTGCCGTTGCCGCGTTGGACGACGTTTGCATCCTGGTTGTTGCCGACTTGGATGACGCCAGTTGTGTTGTTCCGGCCGACTTGATCCGTCGTGGCAATGCTGCCGTTGCCGATCTGCGCGATACCGGAAATGTTGCCGCGGCCGTTCTGATAGATGCCGCCGGCGAGGTTGCGGCCCTCTTGGCCGGTGACGGCGACGTTGTCGCTGCCGGCTTGTTCGGTGACGGCTTCGTTGCGCGTGCCGCCTTGCTCCATGCGGAGGAAGTTGTTGTAGCCGGACTGAACCGCGCGGCTGTAATTGCGGCGGCCGTTTTGGCCAACGTTGGCGTTGTTGCGGCGGCCGTCTTGATACGCGGCGACGCCGTTGTCCGTACCGCTTTGCGTGACGACCGTGCGGTTTTGTGCAGCGGCAGGGGCGACGGCGAGTGAGGAGAGGATTGCAGCCGCAGCGACGGCCGAGAGAAGGCGTTTCATGGTCAAAGCTCCCGTGGAATGCGCGCTTCCCTCGCGAGCGATCCAACGAAAGCCAAGTTACAGGCGGCTAGCTGAGCGGCATTTGAACGGCGCGTTCAAAAGCAGTCAGTCTGCATCTTCGAGCAGTTCATCCATGTGGTCGTCGCTCAGACCGAAGTGATGACCTATTTCGTGGACGAGAACGTGGGCGACCAGTTCTGCGAGATCGACATCGCCGCGATCGATCCATTCTTCGAGAATGGCGCGGCGATATAGAAACACCATCGGCTGCGCGGGCGATGGGTCCATGATCGAACGCTGCGTGAGATCGACGCCTGAATAGAGTCCGGTGAGTTCGAACGGATCTTCGATGCCGAGATCGGCAAGCACTTCGTCCTCGGCGAAATCCGCAACGCGGATCAGCACGTCGCCGGCGAGATCGCGGAAGCCTGAAGGCAAGGCCGCCCACGCTTCGCGCGCCATGCGGTCGAGATCGTCGAGTGAGGGCGGGAGCTGGGCCATGGCCCTGGATATAGGCCCTCGGAAGCTGGGTGGTTAATGCTGCACCTGCTAAGTTGACGCCTCCGTCATTTTTCTTGAAACGACCCGCCCCTTCGGTTAGTGTGGGATCATCCAGAAAAGGAACCCGCGCGTATGCAGCGGGCCAACCGGGAGAGACGACGCGATGGCCGATTCCGCCGCCCCTATCCGCCAGATCACCAAAGACGAGGTCTATGACGCGGTTCCGCCGACCGATTTCAGCCAAATGCTGGAGATCGATCGTCACCTGAACCGCTCGACCGCGTTCGATAAGATCATCTCAGCGACCCACGATCACTTCTGGGATCCGCTCGACAAGAAATACATCGACTTCAACGACGACTTCGATCCGGACACGACCGACTTCATCCCTGACGTGATGGTGCCGGCGCTGCAGACCGAATACGTCGAGGCGTTTTTCAAGGACAAGCCGGCAGAGCGCATTCGCTTCAAGAGCCAAGTTGGCCGCTGGGTGATGAGCTCGATCCTGCACGGCGAGCAGGGCGCGCTGAACCTCTCCGCTTCGCTTTGCCACGTGCTGCGCGATCCGGGCGCACAAGAATACGCCGCCAACCAAACGCGCGAAGAAGGCCGTCACGTCACGGCGTTCGCCAAGTACATCATCGCGCGCTGGGGCACGCCGCTGCCGTGCGGCACCGTGCTTGCGGGCCTGCTGCAAGAGATCGTGCACGCGCCGGAAGTCTACAAAAAGATCATCGGCATGCAGATGCTGGTCGAAGGCCTCGCCATGGGCGCCTTCGCGACGATCTTCAAAGAGTGGAACGATCCGCTGGCGAAGAAGCTGACGCAGCTCGTCATGACGGACGAAGCCTTCCACCACAAGTTCGGGAAGATCTGGGCCGACCGCACGATTCCGAAGCTCTCGGCTGAAGAGCACGAGATCGTCGAGAACTGGGCGGCGCACTGCTTCCAGACGCTGCTGTTCAACCTCGTCGCGCCACACCAGATGACGTCGATCTATGTGCAGTTCGGCATGGACCCGGAGAAGGTGCTGGAAAGCTTCCAGGCTGCCGTCTCCGACGACATGCGCCGCGAGCACATGAAGGAAGGCACCAACATCTTCCGCGTGCTGGTGAAGACGCTCTGGAACGCCGGCATCATCACCGAGCGCACCAAGAGCTTCTATGCGATGTACATCGACTTTGATGAGTTCAAGGCCGAAGGCGATGAGATGGTCGGCGATGCGATTGCCGATGAAGGCATCCAGTACCTGAAGACGATCAATTTCGGCATCAACACCGGCGCGCTGAACGATGTGAAAGCCTCGGCGGTGGCTGCTGAGTAAGACTTAATCCGTACGCAAACTGAAAACGCCCACTCTCACGAGTGGGCGTTTTTGTTTGAGCGGAGCGTGTGAGAGCTAGCCGTTCGGCGCGCGCTGTGCCGGTGGTTGCGCCGCGGGCGCGCCGGTGACGCTGTCGAGCTGCTCCATGTTCTCGCCGACTTGTTCGGCGACCGCATGCGGATCGATCAGCTGATAGCCGGGCGGCACGCCGAAGAGCGCTTCATCCTGCTCGCCGCGTTGCAGCGACGTGGCTTCCCAAAGCGTGCGGCCGCTTTCGCTGACGCGCAGCACGATGCCGTCATCGGTGATGCAGGCGGTGCGTTCGACGCCAGGCGCCGGCGCTTCGCGCGGCGTCCACTCGCGACCGCTTTCGCCGGCGACTTCGCAGCGCCCGGTCGAGCGGGCGTTGTCGGCGCCAAGCGCGGCCCATGCGGTTTCAAGCGGCTGCGGCGCGTCAGCATCTTCAATGCGCACTGCAACGCCGACGACCGGCTGTGTCGTCGCGACCGGCGCTTGTGCGGTGGTGGTGGCTGGCGCTGTAGTGGTGGTGGCGCCAGGCGCGGGCGTCGTGGTGGTCGTCGCTGGCGCGGTCGCCGTCGGTTGCGCTGTTGCAGTCGGCAGCTGGCCGGTCGGATTCAGCAGGTAGGCGGAGCGCGTAGATTCATCGAACACGATCGTCGCTTGGCCCATGTTTGGCAGCATCGTCTCGACGCGCATTTGCGGCCCGTTGCGATAGATCACGGTTTGCACCGGCGCGCCGCCGCTGGCGGAGGCCGTGGTTCCTTCAATGCGATACGAGGTCTCGCTGAATTCTGGGTAAGACGGCGCGCCGATCCCGCACGCCGACAAAAGCGCGGCGGCCGCCGCGGCCAACAAGAAATTCTTGCGCATGGAAATTATCCTTCACCAGTGATGGCGGGCGAACGCGGGCGCAGCCGTCACAGTTCCGGGCGGCTTGTTCCCTGCGCCGTGGAATGAAAGAATACGCGCATGGATGATGCGCTTCCGCTCTCCCGGCCTGATGTGACCGCCGCACTCGCGCGCGGCGTCACGCGCATGTTGGTGGAACGCGGGCTCGCGCCGATCCTTGAAGTTCCACTCGCAAACGGCCGCCGTGCTGACGTGATGGCGCTCACGCCGCAAGGTGAGATCTGGATCGTCGAAACCAAGTCGTGCCTGGAAGACTATGCCTGCGACTCGAAGTGGCCGGGCTACGTCGATTATTGCGATCGCTTCTTCTTCGGCGTGACTGAGAACTTTCCGCGCGAGATCATCCCGGAGGAGTGCGGTCTCATCGTCGCGGACGGGTTCGGCGGCGCCATTCTGCGCGACAGCCCGGCGCGTCCGCTTGCGGGTGCGCGGCGTAAAGCTGTGACGTTGCTGTTTGCGCGCTTGGCTGCACTGCGTGCGGCGGAATTCTAAGACTAGGACCGCTGGTCTTCAGACCCGCATCATTCGCACATTGAAGGAAGAGCGGGTCTGAAGACCCGCGGTCCAAGAAGCTAGCTACGCAAGCTCGCCACGCTGGCGCAGACATCTTCCGCCGCGACGGCCTTAGCTGCGTCGTAGGTCGAAGGCGTCGGCGCGAGACGGCGGATGAGGGCGATGCCTCTGGCGCTCGGGCTTTCCGTCACCATCGACGCGCCCTCGGGGTGAGCGGCGCCGCGGCGGACGAGCGTGATCTCTGCGCCGTTGTGCGCCTCGCGATCGTCGATGACGAAGAAGTTGTCGCTGTTGGCGGCGTAGAGCGAAAGCGACCAATAATCGTCCCACGGCGTCGCGGTGATCACGACGGGGCCTTGGCTCAGATCGAACACGCAGGCTGAGTAGGCGAAGTCAGGCGATGGGCGCACCACCCAGCGCGAAGCGGCTGTCACGCGGTCGCTCAAATGCCAGGCGTTCACGCCAGCGGCGCCGAGGCGATCCATCGCGACATTCATCAGCACACGCGGCACAGCGAAAATCGCCACGAGATGCACAACCACAGCGACTATCAGCGCGCCCAGAACGTATTTGCCCCATTTCATGGCGCATCTCCCGCGCAGGAGACGGTGGTGAGGACGGGCAGCGATTCTTCACTCGGGCGGAAGTCGCGTTGCGGATTGTAGACACGCAGCATGATCACGAAGCCGCGCCGGGCTTCGCGGGACGATAGCCAGTGTTGCGCATCGCCGCGCACCGGCGAGATACGGATCGCCCACGGCGCGTCGTTGCCGGCGCGCGAAGCGTCGACCGAATGGGCGCTATCGGTGTTTTGCGCGAGGAAGTTGTCGTCGGCGTAGAGCGTGACTGACCACCAGCGTGCATCGAGCGGGCGGCCGTTCAGTTCATAGATGCAGCTTTCGCTCAACGGCCGGCCTTGCTCGTCTTCGTAAAGCGAGAAGTACACGGCCTCGCGGGCGGAGAGCGCCAAGAGGCCGGCGCGCGCGATGATGGCGCGCGTGTACGGATCGGCGCCTGTGGAACCGGCGGCTCTTCTGAAGTGCCATTTGCCGTATTGCTCGGTGAAGGTGGCGCCGCCGAATTGCAGCGCAGCCCAAGCTGACGCCAGCCCAAGCACGGCGCCCGCTATCACAGCTGCGATCCAAGCTAATATTTGCCGCAGCATCCCGCTTCCCCACGCGCGCCGCAATTATGCGCCAGGTGGTGGTCTAAGGTCGAGCGTTAGCGCGTGTAGACCCGTGTCAAATTCTTCACGAAGAGCGTCGTAAACGAGACGTTGACGCGCAACGCGCGAGATTCCGTCAAAGGCGCTCGCGTGCATGGCAAGATGATAGTGCGTTTCCCCACCGGGACGCGCGCCCGCGTGGCCGGCGTGAGCGGCTGACTGATCCGTCAAGACAAAGTGAACCGGCGAAAAAAGTCGCCGGAGCTGCGTTTCTATCCGCGAAGCGCGCGAAAGATGTGTTTTGTGCTCTGTCAATTCCTTGTCCGCTTAACCTCTGGCGCCCATACTCGACCATCCGATGTCAGAGACGTTCTCATACCGTCCGAAGTTCGTAGACATCCGCGTCAAGAAATCTGGCGCGGCGGCGGTGGAGCGTGAGCCATCGGAGCGGCCCTGCGATCATATAGGATGTAAGGGCGCTGGCCTCCATCGTGCGCCCAAGAGCCGCGAGCACGCCAACCAGTTCTGGCACTTCTGCGCCGCCCACGCCGCTGAGTACAACAAGCGCTGGGACTACTTTAAGGGCATGACCGACGCCGAACTCGACGACTATCGCAAGAAGGAAGAGATCGGGCACCGCCCGACTTGGACTTTCCGCGGCGGCCGGGGCGACCGGATCGCGGCCGCCGGGCGCGGCAAGGGCGTTGGCGGCGCCGCCGATCCGTTCGGCATGTTCGGCGGCGACCCGAACGCGGCCCCCGCCAAATCCCGCCGCCGCCTGACCCGCCTGCAAGCTCTGGCGCTCGAGGCAATGGAGCTCGACGAAAACGCCACCAAGGCGCAGATCCGCGCCAAGTATGCGGAGCTGGTGAAACGCTGGCACCCCGATTCTAACGGCGGTGACCGTGGGGCAGAGCAGAACCTGCAGAAGGCGATCAAAGCCTATCAGACGCTGAAGGCCGGCGGCCTCGTCTGAGCGCTTCGTCATTTAGCCGCTTTTCCTGGCGTGCTGCGGCGCGGTAAGCTGGCGGCGAACTCCCCTTAAGGCCATCTCCCGAACATGACTGCTGCTGACGATCTCCTCTCCGCCAAGCCGGACAAGACTGTTTCCGCTCGCGATTTCGGCATCGAGAGCGACATGAAGATCCCGGCCTTCTCGAAGAAGACCGAATACGTTCCCGAAGTTGATCCGGCGTACCGCTTCGATCCGCAGACGACGCTCGCAATCCTCGCGGGCTTTGCGCACAACCGCCGCGTCATGGTTCAGGGCTACCACGGCACCGGCAAGTCGACGCACGTGGAGCAGGTGGCGGCGCGGCTGAACTGGCCGATGGTGCGGATCAACCTCGACAGCCACGTGTCGCGGATCGATCTCGTCGGCAAGGACGCGATCGTCCTGAAGGACGGCAAGCAAGTCACCGAGTTTCGCGAAGGCATGCTGCCGTGGGCGCTGCAGCGGCCGGTGGCGATCTGCTTCGATGAATACGATGCGGGCCGGCCGGACGTGATGTTCGTGATCCAGCGCGTGCTGGAAGCGAGCGGCAAGCTGACGTTGCTCGATCAGAACCGCGTCATCAGCGCCAACCCGTTCTTCCGTCTGTTCTCGACCACGAACACGATCGGCTTGGGCGACACGACCGGTCTCTACCACGGCACGCAGCAGATCAACCAAGGCCAGATGGACCGCTGGTCGATCGTGACAACGCTCAACTATCTCGATCATGACGCGGAAGCGGAGATCGTGATCGCGAAAGCGCCGACCTATTCGACGCCTGAAGGCAAGCGCACGATCATGGCGATGGTGCGCGTCGCGGACATGACGCGCAACGCGTTCATGAACGGCGACATCTCCACGGTGATGAGCCCGCGTACGGTGATCACCTGGGCGCAGAACGCGGAAATTTTCGGCGATGTCGGACTCGCGTTCCGGATGACGTTCCTGAACAAGTGCGATGAGCTGGAGCGGCCGACGGTGGCGGAGTTCTATCAGCGCGCGTTTGGTGCGGACCTGCCGGAAGCGGCGACGCGGGTGAAGGTGGCGTAGTCACTCGCTACGCGAGGCCGAGGTGAGCCTTGGCTTCTTTGTAGAGCGTCGTCAGATCAGAATCGTTTGTGACGAGCGGCAGTTGTTCGAGAATGGACTGTGCAACCAGCATCCGGTCCCAGGGGTCTTTGTTGGTCTTGGTGGGAAGGCCGCCGGCGAGGGCCAGATGCCTCCAGTTGAGATCAAGCGGGCGAAAGCCCTCAAGCCCAATCGCGACGCGAAGCGCGTCAATGTCCCAATCGATTTTTCCAAGCTTTGCTTTCAGCGCCACTTCATATGCTGACGCGGCGCTGACGAAAATCTCATCTGCGGCGGCGATGCTCTCCCGGTTGGATTTTGAGAGCCGACGGTCACCCTCCAACCACCAAAGCAGGATATGGGTATCCAGCAGAAGACTCATTCTTCCTGGACGCCTAGATATGCCTTCGGCAGAGGCTCAAAGAAGCGATCATCGACCGTGAACTTTCCCTTGAAGCGGCCTGGTTTGCGCTTCGCGGAGCGATCATTCGCGGGCGTCGGCGCCACGAGCTTCGCTACCTCCTTATCGCCGCGGCAAATCACAACCTCCTCACCCGCCTCGACTTTGGCGATCAGTTTGGAGAGATTGGTTTTGGCCGCGTGAATGGTCACTTTGGTCATCGACATAAGTTAGCTAACTATATTAGCTAAGTCAAGATTTCAGAGTTAGAATGTCCTCCAAGGAAACCCCAGCCGAACTGTTCAAGCGCTCGCTCGCGCAGACGACGCGTGCGTTGGCTGGTGCGGATGAGGAGCTGGAGGTCACGTTCGGCGCAGAGGGGCCGCGTCTCTCGCCTGGCAAGATCGTGCTGCCGCATCCGCCGCGCGTCATTTCCGATCCGGAGGCGGAGCGCATTCGTGGCCAAGCCGATGGCTTGGCGTTGCGGCTCGCGCATCATGATGAGCGCGAACACGCGAGGCTGCGGCCGCAAGGCGCTGAGGCGCGGGCTGTGTTCGATGCTGTCGAGGAGATGCGCGTCCATTCGCTTGGCGCGAACGCGCTGAAAGGCGTTGCCGGCAATCTGACTGCCGCATTGGCGGATTCGCTTGAGCGGCGCGGCGCGGCGCGGATGCAGGATCGTACGCTTGCGCCGCTGGCCGACGCGGTTGCGCTGATGGTGCGCGAGCGGCTGACCGGGCTTAAGCCGCCGGCGAACGCCAAGGCGCTGGTCGACGCCTGGCGCGCCGACATCGAGAAGAACGCCGGCGCGGATCTCGATAAGCTTGCCGCCGTTGCCGAGGATCAGCGCGAATTCGCGCTGCAGTTCCGCAACGTGCTGAGCGATCTCGGCATGGGTGATGAACTCAGCGTCGAGAACACCAACGAGGACGACAACGAAGCCGCCGGCAACGAGCCGCCACCACCGCAATCGGACGATTCCAGTGGCGAAGATCAAATGCAGGACCAAGCGCCTGCTGAAATGGAAATGATCGAGGGCGACGTCGAAACTGACGACGAACGCACCATCTCGGTTGAGGCGGACGTCGACGCCGACGATCAGCAAGACACAGAGATGGACGATCCCGGCGACAAGCCGATGCGTCCCAAGCCGCGCAACGATGTCGACGATCCGAACCAAAATTATCGCGTGTTCACGCGCGCGTTCGATGAAGTGATCGGGGCGGAAGACCTGTGCCCAGCCGAAGAGCTGGCGCGGCTGCGCAATTATCTCGATCAGCAGCTGAAGCCGTTGCAAAGCGTCGTCGGGCGTTTGGCCAATCGGTTGCAGCGGCGCTTGATGGCGAAACAAAACCGCGCTTGGAGCTTCGATCTGGAAGAAGGTCTGCTCGACACCGCGCGGCTGACGCGGGTGATCATCGATCCGATGGCGGCGCTATCGTTCAAGCAAGAAGAGGACATGCCGTTCAAGGATACGGTCGTGTCGCTGCTGCTGGACAATTCAGGCTCGATGCGCGGCCGCCCGATCATGGTGGCCGCACTTTGCGCGGACATTCTTGCGCGCACGCTTGAGCGGTGCGGCGTGAAGGTGGAAATCCTCGGCTTTACGACGATTGCGTGGAAGGGCGGCTCATCGAAGGACGCCTGGCTCAAAGCCGAACGCCCGCCGCAACCGGGCCGTCTCAACGATTTGCGGCACGTCATCTACAAGAGCGCCGATGCGCCATGGCGGCGGGCGCGTCGAAATCTTGGGCTGATGATGCGCGAGGGCCTGCTCAAGGAAAACATCGACGGCGAGGCGTTGCTGTGGGCGCACGGGCGCCTGTTGGAGCGCCCCGAACAACGCCGCATCCTGATGGTCATCAGCGATGGCGCGCCGGTCGATGACTCAACACTCTCGGCCAATCCCGGCAATTATCTTGAGCGCCACCTGCGCAATGTCATTCATTGGATAGAGACGCGTTCGCCGGTTGAGCTCATTGCCATCGGCATCGGCCACGACGTCACGCGCTACTATAAACGCGCCGTCACCATCACCGACGCCGAACAGCTTGGCGGCGTGATGACCGAGAAGCTGGCGGAATTGTTCGATGAACCGGCGGGCGACAACAATCCGCCGCCGCGCTCGCCGCGTGAGCTGAAGCAACGCGCGGCGCAGGCGGCGCTGTGATCCGTCTTTTTGGTGCACTGGCGTTCGCGTGCGTGTTGGCTGCGTGCGATCCAGTGCGCACGCCGTCGGACACCGATGATCAGTGGCGGGCGGTCAATGTTGAAGTTTTGCCGGTAGGGGCGGGCGTGGAGCGCGTCGGGCGGCTTGTCTATCGTGGCGGCCTCGAACTGCGATCGAGCAATCCGATGTTTGTCGGCATCTCAGGCATAGAGGTGCTGGAAGACGGGCGCGTTGTTGCGATCAGCGACGAGGCGGATTGGATCGAAGCGCAGCTCACGTTCGACAATCGTGGCAACCTCAACGGCTTCACCAATGTGCGCGCCGCGTTGATGCGTGACGAGCGTGGCCGCGTGCTGGCCACCAAGCGCGAGGCGGATTCCGAAGGGCTGGCGCAGCTGGCTGATGGCCGCTTCGCCGTGAGCTTTGAGCGCACGCATCTCATCCGCATCTATGATCTCAATCGCGACGGCCCGTTTGGCGCGGCTGAGTTGGGGCCGCGGCTCGACGGCGTCGCGCATTTGCCGGCCAACGCGAGCTTCGAAGCGTTGGCTTCGCTGGACGACGCGCTGCTGACCGCAGCTGAAGGCGGCGATCAGCCTCTGACGCCGATGTGGGTCGTGCCACTCGATGCGCTGGAGCCTGCGCCGGCGCGCTTCGCCTATCCGCTCCGCGACGGGTTCTCGATCACTGGCATGGATCGTTTGCCCAATGGCGACATCGTCGCGCTTGAGCGTTTCTATGCGCCTGTGATCGGCCCGCGCGCACGCATCACGCGCTTTGCTGCGCCGAGCGGCGAGGGCGGTGCGGTTACGCCTGAGGTTCTCGCATTGCTCGAACCACCTTTCCCGCTCGACAATTTTGAAGGCATCTCAGCCGTGCGCACAGCCGATGGCGCGACACGAATCTATATCGTGTCAGACAACAACAAGAGCCCGCGCCAGCGCACGCTCTTGCTTGCTTTTGATTTGGTGGAAACGCCGGCCGATTAGGCGGCGGCGGTTTCGGCCAGCTTCTTCTTCAGATCGCGGCGGATCTTGGCGGCGCGCGCGGAGAGCGTTTCTTCGCTGGCCTTCAGCAAGAACTGATCGAGGCCACCGCGATGATCGACGGTGCGCAGCGCGGCAGCCGTGATGCGGAACTTGAAGTTCTGGCCCAGCGCGTCGCTCGCAAGCGTCACGTTGACCAAGTTCGGTTGGAACTCGCGCTTGGTCTTGATGTTGGAGTGGCTGACCTTGTGGCCGATCTGGCGGTTGATGCCGGTCAGTTCGCAACGGCGGGACATGGGACTTCTCGATTACCAGGGAAAATGAAGCGCGGACGCTTACGCGAAGGCCCCCCCATGGTCAAGGCGAGCCAGGCCCGGAAAACGCCTCCCACGGCAGCGACTTCCATCAAACAGCCCTATTTGGTTCATGTGTGGATCACTGGGCGCCGGTTATGAGTTAGCCCGCTTCGTAAGCAGGAAGGTGTGGGATCGATGAGGACGTTCGGCGCAGCCAAAGGCCTCCTTTTCGCAATCGGGTTGGTCACCATGGCCAGCTCGGCGGGGGCGCAGACCGGCGTGAACCGGACTTTGCAGGCAACCTATTCGGTCCACGCCCGCGGCGTGGAGGCCGGTGATTTCACCTACAATTTCAGCCAAACCGGCTCGACTTACACGGCCACTGCCAATCGCGAGATGAAGGGCTGGGTGGGCGCTGCCCTCAACCGCAGCCAGGATTACACCTATGAGGTGCGCGGCACTGTAGCGGCCGATGGCACGCTGCGGCCAACCCAATACCAGCACCAAGGCGGCCGCCGCCGCGAAGACCGGCCGAATGGCCGCCTGATCCGTGCGGCGTTCAGCGCCAATGACGTGGTGACCACGGCGACGCCGGGCCCCGCCAACATGGGCGACCCGCCGGCCACCCAAGAACAGCGCCGCAACACCATCGACCAGATCACGGCCATCGCCGCCATGGCGACCGCCAGCGGCGACCCCTGCCAGCGCACGCTCCGTATCTATATGGACGGCCGCGCCCGCTTCGATTTCGTCATGACGCCGAACGGCAACGTCACCATCAACAGCCGCGCCTATCGTGGCCCTGGCGTTCGTTGCCGCGTCCAATTCCGCCCGATCGCTGGCTTTGGCGAAGCGCCGGAACCCGCGACCCTGACCTTCCTGCTCGCCCGCACGGACAGCGGCATCTGGGCGCCGGTCACGATTGAGATGCCAACCGACGGCGTCGGCGTCGTCCGCCTCGAAGCCCGCCGGCTCACGGTGAACGGAACGCGCCTACGCAGCTGATTTCATTTGCATAAATAACGAAGGGCGCGGTCCAACCGGATCGCGCCTTTCAAGTCTTGTGTATTACTTATGTATTAACCCCAAGATATGGGGCGTGAACGTCCAAGCAACGAATCAGTAGCGCTGATTCTCGGGCGATTCGTTCTTGTTCTCTTCTTTTCGAACAATTCCCAGTAATATTGGGTTGGCGTCGTTCTGGGGAAGTCGTGGCTTGAATTCGCCATCCCCCAAATCCATCGTTTCCCTATGACTGCGCGCGCCAGGACGAAGGCCGTCCTGGGACCAACCAACACCGGGAAAACCTATCTCGCGATCGAGCGCATGCTCGGTCACGCCAGCGGCATGATCGGCCTGCCGCTCCGGCTGCTTGCGCGGGAGGTCTATGACCGCGTGGTTGCCGCGAAAGGTGAGGCGCTGGCGGCGCTGATCACGGGCGAAGAGAAGATCGTCCCCGAGACGGCGCGCTACTTCGTCTGCACGGTGGAAGCGATGCCGCTCGATAAGGCGGTCGAGTTTTTGGCGGTCGATGAGATCCAGGTCGCGCGCGATCTGGACCGCGGCCACGTCTTCACCGAGCGCATCCTGACCGCGCGGGGCTTCGGCGAAACCATGCTGCTGGGCGCCGACACCATGCGCCCGATGATCAAGAAGCTCTTGCCGGACGCCGAGATCACGCATCGCGAGCGGATGTCGACGCTGGCCTATGGCGGTCCGAAGAAGATCACCAAGCTGCCGAAGCGCTCAGCGGTGGTCGCGTTCTCAGCCGACGAAGTTTACGCGATCGCGGAGCTGCTGCGCCGGCATCGCGGCGGCGCGGCGGTTGTGATGGGCGCGCTCAGCCCGCGCACACGCAACGCGCAGGTCGATCTCTATCAGAGCGGGGAGGTGGATTTTCTCGTCGCCACCGATGCGATCGGCATGGGTCTCAACATGGACGTCGATCACGTCGCCTTCGCCTCGCGGCGGAAGTTCGATGGCCATTCCTGGCGCGATTTGCGCCCGGATGAGATCGCCCAAATCGCCGGCCGCGCCGGGCGGTTCACGCGTGATGGCCAATTCGGCGAAACCGGTGAGTGCGAGCCGTTCGACGAAGAGATCGTCGAACGGGTGGAGGCGCACGAGTTCGAGACCATCGAAGCCGTGCAGTGGCGCAACGCGGAGCTGAAGTTCAACACCATCGAGGCGCTGATCGCGTCGCTGGAAACGCCGCCGAACCGCAACGGCCTGTTGCGCGTGCGCGGCGCCGACGACGAGTTGGTGCTGCGCCGGGCGCTCGATGATTCCGACCTGATGGATCGCATTCGCGCCCCCGAACAGGTTCTCCGCGTGTGGGAAGCTTGCCAGCTGCCGGACTTCCGCAAGCACTCGAAGGATGAACACGTCCAGCTGGCGCTGCGCATCGCCAACCACATCGTGACGCCGAAAGGCCGTGTGCCGAGCAATTGGGTGAGCGCCGAGATTGAAAAGCTCGATCGCACCGCCGGCGATCTCGATGTGCTGCAATCGCGCCTCGCGCACATCCGCACCTGGACGTACGCGGCGAGCCGTTCGGATTGGCTGGAAGACGCCGATGATTGGCGCGCCAAGACGCGCGAGGTCGAAGACAAGCTCTCCGACGCTCTGCACGAAGCGCTGACGCAGCGCTTTATCGATCGCCGCACCAGCGCTTTGCTCAAAGGCCTGAAGCGCGAAGACGCTTTGCTCGCAGGCATCACTGAGGATGGCGAGGTGACAGTCGAGGGTCACTTCGTTGGCCAGCTCGATGGCTTGGAGTTCAAGCCCGATCCGCGCACCTCGTCCGGCCTTGAGGGCAAAGCGGTGCGCAACGCTGCGCTCCGGGCGCTGCGCCCGGAAGTGTCGCGCCGCCTGGCGCAGATCGCACACGCCGCTGACGACGAGATCACGTTGGGCCGCGATGGCCGCGTTCACGTCGGCCGCGCCGCTGTCGCGAAGCTTGCGCAGGGCGCGCCGGTGCTGAAGCCGCGCCTCGAACTCACAGGCGGCGAACAGGCGAACGATCTTGAACGCAACGCCGCGCGTGAGCGGCTCGAACTCTGGCTGGCGCAGCTCGTGGCGCACGATCTGCGGCCGCTGGTGGCGCTTGAGAACGCTTGGCGCGATGGCCGTTTGCCGCCGGACGCGCGAGGCCTTGCGTTCAGGCTGATCGAAAACGCAGGCGCGCTCGATCGCAACGGCGAAGACTTCGCGCATATGAGCGAGGTCGCGTCCAATGCGTTGCGGCGCTACGGCGTCCGCATTGGCCGCCACACCGTGTTTTTGCCCGCGCTGGTGAAGCCGCGCGCCGCGCATACATTGGCGTTGCTTTGGCGCGCCGCGCATCCGAATGCGGAGCAGCCGCTCTTTCTCGCGCGCCCGGGCGCACTCTCCGCGCCGCTCGAACACAAGCGCGCGTGGGGCGAGGTGGCCGCTGCGGGCTATCGCGCATGTGGCCACATCGCTGTCCGGCTAGATCTGGTTGAGAAGTTGGCGGAGGCGATCGAGGGCGAAGCGCCGCCTGACGATGTAGCGCTCGCGCGTCTCATTGGGCGGCCGGTCCGCGATCTCGCGGGCGTGCTGCAATCGCTGGGCTATCGCCAAGCGCCCGGCGAGGAAGGTGCGCCGAAGCGCTGGCGGCCCGCGAAGCCTCGCCGCAAAGGCAAAGCCCGCGCGCCGGAAGACAACCCGTTCTCCGCGCTCGCCAATCTTCTGCCGCCGACAAGCGCGCCGCCGCGCCGGCGCAGGGGCGGGCCGTCTTGAGCGAGCGGCAACGGATCGATGTCTGGCTCTTCCGCGCGCGGTTCCTGAAGACGCGCGCCGCCGCTTCGCGCCTGGTCACCGAAGGCGGCGTCCGTTTGGTCCATGACGGCGTGCCGCGGCGGCTTGAGAAGCCCTCAGTCGAGGTCGCGCCTGGCGACACGCTCATGTTCAGCCACCACGGCAAGCTCATCGCGATTAAAGTTGAGGCGCTGGGCGTCCGGCGCGGGCCGGCGGCCGAGGCGCGCAGGCTTTACAGCGAACTTGACGCAGAGACGCTCGCTTGACGCGTGCCGTGAGCGTCGTCATTTCAGCCCGGAAAGCGGAACCGGGCCAATGACCTACATCGTCACCGACGCGTGCGTGAAATGCAAATACATGGACTGCGTCGAGGTCTGCCCGGTCGACTGCTTCTATGAGGGCGAGAACTTCCTCGTCATCCATCCGGACGAATGCATCGATTGCGGCGTCTGCGAGCCGGAGTGCCCGGTCGACGCGATCAAGCCGGACAGCCAAGACGAGCCAGATGGCAAGTGGCTGAAGGTCAACACCGAGTTCTCGAAAGTCTGGCCGAACATTACGGTCAAAGGCACAGCGCCATCGGACGCCGATGCCTTCAAAGATGAGAAGGGTAAATTCGAGAAGTACTTCAGCTCGGAGCCGGGAAGCGGCGACTGACCTTGCCAGCGGCGACCCGCTTTAAAATCGCCTAAAACTGTGGTATACATGTTCCAGAAATTGGAATTGCGCGCGCGCAGTTCTGGCAATTGGATCGATCCAAACGCGAAAATCCGCTCGGTTTAGGGGAACACGGGGTCAAAAACGGGCCTAACGGGTCTTTTTGCCTTGTGCGAGTGGTTGTGACGCAACGGAAAGATCCCAGTTGTCCAAGAAACAACTCGTGGGACACGGAGTATCCAAATATGCAAACCGCCCAACCGTCGATTGCTTTCCGCCCGGGTGACCACATCGTCTATCCGGCCCACGGCGTTGGCCGGGTGATGGGCGTCGAGCAGCAATCGGTGGCCGGCATTGCGCTGGACGTGTTCGTGATCTCGTTCGAACAGGACAAGATGACCCTGCGCGTTCCGACAACGAAGGCGCGTTCGTGCGGTATGCGGGCGCTCGCTTCGAGCGAAGTGGTCGACCAAGCGATGAAGACGCTCCAAGGCCGCGCTCGCATTAAGCGCACCATGTGGTCGCGCCGCGCGCAGGAGTACGAGCAAAAGATCAACTCCGGCGACCTCGTGTCGATCGCGGAAGTGGTCCGCGACCTTCACCGCGCCAGCGACCAGCCGGAGCAATCCTATTCAGAGCGCCAACTCTATGAGAGCGCTCTGGATCGTATGGCCCGGGAACTTGCGGCTGTGGAAAAGGTCACGCGCGATGACGCGGTCGCCAAGCTGACCGCCTCGCTGGCCTCGAAGAAGCAGGCGCAAGCCGCCGCCTAATCGGCGTCACTGCTCAAGATTGAGGAAGGCCGGGCTGTATGCCCGGCCTTTTTCTTTGGCGCCGAACCGGCCGCTCAAGCGTTCGTGAACTACACACGACGCGCTTGGCGCGCCGTGCATGTGATCTTGTCACAAGCTGGAGCGTACACTCCGATATGGCGCTTTCCGAAACCCAAGAACTTCAGCGTGGCGCTCAGCGCTTTCTGCGCGCGGCGATGAAAAAGCCGATGCTCGCCGCCGATCACGAGCGCGAGCTGGCGCGTCAGTGGCGCGATGAACGCGATGAGCACGCGCTGCATGAGCTGACAATGGCCTACATGCGCCTAGTCGTCGCCATGGCCTCGCGCTTCCGCCACTACGGTTTGCCGCTGAGCGATCTGGTGCAGGAGGGCAATGTTGGCCTCATGCAAGCGGCGATGCGGTTCGAGCCGGATCGCGAAGTGCGGTTCTCGACCTACGCGTCGTGGTGGATCCGCTCGGCGATGCAGGATTTCGTGCTGCGCAATTGGTCGATCGTCCGCACCGGCACGACGTCGGCGCAGAAGGCGCTCTTCTTCAACCTCCGCCGCCTGCGCGCGCGCATCGGCGATGTGGGTGATGCGGTGATGAGCGCCGAGGCGACGTCGACGGTCGCCAAAGCGCTGCGCGTGCCGGAACATGACGTGGAAGCCATGGCCGCGCGTCTCTCCGCGCCGGATCGCTCGCTCAACGCGCCGCTAACGGATGAGGGCGACGGCGAGTGGCAAGATTTGCTCGCTGACGACGCCGCGGGTCCAGAGGCTGACGCGATGGAAGCGCACGATAGCGCGGCGCGTACCGAGCTGGTGCGCGACGCCATGCGCGAGCTTTCGGATCGTGAGCGCCTGATCATCCGCGAGCGCAAGCTTGAGGAAGATGCGGTGACGCTGGAGGCGCTGGGCGAGCGCTTGGGAATCTCCAAGGAGCGCGTCCGCCAGATCGAAGGCAATGCGTTGGAAAAGTTGCGCCGCGCCTTGATCGCGCGCGTGGGCGATCCGGTAGCGGCGGGGTACGTCGGCTAATCGGTGACGATCTCAAGCTGGCTTGAGTGATCCAAGCAAAGCTGCGGCTCCTCGCGATAGATTCCGAGCGGACCGCGCGCGCGGATTTGTACGCCCGTGAGCGAGCCAAGCTCCGGCCCGTCCCAGTTCGAAAAACTCTCGCCGAAGAGCACCAGCGAGAAGGGCGGCGCGTCTTCCGCGCCTTCCATGCGCAGCGAGGCGCGACGATCAAACACGCGCGCGTCGGCGACGCGGCCTTCGACGATCCGAAACGGCGCATCGCCGCGCGTGCAGCTGGTGGCGGCTTCGGTTGCGGCTCTTGCGGCGGCGCGCACGGTCAGAGGCCGGTACGCACGCTGGCTCCACATGCCGCGTTCTCCCGCGCGCGCCCGTTGCTCTATCGCCAATAGCTCGACCGTTCGCGCGTGGTTGTTTGGACGTGCGCGAACATAGGCCGCGCCGCGTGAAACCAGTTCATGCTGTAGCCAGAACCAGCGCCCACCCTCGCTCTTCACGAACACATGCGCGATCGCCGCTTCGCGTGGCGCTTCTTCGCCTTCACGCGCACGCCCAACCCAGCGCCGCTCGCCGCCATAAGTGAGCAGGACGTCGCGGTGCAGCGTCAGCGCCTCAAGCTCACCCTGCGATTGCGCCGCGTACGGCGCGTCGCCGCTGGGCGCATCGATCTCCGCCAGAAACACGCGCGTGCCATCTTCAAGCAGCAGCGTATCGCCCGCGAACACGCGGACCACGCGTCCTTTTTCGCCGCGCTCCAGCTCACCAATCTGCGGCCCGCACGCGGCGAGCAGCAGAAGGGCCGCGAGTGCGATGATCCCCCTCCTCTTGAGAGGAGGGGGCAGGGGGTGGGGTGAAGCGCTGTCGCTTGAACGCATCACGCTCAACGTCACGGCGCGAGTTGTCGCTGCGCTGAGCATCACCCTCCCCCAACCCCTCCCCTCTAGGGGAGGGGAGTTCTTAATACCCGCCGGCGGTTCCGTCCTTCCGCATTTCTGTTGCGGCTTCGTAGGTGCCGTCCGGATGGCGCATGATCGCCTGGTAGCCGCCGAATGAGCCATCAGCCGGTCGGATGCGGTGCCCGCGCCGTTCAAGCTCTGCGCGCACGGCGGGCGGAATGCCGTTCTCCATCGCGACGAAGCCAACGCCATCAGGCTGATCGCCCGTCGGCTCGGCGCCGCCATAGAAGCGATAGCGCGCAGCATCGCCCGCCGCCTGCACATCCATGCCGTAGTCGACGATGTTGACGATGATCTGCACGTGCGCCTGCGGCTGCATATCGCCGCCCATCACGCCGAACGAAAGCCAAGGTTGGCCGTTGCGCAGCGCGAAGGCGGGAATGATGGTTTGGAAGGGGCGGCGGCCCGGTGCGTAGACGTTCGGATGTCCACTCTGCAGCGAGAACAGCTCAGCGCGATCTTGTAGCATGAAGCCTAAGCCATCAGGCACGAGGCCAGAGCCCATGCCGCGATAGTTTGATTGGATGAGCGACACCATCATGCCGTCGGCATCGGCGACGGTGAGATAGGTCGTGTCGCCATCGATGCGTAGCTCCGCGTGCGGCGGTGGCGGCATGGCGCGATCGTTTGAGATCATGGCGCGGCGTTGCGCCGTGTATTCGTCTGTCAGCAGACGGCGCGTGTCGAAGTGCGTGAACGCCGGATCGCCGTAAAACTGAGCGCGGTCGGCAAAGGCGAGGCGCGTGGCTTCGATCTGCGTGTGCAGCGAGTCCGCCGAGAGGAAGCCCATGTCGCGCAGATTGAAGCCTTCAAGAATGCGCAGCGTTTGCAGCGCCACCACGCCTTGCGAATTGGGCGGCAGTTCGCACACCTCAACGTCGCGATATGGCGCGCAAATCGGATCGACCCATTCGCCTTCGTGCCGGGCGAAATCGTCGTACCGCAGCCAGCCGCCGATGCGGCGCATGTAGCTATCGATCGTGCGCGCGATCGGCCCGCGATAGTAAGCATCGCGGCCGCCCGTTGCGATCTGCTCTAACGTGTTGGCGAGATCGGGGTTGCGGAAGAGGCCGTGGCCATCCGGCATCTGCCGATAGGTGTCGCAGTTCTCCTGGCAGAAATACGTGCTGCGCGCGTTGGCGATTTCTTGCAGACGCCCAGCGGCGAACTCCGTCTCCAGCCGCCGGCGATTGTTCGCCCAATACATCGCGATCGTCTGCGGGATTGGTGCGCCTTCGCGCGCGTAGCGGATCGCGGGCGCCAGAAGCTCCGCCATCGGCTTCTTCCCGAAGCGCTCATGCAGCGCAAACCAGCCATCAACCGTGCCGGGCACGCTGACGCTCGCCGCGCCAAAGCTCGGCACTGCATTCGGATTGCCGCGCCGGCGCGCTTCACGGCGCATCTCCGCGAGCGACATTCCGCGCGGCGTACGGCCCGAACCGTTGTAGCCGTAGAGCCGTTGCGTGCGCGGATCCCAAACGATCACGAAGATATCGCCGCCGACGCCGTTGCCCGTTGGCTCGACCAAACCCAGCATCGCGTTAGCGGCAATCGCGGCGTCAATTGCGCTGCCGCCATTGCGCAGCACATCGATCGCCGTTTGCGTTGCGAGCGGATGGGCCGTCGCCGCGGCGCCGTGCGGCGCGATCACTGGCGATCGTGTCGCGAATGGCTGGCCCGAAACGCGCTCGCCGCGTCCAAAATTCGGATCGCGCGCGGGCGCATCTTGCGCCGCTGCGCCGTTCCCGAGCAATGCCGCGCCGAGCAGCGCCGCCGCGAGCGCGCGCAATTGGGTATGTGCCATGACCGTCCCCTGAAGATGCGGGGATCACTCAAACAGCTGCGGGGACGCGGGGCAATGCTCGGCGAACGAAATCGCGCGCCGCCTGTGACCGCACGCTAGGTTTTACGCGCCCGCCGCAAGGCGCCGGCAAAGCCGATCGCCGCTATGATGCTCGCGCCGGCGCCGGTCAGCGCCACGCCGTAGCGAAGCGCTTGTTCCCCGCCAACGCCGTCGGCGATCAGGGTAACCAAAGTCGGCGCCACCCCGAAGCCAATGATGGCGCCGATGACGATAAACGCGCCGAGGCAAACGCCGCGCAGCTCGTTCGGCACCAGAACCGCGATCGCTGCCGCTGTCACAAGTCCGGTGATGGCGCCGCAGGTTAGCAGCAGGAGCAGCATCCAGGCGAAGCCTGTCACATCTGGCATCAACGTGAAGAACGCGCCCGGTATCGAAAGCGTCGCGGCCACAACCGCGCCCAACAGGATGCCGCCCTTAATGCGGCTCTTATGGCCGAAGTCCGCGGACAGTCCGCCGATCACCGCGCCGATCAGGCCGGAGCCGAGCAGAACCAATCCCATCCAGCCGCCGAACTCTTCGGGCGTGGCGCCGTAGTGGCGCTCAAGCACGGGCGCTGCCCAGATGGTCGCGGCGGCGTCGGCCATCACGACAGTGACCTGGCCGAGGAAGAGCGGCGCTAACAGCGCGCGTCGCGCCCAGAGTTCGCGCATGACGGTCGCGAGGTTGGCGTCATTGCTGCTGATCTCGCGCCGCGCCGGCTCGCGAAGCGTGAGCAGGAGCAAGGTCAGCGGAAGGCTGACACACGCGAACACCAGCAACACGCTGCGCCAAGGCTCAAGTCCAGCGATGAGGGGCGTGGCGTCCGCGTAGTAGCCCAACAGCGAACCACCGAACGCAAACGCCGCCGCGCCGCCCACCATGTTGCCGAGTGAAAGCAGCATCAATGAACGCCCGCGCGTCTCCGGCGTGCTGAGATCAGCGGCGATCGAAATCGCAACCGTGATCGAAGAAAACGCACCGATGCCGGCGAGCATGCGCGCCGCGAAGATCTGCCAGAACTCGGTTGCGAACACCGTGAGCGCCGTGCCGACGGTCCAAAGCACTGCAAGTCCGAACAGAAGCAGCGCGCGGTTTCCGCGATCGGTGAGGCGGCCAACGGGAATAGCCAGCAGCGCAATCGGGATAGAGATCGCCAGCCCCTGCAGCAGGCTCATCTGAAAGTCGCTGAAGCTGAGGTCCTGCGCGGCCACTTCTTGGACCGGGCTGAACACCGTCCGCATCGCAGACGCGCTGCCGATCGTTGTGGCGAGAAGCAGCAAGCCCGGAAGCGCGCGGCTTCGTTTTGCTGGAGCGATCAGCTCGGCCGAGGTTGTCGCATCAGCTTGCGCCATTCTGCGCCTCTGCTTTCAATAGGTCGCCAATGGCGGCGTCAAAGTGCAGCGCCATGGCGGCGGCCGCGGCTTCGGGATCGCGTGCGAGAATTGCGGCGGCGACAGCGCGGTGACGGTCGATCATCACTTGCTTTTGGCTCTTGGCGATGCGCGTGCGCCAAGCCGTCGGCACCGCAACCTCCATCAGCGGCGCGAACGACGCGACGATTTGGATGAACAGCAGATTGTGGCTCGCCCGCGCGATGGCGTTGTGGAACGCAATGTCGTGCTCAGTGCGGCGTGCGAGATCGTCCTTGTCCGCAGCCATGGCTTCTGCAAGCGCGACGATCTCCGCCGCTTCGGCGTCGCTGCGTTGCGCCGCGGCGAGCGCGGCGGTGCGTTGTTCGATGGTGCGGCGAACGTCCCAGATGTCGGGCACAGTGATCTGCGCGGTGGAGATCGCGTGCTGAAGCGACGTGGCGATCACCGAGCCGTCAAGCGCGCCCACACGCGGCTTGCGGCCGTTGCCGACATCGATCAGCCGCAACGCCGCCAGCGCACCAAATGCTTCGCGCATCACCGCGCGGCTCACGCCAAGCACTTCGGCGAAATGCCCTTCACCGGGAAGCGTGTCGCCAACGCGCAGCTTGTGCTGACGGATATGATCGGTGACGGCGTTGATCGCGGTCTGCACCAGCGTGCCGCCTTCAATGGTGCGGGATGAGGGGATCGAAGTGGTCGTCAAAGTCGTGTCCCTTAGGCCGCAGCGCAGGCGCGGAAGTCAGATGGCGATAGGCCGAAGCGGCGCCCGAACGCGCGGGCGAAGCTGGCATTGTTGAGATAGCCGTTCTCGTAGCCAATGGAAGAGACTGGCAGATCCGTTGTGAGCAGCATGCGCTTGGCTTGGTTCAAGCGCTGCTCCGCGATCGCTTCAGCGATTGTGCAGCTGAACATGTCGCGGAAGCCGCGCGTGAGCTTGGCGCGATTCAGACCGCAGGCGCGCGCGATTTTGTCGAGGGTGAGTTTTTCACTCCAGCGCTCATCGATCATGCGCCGCGCCGCCACGATGCGGCGCGTGTCCTCGAGTGAGAGCTGGCCTTCCGCTGCGATTGGCACCAGATCGTCGGCGGCAAGCAACCGGATCGTCTCGCACAGCAGCTCGATGCTCTTGCCAAGCCGGTAGATCTTCAATGTCTCGCCGGTGAGGGCGCTATCGCGGATCGCAAGCGCGATGGTGCGCAGCGAAGATGGCAGGTGATAGGTCTCTGCCTCCGGCGTCATCGCACTCACGCGCGTGAACGCGGCGCGCTGAATGACGAGCAGCATGCGTGGGTCGGCGGAGATCGAAGCGATCGTCGGTTCGAGATCGAACGCGACGGTTGGCGTCGCGGCCTCGGCGTCAAAGGCAATGACGATGTGGGCCGGCGGCAGGGGGATGTTGGCGATGGGCCCCGCTCCCATCAGCAGCGTCATCTCCGGAGAGACTTCGACGAAGTCGCGCATTTTCCTCACCCAGTATTCTGGTTGTTGAGGACATCCTGCACCTCTCAGATAGGTATGGCAAGTAGCTATCTGATAGGTCGAAAGGGATAGAGCCGCAATGCGGCCTAATCGGCGAAAATCTTGCCTGGATTGAAGAGGTTCTGCGGATCGAGCGCGTTTTTGATGGTCCGCATCATGGCGACACCGTCTTCGCCAAGCTCACGAACCAGCCAATCCTGCTTACCCAGCCCGATGCCGTGCTCGCCGGTGCAGGTGCCGTCCATATCGAGCGCGCGTTGCACCAGGCGCTCGTTGAGCGCTTCGGCTTCCTGCTGCTCGGCCGGATTGTTTGGATCGAGCACGAAGATGACGTGGAAATTGCCGTCGCCCACATGGCCCAGAATCGGCGCGGGGAACGACGCCTTCTCCAAATCGCGCTTGGTTTCGTTGATGCACTCGGCCAGCCGGCCAATCGGCACGCACACATCCGTTGGCCAGCCGATCGCGCCTTTACGCATCGCAGTCGCGGCGTAGAACGCTTGGTGCCGCGCCTTCCAAAGCTTGGCGCGTTCTTCCGCCAGGTTCGACCAGTGAAACTCACCGCCGCCATTGTCGCGCGCGAGATCGCCGACCGTAGCGATCTGCTCTTTTACTGCGTGCTCGCTGCCGTGAAACTCGAAGAACAGCGTCGTGAGTTCTGGGTAGTTGAGATGCGAGTGGGCGTTCACCGCCTTCATCTGCACATCATCGAGAATCTCAACGCGCGCGAGCGGGATGCCAAGCTGGATTGCTTGCACCACGGTATCCACCGCGCCAGCCAACGTCTTGAACGAGCAAACCGCAGATGAAATCTGCTCCGGAATGCCATGCAAGCGCAGCGTGACCTCTGTGATGACGCCAAGCGTGCCTTCGGCGCCGATCATCAGCCTCGTGAGGTCATAACCTGCAGCGCTCTTGCGGGCGCGTCGCGCCGTACGGATGTCGCGGCCATCAGGCGTGACCACGCGCAGCGAGAGGATCGCCTCGCGCATCGTGCCGTAGCGCACCGCGTTGGTGCCGGATGCGCGCGTTGAAGCCATGCCGCCGATCGTAGCGTTGGCGCCTGGATCGATTGGGAAGAAAAGTCCCAGATCGCGCAGCGCCAAGTTCAACTCTTCGCGCCGCACGCCTGCCTGAACAGTGCAGTCGAAATCATCCGGATTGATCGCCAGGATCTGGTTCATCTCGGAGAGATCGACCGAAACGCCGCCGCGCACCGGAGTTGTGTTGCCTTCCACCGAAGTGCCAGCGCCAAACGGAACGATTGGCACGTTCGCGGCGGTGCAGGCTTTCACCACCGCGACGACTTCTTCTGTCGAATGTGCAAATACGACTGCATCGGGCAGCACGGCCGCGAAATGCGTTTCGCTCGATCCGTGTTGCGCGCGCATGGCTTCGCCGAGATGCAGGCGGTCTCCGAAGATACCGCGCAACGTCTCGACGAAAGCCGGTGCGAGCGGCGTGCGCGGCGCAGAATATGCGGGCGCGCCCATCGCCTTAGAACCGTGCGCTGACGCGAACGCCGACGCGGCGGCCGTCGCCCATGATGCCGAGGTTGCGCGTGATCGGGCTTGCGTCGCCGAATAGTGCGCCGAGCAGCGAGCGATCGAGATAGGAATTGAAATACTCTTCGTCGGTGAGGTTGGTGGCGAAGAGCGCGACCGTCCAATCGTCGATCGAGTATGCGACGTTGGCGTTGACCACGTAATATTCCTCAAGCATTGGCGCGACCGTGGGGCTAAGGCTCGAGCCGACACGCTCGCCCTTGTAAATTACGGTCGTGTCGAGGCGAAGTTCGCCCTGACCCACGTCGAAAGTGTAGCTCGGCGTCACGAAGAAATTCCAATCCGGTTGGAATAGGATGCGGTCGGACGGCAGGCCGTTGCCGATGATCGCTTCGTACTCGGAGTCGTCCGTGATGCGAGCGTGATTGTAGGTCAAGCCGCCTTGAACCATGAACGCTTCGGTGGGGCGCCAGACGCCTTCGAGCTCGAAGCCGTAGCTTTCGACGTCGCCAGTGTTGAGGTTCACCGCGATCAGCGACGGCGTCAGCGAGTTCTGGCCGATATAGTGCTGATAATCGTTGAAATAGATCGAGGCGTTCAGAGTGAGGGTGTTGTCGTTGGTGGTGAACTTGTTGCCGAGTTCGTAGGTCCACACCGAGTCGCCTTCGTAAAACGGGTTCGGCGCACCGGCGGAGTTGGCGCCGCCGCCACGGAAGCCGCGCGCGATCGATGCGTACGTCATCCAATTGTCGGTCCAGCGCTGCGTGAGGGTCAGACGCGGCTGCCATTCATCGGCCGAGTAGGTGCCGACAGTGGCGCTGCTGGTGACGTCCTGGTGGTCGAAGCGCAACCCGGCGGCCAGTTCCAGCCGGTCCGTGATGTTCCAGAATATCGTTCCGAAAACGGCGGCCGAACTTTGCTCGATTGTCGTCACGCTGGGCGCTAGCGGGAAGAGCACCAGGGGCGCCGATGAGAGGACCAGATTGTTGACGAAGTAGTTCTCGGTGTCTGAGTGGCTCGCGAACACGCCGACAAGCGTGCTGATGCGATCGCTCCATCGCGTGTCGAACCGCAGTTCACCGGTGAAGGTCTCAAGCAAATTGCGCCCATCGCGCACGCGAATGAAGTCAACCGGGCCGAAATCGCCGTCACCTTGAGCTTCGCCTTCCTTGCGATCGTACGCGAGAAGCGCCGTCATCTGAGTGTTTCCGGTGACGTCGAAGACGCCACGCACGTTTGCGCCAGTGTACTCGTAGCGCGCGACGCTGTTTTCGTTCAGCTGCGTGTCTTGGATGTAGTCGGTAGGGCCGGCTGGGCTTGAATAAGCGGTCTGCGGGCCTTCAACTGCATTGTAGTAGGCGTTCAGTGTCAGCTGGGCGCCTTGGGGTGCGTCCCAGATCAACGTGCCAGTCAACGATTCAGTTTGCAGGGCGCGTGCATCGCCGCCCGCGAGCGTGTTGGTCGAGAAGCCGTCCTCACTGTGATAGGCGGCGCCAATGCGACCGCGAAGGACGCCTTCAACGAGCGGTCCGCTGATGCTGGCCGAGAGGGTCTGATAGTTGTCCGGACCGGCGTAGACGCCGGTGATGCGGCCTTCGAACTCGTCAGTGGGTTGGCGGGTGACGACACTGATCGCGCCGCCCAAGGTATTGTTGCCGAAGAGTGTGCCTTGCGGGCCGCGCAGCACTTCGATACGCGCCACGTCGAACACAGGATTGTTTAGATACGAGGTGTTCGGTTGATAGATGCCGTCGACAAATATGCCGACCCCAGGCTGCACGGTGTCAATCAACGTCGTTCCGACGCCGCGGATGGAAAGAAAGGCGCGTCCGACGGCGTCAGTCGTGATGTTGAGGCCGGGCGCCACTGCCGCGACTTCGCGCACAGAATTGATCTGCTGGTTCTCAAGCGTCTCGCCCGTCACCGCTGTCACCGAGATCGGCACGTCCTGAAGGCGCTCTTCGCGCATGCGCGCTGTGACAACGATTTCTTCTTCGCCGTCTTCGACCGCTGGGGCGTCTTGGGCCAGCGCGATGCCAGGCGCCGCCGCCAGACCCAAGGCTGCACTCGCCATAAGCTTCGTGATGCGCCGCATGTCATTTCTCCCTGTGCGCGCGCCCTTTTTGGGCGTGCTTGCCGTTAGGAAGAGCCTAAGCGAAAGGTTGACCTATCTGAAAGGTACTGAGCCGATGAAAGTCTGTGCCGATCCGCTCACAGGTTTGGCCCGGCGGACTCCCGGCCCCACTCGGCTACCGGCGCTATCGGGTCAGGGTTTGCACAAGTTGGTCGGCAATGACGGCCATGCCGCGGGCGTTCGGGTGCCATGCCGCGCCGGCGGAGCCGTCATAGTCGCGTGGCAATCCGGCGCTCCACGGGTCGCTGTCGCAGGGTGTGTGCCCAGCGGAAATCTCGTCCATCTCGAGGACGGTCGCGCCGGTTTCGGCCGCGGCGCGGCGTGTAATCTCGGCGAGGCGCGCCGCTGTTATGCGAAGGGCTGCTGCTTCCGCTTCGGTGAAGCGCGACTGCGCGCACTGGGTCTCGGGAACGAGCGCAATGTACTGGATGAAGATTACGCGCGCGTCGGGGGCGCGCGCCGCGATCTGGCGCGCGATCTCGCGCAAGTTGCTTTCGAGGGTCGCGTAAGCGGCTTCCGGAACTTCGAACGGCAAGGGGCAGGGCAACACCAAGCCCGCGGCGCGGATCGACTCGCCTTGCTCGCAACTGCTGGCGACGAGATTTCCGACGTAAGCGACGTCGTTGCCGCCGATGGTAATCGTGACCAGTCTGGTGTCGCTGGTGACCGCGTCGATCTGCGCCGGCAATTCGTTCCAGGCGTTCAAGATATGAGCTGAGGTGGCGCCGCCGCAGCTGACGTCATTGAGCGTGAAGCCCTGACGCGCCGCAAGCAAGTGCGCGTAGTTTACGGAGCTCTGATAGCAGCGCGCTGGGCTGCCGGGTGCGGGTGGCCCCGCACCCGAACCAGCAGCGAACGAACTGCCCATGTTCACATAGCGCGCGCCAACAGGCAGGTCATCGCGCGCAGTGTGGGCGCAAGCCCACAAGCCGAGAGCGGTGACGCAAACACGAATGATGGTCTTCATGGTGGCCTACCAGCAGGAATAGCCGCCGTCGGCGAGGACGATGCTGCCCGTCATCAGGCTCGCGGCGTCTGAGGCGAGGAACAAGATCACGGACGCGACCTCCTCGGGTTCGCCGAGGCGCGCCTGAGGCGTGCCGTCGATCCAGCGGCGGTACATCTCGCCGGTCTTGTCGGCGAACTCGTTGAGGGGCGTGCGGATGTACGTCGGCGCGACGGCGTTGACGCGCACGCCGCGCGGCGCCCACTCCGCCGCCAGCGACTTGGTCAGTTGGTGCACTGCGGCCTTCGAGGCGTTGTAATAGCTCTGCGGCTGCGGCCGGTTGACGATGAAGCCTGACATCGAGCCGACATTGACGATGGCGCCCGCGCCTTGCGCCAGCATGTGCCGCCCGAACGCACGCGCGCACCAGAACGTGCCGTTCAGATTGACATCGAGCACGTTGAGCCAATGCTCGTCGGCGACATCCTCAGCAGCGGTTTCACTGCGTGCGATGCCAGCATTGTTGATCAGAATATCGACCCGCCCATAGCGCGCGGCGATCTCATCAGCGACGGCGCTCACACGCTTCGAATCCGTCACGTCCATCAGCACGCCATCAACGGAATACCCGGATTTGCCCAGCAAACCGCGCGCTTTCTCGATCGCCGCCGCGTCGCGATCAGTGATGATCACGCGCGCGCCGGCTTCCGCCAACGCCTCGGCCGTCGAGAAACCGATGCCGCTTGCACCGCCCGTCACCACAGCGACGCGGCCCGTCAGCTTGAACCTTTCCAGATACATGGCGTCCTCAGGGCAGGAAGCGTTCCGCGATCAGCGGCTGCTCCGGTGCAGCGACGCCGGTTTCGAGCATGTAAGCCACGCGACTATCATCGTAAGCAGGCCACGGCAGTTCACCGGTCTTCGCGAAGTCGGCCCAGATCTTGTTCATGCGCGTCGCGAGTTCTTGCGGCGGGTTCACGCCGGCGAGGCCGCGCGCACCCCGCACTGTCGACAGTGTGTCGAATACGAACGGCAGCTCCATCGCGTGGCATGCGCCAAGCTGATTGTCATACGCCGTCGAGCGCCAGCCGAACTCATACGCATGCGTCCGGCCGCGGTGAGCTTGCGCGAAGCGGCGCGCCGGCAGGCGGAACACGAGATCCGTCAGCGCTTCGGTGAACGCATCGCCGGGGCGCTTGCCGCGCTCATTGATGCCATAGGCTTTCAGGATTTCCTTCGCCTTCGGCTCAGCGCGTTTCACCACGAAATTGGCCAGGAACTTGCCGATCTTCCGGCGCACGCCGCTCGGCACGAAGTAGAGGTTCATCTCTTCAGTATTGGTGCCGATCAGCAGCTCAACATCGGCGCCGACGCCGTTCTGCAACGCCTTGATGGGATGCTCCGGCAGCACGTCATCGCCATAAACCGGCAGGAAGCGGCTCAAACCGAACGCAGGCTCGCGGCCATCCTCGTTGCGCAGATCGATGCGCGCTGTCGGCAGCGACACTTTCCGCAGCGCTTTGATCGCATCCGCGATCGAGCGGCTGCGAAAGCCTTCAAGCGTCGGCTTCACACCGAGCGTCTTGGCGACCTTCGTCACCAAACGCTGCGCGACGGGGATGGGGCGCACCATGTCGCCGTGCCCGCTCTGCACGATCGCGCGGCGAAACAGACCCTTCGCCAAGGGTGAGGCGACGAGGTTGGCGATCGACATCGCGCCCGCCGATTCACCGAACACAGTGACGTTGCCCGCGTCGCCGCCGAACGCGGCAATGTTGCCCTGCACCCATTGCAACGCGAACAGTTGGTCGCGCAGGCCGAGATTGGTCGGCGCGCCCGGAATCGGCAGGAAACCCTCGATTCCCAGGCGATAATTGATGCTCACGCAAATCACGCCTGCGCGTGCGAAGGCGCTGCCGTCATAGACGTCCGCTGCGCCGGAGCCGCCGGTGAACGAGCCGCCGTGAATGAACACCATCACCGGCAATCCGGCGCTGGCGCCGCTGGGCTTCCAGATATTCAGCACCAGGAAGTCGTCGCCCTGGGTTTGATCGACGCCCACAAGCGGCACAAAATCCAAACCCGGCAACACCTTCTCGAACTCAGCTGCCGTCGGCACGTATTGCGGCGCAATGAACCCGCGCTTGCTCGCATCGCGCGTGCCGCTCCACGACACCGGCGCTTGCGGCAACGCGAAGCGCAAGGGTCCAATCGGCGGCGCCGCGTAGGGCACGCCGAGGAACCGCGTCACTGCGCCGTCATCGACGCCCGCCACCACACCCGCTTGGGTTGTCGCCAAAGCGCGCGCGGCGCTCGTATCAGAGGAATCCGCCATCCCGCCACGCTACACGCAAACCCTGCGTCAGGCGCCAGTACAAGTGTGTGCCGTTCAGCACGCACGTGATGCACTTTGGCGGTGTTTCATTTGGCGGCCCCGGAGGGAGTCGAACCCCCGACCGTGTCCTTAGGACGGACCCGCTCTATCCAGCTGAGCTACGGAGCCTACCGAGCGCAGAGCTAGGGAAATCACGGCGGCGCCGCAACCTGTTTGCGGCGCGCAAGGCTGGACACCTGCGCGCCGCCCGGCCCATCATGCGCCGGGGCGCGAACAGCAGACGGGGAGACGCCGTTCATGGCGCAGAAATACGCCAATGCCTGGTCGCAAGCCGCGGCCAGCTTGACCGCGCTGTCGCATACGCAAGCCGGCGCGTTTCGCTGGGGCGTGCTGCTCGTTCTCACGGCAGTATGGATCGGCGGCGGCTTCTGGCTTTGGCGCGAGCTGCCATTCTCCGAAGCGCTCTATCGCACGCTGAGCGCCGTCAGCATGTGGGAAGAGTATTTCAACGCCAGCGACCCGACGCGCGAGGTGGTGCGCTTTGCCGCGCTCGCAGCGCCGGTCATCGGTTTGTTGTTTGCGTTTTCGGGGCAGCTCGGCCGCTCGCTGGCGCGTATCTTCAATTTGAACGCTTCGCGTCACATTGTCATAGCCGGCGAGAGCGCGGCAGCTCTATCGCTCGCGCTGGATTGCCGCCGCTCGAAGGACTCGGTGTTGCTGATCGCGGAGAATCTCGGTGAGGAGACCGCGCTCGGGCTGCGTCGCAAAGGCGTGATCGTCATTGAGGGCGACGCTACGCAGCTCGAAACGCTCCGTACGGCTCGCGCGAGCACAGCTTCTCACGTCGTCGCGTTTGAGCCGGATGACACCGCGAACCTGCAAATCGAGGCGGCTACGCGTCGTCTGCTCGGCAAGAAAAAGCGCAAGCCGCCGATCGCGGCGCACGTCGCCATCCGCTCGCAGATGCTGTTGAAAGAAGCGCGCGAGATGCGCTCCTCGCAGATGCGTGGTGGGCGCAACGTCCAGGTCTCGATCGATCCAATGCCGTTCTCGCTGGAGGAGATCGCAGCGCGCGAATTGATCCAGCAGCAAAGCCAGACTTTGCTCTCGCTCGCCCAAACTCTCGGGCAAGATCGATTGCATTTTGTGTTTTTCGGTTTCGATCAGGCCGCGGAAACGGTCGCTGAGCGTGTGCTGATGAGCCTGTGGTCGGCGCATTTCGAGCCGCCGCGTTTGACCGTGCTCGTGCCGCGGCATGAGGAAGTGGAAGCGGGTTTCCGCGCGCGCCACCGCGAGGCGTTCGCGCATCCGCACGTTTGGTCGCCGGACATCAGCTTCATCGAGTTCGACTGGAACGTCGCGTCCGTGGGGACCGAGACGCTCGATATGGTGGAGAGCGCCCGTGGCAGACCCACAGCGGTCGTTGTCTCTACCGGCTCCGATCCGGGCAACATACATCTCGCGATTGCACTGAAGCGGCTGTGCAACAACGGCCCGCGCTGGCCCACGCCGATCTTCATGAGCGAAAGCAGCAAGTCCGAGTTTTCTCAGCAATACGCCAAGGGTGATGAGACACCGGAACTCGACGCCTACCTCGAGGCCTTTGGCGCGCACCAAGCCAACGCAACGCGCTCGCGCGTTATTGAAGGCGTGTTAGATCAAGGCGCGGCGATCGCGCATGAGCACTACAACAAGGGCCTGAGCAAGAACGCTCAAGTCAGCATGCGCGAGCTGCAGGCCGCGATGAAGGATTGGCACGACGTGATGGAGAATTATCGCGCCGCCAACCGCGCCGCGGCCGATAGCGCGCAGACAAAACTTTGGGACGCCGGTTGGCGCCCTGCAAAAGCTGGCGAAAAGGGCAACACCTCGCCAACGATCCCGGAAGACTTGATGGATCGAATGGCGCGGCGTGAGCACGATCGCTGGATGGCCGAGCGCCTGATGTCCGGCTGGCGGCCCACGGCGGCTGATGAGAAGCGTAACAACGATCTCATGGCGCACGACAAGCTCGTCGGCTGGGATCAGCTCAATGAAGCCGATCGCAACAACGACGTCGTGCAGGTGCGCGCAGCGTTAGACGTCGCGCGCGCGATGCACAAGGAAGGCTTTGTCCCGCGCGGCTAGTCTCCGATGCGCCCGCCGTCAGTGCGCGTGATCACGACGACCGCCGAGCGCGGCCACGCATCCCCGCCATCGGGGAAGTGCGACGTGAGCGCCGCGCCCTGCCAACGTAGCGTGCTGAAGTCCACGCCGGCGACGTTGTTGGCGCCGGGGTGTTGAATTGAGCAGAGGAACGCCTGCTCGTCCGGCGTCATCAGCGGCCCGCAAATCTCGGCGCCGACAGGGCCAACCAGAAAGCGCTTGATTGGCCGTGGGCGCTCAGCCGCCACCGGCGTCACCATCACGCAATCGTTGCAGTCTTCGAACACGAAGTCGCTGCCATCCGTCGCGATCCACACGCGATGGGTGGAGTCGATGAAGAGGTTGTCGGGGCAGGCAAAGCGCTCGCCGCTGATGGTTTGTTCGCCGTCAAATGTGGTCGAGACGAACGCAGGCGCGCCGCCGCCGCGCGTACTCACGGTTGGGCTCTCGGCGTTTGGGTCGCCGCCCATCGCGAAGATGTCCCACGTGAAGCTGGTCGCGCCGCAATCGTTGCCGGCTTCATCGATGCGGAGAACGTGTCCGGAAAGATTGCTTTGCGCAGTGTACGGACGATCTGGATCTTCTCGCCGTGGGTTGCCCGGATGTGCGAACCCCCGCTCGCTGTTGTTGGTGCAGGCGATCAATACTGGGCCGAGGCCGCGCCAGTTGTCGTCGAGCAGCGCTTCGACGTCCTCGGGGCGATCCATCGGTGTGGCGCCCAGCAGGCGCGCCGCATCGCGGACGCGCATAACAAGGTCGCCCTCATCATGGAAGCGGATCGGTGACTCCGCAGCCGCCGCAGCGGCGTTGGCGGCTTCGAGCGTGATCGCGATCCAGCGACCGCCGCCATTTTCGTCGAACTGCGCGGCGTAGAGCTGGCCGTCGTCGAGCAGATCCATGTTGGCGGCGCGATTGGCGGGATCGAAGCGGTGGCGGGTGATGAACTTATAGACGTGCTCGTCGCGTTGATCGTCGCCCATGTACACCGCGACACGGCCGTCACGCGTCAGCGCCGTCGTCGCGCATTCGTTCTTTTTGCGGCCGAGCGCTGTGCGCTTCTTCGGCGTTGAGGTCGGGTCGTACGGATCGATCTCGACGATCCAGCCGTAAAGCGAAGGCCCGCGCGGATTTTCCGCGACGTTGAACTGGCGCGGTGTCTTGCTGACGAAACCGAATCCCGGATAGCCGAACGAGCCCGCATCGAGCGCCAGGGCTGGATCTTCAAACTGGGCATCAACCGAGAGCGAGCCGACGAACGAGCCGTCGAAATTCTCTTCCGCCGTCAGGTACGTGCCCCACGGCGTTAGCCCGCCCGCGCAATTCGCGAGCGTGCCGCAACGCACTGCGCCTTCGGGCGCATGCTCCTCAGCGCGCGCAGGCTCGGCGGCATTGACGATCGCGGCGGCTTCAAGAATCCACGGATGGCGCGCCGCAGGGCCTGAGAACAGAACCGGCGTGAACGGCGTGATCCGGCGATTGCGCCCAGCAGTCGCGGTGCTTTTCACAACGCGCCAGCCACGCCCATCGCGCTCGATCTCGACAACGCTCACACCCACAGCGGCGTAGAGTGCTTCAATCTGCGCCGCCGTCACATCGCGCGGATTGCCGAGGGCCGGATACACAAGTTCAAGCGTCGCGTATTCGTTGTTGGCGCAGAGGATCAGCCGGTCTTGCGTCTTCGGCGGCGGAAACGCGTATTCGCCCGCGAACAGCGCCAACATGTCGTTGTTCTGGCCGAAGCGGCGTTCTTGGTCGGCGCGCGTCAGCGCATCGAGATCAGGCGTTGTCGGAATGCCCTCAAACAACGCGTCGCCCCATGCGATCAGCTTCTCCCACGCATAACCCGGCGGCAGCGACACGGTGTCTGCGTTGGTGGCCGCGACAGAGGTAAATCCCGCGGCGCCGCTGCCCGGCGTGCTCGCGGCCGTCGCGCAGCCGGCGAGATTGAGTAAGGGCAAGCCGGCGAGTCCGCCGAGCAGGCTGCGGCGCGACGCGATGATATCGTTGATGTGCTTGGCCATCCGCTTACCCGTTCAGGTTCGCGGGTCCGCTACGCCATGCGTGCGACAGTGTTATGAAGCGCCGAGCGCATCGCGCAGCGCCGCAACGTCGTGGAGCTTTTGTTCGAACAGCGACCAGTCGTCGCGTTCGGCAATCGGCGCCCACAAGGCTTCGACTTCATCGATCAGCATCGTCACCGGAGCAAGGCGTTCGAAGTAGGCGTTCTTCAAGAATGCTGCGGCGCCGCTGCTGGTCCGCGCCTCCATACCGCTGCGGATCGGCGTGAACGACGGATCGGCGTAGAGCGCCGCTTGCGGGCTAGCCGCGGCGCGCGCAGCACTTGCCTCGCCGCCGTACCAATCATGGAAGAACTGGTCCCAACCCGCGCGCGTCTCGGTCAGCCAGCCGAACAGGTCGGACAGGAACTGCACGTCCGTCTCAAGCGCGCCTTCGATCAGATTGAGCCGTCCGAACACGCCGTCGCGTAAGCCGATTTGATACCCATGCGCGAAGCGCTGCAGCCCAGCTTCAAGCGGACCCGCGGGACACAAGACGCTGAGCGCACCGCCAAGTTGCGCCAGCGCCCACGACACCGCCTCCGGTTGCCGGCCGAACGCATAAAGCCCGGTCTCGTCGAAATAGGCGGCGGTGAACGTTGGGTCGCTGAGCGGGATGAACCGCCACGGCCCGTAGTCGAAGCTCTCGCCCATGATGTTGAGATTGTCGGTGTTGAGAACGCCGTGGACAAAACCCGCCGCCATCCAGTTGCCGGCCAGGCGCGCGTTCGCTTCCACCACGTCGCCAAAGAGCGCAGCCACACGCGCTTCGCCCGCCAAATCGAGATGCCTTGGGTAATAGGCGGCGCAGCAATGCTCGACCAAAGTCTGCATCAGGCCCGGCCGCTCGACGAAGGCCAGGCGCTGAAATGTCCCAAAGCGGATGTGGCTATGGCCGAGCCGCACCAGAACCGAGGAGCGCGTCGGCGAAGGCTCATCGCCGCGCGTCAGCGCCTCCCCGGTTTCGAACAGCGAGAACGCCTTGGAGGTGTAAACGCCGAACGCCTCCAGCATCGAGGCCGCCAGCACCTCGCGCACGCCACCCTTCAGCGTCAGCCGCCCATCGCCGAAGCGCGAGTACGGCGTCTGCCCCGAACCCTTGGTGGCGAGATCGAGCAGGCGATCCTCGCCATCTCGCAGTTGCGCAAACAGGAAGCCGCGCCCGTCGCCGATGTCGGGATTGTAGGTCCTGAACTGATGCCCGTGGTAGCGCATCGCCAGCGGCGCGCGCATGTTGTCGGGCAGCGGCTTGAAGCGCGCGAAATGCGCCTCCCACTCAGCTGCGCTCAGTTCACCGAGGCCGACGCGCTCGGCCCAACGCTGGTTCCGCCAGCGCAACACGTGCTGTGGAAATCGCGCCGCCGCCACCGGATCGGCAAATTCCGGCCCGAGAGTCGCAAATAGAGGATCAGGCCGGTACTGCGCCGAGATGGGCATGACGTTCATCTAGGCGCGCTGGCCCGCGAAGTCATGCGTCGTTTCACGCGATGACTCGTGACGCGCGCGGCGGTTTGTGGCACAGAGTTGCACGGGGGCGACAGAAGGGTCGTGGGACTTATGTCGGCGCACACTTTCAGCATTGTCAGCGTGGCGATCGCACTCGCCGCGCTTGCTGCGTGCACCGAAAACGCGAACGGCGCGAAGACCGAAGCGAGTTCAGCCGAACGCGTCGCCGCCGCACTTGATGTGTGCAGCGAGGGCGGTGATCAATTCGCTCAGCACGTGTGCGCCAATCGCTCACTAGCCGAACTCGATGGCCGCGTGCGCGAAGCGCTCGTCGCCGAGTCAGCCGCGATCTCAGACGCCGGCGCGACGCTGCTGGTGCAGAACCAAAACCGCTGGCGCGACGCCGCTCGTGTGAGCTGCGGCATCATCGATGCAGAAGCGCAGCCGGACACGACGCAGCAACGTTGCCTCGAAGCAGCCTTCCGCGCCCGCGCGCAGGAAGCGCAGAGCGCGGTGCAGGAAGTCGGCGGCTACACCTTCCAGCGGATGGAATTGGTCGACGCGACACCTGTCACCGCCGAGATCGCGTCGTCTCTCGGCAGCTCGGCCCCAGTCGCGGTCGAGCGCGACATCCGCTTCCCGCGGATCGATGGGCCACAGACGCCGGAGATCCGCCGCTTCAATGAACTGGTCGCGCAGCAGCCGCAGTTTCAGCTGGGCGACGCGACCAATGAGAACGTCGACTACACGATCGCCTATGCCGGCCAAGAGCTGATCTCGGTCAAATTCGTCGTCAGCGTCGATTCCATCGCCGCCGCCAACGCCACCAACACGGTGAAGGCCGTGACTGTGGTGATGAGCGATGGCGGCCGTTTGCTGACCGAGGCTGATGTCTTCCGCGCTGACTCCGGCTGGCAGGATTTCGTCACCGATCGCGCCGTTGCGCGCATCGCGCGCGAGTTTCCCGACTATCCAAACTTCCCCCCGCGCCGCGACGTTTATGAGACTGCGACTAAGCCGCATCTTTGGCTGATTACCGAGCAGGGCCTCGTCCTTATGTTTCCGCCGCTCTCCTTCGGCGGCTCGCACGCCGACGGCGGCATCGAAGTGACGATCCCATGGACGGATCTGCGCCAGTACCTGAACCCGGCCGCGCCGGCGCCGATCCGCGCCGCCGTCTAACGGTAGAAATGTCGCGCTGCGCAGCGCGCTGCGTTTGCGCTAATCAGCGCTGATGGATTCCCGCACAGGATCGATGCTCGCCCTCGCAGGCGTTGTGCTGATCGGCATGACGGGCTTCGGCGTCTTCCTGCCGATCTTCCCATTCCTCTCACTCGATCTCGGCGCGACGCCAACTGCGACGACCATCGCCATGGGCGCGTACTCGCTGGGCCAACTCATTTCGTCGCCGCTGTGGGGCAGGCTAAGCGACCGCATTGGCCGCAAGCCCATCCTGATCACCGGCCTTATCGGCAGCGTGATTTCCTATGTTTGGATCGCGCAAGCCGGCACCGTTTATGATCTCGGCGCAGCGCGGCTGTTCGGCGGCCTGATGGCCGGCAATGTCGGCGCCGCGTTCGCCGCCGCCGCCGATCTCGCCGACGATAAAACGCGCGCGCGCAACATGGGGTTGCTCGGCGCCGCTGTTGGCCTCGGCTTCATCGGCGGCCCAGCGCTCGGCGCGCTGCTGATCGGCCAAGAGCCAACGCGGGCCGATTTCATCCAGGTTTGCTACGCCTCCGCGGCGCTGGCTGCGCTCGCCGCGGTCGCGGCGTTGGCGTTCTTCCGCGAAAGTCTGGCGCCCGAAGCGCGTGCGCAAAAAGGCCAAAAGCGCGAGAGCCGCATTGCGCTCTTGATGTCGCGCGCGTCGCTGCTGCGCTTCATCATCGTGATGTTCTTGGCGATCGCGGCGCAGGCGCTGATGGAAACCACGTTTGCGCTGTGGGCTGACGCCGAGTTGCAGTGGGGTCCGCGCGAAGTCGGCTGGACGCTCGCCGGCATGGCCGCCGGCGCCGCTTTGTTGCAAGGCGGCGGCGCGGGCAGGGCGGCGCGCATTTTGGGCGAGCGTCTCACGTTGCTCATCGGTCTCGCGCTGTTCGCGGCGGGCTTTGCGGGGCTGGCCGTATCGCACGAAGCGCCAACGATGGCTGCATCGCTCACCGCGCTTGTGATCGGCCTGGGCCTTGCGACGCCCGCGCTCAACGCACTGATCGCGACGCAGGCCTCTGACAGCGAGCGTGGCGCGGTGATGGGGATTTCGCAGTCCGCATCCGCTCTTGGCCGCGTTGCCGGCCCCTTGAGCGCAGGCGCGCTGTTCGATCAGCTAGGCACAGGCGCGCCATTCGCGGTCGCCGCCGTGCTAATCATCGCTGCTTTGTTCGTAACGCTCGGCGAGCCTGCGCGCGAAGCACTCGGCCGCACGCCTTAGTCCTTATACGTCCGCCAGACGCCGTTGCGGTCGCGCACTTCATAAGCATCGCCAGTCTTGCGCACGGCTTGCGATGCGAGCGGCGCCTTGCCGTGACCGCCAGGAATATCGAGCACATAAGTCGGCTGCGCCAAGCCGGACACGCGCTCGTTCAGAGCTTGCGACAATTCTTGCCCGCGCTCAATCGAACAGCGGAAGTGCGACGTGCCCTGCGCCTTGTCCAAGTGATGCAGGTAATACGGCTTCACCCGCGCTTCGACCAAAGCGCGCATCAGCGCCTCTAACGTCTCAACATCATCGTTCACGCCGCGCAGCAACACCGTCTGCGCCAGGATCGGCACGCCACTATCGACGATCCGTGCAATCGCCGCGCGCGCTTGCTCGGTGAGTTCGCGCGCGTGATTGGTGTGCAGCACCACATACGTCGTTGCACCCTCAACCCGCAGCGCCTCCACCAGGTCAGGCGTCACCCGCAGCGGGTCGACGGCCGGGATGCGCGTATGCCAGCGGATGATCTTCACGTGCGGGATCGCCGCCAGCCGTTCCGTGATCTCGCGCACGCGGCGCGCCGAAAGCAAGAACGGATCGCCACCCGTGAGAATGACTTCCCAAATGCTCGGCGTGGTCTCGATGTATGCGAGCGCTGCCTCAAGCTCTGCGCCGGTCAGTGTGCCATCACCCTGCGGGCCGACCATTTCGCGCCGGAAGCAAAAGCGGCAATAGACGGGGCAGACGTGCACCAGCTTTAATAACGCTCGATCCGCGTAACGATGCACCACGCCTTTCACCGGCGTGTGCACGTCGTCGCCAATCGGATCACTCAGCTCGTCCGCGGCAACCTCAAGCTCGCGTGCATCCGGGCGAAACTGCGCCGCGATTGGATCATCCGGGTTCGTGGGATCAATCAGCGCGTCCATCGCCGGCGTGATCGCGACGGCGTAGCGGCTGGCTACCTCCGCCAGCGGATCAGTCTTCGCCTTCGCGCTCATCTCAAATCCCAAACGCTTTCGCGTACTGCACTTTGCCGCCGCCCGCGAACACGCCCGCCTCAAACTCCAGCACCATGAAATGCGGTCCGGAGAAGGGAGCTTGCAGCGATTCCGCTAACGGCGAGGAAAAACCAAAGCGGGGATAATACTCCGCGTGCCCCAGCACAACGACGCCAACGCAGCCCAGCTCCTTGCAGCGCGCATTGCCCGCCCGGATCAACTCGCCGCCGAGACCTTTCGCCTGAAACGCCGGCAACACCGATACCGGCGCCAACGCCGCCGCGCGGAGAGTCTCGCCCTCGCGCACTATCGCCAGAGGCGAATAGAGAATGTGGCCCTGGATGGCGATATCGCTAGCGGCGACCAGCTCCACCAGCGCATCGCCATCAGCGCGCAGCTGCTCGACGAGGTTCGCCTCATCGTCCTGCGCAAACGCATGCCGCACCACTTGTCGGATGGCCGCAAAGTCGGAGGCCGTAGCGGCGCGGATCATTGCGGCGTCCACAGCACGTCATTGATGTGCCGCGCTCCCGTCGCGAGCATGACCACGCGATCGAATCCCATCGCGACACCGCTCGACGAGGGCATGTGCGCCAGCGCAGCCAAGAATTCCTCGTCGATCGGCCAGCGCGTTCCATAGCGCTTCACCTTCTCGTCCATCGCCGCGACCAGCCGCGCGCGTTGCTCCACCGGATCGGTCAGCTCGCCAAACCCATTCGCCAGCTCAACCCCGCATGCATAAAGCTCAAACCTTTCCGCCACGCTCGCATCATGCGCGCATCGCCGCGCCAACGCCGCTTCGCTGATCGGATACTCCGTCAGCAACGTCATCGCGCCATCGCCAAGCTGCGGTTCGACGTGCTGCACCAGCGCCGCCGAGAACGCGTCGCCGTCTGCTGGCATTGGAACCGGAGAGAGCTGCGCGAAGGCATCGCGCACCGTGATCCGCTCCGCTGCCGTGAACGGATCGCAGCTGCGCTCGCGCCATTGCAGCATCGCCGCGTTCGCCGCCCGCGCCGCCACGCGCACGATCTCGATGCAATCATCCATGATCTCTTCGTACGGCGCATTGGCTCGGTACCATTCGATCATCGTGAACTCAGGCGCATGCAGCGGCCCGGTTTCGCCGCGCCGCCAGGTCTTGCCGAGGAAGAAGAGCTTCCGCTCGCCCGCCGCCAGCAGCTTCTTCATCGCGAATTCCGGGCTCGTGTGCAGGTATCGCTCACCCACTTCAAACGCATCGATATGCGTCTCCGCCCCCGGCGAGACCGCCAGCATCGTCGGCTCAGCCTCGGTGAAGCCCTGCGCCCAGAACCATTCGCGCACCGCGCGTGCGATCGCCGCCCGCGCCGCCAAAAAAGGCCGCCGGTCCTTATGGCGATCCTTGTCCCACCACGCCGTCACGCCCTTCCCCCTTGTGGGGAAGGGTTGGGGATGGGGGGATCAGCGCGGAAGCTTTGAAGCAGCGCCACCGCTACCCCCACCCCCGGCCCCGCCCCACAAGGGGGCGGGGAGACAGTGTCGCGCTTGGCCGCAGCGGCAAATCTGGCTAGAGAAGCCCCCAATTCCGGTCCTTTCGGGTATTTCAGGACCGCCGGCAGCCCGGCGGCAAGTGAGGTTTTCGTGGTCAAAGTCATCGCCAGCGACGTCCGCAAAGGCAACGTTCTCGAGCACGAGGACGGCAAGCTTTACGTCGTGTTGAGCCACGAAACCTTCCGCCCTGGCAAGGGCACGCCGACGACCACGATCGTCATGCGCCGCATCGTCGACGGCGTGAAGACCACCGTCGTGGCCAAGACCACGGACGGCCTCGAGAAGGCCTTCGTAGAGCAAGTCAAGCACACGTACTTGTTCGATGACGGCGACGCCGGCCTCGTCTTCATGAACCCGACCACCTACGACCAAGTGCACCTCTCGAAGGACATGGTTGGCGATAGCGTTGCGTATCTGCAGCCGGAAATGGTCGTCGACCTCACCATGTACGAAGGCCAAGCACTTTCTATTGAATTGCCGCCGCGCGTAGTCGCCACCATCGAAACCACTGAGCCCGTCGTGAAGGGCCAGACCGCGTCGTCGTCCTACAAGCCCGCCATGCTCGACATTGGCGTGAAGACGATGGTTCCGCCGCACATCGAAGCCGGCACGCGCGTCGTAATCTCGACTGAAGATGGCTCTTACGTCGAGCGCGCGAAGGACTAATCTGCACCGGTGACCTTCACCGTTCTCCGCCTTGGCCCCGGCGACATCGCGCACTTCCGCGCGCTGAACGCCATGTTCGCCAAGGCGTTCGAGGACGCTGAACACTACACCGCAACGCCGCCAAGCGACGCGTACGCCGAAAAGCTGCTCGCGAAAGAGCATGTGATCCCGCTCGTCGTCTTGCGCGAAGGGGAGTTGATCGGCGGTCTTGTCGCGTACGAACTCGATAAGCTCGAACAACAACGCAGCGAGATTTATATCTACGACCTCGCCGTCGACGACGCCTTCCGCCGCCAGGGCGTGGCAACCGCGCTGATCCGCCATCTTGGAGAGATCGCCGCGAGCCGCGGTGCTTGGACGATCTATGTCCAAGCCGATTACGGCGACGAGCCGGCCATCGCGCTTTACACCAAGCTCGGCCACCGCGAAGACGTGATGCACTTCGACATCGACCCAGAGTAGCGCACATGCACGATCTTACCCGCCGCACGACGCTCCTGAGCGGCCTCGCGCTCGCCGCCTGCGCGCCGCAAGTGCGAACGCAAGCGGAGAGTTACACGCCGTCCCCCGATCATCCGCGTTTTGCGGCGATCGAAGAGCGGATCGGCGGCCGCGTCGGCGTCGCCGCCTGGAATACTGGCACGGGCGATTGGATCGGGCGCCGCATCCAAGAGCGCTTCGCGATGTGCTCCACGTTCAAGTGGATGCTCGCCGCGCAAATGCTGTTCTTCGACATGCATCAGCCGGATCATCTGCTCCAGCGCATCCCCTTCACCGAAGCCGATCTGTTGGATTACGCGCCGGTCGCGCGTGAGCATCTTGCGCGCGGATGGATGAGCGTAGGCGAGGCGGCCGAAGGTGCGGTGGTGATGAGCGACAACACCTGCGCCAATCTCTTGCTGAAGGTGGGGGGCGGTCCACAAGGACTCACGCACTTCCTCTCGGTCTACGGCGACGGGGTCACCCGGCTCGACCGCACCGAGCCTACTCTCAACGAGAATCTCCCGAACGATCCGCGCGACACCACGACGCCTGACGCCATGGCTCGCAGCTTGCAGCGCTTCCTGATTGGCGAAGAGGTACTGAACGGAACCTCACGCACCCGGCTGACAGGTTGGATGGAGCGCAGCCCAACCGGTCGCGAACGCTTGCGCGCCGGATTGCCGTCAATATGGCGTGTCGGCGACAAGACCGGAACTTGGAACGGTGAGCACAACGCGACCAATGACGTCGCCATTGCGTGGCCGCCAAATGGCGCGCCGATCGTGATCGCGGCCTATCTCAGCGATAGCACCGCTAACGCCGCGGCGCGCAACGCCGCGCATGCCGAGATCGGCCGTATCATTGCAGAGGAGTGGGGCTGATGGCCTGGTTTCGCCTTTTCGCGTGCGGCGAGGATTTCCCGGTGATCATCGACAACAACGTCGAGGTCGTCGGCTTCTACACCACGCGCTACATCGAAGCCGAAACGCAGGGCGAGGCCGAAGCTCTATGTTCTGAACTGCTGTTCGAGGACGAAGACCTGCAGCCGCCGCCCGGCGATTGGAGTGATCTGCAGCCGCGCATCATGTTCGAGGAAGTGCAACAAGTTCCTGAGCCCATCGATATCGACGACAACTTTTCCTTCTTCCCGATGGATCAGAGCGACGAGGAAGATTATTGATGGCCAAGAAAGCGACCATCTATCACAACCCGAAATGCTCCACCTCGCGCCAAGTGCTCGAGATGATCGAGGCCGCGGGCTACAAGATCGAAGTGGTCGAGTACCTGAAGGTGGGCTGGACCAAGAAGCAGCTGAAAGATCTATTCGCCGCCGCTGGCCTCAAAGCCCGCCAAGCACTCCGCACCAAGGCCGCTGAAGCAGAGGAGCTTGGTTTACTCGACGCCAAGGTCAGCGATGCGAAGCTGATCGATGCAATGGTCGAAAATCCCGTTCTTGTCGAGCGCCCCTTCGTGACGACCGCCAAAGGCACGCTTCTGGCGCGCCCTAAGGAGCGCGTGCGCGAGATCCTCTAGCTCGGAGCGAGACCGAGTTTGCGGCGCGCGTCTTCAAGCGGATCTCCGAACAGTGTTTCGATCGGCGCCATCAACAATCTGGGCGCGTTCTCACCCAGGCGTTGACCGCGCTCGTCGGCGGCCTTGAGCTCAGCCTTCTTGCCGGGCGCGAGAAACGGGTAGAGCCTGCGCGCCAACCGCACACCGCGATCGAAGTCCGGGCTGTAACGCTGCGCGGAAACAAAGCTCCAAACGCCGAGTTCGCCAGGCCAGGACGTATCGAAGTCCAGAACGACGTGAAACGCGTCGTGCAGTAACACATAGCGCACGCCGAGAATCTGCGCGGGTCCAAGTTCCGACGCGACATCGGGTGAAACGTGGAACGGCTTCAACCCGCACGCGTCCATGTGCTCGGCGTACGCGCGTCCGAATGTGCCATGTGGGTAGGCGCGAAGCGCTTCTAGGTCGATATCGGGATACGGCGTCGTCAGTGTGGCAAGTTGGTGTTCGACGTCCGGATACGCCCGATTGCCGAAGGCAGCGGTCTTCATCGCCGCAGCGTCTCCCGTGCGCCCGTGTCGCGCATAGCCGAAGGCTCGCCAGAGGTAACCGAGGTTCATGCGTCCAATGTGGCGAGTCAGACCTCTGCTATCCACGCTGACACGCCGATTTGATTGCGCGCGGCGAGCGTCCCCGTTAGGACGATTTGCCGGTTAAGGGAACGCGGTTCAAATCCGCGGCTGCTCCCGCAGCTGTAAACGGCGAGCGTGTTGGCGTTTCACCACTGGAGCAATCCGGGAAGGGGCCATCCCGCATCGACCCGTAAGCCAGAAGACCTGTCGGCGCGAAGCCTTTGGCCCGGGATGCGGCCGTGGAGGTCGATGTGCGTTGGATCATTGCAGCGGTTGCGTTTGCTTGCGCCTCGACCGCGCACGCCCAACCGCGCCGCATCGTTAGCCTCGATTATTGCGCCGACCAATTCGTTCTGGCGCTCGCCGATCGCGAACAAATCACCGCGCTGTCGATCGGTTCTCTGCGCGATGATTCCTACTATCGCGCGCGCGCGCGCGGCATCCGTCAGACGCGCGGCACGCTCGAAGAATTATTGGCGCTTCGTCCTGATCTCGTCGTCCGCAACTGGGGCGGCCCGTGGGATGCCGAGCAAGTCTACGCGCGCTTCAACATTCCAGTGCTGCAAGTCGGTGACACGCCCGACTTCGCCGCCGCGCGCGCCGATCTGCTCGATGCCGCGCAAACCCTTGGCCACCCGGAACGCGGCGCCGCCATCGCGCGCGATCTCGACACGCGCTTGGCGCGTCTCTCCGCTCACCGCAGCGACGCGCCAGTTATGTATCTTTCCGGCGGCGGCGCCGTCGCGGGCAGGGGCACGATGATGGATTCCATCATCAATGCCGCCGGCGGCCGCAACATCCGCACCGAAGCGAGCTGGCAAGTGCTCCCGCTGGAGCGCCTCGTGCAAACGCCGCCCGCGCTGATCGCGCTTGGCTTCTTCGATACCAGCCGTGATCGCGTCAACGCCTGGTCGCCCTCACGTCATCCCGCGTTGCGCCGCGCGCTCGCAACAACGCGCACCGTCGCGCTGCCACCGGCCACGATCTCGTGCGAAGCGTGGTACGCCGTCGACGCCGCCGAAGTCATCGCCACGGCGTTACGTGCGTCATGAGTGCGACGCTCCGCACTTCACTTGCGCTCGTTGCGTTGAGCGTCGCCGCGCTGTTTGCCGCGCTCTATCTCGGCCCCGTTTCCATTGCTGATCCCTTCGCCTCAGACCACGCAACGCGCACGATCGTTTGGGACATCCGCTTGCCGCGCGCGCTCACCGCTTGGCTCGCGGGCGCGGCCTTGGGCCTTTCCGGCGCGGCCCTCCAGGGGCTTCTGCGCAACCCGCTCGCGGATTCCGGCGTGCTTGGCCTCTCGGGGTTTGCCGCGCTCGGCGCCGTGCTCGCGTTCGCGTTTGGCTTCGCATCATTTGCGCCGGCTATGGCCGTTGTCTTCGCGCTCGGTGCGGCGGGGCTGGTGACCACATTGGGCTGGGCGTCGCGCGGACCTGCGAGCCTCGTGCTGATCGGCGTCGGCCTTTCGAGTTTCGCCGGCGGCCTCATCGCACTGGCGCTGAACCTCGCGCCGAACCCAGGTGCGCTGGCCGATCTAGTGAACTGGACGCTCGGTTCCGTCGAAGGCCGCTCACTCGAGCATGTCGCTCTCGCGGGAGCTTTGCTCGTCTTGGGCGCTGCGCTCATCTTCTCCGCCGCACGCGGCCTGCAAGCCCTGACGCTCGGCGAAGAAGCCGCCGCTGCAATCGGCGCCAACCTGAGCAACACGCGCACGCTCGTCGTGCTCGGCGCCGCTGCTTGCACCGGTGGGGCAACAGCGGTCGCCGGCATTATCGGCTTCGTCGGCATCGCCGCGCCGCACCTTGTGCGCGCTCTAGCTGGCCACGATCCGGCGCGATTGCTTTTGCCGAGCGCGCTCGCGGGTGGCGCTTTGCTGGTCTGCGCCGACATCATCGTGCGTGTGTTGCCGACCGATACCGAGCTGAAACTCGGCGTCGCTGCCGCACTCATCGGCGGACCAGTGTTTGCACTCATCGCAGCGCGGCTGGCGTCGCGGGGAGGCGACGCATGAGCGTGTTGCTCTCACTCAAGAACGTCGGCGTCTCGCTTGGGAGCGCGCGCGTTCTAGATGGCGTTTCACTTGACGTCGCAAGCGGCGAAGTCATCGCGCTCCTCGGCCCAAACGGCGCGGGCAAGACGACGCTACTGCGCGCCGCACTCGGCATCGCCGCCGCCGACGGCGCGGTCGCGCTAGGCGGCGCCAATCCCGCGAAACTCGCCGCACGCGAACGCGCCTTGCGCGCCGCCTATCTGCCGCAACGTCCGCAATCGATCTGGCCGATCAGCGTTGAAGCGCTGGTGGCGCTCGGCCGCTTCGCACACGGCGCAGCGCCTGATCGTCTCTCACAGGCAGATCAGAACGCCGTCGACGCCGCAATCCAAGCATGTTCGCTCTCCGCGCTGCGTCATCGCCGCATGGACGAAATCTCCGGCGGCGAGAAAGCCCGCGCTCATCTCGCACGCGCCATCGCGCAGCACGCACCGCTGCTCTTGCTTGACGAGCCAACCGCGGGCCTCGATCCCGCGCAAGCGCTCGGCGTTGCGGATATTCTGCGCGCGCACGCCGCCAACGGTAGCGGCGTTATCTTCTCGACCCACGACATCGCGTTGGCGGCGAGCACCGCGCATCGCGTCGTGCTCCTGCAAGCAGGGCGCATCATTTCGGAAGGCGCGCCAAACGCAGCGCTCACGCCCGCAACACTTGAAGCCGCCTACGGCCGCAAAGCGCAGCTCCAGCAAATCGGCGACGGCTTCGCCGCGATCTTCGAACGCTAGAGTTTGAACGCGCCGCTCTGAATCTGCGCGTAGAGCGCTGCCGTGATCTGGACGTAACGTTGTTCGTCCGGATGATCGAAGTAAAGCGCCTGTTCGATCTTGCCCGGATCAAAGCCGTCACGCACGAGATCGACTTTGCGGAACTTGAACGTGCCCGTCGTCTCAATCGCCGGCGTCATCCGCAGGAAGATCGGTCGCGCGTAGCTCGGCAGTTCGCGCACGAGATACTCGCGCAAGCCTTCGAGCTTGAAATCGTCGCCGGGCGTGATCGCCGCCATGCCGGCGCGGCCATCGAGGCGATCGATCTTCACGCCGTAGACGTTCGTCTCATCGACGCCCGGATAGCGCGAGATCACTTCGGCGACTTCGGTCGTCGAAACGTTTTCGCCCTTCCAGCGGAACGTATCGCCGATGCGATCGACGAAATAGAAATAGCCGTCCTTGTCCTGCCGCATCAGATCGCCCGTGCGGAACCAAGCGTCACCCTTCTCGATGACGTCGCGCAGAATCTTGCGCTCCGACGCAGCCTTATCGGCGTAGCCAGTATAATTGTGCCGCGCGTCGTCTTTGATCAGGCCGACGGCTTCGCCGGCTTCGCCCGGCTCACACAATACGCACAAACCATCCGCATCGCGCACCGGCATCTCGGCTTCGACGTCGAACTTCACTAGGCGGACCGCGAAGTTGCGCTGCAGATAGGGCGGCACACGCCCGATTGCGCCAGGCTGGCCGTCGAAATTGAACATCGAAACGTTGCCTTCGGTGGAGCCGTAGAACTCCATGATCCGCGGCACGTTAAAGCGCGACTGAAACTCGTCCCACACCTCCGGACGCAAGCCGTTGCCGAACGCCAGCCGCAATTTGTGCGCGCGATCCTGGCTGCTTGTCTCTTGGTTGGTCAGATAGCGGCAGAGTTCGCCGATATAGACGAACATCGTGCAGCCATGCTCGATCACGTCGCCCCAGAAATGCGTGGCGGAGAATTTACGCCGCAACACCACAGTGCCGCCGTTAAGCAGCGCTGAGCCAACGCCGCACAGGCCGCCCGTCGCGTGATAGAGGGGCAGCACGCAATAGATACGATCCTCCGCGTTTGCTTTCGTCGCCGCTGCAAAGCTGCGCATGTAAAGCTGCGCGCGCATGTGTGTGATCTTTGCCGCTTTCGGCATGCCGGTCGTGCCGGACGTGTAGATGAAAAGCGCGATGTCGCGCGCCTTCAGTCCCGCGCGCCGCGCTTTCGCCGGCCGCTCCGGCGCGAGCTTTGGCTCTTTGAGATCGAGCGCATTCCGATCGGCAGCGCTTTCAAATTCGGTGTCGATCACCCAATACTTCAGCGCCCGCGGCAGGCCGGCACGGATGGTCTCGGCCGCGGCCAAGCCTTCATTGTCGGTGATGACGTGATCGGCGTTTGAAATCGAAAGACAATGCGCAAGCGCCGCGCCTGTGAGGTTGTTGTTGATCAATGCCGCAGCGATGCCGAGCTTGTTGAGGCCGACCCACGCCGGAATGTACTCCGCCCGGTTCGGCAACAGCAGCGCGACGGTCTCGCCGGGTTTGATGCCCTGCGCATCGGCCCACGCCGCGAAGCGATTGGCGAGCGCATCGAGCTGGCGGTAGGTGTAGCGCTCGCCTTCGAACACCATCGCGGTGTGATCGGCGTACTTATCGACGGCGGCTTCGAAGTCGTCGCAGACGAGAAAGTCAGAGTCGGGATCGATCGTCCGCACTGACCAGAGCGTGCGCAACAAGCCGTCCAGAAATCTGATCTCGCGCGCGAACCGCTGCAGCGGGCCCATCCATCGCCTCCAAAGGCGAGAGATAGGCGTGTTCGCGTGTGAGCGAAACCTGTCAGGCCGTCGCGGCGGCGGCGAGCGTGGGCAGAAGTGGCGCGATCGCGAGCAGGATCGTGATCAGGTAGGCGGCTTGGCGTTTCATCGGTCCCTCCGAAGAGTATGCCTATGTAGCGCCGCCCTGTTGCGGCGATGTTGCGCCTTCGTTTCAGAGCCGGGGCAATTTCGGGGCGCCGGCTTGCAGCGCCTTCATGTTTAGCGGCAGGCGGTGAGCGCCTGCGCGATGGCATCGTTCCAGGGATAGACGGTAGCCACGCCAGCGACGTCGACTGCGAAGCGATCCGTCGGCGCGCCGAGCATGCTGATCAGCGGCGTTTTCGTCGCCGCGTCATCTAGCACATCAGCGCTGACATTTGGCAGGCCTTCGTTGAAGGAGCGCGCTGGCAGATCAAGCGTCTGCACGGCGGTGATGATGCGCAGCGTCGTGTCCTGATCGGGAGCGAGCTCGTGCTCGGAGGTGATGGTGATCTTTCCGCTCGGCGCTTCGCAGACGATGGTGAGTTGATACTCACTTTCCGGCGCGCCGAAGCCGGCGGCTGTCGTGCCTTCGTCGGTGCGCAGCGTCCAAGCTCCAGTTTGTGGCGTCGCGACGAGAGCCGCGGCGTCGGGAGCGCCGGGCTGCGCCTCGGTTTCCGGAAGCTCAAGCGGATGCGAAATGCGAGTTTCCTCCTGCGAGCAGGCGGCGAGGAGGACGGCGGCGGCGGTGACGAGAAGCGTGCGCATTCCCTCCTGCTAGCACCTCCAATTCTCGGTGTCGTCCCCCGGGGAGAGAGAGAATATCGGTGACGCCGGCGCAGTCTTGACGATTCTTGTCCGGGACTGCGCCGGGGTCATGTCAGCCTATGAGGGCGCTTCGTTTCGGAGGCCCCAGCGAAGCTGAATGCCAACGGCTGTGTCATCACCCGCGACCTCGTCGCCAGAGCGATCTTGCATATTGAGTCCAAGCCAAGTGTTTTCCGCAACTCGCCACTCGACCCCCACTGTGTACCGCCACTGCTCCTGATCGGGCGCCGCGGCATACTCCATGCGGGACCACTCCGCTTCAGCGCTCACATTGAAGCGTTGCAGGTCCGCATTTTCCCCGGGAGCAAAGCGTAGGCGCAGGGCAACACCTGATTCATCTCGCGTTTGCAAAGCTCCGCCTTGATCTTCGACAACCACACCATTGCCCTGACGTAGCGCAAGCAGCAACTGTGAACGGCCCTCGATGTTCGCTACATTTGTGAATCCGTGCGAGAGGACGACCGAGAACTGAGTTCCAGCGTCATCGAGATTTTCGATTCCACCTTCTTCAGAGCGCCACTCTTGCACTGCAAAGAACTCGAGAGCCGTTCCGCTTGAGTTCGCGGCCCGCTCGGTCATTTGGCGACGGCATTCGTCGTACTGCGCACGTTCTTCATCAGATATGCTGCCTTCGCCTTCTTGACCAAGCGTGTCGGACTCGTCCCCCTCTTGAGCCAGATCGTCGAGCAATAGGCGGCCAGCGCAGCCCGCATTGGCTCGATCGCCGCGTTCTAGCGCCACTGCATTCAGAAACTGCCGATCCATGAAGGGGTCGCGCGTGTTAAAGATCGTCCAGCGCAGACCAAACGCGGCGCGGTCCGCCTTAGAGCCACCATCAGTGTACGCGAACGAAGCGTTGATACGCGCCAGATTTCGAACCACGGGATTGGTTTGATAGTCTGTCGCGGACATGACACGGTCGCCTGGTTGGCTGCGCATACTGATCGCGAGCAGATAGGGCGAAAACTCACCCGCGACGCCAGTTGCCTCGTTGGCGTCGATGAGTTCGAATGCGTAGCGGCGCATGAATGACGGCGGTGTGGCGCTTCCGCGAGCGATGCCAAGGGCGTTGGCAGCCGGGGAGTCGGGCACATTGAAGTGCGCCCCAAATTCGTCTTCGGCGTTCTCGGCGGCCGCAGCGGCAGGCTCCGCCGGGACTTGTTGAGCAGACGCGGCCTGTTGTTGGGAGAGCCAAGCCGCCGCAGCAAGTACACTCGCGATGAGAGCTGAATGAAGATTGCGCATGACTACACCGCCTCAAATTCGATGTGTTCGTCGTAACGGCCATACCCGGTGTGCTTGATAGTTGGGGTTCGCGAAACGGGCGGCGAAACCGAGCCACCTGGTTGCGAGATCACAGTGATGGCTTGGAATTCGCCGGGACCCGCCGAAGCGTACTTGTAGCGGTGTACGACAGTGAACTTGGGCAGCTTGAGGTGCTTCTTGTCGATTGCGTACTCGGGGACATCGCTATCTTTGACAACTACAGCGGCGATTTTTTCAATGAGGTGATTGTCGGGCCCGTAGATCGAGACTCGCACAGTCGCGCCAAGATTTTGACCCGCTGTGATGTTGCACGAAATTGGCCCGCCGTTGGGATCGAATCTATGTGTCATGACTTCCCCCGCGATACTCGCCGCGTAAGCGTGGAAGCGACGCCGAATTCCCGCGAGTCGATTCCCCCTGTGGGTGAGGTGACCGGCGCCCGTCTTCGAGCCAGACATTAGCGATTTCGGAGGCGATGCGTCTCCGCGCTTGCAACCCAGGGTTATAAATAATACAATCCCGACGGGTATCGCCAGGAGGAGCGTGTGGCATGGACCTCTCAGGCTTTTCGCGGTTCGTTGACCCCGAGGGAAAGTGTTCGGACCCGCGCATGATCAACGCGGTGGCGGCGTATTGCGGGGTGGCGCTGGCGGGAAGAGACGACATTGCGCAGGCGCGGGCGCTGTGCGCGTCGCTGATTTCAGAGAATGTCGTCAGCGAAGCGACGTTGCGCATGGTGCAGGACATTACCGGCGCGAGCGTTTTCGTGGCGCGCGAGAACGGAATCGTCACCGGGATGACGGCGTTCTTTCTGGTGCGGCCTGAGGGGATGCGTGCGCTTGATGAAGGGCGCTTCGATACGCTGCATCCTGATCCTGAGCTTATCTGCCGGCCGCGCGAAACGCCGGGGGGGGGATATGCCTGGGGTTTTGTCGGTTCGACTGACAAAGGCGCCGGCCGCGCGGTGAAGGCTTCGATCGCGGTGCGTGAGACGTTGTTCTGGGCCATGCCCGGATATACGCGCGCGGCGACGGACGATGGCGCGCGGCTGATATTTGGCACGCTTGGCTTCAAGCCGGTGCCGGGCGATCCGCAACTGGCGCGATATGATGGGCGGGACGCGCCTTTGATCGGGCTTGATACGAAAGCTGCTGCTGCGTGAGCGCGGTCGTCGTCGATGTTGTGCGCACGCTGGATCAGCTGCCGCAAATCTATGCGCTGCGTGGCATTGTTTACATGGGCGAGCAGGATTGCCCGTTCGACGAAGAGTTCGACGGCAACGACCTTTCCGGCGCGACGCATTTGGTGGCGCGCGTAGGGCGGGAGCCTGTGGGGGCCATTCGCATTCGCTGGTTCGCCGGGTTTGCGAAGCTTGAGCGCGCGGCGGTGCTCAGGCGCTATCGCGAGAGCGGGGTTGCGCACGCGCTTTGGGAGGCGAGTTCGGCGATCGCGGCGCGGAAAGGGTATCGCTACATTCTGGGCCATATCGAGCCGCGGCTGCTTGGGTTTTGGGAGCGCTGTGCGGGCTTCAAGTTGCGTGAGGGGCGCCCCGCGTTTCGGTTTTCGGATCGCGAGTATGTTGAGGTGGTCGCGGAGTTGGCCGTGCGCGCGGATGCCATCACGCTTGATGCGCCGGCGCTTGTGTTGCTGCGGCCCGAGGGCGCTTGGGATGAGCGCGGCGTGCTGGATGATTCAGCCATGCGGAAGCCTTTGGCGGGCGCAGCTTAAAGCGCGCGCGGCCAGCACGAGCGGCTCTGCACAAGAGCCAAGGGGACGCGGGGCTGCCACGCCAAGAGAATGCGCCGTTGCTTCGGCGCGTGTTCGACGCGAAAGGCCCGCGTCCCCGTGATTGTCTGATCGCCAGGGCGAGGGAGGGCGGTTTCTCGCTCTCTGATCTCGCGCCATCGCGGCGTGCGGAGCTTTGCGTGTTCAGACGCGCCGCTTCCGGTTTCCTCCCACGGTTAGCGCCTTACGCTGCTCTCCCGGGGCTTCGGTGTTTGCTCTGTCGCCTCCGAAGAGGAATGGCTTTGCTCGTTTCGAGGGCGCCCCCTCTCACTTCGCTCTGCCGCTCGCGGGTAGCCGCAAGCTTCACGGACAGCACCTTCACGCTCAATCACATCATTCGTTGCCGGCTGAACAGTTGGATCCGACTGGCTCTTCAGAACGAACGACGGGTGGAGTTTAAGGGCGGTTTGGCATGCGCCGGATAGATTTTGTGTGCAGGCTTGATGGGCGTTGGGATTTTGCGGCGTGGGGTGTGGGATAGAGGCGCCGTGTATCCGCGCTTTCGCCGTTTTCGCCCGGTCCAAGTCTGCTAGACTGTCGCGCGGCCATGATCTGGGATGCATTCATAAGTCACGCAGGAGAGGACACCGCGAGCGCAGCTGCGCCGCTCGCGGACTCGCTTTCCAAGAAGGGGCTACGCGTCTGGATCGATCGGGACGAGCTCAGGCCGGCGAACGTCATTTCGAGCAAGATTAATGAGGGGCTGCAGTTCTCCAGCCACGCCGTATCCATTTTCAGTGACGTGTACTTGAGCAAGCCGTTTGCCAAGGCTGAGTTTGACGCCATCGCGACACGCAACATGCTTCAGCCCGGCTACATGCTGACCGTGCTGCACAACTTTCCAATTAGGCGGCTCACGAAAGAGTTTCCGCTCTACGCGAGCTCAATCGTTCTGGATACTGCTTCTGGAATCGACGACGTCGCGGCCCGCATATCCGAACATGTCAGCGCTGATGTGTTTGGCGAGAAGACCCAAGGTCAGCGTTATTTCGACAAGTTCGAATTGCCGTCGGAATTGCCGGTGCGCGCGATCGCCGCGATCAAGACGCTCATGCAGGAAACCACCTGGCCCGTGCTCGAAAGCAAGGCCGATCTTTCCAAGCCAACAGCATGGATGGGAACGGACACGCCAGCCCTGATCGCATTGCTCTACGACATCTATCGACCCTTGGCCTTCTATCGAAACCACAGCTACGCACTGCGTCGCACGTTTGGGCAATTCGGTCTGGCCGACAAGCAGCGGCTGATCTTGCTTGAGGCGGCGTTCAACGCCCTCGTCAATGAAATGGAAGTGGCGCTGTGCGATCCGCCGATCGACTACAATCCCCGCACGCCCGCATGGCGCTCAAAACGTCGGGAAAACCCGGCGAAGTATTGGTGGCAAGGGATCACCACGGAGCGGTTTGACAGAGCCGCTAAGTTCTTCACCGACACATCCAAAGACTTGGCCTTGGCGGGTATGGAGACCTTCGCGAGCGACTATTCATCGGCGTATCGCGGCTCGCCCGCCGCGCAAATGCCGCTCGGACTACTGGCAAACCCGCTTTACGATTTCACGCCGCGCACACGGCCCGTGCTGTGGCGGGTCCTGCTCATCTGGCTGATCTGTTACACATTGGTTTGCAAGTGTGAATTGGATTGCAAGATGAGCATGGAAGATGTCGATCGCGTCTTGAATTCATGCGCCGGCAGTTTCGCGAATGCGGACATGTTTGAAAGCAACGAAGCCGTGCTCTCAGGCGTACGCAATTATCTGACCTTGTTCTTGCTGCCGAGAATTGAGATTTATCTGCGCGATTTTGAGTGCGCCCCCAAGACCGTCCATTGAAATGAGCGCCTCGCCTGAGCGCAGCCATTTGAGCAGAAGCGTGCGCTTCCGACTTCGCTAAAGCTTCGGCGGACAGGCGCTTTGACGGTGCGTGTGTTGCGCGGCGATGGCGCTGGGCTCGCCGAAGAGCGCGAAGAGATTCAACGCCCGCGCCGCCGCCCAGAGGATGGGTGGTGCGTAAGTGACGGGAGCGGTGGCGGCGGACATTTGCGGGGAGTGTACGGGTGGGGCGAGGGCCACCGGATAGATTGGAATCTATCCTCGGATTTTCGCTTCTGCAGTGATCTCGGGTCGCCACAAGAATCATGATATCCACAAAGCATGAGCGACGAGATTTCGAAGCTTTTCTTGCCCCAACTTTTTGGAAAGCAAGAGCTTGTTCAGGGCAAGAAGACCCGCTTTGCGCACTACACTAGCGCCGAAGGCGCCATGTCGATTCTGACAACGCGGAAGATGTGGCTTCGTAACATCCTTTTCATGAACGACTTCAGCGAGGTCGACTTTGGAATTCGCTGCCTATCCGCCTTCTTCAACGGCACTTCTGCGAATGCCTTCTGGGAGATTGTTGCACGTTTGACCGATGGGACGGGTCAGGGGGTGAAGGACTTGTTCAACGGCTGGGTACCGGACCTTACCACGCAAACCTATGTAACGTGCGTCTCTGAGCACGGTCCCGAAGACGACGCCTATGGGCGCTTATCTATGTGGCGCGCCTACGGGAAGAACACTGGCGTGGCGCTAGTTGTGAATCCGGACGTGATGCTCTCCGAAACCGACGCGCTGCATACCTACACGTATCCTGTTTGGTACGGCACTGAACGTGAAGCGCAGGACATGTTCAAGGAGGTTGTCGACGGCATCGTCGCGAATGAATCGAAATTGAAGAGCATGACGGCGCAAGAAGCCACTGCTCACGCCTTTCACATGTTCCACTCATTCGCATTGTGCCTGAAGCATCGAGGCTTCGAAGAAGAACGCGAATGGCGCATTATCCATCGGCCGAAGATGCAGCCATCAGAACGCGTAACTCCTCGCACCGTCTCAATTGGAGGCGTGCCGCAGCGTATCTACGAAGTACCACTGGCTGATGTACCCCAAGAGGGGCTGGTCGGGTTGAGTATCCCGTCGTTAATCAACCGCGTTATCGTCGGTCCAACGGAGTACCCGGTCGCGCTGTGGCACGCATTTGTAGAGCTGTTGCGCGAAGCGGGCGTGGAAAATCCCGAAAGCAAAGTCTTCACCTCCAACATTCCGCTGCGGGTCTAACAATGAATCAACGAGGAACGACTGAGTGGTTTGAAATTGCCCGTCGCGACATCGTGGATAGCGTTCGCGCGGTTCAAAGCATGGCGATGGCGCGCACGTCAGTGATCGCGTTGGCAGAGAAGTTTGAGCAGTTGGACATGACTGTGCACCAAGCTTTGCTCAACAATTTGGTTATCAACTACTGTCGGCCCTTTGTGAGCAATCGAGCGAAAGATGGAGCGACTCGAACCTATCCGCTTCGACTCGTTGCTGGCGCGGATGGGTTCGATCGCGATATTCATGCGCAATTGCTAGAGTTGCGGCATAAAATGGTGGCGCATTCCGACGACGACTACCTTGACGCCCGGTTTACGGGAGAGGCTGTTGTTATCTCCAAGTCGGACGATCCGTCGAGCGCGAGAAAGGTGCCCGTGCGTGTTGGCGCAATCACGATCGCGCTTTGGGGGCTAAGTGATAAGGCCGTGGCCGAACGCTACCGTGCACACGTCGCAGCCGCGGTCGGGGCGGCGGAGCAACGAATACATGCGCGACTGAAAGATTTCTTTGAGGCTGCCGTCGAGTTTCCGACTGTTTGTCCGGCGTTGGCCATTGAAGATGAATCCGCTGTACGCGTTCGAGGAACGATTGGACCGGGTGAAGAATTCACACACCCAATGATGGCCGTCGATCCCGCGATCTTGATTCCGCCGGTAGGGCGGATTCAGCGCGGCGACCTCCTATTTCAGACACTCAAGGTCGAGCACAGCATATCAGGTAATATGACTGTGCGATTTGACGACGGCGGCGAAATCACGCTCGCCCTGGTCAAGCGCGGCGCTTCACCTCCAGCGGGTGGTGAGAGTGAGGCGGCCTAGGTTTTGACCGCCACATCGATCTCGCCGCCACCATCGCGAAACTTCGCACTCATCTCCTGCATCCCAGCTTCCTGCGCTTCTTTCGCTTCCGCGTAGTCGCGCACGTCCTGCGTGATCTTCATGCTGCAGAACTTCGGGCCGCACATGCTGCAGAAGTGTGCGGTTTTGTGTGCGTCTTTCGGGAGCGTTTCGTCGTGGTAGGCGCGGGCGGCAGCGGGGTCTAGACCGAGATTAAATTGGTCCTCCCAGCGGAATTCGAATCTTGCGCGGGAGAGGGCGTCGTCGCGGAGGCGCGCGTAGGGGTGGCCTTTGGCGAGGTCGGCGGCGTGGGCGGCGAGCTTGTAGGTGATGACGCCGACTTTGACGTCGTCGCGATCGGGCAAACCGAGATGTTCTTTCGGCGTGACGTAGCAGAGCATCGCCGTGCCGAACCAGCCGATCATCGCCGCGCCGATGGCCGAGGTGATGTGGTCGTAGCCGGGCGCGATGTCGGTGGTGAGGGGGCCGAGCGTGTAGAAGGGCGCCTCGCCGCAGACTTCGAGCTGCTTGTCCATGTTCTCTTTGATCTTGTGCATCGGCACGTGGCCGGGGCCTTCGATCATGGTTTGCACGCCGTGCGCCCAGGCGATCTTGGTGAGTTCGCCGAGGGTTTCGAGTTCGGCGAATTGCGCGGCGTCGTTGGCGTCGGCGATGGAGCCGGGGCGCAGGCCGTCGCCGAGTGAGAAGCTCACGTCGTAGGCGCGCATGATTTCGCAGATCTCGGCGAAGTGCGTGTAGAGGAAGCTCTCTTTGTGATGCGAGAGGCACCACTTGGCCATGATCGAGCCGCCGCGGCTGACGATGCCGGTGACGCGCTTGGCGGTGAGATGGATGAAGGGGAGCCGCACGCCGGCGTGGACGGTGAAATAGTCGACGCCTTGTTCGGCCTGTTCGATGAGCGTGTCGCGATAGATTTCCCAGGTCAGGTCTTCGGCGATTCCGCCGACTTTTTCGAGCGCTTGATAGAGCGGCACGGTGCCGATCGGCACGGGCGCGTTGCGGATGATCCAATCGCGGATGTTGTGGATGTTGCGGCCGGTGGAGAGGTCCATGACGGTGTCGGCGCCGTGGCGGATGGACCAGACCATTTTGTCGACTTCCTCGGCCATGGAGGAGGTGACGGCGGAGTTGCCGATATTGGCGTTGATCTTCACGAGGAAGTTGCGGCCGATGATCATCGGCTCGAGTTCGGCGTGATTGATGTTGGCCGGGATGATGGCGCGGCCGCGGGCGATTTCTTGGCGCACAAACTCTGGCGTGACGAAATCGGGGATGGCGGCGCCGAAGTCCTGTCCGTCACGAATGCCGAGCGCGTCGCGGCGCATGTTCTCGCGGATGGCGACGTATTCCATCTCGGGCGTGATGATGCCGCGGCGGGCGTATTCGAGTTGGGTGACGGCGACGCCGGCTTTGGCGCGGAGGACGCGAGGCTGCTTCGGGAAGGGCGGGGTTAGCTTTTCCGCGCTGACGTTGCCGTTGTCTTCCGGTTGCACTTCGCGGCCGTCGATCTCTTCGACGTCGCCGCGCGCTTTCACCCATGCGGCGCGCGTGCGGGCGAGGCCGTTGTTGATGTCGATCGTGACGTCAGGATCGGTGTAGGGGCCGCTGGGATCGTAGATGGTGACGGGCGGTTCGTTGGCGCTCGGGTGCGGCAGCACTTCGCGGAACGGCACGCGCAGATCGGGATGCGCGCAGCCGGAGGCGTAGACTTTGCGCGAGCCGATGAGCGGGCCAGTCGTGACGGTCAGTGCAAACGCAGATTGGTTTTCGGGCTTGTTCATAAAGCGCTCCTCCCTCCGCCGGTGCTAACCGGTTCAGGTTCGACGGGTCAGAGCGGGATGCTCAATCTCAGCCGCTGGTCGCGGCCCCCCGGGATATGCGCGCGGTGTACGCCTAAGGCGCAGGCTTCGCAATCCAGCCGACGAACGTCAGCCACGCGCCGAGGAGAAGCGCGACGGCGCCGGCGACGATCGCGCCTGGACCGAGGTTCAAGAACGTATGTACGAGGCCGGTAAGGAGACTTGGCGCGAAGAGCAACGTAATGCCGCGCACGATGGTCAGCACAGCGAGCAGTGAGATCGCGATAGCGGGCGCGCTGTTCCAATGGTGATGCGCCGCGATCAGGACTAGGCCGCAGATCAGCGTGAACACGCCGGTGATGAATGTCAGCGGGCCATCGCCCAGGATGCCGGGGATCAGCAGCAGCATGTCGTTCCAGCGTGCGATCACGACGGCGCCGATGATCAACATGAGCGGCCCGACAACGCGGGCGCAGAAACGGGTGGTCGCGGTTTGGGTTTCGGTCATGGCCAGCCTCTAACGCACAGGGTGGGTATTGGGTTCGCCCCATTTGGACCCTGTTTGGGAGCGATGCCTAGTGTCGCAGGGCGAGTGGCATTGCGCCGGTTAGGGCGTATGCGCATGTTGCCGCCAGGAGACGTGCATGGGAACGCCGGCGGACTACACGATCATTGTGCTTCTGGTGGCGGGCGGCGTGGCGCTGTGGACAGTGCTCGAACGGCTGGCAATCCTGCAGCGCGATGTCGATGCCTTGAAGCGGCGTGGTAGCGTTTCGGACGAGCCGCCACGTGATGGCGGCTGAGCCGGACTATCGGGAATTCGCGCCGCGCGCGTCGCTCCGTGATGTCGTGCATTGCGTGTGGACGTTTGAGGCGCCGTTCGACGATGCGCCGCAGCCGATCGCGCCGGACGGGCGCTGCGAACTGATCATTCAGTGTGGGGCTGTGTATCGCGAAGGCGATGGCGCGTTGCAGCCGCGCGTGTTGTTCGCGGGACAGATCACCAAGCCGTTGACTTTGTATGCGACCGGGCCGGTTGCGGTGGTGGGCCTGAGGTTTCGGCCGGAGGCGGCGCGGGCTTTTATCGGGCGGCGCGCGGATACGCTGACGGATCGACGTGTTGCGTTGAGTGAGTTGCATGGCGCCGCTGAGGAGGATCTCGCGACTGGAGATGACCTGAACGCGGTCGTTGAGCGCGCTCAGAGCTACATCGAGGAACGCATGCGGTCGCGTGCGATCGATGCTGGTGTCGCTGCTGCGGTGGCGGCGATGATGGCGGGAGAAGAGGTGCCGCCGAGCGCGCTTTCGGAGCGGCAGTGGCAGCGCAGGTTCAAGGGCGAGGTGGGGGTTTCGCCGCGCGAGTTTCAGAGCGTGCTGCGTTTTCGGCGCGTGTTCGATGAGATCGATAAGCCTGGGCCGCCTGGTTGGGTCGAGGCGGCGCTGGCGGCGGGCTACTTTGATCAGCCGCAGATGGCGCGCGATTTTCGCCGCTATCTGGGCGTTTCGCCAAGGCAGTGGGTAACGCAGCGCATTGGGCTGGCGAAGGCGCTGACGGTGGCGCCGGAAACTTACAAGAAGAGCTAGGCGCGCGGCGCTAGCAGTGCGCGACGGGGAGGCGAGCGTGCGGTTCTTGGTTCTAAGTACTTTGTTGGCGCTGAGCGCGTGTGGCGCGACGGCGCAAAATCCGGATCGCGCGATGCCGGACTGGATGAGCGGCTATTGGCTTGCGTGCGAGGGCGGCGAAACGGCGGAGACGTGGGTCGGCGCGGGACGCGAGACGCTCGTTGGCACGAATCTGAGCGACGGCGGCTATGAGTTTTTGCGGATCGCGACGAACGAAGACGGCCAGGTCGTTTATTACTCGATGCCCGGCGGGCGTTCGCCGCCGACGGAGTTTGTGTTGACCGGGCATGCCGATCAGCGCGCTGTGTTCGAGAACCCGGTGCACGATTTTCCGAAGCGCATCATCTATGATCGCGACGGCGATGTGATGACGGCGCGTATCGATGGCGGCGAGAGTTCGGAGCAATCGATGGAATGGCGGTTCGCGCGCGCCGAGCTGGATGCGCGCTGCCCCGGTTAGCGCGCGCTATCGCTGTCCGGCCGAGGCGGGATCAGCTTCATATGCGGGAACGGAATTTCGATGCCAGCAGCATCGAAGGCGATCTTCACGCGCTTCAGATATTCACGCCGGATAGAGAATTGTTTCCCCGGAAACGTCCTAATGCGAGCCTTGAGCATCACCGCCGAATCCGCGAGCTGATCAACGCCAACAATCTCGATGTCATCCAGCATCATCGACGTGAACTCAGGGTCACGCCGCATCTCGTCGCCGACGGTCTTCATCACTTCTAGCGCTTTGGTGATGTTTGAGGTGTAGTCGATGGAGAGATCCAGCACGGCGAAGGCAAAGCCCTTGCTTCGGTTGTGGATCACTTGCGCTTCGCTGTAGGGGAAAATGTGCAGCGTGCCGTCAAAGTCGCGCAGCTTGATTGTGCGTAGCGACATTTCCTCGACCACGCCGCCGACATCGCCGACGCCGATAATGTCGCCAACGGACACCGCATCTTCGATGATGAGGAAGAGGCCTGTGAGAAAGTCCTTCACGATCGTCTGCGCGCCGAAGCCGACGGCGAGGCCGACGATACCAGCGCCGGCGAGCAACGGGCCGATCTCAACACCGACTTCCGAGAGCGTCATCATCGCGCCGATGATCACGACGATGGTGGTGGCGAGCCCCGAGAGCAGAGGTCCCAATGTGCGAATCTGAGCGGCGCGGCGTGGGTTACGTGCGTGTGCAGCGACCCGATCAAACGCGCGCCGGATGCCGAGCTGACCGAGTTCAATAGCGGCCAGCGCAAGGATGAGAATGAGGGCAATGCGGCCGAGTACGGAGAAGACCGCGTAGATGGGACTGTCACGCAGGGTGCTAAAGTCAAAGCCCCAGAGGCGCATGATGAGAATGATCGCGCCGACGAAAATGACGATGCGCGCCACCCGCATTGTCCAGCGGCCAATGCTGACGCGGCGCATTGGAACGCCTTCACTCTTAGGTGCGATGCGCTCCGTGAGAGCCTTTAGTACAAGGTGAAGCCCCCAGATGATGACCGCGGCGCCGATGAGCACCAAGAACGACAAGCCTGCGCGCAACAGTGCCTGTTCTGGATCGAGCGACAGCAAGCCGGCGATGAAATCTTCGATGGTCTGCGCGAGCGAGTTAAGGTTCTGCTCGGCGGGCGGTGAAGCGGTCGTTGTGATCATGCGAGGCTGATATTAGGCAGCGGCTGCTGCGATTTCGAGGCCATTAAGCGCCGGGCTTCGCAAATACGAGCGCAAACCACCCCAGAATGAGCGTTATTCCCCCGACAGGGGCGAGCATGATTAATGCGCGGCTGTGTGTAACAGCAAGCGTGTAGAGTGTTCCCGCGAAGATCGCTGCGCCGAGTAAGATCATAGCGCCCGCGATAAGATTGAGGCGGCCGCTGCGATTGGCGATCGCCAATCCTGCGGCGGCGGCGCCGAGCTGCAGATACGCGCCTAGATGTATACGCTCAAGATCTTCGGGCGCGGGTTGCAACGCGTGCGCGGCAAGCACCAGCATGACAAGCGCGACAACGCCCGAAAGCGCGGCAAAGACATTGAGCAGACGCATGAGCGCTCCTAGACTAGAGCATTCTCGACAATCTGAGCGCGGCGTCCAGATGGCGCGCATGGGAGCGGCAACATGCAGCAGAAACGCGAAATCGGACGCAGCGGCATCAAGATCACGCCGCTGGTGCTGGGCGGCAATGTGTTTGGATGGACGGCTGACGAGAAGGCGTCGTTCGCGATTCTAGATGCGTTTGTCGCGCAGGGCGGCGATGCGATTGATACCGCCGATGTCTATTCAGCCTGGGCGCCGGGGCACGAAGGCGGCGAAAGCGAGCGCGTGATTGGCGCGTGGTTGAAGCAGAGCGGCAAGCGCGACCAGGTTGTGATCGGCACCAAGGTTGGCATGTGGCCGAAACGCTTGGGCATCAAGCGGCAGAACATCATCGAGGCGTGCGAAGATTCGCTGAAGCGATTGGGGATTGAGACGATCGATCTCTATTGGTTGCACCGCGATGACGAGGCGACGCAGGCGGAGGAATACACCGCCGCGCTGAATGAGCTGCTTAAGGCAGGTAAGATCCGTTCGTTTGGCGCATCCAATTTCAAGCCGACGCGCTTTGCCGAAGGCATTTCGGCGGCGAAGGCGGCGGGCGTTCACTTCGATGCGCAGCAGCCCGAATACAATCTGATGAACCGCGAGATCGAAGCGGAGCTAGTGGCGCTGTGCGAGCGGGAAGGCGTGTCGATCCTGCCGTATTACGGGTTGGCGAGCGGCTATCTCTCCGGCAAGTATCGCAGCGAGGCCGATAAAGCCAAGAGTCTGCGCGGCGGCCGCATGGACAAGTACATGGCAGGCAAGGGGCCGGCCGTGCTTGCTGCGCTCGATGAGATCAGCGCGCGTCACAAGGCGACGCCCGCGCAAGTCGCGTTGGCGTGGATCATGGCGAAGCTGCCCACCGGCGCGCCGATCGCGAGCGCCACCAGCGTGGCGCAGCTCGACGAGCTGATGGGCGCGCTTAGCGTTGAACTCAGCAGCGACGGCGTGGCGGCGTTGGATCGCGTCAGCGCTTAGAGCGCGTAAAGCGCGCCGATGCTCGGCTGGAGTGGCAGCCACTGCGGGATGCGCTTCTTCGCGAGCCAGTAACGTCGCCACAGCTGGCGCCAGAAAACGCTGTCCATGGCGCCGCTCTTGGTCTCGAAACGCTTGAGGTCGACGTTCGGCGTGTCCTGGCTATAGAGCCAGCGGCGCGCCGCGATATGCATGTCGATGGGCACGACGGCGTTGGCTGGCCCAGCGAGTTCGCGAATCTGCGGCAGCGAGCCGAACTCGGATCTGAGCGAGAGCGTTGCGACGCGCTCGCCGTCGCGGCGGACGCTCCACACGCGCACGTAATTGTCGGCCAAGTCTTGGCCGTAGCGCGCGACGCAGTGGTTCATCGCTGCGGACTCCGCTTGCAGTTCGAGGCCGGTGCGCAGTGCGGTGAATGTGTAGCCGTCAACTTCGCCGTCTTCGAGCCAGGTGTCGGCGACGCCGCTCCCGCCGACAAACAGCGGCAAGAACAGCGCGTCGAGCCACTGAAGCGCGGCGTCCTTGGCGGCGTTCCATTGCATTTCGCTGCGCCACGGCAGGGCGATATATGAGTCCGCAGGATCAACATGCGTCGAGTACCACGCCCATAGCGCCACGAGGCGGCGATGTTGTTGCACCCGGCGGCGCTTGTAGCTCTTCGAGCGGCGCTCCTTGGTCGGCGTCTCGCGCGCGAACCAGAGGGCGATGTCATCGTCAGCGGTTTCGGCCGCCTTCGCGACATGCTTCAGCCAGTCCGGCGCGACGCGCCAGTTCTTCGGCAAGTGATTGGCGATGCGGCGGCGGAAGTCGGGCGTGTCGGGCAGCGGCGCGATGGCGGTTTCAAACGCTTCCGCCGGGAAGCTGCGCAGCCAAAGCGGCACGCCCGCGCTCTGCGCGACCGTGGCCAGCGGCGCACCGGAGACGACAAGGCGCAAAGCTGTCGCCGCGCTCTCGGCGCGGTGTGGAACAGCGAGCGCGAACAGCACCGCCGGGAAGCTCAGAGCGAGGTCGGCGACCCATTTGTGCTCAGCCGCAAGCGCGCGCACGCGCGGCTGCACCGCGGCGCGAAACTTCGACAGACGTGATTCGATCAGCGCCGCGTTTGAACGCGCGGGCGCGATCGCGCTCGTTGGAGCGCGTACAATTTCCGTGAGCATGATGATCCCTCGCCGCGAAGCGGCGCTGGCTTAATCCGATGATGAAGAGGGCATGCGCGCGTTCAACCGAACTCGGCGCGCGACGCGTCAAGTATCGGTGGAAGCGCCCTGGAGGCGATGACTGCAATGCACGAGCGCCTCCTTAAAGGCATCAAAAGGGAGCGCGTGCATACAGGATGCACGCGCTCAACGCAATCGCAGTTTTTGTACTCTTGGCTCGGCTAGCCGCGCGAGGCGTAGCCGCGGCGCACGAGAACCAGATTCTCTGCTTGCGCCATCGCATCCTCAGTCGCTTCGCGTACACATTCGCGTTCGCTGCTGAGCAACGGGCCCTGGCTTGCGCGCTCGATCTCCTCGCATGCTTCTTCCGCCGTCTCGCGAATGCGGCGGTGCAATTCGGCGACATCGGCGTCGCGGCGCAGATTGAGGTCGTAGGTATCGACCGCGCGCTGCGTCGTCAGTTCTTGGATTGGAATGCCGCTTGACGTGCGGCGGCCGGTTTCGTCGCGAAAAACGCCAGGCGCGACGATGATGATCTCGTCGCCATACACCGTGTCATCGGTTGCTGCGACGTAATCAATTTCCAGCTTGTCGCCGTTTTGCGCGAGCGCCGGTGCGACGACAGCAAGTGCGCCGATGGCGGCGAGCGAAAGAAGGGTGGTGCGGATCACGGGAAGGCCTCCAGTCAGATGTGTCTTGACTGGCGAACACTGCAAAAACCTGATGGTTCCGCGGGAACCGGCGTTACCAGCCGCCGCCACCACCACCGCCGCCACCGCCGCCGGACGATCCGCCGCCGCCGGAGCCTGATGAACTCGAGCTTTGCGGTAGCGAACTCGAGACGCCTGAACTGATGTTCGTCACCATCGCTCCGGTGAGCGCGCCGAGCGATTGCGACGTGCTCATGTTGGTCCAAGTGGGATGATAGTTCGCGGCTTCTTCTGGCAGCACGCGCTCGAAGTGCTTCGTCCACGGCTCTTCGATGTCGAGCGCGACCGCATAGGGCAGGAACGTTTCGTAGCGTTCCTTCGTCATTGGCGGCGGCGCGCTTGAGCCGGGTTCAACAGAATTGAGCTGCAGCTTCTCAGCCTTCTCCATGTAGAGGCGGAAGCCTTGGATCTCGCTGTAGATGGCTTGGCCCTTCTGCGTCGGCGCCGGCATGAGATAGAGGAAGACGGCGTTCAGCGCCGCGAGCGCGACGATGCCGAGCGTGTGCCACACCGTCCATTGCACGACCATGAAAGCGGAAATCACGATCACCAGGATCGAGATGCCGATCGCTGTGAGCGTGTAGCCGATGTTCCAACGGAAATATTGCTCGCCGTAATTGCGGCCGAGCGCGGTTTGGAACGTGGTGTAGGCGCTGGTGAACGCTGAGTCGTATGCGCCGCCCAGCGTCTTCTGTGAGCCGCCGCCGAAGATGCCGCTGATCAGCATTTCGTCTTCGTGCGCGATGCCTGGCACGGGGCCGGAATTGCGCGTGAGCACGGTCTTCTTCTTGTCGGTCGCGTCGATGATGATGCGGCCTTTGACGGCGAGGTTCATCAACGTCGCGATCAGCGCACGATGACCATTCATGCCGCGATAGTAGATCTGGTGCGTGGCGGCTGGCGAATAGCCCTTCGGCGGCTCATAGCGCGCGAACACGGGGCCCTTTGGCGGATCGCGGCCAACGCGCTCGAAGCCGCGATAGAGGAACCAGAAGAGGCCGACGAGCGACATGCCGAGGACGGTGAGTGCGCCATAGCGTTGCCACCACACGCCGCCGCGGTCGGTCGCGGATGGCGGATCGATGACGCCCTTGGCGAAGCCGATGCCGACGGTGAGACCTTCGCCTGATGTCAGTTCGCGTGTCGTTTCGAAGATGTGCTGATCGCCGGCGCTCGTGTAGGTGAAGTCGCGCCCAGTCGTGCCGACTGCGCCGGTGTAAGCGGCTGTCTGCGTGACATCGGCGCCGGGCGGCAGCGTGAACGTCGCGCGCGCGTGCGCGATGGGGAAGTTCCAATTGTTGCCGGTGACGTTCCAGTAAATCTCGTCGTAGGCGTCGAAATAGCGGATCTGGTTTCTGACCCTGTATTTGATGACATAGGTGTGGGCGCCATTGTCGAGGAAAACATCCTCGTCGCCGATGATGATGCGGAAGGCGTTGCCTTCGGTGTCGGTGTCGTACGGCTCGTCGTGGCCATCGCGCTGAATGTCTAGGACGCGATACTCGTAGGCGAGGCGAGCGTTGTCTGCGTCGACATAGAAGCGCGGCAGATCGCGGAAGATGCCGCGGCGGATTTGAGAGCCTTCGGATGTCACGCGCAACGTTTCGGTGACGATGACATCGCCGTTGCGCTGAATTTCGATGGCCGCGTCGAAGTTGTTGATCTCCTCGCGTGCCAGCGCGGCTGGCGCCAGCAGAAGCGCGAAGAGTGCAACGAAGAGGGCTCGGAGCAATTTCATTGCGGGTTGAGCCCGAGCGTCGGCACCGCGCGATCGCCGGCGGCGGTGATTTCAAAGAAGGCGCGCTTGGCGATGCCGAACAGGCCCGCGACGATGTTCGACGGGAAGCTCTCGACCGCCGTGTTCAGCTCGCGGACTGCGCCATTATAGAAGCGCCGCGCCATCTCGATCTTGTTTTCAGTATCCGAAAGCTCGTTCTGCAGATCGAGGAAGTTCTGGTTGGCCTTCAAGTCGGGATAGGCCTCGCCGAGTGCGATCAGACGGCCGACTGGCTTTGCGAGATCGCTTTCGGCAGCGCCGCGTTGGGTCGGATCGGCGCCCGCCGCAAGAGCGGCGTTGCGCTTGGCGGCTACTTCTTCGAACAGGCCGCGCTCGTGCGCGGCGTAGGCCTGCACAGTCGTCACCAATTGCGGAATGAGATCAGCGCGGCGCTTCAGCTGCACGTCGATGTCGGCCCAGCCATTGTTGACCATCTGCCGCTTGGCGATCAGCTGGTTGAACAGAACGATGACGATGATCGCGACAACGGCGATAGCGGCGAGGATGTAGAGGCTGGTCATGCGGTCGGCTTTCGCAAAATCTTCTCCATCGTCTTGCCCTTGGCGAGCTCGTCGATGAGTTTGTCGAGATAGCGCAATTCGCGCATCAGCGGCTCTTCGATGTCTTCGACGCGGACGCCGCAGACGACGCCGGTAATGAGCGAACGCGCAGGATTGAGCTTGGGCGCTTGCGCGAAGAAATCTTCGAACGTGGTCTTCTTCTTCAGATGCGCTTCCAGCGCTTGCTGGCGATAGCCGGTCAACCAACGGAAGATTTCATCCACCTCGGCCTTCGTGCGCCCCTTTTTCTCCGCCTTGGTTATGTAGTGCGGATAGACGCTGGCGACGCTGATCGAATAGATGCGGTGCTTCTTCGCCTCTGCCATCACGCGCCCGCGCGATTGGCGACGAGATCGTCGACGACCGATGGATCGGCGAGGGTTGAGGTGTCGCCGAGATTGCTGAGATCGTTCTCGGCAATCTTGCGCAGAATGCGGCGCATGATTTTGCCTGATCGCGTTTTCGGAAGGCCGGGCGCCCATTGAATGATGTCGGGCGTGGCTGTCGGGCCGATCTCGGTGCGGACCATCTGAACCAGTTCGCGCTTCAGCTCGTCGCTCGGTTCGACGCCTTGCTTCAGTGTGACGTAGCAATAGATGCCTTGGCCCTTGATGTCGTGCGGATAGCCGACGACGGCGGCTTCGGCGACTTTGGTGTCCGCCACCAGCGCGCTCTCGATTTCAGCGGTGCCGATGCGGTGGCCGCTGACGTTCAGCACATCATCGACGCGGCCGGTGATCCAGTAATAGCCGTCTTCATCGCGGCGGCAGCCGTCGCCGGTGAAGTACATGCCGGGATAGGTGCGGAAGTAAGTTTCGAAGAAGCGCTGGTGATCGCCGTAGACGGTGCGCATTTGGCCCGGCCATGAATCGAGCAGCACGAGATTGCCGCTCGCGGCGCCTTCAAGGAAATTGCCTTTGTCGTCGACGAGCGCGGGCTTGATGCCGAAGAAGGGGCGTGTGGCGCTGCCGGGCTTCATCGCCGTGGCGCCAGGAAGGTTGCCGATCAGGCACGCGCCGGTTTCGGTTTGCCACCAGGTATCGACCACGGGGCAGCGTGAGTCACCGACTGTTCGATAATACCAAAGCCAGGCTTCAGGATTGATCGGTTCGCCAACCGTGCCGATGAGGCGGAGTGTTGCGCGCGACGTACGCTTCACCGGCTCTTCGCCGTCGCGCATCAACGCGCGAATGGCGGTTGGAGCGGTGTAGAAGGTGTTGACCTTGTGCTTATCGATCACTTCCCAGAAGCGTGAGTTGCTGGGGTAGTTCGGCACGCCTTCGAACATCAGTGTCGTGGCGCCGTTCGCGAGCGGACCGTAGACAATGTAAGTGTGGCCGGTGACCCAACCCACGTCAGCGGTGCACCAGAAAACTTCACCATCGCGATAATCGAAGACGTATTGGTGCGTCATCGAGGCGTAGACGAGATAGCCGCCGGTGGTGTGCAGCACGCCCTTGGGTTTGCCGGTGGAGCCCGAGGTGTAGAGGATGAAAAGCGGGTCTTCCGCGTTCATCGGCTCGGGCGCGCATTCGGTGCTGACGTCGGCCGCGGCGTCTTCGTAGACAATGTCGCGGCCGTCGGTCATGGGCACGCCGGCGCCCGTGCGCGTCACGACGACTACCGTGTCCACGCCGCCCGCGTGTTCGAGCGCGGCGTCGACGTTGTGTTTCAGCGGAATGATCTTGCCGCCGCGCACGCCTTCGTCAGCAGTGATCACGCACTTCGACTCGCAATCCTTGATGCGGTTGGCGAGGCTTTCCGGTGAGAAGCCGCCGAAGACGACGGAGTGGATGGCGCCGATGCGCGAGCAGGCGAGCATGGCATACGCCGCTTCCGGGATCATCGGCATGTAGATGGTGACGCGATCGCCGCGTCTGACGCCGCGCGACTTCAGCACGTTGGCGAAGCGGCAGACCTCGTCGTGCAGTTCGCGATAGGAGATGTGGCGCGACTGATGCGGGTCGTCGCCTTCCCAAATGATCGCGACTTGATCGCCGCGCGTTTCGAGGTGGCGATCGATGCAATTGGCGGAGACGTTGAGGACGCCGTCCCAATACCAGCGGATGTGGAAGTCGGCTTCGTTGAAGCTCGTGTCCTTCACCTTGGTGTAGGGCTTGATCCAATCGAGGCGCTGGCCGTGCACGCCCCAAAACGCTTCCGGGTCCGCTGAGGCGCTCGCGTGCATGGCGCGGTATTTCACGTCGTCGACGTAAGCGCGCTCTTCCCACTCCTTCGGGACCGGAATGACGACGGGATCAGACATGCGGGCGTTCCTCTGGCTTCCCCTCCTTCAAGCACAGAGCGGCGGCGACGGAAAAGTGCTCGCGCGCCAGAAAGTGGCCAAAGCCCTCGGTCGCGCCGCTGTTGGCGGCGAGCGGTCAAGGCGCCGGGCGCACCTGCTGCGCTTCGAGGTCGAACACCGTGACTTCCCACGGGGAGAGCTTCCGCAGAACCCTAAGTTCCCCTGCAGCAGCGCCAAGCGTTGCCGTTACGAGGGCGCGCGCTTCGCTCTCGCTGTCGCAGACAACGTAGTAGCGCCGTTCGGAGCTCGTGGCGGGATCGTTGGTTTGAACGACGTATCCGGGCATGGCTCAAGCTGCGGTCGCTTGTTTGGAGGCGGCGTCGCCGGTGATGCGATCACGCCCAGCACGCTTGGACGCATAAAGGCAGGCATCGGCGCGGCCGATAAAGTCGTTGGCGGTCTCACCGGACCGGTACTGTGCGACTCCGATCGAGATAGTCACGGCGCCGATGACTTCTCCAGTCGAGCGGCGCGACAGTTTGCGGGTGCGTACCGCGTGGTGAATACCTGTGGCGACGCTCATCGCGGCGGCCAGATTCGCGCCAGGCAAGACGATCGCGAATTCTTCGCCGCCATAGCGCGCGGCCGTCCCCTCGGGCGGCGCGTGCTGACTCAGCACGGAGGAAATGAAACGAATGACCTGATCGCCGACGAGATGACCCCAAGTGTCATTGAAACGCTTGAAGTGATCAATGTCACACATGAGCAGGCACAAATCGCCGCCGGCTGATGCGGAGATATGTTTGCGCAGCACCTCATCGAAGAAGCGTCGATTGGCGAGGCCGGTGAGGCCGTCGGTCAGCGCCTCTACCTTCACGGCTTGTAGCGCTGTCTGTAGCGTCTCCACTTGCTGAGACGAAGATTCCATCTGCTGGGACAACATTCGATTATTTTCGATGATGGTGCGTGTTGCGGCGGTGAGGCTGCCCAGTATAGCGCCAAGATCAGCTGGTTCATCGCCGTTCTCAAGGCTTGTGACCGCGCTCTCCAGTGTGTCCACGTAAGCGTCCGTTCGCGCGCCGGCGTCTCGCAGTGAGGAGATTACATCGGACAGTTCGCGTGCAATGGATTCGCTGGTCTGAACCATTTCCGCAGTCAGCCGGGTGTTTGCGAAGAAGCGCTCAAACAGAGCTTCACTGGTGGCGTCCGTGAAGTGTGGCGCACTTTCCAAGTGTTGCTGGAGTTCGCGGCTGAGTGCTGGATTGAGACCCGCAACATGCGTGATCCAAATCTCATAATTCGCAGGCGAGGTTGGAACATTGTGCCGTTCGAACAACTCGAGCGTTCGCCGCGCGAGTGAGAGGCCGTTCTCACCTCGAAAGTGCGCGCTGTCGTCGACCATGACTTTCCCCCGCACGCCTCAATACGCGCGGGCGGATTTGCATGCTGCAATCGTAAAGGCGTCGTAAAATGTCAGCAGAGCGTGCGTTACAAAGTGATGGCGCGGCAACGCTGCCACCGTGCGTGTAGCGTAAGCTACGGTGCGTAGTGCGGTAATTGCGTAAACTAATGCGCGACTGACGCGGCGCGTCTGAACACGGTGCGGATGGTGAAGTTGCTGACTAGCCGGCGCACGCCGGGGAGGCGCGAGAGAGTGTCTTGGTGGATGCGCTGGTAGCGGTCGTCGTCTGCGATGACGATGCGGAGGAGATAATCGCTCTCGCCGGTCATCAGGTGGCAGTCCTGCACTTCGCGGCAGAGCGCGACGGCGCGTTCGAACTTGGCCATGGTCTCTCGGCGTTGGTCCTCGAGTGTGACAGCGACGAACACGGTGGCGCTGCGGCCCAGCGCTTTCTCGGAGAGAATGGCCGCATAGCCTTCGATGACGCCAGCGGCTTCCATGGCTTTGACGCGGCGGTGGCAAGCGGACGGGCTGAGGCCCACACGCTCAGCTAAAGCGGCGGCGGTGAGGACGCCGTCGCGTTCGAGTTCGATCAGGATCTTGTGGTCGAAATCGTCGAGCTGAACGGGAGTTTGTTGCGGCATAGAGCCTTGTACGCTGAAAACTAGGCGTCTGGAACGCCGCCACGCCCAAAATATCCAAGAAAAAGCGTCCCGATCGGGATATTTCCCCGCCCAGTAGGAGGATTTCCCATGAAAGTCGGCTGCCCGAAGGAAATTAAGGTCCACGAGTATCGCGTTGGTCTGACGCCGGAGAGCGCGGCCGAGCTGGTGCGAGCCGGCCATGAGGTCTTCCTGGAAACGAAAGCCGGCGAGGGCATCGGCGCGCCGGATAGCGTTTACGAGAAGGTCGGCGTGAAGATCCTGCCGAACGCGGACGCCGTGTTCGAAACCGCCGAGATGATCGTGAAGGTGAAGGAGCCGCAAGCCGTCGAGATCGCGCGCCTGAAGCCGCACCACACGCTCTTCACCTATCTCCACCTGGCGCCGGATCCGGCGCAGGCCGACGGCCTGATGAAGTCAGGCGCGACGTGCATCGCCTATGAGACGGTGACAGATCGTGATGGCCGCTTGCCGCTGCTGAAGCCGATGTCGGAAGTTGCGGGCCGCATGTCGATCCAGGTCGGCGCGTACTTCCTTGAGAAGGCGCACGGCGGCCGCGGCGTGCTGCTCGGCGGCGTGCCGGGTGTGCAACCGGGTACGGTTGTGATCCTGGGTGCGGGCGTCTCTGGTTACAACGCGGCGCAGATCGCTGTCGGCATGCGCGCGCGCGTGATGGTGTTCGATAAGAACCCGGCGCGTTTGGAAGAGCTCGACCGCGAATTCAATGGCCGTTTGGAGACGGTGTATTCGACGGCGGCCGCAGTCGCGGAAGCGATCAAGGAAGCGGACGTCGTTGTCGGCGCGGTGCTCGTTGCAGGCGCTGCTGCGCCGAAGCTGATCACGCGCGAGATGCTGAAGACGATGAAGCCGGGCTCGGTTTTGGTCGATATTTCGATCGACCAAGGCGGTTGCTTCGAAACCTCGAAGGCGACGACGCACTCCGAGCCGACGTTCGTTGTGGACGGCATCGTCCACTATTGCGTCGCCAACATGCCCGGCGCGGTGTCGCGTACGTCGGCGTTTGCGCTGAACAACGCGACGCTGCCGTTCACCCTCGCTTTGGCGAATAAAGGCTACAAAAAGGCGCTGCAGGACGATCCGCATCTCGCCAATGGTCTGAACGTCTACGCGGGCGCGATCACGCACGAAGCGGTGGCGAAGGATCTTGGCAAGCCGTTCAAGCGTCCTGACTGGCTGAGCTAAGCAGCTCTCAACTGCGCGAGAGTTTCGCCAGTAGAGTGATTAATGATGCGGAGCGTGGGGCGTGAGCGTTTTTGGTTCTCATGCCCAAGCATCGTCTCACGATACTGTTTTTCGCTGCGGCGTTTACCTTGATCGCCGCGCCAGCCTCCGCGCGCGATCGCGACGCGGAAGATTGCGCCAATGTTCGTAGCGAGCTCGCGCCTGACCAGCAGGTCGGCGCCTGCAATCGCTACCTTCGCGGTTTCGGAGTCTCGCGTCACAATCGGGCGCAGGTGTTCAAGAGCCGTGGCAACGCTTATCGCGAGATGCGCCAGTTCGACCTGGCGCTGGCCGACTACGACGAAGCGATCCGCCTGCAGCCGAACCACGCCAACATCTACAACAACCGCGCCATTGCGCTGCGCATGGCCGGGGAGCCCGGCCGCGCCATCCAGGACTTCACCACCGCGATTGAAATCGATCCGGATTTCGCGCCGGCCTATAGCAATCGCGGCAGTGTCCACGCCGAGTTGAACAATTTCGAAGCGGCGGTCGCCGATCAGACGCGCGCCATCGAACTCGATCCGAACCTGGCCTCGGCGTTCAACGGGCGTGGCCTTGCCCATCGCGCGCTTGGCCAGAACGACCAGGCCGTCGCTGATTTCAACGAAGCCATTCGGCTAAACCGGCGCTATGTTGAGGCCTTCCGCAACCGGGCGAGGGTGCTCTCGGAAATGGGCGAAGTGGATCTGGCGCGTTCCGACGATGATGAGGCCGATCGCTTGGTCGCGGCGAACGGGCGCTGATGGGCGCGCCGCGCGTCCTCCTTGCGCTGGCGGCCGCTGCCGCGCTGATGGCGTCGCAAGCCGCTGCGCAAACGGGCGACGAGCTTAACGCGCGCTGCGTCAATCTCGGCCGGATCTATAGCCACGATGAGCAGGTGCTGGCCTGCACGCGGCAGCTGGCGTTGCCGAACCGCACGCCTGAGCAGATGGCCTACACCTATAACAATCGCGGCAACGCCTTCCGCGCCAATCGCGAATACGGCTCTGCCATCGCCGATTACGATGAGGCCATCCGCCTCAATCCGAATTACGAAAACGCCTACAACAATCGCGGCATCGCCAATCGCGCCGCGGGATTGGCTGATCGCGCCATCGCCGATTTCAACGCCGCCCTTCGCATCAACCCCGAACTCGCAAGCGCCTACGGCAATCGCGGCAGCGCTTACGCCGATCGCGGCGATCTCACCCGCGCCATCGCCGATTGGACGCGCGCCGTGGAACTCGATCCGGATTACTCGAACGCCTACAACAATCGTGGCAACGCCTACCGGCAGCGGCGCGAGTATCAGAGCGCCATCGCCGATTTCAGTGAAGCGATCCGCATCAACCCGCGCTACGCCGTCGCCTACAACAATCGCGGCCGCACCTATCAGGAAATGGGCGACATGCAGCGCGCGCTCGCTGACTACGAGCAGGCGCGTCTCATCGAGCCGGACAATCCGGCCTACCAAGGCTTCGGCATGCGGCGCTAGAATGCGCGCATGAGCGTCAGCAAAGCCCGCGTCCGCAAGATTGCCTTATCGTTCGACGGCGCGAGTGAGGTCGTTCACGTCGATCGCCCGGCGTTTCGCACGACGCGTAAGATCTTCGCGACATTGCCGCCGGACGAGCAGGCGGTGAACCTGATGTTCGATCCGGCGACACAGGAATTCTTCTGCGAACAAGCGCCTGGCGTGATCGCGCCGCTCCCCGGCGGCTGGGGCCGCATGGGCATGAGCCGCTGCGACCTGAAAGCGGCGGACGAAGCAACGGTTCATTCCGCGCTGAAGGCGGCGCACGCGCTGGCGCTGCCGAAGGCGAAGAAGCGAAAGAGCTAGCTCGCGTCGAGCTGTTCAACGATCGGCTTGGCCGCCTTGCGTTCGCCTTCGGTATCGCCGGAGGACGCGATGTGACGGATGAGAGCACGAACGCCCGGTTCGTCGTTGGCGGCTGGGATCGCAAGGCCAGCGACCGCGACCGCGCGAACCGGGCCGAGGCCATCGCGTAGCGGTCCCATTTGAAGCGCTTCCATCAGCGCGTTGGTGCGCTCCTGCGACTGTGGCGCTTCGACGAGCAAGCGCATCACGCTGGTGCGCGCTTCCACCATGCGCACGGCGCCATTGAGCGCGCGGCGGGCTTGGTCGAGTTCAAAAACTTGCCGATCCGGGCCGGCGCCGCGAATGGCTTGCACGACTTCCATGATCGCTTCGCGGTCGCGCCTTGGGAGCATGGCGCGGCGCATGAGTTCGTCGTGGAACTCGGCGCTGGTGGAGCCGCCCTGTTTCATGCGCAGCGCTTTGGCCGCGGCTTGGATCGTCTCCGGTTGCGACGCGTCGGAGAGTTCACCTAGGCGGATGGCGTCGTAGGCGGGGAATTTCTCGATCTCGGCGTCGATCGCTTGCCATCTTCCATCGTCGCCGCGGCGCACGAGTTTGCGCAGTTCGGCCTTCTCGATGAAGGGGTCGAGGCGGTTCAGTGCACCGGTATTGAATAACTCCCGTTGTTTGGCGTTGCGTGCGGAGATGCCGAGCGCTTGCAGCAAGGCGGCGAGGAACACGAGGTCGACGAGCACCCGCGTCGCGAAGATGACATGGCGCGCCATCGGTTTGTTGCCGGTTTGAATGCCTGCATCGCCGTGGACGTTGTAGATCTCGGCCCAGTCGACAAACGGCACGGCCTTGGCGAGCTCCGCGCCGTAGAAGGCGATCCAGTCGAGCACGTTGTTGGGATCGGCTTGGTCGATGTTGAACACGTGTAGCGCGCCGTCGATCTGACGAAGCGCCAGCGGCACCAGGAAGAACATCGACATGAAACCGAGCATGGCTTCGTCTCGTAGATCCTGGTCGAAGCCGATGCGGAGGTGCGGCCCGACGAAGCGGCCGTTGAGCATGGCGAGTTCGCGATCATCCTCAACCCACGCCCAGCGCCGTGACATCGAAACCGCGACCGCGAAGCCGGTTGCGAGGGGAATGAGGCCCCACGGCGCCTCGAGCCAGTAGCCCATGTACGCGCAGGGCAGCAGGAAGCCGGCCAGAATGAAGTAGCGCAGTGGCCAGCTGCGTTGCGACGCGCCGGCGGCTGTCGCAACGACAAAGACCAACAAGCTATCGATGATGCTCATTAGTAGCCCGAACGGAGTCACAAGCGGCCGCAGCACCGCGATGAGCCAGCCCGCGCGGCGATCCAGGTTCCACGACGGCGCCCAAGCCGCGAACGCGAACAGGATGGCGAGGCCGACGACGACAATGATCCCCCACGTGGAGTTGATGGCGCGGCCGCCGCTGGGGCTGGCTGCCGCCCAAAGCGCCAGGCCGACGATGAGAGCAATCGGCACCGCCAGCAGCAAGAAGCTCCAACCGCTGATGTGGTTGAGCTTTGGCGTTGCGCCGGGACGAACCGGCAGGCGCTTGGCGAGCACGGAGACAATCCAGGATGCGAGCAGGGCTGGCGCGCACGCAGCCCCGAACGCGGCGGCCCAGTGCCAGGGCGCGAGTGTCCAAGGCAAGTAGGCCGCATAGAGCGGCGCTGCTGCCGCCGCGGCGAGCAAAAGCACGCTGACGACACATGCCGCCGCTTCCCAATTTAATGAGCGCGCCGATGCATCGGCTGATTCCGCTTCTTCTGTCGTCATGGAGGCCCCCGCCTTGCCCGCATCTCAGCGCGCCAGTGCGGGGTGAATCAAGCGGAATCCTAGTGTTGCGGTTGCGAAGGGGTAGGCCGTCAGTCGGATGGCGGGGCGATGCGAAGCGCAGCTTCGAGGCGAAGTGCGGCGGCGCCGCCGCAATCGGTTCGCTCGCGATCACAAGTGCGTAAGCCAATGCGTCTAGCGCGGAGCTTGCTTGCATCTTCAGCGTTGAATCAGGCGCCGAAAGGTTTGGTTCACCATTAATGCACTAGTGTGAAGGAGTTCGGAGAACACCAATGCTCGAGAAACGTATCGGCGAGCCTTGTCCGACCTGCCAGACGCCGCTTCAACGGCGCGCGTCGACCTTTCGCACTATCGTTGGTGATGTCGCGTTCTGCGCCCGCTGCTGCTCGTCCTTCGAGCTGGCAGCGGCCCAAGAAGACGACAAAGCCCTGGCGTTCGGACCGGATTTCGCGCCCATCTGAGGCGTAGACAGTGCTGACTAAGTGAGAAGCGCGAAGAGCCGCGCTTCCGTCTCCGATATTCTCCAGCCTTTGAAGATGAGGACGCGTGCAGCGCGGAAGTCCGCGGCAGCGCGTTCGCGCAGGCGTTGCGGCGCGGCGGCGTCGAAGCCATTCGGGAGCAGATCGCCGCGCAGAGCGGCGACGTCGGTGCTCGGATTGGCGGCTAGGTACGCTTCGCCAATGGCGCGGCCGGCGGAGAGGTCGGGCGCGGTGGCTTGCGCCGCGGCCGGCGGAGCGGCGTCGGCGGCGAGTGCGGCCAACGCCAACAGCACATCTCGTTTGCTCAGGCTCATGACGACACTCCCATGTCGCGCTTCAGATGATCGGAGAGACGCAGCGCCAGCGCGATGATGGTCAGCGTCGGATTGGCGATGCCGGAGGTCGGGAAGACGGAGCAGCCGGCGACATAGAGATTGCGGATGCCGTGGACGCGGCAGTTCTCGTCGACGACGCCGTGTTCGGGATCGGCGTCCATGCGCGTCATGCCCATGTGGTGGCGCGACATGTTGAGCGTTTCGAGCAGGTTCTCGCGCGCGACCGGGAAGCGGATGCGGCCTTTGCCTTCGGCGCCGAGAGCGTCGCCGAGCGCGGCGATGGAGCGTTCGAGATTGTCGAGATCGCGTTCGGAATAGACCCAATCGAGGAAGACGCGCGGCATGCCGAGCGGATCGGTATGCTCCGGCAGCAGCGTGAGGCGGCTTTCGAGATGCGGGAATTGCTCCGACATGTAGAAGCCGGGGTGATAGCGGGCGCCGCCGCCGTTGACGTCGAGCTTGGCGGCGAGTGCAAGCAGAGCGCCGTCTTCAGCACGTGGTGCGGCGTTCGGATTGAACAGAGTGGTTGTGAAGTTGCCCGTGCCGTTGCGGCGCTGGCCTTCAAGCGAAGTGGCAATGACGCAATGCACCTTGTCACGGGCGCTATCGGCGTAGAGCGACATGTTCTGCCCGTCGCTGACGCAGAGCATGGTGTTGAGGCCTTCGGCGTTCTCGTAGACGCCGAATGTGACGTGGCCCTGGAAGCAGCGGCCGAGCAGGTCGCTGTGATTGCCGATGCCGCCCGAGGCGAGTAGCAGGCGCACGTTTTCGATGCCACCGGTCGCTAGAACATAGGCGCGCCCGCGCGCGGTGTGGCGGCGGCCGTTGAGGCAGCGGACTTCCAGACCTTGAACGCGATTGCCGCGCCGGAGCGCGATACTGGTGACGTTGGCGTGGAGATAGACGCGGATGTTGTCTGATGCCTCGACGAAATCGTTGCGGAACGCGTCAAACTTCGCGGCGTCGATTTCGCCGGAGAGTGCGGTGAAGACCCGCGGCGAGGAGAAGAAGTTATCGTTGATCGCGAGCGGCGGGCGATCTGGGTCGGGTGTATTGTCCCAATCGCGATCGAAGCGCGGGATCTGCAGGAGATCGCAGGCGCGATCGTAGTACGGATTCATCTGAGCGCGCGTGACGGGCCAGCCGGTGCGTTCGAGCCAATCGCGTCGCTCGAAATCGGCGGGATCGAGCGGGGCGCACTTGCCACCCCAGACGTTGCCGGAGCCGCCGTACCACCGCGCGCGGGATTGGACGGGATAGGAGTCGATGTTGCGGTCCGGGTTGCCCGGTGCGCGCATAACGCCACCGCCGGCATAGAGCCCCTGGATTTCCATGTCGCGCTCTCGGCCGCCGCTTTCGAGGATGGCGACGCTTTTGCCGACGCCCGCCCATTGCTTGGCGATCGAGATGGAGGCGAGGCCGCCGCCGATGAGGATGAGATCGGCCTCGATCTCGGTTGCTTCAGGCAAAGTTCGGGCGTCGATGAAAGCCATCGTTGAAAAAGTCCTGAGTTTTGAAGTGTTGAGTTAGGAGGTCGCGCCGTTTTCGCGCAGCAGCGCGATCATAGCGTCATGCCCGCGGCGGCGCGCTTCGCTGAGCGGCGAGCGGCGTTCGCGGCCATCGATGGTTGGCGCCATCACGGCGAGGTTCACGTCCGCGCCGTTGGCGATGAGGAAGCGCGCCACATCGAGGCGATTGCTGCGTGCGGCATTGATCAGCGGCGTTTCATCGCCTTCGACAACGCCGTTCACGTTAGCACCACGCTCAACTAGGAGCCGCGCCACGTCGAGATGACCGAACATCGAGGCCATAATCAGCGGATTGCCGTCGCCGGGCGCGGGCTGGTTCACATCGGCGCCGTGTTCGATCAGGTACTGCACCATGTCGCGCGAGCCGAAGCGTGCGGCGATCACCAGCGGCGTGCCATCGCCGCGCAGGTGATAGTTCACATCGGCCCCGGCTTCGATCAGCTCACGCGCTTCAATCATCTGCCCCTCTTGCAGCGCTTGCACGAGGCTGCGCCCAAGCGTGCGTTCGGCGACAGTAGTGGGCTCCCGTTCTTGCGCGGAGATATGGACCACGCGCGGCTCTTGTGTCGCCCAGGCGAGCGTGCCGGCGGTGAACGTAGCGACAGCGCAGAGCGTGGCCCCGAGGGCGATGCGGAGCGAGGTAGGGCGTGGGCGGGAGAGCATAGTGATGCGTTCCTTTAGAGGTTGAGCGCCGATTGGCGGCCATTGACACCCGAGTGGTACGGCTTGCGCGGCGAGCTGCGTTTTCAGCATGGCTTCGGCATAGACGCGCTTGGCCGAGCCGTGCCGCGCCATGACGCGTGCGTCGCAGGCAAGTTCTTGGTCCACGCGCAGCGCGGCGCGGGCGACGTGGAAGAGTGGGTTGAACCAGTTGAGGCACTGCGCCAAAGCGGCGGCGGCGTTGATCTGGGCGTCAAACGCTTCGATGTGCGCGCGCTCGTGGGCGATGACGAGATCACGTTCGGCCGGCGTGTAGCGCTGCTCGAAGTCGCTTGGCAGCACGATGCGCGGATTGACGATGCCGACGACGGCGGGGCCTGCGGCCTCGGCGTTGCGCATGAAGCGGCGCTGGCCGTTCAGCAGCAGCAGAACGCTGAAGACGACGCCCGCGAGCCAGATGATGAGCAGCAGCGGCGTGGGTTCGATGTTTGAGAGCGCGACCTGGACTGCATTAGCCGGCGCCTCGGGTGCGACGGGCGCGCCCGTTTCGATCGCACGCGCTGCGGCGGTCTGCGTATCGGTCATTGCGGGCGTGTTGACGATGATCTCGCGCGCCGGAAGGAAGCTCGCGAGCGTCGCGATCGGCACGAGCAGCCAGAACGTGTACGCGACTTGCGCGCCGAACGCCGCGCGGAGCGGCTGGCGGAGCAGCAGCACCAGCACGATGGCGGCGCTGGCGGCAAGCGTGGCGCGAAGCAGGATGGGCAGGATCTCAGCGCTCATTGTCGAGCTCCGCGATGAGGCGTTTCAATTCGGCGATGTCTTCGGCGCTCAGCTTTTCGCGCTCGGAGAAATGCGTGACGAGCGAAGAGACGCGGCCGTCGAAGAGCCGATCGATCAGGTTGGTGCTTTCATCGAGCACGTAGTCCTCGCGCTTCAGCACCGGGCGATAGAGATAGCGCCGCCCGTCTTTATCGGCGGCGATGGCGCCTTTGGAGAGCAGGCGGTTGAGCAGGGTCTTGACGGTGGCGTCCGTCCAGCCTTGCTCGCCCGCGACATGGGCCACGACGTCTTCCGCGCTCAGCGGCTGCTTCCGCCAGAGCGCCTCCATGACAATGCCTTCCGCCGAACTGACGCGCATGTTTACACCTGTAATCGTGCTATTGATTACAGGTGTAAACGGTCCCGTCAAGCGGATTTGCGCCGGATGACGTTCGTCGCGAGCTGCTCAGCGGTTGTCGAGCTGGGCTCGTACCGCGTCCAACCCCGCGCGCGTGATGCGATAAGGGCCGCCGTTCTCGCTCATGATGAAGCGGCGCCGGCGCAAGCGCTGGAAGACTGAAAGCGTGCAGTCATCCAGCCGCCAACCGTCACGGTTGAGGCAGTCGATTTCAATGATGTGGCCGACGTCGTTCTTGCGATGATTGATACGCCCGCCTTGCGCGAGCGCGTGCAGCGTCCGCTGCTCGTACTTCGAGATGTTCACTTGGAAATTGCCTGATCTGAACGTGTGCGTTCGCGCGCGCAGAAGCGGCGCGGTTCAGAGCGGGCTGGCGTTTACGAGAACGCGGCCCGCGGCGTTAGGCAATCTCAGGCGTCATAGGCGGGCGCTACATACGTGCGCGATGTGGCCAGATCAAGCCGGTGCGCGTTCGAGGTTTGCTTCCGGGATCAGCGTGCGCATGCGGTTGCCGAACGAAATCAGGCAAACTTCGGATGGTGACAGCGGCCCGGTGGCGTAACTCGAACTTTCCATGCCTTGCTGCACGCCTTCAATCAGCACGGTGTCCTCGGCGTTCACTTGGCGATTGATGCGCCAGTTGAGATAGCGCGCGGCGTTCATCTCGCGGCTTCCGTTCGGATGAACGTAAGCGATTTCGCGGATCATCGTCTGTGTCGCCGAGACGGGGATGAACTGCATGAAGTCGACCTGATCAGGGTAGATGTCGAACGCAACGTTGGGCCAGAGCTTGTAGTACGCCCACAAGCGGCGGCGTTCAGCGGGGATATGATCGAACGTGCCGAGCAGCTTTTGATACTGGCGCTCCGGCCAATGGTTGGATGGCGTCTCGGTGATGTAGCCCCACATCTTATCGATCCAAGGCTTGGCCTCGATCTGGTAGCTGCCCGCCAGCAAGCGCGAGAGGCCTGGATGCGCGACGGGGATGTGCATGCCGTCGGAATAATTGTCGCCGACATTCTTCCAATTCACAGGCCTGGGCCGCAGCGTGACGCGGCCGTTCGGCACCAGCTTTTCCAACTCAAACGCCGTCAGCTCATCCGCATAGGGCGCCATCATCTCCGCGATGCTTGGCAAGCCCGGCGCGAAGCGGATGAAGATGAAGCCGTAAGCGATTTCCTGATCGACAGGTTTCAGTCCGAGCTCGTTTGCGTCGAGACCTTCGAAGCCTTGCCATTTCGGCGCGCCAGCGAAGCTGCCGTCGAGCTTGTAGCTCCACGCATGATACGGGCAGACGAGGCGATGGCCGCACGAGCCGCGCGTCTCGCTTGCAATCTTACCGGCGCGATGGCGGCAGACATTGTGAAAGCTACGGACCGCGCCATCGTCGCCACGCACGGTGACAACGCGCTCGCCCAGAATATCGAGCGTCAAGTAATCGCCGGTGTTCGGCACGTCGTTGATGTGGCCGACAATGTGCCAGGCCTGGGCGAACACGTTGCGCCGCTCCAGCTCAAAGAAGCGCGGATCGGTGTAGAGCCACGCGGGCAAAGACTGCGGGGTCGTCATGCCGCAATCCATAGCGTGCGCCGCACCAACCTCCAACGCCTCCCGGCCGAGCGCAAAGCGCGAGAGCCGGGATCCATGGAAGGACTAACTGCGTCAGTCACCATTTGCCGGAACGATGGGCCCCGGCTCGCCGCGTTGCGGCGTCCGGGGAACGTGGAAAAAGCGCCATGCGGCGACAAACGGCCAAGCGAGCTGACCCCAAGCGCTCCTGCCGATCTCGTCGCGAACGCCCAGCGGCACGTTGCAGGCGCTGGGGACGTAATAGGTGCCGAACGCCTGATCGAAGACCGAGAATACGGTGGCGAAGTTCACGCCGGCGCCGTTGGCGTCGCGGATGTGATGCCAGCGGTGCATGGCGGGTGAGACGAACACGCGGCCGAGCGGGCCGTAGGTCCATGGCAGGTTCATGTGGATGAAGAGGCCGTAGTAGTGGCGCGTCAGGTTGTTGATCATCAGCGCCCAGAGCGGCAGCCCAAGCAACGCCAGGAATGTCGTGTCGATCAAAGCGGTGGTGACGCGGTTGAGCGGATGAAAGCGCAGACCGGTGGTCCACGTCATGTGCGTGTCGCTGTGGTGGATGGCGTGCGTCGGCCAGACGAACGGCGCGTGCTCGAAGCGGTGGCGCCAGTAAGCGATGAAATCGCCGGCGAAGATGGCGATGAAGCCGACGAGCCAAACCGGCAGCTGCGCCCACTGGTCAGCTGAAAGAAGGCGGAAGCCGGCTTGTTGGATTAAACCGCCGGTGAATGTCAGCGTGACGACCAGGAGCGGCGTGACAAACGCGATGTCGAACGCGAACAGCAGCACGTTGGTGCGAACCTGAGGTGTGGCGTCGCGCGCGAAAATGATCGCGTCGGCGCCACGAACCGCGAATGCGATGACGGCGAACGCGAGCGCGGGCCAAGCGAGGCCGCTCGCGGCTTGCCAGAAGGCCGCGCCGGTTTGGATCAGGAGAGCTTCGATGGACTCCACGCGCGGAGGCTAGCTGTCCTGTAGCAGCAGCGCCAGCTCGGCGCGGAACTTCCGGTCGCGCTTCAGCGAGACTTCGCGGCTCATCGCCTCGTTTCGCGTAGGATAGCGCTCTGCGTAGAGCAGGACCCAGGTGCGGCCGCGCGTCGACCGCGCGCCGCGCCCGGAATTGTGGGCGGCGAGGCGCTGATCGAGATCAACGCACCAGCCGACGTATGTGCGCCTGTCTGCGCCGCGCCTGCTGCCGAGGACGTAGACGTAGCCGGAGGACGTGTCCCTTTCAGTCAACGACGACCAGGGCGGTGACGTTCTTTCCTTCAACCATCGCGAAGCTCGCTCCCTTCGCGAGAAGGTGAGCTGGCGCAGCCTCGGCATTCAGAAACTCAGCCGTCGCCTTCGTGACCTCTTTGTTCTTGGCGTCGTCAGGATCAAATCTGAGCGTCACGCTCCATGATTCATTCGGCCAGGACGGGTCATCCGGAAAAAATGCGATGGTTGAATAGATCCCATTCGTAGGGATTCTGGTCTTGGCGGGTGACCATACGACGGAAACAGGAACGACTTCGCTCAAGCAAACCCACCGAAGTTCACGAACTTCGCTTCCATGTATTCGTCCAAGCCTTCAATCCCGCCTTCGCGTCCGAGGCCGCTCTCTTTCCAGCCGCCGAACGGGATCACTTCGTTTGAGAAGATGCCGTCATTGATCGAGACCATGCCGCTCTCGATGCGTTCGGCCACGCGCCAGGCGCGGTGGACGTCCTTGGTGAAGAAGTAGGAGGCGAGGCCGAACGGCGTGTCGTTGGCGATCGAGACGGCTTCGTCCTCGGTCTTGAAGCGAATGAGCGGCGCCACCGGCCCAAAAATCTCTTCGGTGTTGACGCGCATGTCGCGCGTGACGTTGGTGAGCACGGTCGGCGTGAAGAATTGCGCGCCAGCTGCGTGCTTCTTGCCGCCGGTGAGGGCGGTTGCGCCGGAGGCCAAAGCTTCGGCCACCATGCGCTCAACTTTCTCGATTGCCTTCTGATCGATCAGCGGGCCGATCTCGACGCCATCTTCGTCGCCCGGACCGACCTTCAGCTTCGCGACAGCATCGGCGAGCTTCTTCGAGAACGCATCATAGATGGCGTCTTCCACCAGGATGCGATTGGCGCAGACGCAGGTTTGGCCGGCGTTGCGAAACTTCGACATGATCGTGCCCTTGACGGCCAGATCGAGGTCAGCGTCGGCGAACACGATCAGCGGCGCGTTGCCGCCCAGTTCGAGAGCCACCTTCTTTACGGTGGAGCCGACGCACGCGGCGCCGAGCTTCTTGCCGACTTCCGTCGAGCCGGTGAACGAGAAGTGGCGCACCAGGTCGCTCTCGCACATCACTTTGCCGACCGCGCTGGCGTTCTCTGTCGTCACCACGTTGAATACACCCGGCGGCAGGCCGGCTCTCTCAGCCAGCTCAGCCAGCAGCAAAGCCGTGAGCGGCGTTTGGTGCGGGGGCTTGAGCACGATGGTGCAACCGGCGGCGACCGCGGGCGCGGCTTTGCGCGTGATCATGGCCATCGGGAAATTCCACGGCGTGATCGCGGCGCACACGCCGATCGGTTGCTTCATCGTCACGTAACGGCGCGTTGCTGTCGTCGTGGGGATTAGGCGGCCGTAAGCGCGCTTAGCCTCTTCGCCGAACCATTCCATGAAGCTTGCGCCGTACGCCGCTTCGCCTTTGGCTTCAGCGATAGGCTTGCCGCCTTCGAGTGAGATCAGCCGCCCGAGCCGGTCGAGATCGGCCATCATCAGATCGAACCAGGCGCGCATGATTTGTGCGCGCTCCTTCGCCGGCTTCGCCGCCCAGGCGGGGAAGGCGCGGTGCGCTGCGGCGATCGCTTCTTCAGTTTCGGCTGTGCCCAGGTCCGGCACATCCGCGATCACGTCCTGCGTGGCGGGATTGTAGACGTGGAAACGCTTCGCGCTCGCACGCCATTTTCCGTCAATGTAGGCATCAGATCGGAACGAGGAGCTCATGCGGGGTGTTCCTTGGATTGGTGATGAGGACATTGCGCAGCCTCAACGCCGCTTCAAGCCCCCGGCTTACCCATTGAGGACTTGTGGCGCGCCGCCTCGTCGCGGCGTATAGCAGCAGCGAGAGGTACCCATGAGCTGGAAAGACGTTCTGGTCATCGTTTCCGAAGCTGAAGCGGATGAGCCAGCGATTGCGCTCGGTGAGGTCTTGGCGGCGCAAAGCGGAGATTGCCACCTCGCCGCCGCCTTCCTCACGCCGTTGCCGGATGAGCCGCTCGCATACGAGCCGACTGTCGTCGCCGGTGTCTGGGCCGAATTGCTGGGCCGCGCCCGCCAGGAGGCCGAGGTCGAGCGCAAGAAGGTTGAGGCGCGGATGGGCCGGTCATCGAAGCCGGCCGAGTTGCGCGCAGCCGAAGCGCTGTCGCGCGATCTTGGCCGCGTCGCCGCCGTTCACGCACGCTACGCCGATGTCGCCGTGATGACGCGCCCCAGCGAAGGCGCTGGCGTCGAGCTACGTGAGGAGATCATCGAAGGCGTTCTGTTTCACTCCGGCCGCCCGGCGCTGATCGCGCCGCCGGGTTGGAAGGGGACGAGCGTCGGCAAACGCGTGGTGGTGGCGTGGGACGCGAGCCGCGAAGCCACGCGCGCGCTTTCGGAAGCGGACGATCTGCTGGAGTTCGCCGATGCCGTGACCGTGGTGACGGTGGACGCCAAGCCGAAAATGTTTGGCCACGGCGATCAGCCGGGCGCCAACATCGCCGGTCACCTCTCGCGCCGTGGCCTGCCTGCCAAGGTGCAAAACGTCGACAGCATGGGCCGCTCCGCCTCGCAGGCCATTCTTGATGAAGCGACGGCGCTCAATGCCGATCTCATCGTCATGGGCGGCTACGCGCACTCGCGCCTGCGGGAGCTCGTCTTCGGCGGCGCGACGCGTGAGCTGCTGCGGACAACGACGGTGCCGTTGCTGATGGCGCACTAACGGGGAGGCGGGGATGGAGCTGAACTGGTCGCTGATCGACGCGGCGCTCGCGGTGCTGCTGGTGATCGTCGTCGTGTGGGCCGCGCTGAAACTGGTGACGCGACTGATTGTCGGGATCATTCTGGTGGTCGTGATCGCCGTGATGTTCTTCGGCGTTCACCTCAGCGATTTTGGGATCAGTCTGGGCGGATAATTCCGTCGCACGCCCTTGTGTGCTCTCCCTGCCACACTAAGTCAGGGGCATTGGTAACAAACATGCCACGTTGATCAGCCGCAATGGGGGTTAACGTGGGACGCCGTAAGGGTCGCTCATGGATATGGAAAAGCTCACCGAGCGCGCGCGTGGATTCGTGCAAGCCGCTCAAACGATCGCTATTCGCGAACAAAACCAACAACTCGAAACTCAGCATTTGCTGAAGGCGCTGCTCGATGACCGCGAAGGTCTCGCGGCGAGCTTGCTGACAAGCGCAGGCGCCAATGCACGCCAGGCTGCCGATGAAGCCGATAAGGCGGTACAATCGCTCCCGAAGGTACAGGGCGGCGGCGACCGCATGTATGCGGCGATGTCCTTTAACCGCGCGCTCGACGCCGCAGATCAGGCAGCGACCAAGGCCGGCGACAGTTACGTTACCGCCGAGCGTTTGCTGTTCGGCTTGATGATTGCCGACGGCAAGGCGTCCGAAATTCTGAAGAAGGCCGGCCTCACGCCGCAAAAGCTCGAAGCGGCGATTGCCGAGCTGCGCAAGGGGCGCACGGCGCAATCGTCTTCGGCGGAAGATCAGTATGACGCGTTGAAGAAGTACGCGCGCGATCTCACCGAGGACGCGCGCAAGGGCAAGCTCGATCCAGTGATCGGCCGCGACGAAGAAATTCGGCGCACGATCCAAGTGCTGTCGCGCCGCACCAAGAACAATCCGGTGCTGATCGGCGAACCGGGCGTCGGCAAGACCGCCATCGCCGAGGGCTTGGCGCTGCGCATCGTCAATGGCGATGTGCCGGAGAGCCTGAAGCACAAGAAGCTGCTGGCGCTCGACATGGGTGCGCTGATCGCCGGTGCGAAATTCCGCGGCGAGTTCGAAGAGCGGCTGAAGGCGGTGCTGAACGAAGTCACCGCGGCTGAAGGCGGCATCATCCTTTTCATCGATGAAATGCACACGCTCGTCGGCGCCGGCAAAGCTGATGGCGCCATGGATGCGTCGAACCTGCTCAAGCCCGCGCTGGCGCGCGGCGAGTTGCACTGCGTTGGCGCGACGACGCTCGATGAGTACCGTAAGCACGTTGAGAAAGACGCAGCGTTGGCGCGGCGCTTCCAGCCGGTGTTTGTCGACGAACCGACAGTGGAAGATTCGATCTCGATTCTGCGTGGCCTGAAGGATCGTTACGAGCAGCACCATGGCGTGCGCATTTCGGACGCCGCCATTGTCGCCGCCGCGCAGCTCTCGCACCGCTACATCACCGATCGCTTCCTGCCGGATAAAGCCATCGACTTGATGGACGAAGCGGCTTCGCGCCTGCGCATGCAGGTGGATTCCAAGCCCGAAGAGCTCGACGAACTCGATCGCCGCGCATTGCAGCTCAAGATCGAGCTTGAAGCGCTGAAAAAAGAGAAGGACCCAGCTTCGAAGGATCGCGTGACCAAGCTCGAAGCCGAGATCGCGCAGATTGACACGCGTTCAGACGAACTCACCGCGCGGTGGAGCGCGGAGAAGCAGAAGCTGCAGGTGACGTCGAAATCCAAGGAAGAGCTGGAAAAGCTGCAAACCGAGTACGAGCAGGCGGTGCGCCAAGGCAATCTCGCGCGCGCGTCCGAGCTTAAGTACGGCCGCATTCCGCAACTCGAAAAGCAAATCGCCGACGCCGAGACGGCGGGTGGCGATGGCGGCGGGCTCGTGAAAGAGGTCGTGGACGCCGAAGCGATCGCGGGCGTGGTCTCTCGCTGGACTGGCGTGCCGGTCGAGAAAATGCTCGAAGGTGAGAAGGCGAAGCTGCTGGCGATGGAAGATTCGCTGCGCGGCCGCGTCATCGGCCAGGAGCCCGCGTTGCGCGCTGTCGCGGACGCCGTGCGCCGCGCACGCGCCGGCCTGCAGGATCCGAACCGGCCGATCGGCTCGTTCATGTTCCTCGGTCCGACGGGCGTCGGCAAGACCGAGCTAACGAAGGCGTTGGCTGAGTTCTTATTTGACGATGAGCACGCGCTAACGCGCATCGACATGTCCGAGTACATGGAGAAACACTCAGTCGCCCGCTTGATTGGCGCGCCTCCGGGTTATGTCGGCTACGAAGAGGGCGGCGCGCTGACTGAGGCGATCCGCCGCCGCCCGTATCAAGTCGTGCTGTTCGACGAAATCGAGAAGGCGCATCCGGACGTGTTCAACGTTCTGCTGCAAGTGTTGGACGACGGCCGCCTCACCGATGGCCAAGGCCGCACCGTCGATTTCAAGAACACAATTCTAATCATGACGTCGAACGCTGGCGCGCAATTCCTGGCCGATCAGCCCGAAGGCGCGGACGTCGAAGATGTGCGCGATCTGGTGATGGCGGAAATCCGCGGCAAGTTCCGGCCCGAATTCCTGAACCGGGTCGATGAGATCATCCTGTTCAAGCGCCTAGAGCGCGCGCAGATGGGCGCCATTGTCGATATTCAGCTGAAGCGGCTCGAGAAGCTGCTCGCCGCGCGGAACATCACGATGGATTTGGATAGCCGCGCCAAGAACGAGCTAGCGAAGCGCGGTTACGATCCGGCATGGGGCGCACGTCCGCTAAAGCGTGTCATCCAGAAGGACATCCAGGACCCGTTCGCGCGCCTCATTCTTGAGGGTCGCGTGAAGGACGGAGATCGCGTCAACGTCACCTTCGACGGCAACGATTTCCTCTTCAACGGTGCCAGCCACAAAGCGGCTGCCTGAGCGCGTCAAACGTCGGTCCCACTCAGGTAGGAACAAAAAGGGCGGAGCACGCCGCTCCGCCCTTCGTCGTTTTTCCCGCACCCGTTATGGGTGCGTGTTCTCGTTGTCGTCGGTGGCGCGCTCGACAGCGCCAGCGGCTTCATTGGTTGCGCCTTCAACGGCTTCGCCAGCTTCATTGGCGGCGGCGCCGATTTCTTCGCCGGCGTTCTCAAGCGCTTGGCCGGTTTCTTCGGCGGCTTGATTCACATCTTGCTCGGCGGCGTTTTGATCGGCCTCAGTGCAAGAAACCAGTCCGAGCGTCGCGGCAGCCGCGAGCGCAATCAGCAATCTCATCCTCATCTCCGTATCGTTTTCGTTGGCCGCCCTCAGCGCGCCGACGCTAGCAGAGCCACCGCGAACGAGTACCCGCAAAAACGCTCAAGTTCAGCGAACCGAATGCATGGAACCTTTTCGCGAGCCATGCATTTTGTGAGGTTGATGCGGGCGCTCAATCCAAAAACGTGGCTCACTCTCGCACGGCGAGAGATCGTGCCGATCGCGATTTTTCTTGGCATCGCGTTGCCGGTGCTGGGCTTTATCGAGATCGCCGACGAAGTCAGCGAAGGTGAAGGCGAAGTCCGCTGGTTTGACGAGGGCCTCCTGTTCGCGCTTCGCACCAGCGATCCAGCCGATCCAATTGGTCCACGTTGGTTCGAATCCTCCGTCATGGACATCACCGCGCTCGGCGGCTTTGCCGTGCTGGCGCTCGTGACGCTATTTGCGGTGGGCTATCTGCTGGTGGTCAACAAGTGGGCCGACGCGCTTATGTTGTTGGCCGCCACGATTGGCGGCACCGCGATCAGCGAAGGCTTGAAAGTCGGCTTCAATCGGCCGCGTCCGGATCTCGTCGCGCACATCGTCGAAACCACCAGCATGAGCTTTCCGAGCGGCCACGCCATGCTCTCGGCGGTCACGTATCTGACGCTTGGCGCCTTGATCGCGCGCACGCAGGAGCGGCGCAGCTTGCGCGGCTATGTGCTCGGCGCGGCCATCGTGTTGACGCTGCTCATTGGCGCCAGCCGCGTTTATCTTGGCGTCCACTGGCCGACGGACGTTCTGGCCGGCTGGTGTCTCGGCGCGGCGTGGGCGCTTGTGTGCTGGGTTGCCGCCACTTGGCTGACGCGGGAGAAGACGCCTACACTGGAGGCATGAGCATCCGTCCAGGTGATGAGACCCCTCCAGTGTGCGCAGACGAACAACACGCCGTTATGATCACGCTCGAGCCGAAGCCGCGCGATCTTGGCGACAATTTCATGGTTCGCCGCGCGCTGCCGGCGATTGAAAAGCGGATGGTCGGTCCGTTCATTTTCTGGGACGAGTTCGGCCCGGGACATTTCCCTGTCGGCAAAGGCCTCGACGTGCGCCCGCATCCGCACATCAACCTGGCGACTGTGACGTATCTGTTCGACGGCGAGATTTTTCATCGCGACACGCTGGGTTCGGCGCAAGCGATCAGGCCGGGCGACGTCAATTGGATGAACGCCGGCCGCGGCATCGCGCACTCTGAGCGTACGCGTGAAGAGCTGCGCGCCACGGGTTCGCCGATCGGCGGCATTCAGTCTTGGGTGGCGCTGCCGGAAGCGCACGAAGAAAGCGAGCCGTTCTTCAAACACCACGCCATCGCCGAGCTGCCGGTGATCGAGGAAGGCGGCAAGATCGTGCGCGTGGTCGCAGGATCGCTCTACGGCAAAGCGTCGCCGGTGAAGACCTACTCGGAAATGTTTTACGCCGACGCGCAATTGGGGGCGGGCGCCACGCTGCCGCTCGGCGCCGAGCACGAAGAGCGCGGCCTCTATCTCACCGCCGGCGAAATCGAGATCTCAGGCGATCGCTTCGAGAAGGGGCGCTTGCTTGTGTTTCGCCCCGGCGACGCGGTGACGATCAAGGCGCTCACACCTGCGCGCTTCATGCTGCTCGGCGGCGCGAACCTTGGTCCGCGTCATATCTGGTGGAATTTCGTGTCGTCACGTAAAGAGCGGATCGAGCAAGCCAAGGAAGATTGGCGCGCCGGCCGCTTCGGCACGGTGCCGGGCGACGACAAGGAATTTATCCCACTGCCGGATCACTGAGCGCAGCTGCTTAGATGAGGCCCCACTCGGGGCCAGCGCTTCCGATCACGGCGGTGCCGGACACGACAAGCCCGTTCATCGTCCAGATCGCGACTTGGCCGCTCACGTCATTGCGCCAGAGAATGTCGTCGCGCCCGTCGCCGTTGTAGTCGCCGACGCTGCTGACGCTCCATTGTGTACTCGCCGCGCCGATCGCGCCCGTCGAACTCGCGACTTCGCCGTTCATCAACCAGATCGCGGCTAGGCCGTCATCGCGCCGCCAGAGAATGTCCGCGCGGCCATCACCGTTGAAATCACCGGCGCCTTCGATAGTCCAATCCGTGCCAATGGCGCCGACAATTGCGGAGCCGGTTTGCGTCGCGCCATTGGTTTCCCAGATCGCCGCGAGGCCATCGTCGCGGCGCCAGAGAATGTCGTCGAAGCCGTCGCCGTCGAAGTCCGCGGTCACCGCGATCGTCCACTCGGCGCCGGCGACACCTATGACGTTCTGCGATGACATCGTGGCGCCGTTCATTGTCCAGATCGCGACTTGTCCGGTCGTCTCATTGCGCCAAAGGAAGTCGTCGCGCCCGTCGCGGTTGAAGTCGCCAAGCGCAGCAATTTCCCAATCGAGCGGTGCGCCGCCAACGAATGCGCCCGCTGCGGATGAGCCGTCGCCCCAGATGTAAACCAGGCCATCGTCTCGCCGCCACACGATGTCATCGCGCCCATCGCCGGACAAATCTCCAGTGCCCTCTATGCTCCATTCGGCGCCGACGCTGCCGATCAGAGCGCTGCCGGTTTGCGTGGCGCCGTTGGTGGTCCACGTCGCGGTTAAGCCATCGCTGCGGCGCCAGAGGAGATCACTCGTGCCATCGCCCGAAAACGTGCGCTGCGCGTTGTCGAGATGGACCGTGCGATCGCTGAATTGCAGCGCTTCGACACGCACGACGGAATCCGTTCCTTCAACGCCAGAAGTTACGTTCCACGTGCCATCCGGATTGCGCGACCACGAGGCGGAAGTCGAGGCGCCGATGTAAACCGACGTGTCGAAGCCCGTGCCGCCGTCCAGCACGTCATTGCCCGCTTGTCCGTACATCGCGTCATTGCCGGCACCGCCGTTCAATGTATCGGCGACGTCTTCAGCGCCGAGGCCGGGCGTGAGCCGCCAAATCGTGCCGCCGATGCCGATGGCGTACATCGCGCCGTTGCTGCCGCTGACAAAGTCGACCACTGAACCGGGCGCGGGGCCGGAGAGCTGCACGTTGCGCCGCGTGACATCGACGGCGGCGCCGTCGTCCACCGAAAGCGTGAAAAGTGCGCCGGAGCCGAAATCCGCGAACACATATTGGCCAACGAACCCAGCTTGTGGGCCGACATAGATATCGCCGCCGGTGACAGTCGTGCCGATGCCGCGCGCATAATCGTAGATCGGCAGAATGAGCGAAGGATCGCCCGGCTGCGGCGCTGGCGGCGCGGCTGGATTGAAGGGCAAGTTGCCCTCCATAATGCGCCAGCCGAAATTGAGACCGCCCACGCCGTCGGCGATGTAGTCGATCTCTTCGCGCGCGCCTTGCCCGACATCGCCGATATAGAGATCGCCATTGCGTGGATCGAACGCCGCGCGCCACGGATTGCGCAGGCCGTAAGCCCAAATCTCGTCCGCACCTGTTACGCCGACGAACGGGTTGTCATCCGGGATGCCGTAGTTGCGGTTTGGATCTGCGGGGAAGTCATCGCCGTTGACATCGATGCGCAGAATTTTGCCAAGCAACGAGCTGGTGTTCTGCGCGTTGTTGTTCGGGTCGCCGCTGCCGCCGCCATCGCCTGTGGTGATGTAGAGGTAGCCATCGGTCGGCGAGAAGCCGATCCAGCCGCCGTTGTGATTGCTCTCGTTGTTACCCTTCGGAATGTCGATGATGACGCTGAATGTCGTTTCCGAAGTCGGCGGATTACTGCCGGCAGCGCGATGATACTCGCGCACTTGCAGATCGCCGGCGGTATCGGTGACGAAAACGAAGTAGCGGCCGTTGGTCTGGTAGTCGGGGTGGAAGGCGATGCCGAGCAGGCCGCGCTCGCCAACGCTTGAGAACTGATCCTGCGGAATATCAAGGAAGGTCGTGCGCGCGCCGGTGGCCTCATCAATCCGCCAGATCACGCCGCTCGCCTTTTCGACCACGTAGAGAAAGCCTGGATCAGCCGGCGTGATCGCCGCGCCGACAGGCTGCGAAAGCCCGGTTACGAAGGATGTGGATGTGATGGTGCTCGTCGCGCCGGCGCTGTGGCCGTAGATTGTATCGTTGCCGTCGCCGCCGTTTAGCGTGTCGGCGCCGCCATTGCCGATCAGCGTGTCGGCGTCAGCGCCGCCATTGAGGGTGTTGGCGGTCTGATCGCCAGTGAACGTCGGCATGGCGGCTCCTGTGTCTGCGGCGCTAATATAGAGCGGCGGAGACTGGGGGCGAGGCGATATTCACTTCATTGCGCAAGCGTCAGATAATGCCCCACTCAGCGCCGACCGAGCCCGTCACGCCGGTGCTGGTGACGGTGAAGCCGTTCAGGGTCCAGACGGCGAGTAGGCCGTCATCGTTGCGCCAGAAGATGTCGTCGCGGCCGTCGCCATTGTAGTCGCCGACGTCGGCGACATGCCAGGTTGTGCCAACGCCGCCGATGAGGCCGGAGGCGAGCAGGCCGGAATTGTTCATTTCCCAGATCGCCATCAGGCCGTCATCGCGCTGCCAGAGAATGTCGGCGTAACCGTCGCCGTTGAAGTCGCCGCTGCCGCTGGCAGTCCATTCAGCGCCGACGGAGCCGACGATTGAGCTGCCGGTGACGCCGCTGCCATCCGTGTTCCAGATTGCCATCAGGCCATCGTCGCGGCGCCAGAGAATATCGTCACGGCCATCGCCGCTGAAGTCGGCGACGGTTTGGATGCTCCACTCAGCGCCGGCGGCGCCGATAGCGGCTTGGTTGGTGACGGTGGAGCCGTTCAAGGTCCAGATCGCGACCTGGCCGGTGGTCGGGTTACGCCAGAGGAAATCATCGCGGCCATCGAAATTGAAATCGCCGACGCCTTGGATGTCCCACGCGGTGGAAGCCGCCGCGACGAACACGGCGCCGGCGCTTGACGCGTTGTTCCAGAGATAGACGAGGCCGTCATTGCGATGCCAAAGAATGTCGTCGCGTCCGTCGCCGCTGAAATCGCCCGTGCCTTGGATGCTCCATTCATTGCCGACGCTGCCGAGCAGCGTGCCGCCAATCTGGGCCGTGCCGCTCATCGCCCAGGTGGCGGTGAGACCGTCGTTGCGGAGCCACAGAATATCTGACGTGCCATCAGCTGAGAACGTCTGCTGCGCGTTGTCGAGCACCACGTCACGGTTGGTGAAATCGAGAACTTCGACGCTGGTCAGTGCGTCGTTGCCTTCGCCCGTGACAGTCCACGTGCCGTTCGGATTGCGTGTCCACGTCGCTGACGTTGAGGCGATGGAGTAGACAGACGTATCCACCCCCTCGCCACCGTTTATCGCGTCGTGACCTGCGTTGCCTGTCAGCCGATTCGCGACGGTGTTACCGGTGATCGTATCGTTGCCCGCGCCGCCGATGGCGTTCTCGATCGTGACGCCGCGCGCGATTGAGATGTTGCCGATCATCGGGCCGGTGGAATGCCCGCCTGCGCTTGAGAACGATTCTGGCCTCAGATCGATTTCTGATTCCGAACCGTATCCCGAGAGATCGATCGTATCGTTCCCACCCGCATCCCAAATGCAGAAAATCGCGCCTTGCGTACTTGAGGTGAGAGAGAACGTGCCGATGCCGGTGTTCGAGTGAAACCCATAAACCGTGTCGCCAGTGCGCGTTGTCATATTCGCGCCGAACAAGCGCTGCGCTGCCGCAATGTCGAACATCTGCGGCGAGGTTACCCAGTATTCGCCGTACGAGGCGCCGGTGTGGGTTTCGCTGAAATAGCTCTGCACGGTGAACTGGCGCGTGTCCTGCCAGAAATCGGCATCGAGATTGTACGTGACGCCGCTTTGCGCGCCGCCGTCATAGTCGCTCGGATGCAGGAGGCCGAATGTGTGGCCGATCTCGTGCAGCAGAATTTGCGCGCCGCGTTGCAGGTCGCGCGGATTGGCGTCGTAGTCGCGGGAGATGTTCACCCAGACATCGCCATTGACGAACGCAGGGTCCATCCCGCCGGGCGCCGGCAGATAGGCGAAGGCGGAGAATTGCGCTGGGCCGGTGACGAAATTGCCGAACAGCATGGTAGCGTTGTTGGTGTAGCCAGTGCCGACGCGCACGAAGGTGATGTTGGCCACCTCCGACCAGCGCTGCAGCAATTGCTCGGTGACTTCGATCTGGATCGCATTGAATTGCTGGAAGCCGCTGACGCCCGTTCCGGGCGGCGGCGCGCCGCTTTCGCGGAAGCCGTAGGTAATGGTGACAGGCGTGCCGAGCGTGGTGTTCCAAACATTGCCGCCGCGATTGAGCTGCACGGCGCCCTGGTCCCAGCTGAAATAGGGCAGCCCGTTGGGAGCCACACCGGTCGTGGGCGTTTGGAATTCCTGTTCGCCGCCCTGGCTCGGCGCCCACGCTTGAAGTCTCGGCATCCCAAATCTCCCTGCCCGTAACGCTAGTCAGCACCGCGTGAGGCGCCGACCCTGATTGCGACGAGACGCAGGGCAGATCACGCACTGGTGACCTTTTGCAGAGAAGCGCAGAAAGGGGCTTGAGCCGGACCCTGGGTCTGGCCGGCAGAGTGATCCCCGTTCGAGGAAGGTGATGAAGCCAAACGTGTTCCAGGAGACGGCAGCGGCCGTGGCGAAGCGCTTCGGCGTCTCCGTCAAAGCGCTGCGCGTTTACGAGGACGCGGGGCTTTTGAAGCCGGCGCGGACGGTGGCTGGTTGGCGCATCTATCGCCAGCCGGAGATCGAGCAGCTCTCCGCCATTCTGGCGTTGAAGCAGCTTGGCCTGCCGCTGAAACGCATCGGCGAGCTCTTACGAGGCTCCGGCGATCTTGCTGCGGCGTTGGCGCTGCAGGAAGCGGCGCTGGAGGATGCACGCGCCGAGACGGAGGAGGCGTTGCGCCTCATCCGTGCTGCGCGCGCGAAGCTCAAGGGCCAACAGCGCCTCTCCCCGGATGAGTTAGGAAAGCTCGTTAGGAGTACGGCAGTGTCCGAATTTAAGTGGAACGACAAAATGGAGGCGTTGGCGCAGCGGCACTACACGCCTGAGCAATTGGCGGAAATTCGCTCGCGCGGATTTACGCCGGAGGATCAAAAGCGTGTTGGTGAAGCGTGGGCGCAAATCTACGCCGACATCGACGCGCTTGGACCTGATCCCGATCCGACGACGCCGCAAGCGCTTGATATTGGCCGCCGCGCGCAAGCGCTGATCCAAGAATTCACGCAAGGCGATCCGGCGCTGTTCAAAGCCGCGGGCGCGATGAACCGTGATGCGATGGCCGATCCTGAGCTATCGCAGCAAATGCCAACGACGCCCGCGCATTGGCAATTCATGGGCCGCGTGTTCGCGGAACTGAAGAAGTGAGCTAACGGCATGCAGGGTTCTCGCTGAACGCGAGGCCCAGCATGACGCACACGTCATTTACGCTCCCCGTTGCGCGTTTGTTGTTTCGGTGAAACAGTGGTCTCTGGTCTGGAAAGACCAGCATAAGCGAGAAGCGGCGCCCGCCGCTGGCGCCGCCCCAACCCCACAGTGGGAAACAAGGGAGTGTGCGCCATGCCTGAAAGCAAATCTGCAAACGTGGTGAGGGCTATTGCCGTCGTCGGTCCGACCGGAGCGGGCAAGACGGCGTTGATCCAAGCTCTGGCTTCAGCCGCTTCGGGTGGCGCGGGAATTTCCCCGGCCGCGGCAGGCCAATCCACCGAAACCAACTTCACCGCTATCGATTTCATGGGCGATCACTACGCCCTCATAGACGCGCCAGGCGCCGTCGATTTCCTCGCAGACGCTGACTTCGCGCTACCGGCCGTCGATCTCGCCATCGTTGTCGCCGATCCTGATCCGGATAAGGCCGTTCTGGTTCAACCTTTCCTCAGAGCGCTTGAAGATCTGCAGATCCCGCGGGCGCTGTTCATCAACAAGATCGAAACCGCGCGCGGCAGAATTCGCGATCTGCTCGAAGCGTTGCAGCCCGTCTCCAACACGCCGCTTGTCGCGCGCCAGATTCCGATCTGGGAAGGCGAGAAGGTCACCGGCTTTGTCGATCTCGCGTTGGAGCGCGCGTACCGATATCAGCCGGGTAAGCCGTCTGAGATTATCGACATCCCGAAGGACTTGGCAGAACGCGAAACCGAGGCGCGGTTTCACCTGCTTGAGCAGCTCGCCGATTTCGATGACGAGCTGATGGAGAAGCTGCTCTCCGACGTCACGCCGGATCGCGACACGGTGTTCCGCGACCTCGTCAACGAAACGCGCGACGGCCTGATCGCGCCAGTGTTCTTTGGCTCCACCGCCAACGGCAACGGCGTGCGCCGGCTGCTGAAGGCGCTCCGCCACGATACGCCGGAGCCGAAATACGCCGCGGCGCGTTTGGGCCTCTCCGGCAATGGCGCGTACGTGATGAAAATCTCGCATGCTGGCCAGGCAGGTAAGTTGGCGTACGCGCGCGTGTTCGGCGCGGCGCTGAACGACAGCGATCAAGTCACGCTGAGCGATGGATCGTCGCAACGCCCCGGCGCGCTCTTTGCTGTCAGCGGCTCGCAGACCAAGAAAGTCTCGCGTGTGCCTGAAGGCGATGTCGCCGCCATCGGTAAGCTCGATCCGGTCGCGGCGGGCGATCTGCTCGGCGCGGGCGGGGCGCAGAAGATCAAGATCAACTTCAAGAAGCGCTTCCCCGTCTATCAGCTCGCGATCGCGACGAAGGATCGGAAGGACGACGTCCGTCTCTCGGGCGCCTTGCAGAAGCTGGTTGAGGAAGATGCGGGGCTGAACGTTGTCCACGATCAGACGACGCACGAAATCCTGCTGCAGGGGCAGGGCGAGCCGCATTTGCGCTCCGTGCTCGATCGCTTGAAGGCGCGCTTCAATGTTGAAGTCTCCACCGCGCCGCCATCGACGCCTTACAAGGAAAGTCTCCGCGGCAACGTAGAAGTGCGCGGCCGTCACAAGAAGCAGACCGGCGGCCACGGCCAGTTTGGCGATTGCGTCATCCAAGTACGACCATTGCCGCGCGGCGAGGGCTTTCAGTTCGTTGACAAAATCACTGGTGGCGCCATTCCGCGGCAGTGGATTCCGGCTGTCGAAGCTGGCGTGAAAGATGCGATGAGCAAAGGCGCCATCGGATTTCCGGTCGTTGACGTCGCTGTTACGCTGATCGACGGCTCGTTCCACGCCGTGGATTCAAGCGAGCACTCGTTCCAGCAGGCGGGTCGCATCGGCATGGTGGAAGCCATGGAGAAGTGCGGCTCTGTGTTGCTTGAGCCGGTTGAGAAGCTCTCGATCTACACGCCCAGCAGCGGTACGCCGAAGATCAACTCGGCGGTGTCGGCGCATAACGGGCAGATCTTGGGCTTTGAGCCGCGCGAAGGCTGGCCGGGCTGGGATCGTGTCGATGTGTATCTGCCGCATAGCGAGCGGCAGAGCTTCATCATCGAACTGCGCTCTCTAACGCAGGGCTTGGCGACCTTTGAAGCCGAGTTCGATCACATGGTCGAAGTCAGTGGGCGTCGTGCCGATGAAGTCGCGAAGAGGGCGCAAGCGAGCGCGTGAGGATGCGCCGGCGCCCGCGCGAAGCGTGAGCTCCGGCGGCGGACGGTTATGATTATATGGGGCGCCGGCGTCCCGCCGGCATACGGTGCTTAAGCTTGCGCAAGCGGCGCGTGCTGAGACGAAGTTGCCGGCGAGGGCGCCGGCGCTCCATATCCGAGGGCGCTTAGGAACTATCGAGTGTGGGTTGAGAGTGAAGCGCGAGCGCGGAGGCAAGCGCTTCCGCGACCGGCGCGGCGATCACAAGCCCTCGCGCGCGCAGGCCTTTGCGGATGCGCTTTAGGAAATAGGCGATGGCGCGTTCAGGGTCTTGGAGCGCGTCGAGCAGCGCGAAGACGCGGTCGATGATGTGCGCTTTGCGGGCGCGGATGTTGGCGCGTTTGTAGAAGAGATGTCCGCGCGAGTGCGCGACGCGAAAGCCGCGTGGCGCCGATGCCGGGCGCGGCGGCTGTCTCCTTGGGGGCGGACCGAAGCGGGCGACCGCGTGGAGGAAGAGCGTGCTTTCGACGGCGCGCTCGGCGATGCGCAACACGTCGCGCAATTTTCGGCTCTGGCCGCTGAAGCCGTAGCGGGCGATGAGGCCGAACACCCAACACACAAATCGCAGCGCCGAAGCGGTGAACGCTTCGACGCGGGTTTCAGTCAGGAGGGGCGGCAGATGCTTCAAGGCGCGGCAAGTTTACGGCCTGCGCAAGCCCCACCGGATTGATTTGTGCGAGGGCGTTTGTTTTCAATGGATTGGTTGGAGAAATTGCAGGATTGAGGCGGTGTCTATCCGGCGACCCGGCTGATTCAACTCAGCACCAATTGCGTCTGGATCACGAGCGCGACGGCTTTGCCGTCTTCGCTCGTGATCTTGGTCTGCCAGACGCCGGTGCGTTTGCCGGAATGAACCGGCGTCGCTTCGGCGGTGACGGTGGTGTTCACCTTCGCCGCGCTCAAGAAGTTCGTCTTGCTCTCAAGCGTGGTCGTGCCGCGTGAACCGTCGGGCAGTGAAAGAAACGCGCCGACGGCGCCAAGCGAATCCGCCAGCGCCATCACCGCGCCGCCATGCAGCGTGCCGCCCGAGGTGCAGAGCTCCGGTCGCACCAGCAATTTGCCAACGACGCGCTCGGTCGATGCTTCGATGATCTCCACGCCAAGCGTCTTGGCGAACGGAATGAGCGAGGTGTCGAATGTCATGACGCGGTTTCCTTCGGCCGAAGTGAGAGACGGCGTTTGTCATACGCCGCCCACAGGCAAGCGGCGATAATCAATGCCGCGCCTAGATAAATCTGCACGCGCGGCGTCTCGTGGAAAATCACAAAGCCGATGACGCTGGCATAGATCAGCTCAGTATAGTGGATCGGCGCCAATTGCTGCGCCTCCGCGCGCGCATAGGCCTGCGCCATCAGATACATGAATACAGCCGCCAGCGCGCCAAGCTGGAAGAACCAATACCAACCATTGAGCGCGAGCGCAGGCTGGGCCTGTCCGGTCGTGCTGAAGATCAGGAAGAACGCCGGCAGCGCCAGGATCATGCCGGGCACGACGCTTGTCATCAGGCTGACGATGACCGGCACGTCCTTCTGTGAACGCTCGCGCAGCAGAACCATGGCGACGGAGAAGAACGTAGCGGCCACGAACGCGGCGATGACGCCAAGATCATGGTTTGGCGATTGCTCTTCGCTCGGCGCGCCCTGCATGGCGACGATGACGCCGCCAAATCCAACCAGCGCGCAGATCACGCTCGTCGGCCGGATGCGCTCTTTCAGGATGAGCGCCGCCACGAATGGCGCGAGCAGGGGATAAATGAACGAAAGCGTCACCGCCTCCGCCAACGGCAACACCGAGAGCGACCAGAAGAACGTCACCGCGCATGTCGCGATAACAAAGCCGCGCAAGCCATGCGCGCGCCACATCTCGCCTGTGATGCTGGGATGGCCGGCGCGCCACCAGATGAGCGCTGAGAAAAGTGCGCCAAACAGATAGCGCCCGAACGCGACCACCAGCACGTTGTTGGTTTCGGCGAGGTGCTTGATCGTCGCGTCCATGCACGAACCGGCGATGATCGCCAGTGTCAGCACCAGCGCCGGCGGCAGACGCGCAAACATGAAAACTCCCCGCGCGCCTTTTGGCGCACGGGGAGTCCGATCGCAATGCGATTTCGACGCGTGTTACGGCGTGGTCGTCGCCGGCGGCGTGGTGGTTTCGCCAGCCGGTGCGCCGTTCGTCGTTTCATCGAGCGCTTCGCCGGCTTCTTCCGCCGGGCCTTGGCCCAGATCGGTCGTGCCGGTCGTGGATTGTTCGTAGTTGGTGTCGGCGGCTTCGCCGGCTTCTTCGTTCGGGCCTTGGCTGCAGGCGACTACGCCCAGCAAACCAACGGCGGCGGTCGCGCCCAGCAATGACTTCAGCATCAATGTTTCTCCTGAGTGTCCCAAGTTGTTGGGCGGCGTTTGCCGCCGGGGTTCTCAACGTTTCGCCCCAAACACGGTTCCTGAAAAGGTTGCGGCGCCGGCGGCGAGGTCGCGTGGCGCCGCTGTCGTTTGCGCGCTCAGTCCAGCATGGCGCGCATCCGGTGTTCGTTACGGATTGGTGCTGGAGTTGCCGTCGGTTGCGTCGTTGATCGCATCGGCGGCGTCGTTGTTCTCGGTGCCGGTGGCTTGGTCAATGCCTTCGCCGGCGCGCTCGAGTGCGCCGTCGCCAAGGTTTTCTTCGCCTTGCGTCGCTTCTTCGATGGCGGAATCCATGTTTTCACCAGCCTTCTCGGCGCTGCCATCGCAGGCGGCCAAGCTCAGCATGGCGGCCGCCGCGGCGGCGGTAGCGAGTGTCTTGAGCATAAGTCGTCTCCTAAATGCGCGCCCGTGGAGCGGGTCGGCAAAGCGGAAACACTTAAGTGCATGACAGGTTCCTAGGCCGGAACGCTGGCGTTGCGGCGCCCCGGCGCTATAAGCGGGCCAACGAGGGAACAATGTCGGCGCAACTTACGGAAGACCAAGAACTCATCGGCGAAACCGCGCGCAGCTTCGCGCAGGAGAAGCTCCGCCCCAACGCCGCGCGCTGGGAAGAAGAGGGGCTCGATCGCGATGTGCTGAAGGAGCTCGCTGGCTTGGGTTTTGCCGGCATTTATGTGGGCGAAGAGCATGGCGGCTCGGCGCTGACGCGCCTCGATGCGGCGCTGATTTTTGAAGAACTCTCGCGCGGCTGCATCGCCACGTCGGCGTTTCTGTCCATTCACAACATGTGCGCGTGGATGATCGATAGCTTCGGTAACGCCGAGCAGCGCGCGCAATGGCTGCCGCAACTGACGACGATGGAGAAGATCGCGTCCTACTGCCTCACTGAACCTGGCTCAGGTTCGGACGCCGGCGCGCTCCGCACGACGGCGCGGCCCGACGGCAATTCGCAATACGCCATCAACGGCTCGAAGGCGTTCATCTCCGGCGCCGGCTTCTCCGATCTCTACGTTCTGATGTGCCGCACGGGTGAAGATGGGCCTAAGGGCGTCTCGACTGTGTTGGTGCCGGATGGAACCAAGGGCCTCAGCTTCGGCAAGAATGAAGACAAGATGGGCTGGCGCGCGCAGCCCACGGCGATCGTGAACTTCGAAGATTGTCACGTGCCGGTTGAGAACCGCATCGGCCCCGAAGGCGAGGGTTTCAAGTACGCGATGAAGGGCCTCGATGGCGGGCGCCTCAACATCGCCGCCTGCGCGCTCGGCGGCGCCCAAGACGCGCTCGATCGCGCGCTTGCTTACGTCAAAGAGCGCAAACAGTTCGGCAAGCGCATCGCTGATTTCCAGAACACCCAGTTCGTGCTCGCCGATATGGAAACGGAACTCGCGGCGTCGCGCGCGCTTCTACACGCCGCGGCGCGCAAGCTCGACGCAAAGGCGCCGGACGCGACGAAGTATTGCGCCATGGCCAAGCGCTTCGTCACCGACACGGCCTTCAAGGTCGCCGACCAGGCGCTGCAGCTGCACGGCGGCTACGGTTACCTGGCGGATTACGAAGTCGAGCGCATCGTGCGCGATCTCCGCGTGCACCGTATTCTCGAAGGTACGAACGAGATCATGCGCGTCATCGTTTCGCGCGAAATGCTCAAGGAATGAGCCGAGACACCAAGGCCGAAACGCGCGCGATCAACACGATCCTCTGGCAGGATTGGGATCCGATCGGCTGCGGCGTGCCGGAGGACGAGTACGAGTCTTACGTCTGGCCGGTGTACCAGCTTTTGCTCGACGGCGCGCCACGCGAAGCTGTCGCCAACTATCTGCGCGAGACGGCGGATCAAGTGATCACCGTCTCCGTGCCTGAAAATCGCCTCCAGTTGGTCGTTGATAAGCTGATGGCGCTGGGCGTTAAGCCGGGGAGTGCTGAAACATGATCATTCGCGCGATATTCGTTGGGTTTCTGCTTTGGCTCGCCGTGGCGGCCGCGTTCCGGTTCGGCGGCCAGTATTTCTTCCTGCCGGATGAGTCGCTGCGGCTGATCACCTTCCTCTCCGCGCCAGTGATCGGCCTCGTGCTCGGCTTCATCTGTCTCAAGCTTCTCGGTGAAGCGTCGGGCGATGAGGGCGAAGCGGCGATCGGTTTGGCGTTGCCAGTGCTGTTGCTCAACGGCTTTCTCACGCACGAATTCCCGAACGCCTTTCCGAACTTGGATGTGACGCTCGACGCGACGTTCGGCGCTTGGTCGCTGCTGTTCGGCGCCTCGATCTTGTTTATGGGCCTTTGGACCACCAAGCTCGCGCCGCAGGACGAGCGCGTATGAACCGTCGCGATGTATTGCTGGGCGCGGCGGCGCTGGCGGGGTGTGCGGGCGTGAACGATTTGAGTGATAATTCCGCCAGACGGCCGATCGTCATCGCGCACCGTGGCGCCAGCGCTTATCGGCCCGAGCACACGCTCGCGAGCTATACCCTGGCGATCGAGCAGGGCGCGGATTTCATCGAGCCGGATTTGGTGATGACGAAGGATCACGTCCTCGTATGCCGCCACGAGAATGAAATCTCGCAAACCACCAACGTCGCCGATCACCCCGAGTTCGCGGATCGGCGCAAAGCCAAGACAGTCGATGGCGTCGAAGCGCTCGGCTGGTGGGTTGAAGATTTCACGCTGGCGGAGCTGAAAACGCTGCGTTGCCGCGAACGCATCCCGCAACTGCGTCCCAACAACACGCCGTACAATGACTTCTACGAGATTCCGACGTTCGCCGAAGCGCTGGCGCTGGCGCAGCAGTACAGCAAGGGCATCTATCCCGAACTCAAGCACCCGACCTTCCTCCGAGAGCAGGGCGCTGATCCAGTGCCTGCGTTTATCGCGGCCGTGAACGAAGCAGGCGGCCAGAGCGCCGCCAATATGATGTACGTTCAGTGCTTCGAGGTTGGCGCCATTCGCACACTGGCGCAGATGTCATCGATCCGCTGGCTGTGCGTACAGCTTGTCTCCGCTGAGGGCGGGCCTTGGGATCAGCGCGGCACGACTTACGCCGACATGATTGTCGGCGACGGTCTGCAGCGCATCCGCGAATACGCTGTCGGCCTTGGTGCGGAAAAATCTCTGATCATCCCGCGCGATGCTAGCAACAATCTCACCTCACCGACGGATTTGGTCGCGCGCGCACACGCCGCGAACATGCTCGTGCATCCGTGGACGTTCAGGCCGGAGAACTTCTTCCTGCCTGCTTCGCTGCGTACCGGCCAGGTTGCGGCGGATTATCAGCTGCAGCACGGCAATCTCGATGCGGAGCTGCGTGCGTTCTACGCGGCAGGCGTCGATGGCGTGTTCAGCGACGATCCGGCTGCTGCGGTGGCGGCGCTGCAGAACTAACGCTTACAAGTTGGAGCGCGCGCCTTCAGGCGCGCGGCGTTGCACAAAAAGAAAACGCGGGCCTGAAGGCCCGCGCTCCAACTTTCTTCTCTCGCGAGAACTTACGCCACGCGGCGCAGCATGTTGCGGTTCAAGATTGGCGCTTGCGCTTCAAGGATGTCCTTCAGCACGCGCTCGCGCGTCTGCTCTTCCTTAATCGTCAGCAGATGGATCTCGCGCGCGCCGAGGTTCTCGGCCGCTTGCCACATGTCGTGACGCGCCAGCGTCGTGGAGAAGTCCGCGGTCTGCGCCGCGAACAAGCAGATTGGGCCGCCCCAATCTTGCGACGGCTGATCGTGCGGCTTCACGAACATGTAAACGCCGCCAACCGCCTCCCAATCGCGTTGCGCGCGCGCGATCTCGAACTCGAACCAGCGACCACTGCCACCTTGCCAATTGAACGTATTCACGCGCCCCTCCGGGAAACCATCTCAGAGGAATCTAAAGTGAGTCGGCGGGCGTGAAAGTCAGGGCGCGGGATCGATGCTTACGGATTGGACATCCGCCGCGTCGAAGAAGGCCGGCCAGAAATGTTCCATCGCAGCGGCTTGGCGCTCGGTATTATCGGGCCGATCTATTGGAACTACACGCAAATCCACGCGCGCGAGGTCCGGCGGGCCATTCGGCGAAGCGCCCCGCCAACCTGCATAATTCGCATCCGGAACATACAATGAGAATCCCTGTGGATTGTGTTCGAGCAGATCGGACATCAGCACGAGGCGCCGGCGCGGGATTTCCGCGCCGAACTCCGGATCAGCCGCCACCGCGCGCAGCGCTGCAACGATCGGTGACGCTCGCTGCGGGCCGCCTGAGCTTGCGCTGCGCAGCGCGCTCTCCAGCGCTTCCGCGAAATCCTCGTCCCACGCGGCTTGCACCATGCGTGCGTTTTCAAACAGCGGATTGGTTTGCTCTGGCGGGCGCGGCAGGCAACGCGAGAACAGGATCGAAGGCTCCTGCGGCCGGCGCACATTGATGCGCATGATCGTTAGCCGGTCGTATTGCGCGAGGCGCGCGCGCTCTTGCGCCAACACCGCGCGCAGCTTGCGCCGGTGACGCGCTTCGAGGCGGTCAGTGGAATCCACCAGCACAATGGTGTGTGCGCCAAGCGGCGCATCTGTGCGGCAGAGCGTTTCCGCATCCGTCGGCGGCGCGCGCAACATAAGAGCCGCGCCCGCCAATCCGCCGAGCACCGCCAGCGCCAGCACGATTAGCACAATGCCAAGCGCATTGCGTCCGCTCGCGCCGCGCCGGCGCGTCAAGCTGCGCCGCCTGTGCTGTGGCGGTTGGTGGCTTCGTCCAGCTCGGTCAGCAATTCTTCCAATGAGCGCGCTGATTGGGTCTGCGCTTCGGCGAGCCTGGCCCGCGCCTCGTCAATCATCGCAGCCGCGCCGCCCAGCGCATCGAGCGCGGGGCCTGCCGCTGGCGGCGGCGCGCTGAAATAGCTTGGCGCTGGCGACGTGCGCGCTGCCGCGTTTTCTTGCCGATAGATATGCACGGCGCTCGCCGCGGCGTCGTCCAGCGCGCGCGCCTGGGCGTCGAGGGCTTCCATCTTCAGCGCGGCGGCGTCGAACGCCTTGTTCATGGCTTCGAACTCAGTGCGCATCTTTTCCATGCGCGCCGACAATGCCGCCTTCGCTGTGTTGATCGGCGCTTCGAGTTCGAGCCGCGCGTCGGCGCGGAAATCCGAGAGCGCTTCGGTGGCGGCGTTGGCGGCGCGGTCCATCTTGCCGAAGTCGGGGTAGGGATCGTCGAAGCCCGAATAGCCCTTGAGCGCCGCGAACACCCAAACGCCGGCGCCAAGCATCAGCAAGATGATGGCTTGCGGCGAGTCGAGCGCCAGCAGCGACCACAAATGGAAGCTCGCGTCGGACCCCATGTCGAGCTGGCGTCCGCTCAGCGCCGCCATTTGATCGCGCCAGTCGGCGGCGAACAGATTGAGCATCAACGCCAGCGCACCCACGAATGCGAAAGCCAAAGCGCCCAGCGTCCGCATCGGCAGCGCGCGATGCTGCAAGTAGCGCAGTCCCAAAAAGCCCGCGATAAAGCCAAGCGTCACATTCGCGCCGGACAAGCCGATCGCTGTGATCGCGCCGCCTAGCAACCCGCGCTCATCGTCTTCCGCAAAGAGTGCTGCGCTAAACAACGCTTCAAACACCGCCGCGCAGAACAACAAGCCCGACTGCAGCAGCGTTGATTTCGGATAGACCGCGCTCCGTCGCAATCCGTGCGCACGCTTGAAGGCGTCGAGTTCTTGGCGCGCTTCCGCTGCGCGCGCCGCTACGTCGCTCCAGTCTTGCGCCAGGCGGCCTGAGGTTTGACGCAACGCCAGCCGCGCATCGAGCGCCGGTCCTGCAAAGTCCTGCGGCGCCGGTGCGAGCGCACGCAATCGCCGCTCCGCATCCAATTTCGCATCATTGCGGGCTTGGTCGATGCGTGCCCGCTCCGCCGCGACAGCCTCGATCACCGCCTTCTCGGCGTCGGACAAATCCTCGGCGTCTTGGCGAGGGAGGTCTCGCGCGGCGTCCTCCCGTGCGCGCTTGCGGAGGCCGAGCTTCCTGTCGAGCGCGGACGCACTGAGGCCCTGCGGCGGCTTTGCCGCAGCGCGTTCGGCGTTGGGCTTGGTTTGCCCTCCATCCATGCGTACCCGCTCCCAGGCGCACTAAAGCGCGTCAGCGGCGCTTCTCCAAGAGCCACGCGCGGGCTACAGAGAGCCGTGAACGATCTCAAAGACTTACTGAAGCTGGCCGAGACGGCCGCGGCCGCCGCCGGCGAAGCGCTACTGGCCAACCGCGTCCAGTGGGGCGTGGTCGAGGACGTTCAGGGCCGCGAAGTGAAGATCGGCGCCGATAAACACGCCGAAGAACTCGTGCTGACCGCAATCGCCCGCGAGAGCGACTATCCGATCATCTCCGAGGAAGCGGGATGGGCGCGCGCCATGCAGCGCGGCGATCGCTTCGTCTGGGCGATCGATCCGCTGGACGGCAGCGTGAACTATCTGCGCGGCTACCCGCATTGCGCCGTTTCGATCGCGCTGCTGGATCAAGGCAAGCCGATGCTCGGCGTCGTTGATTGTTTTGTGACACGCGAGTGCTTCACCGGCGCGATCGGACTTGGCGCGTGGCTGAATGGCGCGCCGATGCGCGTCTCCACCATTGAAAATCCGGCGAAGGGCATTCTGCAAACCGGCGTGCCCTCGCGCGCCAGCGATGCCTCCATGCGGGCTTTCGAGCAGCGGCTGCGGACATGGCAGAAGGTGCGCATGATCGGTTCGGCGGCGACAGCTTTGGCCTATGTCGCGGCCGGGCGAGCCGAAGGATATCGGGAATCCGGCTCCATGATCTGGGACGTGGCCGCGGGCTGTGCGCTGGTTGAAGCCGCTGGCGGCGCAGTGAAAATTGAGGGCGAGGCGCTGGATCGTCCGCTCGAAGTCGCGGCCAGCAATGGCGCAACGCCACTTCCGGATTGATCCACGCGCCTCTCACTTTCGTAACAGAACTGCGCAAGACGACGGATTGCGCTGCTTCAGCCGTTAGCATCAGCAACTTGTTATGGAGGAACATGGCCTGGGCCATGGACAGACGCTTTGGACCTCTCCAAAGCTAAAAATGTAGCGACCAATTCATCGGGTGTGAGGGGATGCTCCGAGACGCGGTCCTTTTGGGATCAGCTCAAGCTGTTAGCGACGCATGGACCGCGCGGGCCGCATGGGCCCCGGCGGCCCTGAGCGTGCGCGGCGCGATCCTGATCGGGCCGGGCGACACCCCGCTAGACCTGATTGAGCGCGCGCCGATCTGGGATGCGCTTGATCTCTTCCGCGCAAACGGTGGCGCGATCATCCTTGTTGATCCGCCAGCCGACGGCGCCGCCAAACGCGCCGTGCTCACACGCGCGGCCGAGGCCGGCTCGAAGGCTTACGTCCTGAGCCAAGGCAAGAAGCTTCGGCGGCTGCGTCTCGACGATCTGATTGGCCGTCCGCTGGGTGAGGTGGACTTCGCCCGCATCCGCAATGTCATCGTCGGCAAGCGTGTGCTGGTGACGGGCGGCGGTGGCTCGATCGGCAGCGAACTCGCGCGCCGCATCGCCACGCTAGGCCCTGCGCGGCTGACGCTGCTCGATAGCTCCGAACACAATCTCTACGGCATCGGCCTCGAATTGCCGGACGCCGTGCAAGTTCTGGCAGACATCCGCGATGCGCACGCCATGGGCCGTTGGTTCGCGACCGAGCGTCCTGAACTCGTCTTCCACGCCGCGGCGCTGAAGCAGGTGCCGATGGTTGAGGCGTTCCCGAGCGAAGGCGTTCTCACCAACGTGCTTGGGCTGCAAAACGTCGCGGAGGCGGCGCGCAGCGTTGGCGCCGATCTCTTGTTCGTCTCCACGGATAAAGCTGTCGATCCTTCGGGCGCGATGGGCGCGTCTAAGCGCTTGGGCGAGATTTATTGCCAAGCGCTGGATCGCGCCGGCCCACAGCGCGCCGTGCCTGTGCGCCTCGGCAACGTGATGGGCTCGGCCGGATCGGTGACGCCGATTTTTGAAGCGCAGCTCGCCGATGGCGGCCCGCTCACGGTTACGGACCCAGAAGTCACGCGCTTCTTCCTCACCATCCCGCAAGCCGCGGACGCGTTGTTGCAAGCTGCTGCTGTCGGCCTGACGGCGGAGCCGCGTGGGAGTGTGCTGGTCATCGATATGGGGGAAGCGCTGCCGGTTGTTGAACTGGCGCGTGAGGTCATCCGCCTCGAAGGCCTCCGGCCAGAGATTGACGTCCCGATCACCTTCACCGGCCTTCGCCCCGGCGAAAAGCTGCACGAAGCGCTGATCGCCGCCGGCGAGTGGCGCGAGGCTGATCCGGCGCAAGGCGTGATCGCGGTCGCGTCAGAAAAGCGCGATCTGGCCGAAGTGCAGGGCGCCATGGCGGCGCTGACGGCGCTCGCCCGCGACGGCGCCAATGACAGAATTGGCCCAGTGCTCTTCGCCGCCATCGGCGGCGGCGCGCGCGACGAGGCGATTGCCGTCTAGGCTCTTGTGGCGCGCGCCCAACAGGCGCTTGATCGCTGCGCCGTGGCCAACCTCTTTCCTCACTATCCCGTTTTTCTCGATCTCGCCGGCCGCTCGGTTGTGCTGATCGGCGCTGACGCGGCGATGGCCGGTCTCGCGCGCCAGTTCTTGGCGGCAGGGGCGGGCGTCTCCGCGTTTGATCCAACGCCGTCGGATGCGATGCGCGCGCTGCAAAGCGCGGTGCGACTCAAGCTTCGCCGCTGGCGGCCCGACGATTTTCAGGGCGCAGCTTTGGTCGTTTGCAGCGCAGATGAGCCGCGCCCGTCGCGCATCCGCACCGCGGCGCGTGCACAGCAAGCGGTGTTTCACTTGCTCGGCGCACCAGAAAATTCCGACGTGATGTTGGGCGGCGTCAGCGCGTCCGGCGTGCTCGCGATCGGCGTTGCGGCGCCGAGTGCGCCGTGGGCCGTCACTGAAGCTGTGCGCGCGCGTCTGGCCGCGGCTGTGCCGGCGGGTTTGCCTGCGTTTCTCGAAGCCGCCGCGCGCGTTCGTGGCGAAGCCGGCAAACGCATCCCGGATGACGCTGCGCGCGCCAAGTTCTGGAGCGAAGCGACAGAGCGGGTCTTCGTGTCCTCGCCGCTCAGCGCCAACGAATGGGAAGTGCTTCTGCGGCAGTGGCTGGAAGAATGATCAGTCGAGCGTCCGTCTGAACCGCATCAGCGCCAAGCTGCCGAGCACGACAAGGATCAGCGTCAGCGGCCAGAGATCGCTCACCACGTCGCTAAGTCCCGCGCCTTTCAAGATGATTTCGCGCACGATGCGCAGGAAGTGCGTTATCGGCAGCACTTCGCCGATCGCCTGCGCCCAAGACGGCATAGCGCGGAACGGAAACATGAAGCCCGACAGCAGGATCGACGGCAGGAAGATGAAGAACGTCATCTGCATCGCCTGCATCTGCGTGCGCGCGACGGTGGAGATGAGATAGCCCAGCATCAGATTGGCGAGGATGAACAGGGTCACCGCAATGAGAAACGCGACGAACGATCCGGTGAAGGGAATGTGGAAGAGCAGCGCCGCCACCGTCAGCACGATTGCGACTTGGATGGCGCCGACGAACACGTAGGGCGTTGTCTTGCCGATCATCACTTCCAGCGGCCGCACTGGCGTCGCCAACAGATTTTCCATCGTGCCGCGTTCAGTTTCGCGCGTGAGCGCAATCGAAGTGATCATCACCATCGTCATTGTCAGAATGACGCCGAGCAGGGCGGGCACAATGTTGAATGAGGTCACGCCCGCCGGGTTGTAACGGCGATGCACGACGATCTCGTAAGGCGCGGGCGTCGGCGCAAGGAACGCGAGCGATCCTTGTAATTCCGGCGCAAACGCCTGCGCCGCCACCTGCTGAATCGCGGCGATGGCGCCGCCGGACGCAACTGGATCGCTCGCATCCGCCGCGATCAGAATTTGGGGTCGCTCGCCGCGCACCAGGCGCCGCTCGAAGCCTTCCGGTATCGAGATCAGAAACGTCGCTTCGCCCGAGCGGATCATCCGCTCGCCATCTTCGGCATGCTGCGTAACCGCGACGATATCGACGTATGTAGATTGCGTGAGCGAAGCGAGAAACGCGCGCGTCATCGGGCCGTCCTCGCGCATCTCGACAACGGCCGGCATGTGGCGCGGGTCGTTGTTGATCGCGTAGCCGAACAGCACCAATTGCATGACCGGCATCATGATCATGATCGCGAACGTCGGCCGGTCGCGGCGCATCTGCACCAGCTCTTTCAGGAACACTGCAAACACGCGCGCCCATGAAAGATCGAACAGCGCCGCGAGGCGAGGGAAGCGCGGCGCTGTTGTCATTGGAAATTGTCCATCGCGCCGGACATCAGATAGATGAATATCTCTTCGAAGCCCGCTTCAATGGGTGCGATCTCGACGTGCGGCTGGGCTTGCTTCACCGCGCGCACGGCGCGCTCAAGTGCGACGGCGTCCTTCCCGCAAGCGTGAATCTCAGCGCCGAACCGCGCCACCAGATCAACGCCGGGCGAAGCCTCAAGCAGCTCTTGCGCTTTCATCAGCGGGCGGCCCGCGATGCGCCAGCCGTGAAGCCCGATCTGTTTCGGGATGTCCGCCGTGGCGGAGTCGATCAGCTTCTTGCCGTAGGCAATGTAGGCGATGGAATCGCACTGCACGGCTTCGTCCATGTAGTGGGTGCTGACCAGCGTCGTCACGCCTTGCGCCGAGTAGCGCCGGATCGCGTCCCAGAAATCGCGCCGCGCCTTCGGGTCCACGCCCGCCGTCGGCTCATCGAGCAACAGCAGCTCCGGCTCGTGGATCATGCACGCGGCCAGCGCCAGGCGCTGCTTCCAGCCGCCGGAGAGTTTGCCGGCGAGTTGCGTTTGCCGCTCCACCAAGCCCAGATCGGCCAAAGCTGCATCGACGCGCTCGGCGCGGCGGTCCAAGCCGTAGAGCCGCGCAATGAATTCCAAATTTTCGCGGATCGAAAGGTCTTCGTAGAGCGAGAATTTCTGCGTCATGTAGCCGACGCGCTCTTTGATCTTCAGGCTTTCGCGCAGAACGTCGAAGCCTAAGACTTCGCCTTCGCCGCTCTCGGGCTTCAGCAGGCCGCACACCATGCGAATGGTCGTCGTCTTGCCCGAGCCGTTCGGACCCAAGAAGCCGTAGATGGCGCCGCGCGGCACTTTGAGATCGAAATTGTCGACGACGGTTCGGTCGCCGAAGCGCTTGGTCAGCCCGCGCACATCGATGACGGTGTCGCTCATTGCGCGATCCGCACGTCCACAGGCATACCGGGTCGGATTGGCGTCGCGCCATCGAAGCGCGCTTCAACCAAGAACACCAGTTTCTCGCGCTGCTCGAGCGAGTAGATTACCGGCGGCGTGAATTGCGGCTCCTGGGCGACAAAGCTCACGCGCGCTTCAACCGGCTCCGTGCAGCCATCGCAGCTGACCATCACGCGCGCGCCGACCGGCAGCTGCGCCAGCATCGCTTCCGGTGCGAAGAAGCGCACCTTCATGTTCTCGGGCGCGAGCAGCGCGGCAATCGGCTGGCCCGGCGAAACCACTTCGCCTTGTCGATGGAAGATTTGTTGAATCGTACCTGCGATCGGGGCTGCGCCCGCAAGATCTTGCAGGCGCTGTTCAGCCAGCCCCGTATCCGCGCCCGCAGCCGCTGCTTGACGCCGCGCTTGCGCCAGTTGCGCGTTGGCGACGTCGAGTGATGCGCGATCGGCGTCGAGACGCGCGCGTGAGTAGAAGCCACGTTCTGAAAGCTCAGCGCTGCGTGCGTAATTGCGTTGCGCGAGCGTTGCTTGCGCTTGTGCGGTTCGGACGGCGGCGGCCGCTGCGGCGCGCTGTGCGGCGGCGCCTTCCGCGCCGTAGTTCAAGCGTTGCGGATCGAGCCGGAAAACGCGCGCGCCGGCTTCGACAACATCGCCCTCGCGCACAAACAGTTCGCCGACAACGCCGGCGTCTTGGCTCGAGAGATAGATGTAGTCGGCCTCGCCGTAGCCCTGGAGGACGTTCGAAGGTTCACGGCCGCAGGCAGCGGCAAGTAATGCGAGAGAGAGAATGACAAAGCGCTTCATGCGCGTGGCTCCAGCCCGGAGAGCAGGACGTCGAACTGATGTTCGATCATCTTTTGCGGGTCGTTGAGAGCGGTTTCACCGCCCAGGACATGCGTCCACATCGCTTCGAAGAAGAGTGGACCGATGAAAGCGCGGACAACGGCGTTGGCGTCGACGCGGCGGATTTGGCCCTTCGCCATCGCCCCCTCGATGAGGCTCTCAAGCGCGCCGCGCGCCTTTTCGACGACGTGCTCGCGATAGTATTTCGCGATTTCGGGGAAGCGCCCTGAGATGCCGATCACGAGGCGCGGCACCGCGAAGAGGTTGGGATCGGAGAGGCGATAGGCGGCCGCTGTCGCCATCATGCGCAGCGCCGTCAGTGGATCGCCCACGCCCAACGCCGCGATCTGCTGCACGTTGGCCGCCAACGGCGCGACCTTGGCCTCGATCAGCGCTTCGAGCACCGCGACCTTGCTCGGAAAGTAGAGGTAGATCGCCGCCTTCGAGAGGCCGGCGCGCTTGGCGATGTCCTCCATCCGCGCCGCCTCGAAGCCGCGCGCCACGAACTCCTCCAGCGCCGCGTCCAGGATTTCCTCCGGCCGCGCCTCGGCTCGCCGCCGCCACTTGGGCGCGGAATTGCTTGGCTTGGGAATGGCGGCTCGGCTCATATCGAGCATATAACTGACCGGTCAGTTATATGCAAGTGAAAATGATACCGCTCGCGGGGTGCAGCCAGGTCAAAGTCGGAGCTGGGCCCTGACAGCGACCAAGAAAAAGGGCGGCGCCCTGAGGAGCGCCGCCCGTAGTCGGGAAGGAGAGGAGAGCGGCGGCGCCTAGGAGGGAACGCCGCCGCCAAACCGCGCTTAGTAGCGCGCGGTGAACACCAAGCTCGTGGTCTGCGGCGCACCGAAATACACGGTGCGAATGTTGCCGACCGACGAGAATTCCTGGCCTTCTGTCTTGTACACTTCGTCGCTCAGGTTGCGGCCTTGCAACGCGATCGAGAAGATGTCGTTGACGTTCCAGGTGAGGCTCGCGTCGTAGAGCCAGTAATCGTCCGACGTCAGCGTCGGGTGATTGTCGACCGCGAGCGCCATTTCCGAACGGTAGCGGGCCGAACCAGCCAGCACGAGCGAGCCTTCGTTCGAAAGATCGATCGTGTAGGCGGCGCCGAAGCGCGCCGTCCATTCCGGCGCGAACGCCGGCGTTTGGCCAGAGCGATCGCCGCCCGGGAAGTTGTTGTCGAGGAACTCGTTGTACTTCGCGTCGAGGTAGCCGATCTGCGCGTCGAGGCGCAGCGCGTCCACCGGGTTGAAGTTCAGTTCGATTTCCGCGCCGTTCATTTCGAGTTCGCCGGCATTGATGACCGTGAGCTCGGGGCTTGGCGCGCCCGTGCCCGGATCGATGACCGTGCCTGAAACGCGCGCTTGGAAGTCTTCGAAGATCGTGTGGAAGACGGTGAAGTTCGCGCGCAGACGGCCGTCGAGCCAATCCGTGCGAGCACCAGCTTCATACGAGGTCGAGATTTCCGGATCGTACGGCGCTTGTTCGCCCGGGTTGTTGGCGCGGCCGTTGAAGCCACCCGACTTGAACCCGCGTGCGGCGCGCGCGTAGAGCATGATGTTGTCGTTGAGATCGTAGTCGATCGACAGCATAGGCGACACGTCGTTCCACGATTCTTCGATGCTGAATGCGAACGTCGCGTTGAACAGCGGCGAGCTGTAGAACGTTGAGGTTGAGCGATCATACTCCTTGGTTTCATCCGTGTAGCGGACGCCGGCGGAGATGTTCAGACGATCGTTGATGGCGTAGGTGCCGTTCACGAACGCGGCCCACGTCGTCAGCTGCAGGTCGTCATCGACGGTGCGCGTGAACGAGCTGAGCGGGATGCCCAGGATCACAACGCCGGTCATCAGGTCGTCCGCGTAGGCTTCCTGATGCGAGCCGACGTTCTCGCGCATGTAGTAGACGCCGCCGACGATGTTCCACGGGCCGTCATCGTACAGCGCTTGGAATTCTTGGCTGGTCTGGTTCTGACGCACGCCGACATAGACGTCGCCGATTTCAAGCTGCGTCGCGTCGATATCGACATAGTCATCGTACGAAAGGTCACGATAGGCCGTGATCGAACGCAGCGTGAGCGAGGGGCTCACTTCCCACGAGGCGCGCAGCGACGTGCCCCAGTGCGTCATCTGCGTGCTGTTTGGCAGGCCAGGCGTCGTCCGGGTCTGATAATCGAATTCCGGCGGCGGATTCGAGATCGGCAGCAGCGGCACGCCAAAGAGGTTGGTGAGCGTCGTCTGCGCCTGACCCACCACCAGCGAGTTATTTTCGTCGGCGATGTCAGCCGACCAGTCGATCATCACGTTGTTGGCCGGATCCCACGCGATTTGCACGCGGCCGCCGAACGCTTCCCGATCGTTATAGTCTTCGCCGGTGACCGGGTCGGTGACGTAGCCGTCGCGGCCTGCGCCGAAGAGGGCCCCGCCGATGGCGAGGTTGTCGCTGAGCGGCGTTGAGCCGGCGACGCGCGTTTCGATCTGGCCGTAGTCGCCGAGCGTGACTTGGAAGAGGCCGTGCGGGTCTTGGCCCGGACGGCGCGTCACGATCTTGAAGGCGCCGCCGATGGTGTTGCGGCCGTAGAGCGTGCCTTGCGGGCCGCGCAGAACTTCGACGCGCTCGATGTCATACACTTCGAGCTGCGTGCCGCGGATACGCGAGTAATAGACGTCGTCAACGTAGAAGCCGACGGCGGGGTCGAAGGTTTGCAGCGCGTCCGGCTGACCGACGCCGCGGATGTAGATGTTGGTCGCGTTCGAAGAACCGCGGCCCTGAACGATGTTCACGTTCGGGATCGCGCCTTGCAGGCCGGTCGCGTCGGTGGCTTGCAGTTCTTCCAGGCGGTTTTCAGAGAACGCCGACACAGAGCCCGGCACGTCCTGGATCGATTCCGCCGTGCGGCGGGCCGTGACGACGAGTTCTTCTTCTTCCGTCACCGCGTCTTGCGCCATTGCTGGCGACGCCAGCATCAGTGGCGAAGCGCAAACGCTCGCCAACAAAAGCGCAAAACGCGCTCCTTCACCAAATCGCTTCATGGGGTTGCTCCTCCGCTCCTCAATTCGGGCCGCCGTGTGTCACGGACAAAAGCCTCGATATGATTCAAAAAATCGTCCGGCGCTTCGAGATGCGGCACGTGGCCGACGCCTTCGATGACGACACGTTTTGCGTTCGGCGCGGTGTGCGCGATGAACGCGGTTGCGCCGTCGTCGTAAACTTGGCTTTCGCCGCCATGGATCACGAGCATAGGCGTCGCGATGCGGGCGATGGCGGCGCGGAAATCTTGCTGCGCCATTGATGTCCAGAACGACGCCATCGCGTGTGCGTCGCACTTGGCCATCTCGCCCGCGGCCCAAGCTTCAAGCTCGGGGCAGGCGTCGCGCATCGAGGCAGCGAACATGCGCGGCGCGAAGCGGTTCACGTACGTGCGCCAGTCTGCTTCGATCTCGCTGACCGTGGCGGCGACATCGCTCGCGCCGTAGCCGCTCGAAATCCCATGCTCCCACGACGCGTCATTGATCATGCGCGGGCCCATGTCCTCGACGACGATGCCGCTCAAGCGCGCGCCAATGCGAGGCGATGCTGCCCAAAGCGCCATCGCACCCATCGACCAGCCGAGCGCGATCACGCCCTTGAGGTCGAGCGCCTCGAAGAAATGCGCGATATCGTCAGCGAGAGTTTCGATTGTGAGTTGGGATTGCCCGGCGTCTGAACCCGGGTGGCCGCGTAAAGTCAGGGTGCAAACGCGATGGCTCTTGGCCAGCTGAGTGGCGAGTTCGCTGAAGAAGGCGCTGTTGGCGGCCCAGCCGTGCACCAGAACGATGGGGGCGCCCGCGCCGGCCTCGGCGTAGGACATGGCCGCCCCGTCTGGCAAAACGAACTGAGGCATGTGCCTCGCATTCCCCCCTCGGACCGTTTCTCGGGCCGAATTTTGTTGTCTTGGCGGGACTTATATCGGAGACTTGAAACATGAGTCAACATTCAGGTTCCGAGCCAGAGACGGTTGAGGAGCGGCCTGGGCCGAAAACGGAGCGGGGCAGGCGGACGCTGCGGCGGCTGCTGGACGCGGCGGGCGAGGAATTCGGGGCGCGCGGCTACCACGACACCGCGATCTCCAACATCACCCAGAATGCCGGCGTCGGCCTCGGCACCTTCTACGTCTACTTCAAGAGCAAAGAGGAAGTGTTCCGCGCGCTGGTCGCTGACATGGGCGCGCGCACCCGCCACGCGATGACCGAAAGCACGCGCGACGCCTCGAACCGCCTCGAAGCGGAGCGGCTCGGCATCCAGGCGTTCATCGAGTTCGTGCGATCACACAAAGCGCTCTACCGCGTCGTCATGGAGGCGCAGTTCGTGGCGCCCGAGGCGTACCGCGATTACTACCGCACCTTCGCCGCCGCCTATCGACAACAGTTGGCGCAAGCCGCGTCGCGTGGCGAAATTAGCGAAGGCCAAGACGACGAAGTTCGTGTGTGGGCGCTGATGGGCGCCTCGAGCTTTCTCGGCATAAGATACGGCATTTGGGACGCCGACACGGATTCCGCTTCTGTTGCGGCGGCCGCGTCGGACTTGATGATCAACGGCCTTGCGCCGCGCAATAAGAGTGGCGACGGGTCCTAAAGAGGCCGCGCCAGTGGGGAGTGAGCCATGGGTGTCGACCTGGTCGACATCACCGCGAAACGGGCGGCGCTGACGCCCAATCGCATCGCGTTCGAAGACGCGCTCACGGGGCGCACGCTCACCTATGCGCAACTCGAGGACCGCTGCGCGCGCGCGGCGGCTGTGCTGGCTTCACTCGGTGTGCAGCGCGAGGATCGCGTCGCCATCCTCTGCCGCAATCGTCCTGAGTTCTTCGAGATCATGTTCGCCTGCGCGAAGCTCGGCGCCATTCTCGTGCCGCTGAACTGGCGTTCGCCGGCCGCAGAACTGGCCGCTCTGATCGGCGATTGCAGTGCGAAATTGCTGGTTTTTGGCGGTGAAGACGCGGAAACGGCGGCGGCTCTGGGCGGCGTGTCTCTCGCGCTCGACGATGGCTATGAAGCAGCGCTCGCGAATGCCGCGCCGCTTGTTACCGATCATCGGTGGCCCGGCGATGCGACGTGGTTTCTGATGTACACGTCAGGCACGACAGGCCAGCCGAAGGGCGTGATCCAGACGTATCAGATGTCGGTCGTGAATGCGTTTCACGTCGGCCAGGCGTTCGATCTGCGCGACGGCGACACCACGCTCAATTTCCTGCCACTGTTTCACAGCGCCGGCATTCAGCTCGTCACCATCCCAACTTTGATCGCTGGCGGCACTGTCGTCATCCTTCCGGGCTTCGACGAAACGCGCGCGCTCGCGCTGATGCCGCGGCTCGACATCTTCTTCGGCGTGCCGGCGGTTTATCAGCAACTCGCGCTGCATCCCGATTTCGAAAGCGCCGAACTCGCGCGCGTGCGCTCGTGGGGTTGCGGCGGCGCGCCGCTCGCGGACGTGTTGGTTGAGCGTTACGCGGCGAAGGGCGTGAAGGTTTGCAACGGCTACGGCATGACCGAGACCGGCCCGACGGCCTTCATCGCCATGAAGGAAGACGCGCTGCGCAAGATCGGCTCCGTCGGCAAACCGCTGATGCTGCTCGATGTGCGCATCGTCGACGCCGACGGAAATGATGTCGCCGAAGGCGAGAGCGGCGAGATTTGGATGCGCGGGCCGGGGCTTACGCCTGGCTATTGGAACAAGCCCGCTGAGACGGCGAAAGCGATCACGCCCGATGGCTGGCTCAAGAGCGGCGACATCGGCCGCCGCGACGCCGACGGCTGCTACTACGTCGCTGGCCGCATCAAGGAGATGTACATTTCCGGCGGCGAGAACGTGTACCCGGCCGAGGTCGAGAATGTCCTCGCGAGACATCCCTCCATTCTAGAGACGGCGATTATCGGCGTTGCCGACGAAAAGTGGGGTGAGGTGGGGCACGCCTTCATCATGCTGCGCCCCGATGCGGCGCCCGTCACCGCCGCCGAGGTGATTCAGTTTTGCCGCGCCAACGTCGCTGGTTATAAAACCCCGCGCCACGTGACGTTCGTGGACGAATTCCCGCGCACCGCCGCGGGCAAGATTAGAAAACACCTGCTCACGCCGGAGCGAAACGCTCACGCGCGCTGAGCGGCAGGGAGCGCGCGACGACACCATGATCGACATGCAAAATGCATCACGCCGCGCGCTGCTCGCGGGCGCTTCCGGCGCTGTGCTGACGAGCGCTTGCACGTCTTTTTTTTCACCGAGCGCTGACACCGGTGACAACGAGCTGAAGCGCGAGACTTTGCGCGCTATGAAGCGCGCTGCGCGGTTCATGCGTGAGCGCGTCGCGTATCGCGGCGGATATGTGTGGAGCTATGCGTCGGACTTCTCGCGCCGCTGGGGCGAGATGGAAGCGTTTCCGACGATGATCTGGATCCAACCGCCAGGCACGGCGACGGTTGGGCATCTCTATCTCGATTGCTTTCACGCCACGCGTGACGAGTTCTACTACCAAGCCGCTATGGAAGTGGCCGAAGGCCTGATCGCCGCGCAGCATCCGTCCGGCGGTTGGAACTATCACCACGACTTCGCTGGCGAAGAGAGCACGCGCCGGTGGTATGACACGATCGGCAAGAACGGCTGGCGCCTCGAAGAATTCCACCACTACTACGGCAACGCGACGTTCGATGACGCCGGCACCAGCGAAGCGTCGCAATTCCTGCTGCGCATGTATGTGGAGCGCCGCTCGTCGCGCCTGCGTCCAGCGGTCGAGAAGGCGATCAGTTTTGTGCTCGATAGCCAGTACGAAAACGGTGGCTGGCCGCAGCGTTTTCCGTTCGTAGACGATGCGCCGTCATTGCACGGCCGCCCAGACTACACGCGCTACGTCACCTTCAACGACGACGTCGCCGGCGAGAACATCAAGTTCTTGCTGATGGTCTATCAAACTCTCGGCGATGACCGCGCCTTGGCCGCGATCCGTCGCGCCATGGGCGTTTTCATCGCCACGCAGCAACCGGCGCCGCAAGCGGGGTGGGGCCTGCAGCACCACAACGAAACACTGGCGCCAATCGGTGCGCGCTCCTACGAGCCGGACGCGCTGACCACGCACACGACCGCGAACAACATCGCGCAGATGATGAATTTCTACGAATGGACCGGCGAGTCCCGGTTCATCGAACGCGTGCCGGAAGCGCTTGCCTGGCTCGACTCCGTGCGGCTGCACGATGATCAAGTCCAAGTCGCCGGCCGCCACTATCCGACCTTCATCGAGATTGGCTCCAACCGCGCGCGCATCAATCATCGTCGCGGCTCGAACGTCGTCAACGGCGAGTATTACTGGAACTACGATGTCGCCAAGCCGATCACGCATTACTCGCAATGGCGCAATCTCGATGTCGACGCGCTCCGCGCGCGCTACGATCGCCTGCGGTCCGCGCCGTTTGACGCGAGTGCGCTCGTTCTTTCGCGCCGCTCCGATTTCCGTCTGCCGCGTTATTTCACGACGCAGAACATCGAAGTCTCGGATTTGAACTCCAATGCCGGTTCTGGCGCAGTCCAGAGACCGACGTCACAACGCGTACAAGAGCTGATTTCTTCGCTTAACCAGGAAGGCTATTGGCCGACCCCGCTGACCGCGACGAGCAATCCGTATATCGGCGATGGTTCGGCGACACCCGCGCTAGGCGATTTTGCGCAAACATTGGTCGGCGATGCCTCCGATACGTCACCGCACACCACCGATCGCCCCCAAACGGGCATCTCGACCGGCGCTTTCATCCAGAACATGTCCGCGCTTCTGCTCAGCCTTGATTCAGGCGAGTAGGAGAAGGCTGGATAAGTCCCGGCGAGGGGCCTATCCTTGCCGGGGTGGGGAATATGAGCCGTGTCAGATCAAACATCAGGCGATGATCGCGTAATCCGTTTGGCGTCGATCGTGTCGATCGACATCGTCGGCTTTTCAACCATGTCGGAGCGCGATCAGCGCAACGCCGCACGCAAGGTTGAAAATCTGCGCGCGCGCATTGAGCGCGTCGCTGTCGCCAATGGCGGCCGTTTGTTCAACACCGCGGGCGACGGCTTCATGCTGGAGTTCGCCTCCGCTGGTCAGGCGCTCGGCGCCATTCAGGAATTGCTCGATAAGCGCGGCCGCGGCGAACCGCCGATCCGCGTCGGCGCTCACGTCGGCGACGTTATCGTCACGGCGACGGACGATTTGCTCGGCCACGGCGTCAACGTCGCTGCGCGTTTGCAAGAATTGGCTGAGCCGGGCACCGCGCTCGTCTCTTCGGAATTCCGCTCGATGGCGCGCAACTCACCGCAGAGCGCGTTCCAATCGAAAGGGCAGAAGCCCCTCGAGAACATCGATCAGCGCGTGCAGACGTTCGAGATCCTTTCGAAGCGTCAGAAGTTCGCGCGCACGTCGCGGCGTGTTGGCTGGATGGCCGCTGCTGCTGCCGCTCTCGGCGTGCTTGTCTATTTCAGCCCGCAGCTCTTCAACATGGGCATGGAGTATTGGCGCAACCGCCCGCAGCCTGAAGCGCAGGACGCGGCGGTGCAACAAGCCGCGAACGTTCCAGCAGAAACGCCAGCGTCACCCACTGAAGACGTGCCGACGCGCGTTGCTGGCTACACGTTCTCCGATTGCACCGGCTGCCCGGAAATGATCGTGCTTTCTGGCGGCCTCTACGTGATGGGTTCGCCGGATAACGAGCCAGGCCGTGGCCGCGATGAAGGTCCGCAACGCGAAGTCTCTGTCGCGCCGTTCGCGATGGGCAAATACGAAGTCACCTTCGCGCAGTGGGACGCTTGCTTGGCTGGCGGCGGCTGCAATGGCTACTCGCCGCCGGATGGCGGTTGGGGCCGCGGCGATCGTCCGGTGACGGGCATCTCATGGGAAGACGCGCAGGCCTATCTGAATTGGCTCAACGCGCAGGCCGGCGGTTTGCGCTATCGCTTGCCGAGCGAAGCTGAGTGGGAATACGCCGCGCGCGCTGGCCAGACCGAGGCCTACGCATACGGCGCGCGCGTAACCGCAACGCAAGCGACGTTCCGCGCCCGCCAAACCACGCCGGTCGGCGCGCATGAAGCCAACGCGTTCAACCTCTACGACATGCACGGCAACGCCAGTGAGTGGGTCGAGGATTGCTACGCGGCCAATTACGATCTGGCGCCGATCGATGGCGTTGCGGTTCAGGCTGACGATTGCCGCCGGCGCGTCTATCGCGGTGGCAGCTACATCGATCAGGCGCCTGTGCTGCGCGCGGCCGCTCGCCGTTCGTCGGAAGGCAATTCGCGCACGCAAGGCATCGGCTTCCGCGTCGCCCGCTCGCTGGATTGATGCGAAGGCGCGAGCGCGTTCCTGAAAAGGAGGGCAAGCGCGCGGCGATCATCACGCTCTGGTTGCTGCTCGTCGCGGGGCCGCTGCTGTGGCTGCTGTGGACCCTCAACCAGTTGAACCAAGGGATGCAGTGCTTCCTCGGTTGCTGATAGGTCGCACCCGCCAACTGTACAAATAGTGCCCAAGTGTGACCTCGGGCACAGACAGCGCATGCGCCCTGCTTCATGTCGCGTTCAGGGAAACGCCACAAGAAGCTGGGGTAGGGAGCACATGAGCGGTCACTTCCGCCTCGCGCAGATTTCTGACACCCACGTCCGCGCGGATGATGGTGGCAAAGCCGCGTCGCAGCTCAAGCGCGCGCTCGCGCAAGCCAAAGAGTATGGTGCCGACGTCATCCTGCTGACCGGCGATCTGGTGAACGATGAGCGCGAGGATGAGTACGCGGTGCTGGCCGAAGCGATCGCCGATCCGCCGGCGCCGCTCTATCTGATGACCGGCAATCACGATGAGCGCGGGCTGATCCGGCGCACGTTTCCGCAGCACGCTTATTTGCCGCGCGAAGGCGCGATGCACTTCACGATCGAGAATTTTCCCGTCCGCATCGTGACATTGGACGATCTGGTGCCTGGCGAGACGCACGGCCTGCTGCGCCGCTCGGGCCTCGAATGGCTTGAATCAGCGCTTTCAGCCGAGCGCGGCAAGCCGACGATCGTGGCGCTCCACCATCCGCCGTTCCTCACGCATGACCTGCTGTTCGACAAAATCGGGCTTCGCGACGCCGAGGAGTTCGCCACGGTGATCGCGAGACACCGCCAGGTGCTGCGGGTGATCTGCGGCCACCACCACCGGGTCGCATTCGGGCAGGCGGCCCACGCGCCGGTGATTGTCGCGCCTTCGACGTCCTGGACTTACGGGCTGGCCATCAACGAAGGCCAGCAGATCGCGCCGGTGACGGGCGACCAGCCTGGCTGGATGCTCCACGCCTGGACGGCCTCTGGCGGCTTAGCCAGCCATTTCATGGGTTTATAGGGACAGGTTCCCAAAAAGCAGGTGGGCCGGATCTGTCGATCCGGCCCGTGCTGCGGTGGCGCCTGGGCGGGGGGAGTAGGTCGGCGCCGTGGGAAGAACACCCGAGCCGAACCCGCGTTCCCTCATTCCAAGAAAAAAATTAGCCCCCACCCGATTTTCGGCTGGAGGCAGATTTACGCGCGGTCGGCTTCGGCGCCGGCTTCGTCGTGCGGACCTTGCTCGGTCCCCGCGACTTTTCCTTAACCGCCGCCGCCAAGCGTTCTGGACTCATGGATCGGTAGGGCACGTTTTTCGCGAACGCCAACGCGCCTTCTTCGATCTCTTTGCGGGTGTCGGCGTCCACATGCTTACCGAGGCCGGCAAGCATGTAGATCGCCTCAACCGGAACAAGCGCCGCAACGGTTCGGCCATATCGGTCAAACCCAATCACGGCATTGTCGACCTGAGCAGTCTCGAGAGCTTCCGCAAAATTTGCACGCGCTTCGGACGTGGAGAGGACTGGCGCCCCCTTTGGTTTACGTGCCCGGCTCGCGGCCTTTTTGCGATGATCTCGAACTGATCTCATGTGAACGCCTGCTCTTCTTCTTGCACGCCGAATATGTCCTTCGTCCAATCAACGCCGAACAGATACTCGTTCCATGCAGTTGGCGGGGTCTTCCATTTCCACGAGTTCAAACGGAGTCGTGAGAAAATGCTGTGACCCTCGTAACTCTCTTCCAACTGCCCAGATGGACCATAGGTTTCAGTTACAACCTCAACATGTCGGGTAAACGAAGCATTGATCGACCTCACTAACGCGTCGACTTCTTGTCGCACTTGTACAACTGATGCGGAAACATCACGCAAAAACTGCATTGCACTACCGCAGGCGTGCCTCAAGTGAGTGACGCTTCGAGGTAATCGTGGCCCAATCTGGCGCCACAGATGCGAGACGTTGCGAGTGAAGTCGACGCTACGCACTTCAAGGTCCCGCATCGCTCGCAAGCAGAACTCCATCGCGATGCGCTTTGCCTTCCTTGCCTTCCTTGCCTTCTTCTTGATTGCCTTTCCGAGTTGTTTGGTTGCGCGCGAGCCTTGCGCGCCGCCGCGGTTGCGGCGAACGCGCGGACGCTGCCCGATGCGTTGTGGTGGCGGGCGCCGTTGCTGACGCGTCATCGGCGGCGGATCGCCGCCATCGCCAGGCGTCGGGCCGAAGGCCGGCACCAACTCGTACTCGCGAATGAAGCGGTCGTGGTAGCGCAGCACGAACCACAGGTCGCCGACCTTGAACGCGGTCCACCACTTATCGAACGCTTCGATCGGCGCCACGCGCCCGATCGGAATAACGGCGATAGCGCCGCACAAAATTGCTTCAGCCAGATAGATCCGCGCATAGGCTGCAGCCGTCACCGTCCGCACGAACTCGGCGGACTTACTCTTCACATGCTGCTCGGCTTCGGCGCTCCAACGCAAAGCGAACTCGTCTGCAACTCTCCGCACGTTGTCGTCCTCCGCCTGCAGCGCCTTTGGCGCGATTATGAGTGTGACCCCCGGAGGTTGTTTCTCTACCTCTGGCTGAGCGTCATGTTGCTGCTGTGCAGTCTCGTGTGATTTCGCCTTGTTTTCCGCCGTCTCCTCTACCTTTGATCTTTCCTCTGTTTGTTGTGCTGTTGTTTCTTGTTGTGTCTCCTCTGAAGCCGCGTTTTGATTGCTTGCTGGCGCTTTCTGAGGCCTGAGTGCCATTGTTTTTATATCCCGTATAACCCGCGGTTTTCCCGCTCGCGGTTTGAGCGCCGCGATGAGGCGCGCTTTTCCGTGAAGCGTCAATGCGCCGTCACATGACATTTTGTACGAGTTAGAAGGTGTGGCTTGACGGTCAGCGCGATCGCGCATTTTCTCGTCATATCCAGCGGGGCGCGGAGAGCCGCGGCGTTAATACGTTCCACCGCGCGTTTCACCGGATCAATCCCTCGTCTCCGGCTCCGCGCTCCGCTCGGTTGATTTTTCGCAAGCATCGCCAGAACGCCACGCTATAAGCGCGCACGAGGAGCGATTTGCGATGAAGACGAAAGCAGCGGTTGCATTTGAGGCGAAGAAGCCACTGGAGATTGTCGAGCTAGATCTCGAAGGCCCGAAGGCGGGCGAAGTCCTGGTGGAAATCAAGGCGACCGGCGTCTGCCACACGGATTCCTACACGCTCGACGGCTACGACAGTGAAGCGGCCTGGCCCGCCATTTTGGGCCACGAAGGGGCGGGGATCGTTCGCGAGGTCGGCGCGGGCGTCACCAGCGTCGCGCCCGGCGATCACGTGATCCCGCTCTACACACCCGAATGCCGCCAGTGCAAAAGCTGCCTGTCGCGCAAAACCAACCTGTGCACGGCGATCCGCGCCACGCAGGGCAAAGGCCTGATGCCGGACGGCACGTCGCGCTTCTCCTATAAAGGCAAGCCGGTCCTCCACTATATGGGCTGCTCGACCTTCTCGAACTTCACCGTGCTGCCGGAGATCGCGGTGGCGAAGATCCGCCAGGACGCGCCGTTCGCCAGCGCCTGCTATGTCGGCTGCGGCGTCACCACCGGCGTCGGCGCGGTGATCAACACCGCCAAGGTTGAGGCCGGCGCGAATGTCATCGTCTTCGGCCTGGGCGGCATTGGCCTCAACGTCATTCAAGGCGCGAAGATGGTCGGCGCCAACATGATCGTCGGCGTCGACATCAATCCGGACCGCGAAGAGTGGGGCCGCAAGTTCGGCATGACTCACTTCGTCAATCCAAAGACCATCACCGGCGACATCGTCCCGCACCTGGTCGAACTCACCGGCGGGGGCGCCGATTACACGTTCGACGCCACCGGCAACACCACCGTCATGCGCCAAGCCTTGGAAGCCTGCCATCGCGGCTGGGGCGAGAGCATCATCATCGGTGTCGCCGAGGCTGGCAAAGAGATCGCGACGCGCCCGTTCCAGCTGGTGACGGGCCGTGTCTGGAAAGGCACCGCTTTCGGCGGCGCGCGCGGCCGCACCGATGTGCCGAAGATCATCGATTGGTACATGGACAAGAAGATCGCCATCGATCCAATGATCACGCACACGCTGCCGCTAGAGCGCATCAACGAAGCCTTCGACCTGATGCACAAAGGCGAGAGCATCCGGAGCGTGATCGTTTACTGATGCATCGTGTCGTTGCTAGCGGAGAGTATGGCTTTTCCGAAAGCGCTAGTTCGTCTCATGCGGTGGCATCCTCTCATCCCGCCGTAGGGGCGCAGGCGGATTGTTTCGACACCCGGAAAGGTCGCAGTGAAGACCGTACCAAATGTCAGTTCGCCCTCGCATGCTTAGTGTTCCTGTTTCATCCCAGCGAGAGAACAGTATTCTATCGCCTCGACGATATAGAACGCCGTTCTCGTAGAGCCTCAGCACGGTAACTGACCGCTCGCTGCCAGCGTGCACCATTGTGAAATCGGACGGCGTGGCTCTAAGCGTGCGTGCTCCGGACATCCAACCGAACCCGAAGAGACAGATGGCGATTGCTGGCACAAGCAAGAATGCGTGCCAGAGCCATGGATTTACGGGTGTGTCGCGTCGCAAGGACCAACTTGCGAACGCCATCCACATCGCCGCAATTGCCCCGATCACCATGCCGAGATTTCTCTCTCCGTCTGAAAGCAGAGCGTAAGTTCCCAGCGCGAGGAATATCCAGGGGGTGAGGCGATGAACTCGATCGAAGATTTTGGCGGTCCGTTTAGGGTTGCCAGACGATGCGATTATCTCATCGTCCGATTTCATCCCACCAAGCCGTCGCCCGGCAAACTCAAACGACGCAATTAAAACGCTGGCGACAGCAACCGATGGCAACCAAAGAAGTGCGCTCTTCGAGTGATCTCCAAGAGACATCGGGAGCTGTCGCAATTCGAGACCGAGTGCTGCGGCGAATCCCCAGTCATAAACAAAGCTACAGGCAAATGAGGCGACGGCGAGTATGCTCAGCAATGTTGGCGCATCGCTCAGCGTCAGTCCCAAGAAGCGTTGAGTGTTCATCCGCCTTGCTCCGTTGTACTGTCGCCGCCGAAGGCGCACCTTTGACTTAAATGAGTTTCTTTGCGACGGGCAACGGATCATGAGCGAATGGAAACTTCCCTGGAACGCGTCGTGCCTGTGCGGGCGCGTGCAGATGCGCATCAGCGAAGCGCCGGTGATTGCGATGGCGTGCCATTGCACGGGCTGTCAGAAGCTCACCAGCGGCGCGTACTCACTCACGCTGATGCTTCCCGTCAGCGGCTTCAGCGTCGAAGGCGAAACGCAGATCGGCGCGCTGCATCGCGACGAAAGCAAGCACCATTATTGCCCGCACTGTCTCAGCTGGCTCTACACCACCAGCCCAAACCTCAACGCCATGGGCTTCCTCAATTTCCGGCCTACCATGTTGGAAGACGCGAGCTGGGTCGTTCCCTTCATCGAGTCCCAAACTGCGGAGAAGCTCCCAGGCGCCGAAACCGGGGCCAAGCACAGCTTCGAGCGTTGGCCGTCGCCGGCCGACTACGGCCGCCTGATGCAGGAATTCGCCCAAGAGGGCGCGCGGCCGCGCTGACGGTCGCATTTGTGCCACGGAGCGTTGCTTGAGAACGCCCGCCCAGGATAGGACAGCCCCAGCGGTGGGACGCTAAGGCCCTGGGCAGGGGCAGAGGGAAGATTTCATGATCCGGACCTTGGCGATGGCGTGCGCGCTGGCTTGCGTGGCGATGCCGGCAGCAGCGCAGCAACAGATGGCCGTGCAGCCGCACGAACTCTGCGGCATCTTCCAGATCACCAGCCCAGAGACGGTCGAGTATTCGCCGCTGCCCGGTTATTCGGTGCTGACCGCGACGCCGCCGTTCCGCGCGCCTCCTGGCTCGGTCCACGCCATGGTGTGCGACCGCACCTCAATCTTCATCGGCCCTGTCGATCACCGCATCATCACCGACCTCGGCGTGCCGCTCTTCATCCGCAACAATGGCCGCATCGCCATTCTTGAGATCGTCAATCACCAGCTGCGCCTGCGTTTCACGCAAGGCGCGCCGACGCCACAAGAACAAGCCGCGATTGGCCCGGCTATTGAACGCGCGCTTGCCGACATCGACCGCCTGCCGGCGCCGCAAGCGCAACCGACGCCATAATGCAGATTGCCAAGACGCATCGCGTCGCCGGCGGCGCGCTTGCTTATTGCACGCATCAAAGCACAGCGACGGGCACGGAGATGAAGCTCTCCGTGTTCACGCCGGGCGGGCCGGGGCCATTTCCCTATCTGATCTGGCTCTCCGGCCTCACCTGCACCGAAGATAATTTCACCACCAAGGCCGGCGCTTACGAAGCCGCGGCCAAGCACGGCGTCGCTATCGTCGCGCCGGATACGTCGCCGCGCGGCGAGGGCGTTGCCGACCATCCGGCCTACGACCTCGGCCAAGGCGCTGGTTTCTACGTCGACGCGACGCAAGCGCCGTGGGCGCCGCACTTCAAGATGGAAAGCTACGTCACGCGCGATCTGATCGCCGGAGTCGAAGCTGCATTCCCGCTCGCCGCCAAGCGCTCGATCTTCGGCCATTCAATGGGCGGCCACGGCGCGCTCACCTTGGCGATGCGGCATCCGAACCTATTCAAGAGCGTGTCCGCGTTCTCGCCGATTGCGTCGCCGACGCGCTGCCCATGGGGAGAGAAGGCGTTGGGCGCCTACCTCGGCCCAGACCGCGACGCTTGGCGCGCTCACGACGCGTCTTTGCTGATCGGAGCCGGCAAGGCTGCGCCGTTTGACGACATTCTCGTCGATCAAGGCACGGCGGATTCGTTCCTTGTCGAGCAACTGAAGCCGGAATTGCTGGAAGAGGCAGCGCGCAGCGCCGGGCAGAAGCTCACGCTGCGCCGGCAAGAGGGCTACGACCACTCATACTTCTTTATTGCGAGTTTCGTCTCCGAACACGTCGCCTTTCACGCCGCGCGCTTGGCGTAACCGTCACCAGATCGCCTGGCCCTGGCGCAGGCCGCATGCGGCGCGCCATCCATGTTGCGATGGCGGCGAGGATGCCCAGCCCAAAGAACGACGCCGCGCGGATGACGCCAGAGAGCTCCGCGGTATCGATGAAGAACACTTTGAGGATCGTCGCCGCGAACACCGCAAGCCCGATCCAGCGCAACACAGGATCGTTGCGCATGGTGCCGATCCCCAGCGCCGTCGCCGCGAACACAGCCCACACCGCGGAGTAGAACCAAAGCCCCCAGTCGTATGGCGGCGCGGTCACCATATCGGCGCCGTGATAAAGCCAACGCACGCTCAGCGTCGCGGCGATAAAGAGGTGCATGGCGCAGGCGATGGTCGCCGCAGGCACCATCCATTTCATGCCGCGCACATGTGGCACGTCGGGCGCGACATAGCTGAGCGCGGCGGCGGCAAGGTACGCTCCCAGCGCCAGCGCGGCAGCGCCGCCGTTCGGAATCTGAGCCGGTGAAGCGCCCCACCACGGATTGTAGATCAACCACAATGCCAGCCCGCAGAACCCAAGCGCCGGCCAGATCGCGGCCGACCAGATTGCCTGCAGATCGTAGAGGTACGCGCGCGTCGTGTCGCGGCCCGGAACGAAGCGCGTGAGTTGCGCGGCGGCGATCACGAGCAGCAACGGCCACAGCGCATGCGCGAAACCCTCAAGTGCGCCAGGCGGGTAGCCGTCGTCCATGTAGCCGCGGTGATGCAGCCAGCGAATGACGCAATGGCCGAAGCTCCACGCGAACAGCACGGCAGCGGAGGCGGCGGCGAAACGCGCCGGGTCCGTTTCTTTTGAGCGCGAAAGCGCGCGGCCAAGCGCCAACGCCAAGATCATGGCGACGGCCTGTGCCAACACCGCGAGCATGGTCGAAAACGCGTTGCTGAGTTCGCTGTCGTGCATGCCCCAGATCGGATGCTGCGCGACGAGCATGATGAGCGCAGCCGCCCCCAAGCCACCCCAGCTGACGGTGCGCATCGCGCCCATAAGATCTTCGGTGAACGGCCGCAGCAGATTACGGCGCGCGCGCACCCGCGCGACGATCGCCACGAGCAGTGCGAAGCCCAGGAACGCCAAGCCGTAGCAAGACGCTTCGAACAAGCCGATCTCAGGCGCCGCCATCGAGCCGCTATGGAATGCGTGCCTGATCTCCATGATCAGCCACAGCATCGCCAGCACGCCGCCGGCGATGGCGTAGATGCGCGCGAACAGGCGGTTGCGCGTGTAGAGGCGGTTGGCGGCGAGGAAGGCCAGCGCCGCCGGCGCCGCGAACGCGATCGCGAGAGCGTTCAGGATCGGCAAGCCATTGACCACCGCGCGGCCAGGCCCGCCCCACCAAGGGTTGATGCCAAGGCCGGGCGCCACCAGCGCATAGAGAAGGCCCAAGCCGAGCAACACATGTCCGCGCCAAGCGCCGATGATGCCGGGTGTTTCGTGAATACGCGGCAGCAGCGTGAGGCCCGCCGCCATCAGCGCGATGACGCGCAACGACGTGTGCGTGAATTCGTCGAGCGCAACACCACGAACACCGCCAGCCGCGACCCAGCTTAGCGCCACGAACGCGCCTGTGAGCGCAACGATCACCGCCGCCGCGCTCATGGATTCCGCGATCTCGAGGTTCGCGCCGCTGCGGCGAACGATCGTCGAGCCTGTAAACAGCAACACGCCCGAAGCGGCGTAGATGATGAGCGCCAACCAAAGCGCGATTTCACCCAGAAGCGTCGGGCCGATGAGCGTCGGTGACAGCGATTGAGCCACTGCCAGCGCAGTTGCCGTCAACGCCGCCCAACCCGCGACGCGCCACTGGCGCCAGACAAGGCCCACGACAAAGAGAAGCGCCGCAGCCGCGTGTCCAACCGTTCGCGCTTCCGCCGGCAATGCTGATTCAACGCCGAGCAGCACAAGCACCGCGCCGGCGCCCGCCCACCAACCGATTGCGAAATCGGTCTTCGCGTCCGCTGCGGATTTCTCGGCGAACCAGGCAGCGCCAAAGCAGAGCGCCGCGCCAATGAACATCGGCGTCCAGGCGACGAACGAATGCCAATTGGCGCTAGAGGAGGCGGCGAAGAAGATCAGCAAGCCAGCGCCAATCGCCCCCGAGGCAGCCACGACTGCGCGCGAGCTGTGATGCGCCTTCGCCAGAAGTGCACACAAGATGCAGACAGCTGCGGCGAACAGCGCCATCCGATAAAAGTCAGGCGCCAACGGAGCGGTGTAAGCACTCAGGTACGCGGTGAATCCGAGTGCCAGCGCGCCGATCGCGACTGCGATCGTCGCTGGCGAAGCTTTGCGTTCGCGCACGATGGCTGCCGCCAGCGCGACATGGAAAATGCTGATGAGCGCAGGTCCACCAACCAAACCGACCGGAATTGGCGCAATCGCCAGCCAAGCCCAGATCAGCAGCACGCTCGAAATACTCACCGCGATGCTCGGGCCGAGCCCGTTGACGGCCGTCCAGCTCAGACCCTTCTGCCTCTCATCGGCAACCGGTGCGCGCAGCGCAGCCAACGCGCCGCCGACGCTGGCAAAACTCAGGAGCACAAGCGCTCGGCGCACGTCCTCCGCAGAGATCGCCGCGAAGAACCAGAAATAGAGGCCGCCAACAGTGACGAGCGAGACCCATGCCCAGCGTTTGAACATCGCCAGCGCAAAGCCGCCCGCCGCAACCAAAGCGACGTAAGCGGTGAGGGCGACAGACGGCCAAAGACTTTCACTCGCGATGGCCGGCGCCAGCAGCGCCAACGCAATCGCCAACACGCCAAGCGCTTGGCCGTGCAGGAGCGAGAGGCCGATCAGCGCGAGCGCGCAAACCAGCAAGAGGCCAGCTGCCGCCGGCCAGTCGATGAAGTGGTAGATGCCGTGCGTGGCCCACGTCGTCGCGTAAAACACAACGATGCCCGCGCCAGCGAGCAAAGCAGCGATCAGAGGGTGGCCAGGCGGCTTCGCGCGGCTGACACGTCGCGCCCATTCGCTGGCGCCCAGGATGAGCACGCCGAGCACAAGCGCGCTCGCAAGCCGCACAGGCGCAGTAAACCAAGCGGCCTTCGACGCTTCCGAGACAAGATAAATCGCCGCCATCGAAATTGTGATGCCGGCGACCCAAGCGAGACCATTCTCCGCGAGCCACCGATCCAATCGGCGCGGCGGCGCTTTCGGCTTGGGCGGCGGTTCTGGCGGGCGCGGCGGTTCGGCGCGCGGCGGTTCGATCACCGGCTCGTCCAGCAGCAACGGCGAATTCATGCGCGGGCGCGGCGGGCCGGGTGCGGCCATGGCCGGCGCGTCCGCATCGTCGTTCGATGCTTCCGGGATCGGGTTGTCGAGGACGAGCACATCGTCCGGGACAACCTCTGTCAGCAGAAGTTCTTCCTGCGGCGGGGCGGGTTCGGGTGCAGGCGGTGCGGCTGGGGCGGGCGGTGCGACCGGTGCGGCGGCGGGCGGCGGCGTTTGCGGCGCTGCGCGCGTCGCGAAAAGCTGCAGCTCAAGCTCGGCGATGCGGCGCGCGAGTGCATCGATGCGCTGCGCCTGCAGCCACACCCATACCCCCAGCGGGATTACCACAAGCCAAACCAAAACGCGCCGCCCCTCGCGAGCAATCACCAACGAATGCGGTCAGCCGAAGGCTGGCGCAACTCTTTGCATCGCGAAAGCGCGACGCTTCTCCGGCAACGCGAGTTTGCGCACACCGCCGCGACGTGCTCAAACCCGCGCATGCAATTTACCTTCGCGCCGCCGCCGCAGCCATCCGTTGCAATCGTGGGGAGCGATGTACGCTTTCCGGTACGCCGCATCTTCTGCGTCGGGAGAAACTACGCCGACCACGTACGTGAAATGGGGAACGACCCGAAGAGCGAGCCGCCTCTGTTCTTCACAAAGCCCGCCGATGCAGTTGTCGAAAGCGGCGCTACGATCACGTATCCGTCGAACACGTCGAACTTTCATCACGAAGTGGAACTGGTGATCGCGATCGGCGCGGGCGGTTCGAACATCGCTGAAGCGGATGCCGTTAACCATATTTGGGGTTTCGGCGTCGGCGTCGATCTCACGCGCCGCGACCGGCAAGCGGAAGCGAAGAAAGCCGGCACGCCGTGGGATACGACGAAAGGCTTCGATCATTCCGCGCCGATCAGTGCGCTGACGCCAATCGCGGCAAGCGGCGACGCCGCCAACGCGCGCATCTGGATCAAAGTGAACGGCGAAACGCGCCAAGATGCGAACACGCACGAGATGATTTGGAGCGTGCCCGAGATCATCGCGGCTTTGTCGCAGTGGTGGGAACTTAAGCCGGGCGACTTGATCTTCACCGGATCGCCGTCCGGCGTGAGCGCGCTCCATCGAGGCGACGTGATTGAGTGCGGCATCGATGGCCTCGCGCCGCTGCGCTTCTCAATCGCGCCCTAAGCTTCAAGCGCTAGCAACGCAAACGTCGCGAGCCAGTGCTCGCCCATGTAGTCGCCGGCGACGTGCGGCAGGCTTGCGGTAATATGCGCGTCCGCCGCCGCGAGCGCTTTCGGCGTGACAGGATGGGACTCGCCAAGCGCCGCCGCGATCGATCGCCAGCACCAGGCGCGCGCGAAGTTCAGCCCGTCGAGGTGAGCAATCTTCCCATCGCTGCGATCGCTGACGCGCGCCGCTGCAAACAGCGAAGCCGGCTCGCCGTGCGCCGCACGCGGCAGAAACTCGGCGAACCACGCTCCAAACGCCGCCGGCGCCAAATAGCGGCGCATGCACTCTGCTTCCATCAGAGTGGGGGAGAGGAAATCATCCTGGCTCGGCTCCCAAGCTTGCGCGTTCTGATCGTTGCCATGCCACGCGAGAACTTTGTCGCGCATCAACGCGAAGAGTTCTGGATCGCTTGGCTCGGCATAGTCCGCGGCGAGCCGAAGCGCGAAAGCGGTGGAGCTGTGAACGCCGGTGCGGACCGGGTAGTCGCAAAGCGGTAGAAACGCGCGGAAGCGCGCAGCGAAAGCCTCCGCCAACGGCCGCATCGTCTCCGCCGCGCGTTGGCCCGCGCCGGCGGTGTGCTGACCCAGCTCGCTTTGCAACGCCAGCAACCAACCCCAGCCATACGGCCGCTCAAACCCGCGCGCTTCCGGGCGCTGCAGATACGCCACCTCAGCGGCGACGTTGTCAGGCGTGACGCGTTCATCGAACAGCGCATCGATCTTCGCTCGCGTGCCTAGATCCGGATAACGCCGCACCAGCCGCGCCATCAGCCAATAGCCGTGCACACATGAGTGCCAATCGTAGCTGCCGAAGAAAATCGGATGCGCCGCGCGCGGTCCGATCACATCTCCAGGTCCGCCCATCACGTGATGCATGATGTTCGGATACTCGCGGCTCACATGCGCAAGCGCGAGGTCAGCAAACTTTTCTGTGATGGCTCGGGTCAGCTTTGTCATGTCGGGAACGCCAGCAAGCGCATCAGTACGATGTTTGCAATCAGCAACGGTAGCGCTGTCGGAATCTGCGCGCGGATCACGCCGTTCAACGCCGCCTTGCGGTCAGGTAGTTCAAGCAGGTTCGCCGGCACGACGTTGAAGTTCGCCGCCATCGGCGTCATCAGCGTGCCGCAGAAGCCGGCAAGCATGCCGATCGCGCACACCCGCGCCGGATCGCCGCCAAGCTCAAGCACGACGAACGGCAAACCCACCGCCGCCGTCATCACCGGAAACGCCGCGAATGCGTTGCCCATGATGATCGTGAACAACGCCATGCCGATACAGTAAGCCGCGACAGCAACGGTGCGCGTGTCGAGCGGAATATACTGCGTGAAGATCGCGCCGACTTGCTCCCCCACGCCAGCGGCGAGAAACACCGCGCCAAGTGAAGCCAGCATTTGTGGCAGGATCGCCGCCCAGCCGACGGAATCCATCAGCCGCCGACCCTCTTGCAGTGGCGCCAACGCCGGCGGTCGCAACCACATCATCAAAACGCCGATCGCGATCAGCACGCCGAGCACCAGCGAGACCAGCGTCTTATCCTTCGATGCAATTAGCGATGAACCCCACTCGGTGTATTGGACAAGCAGCGTTCCGATGAGCGCGACCGCTGGGATGATGAGGGCCGGCAGAAACAGCAGATTGCCGCGCCGCTCAGCACTCGCGCGCCTCTCTTCTTGCGTTGTTGTCGCTGGCTTGCCTTGGCCGAGACCAAGCACCGCAATGATCACAAGGCCCAACGCCAGCAAGCCGTTGCCGAGGTCGCCGATGGCGTGTCCGGCCCAAAAGCTTACAGCAAGTAGTGCGTAGAAAGCGCCATTACGCAGCCGCTTTGCGTTCTCGCGATCCATCACCGAAAGCAGGGCGAGGGCGGCGAAGAAGAAGCCGCCGACAATGTAGGCGTGATCCAGCGTGATCATGGCGCGGTCTCCGCGCTGGACTGAGCCGAAAGCGCGCGCTTAAGCGCTCGATCAAGCATCCATAACCTGAAGCTGTGGATGACAAGAGCGGCGATCGCTGTGGGAATTGCCCAAATAGAAAGCTGCAGCGGCTCGACGATGATGCCGTTGGTTTCGAGAAAGCCTTTGATGAGCAGGATCGACGCGATCGCGATGAAGATATCTTCGCCGAAGAACAGCCCGATATTGTCCGCCGCCGCTGCGTGTGAACGGATGAGATAGCGCTCGCGATCGGGAAGCGCGCCGTACTTCGCTTCCGCCGCGCCCTCGGCCATAGGCGCCACGAGCGGGCGCACCATTTGCGCATGACCACCGAGCGATGTCAGGCCGAGGGCGGCCGCGCCTTGTCTGATGATGAAGTACACCCAGAGCAAGCGGCCCACTGTCGCCGCCTTCACCGTTGCGATCGTGATGCGCGCGCGTTCCTGCAAGCCCGCGCGCTCAAGCAAGCCGATCGCTGCGAGCAAGATCCAGGTCAAGGTGATGTATCTGGAGTCGTTGAACGCCTTGCCGAACGCCGCCAACGTGTCGCTGGCCGCGGCGAGATAGACGACGAGCTCCGCCTCCGGCGTCCACGCAGCAGCGAGTCCCGTGGTCAGCGCCGCGGCCATCACCACCAGTAGCGGGTTCGCGCGCAGCACGAAGCCGAGCACGACAACGCCGATCCCTAACAATACCAGCACGTTTCCCCCGTCATGCTTTGCCGTAGCCGCCGCCGCCCGGCGTTTCGATCACGAACACATCGCCGGCTTGCACCTGCGCTTTGCCCGTCGCGCCGAGTTCAGTCACTGATCCGTCTGCGCGCTCAACGCGATTGACGCCGCTCGCGCCATTCGCGCCGCCACTCAAGCCGAAAGGCGCCGTGGCGCGGCGGTTCGCCAACATCGCCGCCATCATCGGCTCGCGGAAGCGCACGCGACGAACCGCGCCGTCGCCGCCTTTGTGTGCGCCGGCGCCACCCGACCCGCGCCTTACGCCAAAGCGCTCAACCAGAACAGGGAAGCGCGTCTCCAAAACTTCCGGATCGGTGAGCCGCGAATTGGTCATGTGTGTTTGCACGACCGCCGCGCCGTCAAACGTCGGCCCAGCGCCAGAGCCGCCGCAGATGGTCTCGTAATACTGCCGCTTCTCGTCGCCGAACGTGAAATTGTTCATCGTCCCCTGCGACGCCGCCAGCGCACCAAGCGCGCCATAGAGTGCGTCAACGATGACTTGGCTCGTCTCAACATTGCCGGCAACCACGGCCGCCCCACGCTTCGGATTGAGCAGCGAACCTTCCGGCACGACGATCTCAATCGGCTTCAAACAACCTTCGTTGAGCGGAATGTTGTCGTTGACCAAAGTGCGGAACACATAAAGCGTCGCCGCGCGCGTGATGGCGAGTGGCGCATTGAAGTTGTCGCCTTGCTGCGAGCTTGTGCCGGTGAAATCGATACGCACCGTGCGCTTGGCGTGATCCGGCGTCACTGCGACTCGCACCGTAGCGCCGCTATCCATGGCGACTTCGAACGCACCGGGGTTCAGCGTGTCGATGACGCGCTTGATCTGTTCCTCGGCATTGTCCTGCACGTGCCGCATATACGCCGCGACGCCCGCGCGACCGTAATGCTCGACCAGGCGCGTCAGCTCATCCGCGCCGCGCACGACCGAAGCAATCTGCGCCTTCAAATCCGCGATGTTGCGATCAATGTCGCGCGCAGGGTGCCGGCCGGCGGCGAACAGCGCGCGCGTCTCAGCCTCACGCAGACGGCCATCCTGCACCAGCAACACGTTCTCAAGCAGCACGCCCTCATCTTCGATCCGCTTCGAATCCGGCGGCATCGATCCAGGCGTGATGCCGCCAATGTCGGCATGGTGTCCGCGCGCGGCGGTGAAAAAGGCAGGCGCGCTATCGCCATCAAGGATCACCGGCGCGATCACTGTGATGTCGGGCAGGTGCGTGCCGCCGGCGTGCGGCGCGTTCAGCATGTAGATGTCGCCCGCGCGCATGGTCTCGCCGCGCTGACGGATGATCTCGCGCACGCTGTCGCTCATTGAGCCGAGATGCACAGGAATGTGCGGCGCGTTGGCAACGAGCCCGCCTGTCTCATCAAACACGGCGCAGGAAAAATCGAGCCGCTCCTTAATGTTGACGGAGGAGGCCGTCGTCTGCAGCGCCAGCCCCATCTCTTCGGCGACGCCCATGAACCGGTTGTTGAACACTTCAAGCAGAATCGGATCGGCCGTCGTGCCGATGGCGCTGCGCTCAATGTGAGTGACGCGTGTGAGGATGAGATCACCGTCGTTTGTCATGCGCGCGCGCCAGCCGGGCGCCACGTAAGCGGTTGCTCCGTTCTCGATAACGAGGGCGGGACCATCGCACTGAAATTCCGATGTTAGCTGGTCGCGCCGATACGCCCTCAGATATGGAGCGCCGGCGTCCTCGCCGGCATCGGTCGTAGAACAAACCGCCGCCGGTTCTCGCCTGGACGAACCTGCCGGCGAGGACGCCGGCGCTCCATAAGCCGTGCTCGCGACCGCCTCGGCTGAGAGTGATCCGACGACAATCGCTCGAGCAGGATCGATGAAGCCGAAGCGTTTGTGATGCTCTGCTTCAAACGCGGCCTTTAACGCGGCGGTTTCGGCGAAGCGGATGGGAAGCGTTGAATCGGCGCCGTCGTATTTGAGGTTGGCGGTCACCGAGACCACGAATTGCAGGGTGTCTCGCGCGCCGAGAGCGGCGCCGGCGCGTTGAACGAGTTCCGCCGCGTGAGCCTTGAGATCGGCGGCGTCCGAAAGTTTCTCCTCGATTGTTGTCTCAACAACAGCGCGCACATCGGCCAAGCCAATGCCCCACGCGCTCAGCACGCCGGCAAGCGGATGAAGCAGGATGGTCTCGACGCCCACCGCATCTGCCACCGCGCACGCATGCTGCCCGCCCGCGCCGCCAAACGCGACGAGCGCGTATTCCGCCGGATTGTAGCCGCGCTGAATCGAGATCTTCTTGATCGCCTCCGCCATACTCTCATTGGCGATGCGGAGAAAACCCTCAGCCGCTTCTTCCGGCGTGATGCCGCCGCCAATCTCGGCGCACAGCGCCGCAAACTTCTCGCGCACGACGTCTCGATCGAGCATTTGATCGCCGTTCGGCCCGAAGATCGACGGAAAGAACTCTGGCCGCACGCGGCCGAGCAGCACGTTGCAATCCGTGATCGTCAGCGGTCCGCCGCGCCGGTAGCAAGCGGGGCCGGGATCGGCGCCGGCGCTATGCGGCCCGACGCGCAAACGCATGCCGTCGAAGAAGCAGATGGAGCCGCCGCCCGCCGCCACCGTGTGAACATGCAGCATCGGCGCTGAAAGCCGCACGCCGGCGACGATCGTTTCGTTGGTGCGCTCGAACGCGCCGGCATAATGCGAGACGTCCGTCGACGTGCCGCCCATATCGAAGCCAAGCGCGTGATCGAACCCCGCGCGCCGCGCAGCCGCCGCCATGCCGACAACGCCACCAGCAGGTCCGGAAAGAACCGCGTCGCGCCCGCGGAAGCTGTCCGCGTGCGCCAAGCCGCCGTTCGATTGCATGAAGAGCAAGCTTGGAGCGCCGGCGCCCTCGCCGGCAACTTCGTTTGAACGTGGCGCCGGTGGCGCGTGGCCTACGCGAAGTGCCGGCGAGGGCGCCGGCGCTCCATATCCGCGCTCGAACCCATCGATATACGCCCGCAGCACCGGCGAGAGATACGCATCCGCAACCGTCGTATCCGCACGCGGCACGAACTTGATCAGGCCGCTGATTTCCGAACTCACGCTCACCTGCGTGAATCCGATCTCCCGCGCGATCTCCGCCAGCCGCTTTTCATGCGCCGGATACGCCCACCCATGCAGGCAAGCGATCGCCGCCGCGCGCAGCCCGTCATCGAACGCCCGCTGCAATTCCGCCCGCGCGTGCGCCTCGTCCAGCGGGGTCAGCACTTCGCCTTCCGCCGTCACCCGCTCGCGCACTTCGATCACGCGCTTCTGCAGCAAGTCCGGCTTGACGATATGCAGCGCGAAAATGTCCGGCCGCGCCTGCGTGCCGATCTCCAGCGCGTCGCCGAAGCCGTCCGTCACCACCAGCACCACATCGGCGCCCTTGCGCTCCAGCAGCGCATTGGTCGCCACAGTGGTCCCGAGTTTCACCGCCTCGATGTCGGCGAACGTGCCGCCATGCTCTTTGAGAATGAGTCGCATCGCCTCAAGCGCGGCGTCGTCATAGCGCCCCGGCGCGACCGAGAGCAGCTTCTTCACCACCTCGATGCCGCCAGGCCCGCGCGCCACAACGTCGGTAAAGGTGCCGCCGCGGTCGATCCAGAATTGCCAACTCATGCTGGCCGCGACCATCGCGGGGCGGCGTCGCGCAATCAAGCGCTTAGCGATTGCCGCAGCGCGCCGATGCGGAGTAGGTTCGCCGCACTCAGGGAGCAGGCCGCTTGAAGCCCACGAACATCGCGAACCCCGACTACTTCCATAAGGTCGTCGATTGTCAGTGGGCGTGTCCGGCGCATACGCCGGTGCCGGAATACATCCGGCTGATCGCCGCGCAGCGTTACTCCGACGCCTACATGGTCAATTGGAAGTCGAACGTTTTTCCGGGTGTGCTCGGCCGCACCTGCGATCGTCCGTGCGAGCCGGCGTGCCGCCGTGGCCGTGTCGAAGACGAGCCGGTGGCGATCTGCCGCCTGAAGCGCGTCGCCGCTGACAATAAAGGCGAGATCGAGCACCTGTTGCCGCCGAAGGCGACGAAGAAGAATGGCAAGCGCATCGTCTGCATTGGCGCAGGCCCCGCCTCGCTCACAGTCGCGCGCGATCTGCTGCCGCTCGGCTACGAAGTTCATATCTACGACGCGGAGAAGAAGGGTGGCGGCATGATCCGCACCCAGATCCCGCGTTTCCGCCTGCCTGAAAGCGTGATCGACGAGGAAGTCGACTACATCCTCGGCTACGAGCCGGTGACGCACTTCGGCACGCGCGTCGACTCACTGAAAGAAGTCCTCGCCCAAGGCTGGGACGCCGTCTTCGTCGGCACCGGCGCGCCGCGCGGGCGCGATCTGGGCTTGCCTGGCCAAAAGGAAGCGGCCGCTAACATCCATATTGGCATCGATTGGCTCTCAAGCGTCTCGTTCGAGCACATCGACAAGATCGGCAAGCGGGTCATCGTGCTCGGCGGCGGCAACACCGCCATGGATTGCTGCCGCACCTCGCGCCGACTCGGCGGCGAGGACGTGAAGGTCATCGTCCGGTCGGGCTTCGATGAGATGAAGGCTTCGCCCTGGGAGAAAGAAGACGCCCAGCACGAAGGCATCCCGATCATCAACTTCCACAACCCGAAGGAATTCACTCACAAGAACGGCAAGCTCACCGGCGTGGTCTTCACGAAGATGCACTGGGTTGAGAAAGACGGGAAACGGAAGCTTGAGCCGACTGGCGAGCCGGACGTCCACTTCGAGTGCGACGACGTGCTGATGGCCGTCGGCCAGGAAAACTCATTCCCCTGGATCGAGCGCGACATCGGCATGACGTTCGACAAGTGGGACATGCCCGTTGTCGATGAAGTGACATTCCAATCCTCGATCCCGAACGTGTTCTTCGGCGGCGATGCCGCGTTTGGTCCGAAGAATATCATCTGGGCCGTCGCGCATGGCCACGACGCAGCCGTTTCGATCGATCTCTTCTGCCAAGGCAAGGACGTGAAGGATCGTCTGCCGCCGGGCGTGTCGATGATGTCCACCAAGATGGGCATCCACGAATGGGCCTACGACAACGATATCTCGCTCGACCTTCGCTACAAGGTGCCGCTGGTTGAGCCGGAAGTCGCGCTGCGCAACGTGAAGATCGAAGTCGAGAAGGGCTTCGATCCGCTGCTCGGCTACAAGGAAGCGCAACGCTGCCTGAACTGCGACGTGCAGACCGTGTTCTCAGCTCCGGCGTGCATTGAGTGCGACGCGTGCGTCGACATCTGTCCGATGGATTGCATCACCTTTACCGAGAACGGCGAAGAAACTGAACTCCGCGATCGCCTCAACGCGCCGGCGAAGAATCTCACGCAGGATCTCTACGTGCAGGACGGTTTGAAAACCGGCCGTGTGATGGTGAAGGACGAAGACGTCTGCCTGCACTGCGGCCTCTGCGCCGAACGTTGCCCAACGGGTGCCTGGGACATGCAGCAATTCTATCTCGACATCACGCAAGCCGGCTGCAAACCGAAGACGCCATCTCGCAAGCGCGAACCGGCGCCTGCGAAGTAAAGTTCCCAAACTCGAATTATCTTGCTGGCCTGCGCGCGCGTGTTAGCGTCGGCGCGGGTAGGGGAACTTGTGTTGTGCGCGTTGGCGCACGTGTCCCGCGACGCCGCGCAAGCGGCAGCCGCCAAAGATAGACGGCGCACTCGACCCTCACGGTTCATGTTCGGGCCAATCAGCGCCGCTCTCCAATTGGACCATCAGGGGAGCAATGCTCATGAAACGTCTTGCAACCACACTTGCGCTCGCGTTCGCGCTGTCGGCCGTCGCTCCGGCCGCATTCGCCGAAGAGCAATTCCGTACAGCTGAGCCTCAAGCGTTCTCGCAGCAAGAGCTGCAACAATATGGCTTGAGTGAAGCCGACGCCGCGCAAGTCGCCGCGTATCAAGCGCAAGGCTATCAGGTCGTCGTCATGTCGCCTGAAGAGGCCGAGCAATACCAAGCCGGCATCACCACGACCCAATGGCTGTTGATCGGCTTGCTCGTCGTCGTGGTAGCGGTCGCGGTAAGCTAAACGACGCGCCTGCGCGCGGGAGGTCGCTCCGCGATCTCCCCGCAACGGCCCTCCTGTTCCGTCCGCGCGGTGAGGAACTGCGTGGCCGATGTGGCGTTGGCCAGATCGGATGTGTGCAGCCGAACGCTGCGCGCCCAATTGGAACTTGCGCCCAGCCCCTCCCGGACCTTGGCGACAGTTCCTGTTTTGAGGACAGGAAGGGACAATCCCATGAAGTCTCGTTTTATCGGCGCTGCGGCGCTCGCCTTCACGCTCGCCATCGCCCCGGCTTACGCCGAACAAGCGCAATTTCGCTCGGCTGCGCCGCAGACCTTCACGTCGCAGGAGTTGCAGAGCTATGGTCTGAACGCGGACCAAACGAGCCGCGCCGTTGCGCTGCAGGAGCAGGGCTATGAAGTGCGCGTGCTCTCGGAAGAAGAAGCGGCGCAATATCAAGCGGGGATCACGGATAACCAATGGCTGCTGATCGGTATTCTCGCCGCCGTGGTCGTGATCGCGGTCGCCGTCGCCGACTAATGCGGCATGGTGCGGGCGCCGGCGCCGCGGCGCTGGCGCTTTTCATCTCTGGCTGCGCGGTCACGCCCGTTCCGGACGTGAGCACGTTTGCTGAAGATAGCGCCAACAATAGCTTCGAAGTGTTCGACCGGCGGATGGCGGGCGATGCGCTCGTCCTGCCGGTCGTCCACGACCGCCAGACCAACGGCGCATCCTGCGGCGCGCACGCGCTCGCCAGCGTCATCAATTACTGGCGCGGCCCCGGCACAGCCGTGGGCAATACAATCTACACCTCAACGCCGCCCGCCAACGCCGCCGGCTACTCGATCGCCGAGATCATGACGCTCGCCCGCGCCAACGGCCTCATCGCCAGCGGCGTCCGCCTCGATGACGCGGCAATCATCCGCGAACTGGAAAGCGGCCGGCCGGTGCTGGTGGCCGTGCGGCTACCGTCCATCTACGTGCAGAATCGCACCTACCCCGGCGCCAACGCGCCCGTGCTCGGCTTCGTCGGCAGCGTGCTCTCGTATCGCGTAGGGCAGGTGTCGCAGATAACCGGCCTCGAAATGGTCGATCACTACCTGCTTGTCGTCGGCTACGACGATGAACGCTGGGTCGTGGTTGAGCCGGTGATGGGCTATCGCACCATCAGCCGCGACAAGCTCGCAAGATACCGCGCGCCGTTCGAGAACGCCTCGGTGGTTTTCAGCTCGAACCAGCCCCGCCAAACGCCAGGCTAAGCCCTTCAAATACCCCGCGCGACCGGCTATCAAGTTCCCCCCGCGCGGGCGGACTGGCCGCTGACGTAACGGGCAACGAAGGCGCCGCACCTAAGCATGGCCAAGCCACTCGCCGCGACCAACGATTTCGTCGTCAAATTCGCCAACGTGAACGGCTCGGGCTCGGCGAGCGCGAACGGCCTGTTCGCCAAGGTGATATTGCGCATGGGCGTGCCGGTCGGCGCGCGCAACATCTTCCCGTCGAACATCCAGGGCCTGCCGACCTGGTACGAAGTGCGGGTCAGCGAAGCCGGTTGGCTCGGCCGCCGCGGCGGCATTGACCTCATGGTCGCGATGAACCCGCAGACCTGGGACGCCGACGTGAAAGGCATCGAGCCAGGCGGCTATCTGCTCTACGATTCATCGAAGCCGCTGCCCGCCTCGAAATTCCGCGACGACATCACCATCATCGGCGCGCCGCTCACCGATCTCATCGCCGCCGAGTTCACCGATCCGCGCCAGCGGCAGCTGTTCAAGAACATCTGCTATGTCGGCGTGCTCGCACAATTGCTCGGCTTCGAAACCGAAGTGGTGAAAACGCTTCTGGGCGAAGAGTTCAAAGGCAAGGACAAGCTGATCGCGCCGAACTTGAAGGCGTTCGAACTGGGCTTCAACTTCGCCAAGGATCACCTCGCGCCCATCGGCCTCAAGCTGAAGCGCGCCGACAAGGTCGGCGCTCGCATCTTCGTTGAAGGCAACGAGGCGGCCGCGCTCGGCGCGGTCTATGGCGGCGCCACGTTCTGCGCCTGGTATCCGATCACGCCCTCGACCTCGCTCGCCGAAGCCTTCCAGAAATATTGCGACAAGCTCCGCAAGGATCCTGACGGCAAGAACCGCTTCGCCATCGTGCAGGCGGAAGACGAGATCGCTTCGATCGGCATGGTGATGGGCGCCGGCTGGGCCGGCTCGCGTGCGTTCACCTGCACCAGCGGCCCCGGCATTTCGCTGATGAACGAATTCGTTGGCTTCTCCTACTACGCCGAAATCCCCGCCGTGATCTTCGACGTGCAACGCGGCGGCCCCTCAACCGGCATGCCCACGCGCACGCAGCAATCCGACTTGCTGCTCGCCGCCTACGCCAGCCACGGCGACACCAAGCATCCGATGCTGTTCCCCGGCAATCCGACGGAAGCGTTCGAGTTCGGCGCGCTTGCCTTCGATCTGGCCGACTTCTTCCAGACCACCATCTTCGTCATGCTCGAACTCGATATCGGCATGCAGGAATGGCTGACGCCGCCGTTCAAATGGGACGCCAAGCGTCATCTCAATCGCGGCAAGGTGCTCACCTACGAACATCTGGAGCAGGGCGTCGCCTTCGGCCGCTATCGCGATGTCGATGGCGACGCGGTGCCGTATCGCACGCTCCCCGGCACGCACCCGACCAAGGGCAGCTACTTCACGCGCGGCTCCAGCCACGACAAAGACGCGCGCTATTCCGAAAAGGGCGAAGACTACACCGAAGGCATGGAGCGCCTGCTGCGCAAATGGGAGACGATGAAGTCCCACGTGCCGGCGCCGATCCTCCATAAAGCCAAGAAGCGCACGCCCGATGGCGTCATCTTCATGGGCTCCACCGATCCGGCGATGGAGGAGGCGCTCTGCGCGCTCGAAGAACACGGCATCGATCTCGACGCCATGCGCATTCGCGGCTTCCCGTTCTCGAACGACGTGTTCGAGTTCATCCGCGATCACGAACAGGTTTTCGTTGTCGAACAAAACCGCGACGGCCAGCTGAAATCGCTTCTCGTCAACGAGGGCGGCATCCATCCGGCGCGCCTCGTTTCCGTGCTGCATTATGACGGCACGCCGATCACGGCGCGCTTCATCATCAAGTCCATCACCGACAAACTCAAAGGCCCGCACACGGCCGCGCTGCGGGAGAATGCCGAATGACCTACATCGCCAAACCGCCGCTGCATCACCCGTCGCTCGAGAAGAACACGCTGGGCTTCACGCGCCGCGACTATGAAGGCCGCATCTCCACGCTCTGCGCCGGCTGCGGCCACGATTCGATCAGCGCCTCGATCATCCAAGCTTGCTTCGAAATCGATCTCGCGCCGCATCGCCTCGCGAAATTCTCCGGTATTGGCTGCTCGTCGAAGACGCCGGACTATTTCGTCAGCCCCGCGCACGGCTTCAACGCCGTTCACGGCCGCATGCCGTCCGTGCTCACTGGCGCCAACATCGCCGCGCGCGATCTGATTTATCTCGGCGTCTCCGGCGACGGCGACAGCGCCTCGATCGGCCTCGGCCAATTCTGCCACGCCGTCCGCCGCGGCGTGAACATGACCTACATTTGCGAGAACAACGGCGTTTACGGCCTCACCAAAGGCCAGTTCTCCGCTACTTCCGATCGCGGCTCGAAAGCCAAGAAGGGCGCGGAAAACAAAGACAGCGCCATCGATCTGGTCATGCTCTCACTGCAGCTCGGCGCCACCTATGTCGGCCGCAGCTTCTCGGGCGACAAGAGCCAACTCGTGCCGCTGATCAAAGGCGCGCTCTCGCACAAAGGCGTGTCGTTCATCGACGTGATCAGCCCGTGCGTGGCGTTCAACAACCACGTCGGCTCCACCAAAAGCTTCGACTATGTGCGCGAGCACAACGAAGCCGTGAACCGCATGGACGTCATCACCCCGCGCGCGCCGATCAAAGCCGACTACAAGCCGGGCGAACTGAAAGAAGTCGTTCAACACGACGGCTCAATCCTGCGCCTGCGCAAGATCGAGGACGATTACGACGCCACCAACCGCAACGAAGCTTTAGGCTACCTCGCGCGCAAAGCGGCGGAAGGCGAGATCGTAACCGGCCTGCTCTACGTCGATCCCGACGCGCACGATCTGCACGACTCAATGGGCACCGTCGACACGCCGCTGAACAAGCTGCCAGACGCGGATCTCATTCCGAGTGTGGCCGATCTGGAGAAGATCAACGCTAGCTTGCGGTGATGCCGTGGACACGGACGGGGATCCGCCGCGCTACATCCCGCAAGACGTCGGAGAGCTGCGCGACTTCTTGACGTCATTCATGAGCGCCGCGCCGACATTCGTCGATCCCGATTTCACTTGGATGACGATCGATACGCAGTTCCTGACATTGCACGATGGCTTACAAGTCGTGCGCGCGCGGATCGGCGAGGCGAGCTACGCCAAGGCCATCGAAATATCGGGCCGCATGAGAGCTTTGTTCGAGGCCGACCCTGAGGACAAGACAGGCCAAGCGCACGAGGGCTGCTTGCTGATCTGGGAAATCGACAAGCTGCTCAAGCCGCACGGCTAGGCCGCCCGGCGCCTGATCCGCGCCAATGCATCCAGAGGATAGATTTGCGCGCTTCGCAGTCTGCAGCGCGCAAAAGCATCCAACTCTGTTGGATAGATCGAAACTTATCCTACAGCGAAAACCTGAGCGTAGAGTCAGCTCCGCCGCACACGGGAGATTTCTGAGACGTCCGAAACTTTGAAATGTGCGGCAACGGTCGGCGGGATTTTGTTTGCGGGGAGTGAAACCGCAAAGTCCAGAGCAACGGAAGCTCTGCCCGTAGCACCGGCAAAAAGAGCATGGAGCTAAGCCCCGAAGGGAGCGTCGACGATGGCGGCGTTTCCGGAACATCCATCGTTCAGGTGGCGAGCGTAGGCAGCTGAAGAAGAGCTACGCCTTGTACAACTCCTCGGTCTCAAGCCGGGAAAAACGATTCGTAAAACGGGGCGCGTGAAGCGCGCGCGGTGTTGGGAGACCAGCATCGCACCCAAACAGAGACTACTCAGCGCGGATCACGCGCCCCGGCCTCCCGCTCTCGTGTGAGCGAGAGCGTCCGCCGAAGCCTTGGCGAAGGCGGACTGGACGAACCCGGATCGCCGGCCGCACAAGCGCGTGCTTCACGAAAACCGCTCAATCCTAAACGGCGCAAGATCAACCGGCGGCGTCTTCTCCGCCGCAATCGCCGCGATGATCTCCGACGTGATCGGCGCTTCCGTTAGCCCCAAATGCGCGTGCCCGAACGCGTAGAGCACCTTCGGCGCACGCTCCAAGCGCCCGATCGCCGGCACGAAATCGGGCAGGGAAGGCCGCGAGCCAACCCAGCGATCTGGGTTCGCCGCGAACTTCATCCCAAGCTCATCGATCCGCTGCCGCAAACGCTGCCACTTGCGCTCATCGCCCGGCGCATCCGGCGAGCCAAACTCCACGAAGCTCGTGCAGCGCAGGCCGCTGGTGAATCGCGATACCGCAATGAAATTCTCTTCAAACACCGTCGTCGGCAGATCGTGCGGCCAATTCGTCTCCGCGCTCTGCAAATGGTAGCCGCGCTCGCCAATCAGCGGCGTGTTCACGCCAAGCTGCTCCATCAACACCCGCGACCACGGCCCCGCGCACACCAACACCGCATCGGCACTGCGCACCGCGCCGTCGGCCAGCATCACCCGCGCATTGGCCTCAACCCGCACGACGCTCGCAACAACCGTCTCACCACCACGCTCAGCAAACGAAGCCAGCATCGCATCCCGCGCCGTTTGCGGCTCGCTCACTTGTCCCGTGCCGCTGAAAACAACAGCCGCTTTCGGCGCACTCTTCAGCACGCCGCCATAACGCGCCAATTCAGCGCCCGTCATCTCGCGCCAACTCGAATTTCGTCCCCACTTCGCCGCCGCGATCGCCGACAGGCCAAGCTCCGCGCCACGCTCGGTCGTCCACGCCGTCACGTGCCCATGCGGGATGACAATTTCCGGCGCTTGCGCCAGCTCCGCGATCCGATGCCAAGCCGGCAGCGAATCCGCGAGCAGATTGTCCAACGCCTCGCGCCCGCGCTCGAATTTCACCGGATCGCACGCGCGCAGAAACCGCATCGCCCATGGCGTCCACAGCGCCACATCGCTCCAGCGAAAATCGAGCGGTCCGCCGGCGCCAAAGCTCGAACGCGGCGCCCGCAGCACATTCCCCCACGCCGACCATGGCGCGATCTGCTCCGACCCAATATGCCCCGCATTCCCGAACGAAGCGCCGCGCCGCTTATCGCCCGGATCGATCAACGTCACCTGCACGCCGGCCGCCTGCAGCCGCAGCGCACACGCGGCGCCCACCACCCCGCCGCCAATAACCAGAATCGATTTCATCGCCCCACCGGATCGTATAAGTTCGCGCTCTAAGCAAGCGAGGGATCAATGCAAGTCGATTGGCATGGCGTGTTTCCGGCGGCGACGACGCAGTTCAAGCCTGATCTCTCGATCGACATCGCCGAAACCCAGCGCGTGCAGGATGCGCTTGTCCGCGACGGCGTCCACGGCCTCATCGTCATGGGTACGGTGGGGGAGAACAACTCGCTCGAGCCTGACGAGAAACGCGACGTGCTGCGCGCCGCCGTCGAAGCCGTCGGCAAGCGCGTCCCGGTATTGGTCGGCGTCTCCGAGTTCGACACCAATCGCGCCATCGCCTTCGCCCGCGACGCCGAAAAGATCGGCGCCGATGGCCTGATGCTGCTTCCGGCGATGGTCTACGTCCCGGCGGAGGCGGAGCTTGTCGCGCACTTCAAAGCAGTGGCGAAGGAAACCGCGCTGCCGATCATGCTCTACAACAACCCCCCGGCCTACCGGGTCAGCGTCGGCATCGAAGCGATCAAGCAGCTCGCCGATACTCCGAACATCGTCTGCCTGAAGGAAAGCGCCCCCGACACGCGCCGCTTCACCGATCTCTACAACGCGATCGGCGACAAGATCATGTTGTTCGCCGGCCTCGACGACGTCGCGCTGGAAGGTTTGATCCTTGGCGCCAAAGGCTGGGTGTCAGGTCTCACCAACGCCTTCCCGAAAGAGTCGCTCGAACTTTACAACGCCTACAAACGCGGAGATCTCGAAACCGCGCTCGCGATCTATCGCTGGTTCATGCCGCTCCTGCACTTGGACGCCGAGCACGATCTCGTTCAGTCCATCAAACTCGCCGAGCAGATCATGGGCCGTGGCAGCGAACGCGTGCGCCCGCCACGCTATACGCTCACCGGCGCGCGCCGCGCCGAAGTCACCGCCATGGTGGAGCAAGCCGCCGCCACCCGCCCGAAGCTGAAGAGCGCGGCGTGACGCGTCACACGTTCCGCTGCATCGACGGCCACACCGCCGGCAATCCGGTGCGGCTCGTTACCGAAGGCAAACCTGAACTGAGCGGCTCAAGCATGAGCGAACGCCGCCAGGACTTCATGGCGCGCTATGACTGGATCCGCACCGGCCTCTGCTTCGAGCCGCGCGGGCATGACATGATGAGCGGCGGCTTTCTCTATCCGCCGACAACGCCCGACGCCGACATCGGCATTCTCTTCATCGAAACCAGCGGCTGCCTGCCCATGTGCGGTCACGGCACGATCGGCATCGTCACCTTCGGCATCGAGAGCGGCCTGATCAAACCGCGCACGCCGGGACGGTTCATCGCGGAAGTTCCTGCCGGAAAGATCGAGATCAGCTACAAGCAGCACGGTGATCGCGTCCGCAGCGTTCGCATCCGCAACGTGCCAAGCTATCTCGCCGCCGAGAACATCAGTATCGACGTTCCGAACTTCGGACCGCTCATGCTCGACGTCGCTTATGGCGGCAATTTCTACGCTATCATCGAACTACAAGGCGCCTACGCCGGCCTCGATGATCTCGGCGCCGCGCGCATCCTTCAACTCTCGCCGATCATCCGCCAACTCGTGCGCGACAAGGTCGAGCCGGTGCATCCGGTCGATTCAACAATTCGCGGCGTCAGCCACGTGCTCTGGGCCGACAAACCGAAGACTGCAGGCGCCGACGGGCGCAACGCCGTCTTCTACGGCGACAAAGCCATCGACCGCTCCCCATGCGGCACCGGCACCTCCGCGCGCCTCGCGCATCTTCACGCGAAGGGGAGACTCAAAGTGGGCGACGCCTTCGTCCACGAAAGCTACATCCTCTCGCGCTTCACTGGCCGCGTCGAAGCTGAGACGGAGCTTGGCGGCAAGTCCGCGATCATTCCGTCCATCGAGGGATCTGCTATCGCAACTGGCCACAACGAAATCTGGATCGACACCGAAGACCCGTTCGCACACGGCTTCCAAGTCGTCTGATGGTGATTGCGCGGCCACCGGGCGCGTGCTCAATTCGAGAAAACACGTGCGGGGGAGATACGCATGGGGGCTACATTTGATCTGCTCATTCGCTGGCTGATGACGATCGTCGGCGGGCTGCTGACTGCGCTTTCGGCAATCGCGATCTACTTCACCGCCGTGCTTGTCGGCACCGCGCACAAGCGCGGCGAGCTCGCGCCGAAGCCAGAGGCTATCGCCCTCGGCGCTGTCACCGACTTCTTTGACACGCTCGGCATCGGATCATTCGCGCCGACGACGGCGTACATGAAAATCCGCAAGATGGCGCCGGACAGTTACTTCCCGGCGATCCTCAATGCCGGCCATGCACTCCCCACGGTAGCACAAGCGCTGATCTTCATCACGCTCGTGCAAGTCAGCCCGGTCTTGCTGATCTCGTGCATTGTGGCTTCTTGCGCCGGTGCGTTCATCGGCGCGCCGATTGTGCAACGTTCGCCAGTGCGGCTGGTGCAAGGCGTCGTGGGCGTCGCACTTCTGATCGCTGCTGCGCTTTACGCCATGCGCAACCTGGGTATTGGTCCGGCGGGCGGCGAGGCGCTTTCTCTCGAAGGCACGTATTTCGCCATCGCCGTCGCGGCGCACTTCGTGATGGGCGTGTTGATGATGTTCGGCATCGGCCTCTACGCGCCGTCGCTGATCGTGTTGAGCCTGCTCGGTTTGAACCCAGCCGCGGCGTTCCCAATCATGATGGGCTCGTGCGCGTTCCTGATGCCGATATCGAGCCTCAACTTCGTGCGCTCCGAGCGCATCGATCTGCGGATCGTGATTGGCATCGCTCTTGGCGGCATCCCGGCTGTTCTGCTGGCGGCGTTTGTCGTCAAGTCACTGGACTTGGTGACACTGCGCTGGCTTGTTGTTGTCGTCGTTCTTTACGCATCGCTTCTCTTGTTGCGCAGCGCTTTGTTCGGCAAGGCACAGCCATCAGAAGGCAAACCGGCAGTCGTTCCGTGAGGGCCCTATGAAACGTCTGCTGATCGCCTTGGCGGCGCTCTTGTCCGCCACGCCTGCCGCCGCGCAAAACGCCAGCGCTGATCTCAGTCAGCTCTTCGCCGATGAGCGCGCCTTCGTGTTTCGCGAAGATCCGCTCTCCGCCACAAGCGCCGGCATTCACGACTACGACGATCGCCTGCCATCGGTGACGCCGGAGATGCAAGCCCGCCAGACCCGCGAGAACGAGGCGTTCCTCAGGCGCCTTCACGCCATTGATCGCGCGCAGCTGACGCATCAGGAGCAAGTCAGCTACGATCTTTTCGCGTTCATGATCAGCCAGCGCGTGCGGCTGGCGCGCTATGACGATTGGCGTCTGCCGTTCAACAGCGACAGCGGCTTCTATTCCGAAATCCTACTGATCGACGATCTGCAAGCGCCGCGCACGGTCCGCGACTATGAGAACTACATCGCGCGCTTGAACGATGTGCGGCGCTACTTCCGCGAACAGATCGCTAACATGCGCGCTGGCCTGCGCGATGGCTTCACCTTGCCGCGCGAGATCATTGGCGGTGTCAGCCAAGTGATCGGCGGCTTTCGTTACGAGAACGCGGAGTCGACGAGCTACTACGCGCCGTTCGCCAATTTTCCGGCGAGCGTGCCGGAATCGGAGCGCGCGCGTCTGCGCGAAGCGGGCCGCGCCGCGATCAACAACAGCGTCATCCCAGCGTTCGACGAGTTCCGGACCTTCTTCGAAACAGAATACGCACCTCGCGCCCGTCAGACGATTGCGGCAACGCGGTTGCCGAACGGCCGCGCCTATTACGCCGATCTCGTTCGTTACTACACGACGTTGCCGGATGCGACGCCGCAGCAGATTCACCAGATCGGCCTGCGCGAGGTCGCACGCATCCGCGCCGCGATGGAAGTGGAAATGCGCGCTGCCGGCTTCCAAGGCACGTTCGCGGAATTCCTGGCGTTCCTGCGGACCGATCCGCAATTTTACGCCACGACGCCCGAACAATTGCTTCGCGAGGCCGCCTGGATCACGCGCGAGATTGACGCGCAGATGCCGAACTATTTCGGCCGTATCCCGCGTCGCCCGTACACAGTTCAGCCTGTGCCGGCCGCTATCGCGCCGAACTACACAGGCGGTCGCTATAGCGGCGGCCGTGCGGATCAAGCCGGCGAGTATTGGGTCAACACCTTCGCGCTCAACACGCGGCCGCTCTACGTGTTGCCATCACTCACCGCGCACGAAGCCGCTCCCGGTCATCACACGCAGATCTCACTTGCGCGCGAATTGGAGGGCTTGCCCGCGTTTCGTGGCAGCTTCTACCCGCACGCCTTCGGCGAAGGTTGGGGGCTCTATTCGGAGCGGCTCGGCGAGGAGATGGGCATCTATCACACGCCGTATCAACGTTTCGGCCGTCTCACCTATGAGATGTGGCGCGCGTGTCGGCTTGTGGTTGACACCGGCATGCATTCGATGGGCTGGTCGCGCCAGCGCGCGCTCGATTACCTCGCCGCCAACACCGCGCTCTCGACGCACGAAGTCCGCACTGAGATCGATCGCTACATCGGCTGGCCGGGGCAAGCGCTGGCTTACAAGATCGGTGAGCTGAAGATCGTCGAACTGCGTCAGCGCGCCGAAGCGGCGCTTGGTGATCACTTCGACATTCGCGCGTTCCACGACGTGGTGCTTGGCAATGGCGGTGTGACGCTGCCGGTGCTGGAGCGCCAGGTCGATGAATACATCGCAGCGGCGCGCGCGCAGTAGGCGCTACTTGGTGCCGTACATACGGTCGCCAGCGTCGCCGAGGCCGGGGACGACGTAGCTGTGCTCGTTTAGGCGCTCATCAATCGCCGCCGTCCAGATCGGCACGTCTGGATGATGGCCGCGCACGACATCGAGTCCTTCTGGCGCTGCGAGCAAGCACACGAACCGAATGTCGGTGACGCCGTTCTCCTTCAAGCGATCGAGTGCTGCGACCGCCGTGTGCCCCGTCGCCAGCATCGGGTCGACAACGATGACCAGCCGTTCGGCCACATCGCTCGGCGCTTTGAAATAGTATTCAACCGCCTTCAGCGTCTTCGGATCGCGATAGAGGCCGATGTGGGCGACACGCGCCGAAGGCACCAGCTCCAGCATTCCATCCAGCAATCCCATGCCGGCGCGCAGGATCGGCGCGAACACAAGCTTCTTGCCCGCGAGCCGCTTGCCCGTCATCGCCGCCACCGGCGTTTCGATCACCACGTCTTCAAGCGCCAGATCGCGCGTCACTTCATAGCAAAGCAGCACGCTGATCTCGCGCAACAAGCCTCGGAAAGATCGTGTCGACGTTTCCTTGTCGCGCAGGATCGTCAGCTTGTGCTGCACCAGAGGGTGATCGACGATTGTCACGCCTTGCATCAAAACACCGTGCCGTCGCTGTGAATGAGAAGGGGCGGCCCACCGCTGTCCGGCCGCTCCTGCCGCGCGATCTCGCGCCCCGCCGCCCACGTGCCGCCTTCGAGCACGCATGCCAACGGAAACTGAGTGTCTGAAACACCAAGCTGGGCGCGCACCAAATGCGCGATACGGTCGAGCAGCGCGACCGTCAGCGATCGCCACTCGACGATAGCCGGATCGCTGACATCATACATCGGCGCCGGCGCGCGCTTCAGCGTCAGCACGCCTGTATCAATGAACAGACCGCCGTTGCGATACTCCGCCAAGCCTGTGAGCCCATCGATGTTTACGACTGGCACGCCCGCTTCCTGCAGCGGCTCAATCAGTGAATAGGCGAGCCATTGCGAAAGCTTGTGCAATGGCACAAAGCCAGCCTGAGGATGAGGCCAGCAATCGCCAAGCGGGTAGCCCATGAACTCGGGCCGATTTTCCCAAATCGGATTGAGTGCTTCGAGCAGCGTTTCAAGAATGAGCGGCGCGGGTAGCGTGCCATCGGCAAGCCGCCGCGCCTTCAGCACATCGTAGAGTCCGCCGGGCCGCGGCGCATCGCTCAAGGCGAACAATTCCGGTCGCGCGTCGATCGCGTGGCCGAGCCGATTGAGCAGGCGTGCGCGCCCGCCAATGCCCTCAAGCACATTGCCATCGCGCGATTGAAACGCATCTGCGAGCGATGCTTCGTCCAATCGCGCTAAGCCTTCGGCGTCGGCGCGGAGCGGGTCAATGGGATCGGCGGAGAAGCCGCCCCATTCGAACAGACGCAAACTCGCCAGCGCCAAACCTTCGGACCGCGCGGCAACCAAATCAGACACGGTGTCGCGATAGCGCCAGTTGGCGCCAGCGCCCGCATCCAGCAACACGGACGTAATCGCTAGATCAAAACTGGCGCGGGCCTTCGCGTCGCGATCCTTCCAATGGGCGTCACCGGAGATATCGCGCCACAGATCGCGTCCGCCGAAAACAAAATGCCTCCAGCGCGCGTGAAACGGAACGTCGAGTGTCGGATAGCGTTTGCGCACAACCTCCGCCACGAACGCCGCGCACGCGGGCAGCGCGGAGAGATCGAGCATCCAATGCGCAAGCTCGCCAGCTTCCGCCAGCCTCAGCATCTTCTCCGCATGCTGACGCACCGCTGCCGCGTTCATCAGCGCGCGCGTCGGATTGGGGTCAGAAGTCCTTGAGGTCACGCCCCACCACGCGGGTTAGGTCATCTTCGCTCGGCGCCGCTTCGGCGCTGAAGTATCCAGCCGCCTTCTTTGCTTCGAGTTCGACGCTGGCATCCGGCGGCACAAGCTCTGGCGGAATCGGCACGCGTTCGCCGATCACAATGCCCGACGACGTGATCGCGTCGTGCTTCATGTTCGACATCGAGACGAAGCGATCGATGCGCGTGATGCCGAGCCAATGCAACACGTCCGGCATCAATTGCTGGAAGCGCGCATCCTGAACGCCGGCCACGCATTCCGTCCGCTCAAAGTAGGTCGCCGCCTGATCGCCGCCCGGCTGACGCTTGCGCGCGTTGTAGACGAGGAACTTCGTCACCTCGCCAAGCGCGCGGCCTTCCTTGCGATTGTAGGCGATGAGGCCTGCGCCGCCGCTCTGCGCCTCGCGCACGCATTCTTCGATGCCATGCGTGAGGTAGGGGCGGCAGGTGCAGATATCCGAACCGAACACGTCCGAGCCGTTACACTCATCGTGCACGCGGCAGGTCAGGCGACGCGCAGGGTCCGCGATCGCGGCGGGATCGCCGAAAATGTAGAGCGTGACGCCACCGATCGGCGGCAGGAAAACGCTGAGGTCCGGCCGCGTCACCAGCTCCGGATACATGCCGCCGGTCTGTTCAAACAACGTATGCCGCAGCCGCTCTTCGCTGACGCCGAAGCGCTCGGCCACGCCGGGCAAATGCCAGACAGGATCAAGCGCCGCTTTCGTCACTGCGACATCGCCGCTCTCGTGAACGACATCGCCGTCGATCTTCAGCCGCCCAAGCTGGATCGCTTCGCGTATCTCCGGCAACGAGAGGCGCGCGCGTGTGATCGCGATCGTTGGGCGAATGTCGGCGCCGCCATAGATCTCTTTCTTGAAAGCGTCGGCGACCAAATGGCCCCAGGGATCGAGCGAGACGATCTTCGCCGGTTCGCGCCATTGCGGAAACGGACCCATGTCAACGACAGGCGCGGTGTCCTTCAGGTCTGGCCGCACGCTCGGGTTCAGCGCGCCAGCGGAAACAGCGAGCGCGCGGTAGACAGAGTACGCGCCGCCATAGGCGCCAATCGCGTTGCGATCCGCTGTTGCTGAACCAATCACCGGCCCGCGCTCCTGCGCAGTCGGTGCGCCCCAGTGAATAGGGAAGCGCACAGCGGCGCCGGCCCCAGGGTGGGAAGTCAGGCGAATGTGACCGATGCGGTTTCCGGACATGTTTGTTTCGTCGGCGTCTAATGCGCCCTCGTGATTCGTAATGTGAGCGCGCGGCGGTTGCTTGGCAAGGCGCGGAACCGGCGCCGCCATTACGCCTTCAACAAGTCCAGCATCGCCATGGCGGCGGCGGGATTGCGCTCTTTCGCGCCGCTAATGAAGTAGAGGAACACGTCGCCCGATTTCTCCCAATCGCGCGCGGTTTTCGCCCACTTCTTCAACGCCGGCTTCGCATAGCCCGTTGGTTCGTCCGCTTGCGTCAGCTCAAGCCGCGCATAAGAAAAATCCGCGGTCGGCTCGACGATCAGCGGGTGCTTTTCGGACTCGACCGTCACCACTGCGATGTTGCGCTCGCGCGCAATCTTTAGGAACGCCTCATCGGTAAAGCTTGCATGGCGCACCTCGATGGCGTGGCGCAGCTTCAGCTTGCCAAGCTTCTCAGGCAGCATGTCGAAGTAAGCGTTGATCTCGTCTGCATCGAATTTCTTGTAGGGCGCCATCTGCCAGAAGATTGGCCCCAGCTTCGAGCCAAGCTCGCCGACGCCGCTATTGAAGAACCATTCGATCGATTGCGCCGCCTCGCGCAGATCCTTGCGCTGCACGGCCGCGCGCGGCGCTTTCACCGAGAACATGAAATCGTCCGGCGTCGACTTCGCCCATTTCTGAAACGAGGTTGCGCTTTGTGTGCGGTAGAAGGTGGCGTTGATCTCGATCGCCGTCACTTTGCTTGACGCGTACTCAAGCTGCTTCGCCGCCGCGAGCTTTGGCGGGTAGAAGGTTTCCTCCCACGGCTCGAAGCTCCAGCCGCCAATGCCGACGCGGATCGTCATTTCACTCGCCCGTGAATTTCGGCGTGCGCTTCTCGGTGAACGCGTCGACCGCTTCTTTGTGGTCGCGCGTCTCGTGCGCGAGCGCCTGGAACGCCGCCGAAAGCTCTAGCACATCGCTCAAGCGACCATGCTGCGCTTCACGCAGCAAACGCTTCGCCAACCGCACTGTGCGTGGCGGATTTACCGCGACGCGCTCAGCCAGCTTGCGCGCCTCATCCATCAGCGCTTCATCGGAAACGACGCGTGACACGAGGCCAATGCGCGCTGCTTCTTCTGCGTCGATGGTGTCGCCCGTCAACACCAGCTCAGCGGCGCGCGATGCGCCGATGGCGTTGGTCAAAATCCAAGCGCCGCCGTCGCCCGGGATGATGCCAACCTTCACGAAGCTCGACGCCATCTTCGCCGATGCGCCAGCGAGGCGGATGTCGCACAGGACGCCGATATCGAGGCCAAGCCCGATGGCGTGGCCGTTGATCGCCGCGATGGTCGCGACTTCGACGTCGGCCAGCGCTTTGATGATCGAGTGCACGCCGCGGCGATAGTTCGCGCGCGTGCCGTCCGGCGTCGCGCGTGGGCCAATGCCGCTGCGCTCGCGGATCGCCTTCAAATCGCCGCCAGCGCAGAACGATTTGCCCGCGCCGGTGAGAATGACGGCGTTGATATCGCCGTCGTCATTGGCGCGCCAAAGCGCGCCGGCGAGATCGTCGCAATCTTCCTGTGTCGCGATGGCGTTGCGGCTCTCCGGCCGGTTCAGCGTGATGGTCGCAACGCGGCCGGACTTCTCATAGGTGGCGAACGTCATCGTCTATCCTTGTGTAATTCGTTTTGGCTTACGGCGTCGTCGCGGCGGGCGCCGGCGGCGTGCCTTGCTGGTAACCGATCAACGGTTCGTTAGTCAGCGGCGCGCCATTGCGCGTCACATCGATCGAGCCGGTGCCATCGCGGTTGAGCGTAACCACATAACGGAAGCCCTGAGTTTCGAACGTGTAGGTCTTGGCGCCTTCCGGAGTCTCGCCGGCGACGCCACCGGTGATCTCAAGCGAAGAGGCCGTCGTCCGTGCGTTCTCCGCGCCGTCAACCGCGCGCGAGCTGCTCGCATCCGAGAAATTGTAAGCGGTGTAAGTCAGCGCGCCGCTGGCATCCTCATGAATCGCAAAGCTGCGACGGGTAGTGAAGCCAAGCACGCGCGTGCGCGGCAGCCAGCGGCACTGCAGGTCCCGCCCGTCGAGCAGCACTGAGACAAAGCGTGGCGTGTAAGCTGTCGCAGGCGTTTCGAGCATGCCGGCGTTCGTCATCCGCACCCAGCCGTCCGAACCTTGATCGCGGATCAGTTCGGTATTCATGCTGCCGGCGCCGGCGTCTTCGTCGCCGACGAAATAGCCGATCCGCTGTACGATCGCGCCATCGGACTTCTGATACTCCGCTACACGAACGTCGCTAGCGTTGCGGTCGAACACAATCACCGCGCCGGAATTGATCGAGTCGCAGATGAACCAGGGCGGCGGCACGCGCACGAAGACTTGCTCTTCTTCAGCGGCAGGCGGCGCGGCGGGTTCCTGGTTGCAAGCGGCGAGGGCGAGTACGGCAAGGCAGGCGGCGGCAAAACGCATGAACATCTCCTGGCCCTGCTTAGCAGCGCCGCGCCGCTCAATCCAAGCCTTACTCGCCGCCTGAACCGGCGACGTAGGCGATCAAATCTTCGCTCTGGAGCGGATTGGGGCCGTGGCGGCGCACCTCAACGCGGCCGACGCCCGCGCGGTCGATGGTCACGCTGATATCGGTCTCCACATCGGCGCGGAAATCGTAGCGCGCGCCTTCCGGCGAAAGCGTCTCGGCGCCATCGCGCACTTCGAGCGAGAAGGTGGTGGTCCGGCCATTTTCGGACAGTTCGATTGGCTGCGCTTCTGCTGCGCTCGCGAAGTCGTAGGAATGGTAGAGCAGATCGCCGTCGCCATCTTCGCTGACAACAATCGTGCGCCGGCCGGTGAAGCCCATCAGCCGTGTCCGCGGCAACCAGCGGCAGGTGATGTCGCGTTGGCCGATCCGCACGGAGGAATAGACCGGCGTGTACGCCGCGCCCGGCGTCTCCAGCATGCCGGAATTGATCTGGCGGATGGCGCCGGCTTCAGCGCCGTTCTGCATCAAAGTCGTGTAGATGCTGCCCGCCGCGCCTTCCTCGTCGCCGAGTTGATATTCCGTGCGCCGCACGATCGCGCCGTCCGGTTTGTCGTATTGTGCGACGCGCGCCGTGGTCCCGTCGCGTTCGAACACCAACACAACCGGCGCATCAATCGCGTCGCAGATGAACCAGGCCGGCCGCATCGTCGGCTCCGGCGCGGCGGGAAGCGGGGGCGGCGGCTCGGCTTGTCCGCACGCGCTGAGTAAGGTGATTGCAGCAAGAAGAATTAGGCGCATGGCGGGAACTCTCCGGTTCGACGCCAGTATAGTGCGCGCGAAAGGCGCCGCAATTTCGATCAGTCGAGGCCGAGCTTGGCGCGGGTCGCTTTGGTGATGTTCACGGCGCTCTTGGCGTAGTCCGCCCACGGATCGGGTTCGTTCAGGCGCGCGTGCATGTCTTTGAGCTTGAACACGTTGGCGGCGGGGATGGTTTTCAACTCATCCCAGCTCACCGGCACCGCGATTGGCGCCGTGCCGCGCGCGCGGGGAGAATAGGGCGCGATCGCCGTCGCGCCGCGGCCGTTGCGCAGATAGTCGATGAAGATGCGGCCCTTGCGCTTGGCCTTCGACATGTTGGCGATGAAGCGTTTGGGATCTAGCGCTGCGATCTGCTCGGCCACGTCGCCGGCGAAACGCTTGAACTCGTCCCATTCCAACTTCGGCTTCACATTGAGCACAATGTGAATGCCCTTGCCGCCGGTGATCATCGCAAACGACGTGAGGTCGGCGCTTTCCAATAGCGCCTTGATGTCAAACGCGGCGCGTTTGACCACCTGAAAGTCCAACTCTTCATCCGGATCGAGATCGAAGATCATCCGGTCAGGGTGTTCGAGGTCTTTGTTCTTTGAACCCCACAGGTGAAACTCAAGCGCGCTGATCTGCGCGGCCGCCACGATCGCTGTCGCGTTCGGCAGCGTCAGATATTCTTCGGGCTTGCCGTCATTCTCCGTGATCGGCACCAGCTTGATATCGTCCGGCATGCCTTTCATGGCGTGCTTCTGGAAGAACGTCTGTTTGCCGACGCCGTCCGGCGCGCGCACCAAGCTCACGGGCCGCCCATGCAGATGCGCGCCCATGCGTTCGGCGGCCATATCAAGATAAGCGGCAAGCTCGGCTTTGGTTACGCCCGACTCTGGAAACAGTACTTTATCCGGATGCGTCAGTCTAACGCGCGTGCGCATCGCCGGCGCCGCTTGCTCGGCCACGACGTCCTTCGCCGCTTTGTCGCCGCGCAAACCGAGAAACACACCGTGACGTATCGCGCCTTCCGACGTGAACTCCGCGAACCGCACCTGCGCCACGAGCTTGGGCTCAACCCATTTCGCGCCTTTCGCTGCTTCACGCGGCACCGTCAGCGCCGGCTTCGCACGTTCAAGCTTGCTTAGCTTTTCGTGCAATGAGGCCAGCGTCTTGTCATTGAAGCCAGTGCCGACATTGCCGCGATAGACGAGCTTGCCGTCGACGCGATCGGCCATCATCAACGCCGCGAACGCGCGCCCCTTCAATGAAGGTTGATAGCCAATGATCACGAACTCCTGTTCGTTGACCAGCTTCACTTTGAGCCAAGAATTGGTCCGCCCGCTCTGATAGGTGGAGCTAGCCTTCTTCGAAATAACGCCCTCAAGCCCTTGCTCTTTGAACGCGGCGAGCACGTCGGGGCCGTTGCCTTCGAAATAGGGGCTTACGCGCAGCGGGGCTTTGGCTTTCGCCAGCAGCTTCTCCAGCCGTGCCTTGCGTTCGATCAGCGGCGTCTTGCGCAGATCTTTCGTGCCTTCGGCAAGCAGATCGAAGACGAAGAACGAGACGCCTTTGGCGACGCCGCTCTCAAGCGACTTTTGCAGCGCCGAAAAGTCTGTCTTGCCGCTCGCCTGCGCCACCGCGACTTCGCCGTCGAGCAGGACATCTTTCAGATTTAGCGCTGCGAGCGCATCGGCGACGGATTGAAACTTTCCCGTCCAGTCCAAGCCGGTGCGCGTATAGAGCCGCACGCTGTCGCCGCTTGCTGCCGCCTGAATGCGATAGCCATCGTACTTGATCTCGTGAATCCAAGCATCGCTCGGCGGCGCTTTCTCTACGCGTGTCGCCAGCGCCGGCTCCACGAACGCCCATTTCGGCGGCTTCGCTGCTTTCGGCGCACGTTCGCCGCCCTTGCTCCACACGCGCGCGCCGCCCGAACGCACGTCTTCGATAGTGCGGCCTGAGACAACGCTGGTGACACTGCGCGCGACCGGATCTTCCGGCCCCGCGAATGCGTCTTTTGATTTGAACAGCAGCCAAGGATTGCCGCGCTCGCCCTCGCGCGGCTTGATCTTGACCATGTGAAATTCACCCATCAGCCGTTCGCCGGCCAACACGAACTTCAACTCACCCTTCGCCATGCCCTCATCGGGATCGAGCAGCCACTTCACTTTGCCGGTGTCCCAGATGATCACCGAGCCGGCGCCATACTCGCCCTTCGGAATGACACCCTCGAACGAACCGTATTCGATCGGATGGTTCTCGGTGCGCATCGCAAGGCGCTTCACGCTCGGATCGAGAGAAGGGCCTTGCGGCACAGCCCAACTCATCAGCACGCCGTTGTGCTCGAGCCGGAAATCGTAGTGCAGGCGCGTCGCCGCATGCTTTTGCACAACGAACATGCCGCCGGCGTCCTTCACAGTCCCGCCGGCGGGCTCTGTTGTCTTCTTGAAATCGCGCATGCGGACGTAGTCCGCGAGATCGCCGACCTTATCGCCCGCCTTTACAGACTTGCGCGCCATCGCATTGGCTTATTTCTTCGCGCGCTTCTTCGCCGGAGCTTTAGCAGGCGCTTTCGCGCGCGGCGTCTTCGTGCGTTCTGCGGCGGCGCGGCGCTTCGGCGCCGGTGCTTCTTCTTCCTCTTCGCCGACAATCTTCGTCTTCTTCGCCAGCGACTTCTTTAGCGCATCGACCAGAGAGACGACATTGTCGCCGTAATCCTTCGACGGCATCTCTTGGTCTTCGAGCACCAATTCGCCGTGGCGCTCGATCTTCTTTTTGACCAGCCGCTCGATGGCGATTGCGTACTCGTCCTCGAACTTCGTCGGATCGAACTTCGCCTTCTTGCGGACGATCAGCTCTTCGGCGAGGTCCACCAGATCTTTGTCCAGCTTGCCCGTCGGGATTTCATCGAAGAACGCTTTCGCGCTGCGCAGCTCTTCCGCGTAGTGCACCGTCTCGACGATGAGGCCATCTTCGTAGGGCTTCACCGCCGCGACGTATGAACGCCCGCGCATGGTGATCTGGCCGAGGCCGACAGTCTTCGTTTTCTTCAGCGCTTCGCAGACAACGCGATACGGCTCGTCCGCCATCTTGCCATCGGGCAGGGCGTAATACGGCTTGTCGAAATAGATCGGGTCAATCGTGTCCGCCGGCGCGAACTGGATCATGTCCAGCGTCTTCTTGGAGTCGACCTTCAGCGCTTCGAACTCTTCATCGCTGAAGAGCACGTAGCGGCCTTTCTGGTACTCGTAGCCTTTGACGATCTCGTCCTTGTCCACGGCGCCAATGCCAGGCGCCACCTTCTCATAGCGAATGCGCTGCTTAGAAGGTTCGTGAATCTGGTTGAACGAAATCTTTTCCTTGGAATCCAAGGCTGAGTAGAGCTTCACCGGCAGCGCGACGAGCGCGAGCCGAATTTGCCCTGTCCACACTGGACGAGCTGGAGGCGCCATAACCCTTAAACACCCTGACGAGACCCGACGTTCCAGCATCGTAACATTACTGGAACTCGCTCACAACGCGCGTGGTTAGCGTTTACCTTACTTTGCGATGGGCGTAGGTGGCGCGCGCCGCTTCAACGAAAGCGCCGCCGCGGTCTCTCATACGATCTGAAAACACGAGCCCGACGTCGCGGCTCAGAGTGAAGCCAGCAAGATTCACTGATGCGAGGCCCGGCGCTTTGAAACTCGCAGGCGCAACCGTAACGCCCAGCCCCGCCGCAACCATGCTCATAGCGCGATCGTCCGAAAGCGTGCGCAAACTGAACGAGGGGCGCACGTCGCGATTGGTGAAGTAGCGGCTGATCTCAGGCAGCCCTTCACATTGCCTGCGCACGATCATCGTCTCACCCGCCAGCTCACCGCCTTCGATCTCCTCCACCCCCGACAGTTTGTGGTTAGCGCTGACGAACAACACATAAGGTTCGTTCCGAAGCGCCTCCTGCGCAAAGCTATCCAAGCCAGGCCGCAAGATCGTGATCGCTACATCGAGGCGCCCGTCTGAAAGCCGGTTAGCGATATCGCGCTCGGTCGAGTCCAAAATCTCCAGCGCCTCGCCGCCCGAGTTCCGCGCATGCGCCGCCACCACGCGCTCCAGGTCGCGCGCCGGGATGGTGGAGAGGATGCCCGCGCGCAGCCGCTTTAGCTGCGGCGCCTCGGAAACCTCGCGCAGCGCCGCTTCGTACTCCTGCGTGATCCGCCGCGCGTGCTGCAGGAACTTGCTGCCCGCCGGCGTCAGCGACACCCGCCGCGTTGTCCGCTCGAAGAGGCGAGCGCCAACCTCGTCTTCGAGTTTGGCGATCCCGACCGAAAGCGTGGGCTGGGTGACAGACACCCGCTGCGCTGCCTTGGAGAAAGAGCCCAGCTCCGCGACCGCCAGGAAATAGCGCAACAGATAGCGATCCATAGATTATATCTATCAGTCTTGTTCGAAACGTTCAATTTTTATTGGAAGGTCAAATCAATTAGAGGTCAGCAACTACATCCACGTTTCCCGGCCGAAGCGGCGCAGCCGCGGAGAGCCGGGACCCATTTTTGATGCGCAGCCCGTGTCGACGATGGATCCCGGCTCTCCGCTGCGCTTCGGCCGGGAAACGTGTGTTTCTTGGAGCCGCTAATGTCAGACTCCTATCAGCTTGATTTCCAACTCGGCGAAACCGCGGACGCGATCCGCGACACCACGCGCCAATACGCCAGCGACCGCATCGCGCCGATGGCCGCCGAGATCGACGCGCAAAACAAATTCCCGCGCGAGCTTTGGCCCGAGATGGGCGAACTCGGCCTGCACGGCATCACCGTCGCCGAAGAAGATGGTGGATTAGGCCTCGGCTATCTCGAACACGTCGTCGCGATGGAAGAGGTGAGCCGCGCAAGCGCTTCTGTCGGCCTCAGCTACGGCGCGCACTCAAACCTCTGCATCAACCAGCTCCGCCGCTGGGCCACGCCTGAGCAGAAGAAGAAATATCTACCGAAGCTGATCAGCGGCGAACACGTCGGCTCGCTCGCCATGAGCGAAGCGGGCGCGGGCTCCGATGTCGTCGGCATGAAACTGCGCGCCGAGAAGAAGGGCGATCGCTACGTGCTGAACGGCACCAAGTTCTGGATCACCAACGCACCTGAAGCCAACACGCTCGTCGTCTACGCCAAGACCGAACCGGGCGCCGGCTCCGGCGGCATCACCGCTTTCATCATCGAGCGGGGCATGAAGGGGTTCAGCGTCGGCCAGAAGCTCGACAAAATGGGCATGCGTGGCTCAGACACCGGCGAGCTGGTCTTCGAAGATTGCGAGGTGCCGGAAGAAAACGTCATGGGCGGCCTCAATCGCGGCGTCGCTGTGTTGATGAGCGGCTTGGACTACGAACGCGCAGTGCTGAGCGCTGGCCCGCTCGGCATCATGCAAGCCTGCCTCGATGTCGTGCTGCCCTACGTCCGCGAGCGCAAACAATTCGGCAAGCCGATCGGCTCGTTCCAGCTGATCCAAGCCAAGGTCGCCGACATGATCGTCGCGCTCAATTCGGCGCGCGCCTACGTCTACGCCGTCGCCAAATCCTGCGACGCCGGCAAGACCACGCGCCACGACGCGGCCGGCGCCATCCTCTACGCCTCCGAGAGCGCGGTGAAGACCTCACTCGAAGCCATCCAAGCCCTCGGCGGCGCGGGCTACACGCGCGACTTCCCAGTTGAGCGCTTCCTGCGCGACGCTAAGCTCTACGACATCGGCGCCGGCACCAACGAAGTCCGGCGCTTCCTGATCGGGCGCGAAATTATCGGCGGTGGCTGATGGGCTTCCAGTGCACGAGTTGCGGCGAGTGGCATGAAGGCTTCCCCGCGCTCACCGCCGCCCAGCCGGACCATTGGCTCGCGTTGAACGACGAGCAGCGGCGCGCAGGAGAGTGCGACACCGACATCTGCGTCACGGCGGATGGCCACTATTTTGTGTACGGCACCATCGAGATTCCAGTCCGTAGCGATGTCGAACCTCGGCTTGACCTTGGCGTGTGGTCATCGTTGAGCGCCGATAGCTTCGATCGCTACATGGATCGACTCGGTGACGAAGATCGCGTTTCACTTGGTCCGATGTTCGGCTGGCTCTCGAATGAAGTGCAGTTTTTTCCAGGCTCTCTAAATCTCAAACTGAACGTTTGGCCGCAGCGTCCGGGGCTCAGGCCATTGTTTGAGCTGCAACCGACCGATCACCCATTGTCGCTCGCGCAACGAAATGGAATCCCTTTTGAAGAAGCGCTCGACTACGTTCATTCGGTCCTGAAGAAGCTATGAAACTCAAATCCAACATCGATCCCAACTCAGACGCCTTCGCCAAGAACGCGGCGCATCATCGCGGCTTGGCGCAGCAGCTGCGCGAGACCACCGCGCAGATCGCACTCGGTGGCCCCGAGGAAGCCCGCGCGCGCCACACCAAGCGCAACAAGCTGCTCCCGCGCGAGCGGGTTGAGCGCTTGCTTGACCCCGGCGCGCCGTTTCTCGAAGTCGGTGCGCTCGCGGCCTACGATCTTTACAACGGCGAAGCGCCCGCTGCCGGCGTGATCACCGGCATCGGCCGCGTATCGGGCCGCGAAGTGATGATCGTCGCCAACGACGCCACGGTGAAGGGCGGCGCTTATTTTCCGATGACGGTGAAGAAGCACCTGCGCGCGCAAGAGATCGCGATGCAAAATAAGCTGCCGTGCGTCTATCTCGTCGATAGCGGCGGCGCGAACCTGCCGCACCAAGCCGAAGTCTTCCCGGACCGCGACCATTTCGGCCGCATCTTCTTCAACCAAGCGCGCATGTCGGGCGAGGGCATCGCGCAGATCGCTTGCGTCATGGGTTCATGCACTGCCGGCGGCGCGTATGTGCCGGCGATGAGCGATGAAACCGTCATCGTCCGCAACCAAGGCACCATCTTCCTCGGCGGCCCGCCGCTGGTGAAAGCCGCGACCGGCGAAGTGATCAGCGCCGAAGATCTGGGCGGCGGCGACATGCACGCGCGCAAGAGCGGCGTCGTCGATCACCTCGCGCAAGACGACGCGCACGCGCTGCACCTGGTTCGCCGCATCGTTGCGAACTTGAACACCGTGAAGAAAGTCGGCCTCGATCTCCGCGAACCGATCGCGCCAGCATACGACGCCGAAAGCATCTACGGCGTCATCCCCGACGACGTGCGCACGCCGTACGACGTCCGCGAAGTCATCGCTCGCATCGTCGACGGCAGCGAGCTGGACGAATTCCGCCCGCTCTACGGCCCGACACTCGTCACTGGCTTTGCGCGCATCTGGGGCTTCCCCGTCGCGATCCTCGCCAACAACGGCATCCTGTTCAGCGAGAGCGCACAGAAGGGCGCGCACTTCATCGAGCTCGCCTGCAAGCGCGGCATTCCGTTGCTGTTCCTGCAAAACATTTCCGGCTTCATGGTCGGCGGCAAATACGAAGCCGGCGGCATCGCCAAGGACGGCGCCAAGATGGTGACCGCCGTCGCCTCCGCCGAAGTGCCAAAATTCACCGTGCTGATCGGCGGCTCCTTCGGCGCCGGCAATTACGGCATGTGCGGCCGCGCGTATTCTCCTCGCTTCCTCTTCACCTGGCCCAACTCGCGCATTTCCGTCATGGGCGGCGAACAAGCAGCCAGCGTGCTCGCGCAAGTGAAGCGCGACGGCATGGAAGCGAAAGGCGAGACCTGGGCGAAAGCCGACGAAGAAAAGTTCAAAGACCCGATCCGGGCGCGCTACGAAGCCGAAGGCGATCCGTATCACGCCACCGCGCGCCTCTGGGACGACGGCATCATCGACCCCGCGCAAACGAGGGATGTATTGGGGCTGGCGATTAGCGCAAGCTTGAACGCACCGATCCCGGAAACACGCTTCGGCGTGTTCAGGATGTAGCCATGGACCTGAACACAATCGTCAATCTGATCATGCTCTTCGCCGCAGGCTTCATGGTTGGCTGGGGCATCATTCTGATCCTGCTCTGGATCCGCCCCGAGTATATGTTCCTTCTCTTCTATATCGTGGCAAACCACGTTCTCGTCTTTCTCATCTTCGACGTTTGGAGGCTGAGTTGGGCCGATGCGGCGCCTTACGCGCTCAACTCAGCAATTGCTGCAGGTATCGCGCTCGCCTGGGGCGTTCCGGTCGTCGCGCTCTTCAAATGGCTGAAGACGCGCAAGAGCGGAGCGGAAAAGAGGGCCGACACTGAGATCGAGCGTATCCGCGCCGAGATCGCGGCGCGTGAGGCCAAATGAAAAACCACACCTACCATCGTCATTCCGGACGCGACGAAGTCGCGATCCAGAACCCAGGGGAAAATCTTGCGTCGTTGGCCCCTGGGTTCCGGGTTCGTCGCTGCACGACGCCCCGGAATGACGAAGAAAGTTTTGCATGTTGAAGAGTGTTTTGATCGCCAACCGTGGCGAGATTGCCCGTCGCGTCATTCGCACCGCGAAGCGTCTCGGCGTGCGCACGATCGCGGTCTACTCCGACGCTGACGCCAAAGCGCTGCACGTGCGCGAGGCGGATGAAGCGGTGCATATCGGCGCGTCGCCCGCGAAGGAGAGCTATCTCCGCGGCGAGAAGATCATCGCCGCCGCGAAGCGAACCGGCGCCGAGGCGATCCATCCCGGCTACGGCTTTCTCTCCGAGAACGCCGATTTCGCGCAGGCCGTCATCGATGCGGGCCTCATCTGGATCGGCCCGAAGCCCGACTCCATCCGCGCCATGGGCCTCAAGGACGCCGCCAAGAAACTCATGAACGAAGCTGGCGTGCCGACGACACCCGGCTATCTCGGCGAAGATCAAAGCGAAGAGCGCTTGCAGAAGGCGGCCGACGCCATCGGCTATCCGGTGCTGATCAAAGCCGTCGCCGGCGGCGGCGGCAAAGGCATGCGCAAGGTCGAGAAGAAGGCCGAGTTCAAGGCGGCGCTCGCTTCCGCCAAGCGCGAAGCGGCGGCGGCGTTTGGCGACGATCGCGTGCTGCTTGAGATGTATGTGCAGCGCCCGCGCCATATCGAGGTGCAGGTGTTCGGCGATACGCATGGCAATGTCGTGCATCTGTTTGAGCGCGATTGCTCGCTGCAACGCCGCCACCAGAAAGTGATCGAAGAAGCGCCCGCGCCGGGCATGAGCGAAGACGCGCGCAAGGCCGTCACCGATGCGGCGGTGCTGGCGGCGAAAGCCGTGAATTATGTCGGCGCCGGCACCGTCGAGTTCATCGCCGACGCCAGCGAAGGTCTGCGCGGCGACCGCATCTGGTTCATGGAAATGAACACGCGCCTGCAAGTCGAACACCCGGTGACCGAAGAGATCACTGGGCAAGATTTGGTGGAATGGCAGCTGCGCGTCGCCAGCGGCGAAAAGCTGCCGCTGAAGCAGGAAGAGCTGAAGATCAACGGCTGGGCGATGGAAGCGCGGTTGTATGCGGAGAACCCGGACGCCGGCTTTCTGCCAAGCATAGGGCGACTGGACCACTTCTATCCGATTGCGAAGCACGTACGCGTTGAATCCGCGGTGGAGCAGGGTGATCGGGTTACTCAATTCTATGACCCGATGATTGCAAAGCTCGTCGTGCATGCGCCAACCCGGGCGGAGGCGATTGTTGACCTGCGTGAAGCGTGCGAGCGGCTGCAGGTGTCGCCTGTCAAGACCAATGCAGGCTTCCTCGCGAGATGCCTGAATGACTCTGGGTTCGCCGTCGGCGAAGTTGATACTGGTCTTATCGCTGCGCGCGGTGACGCACTGCTGAAGCGGCCAGAGCCGAGCCTGGCCGTTCTGGCGCGCGCGGCCTGTGCTCTTGAAGGTGAGCGTTTCGAGGTGCGGAAGCATCGAGCGCGTATCGACCAATTATCGCCGTGGGACCGTTTGCGTGGGTTTCGGGTTAACGGAGAGGCTCACCGGACGGTAAGAATGAGATTCGAAGGCAACGCGATCGTCGGCGATGCGAACTTCGATCCAGGACCACCGGAATCTGTTCGAGACGCTGACACGGCGATCGTCTTCGATCGCGGCGAAGCCTACGAATTCACCCTCGACACCGGCGAACGCAGCGCTGACGAAGCCAGCGCCGGCGACGGCGCGATCCTTTCGCCGATGCCGGGCAAGATCGTCTCCGTCGCGGCCAAAGCCGGCGCGAAGTTGAAGAAGGGCGATCCCATCCTTGTGCTCGAAGCCATGAAGATGGAGCACACGCTCACCGCGCCGTTTGACGGCAAGCTCACTGAACTAAACGCCAAACCCGGCGCGCAAGTCAGCGAAGGCGTGCTGTTGGCGAAACTGGAGAAGGACTAATATGGACCGCCGGCGTCTCGCCGGCCAACGCCTGTGCATGCCGGCGAGACGCCGGCGGTCCATATTAGGCGAACTCGGCTTCCGCTTGTTCGTGGTGGCGCACGGCGTCGCCGAAGACTTCGTTGACGCCGACAACTGCCATCTCCGGCACGCTTGCGTTTGACGGCACGCTGGCGCCTGCACCGATGCGCGAGCCTGCGCCAAGAAATGCGTAACTCCCAATCCGCACTGTGCGCACCAGCACGCGCGAACGGCCGCCATCGGTTTTCTTGCGCACGTGCGCCGCGAGTTCGACTTCGCGCGAGAACACCACACGGTTGCCGATATCCATCAAGCTGCGGTCAAGCACGTCCATGCGCACCGGCCACTCGACGCCGTAGCCCACGCGCGAGCCCCACATGCGCAACCACATCGAATAGAATCCCGGGAACACGCGCAGCAAGGATTCCAGATAAGGCAGTGCGTCGTAGAACGCCTGAATGTTGTGCGAGGCCAGCCAAGGCGAAAAGGTCCGCCCATCGATCTGGTTGACGCCCTGTTTCAGCGGCGCCCAGCGCAACATGACGCGTTGCACCGTCGGCGGCAGCACATAGACGACGAACAGAACAAGGATGGCGCTCCACAGAGAAGGCCACTGCGCGAAGACGCCCAGCGCCGTGAGCAGCAGCACTGTCATCAGCAGCGGAAAGTACGAGAACAGCCTGTCGGCCGCGGTCATCATGCTGCGTCGCTATGAACTGCGCCGCAGATGAGCGCGTACAGTTCATCTCCGCCACGCGCCGCGCGCAATGCCGCGCGCACGTCCGCATGCTTCAAGAAGCGCGAGATCCGCGACAGCGCTTTCAAGTGGTCAGCGCTTTTGTCGGGCGGGGAGAGCAGCATGAAAACGAGGTCGGCCGGGCGATTGTCCATCGCCTCGAAATCTTGCGGCGGGTCGAGGCGCGCAAACGCAGCGATTGGGCGCTTCAGGCCCTCAAGCGGGCCGTGAGGTGTAGCGACGCCTTCGCCGAGGCCGGTGCCGTTTAGCCGCTCACGAATTAGAACCGTGTCGAATGCAGCGCGAGCATCGATGCCCGCGCTCTTGGCCAACGCGTCAGCCATCATCTGCAACGCTTGCCGGCGCGATGTCGCCAGTAGGCGCGGAAGGATCGCGTCCGCCGCAACCAGATCGCTTAGATCGTTCACCAACTCACCCTGTCTCTCGCGCCGTACAGAGCGGCGCCAAGCAACTCAGGCGCCGTTCTTCAGGTTCCCCCGTCCGGGGTCGATCCAGCCGACATTCCCGTCCGCCCGGCGATACACGACATTCAGTTCGCCGTTGGCGGCGTTTCTGAACATCAACGCTGGCGATTCGGTTAAGTCGAGCTGCATCACCGCCATGGAAACGGTCATCGTCCGCACCGGCTTGGTGGCTTCCGCGATCACCAGGGGCGCCGCCTCGCCATTCACCGGCGCTTCCGTGCCGTCGTCTTCAGCTTCCGCTTCTAATGGGGCGAGCACATAGGCCGAAGCGTCCTCGGCCGGAAGGGGAGATTTGTTGTCGGCGTGATGATTTCGCAGGCGCCTTTTGTAGCGCCGCACACGCTTTTCGAGCTTCTCCATGGCGTCGCCGAACGCGCTGTGCGCATCGCCGCCATGGCCTTCTGCTTGTAGGGAAATTCCGGATGGCAAGTGAACCAGGCAGTCCACCGCGACGCCTACGCCGCCGCCATTCTTGGCGACTGTGACAACAGCATCAGTCGCACGGTTGAAATACTTGCCGACACCGCTTGCGAGTTCAGTCTCGATACGAGTTCGGAGCGCTTCGCCGACATCCATCTGTCGTCCGGCGACTTGTATGCGCATGAAGGAGCCTCCTTGGTTGCGACCAGGCGCTCTCGAGGCAAGAGCCCGCCCCCGAAGGCGCCCCGATGCCATGCATTAAAGGTAGGCCTCGTATGGGTGCGGGTCAACGCACCGCAATGGCGAAAACGCCCAGGCTTTGCTTTACCTCACTTAACCACCATGTTGCCGCCGGGGAGCCGCAATGAGCGCGGAACAGAGCGCAACAAACGCCACAGCTGAGTCGCCGCCGCGCACGCAATGGTTCGACATTGCGTCCATCGTGGTGTGCACCTTGGCGTGGGGCACGACGTGGTTTGCGATCACGTTGCAACTCGGCGTGGTTGATCCCGTAGTTTCGATTACTTACCGCTTCGCGCTCGCCGCAGCGTTGTTGTTCGCGTGGGGCGCGTTGCGCCGCGAAAGCCTGATGCTCAATCGCGCACAACATCTAGCGGCGTTTGGCGTTGGGCTTTTCACCTTCGCGATCGACTATTCGTTTGTGTACTGGGCTGAGGAACGTGTGACCTCCGCTGTTGTCGCCGTCGTGTTCGCGGCGATGGCTTTTGTGAATCTCGCGGTCTTCCGCGTCGCGTTTGGCCAGCGTGCGCCGCTGATGGCATGGGCGGCGGCGGGGCTTGGCGTTATCGGTGTCGGCCTGCTTTCGTGGGAAGAGATTGTCGGCGCCAATATGAGTCAGCGCGCTCTGGCGGGCATTGGCCTGACGCTGGCCGGTGTGTTCGCTGCCGCGATCGGCAATGTCTATGCGCGGCGTGGCGAACTTGCCGGGGCCGGCGTTATCGCTTCAACCGGTTGGGCCATGGGCTATGGCGCGGCGCTGTTGGCGATCTTTGCTGTGGCGACGGGGAAGACGTGGGCGTTTGAGTTTACCGCGCCGTATATTTTGTCGTTGCTGCATCTCTCCGTCGTGGGGTCCGTGATTGCGTTCGCTTTATATTACGGCCTCGCGCGCAGGCGGGGATACGCGACTGCATCTTACATTTCCGCGCTCACACCGCCGCTGGCTATGTTCGTCTCAGCCATGCTTGAAGACAAAAGCTGGGGCCTCTTTGCGTTGGGGGGCGTTGTGCTTGTCCTGATGGGGCAGGTGCTGTTGCTCCGTTCGAAGCGCGCCGCTTAGGGCATCGCGCGGATCGCGGCGGCGATGCCAGGCCGCATCGGGGCAAACGCCGCGTTCTGGCTGAGCGACACGTTCGTCTGCACCACATTCAAGAACGCCATCAGATTGTGCCGGCGTGAGATGCCTTGCTCGGAGAGCCACCAGCCTTCCCACGACGCGCCGAGCGGACCAGGCCCGGAAATCTCTGTGAACCATGCGGTCCATTCCGCTTCATCGAACACATTGCGTGTGGCCATGTAGAGGATCGGCGTGGCGAGGCGTTCGCTTTCGCCGGTGATGTAGGAATGGCCAGCTGGCGCGATCTGTGAGGCGATGGCGTCGCGGATGCGGATGAGGTCGGCTTTGCCGACAGCCGGATTGAGCACGAGCTGCAGCATCAAATCGGACGCGTGCGCCGTTGCATGGCGATAGCCTTCGCCCGGCGTGAAGCCGCGATAATCGGTGATGCCGCGAATGTAGGCGATCGATGAATCGATCAGCTGCGCGCGCTGCGCCTCGCTCATCCAGGGCGCGACGCGATCCGTGCGGGCGACGTCAGCTAGAACCAACGCCGCGAACGGGCGCTGAAAGCCTAACGGATCCGGCGCGGTGAGCTTGGCTTGCAGATTCGTGTTGAGCGCCGTCAGCGTTTCGCGCGTCAGCAAGTTCTGGCGCATATAGTGCTGCAAGCCTTCGAACGCGATGCCATCGCGCACCGCCGGGTCGCGATCGCCCAGGCACTCCGCCAAACCGAGCGCGACGGCGTTACGCTCCACGTCATCGGCGATCGTCCAGCCGCCGGCTTTCAGCGCATCGAGCCGCGCGCGATCGTAACCGGCCGGTTGGCATGTTGGCGCCTGAGCTTGTGCCTGCGCTGGCGCAGTTGCGCACCCAGCGAGTAACATGAGTGCAGCGCATAATCCGAGTGTCTTCATGGCGTTCATGCTCCCAGCGCCAACACGCCTGCGCAGCACAACTGCGACGAGCGGCTTGGCAGTTGCGACCAGCGGAAATGAAGGCTGACAATCTGAGAGGGTTGTTGCATCCTCCCGCTGCGGACGGGACGGGGGGTATAGTCGTGCGATCCACCAGCATTTCTGCATTTGTTGCGCTCTTCGTTATCGTGCTTGCGGCCAGCGCGAGCGCACAGACGACTTGGCAGTATCGGGGCGTCACGTTCACACCGCGCGCCGGCTGGTGCGGGGCAGAAGGTGTTGACGGGGGCGGCGTCTCGTCTTTCGTCATGAAGCCATGTGATCAGCAATGGCCGCAATTCTCGACGGTTCCGATGTTTCCCGCCGGCAGCCAAGTCGCGCAGATGGGCGTCGATGAGATCAGCACCAGTTTGGTGCAGTTTGCGAGCACGCCCGGCGAGCGTGCGCGTGTGGCCGAGATCGGACGCAGGATCAACGCGCAGTGCGTGATGACAAGCTATACGCCGAACAGCGACCCGATGCCGGGCATCCGCGCGCTCGGCGTGCTGGCGGAATTTCAGTGCCCGCACGCTGTCGTCTACAACAACATCACCGTTGTCGTGCAGGGGCGTGACGGGGCGATTTGGGGCATCGCCGCCGATTTCGGCGCGCTGCCGATCACGCCTGATGATGTCGCGCTCATGCGTAGTTTGATCGCCGCAATTGGTGGGCCATAGGCATCCTCTCTGAGCGCATGCGTTGGCGGCGTGAAAGCGACAGCGCTTTCACGGGAAAAGTCGGGAGCAGGGCGCGTGGGACGCGCTGGGTTAGTTCCTGTGATGCGATGCTTGCGCATCGCCGCGTGTCGCCACGCGCCCTTTGCGACTGTTATACGCCGGGCCGTCACGTAGAGGTTTTTCACTCTCTTGGACCGGTCCCCGGCGGCGTGGAGGCTCTTGCCTTCGAGCCCCGTATACTCCCGCGCTTTTGGTTTCCCGCGGGCTTCGCCTGACGATCGTCTGTCACGCTTCACGCTCACTCGCGCCCCTCGCGCTCGCTTGGCTCGGCTAGCCTGTGAACCTCCCGTGCGAGGGATAAGTGCATCATACGGGAGGTTGGAAAGTGTGGGATAGATTTTGTGCGAGACGTTGATTTTATTGGGCCGGAGCGGGGTTTGGTGTGGGATAGATTGCATGCGCAGCGACCCGGCACAGGTCTTTGAGGGCGAACAATCAGAAGGGGCTAATGGTCATCAAGAAGCGGCGTTGCTGATCCGCAGGCTCGCCTTTCTCGGCGAGAACAGAGATCATGTAGATTCTCGACCTAGTGAGCATAAATTCGACGCCGATGTCGTCGTACCGAATTCGCTTCGCCACCCCATCTAGCATTGAACGGTCCGGTGGACCGAGGACGCCAACCAGAGTGTCTTCGGTGTCGCCCACCGACACTCCGAAGAGACTTCCGCAATCGAGGCTATAGCCTCTCTCTGGCGGGCTGTAACAAGACACGGCGGATACCTCGTCGCCATCAAATGCGATGTTGATGCGCGCCCCCAGGTCCCCGAAGGGATACGCCCATTCCGGGTAGTCGTTGATATCCGTCCCCTCAGTCATAAGATTGCGGGGATCAGAGCCGTCTGTAATGAAGACCTGCTGCCAGCGACCTTCTTCGCCGTCTTGGATTTCTCCGAGAACGTTTGGCGGATAACCAAGTTTGTACAGAACATCCGCTCGGCCATCGCGCAGTTCGATCTGATGATAACTTTGTACGTCGCGCGAAAAGCGGCGGTGTTTGTCGTAAATCGAGTTTGCGATCAGGACGAGAGTTAGAAGCGCGCCAAGAAGCGCAAGTCTTCCAATCCAATTGGGTCGCCCTACGGCACTCATGTCAGCCACCGACGATGAGACTATCACGCCGTTTCAGCTGATGGAACGCTAAAGCCCGTGCGCGAGCTTGCGCTTGCGTTCGACTGAGCTGGGTATCCGCAGGCTTTCGCGGTATTTCGCGACGGTGCGGCGGGCGATGTCGATGCCTTTTTCGCGGAGGATTTCGACGATGCGGTCGTCGGAGAGGATTTCCGCGGGCGTCTCAGTGTCGATCAAGCCTTTGATCTGGTGACGCACGGCTTCGGCGGAGTGGCTTTCGCCGCCGTCGGCGGCGTTGATCGAGGCGGTGAAGAAGTATTTCAACTCGAACACGCCGCGCGCGCAGGAGAGATACTTGTTCGAGGTGACGCGCGAAACAGTCGACTCGTGCATCTCGATTGCGGCGGCGACTGTTTTCAGATTGAGCGGACGCAGGTGGGCGACGCCGTGGGCGAAGAAGCCGTCCTGCTGGCGCACGATTTCGCGCGCGACTTTGAGGATGGTCTTGGCGCGTTGGTCGAGGCTCTTCACCAGCCATGACGCGTTCGCCGCGCACTCGGTGAGGAATTGCTTGTCTTCCTCACGCTTCGCCGTCTTTGACACCGTCGCGTAGTAGCGCTGGTTCATCAGCACGCGCGGCATGGTGTCGGTGTTGAGTTCAACCAGCCACATGCCGTCCGGCGTTTGCTTCACGTAGACGTCCGGCGCCACCGATTGCACCGTGCCGCCGCCAAAGCCGGCGCCTGGCTTCGGCGTCAGCGCACGCACTTCGGCGATCATGTCGGAGAGATCTTCGCGATCGACGCCGCAGAGCGTCATCAAGCGCTCGAAGTGGCCCTTGGCGAGGAGATCGAGATTGGTGACCAGCGCTTCCATCGCCGGATCGAAGCGGCCGCGCTCTTTCAGCTGCAGCGTTAGGCACTCAGGAATATCGCGCGCCATGACGCCGGTGGGTTCAAAACCCTGCATGACTTGCAGCATGTGCAAGACGTCGGAATCCTTTGCGCCGATGCGTGCGGCGATCTCCAGCGGATCGGCGCGCATGTAGCCCCAATCGTCGACCGCATCGATCAGCACGCCGCCAATCATGCGTTCAACGGGGGAGAGGCCGGCTTCCGTGAGTTGCGCGTCTAGGTGTTCGGCGAGCGTCTTATCGCTGGCGAGCGTTTCTTCGATGCCAGGCAGATCGTCGAAGCTTTTGCCCGACGATGCCTTAGACCAATCCTGCAGCGGTGCAGCGCCAGCTTCGGCTAGCTCGTTTGCGCTCAGATCCGGCGCGATGTCCGCAACGCTGACATCGAGCGCGGCTTCGTTCGGCGCCATGCCGCTATCGAACTCAAGCGCCTGCGCGTCGCCGCCGTCTTCGGACTTCTTCGCCTCCGACGAACTCTCTTCGCGCTCGAGCAGCGGATTGCGCTCAAGCTCGCCTTCGACGAATTCTTGAAGCTCGACGTTTGAAAGTTGCAGCAGCTTGATCGCCTGCTGCAATTGCGGCGTCATCACCAGAGCCTGGCCCTGGCGCATCTCTAAACGGGGGGTCATCGCCATTGGCGGGCCACCGTCTAGTTGAAATCTTTGCCGAGATACCTTTCGCGCACGGTCCGATCCGAGAGCACCTCGTTGGGCGTACCCTCGAACAACACTTCACCGTCGAACATGATCGAAGCCCGATCCACGATCTGCAGCGTTTCGCGCACATTGTGGTCGGTGATCAGAATTCCGAGACCACGATCCTTGAGGAACGTGATGAGGTCGCGGATGTCGTTGATGGCGAGCGGGTCGATACCGGCGAAAGGCTCGTCCAACAGCATGAAGGACGGCCTGGTCGCCAGAGCCCGCGCGATTTCAACCCGGCGCCGCTCGCCGCCCGAGAGGGCGGAGGCCGGCGCATCTTTCAAGTGGTCGACGCGCAACTCGGCGAGCAGACCGTTCACGATCTCCCGGCGCTTTGAGTGAGAGCGCTCACTCAACTCGACGACAGACATCACGTTCTGTTCGACGGTCAGACCACGGAAAATCGACGGCTCTTGTGGGAGGTAGCCCACGCCAAGCCGGGCGCGTTGGTACATAGGCAGTGTTGTGACGTCCTGGCCGTCCAACAAGATTTGCCCCTGGTCCACGCGTACGAGCCCCGTGATCATATAGAAGCAGGTGGTTTTGCCTGCTCCGTTGGGGCCCAACAGACCGACGACTTCGCCACGGCGGAGGAAGAGCGAAACGTCCTTCACCACCTGGCGGCCGCGATACGCTTTTGCGATCCGAACCGCGCCAAGACCGCCAGTGGCGGCCTCGGGCTGAGCTGAACGGCGTGCCGTGCCCTCGGGGCTCATTTCGACCCGCCGGCGCTAAGAATTCGTGAACCCTTGGGGCTTGCGGCGGACATCACTGGCCGCGGTTGCCCTGGTTTTGGCCTTCGCCGCGCGGGACGAAAACGCCGCGCACGCGCTGGCCGGCTGATTCGCGGATCGTCGTCCGCCGCGAGCCGATCTGGAGCACCAGCGTGTTGCCGCGAATAACGTTGTCCTCGGACATGACGATGACATTGCCGCTGAAGGTCACGCTATCCTGCGCGACGTTGTATTCGGCGCGGTCGCCGCGCGCGTCTTGCGACGGGCGAATGTAGAAAACCTCGCCTTCGGCGACCATGCGCTCGATGTCGCCAGAGCCCAGGCCCTGTTGCGGCGCGCCGCCGCCGCTGGCGCCGCTGGAGCTGCTGAAATACATGGTGATGCGGTCGGCGCGGAGGCGCGCTTCGCCCTGCACGATGTCGACATTGCCGACGAGAACCAGGCGGCGCTCGCTGTCGAAATATTCAAGATTGTTGGCCGAGTAGGAGACAGGCCCGCCGCTCTCGCTCAGCTGCGCATGCGCGGGCGCCGCGGCGAACGCTGACAAGAGAAAGGCGCCGGCGGCGATCAGAAAGCTCACGGGCCTCATTGCGGCGTCTCCCCATTCTGTTGGTTGCGGTCAGGGATTTGCCCCTGAACTCCGCCGCCCAGCACCAAAGCACGGTCACTGTCTCTCAATTCATAACTTCCGGCCCGGAGCACGCCAAGTGGTCCGGCGCCAGTGACCCCGCCTCGGCCGGTCAAAGTGCCCCTTTCGAGGTCCACAATCATGTTTGGGGTGGTGAATCTGTTGCCGTTCCGGTCCGAAAACAGGACTTCGCCGTCGAAAACCACGGTCTGGGCCTGCTCGTCATAGACCCCCCGAGGGGCGAGCATGATCGTTCCGGCTTCGGTCCGGTAAACTGGGGCGACCAGCTCGATCGGCTGGTTTTCGCCTACCGCCCGTTCGGCGACTTCGGCCGAGAGCTGGTAGGGGCCGCCATTCTCGGTCCGGCCGACGAAGCGGGGGTTGATCATCCGCAGCGGTTCGGAGGCGGCGTATTGGCCGGCGTTGAAGCCGCCCTCGATGGCGTGCAGCGCCATGAACACAAAGACAGCCGCGAAAGACGCACCCGCACCCGCCACGAAAAACCGGCGCAGCGCCGCGATCAGCCGCGAACGGCGGCGCGCAGCCTTCAGGGTGAGCGCCCGTTTGGGCTCCCAGCCAAAATCCAATGCTGCGCCAGCTGCTGTCACGATTGGGCTTTTCACCTGACCCAAGGGCGGAAGCAAGGCGGCTCAACCGCGCGCTAGTATGATACTACGCGTGGTCTGGGTATAAGCGCGTCAAAACGGGCGAAGTTCGAGGGGAGCCCCATGGGTGATGTGTTCATCTCCTATAAGCAGGAAGAGCGGGAGCGCATGCGTCCGATCGCGGACGGCCTGCGCGAACTCGGCGTCGACATCTGGTTCGACGAACGCCTGCAACCCGATCGTTCGTTCACGGAAGAAATCCAAGGTCTGATCCACGGCTGCCGCGCGCAGCTCGTGTGCTGGTCTCCGGCTGCGGTGGCGTCGGAATGGGTGCGCGGTGAAGCTGAGAAGGGCCGCCAACGCGGCGTGCTCGTCGCTGTGATGATCGAGCAGTGCGATCTGCCGCCGCCGTTCAACATGCATCACGCCGAAAACCTAGTGGGTTGGACCGGCGACACACGCCACAACGGCTGGCGCAAAGTTTGCGACGCCATCGGCCGCAAGATCGATCGGCCGGGTCTTGGCGAACTTGCTGCGGCGAGCGGCTCGAACGATGCAGCCGCATGGAAGAAGTGGGCGCAAAAGTTCCCGAACGATCCGTTCGCCGACACCGCATGGGCGAAGGCCGAAGAACTTGAGATCGGCGCCGCGCGTGAACGCATGGCGAAAGAACGCGATGGCGCCAAGCGCGCAGCCGAAGAAGCAGAGCGCCGCCGCGCCGCAGCTTCTGCAACCGTTTCCGCTGCTGCGCCTGCCGCGCCGCGCGCGCAACCGCAACCGGCGCCGCACAGCGAGCCGTCGCGCGGGGGTATGAATCCTATGGTGCTGGTTGGCGGCCTCGCCGTTGCAGCCGCTGTTGCCGCAGGACTTTACTTCCTGCTGACGCAACGCGGCGCAACGACTGAAGCCGCGGAATCGGAAGTTTGCCAGCAGCTTGAACAAAGCTGGACGGAAGTTCGCTACTCAGCTGAACGCGCGGATGTGCAATCGTACCTGGACCGCGCGTCCGTAGATGGCTGCAGCGTTCACACAGATATCGAGCGCCGTCTCGCTTCGATGCCCTCAGCGGCCTCGGGGGGCGCGGAGCCGACCATCGAGGCGCCGCCTACGGACGGGGCGCCGCCAGTTCAGCAGCAGGCTTCGCGCACAACGCCGGGCCAGGAACGTACGCCGGCGTCCGATCCCGCAGCTTCGCTTTCGGCTGAGGAGCAGTTTCGCCTCGGCCAAAACTATCGCGACGGCCGCGATGGCCTCACGCAAAACTACACCGAAGCGGTGCGCTTGTTTCGCCTAGCGGCGGGACGCGGCCACGCTGGCGCGCAAAGCGATCTTGGCCGCATGTACGAAACGGGCCGTGGCGTGACGCAGAATCATAGTGAGGCGGCGCGATACTTCCGGATGTCCGCCAACCAAGGCTACTCGCTGGGCCAGTTCAATCTTGGCGTCTCGTACGAGACGGGCGAGAGCGTTCAGCGAGATGATGCAGAAGCCGCGCGGCTCTATCAGCTGGCCGCCAACCAGGGCTACATGCGCGCACAGTATAATCTGGGAGTCATGTACTCTGAAGGCCGAGGCGTCGCTCGGAACGATGTCGAGTCTGTTCGTCTGTATCGGCTAGCTGCGGCGCAGGACTACGCGGAAGCGCAGTATGCGCTCGGCTACATGTATGAGAACGGTTTTGGCGTCACGGCGAACGTGGAAGAGGCCGTGCGCTGGTATCAATTGGCGGCGCGGCAAAACTTCAGAGAGGCGCAGAACCAACTGAATCGCCTGGGGCGTACTTGGTAGTTACGGCGTAGTTGGCGCGACGACCACCGGTTCGACCGGTGGCGGAGGCGGCGGTGGAAGCGGCGGCAGCACGATGTCCAGCCGGTCAGCCGTGTACTCATCTCGCGCGGGCAGCGCCGTGCCGCGCAATTGCGCCGACCACTGCGCGACTTGTTGTTCGCGCGCGATGTCATGGAAGCGCGCGACGATATCGGCGGCGGCGCGGCTCTGGCGGCCGTCGAAATAGGCGTAGCCCGATTGCCGCTGATCACTCGCAGCCATCACGTTGATCAGCGCGCGCACGCCATCCGCTTCCAACTCGCGCGCGACGCGTTCGGCCGCCGCGAAGTCCGCCTCAGCGCGAACGTGCAGAACAACCGTGCGCAGCGGCGGCGTTGGTCCGAACAATCCGCTGATCACAGTCGTCAGTGACTGACCATCGGCGTCCGCCACAATCGTGTCGCCTGTGTCTTCTGTATCGGCGCGGACTTCGCGCGCGCCGCTGATCGAGCCCGGATAGGCTTCGCTGCTCTGCGCAGCCGGCGCGACAACGGCTGTCGGCGGTGGCGGGATCACGCCGCTCGCGGCCATGGCTTCTTCGAGCTGGATCACGCGTTCCTGCAGCCGGTTGCGTTCGCGCAGCACTTGGTTGGTGACGCCGAGCGTCCATCCCGCCAGCGCCACCGCGCCGACGCACGCGATCAGCTGCGCCACGAGCAGGGCGCGTGTGCTGGTCACGAATGCGCTGAGCAGAGACTTAGCCATCCGCGGTCAGCCTCCCGCCCGGCGGATGGAGAGCAGACGCTGCGCTGCAACCAGCGCGCACAGCGCGCCAACGACGAGCACGCCGATCAGCGCCAGCTGCAGCTGATCGGTGCGCATGACGCCATTGTAGGCGGTGGTGAGCGCGCCAGCGAACGCTGCCAGCGCCGCCGAAACCGCGGTCAGCAAGACGCGCGGCGCGACGACGAGGTTAGGCTGCGCGCCTTGTATGGCGCGATGATCAATCGGTTCGAGCGGCCGCGAGTCACGCACAAGCCCGGCAAGCGCCGCTTCAAGCATGCCCCATTCAGCTTTGCCGCTGTGCAGCTCCGCTACCTTCAAATGTTCGAAGGGCGCCGGCAGGCGCACGTCATCGATGCGCATCTGCAGCAACTTCTCGTCATCGAGCGCCTGCGCCGATTGCGCGATCACCCATGACGAGTTCCGTGCATTGTCGCTCCATATCGTGACAATCGCGCGCGAAGCGGCGTACTGGCGCTCGATCTCGTCGACGCGCGCTTGACCATCGCGTGCGTCCCACCACACGGAATAGCCGAGCGAACTCAGCCGCTCCACAATGGGCGTCACGCGATCACGGTCGAGCCGCGAACAGGAGATAAAGACGTCCGCCAATTTCTTTGCCGTCCCCGCCGCCCTCAGCGGGCTCGCATGTTAACGCCAGGAAAGGTGAGGTGGCGAGAGAAAAGGGCGCCGGCAAGGCAATCGGCGCGTTGAGTTTGGCTTTCGCTCAGTAAGGGTAACGGGAACACACTATGCGAACTTGGATTTTCGCCGCCGCGTTGATTTTTGCCGCATGCAGCGGCGCGCCGAGCAGCGGTCAGCCATCACGGAACGCGGCGGTGCAGCAGGGCGCGCCGAACACGGACTTCACGCCCGCGTTCGCGGGCCAAACCCGCGCGCCGGAAGCGCTGAGCGGCGTTCGCATCAATTCAGAAGTGATTGCAACTGGCCTCGATCACCCATGGGCGATCGCGTTTCTGCCGGATGGAAGCATGCTGGTCACTGAGCGCGCCGGGCGTTTGCGTGTCGTCACACGCGGCGGCCAAATCTCCGATCCCATCACCGGCCTTCCGGCAGTCGCTGCGCAGGGCCAAGGCGGATTGCTCGACGTTGTGCTGTCGCCGAGCTTCGCCACCGATCGGCTGATCTATTGGAGCTATTCCGAACCGCGTGATGGCGGCGGCAACGGCACAAGCGTCGCGCGTGGGCGGCTGAGCGATAACGCGACGCGCGTTGAGAATGTTCAGGTGATCTTCCGGCAGATGCCGTCATGGCAATCGCGCGGTCACTTCGGCTCGCGCCTCGTGTTCGATCGCGAGGGCCGGCTTTACGTCACGCTCGGTGATCGCCAACAGCCAGAGCCGCGCCAACTCGCGCAAGATCTCAACACGCACATCGGCAAAGTCGTGCGCATCAACGCCGATGGCAGCGTACCCGCCGACAATCCATTCGCTGGCCGCGAAAACCACCGCGCCGAAATCTGGTCTTACGGCCACCGCAACGTGCAGGGCGCTGCGCTCAATCCAGAGACTGGCGAACTCTGGACAATCGAGCACGGCCCGCGCGGCGGCGATGAGATCAACATTCCGCGCGCCGGTTTAAACTATGGCTGGCCGATCATCGGCTACGGCGAGGACTATGACGGTTCGCGCACGCACGAAGCGTCAGCGCGCGACGGCATGGAGCAGCCGATCTATTATTGGGATCCCGTCATCGCGCCTGGCGATATGGATTTCTATGCTGGTGAGCTTTTCCCGTGGCGCGGCGACGTGGTTATCGCCGGCCTCGAACATGGCGAACTCGTTCGTCTCGACATCGAAGGCGAGCGTGTCATTGGCGAAGAGCGCTTCCGTCTCGGCGTCGGCCGCATCCGTGATGTCGCAGAAAGCCAAGATGGTGCGATCTGGATCATCACGGATGAAGACAATGGCCGTCTGTTGCGGCTGACGCCGGAGCGTTAGAGCGCCTTCGCGGCAACGAGCAAACGATCAATCAGCCCGTCGAGCTGCTCGCGTTCGCGTACGTTCAACGTGGCCAGCAAACGTTGCTCATTTTCCAGCGCGATTGGTGCGATGCGTGCATGGACACTTTCGCCTTGCGCCGTCAGCGAGAGCAATTGTTTTCGGGCATCGTCACGATCGGCGCGCGCCGCGACGCGCTTTGACTCAACCAGTTTCGCCACCGCACGCGAGACCGCGACTTTGTCCATCTCGGTGGCTTCGGCGATTTCCTTGGCCGTGAGGCCCGGCCGGCGGCCAAGCACCGCGATGACGCGCCATTCCGGGATGGTGAGGCCGAACGTGTCGGCATAGCGCGCCGCAATCGCGCGGGAGACGCGGTTCGAGAGGATCGACAGCCGGTAGGGGAGGAAATCCTCCAAAACCAGCAATTCGGCCGGGGTTGGTTTTCGCTTTGCGCTTGCCATTGGTTACAGATGAAACTAAATCTCGGGAAACGCAAGCTTCGAGGAAACACCATGGCCGACCTGTTCGAGAATCCGATTGGGACCGATGGTTTCGAGTTCGTCGAATTCACCTCGCCCGAACCAGAAAAGCTTGCCGCGTATTTCGAACAGATTGGCTTTACCGCTGTCGCCAAGCACCGCTCGAAGAACGTCGTCCGCTACAAGCAGAACGACATTAATTTCATCCTGAACATGGAGCCGGCGGGTCAGGCCGCCGATTTCCGCGACGCGCATGGACCGTCAGCAAACGCGATGGCGTTCCGCGTGAAAGACGCGCAGCACGCGCTCCGCGAAGCGGTGAAGCGCGGCGCCGAGCCTGTCGAAGGCAAAGTTGGGCCGATGGAGCTCAACATCCCGGCAATCAAAGGCATCGGCGGCGCTTACATCTATTTGGTCGATCGCTACGGCGCGCAGACGATCTACGATATCGACTTTAAACCGATTGAAGGCGCCGACGAGAAGAAGAATGCCATTGGGCTAACGTATCTCGATCACCTCACGCACAACGTCTTCCGCGGCAATATGAAGACGTGGGCGGACTATTACGAGAAGATCTTCAACTTCCGCGAGATTCGCTATTTCGACATCGAAGGCAAAGTCACCGGGCTTTTCTCAAAGGCGATGACGAGCCCCGACGGCAAAATCCGCATCCCGCTCAATGAATCGAAGGGCGAGGAAGGCAAGGTCGATCAGATCGAAGAATATCTCCAGCGCTACAAGGGCGAAGGCATCCAGCATTTGGCGTTCGGCACGGACAATCTCTATGAGGTCGTTGATCGCCTGCGCGCGCGTGACGTGCAGTTGCAGGACACGATCGAAACCTACTTCGACCTTATCGATCAACGTCTGCCGGGCCATGGTGAGCCGGTTGAAGAACTGCGTAAGCGCCGCATCTTGATCGACGGCGCCCCGAGCGAAGGGCAGGGCCTGCTGCTGCAGATCTTCGGCAAGGACGCGATCGGGCCGATCTTCTTCGAGTTCATCCAACGCAAGGGCAATGAGGGCTTCGGCGAGGGCAATTTCAAAGCCCTGTTCGAGTCGATCGAACTCGACCAAATCCGCCGCGGCGTGTTGAAGGCGGGGTAATGCGCGCTAGCGAGGCGTATCTGGCCGAACTTGCCGAGGAATTCTTGGCGACCCAAACAACGATTGGCTGGGATCAACTCGCGCTTTCCGACTTCAAGGGTGAGACCGTTTCAATCGCCGCGACTTCGAAGGAGCCCGGCGTCGAGGTCGAAGTAAACGTTCGGCGCTCGTCTGGCGCCGTTGAGGTCGAAGTCAGAGCTTATGAGCCAGATGATGAAGGGCAGCCGGTGGTAGTAGTCCGCCGCGTCGGTATAGTGAGGAAGCCAGCGTGAAGAGAGTAATCCTCGCACTCGCAAGTCTGGCGCTCTCAGCCTGCGCCACCGCGCCCGAGCCTGCGCCGCGCTGGTCGATCGTCGTTCATGGTGGCGCCGGCGTCATTGAGCGGGCCAACCTTACGCCTGAGCTTGAAGCGCAGTATCGCGCCGCGATGCAGCGCGCGCTGACGACCGGCGGCGCCATCCTCGAACGCGGCGGCTCCTCGCTTGACGCCGTCGAAGCTGTGATTCGCGAAATGGAGGACGATCCGCTGTTTAATGCGGGGCGCGGCGCGGTGTTTACGGCGGAGGGGCGCAACGAACTCGACGCCTCGATCATGGATGGTAGCAACCGCGGAGCCGGCAGCGTTGCTGGCCTCACTCGAACGCGTCATCCTATCAGTGCTGCACGCGCGGTCATGGAGCGCTCACGGCATGTGATGTTGATCGGCGAGGGCGCAGAGGCCTTCGCACGCGCGCAGGACCTGGAAGAGGTCGCGCCGTCTTACTTCTTTACGGAACGCCGTTGGCAGCAGCTTGAGGACAATCTTCGCCGCAACAATCTGCCGGTCCCGCCGCGCCCCGAAGGCGCGCCGCCAGCGCCGCAAGCGCAGCTCACTTATCCGGACGATCACCAGTTCGGGACGGTTGGCGTCGTCGCGCTCGACACGCACGGCAACATCGCCGCCGGCACATCAACGGGCGGCACCACCGGCAAACGCTGGGGGCGCGTCGGCGATGCGCCGATCATCGGCGCCGGCACGTACGCGCAGAACGGCGTCTGCGGCGTCAGCGCGACGGGCACGGGCGAGTTCTTCATCCGCGTCAGCGTCGCGCGCATGATCTGCGCACGCATGGAGTTCAACGGCGAAAGCGCGCAAGAAGCTGCCGATCGTGTCATCGCAGAAGTCGGCGAAACAGTCGGCACGGACGGCGCGCGGGGGGATGGCGGCGTCATCGTCATGGATGGGCGGGGGCGGATCGCGTACGGCATGAACACGCCCGGCATGTATCGCGGCAGCCTGCAAGCCGGCGGCGAAGCGAGCGTACGCATTTTCGCGGATGAGGAGGCGCCGCAATGAGCGCTGGTTCCCACATGGCACAAAGGGCGGCGTTGCCCGTTTATAGGCCGGAACTATTCGGTCTCACGGGAACACGTCATGTCTACATTCATCATCTACGCGATCGGTTTTCTGATCCTTCTCGCCGGCCTGATTTACGGCGCGACGCTGCTGGGCGTCGCGACCCAATGGATCATCGTCGGCTCGCTCGTTCTGCTTGGCCTTGGCATCGCCATGGGCGTGGGCAAAACGCGTACGAAGGACGTTTCACACGAATAGAAGCACGTGGCGCGCTCCTGCTGCCGCGGCGGGAGCACGCGCCATGCCTATAACGTCCGGCATCCATCACGTCGCCTATCGCTGTAAGGACGCCAAACAGACTGTCGAATTTTATCGCGACGTGTTCGACATGGATTACACGACCGCCTTCGCAGAGGATCACGTCCCGTCGACTGGCGAGTATGACCCGTACATGCACGTCTTCCTCGACGCCGGGAACGGCAATGTGCTCGCCTTCTTCGAACTGCCGAACCAAAAGGACATGGGCCGCGATGAGAACACGCCGGCTTGGGTCCAGCACATCGCCTTCAAAGTTGAATCGCTCGACGCACTGATGGCCGCCAAGGCGCGCGCTGAAGCCAAGGGCCTGGACGTGCTCGGCCCGACCGATCACGGCATCTTCAAGTCGATCTACTTTTTCGATCCCAACGGCCACCGCCTCGAGCTCACCGCTGATACCGGCACGGCGGAGGAACTGGCGGAGCTGAAGCGCGTCGCACCAGCGATGCTTGAAGAGTGGAGCCGCACCAAAAAGGCGCCGCAACACGCGGCCTGGCTCCATGAAAAGGCGCGCGCCGCGCACGCCGCCGCCAAGTCACGGATCGGCGAATAATGCCGCTGGTTGAGCCGCTCGCCGCTGATCACGACGCGGAGGTCGCCGAACTCGCGCGCTTCTTCAACGAGACGCTGGGTTTTCCGCCCAACAGCGTGCTCACCATGCAGCGGCGCCCGGCCATCGCTAAGGCCTTCATCGAGCTCAACAAAGCGGTGATGGAGAACAAGGGGCGCGTCACCTCTGAGCAGAAGCGGCTCATCGGCTATATTGCGAGCCTCACCGCCGGGTGTCGCTATTGTCAGGCGCACACGGCGCGCGCGGCGGAACGCTATGGCGGCAGCGACGAACGCCTCGCGGATATCTGGAACTACGAACGTAGCGATCTCTTCGCGCCCGCCGAAAAGGCCGCCTTCGCGTTTGCACAGGCAGCGTCGAGCGTCCCAAACGCTGTCGACGCGTCGATCGGCGCCGAACTGCGGAAGCACTGGAGCGACGACGAGATCGTTGAAATCCTGGGTGTGATTGCGCTGTTCGGATATCTCAATCGCTGGAACGACTCCATGGCGACATCGATCGAGCCCGGCGCGGTGGAGAGCGGTGATAAACACTTGTCGTCACGTGGCTGGTCTCCGGGCAAGCACGGCTAGCGCCGCAGCGCTGGCGTACAGCGCGGAAAGGCGCATACTGGAGTAAGACGCTTCATCAGCGGAGAGATCGTCATGGCCAAGAAGAAGGCGGTCGCAAGGAGTTCTCCCAAGGCGTTGACGAAAACGCTCAGCGCGGCGGCGGGGCAAAGCGCCCTAGATGCCAAGATGGCTGGGCGGGCGGCCGACGAGGCCTTGGCACAGCGCTCCGCGAATAACGAGATGCTGAGCGCGCGTATGCTGGAAGCGGCGACGCGCTACAAGGACTTCCAGATCGGGCGGTTCGAGAACATCGATTCAATCCGTCTCGGTTGGATCCGTTCCGACCGAAAGAAGGATTGGTTCGAGTTCATTCCGCGCAAGGTGAAGCCTTTTGCCTTCATCCGTCACACCGGTGAGCGCATCGAACCAAGGCGTATGTTCACCGATGGAGGCTCGGTGCCGCGTCTGCTCTGGAGCGTGAGCGGCTATTCGCCGTGGGGCCAGGGTCCAGCCTTCCTCGTGCATGACTACGAATTCGACGCGCACCATTGCGGCATCGGCTCGAAAAGCTTCGACGAAGTCACGCTGACGATGATGGAGGCCGTCAAGACGCTGATGGAGTCACAGCTCTCGCACAAGGACGAAAGCACCTTTCACTGGATTCACGCTGGCATTTCTTCGAACGTCGCAAGAAAGGCGTGGGATCGAACGTATCCGACTTGCCCATTGCCGCCCAACGTGCCGGAATAGGCGCATGCTGAAGCTCTACGACTACTGGCGTTCCTCCGCCGCCTATCGCGTTCGTATTGGTCTTGCGCTGAAGGGCGTCGCCTACGAAAGCGTGCCGATCAACATCATGCCCGGCGTCGATGAGCAGATGCGTGAACCGTATCGCTCGAAGAACCCGCAAATGCGCGTGCCCGCCCTCGAAACCGAGAAGGGGCTGATCACGCAATCGATGTCGATCCTGGTCTGGCTCGATCAAACTTATCCCGAACCGCGCCTGATGCCGGCCGATCCGTGGCTCGGCGCCCAGGTGCGCTCGTTCGCGCTCACCATCGCCACCGACATCCACCCGCTGAACAACACCAGCGTGCTGACGCGCATCAAACTCGAGTTCAGCGCTGACGATGATCACGTCGGCGAATGGTATCGCCACTGGATCAAGCTCGGCTTCAACGCGCTTGAGCACCAGGCGCAGGAGCGTCCCGAAACCAAATATTGCTTCGGCGACGAGCCAACGCTCGCCGACGTCTGCCTGGTGCCGCAAATGGCCAACGCGCGCCGGTTCAAGACCGATCTCTCGCCGTTCCCGCGCCTCGTTGCGTGGGATGAGCAAGCGCGCAAACATCCCGCCTTCATCGCCGCCGCCCCCGAAAACCAGAAGGACGCCGTGAAGTCATGAAGCTTGCCTCTCTGCGTCATGGCCGCGATGGCCGTCTCGTTGTCGTGTCCGACGATCTCGCCTGGTACGCGCTGACCGGCCCGGAAGTGCCGACGCTGCAAGCCGCACTCGATGACTGGACGCACGCGGAGCCGCGGCTCAAAGCGCTCAGCCAAGGCGTCAACAACGGCACCATCCTGCGCGAGCGCTTTCACGAGCGCGAAGCGGCTTCGCCGCTGCCGCGCGCGTTTCAATGGGCCGATGGCTCGGCCTATGTGAATCACGTCGCGCTCGTGCGCCAAGCGCGCAACGCCAAGATGCCAGACTCGTTCTGGACCGATCCGCTCATGTACCAAGGCGGAAGCGATGCGTTTCTCGGCCCGCGCGACTCCATCCCGCTGAAGGACGAAGCCTGGGGCTGCGATTTTGAAGCCGAAGTCGCCGTCATCGTCGACGATTGCGAAGCGGGGATTAGCGCCGCTGAAGCGCGCAAACGCATCCGCCTCGTCATGCTCGTCAACGATGTTAGCCTGCGTAATCTGATCCCGGCTGAGTTGGAGAAGGGCTTCGGCTTCTTCCAGTCGAAGCCATCGTCAGCGTTCTCGCCGGTCGCCGTCACGCCGGACGCATTGGGCGATGCCTGGCGTGACGGGAAACTGCACCTACCGATGCACGTCATGCTCAACGGCAAGTTCTTCGGCGCCGCCAATGCGGGCGAGGACATGACGTTCGACTTCGGTCAGCTCATTGCGCACGCCGCCAAGACGCGCGACCTCGCCGCCGGCACGATTATCGGCTCCGGCACTGTCTCAAACCGCGGCGCCGATGGCGGCCCCGGCAAGCCGATCAACGAAGGCGGCCTGGGTTATTCCTGCATTGCCGAGCAGCGCATGATCGAGACGATCCAAGCCGGCAAACCGGCGACGCCGTTCCTCAAGCACGGCGACCGCGTCGAGATCGAGATGTTCGACGCGAAGAAGCACTCGATCTTCGGCCGTATCGATCAGCTCGTGGTCAAGGCGTAGCGGGCAGGAACGCGTCCGGGAAATCACGGCGAATGCGCTCTATGCCGGCGCGCTTGGCCGAGAGGAGCGGATTGGTCGAGATGCTCGGCAATGGCAGCGCGTAAGCGACGTCATAGAACATGAACGCGCTCGGCCAATCGTAACCGCGCCCATAGCGATCGCCGACGTCCGTCCAGTAGCCCGGATTGTAGGGATAGGCGACCAGCGCGCGGTTCTGCAGTGCGGCAACGTCCACCGGCAAATTCGCCGCGCGCGCTTGCGCAAGATCGTTCTCGTTGAACTTCAGGACCGCGAGCGCAAACGACGCACCCAAAGCCGGATGATCGCGAAACCGCGAGTTTTGCCCCCGCGTCATCGCCGCGATCGCGCCGGCATTGTCGTTGCGCTGTTCGGCGATGCCGACTTCGATCACCGCCCACGGACCTGGATCGCGCATTTCGCGCGCGCGGAAGATGAGTTCGCACGCGATGTGCACATTCGGGTTGGTGCACTGAAGCTCGGGGAACATGTTGAACGTCGAGTTCAGCAGCATCCCCGCTGCCTCTTCGCCGTCCCGCCGCGATGTCTCGCGCAGATACGCGCCCCAGCTCTCCAGCGTCGGCGCGCCGCCCATATGGCGGCCAGCAACAGCCTCGACGCCAGCGCGGCCTGCGCCGGGGACGAGTCGATCGAGCGCGTCCGCTGTGGCGTTGCGGAAGGCGGGATCGAGCGGATAGGGCGTCGTCACTGTTTCGATGGCGATCAAACGCCACGCGCGCCGCGCCGCGCCGCCACCGCCATCGCGGAACGAATTGTCCATCGCCGCCGGCGCACGGCCATGTTCGCGCACGCGCCGGTGCAGCGCCGGATGCGTTCCCATCTCGTTATAGATCGTGGGCCAGAAGGCTGGTGGCGGCACAGCGCCATCGCCCGCTGTGAAGTGGCCGATCTCGCGATCCGCGCAGCGCAGCGTGAACACACCGCGCCGCTCACGAATCTCCGTCACGCCGGCATCGGGCGAGCCTGGGAGTACGAGCGAAAGTTCTGATTCAGCGTCGCAGGCGTCAGGCAATTCGGCTCGCGCGCCGGCTGCCGCGATGATGCGTTGCAGATAAGTGCGGTTCTGCCGCTCCATGATCCTGAACACGAGTTCGCCCATGGCGTTCGTGCCGGTGAAGCTATCGGCGGTCAGCATGAAGACGCGATTGAGCCTGAAATCATGCAGCCGGACGCGATCGCCCTCACGCGCCAGCGCCCAATCGTCGGCGACATCCAAAATAAGTTCGCTGACCACCGGCGCGCCATCGCGCCCGACGCGCGTCACTTCATAGCGCGCGCGGAAGGTCGCGTTGTTCAGCGTGCCGCGTTCGCTGCGATAAGTTGCTGCGTCCGCGAAGGGATTGACGAACAGGCTCTGCGCCGCTGCCGGCAACGGCGACAAGGCCAGAAACACAAGTGCTAGCAGCGCTTTTTTCATCTCACCCTCGAAGGGCGGTAGCCTAGTTGGCATCAGCGCCGCCGCCAAGGCGCGCGTGCGCTAGCTGCTGAGTGTCGCGTAGCTGTCACGCAGCTCGCGCTTCAGAATCTTGCCGATATGGCTGCGCGGCAATTCATCGATCAGCTTCACGGCGCTGATCCGCTGTGTCTTACCCAGCCGATCGTTTGCAAACGCACGCAGCGTCTCCGCGTCCGCGCCGCGCGAGACCACGAACGCCACCGGCGTTTCGCCCCAATCCGCGCTCGGCACGCCAACCACCGCGACATCCGCAACGTCCGGATGCTGACGCAACACCGCCTCGAGATCGCTCGGATAGATGTTGAAGCCGCCGGAGATGATCATGTCCTTCTTGCGGTCCATGAGTTCGACGAACCCATCCGCATCGAAGCGCCCGACATCTCCTGTTCTGATGAACGCCAAGCCTTCCGGCGAGATCCAGGTGGCGGCGTCGGTCTGTTCTTTGCGATTGTGATAGCCGCTCATCACCAGCTCCGAGCGGCCGACCAGCTCACCAACTTCGCCGCGCGGCAACTCGCGCCCGTCCTCATCGATCACCCGAATGTCGTGCCCCGGCGCCGGCTGGCCAACGGTGTGCAGCTTGTCGGGAAAGACGTGCGCGATCAGCACGCAGGTACCGCCGCCTTCGGTCATGCCGAAATACTCGACCAGCCCGCCCGGCCAACGCTTCAGCACGTCCGCTTTCAAGGCCGCTGAGAAGGGCGCCGAAGTGCAGAACTTCATCACGAAGCTCGAAAGATCGTAGGAGTCGAAATCCTCGCGCGCCATCAGCCGCGAATATTGCACCGGCACCAGCATCGTATGCGTGGCGCGGTGTTTCTGCGCCAAAGCCAGATATTGCGCCGCGTCGAACTTCTTCATCAGCACCGCTGTGCCGCCAAAGCCCAATGTCGGGAAGAAGCTCACCAAGGTCGTGTTGGAATAGAGCGGCGTTGACAGCAGCGTCACCGCGCCTTCACCGTATCCCATCGCCACCGCCCGCATGACGTGCCCGAAGCGCATGCCGAAACTCTGCACGATGCCCTTGGGCGTGCCTGTCGTGCCCGACGAATAGATGATGTTGAACGGCATCGCCTCGGTGATCGTCACCGCCGCCGGCGCTGCGCCTGCCGGCGCGATGAATTGCTCGAACCGAACGCCAGGCGCGCCGTCATCAAGGCCAACCACAGTCGCGCCGATGGACTCAATCCGCGCGTCAAGCTCAGCCGCGACAGCCTTGTCGACGAAGAAAATCTTCGCGCCGCAGTCCGCGATCATATCGACAATGCTGTCCGGCGTTGAGGAGGGCGCGATCGGCGCTACGGCCACGCCAGCCCGCAACGCGCCCACGAACGCGCTCGCGTACGCCAGCGAAGTCCCGGCACAAATCGCGACGCTCTCACCCGGCTTTACACCCTCGCGCTGCAACGCCGCTGCCACTCGATCCATCACCGCATCGAGCTCGCCATAGGAGAGGCGGCGCTCATCCTGGATCAGCGCAATCTTTTGTGGGTTAGCGGCAGCGAGTGCGCGGATCATTTCCGGCAGCGGGGTAAACGTCTCAGTGCTCAAGCTCAAATCTCCCGCCGGGGCGCTGCCGTCGCCGGATCGCCGGTGTTCGGCGTTCCCTTCGGCTCGATCAGCAGCACGTGCGTTTCTTCTTCCGCAAGCGGCGCGTGTTCAACACCCTTCGGCACCACGAACACCTCGCCCGCGCCGACTCGCACGTCGCCATCACGCAACCGCATGATCATCTCGCCCTTCAGCACGAGGAAGAAGTCGTCCGTGTCCGTGTGGCTGTGCCAGGGAAATTGCCCCTGAAACTTCACCACCATCAGATCATGCCCATTGAACGCGCCAACGACCCGCGGCTGCCAATGGCCTTCGAATTGAGAGAGCTTTTCAGCGAGGTTTATCTTGCTCATGCGTGAGCGAAGATATCGGTCTCTTCCCAGCCTGCAAGATCGAGCGCGGCGCGCGTTGGCAGGAAATCGAAGCAGGATTGCGCGATCTCGACGCGGCCTTCGCGCGCCAGCATCGCATCGAGGCGCTCCTTCAGCGCATGCAAGTGCAGAACGTCGGAGGCCGCGTAAGCAAGCTGCTGATCGCTCAGCTCCGGCGCGCCCCAATCGCTCGATTGCTGGTCCTTCGAAATGTCGCGGCCCAGCACTTCCTTGGTCAGGTCCTTGAGGCCGTGACGATCGGTGTAGGTGCGCACCAGCTTCGACGCGATCTTGGTGCAATAGAGCGGCGTGGTGATGATCGAGAGATCGCGCATGAACATCGCAATGTCGAAGCGGGCGAAGTGGAAGATCTTCAGCCGCTCGGGATCGGTCAGCACGCGCTTCAGATTCGGCGCGTCATAGGTCGCGCGATCGAGCTGCACGAGGTGTGCTTCCGGGCCGCCGTCGGAAATCTGTACGAGGCACAGCGGATCGCGGATCAGCGACAGACCCATGGTCTCGCTGTCGACCGCGACCGGGCCGTTGAACGTCACGCTATCGGGCAGGTCGCCCTTATGCAGGTGCACCGCGATGTTCTTGCCGTCGACGGTGAGAGAGAGTTTCCGTGTCATGGGGCGCGGGCTTAGTCGAATTCCCAGAATTACGCCAGTGCGGCGCTACTGTCGCAGCACAAGGCCGACGCGGACCGCACGCGGCGGGCCGAAGCTTTCGATCCCGTCAGCGCTTTCAGCCGTCTCGACATCGGCGTCGAGCGCGTTGTCCAAGGCGACAAACACGGAAACGCCACTGCGAACGCGCTGCTCGGCGCGCAGATCCAACACCAGAGCGGCATCGAGTTCGCGCGAGTTCAGATCGTCCTCGAACCGCGCGCTTTCATAGATCAACGCCGCCGAAAGCGTGGTCGCCTCTGTCGCGCGCCAATCGACGCCCGCGCTCGCGCTCCATTCGGGCGATTGCGCCGGCCGCAAGCCAGCGAGCGGCCCGCCATCAAATGTCGCGTCCGTATAGTTCAGCGCCACGCGCCAACTGCCGCGCTCGCTCCAGGTCCCGCGCGCCTCGGCTTCGACGCCCGCTGCTTCGATGACGCCAGCATTCTGACGCTGCCGATAGGCGCCGCCCGTCGGCACGAACACACCCGGCGGAAATGTGCCAGGCCCAGCGCCGAGCGTGACGTTGACGATCGCGTCTTCAAGGCGCGTCGCGAACACACCAGCTTCCCACGACCAGTTCACATGCGCGCCGCCGATGCCGGAATCGAAGCCAATGATGCGCTCCGGTTCCAACGCGGCGTTCGCCTCGGTGACGTCATTGCCGACGCGGAAGGGACGGTGGAGTTCGTTCAAAGTCGGCGGTCGGAAGCCTGCATAGACCGCGCTCCGAAAGAAGAGATCGCCAAACTCGCGCCGTACGCCGAGGCGCGCTGTCGGCGCCACCGTCTCCGTGTCCTCTGGCGCTGCCTGCAACAACGGCGCGCCTGTTGCGATCAGGCGCTCGACGCGGCTGCCGTTCCACGCGCGGTAGATGTCCGCGCGCGCGCCGCCAGTGAAGAGCCATGGCCCGCTCTCGCGCCAGCCTTCAACATAAGCGCCCGCCGTCAGCGTCTGCCCGCCCGCGACGCGCGAACGTGTGAACTGGCCGCCGCTAAACGAAAACCGCTCGCGCGTCTCGCCATCCGCCGCGCGCAGATCGGCGCCGATTTCGACGCCATATGCATCGCCTGTCCAACGCAACGCGGCGTTGCCGCCCCAGCCGAATGCTGGCGTTGCGTATTGCTCATTCGCGGGCGTCGTCGTGCTGCGATCGGGCGCGGTGGCGACGGAGCTATTGTAGAGGTCCGACGTCATCGCCCACGCCTGCACGCGCCACGCGACGTCGCCCGCCGGCGCCGCCAGCGTCACGCTGAAGCTCGCGCCGTCCGAAACCGATTCCGCGCCAACCAAGCCCGCGCCACGGCTTTCCGAATAGCCGCCAAGCCGCGCCGAGAAGACGCGCCCGCCGTCGCGCCACTCAACCCGCGCCACACCAGAGACGGACTCAGACCAGAGCTCCGTATCCGCCGCGCCGCGCCCAGCGCGCACCGGGATCCAGCCGTCATCCTGTTGCGCGCTTGCCGCCAGCATGAACGACCACGCATCGCCGGGCGCTTCGCCTACGCCTGCGGCCCGTAGTTGCCCGCGCTCGCCACCTTCGAGCGAAAGTACAGCGCCTTCGCCGCGTCGCTCATCGAGTTGCACCGTGCCTGTCAGCGCGCCCGCGCCGTAGGGGCCAGCGCCCGCGCCGCGCAACACCGTGGCGTTCTCGATCGTCTCGGGCGGCACAGCGCCCCAAATCACCCAACCGCCAAACGGATCATTCAGCGGCTGACCATCGAGCGTCACCAACGCGCGCCCTGCGCCCGAAGGCGCCGAGGCGCGTATCGATAAGCCTTGAATCGTCGGGTTTGCCGCCGCGCTATCGTTGCGCCGAAAGGTCGAGACCCCTGCCGCCGTGCGCAGCGCCTCATCCAGCCGCGTCGCCGTCGCGATCACGACCGGATCGATCTCATAAGCAGAGTAGGCGGCTTCGCCCGCAGCCTCCGGCAAGCGCGGCGCGACGACGACGATCTCTTCGGCTGCCGCCTGGCACTCCACAATCGCCTCCGTCAGCGCTCCGGCCCGTCAAGCGCTTCATACGTGACGATTGTGAATCTGTTGCGCTCGCTCTCGCGCATTTGCCGCGCGATGACCTCGTGCAGCTCCGGCCGCCACGTCGTCCAGCGCGTGACGAACGCGTTGGCCGCGGTGTTGTCGCCCGCGCGCTGGATGGCCAGCACTTCGCGCAACAGCCCCGTCACCGCCGCCGGATAGCGGCGATAGTCGATGCGGAGGCGGCCGTTCTCGAAGCGCAGCACGCCATGCTCCAGGAACCAGTTCCACTGGATCAGCTGCATGGTCTGATACGGCTGCTCCCGGCGGGGCCGGTTCTTCTGCAAGACGCGGCGAATGCCCGAAGCGTAGATGGAGCGCAGTTGCGCATCTGTGATGCGGCCGCGCTCGTTCAGAATGCGCGCCGATGTCAGCGACACCAGGTCGGCCTTCATCTCTTCCAGCAAGTCAGCCGTATCGCCAAGCGATGCGTCGAGATCGCGGCCGTCAGCCGTCTGGTCGACGCCGAGATAGTGACCAATCTCGTGCCACAGCGTCCTGTAGAAGCCGCCTTCTGATGTGAGGTCGTTCGCTTGGCTCTGCACTACAGCCGCTGCAAACGCGCGCTGACTTTCCGCGAACAGCTCGTCGTCCAAGAGGATGTTGCCGCGCATCAGGATGGTGCGGCCGTACTGACGCGTGAGATACGCTTCGTTCGGCAGGATCGTCGCCGTATTGGTCCCGCGCGCTTGGCCGAAGTCAGCGATGATATTGTAGACGCCGACGGGAATGTCGCTCCGCACTTCGCGGTGGTTGGAATAGGGCAGCGCGTTCTCGACGCGCTGAATATCCTGCAACGCCGCCTGCAACTCTTCGCTGCGCGCACGATCGCGCACCAGCAGCGACAACGAGAAGAACGTCTTCACGCCGTAAATCGCGTCGTCGTACGTCTCATAGGAGCCGATCTGCGCATTGAGATTGCCGGTGAAATCGCTGGTCACCCAAGCGGCGTCGCCGCCTTCATAATCATCCGCCAGCAAGTCCCGCGCGCGCAGTCGCAAATAGCGTGCAAACGCCGGATCGCCGCTCTCAACATCGTCAGCCGCTGCGTTCAAACGCTCGGCTACGAACATGATGTCGTCCGCGAACGCCACCGAGTATGGCACGCCGATATAGCCATCTGCGATTGGCGCGGCTTGCATCCGCACGCGCAGCCCGGGATGCAGCGTGTCGAGCGCCGGATAGCGATCCAGCCGCTCGATGACGATGCGGCGGTTCTCCGCGCTGTCTGACCAAACAACGCTGCGATCATCCATGATCTCGGCGCTGCGTTCAGGATTCGCCGCTAAGAACGCGTCGATCGCGGCCTTGGTCGCGCCGGCCGGATAGACATTACGCTCCGGCGCCTCGGGCAGCACCGTCGTCAGAAACGGCACGCGCTCGTTGTCGAGCGTGGTGACAATCGGCCCTGAGCTCAGGCGGAAGAGGTCACGCTCAGTGGTCAGCTCCGGGTGATCAGCGAGATAGGCTTCAACTTCGAGCGCCTGACGATGACGCTGCATCATATAGAGCCGATGCATGCGCTCGCCCGCCGCCAGCAATTCGCGCACCGCCTCGCGCTCGCCCGGCGTTAGCACCGATATGTCCGGCGCTAAGTGCAGCCGCTGCGTTCGACCCAGAATCGCTTGGGCGACGGCCGGCTCAAGCGCCGGCGCCATGGACGGCGAATAGCTGACGCGGCCGGCGGCCGGTGTCGTTGAGGAGGGCGCGGTAGCGCAGGCGGCGAGGCCCAAGATCAAGGCAAGGCTCAGAATTCTCATGCCCTAAGCGCTAGCACGCGGGCCCCCGACCTCCCACCCAGAAGCGACCAGAAGGCCAAGTTGACGGCCCGTCGCCTCTCCCTTAAACCCCGCCGTCTTCTACCCCTGTGCCCGGATGGCGGAATTGGTAGACGCACCAGCTTCAGGTGCTGGCGCTCGCAAGGGCGTGGAGGTTCGAGTCCTCTTCCGGGCACCATTCCTTGCGCTCTGTTCCGCGCTTGGCTCACCGTTTTTCCATGGAAGTTGACGTCACCGGCCCGGGCGTGTTTGCGATCGATGTTGTCGGCGTCGCGCAGTATCAGGACGTGCTCGAAGCCGCCGCCGAAGCGGGCGGAGCAGTCAGCGCCGCGCTCGTCCTCGAAGATAACAATCGGTACGATGATCAAGCCGTCGCCGTTCACATCGGCGGCCGCCGCGCCGGTTATCTCTCCCGCGCCAATGCGCGCCTCTATCGCGCCGATCTCGCCGCCGCCGGCGAACCGCGCCTCACCGTCCGCTGCAAGGCCCGCATCGTCGGCGGCTTCGAAACCGCCAGCGGCCAGCGCGCCCATTACGGCTTGAAGCTCGATCTGCCAAAGCTTAGCCCATGAGCCGCGTCATGTGTCGCTGCTAGGCGGCCAGCCATCGCTGACGGCTCGCGTCGCACGCCGCGGCGCATCAGGTTTGGGCGGCGGGTGCGTGATTGGAATTATGAGGGCCGCCTAATGCTCGGATCGACAACACGCCGCCATGCGCTTCTGCTTGCTGCGGGCGCGCTGCCTTCAATCACGGCCTGCGCCGCGCAGAGCGCGACTGCGGCGCCAGGCGCCATGCAGCTCATCTCGCGGCCCCGTCGCGTGTTCAAAATCGCCGACCTTCCGCGTGAGCGCACCGAAGCGTGGTTTGCTTTCGCGGTCGCTGAGAGCGCCGTGGAGGTGGAAGCCAATCCCGAGCGCGTCGTCATCACATACGCCAGCGGCGCGCGCGAAACCTCTCGCGTCGAGTATTGGGGCGAAGCGCTGAACGCCATGATTGTGCGCGGCTTGCCGGCGCCGGAGGGCGTGTTCTGGCCGTTCGGCGTGCGCCTGGTTTCACGCCAACCCGCTGCGGCGAACATTGACCGCATGCGCGTCACCATCACTTTCGCCAACAGTCTCGCGCCGCTCGAAGGCGATATCCCTGTCGGCGTCTACACACAGCAAACCGATCTCATCTTTCCTTTCCGCGGCAACGGCATTGTCACGCAAGGCGGCGCCGCCAATGGCGGGCACCGCAACACCAGCGGCCAGTTCGCCATCGACGCGATGGGCTTGAGCGAGAACTACGCGCCGCAACGCACCGCCGCTTTCGCTGCGAACACAGACGTTATCGGTTTCGGCCGTGAGCTTGTCGCGCCCGGCTCCGGCACAATCATCGCCGCCAGCGGCGATCGCCCCGATCAGCCTGCCCCAGGCGAGAGCAACGAAGAGTTTCATCGCCCGCAATTCCGCGGCGCTGGCGATCCGGGCAACCACGTCGTCATTGATCACGGCAGCGGCGAGTTCAGTTTGATTGCGCATCTGATGGCGGGTTCGCTTGCCGTGCGCGAAGGTCAACGCGTCACGCAAGGCCAGCGCCTCGGCGCGCTCGGTAATTCCGGCGATAGCTTCGCACCGCACGTTCATCACCAGCTGCAGGATGGCCCCGATTGGCTCAGCGCCAGCGGGTTGCCGTGCCGCTATCGGAACATCGAGAGCCAAAGACTCGACCGCGGCGAGTACTTCAGCGCAAGCTAGCGCCGACTCGAACGGAGCATCGGCGTGGCCTGGGTGAAGCGTAACGCACTCGATATCGCTGCCTTCATCTGGGGCGTCGCTGAAGCGACGTTGTTCTTCTTCGTGCCGGACGTGCTGCTGAGCTATATCGGCCTGAAGCGCGGGGTGAAGCCTGCAGTGCGCGCGTCAGTTATCGCCGCTGTCGGCGCGGCCGTCGGCGGCGTCATCATGTATCTCTGGGCAATGCAGAACTTCGGCGCCGCGCGTGAAGCCGTGCTCGCGGTGCCCTCGATCAGCGAAGCCATGGCGACACGCGCCGAGACGGCCATGTCGGAGAATTGGTTTCTAGCGACCTTCCTCGGTCCGCTCAGTTCGACGCCTTACAAAGTGTACGCCATCCTCGCGCCCGCTGCCGGCGCGCCACTTCCGCTCTTTGCATTGGCCAGCATCTTTGCGCGCCTGCCGCGCTTCCTGATCGTCTCGATCGGCGTCTCGCTGATCGGCCGCTTCCTCGGCGGCTGGCTGAGCGATCGCCAGCTGCTTTGGGTCCTCATCGGCGCATGGCTCTTATTCTACGCGGTATTTTTCGCTCTAATGCCGAACTGACGCAGCCGGGGCGCTTGGCGTTTTGCCCGGGCGCCTATACGTCACGCGGTGAAATGACCCCGCGCGACAAGATCCGAAACTTCTCAATCGTGGCACACATTGACCACGGCAAGAGCACTTTGTCTGACCGCCTGATCCAAGAGACGGGGGCGTTGAGTGCGCGTGAGATGACCAGTCAAGTTCTTGACAATATGGACATCGAAAAAGAGCGCGGGATCACGATCAAGGCGCAGACGGTGCGTCTGAATTATAGGGCGAAGGATGGGAATGATTACGTCCTCAACCTGATGGATACGCCTGGTCACGTCGACTTTGCGTATGAGGTGAGCCGCAGTCTCGCCGCGTGCGAGGGGGCGCTTCTGATTGTGGACGCTTCGCAGGGCGTGGAAGCGCAGACGCTGGCGAACGTCTATCAGGCGCTTGATCTCGATCTCGAGATCGTGCCGGTGATCAACAAGATCGATCTGCCCGCCGCCGAGCCCGAGCGCGTGAAGCAGCAGATCGAAGACGTGATCGGCCTCGACGCCAGCCAAGCCATCCTTGCCTCCGGCAAGACCGGCGAGGGCGTCACCGATCTGCTCGAAGCCATCGTCACGCGCCTGCCGCCGCCCAAGACGGGCGATCCGAACGCGCCGCTGAAGGCGATGCTCGTCGACGCTTGGTACGACGCCTATCTCGGCGTCGTCGTGCTCTTCCGCGTCATTGATGGCGTGGTGAAGAAGGGCATGCGCGTGAAGCTCATGCAGACGGGCGCGGATTATAACGTGGATACGCTTGGCGTGTTGCGGCCGCGGCGGGAAGACGTGGCGGAGCTTGGGCCCGGCGAGATCGGCGTGCTGACTGGCTCGATCAAGGAAGTTGCCGACGCGCGGGTGGGCGACACGATTACTGAGCATCGCCGCGAGACGAGCCAGGCGCTGCCGGGCTTCAAGCCGGCGCAGCCTGTCGTGTTCTGCGGCCTCTTCCCGCAAGACGCCGCCGACTTCGAAGATCTCCGCGCCGCCATGTCGAAGCTCCGCCTCAATGACGCGAGCTTCTCCTATGAAATGGAAACCTCAGCCGCGCTCGGCTTCGGCTTCCGCTGCGGTTTCCTTGGGCTGCTGCACTTGGAGATCATCCAAGAGCGGCTCTCGCGCGAGTTCGATCTCAACCTGATCGCGACCGCGCCAAGCGTCGTCTACAAAGTCCACATGAATGACGGCGAAGTGCGCGAACTGCACAACCCCGCCGATCTGCCCGACGTCACCTACATCAAGGCGATTGAAGAGCCGTGGATCAAAGCCACGCTGCTGACGCCCGACGAATATCTCGGCTCGATCATCAAGCTCTGCCAGGATCGCCGCGGCATTCAGAAGGATCTGAATTACGTCGGGTCGCGCGCGATGCTTGTCTATGAGCTGCCGCTCAACGAAGTCGTGTTCGATTTCTACGATCGCCTGAAGAGCGTCTCGAAGGGCTACGCCAGCTTCGATTATCAGATCATCGATCACCGCGAGGGCGATCTGGTGAAGATGTCGATCCTGGTGAATGACGATCCGGTCGATGCGCTTTCGATGCTGGTGCACGCCGGCCGCGCTGAATCACGCGGCCGCGCCATGGTCGAAAAGCTCAAGGAGCTGATCCCGCAGCACATGTTCAAGATTCCGATCCAAGCCGCCATCGGCGGCCGCATCATCGCGCGCGAGACAATCAGCGCGCTCCGCAAAGACGTGACCGCGAAATGCTACGGCGGCGACGCCAGCCGCAAACGCAAGCTCCTCGACAAACAGAAAGAGGGCAAGAAGCGGATGCGCCAGTTCGGCAAGGTCGACATTCCGCAGGAAGCGTTCATTGCGGCGTTGAAGATGGATAGCGACTAGCGGCTAGGGTTGAATCTCCTGAGCCTTGAAATCGATTGAAAAGGCTTTCTTGATTGAAGGCAGATTTACGTTCACGCGCCACGCCTTTGCATAAGCGCTGACTGCATCCGACGAGTTCGTCGCCTCTTGGAAGGACGACGAGTCCGTCAGCCACTTTTGGCAATCGATCCAGTGATTGGGAAGTTCGGCGCGTGTCCGACTGTACCCACAAAGGCGATATCCAAAGCTGCCTATCGCCACAAAGGGGCCAACGTCGTAGTAGCCCACTTCGCGTCCACGGACCCACGTCTCCGCGTCAATTTCGATTCCGATTTCGGCCTTTGGTGACGACAGCCCTGGGACATCCACGTCATCCAATCCGCCATCACGGCACTGCATCACCGTGCCGACGGGTTGGTTCACGGGCGCTCCGTCGATGAAGTACACGTGAGGAATGTCTTGCTGGCCATCGCTTGCATCGAAGCGGAGCGCCCAGCAAATTTTTGCAACCTTCTGGGAGCGATAGGGAAGCGCGAGAAGCGATCCGGGTGGATGCGCGCTCGGCTTTCTGATCGTGCAAAGCGACAGCGGCAGCCATGTGTTCGACATCGGTGCTAGCTCGCCTTCAACATTTCTGAGTCCATCAAGTCGGTGCTCTGACATTGAGGATTGATGCAGCGCGCCGGACCGAAGCCCTGGTTGGGATTGCGGTGTCGCGCTTCCGCCTGTTCGTCCGGCGTGAAGATGTCCAAATTGAATTCGGTGGTGCAGCGAAGGCAGCGGAAGCGTTTCTGTGTGGGCATCGCCCTTATCCCTGACGCGCGTTGGCGCTAACCTTGGGATAACCTCACGATTCGCCTAGCGTGGCGAATCCTTTGACGCCAGTCCGGATCGACCATGAGCCCGAAGAAGCTGTTTATATCGTACTCGCACGCAGATGCGGCGCTGCTCCAAACGCTGAAGACCCACCTGAAACCGCTCGAACGCGCCGGGGTTATCGCGCCGTGGTTCGACGGCTACCTGCTGCCCGGCGACGACATCGACGCGCGCGTTCGAGCGGCGCTGGAAAAGGCAGAGCTTATCGCGCTGCTCGTTAGTCCCGACTTCCTGGCCTCAGACTACTGCTACGAGGTTGAAATGGAGACGGCTGTCGCTCGGCATGGACGGAGTGAAGCGCGCGTAATTCCAATCATCGCCAGGGAATGTCAGTGGCACGGTGCTCCGTTTGGACGCCTAGTGGCCCTGCCAACAGACGGAAAGCCGATCATGTCGATGCACTGGCCTGACAAAGACGCCGCGTGGACGATTGTAGCGAAGGGCATCGAGGCTGCGGTAAAATCGTCGGCCGTTGGCGACACTCCTTCGCCTCCGGTGGCTCCAACGCCGACAGCGACACAGCGCGCATCTAAGCCGATGCCTGTGTCGTCGGCCAAGCGCATCACCGACAAGGATCGTGACGAGTTTAAGCAATCGGCTTTCGACCACATTGCCCGACGTTTCGACGACTCCCTGGCCGCGCTAACAGGCGATCTTTCCGGCGCGCTTCGGCGCATCGACGCCAACCGTTTCACGGCGACGATCTACCGTTCTGGCTCGAAGGCGGCGGGTTGCACCGTCTGGCTCGGCGGCGGCAGCTGGGGCGCAAATTCCATCTGCTATGTCGGAAACGACAGCGGCGACACTGGCAGCATGAATGAGTCCCTTTCGGTCGAAGATCGCGGCGGCGATCTGGGACTCAAGCCGATGTTCGCCAGCGCTCGTGGCCGAAGCGACGCCGTGCTCGACGTGGACGCGGCCGCCGAGCACCTTTGGGCCGCTTTCGTGGAGCGTCTTAAGCACAACTGATCCGTGGATTTCGGCGTCGATATCCGCACTCACTACAAGGGCTAGATTCAGTAGATTCAACGCGTCACACCGCATCGACACCGAATCTATCCGGTGGACTCTCCGGTGGACTTACACTCACCCGCATGAGTGGACTTGAACGCAACAAATACAAAATCGCTGGCCCCCAGACTTGGGAGCTGGTTCGGGCGGCTTATCTGGCGGGGGATTCTGCGCGGGTGGTGGCGGAGCGCTATGGCGTCACCATCGCGGCGATCCGGCGGCGGGCAAACAAGGAGAAGTGGACGAAGCGCCACTTGGCCGAGGCGCTTGAGGCGCGTGGGATCGCGCCGCCCCCGCCGCCCGCTGCGCCGGACTATGTCGAGCCGCACATTGAGCGGGCGCAGCAGCGCATCGCGGACGCTGCCGAACGCGAAGCGGAGATGACATCGCTCGTGGAGCGCATCGCTGCCGAGGAAGATGCTTCCGACATTGCGGCGGCGATTGAGCGGCGGGCGTTGGCGCAGGCGAGTGCGGCGATGGTGCAGGGGCGGTCGAAAGAGGCGCAAGCGTTGGCGTCGATGGCGGAGATGATGCGGAGGCGCGTGGCGACGTTGCCGGCGGCGACGCCGTTGGTGGTGCAGCGCGAGACGCAAGCGACGTCGCCGGCGGAGTTGGAGCGGCGGGCGTTGGCGAAGCTGGATGAGGCGCTGGCGCGCGGTGATGCGGCGGAGGCGAAAGCGCTGACGGCGGTGGCCGAGCAGATGCGTAAGCGCATCGAGGAAGCGTCAGCGGCGGAGAAGGCTGAGGTTGAGCAGGGTGAGATCGATCAGGCGGAGAAGGAAGAGCAGATCATGCTGCTCTTTCATCACGCGGCGATCGTGGCGGGGGCGATGGCGCATGATCCGGGAACGGCGCCGGCTGTGTATCTGCGGATGGTCAAACGCTGGCGCGAAATCAATCTGGGCGAGGGCGAAGCCGATGCGGAGAAGCGCGCGGCGGTGATCCTGGCGGCGCAGCGGCGTCATATCGAGGGGCGCGAGCGTGAGAACTTGCCGGAGGACGTGCGCGCTTATCTGGAGGCGCGCTGGCAGGAGACGCGCGAGCGGCTGGATCGGAGTGAGCCGGTGGGGGTGGTGAAGACGGTGGGCGAGGCGTCCCTGTGAGTTTCGCGAATCCCAACGTGACGGGGGGCACAGCCTCATTTTAGGGGGTAGGCCACACGTGGACAGGTGTGACGCCCGGGTCTAGGGCGGGAAAAGCCAAGGAGGGAATATTCATGCGTCAGCTTTTGATTGCCGCCGCGGTGGCGTTTGCGCTCGCCGCGTGCGGGCAGGGCGCGGATGGTCCGGCGCTGCCGCCGGTGAAGGCGGGGGCGACGCCGCCGTCGACGCAATCGCCGGCTTCACCGACGCAGCAGGCGCAGGTCACGGATGAAGTGCGCCAACAGCTGATCGCCAACATTGGCCAGCAGCTGACGCAGCTGCAGGGCGCGAACGCGGCGGGCTGGTCGCAAGTCGGCGCCGATACGATCGTGCCGATGCAGCCGGGCCGCGATCACCGCTTCCTGGTCGATCTCACGGCCGGCACCGAGTACGGCTTCATCGGCGCGTGCGACGGCGATTGCTCGAACGTCGATCTTGAGCTGATCAGCATGGAAACGGGCGGCGTTGTCGCCAACGACATGCTGCCGGATGATTATCCGATCTTCCCGTACACGCCGACGGCCAATGGTCAGTACATGGTGCGGTTGCTGATGCAGGCGTGCACCACGTCGCCTTGTTATGCGGGCGCGCGGGTGGTCAGCAACGCACCGGCGGCTGGCGCTGGCGGCGGCGCTCCGGCAAGCGGCGGCGGCACGCCGGGCAAGCCCTAAGCATACGGGAAGCAATCCTCGCGCGGCAGTTCGATGCCGAAGTGCTGCGCGAGGGCTTCGATCGCGTCGTCGTGCTCTTCGTAGGGGTCGGAATTGCCCGGCCCTACGATCACGATGCGGAAATTGACTTGGTTGCGCCCGCCGGGCGGCAACATCGCGGTGGCGAGGCCCTCGCCATCGGCTGACCGCAGGGTCAGGAAAAGCGGCATCGCCTTGGCGATGTGATCTTTCAGGCCAATGGATTGTTCGAACGTCGCCGCGCCCTTGGGCGCGCGATAGGTTTCGCGGGCCGCGCCTTCGTAGCGGCGGAAGTATTTATCGACGACATGGCGCATCAGCGCCGCTTCGGCTTCCGCCTCGGCCTCGGTCTCAAATCTGAACCAAGTTGCGCCACCCGGCGCATCGCACACGTACCGCATGACACGCAGTGTAGCGCACGATGCGGAACAAATTATGGAGAGAGCTGCAACTCGATGCGCGAAGGCGCGCCCTGTGGTCTACAAGGCACGCCTCCGTTTAGCGCGTTGATTAGATTAGCAGGGCACGTCGACGGTGACGTAGCGGTTCGCGTAGCGATCCCACTGACGCTCGGCGCGCGTGCATTGCGGTTCCGGCGGCGGCGGATCGTAGTAGCGGTCGTCGGCGCGGCTATCGCGATAGTAATCGTCGGCGCGGCGGTCGTAATAGCCATCGTCACGGCGATCGTTGTTGTTGTTGCTGATGGCGCTGGCGATCACCGCGCCGAGGACGAGGCCGATTACGCCGGCGGCGACGGCATCGTTGTCGTCGTCGCGGCCGTAGCGGCGGCGGTCTCTGTCGCGCTCGCAGCCATAATTGTTGTCGCGCCGGCAGCCGTCGCGCCAATAGCCGCCGCCATGATGGACGCGGTCATAGCCACGGTCATAGCCACCGCGATGTTGGGCGGAGGCGGTGGCGGGGACGAGGGTGGTGAGGCCGAAGGCCAAGGCGGCAAGTATGGTCGCGAACTTATGCATCATCTGAAATGCTCCCAACGACACCCTGGAACTCCGCGGCTGAATGAGGGCTGAATCATCGCGCGCAAACAAAAAGGGCGCGGACAGCGATGTCCGCGCCCTTCGTTTGTTGCGTTGCGCTTAGCGCTGTTGGCTGCTGCCGCCGTCGCCGGTCGGGAAGCCGCGGGTGCGCAGGAGTGCGTTCACGTCCGGATCGCGGCCACGGAATTGGCGGTAGGCTTCCGCGCGATCGGTGGTGTTGCCTGGCGCCAGGATGATGTTGCGCATGGCGGCGGCGGCGGTTGGATCGAAGACGTTGCCGCTAGCTTCGAACATTTCCCACGTGTCGGCGTCCATCGTCTCGGACCAGAGGTACGAGTAGTAGCCGGCCGAATAGCTGTCGCTTGAGAACAAGTGACCGAACTGCGGCAGGCGGTGACGCATCGCCATTTCACGCGGCATGTTGAGCGAGGCGAGCGTTTCACGCTCGAACGCATCAACGTCGGTGATCGGCGTTGCGCGGTTGTGCAGCGACATGTCGACGAGCGCGGATGAGAGATACTCAACCGTGGCGTAGCCTTGGTTGAAAGTCGCCGCATTGTTGATGCGATCGACCAACGCCTGCGGCATCGGCTGGTTGGTGCGGTAGTGACGGGCGAAGCGATCGAGGATCGGGCGCGACAGCACCCAGTGCTCGTGCACTTGGCTCGGATACTCGACGTAATCGCGCGGCGTGCCGGCGAGGCCCGGATAGTTCACTTCCGAGAGCAGGCCATGCAGAGCGTGGCCGAATTCGTGGAAGAGGGTCTCGGCGTCGTCGAGCGAGATCAGGATCGGGCCGTCGCCGCCGCGCACGAAGTTGTTGTTGTTCGAGGTGATCGGCGTGATCGTGCGGCCGGTGAAGGTCTCGTGACCTTGATAGCCGTTCGCCCACGCGCCCGAGCGCTTGCCGGTGCGGGCGAAGTTGTCGAGGTAGAAGAGGCCTTGGTACGAGCCGTCGCGATCGGTGACTTCGAACACGCGCACGCTCGGCTCGAACACCGGCACGGTGCCGGTGATTTCGCGGAAGTTCAGGCCGTAGAGCTGGTTCGCCATGAAGAAGGCGCCCTCGACCATGTTGTCGAGCACGAAGTACTCGCGCACTTCGTTCTGATCGAGCTGGTAGCGGTCGCGGCGGACTTGCTCGGCGTAGTAATTGTAGTCCCACGGCTCGATGGTGATGCCGGCGCGCTGACGATCGGCGATCGCTTGCATGTCGCGCACTTCTTCGTGGACGCGCGCAACAGCGGCGGGCCAGACGCGCATCATCAGTTCCTGCGCGCGCTCCGGGGTGCCGGCCATGGTGTCGGCCATGCGGAGGTGCGCGTGGGTCGGGAAGCCGAGGATTTGGGCGCGTTCGGCGCGGAGGCGGAGGATGTCGGCGATCACCTGGTTGGTGTCGTTGGCATCGCCGTTGTCGCCGCGGTTCTTGAACGCCGTCCACACGCGCTGACGCAGCGCGCGGTTTTGCGAGAAGGTCAGGAACGGGTCGACGCTGGAGCGCGTGTTGACCACGGCCCACTGGCCTTCGTGGCCGCGTTCAGCGGCGGCGCGAGCGAGCGCGTCGACTATGTTTTGCGGCAGGCCGGCGAGATCGCGGCGGTTGGTGATGAAGATCGCGGTGTTTTCGTCCGCCAGCAGACGGCGGCCGAAATCGGCGAACTTCGTCGAGAGCTCTTCGTTGATGGCGCCGAGACGGGCTTGTTGCTCCGGCGTAGCGGCAGCGCCCGCGCGCACGAACTGGTTGTGGCTGCGCTCGAGCAGGCGGAGCTGTTCGGCGGTGAGGCCCAACGTGGCGCGGCGCTCGTAGAGATCGTTGATGCGGTTGAAGAGCGCGCGGTTGAAGGTGATGGCGTTATACGCCGCGGTGATGCGCGGCGACCATTCTGCTTCAACGGCTTGGATCTGCTCGTTGCTGATGTTGTCGGTCATCACGCCGAAGATGGTCAGCGCGCGATCGAGGTGGCGGCCGCTGTCTTGCAGCGGGACCATGGTGTTCTCGAACGTCGGGCGCGCCGGGTTGTTGGCGATCGCTTGCACTTCCGCTTCTTGCAGGCGAACGCCGAGTTCGAGCGCCGGGCCAACGAGTTCAGCACGCGCTTGATCCCACGGCGGCACGCCGCCATGCGGGCCGCTCCACGGCTTCAACAGCGGATCTTGGTTGGCTTGAGCCGTGAGCGTTTGCACGTCGGTTTGAGCCTGTTGATACGCGGCGGCGTTGCCGAAGTTGGACGCGGCCGTTTCCGCGCCGGTCGTGGCGCAGGCGGCGAGCATAGGCACGCTCGCGGCGAGGCAAACGGCGAGAAGATGCTTTTTCATGGAACCCCCAAAAATGAGAACGGCCCGATCGAACGGGCGGCGTTGGGGGCGATTTTGGCCGGTTAGGGCCAGTGGTAGCAAGGCCGGGGGGCGCCCGCCTGACAGGAGGGCGCCGTTTTGCGACGAACGGCCGCTATTGGGGAATGAATTCCGTGTTCAAGCGCATTTGGTCGCCGGGCAGGAGGCCAAGTTCCGGCGGCGGCGGCGGCAGCCGCGAGATGAAGTCGGTCACGGTGTTGGCGAAGCCCCAGCCGTTCGGCGTTTCGTTCTCCACGATGCAATCCAGATCGGTGGTGGTCACGGTGCAGAGCACGGTGACCGAGCCTTGAATGCGCGCGGCGAGCGCCTCGGGCGGGAAGAATTCGGGCGGTGCGTAGAACGTCGGGCCTTCGAGAGGGGCGAGGCCGGCGTGGTTGCGATTCACCGGCGTCACGGCGGGCACGCCGTTGAAGGTGATCGGCAAGATGAACGGCTCGCTCGCGTGCGCGTCGGCGAATTCTTGGCTTGAGGTTGAAACGCGGAAGAGCGGGACGAGCGTCATCGCGGCTGCTGCGAAGCCGCTGTCGGCGGGCATTTCGCGATGTGGTTCGCAGGTGAGGCTGCGATCGCTGTTGACGCGGCAGGAGAGCACGCCGCGGCCTTGTGTGTTGGCGGCGCGCGCGGCTTGCGGTGTTGCTTGCAACACGGCGGCGGTTGTTGGCGCTTCTTCCCAGGTTGGCAGCGTTTCAAGTGAGCCGTCATTTTCCGCGAGCGCTTGCTGCGCGGGGCTGAGGCCGGCGGTTGAGTAGGTAGACTCCGGCATGACGAAGCGGATGGTGCGGCGGATGCGGCCGCCTTCGACCGGCTCGCCGTTCACGCGCGCGGGCGAAATGCGAAAACTGCGCGCGACCGCAAGCGCTGCGTCGCCAAAGCCCCATGATGCAGGGCTTTCGGCGATGACATTGCATGTGAGTGTTGTGTCCAGATGGACCAAACACTCGATGGTGGCGCGGCCTTCGACGTACTGCTCGGTCGCCTGCGAGGGATAGGCGATGGCGAAATCGCGTGCGTTGGGCTGCGCCAGCCACACAGGATTGGTGATCTCCGGCGCTTGGGCGTGTGCGGCCTGCGCGAACGCAAGGCACATCACAATAATAGCGGTCCGCAGCATAGTTCCCCCTCCACAGGGCAAGCTGCCGCGAAGCGGTTGAAGCGTCAAACGGGGTTTCAGAGACTTGGCTGGCCTGCTACCACCGGGTTCTGTTTTGAGGGGAGAGGCCCAATGCGCCGCGCACTTTTGGCACTGGTTTCCGTTTGCGCTCTTGCAGCGTGCAATCCGTCCGCGCCGGGCGCGCAAAGCGCCGACAATGGCGGCGGCGGTCTGTTTCCGGATCTGAACGGCGCAGCCTATCGGGCTGAAGCGACGGTCACCAGCGAAGACGGCAGCACGATGCCGATCGTCATGATCCGCTCTGGGCGCAGCATGCGCATGGAATTCAACGCCGCCGACGGCGCGTCGACCTTCATCACCAATGGCGACACCGGTGAGAGCTTCGTCATCAGCAATCAAGGCGGGCGTCAGTTCGCGATCCGCGCCACGGGTCTCAACCAGGGCGTGACCAATCCGATCGACGAGTGGCAGGGCGATCTCGCGGAGAATGCAACGCGGACGGGCAATTGCACGGTCGCTGGCGAGACCGGCGCGGAGTGGACCAAAACCACCCCAGAGGACGGCACCGATACCGTGTGCGTAACCGATGACGGCATCTTCCTGCGCGCCACCGATGACGGCCGAGTCGCGTGGGAGACGACGAGCGTCCAACGCGGCCCGCAGCCGGCGAACTTGTTCGTGTTGCCGGATGGCGTCCAAGCGATGGATTTGGGCAACATGGGCGAGGCCATGAATCAAGCCCTTGAGGCTGCTAAGCAGCGGGGCAACTAGGGCTTTTCCCGAAAGCGGGGAGGCTGGAGTTTGTGGCGCCGTAAGGCGCCGCAAGCCGTTGTGCGCGGCCCGGCGGCAGGCTATGGCTCATCTCTTCGGGCGGGGACTGACGGACGCTAAATGGTTAATTTTACAGCAACCGCTGCAGCGTTCGCGCCGGAAGTGGCGTCCCGCGTCATGCGGCTGTTGCCCCGTGAGTTTCAGGACGCGTTCGTGCAGCAGCCCGACGTGTTCATGTTCTTCTCGTCGATCTTCCTCGCCGCTGTGCTCGTCGCTGCGTTCTGGATGCTCACCGGCATGGGCAAGGCCAGCACGATGGCGCGCATGGCGCTGCGTGGCCAAGCGCTGAAGCGCACGAAGGATCACCGCGCGCTGGTGCTCATCGCTGAGATCGAAGGCGGCGGCGGTTTGCTGCGCCAAGAGATGAAGGAAGCGATCGAAGATAACTTCGGCATGTTCTCGTTTGAGCAGGACGTGCAGGTCGATCTGTTCCCGATCAAACTGAAAACTGTTTCCGCGCGCGCGCATCCTGAAACGCGCCGCCGCATCGCTGTCGAAGCTGGCGAAGCGCTTGAGCGCTCGGCCGCTGACGTGATCGTTTGGGGCAAGCGCACTCTTACAGGCAAAATCGATCTGCGCATCACGACGCTGCCGGGCTACGGTCGTACGCATGAAGTGCAGGATTTCCAACTCGGTTGGAAAGTCGGCCGTCCCGATGAAGCGGTGCAACGCGCGTTGGCGTTTGCGCTCGCACGCAAGGCGCGCCCGGTTCTGCACCGTCCGCAAGATTATAAGCCTGAGCGTCTGCAGCCGATCGTCGAGGCGCTCGATAAGCTGGTTGATCTCCGCCCGGTCGAAATCAGCGAAAATCTGCAGCTCGACATTCTCTCCGATTTCGCATCGGGCGCGCTCAGCCTTGGCGAGCGCGGCGGTCACATCAAGTGGCTCTCGAAGGCGCTCGATGCGCGTCAGCGTTATCTCGATGCGGTCGACCGCACGACCGATCCGATTTCGTGGGGCGCGGCGCAGCAAGAGATTGGCCGCGCTTTGACAGCGCTCGGCGAACGCGAAGGCGCGCGCGACAAGCTGGAAGAGGGCGCCTCGCGCCTGCGTCTGGCGATGGACGCGCTGCGTTCGACGGACTCGCTGCAGCAAGCGGAAGTGGCGCTGCGGGCGCTGCAACGCGCTGAGCAGACGCTGCAGCAACGCCGCCGCGTTGGCCTGCGCTGGCCGGGCTAAACCGGCTCGTCCAACACCTCACGCACGCGCTTCGCCAATTCCGCGACGCGATACGGCTTGCTCAGAATTCGCGGTTGATCGCCTTCTTGGCCGCGACTGGTCAGCGTCTCGAGCGGATAGCCTGACGTGAACAGCACTTTCAGTTTCGGGTTGAGCTGACGCGCGACGGTCGCGACCTCCCAGCCGTTCATGCCGCCCGGCATCACCAGGTCGGTGAACAAGAGATCGATCTCCGCGCCGCCACGCAGCAGCGCGATCGCTTCCGGCCCATCGCGCGCGACGATGACGCGATAGCCAATGCCTTCCAGCGAAGAGATCGCGTGGCTACGCACGAAGGCATCGTCTTCGACGACCAGCACACGCTCATTGCCGCCAACGGTGCGCTCGTCGCTGCGCGGCTTTGACGGCGCGCCCTCAGTCACAAGCGGCAAGTAGAGCCGGATGCTCGTGCCAAGCCCGGCCTCGGAATAGATGTTCACGTGGCCGTTGGACTGCTTGGCGAAGCCGTAGACCATAGAGAGGCCCAGGCCTGAGCCTTTGCCGACTTCCTTGGTGGTGAAGAAGGGCTCGAACGCGCGCTCGGCGACTTCGTGCGGCATGCCAACGCCGTTGTCGGTCACGGTGATGGAGACGTAGCGGCCAGGTTGGAGCGCGTCGCCGGGAAACGAGGAGGAGTCGAGATCTACCTCTGAGATCGCGAGCGTCAGCGTGCCGCCATCGGGCATGGCGTCTTGCGCATTGAGCGAAAGATTAAGCAGCGCGGACTCCAGTTGCGCTGGGTCGGCCAGAGCGTAAACCGGCGTCGGCGCCGCGGCGATATTCAGGATGATATCTTCACGCAATGTGCGGCGGAGCAGCATGCGCATGCTTTCCACCAACAGATTGCAATCGATCGCGCTCGGCTGCAGCACTTGCCGGCGGCTGAAGGCGAGGAGGCCGCGCGTCAGTTCCGCGCCGCGTTCGGCGGCGAGGACAATGGTGTCGGCGAGTTGGCGGAGATCGTCGCGCGCCTTGAGGCGTATGCCGAGCGCTTCGGCGTTGCCGAGAATGACGGTCAGCAGATTGTTGAAGTCGTGCGCGATGCCGCCGGAGAGTTGGCCGACGGTTTCCATCTTCTGCGCTTGCGCCAGCTGCTCTTCGGTGCGCTTGCGACCGGTGAGGTCGTGGATGATGCCGACGAAGATGGATTCGCCTTCTTGCTTGGCTTCGCCGACGGAGAGATCCATCGGGAAGAGCGTGCCATCCTTGCGCAGTCCGGTGACTTCGCGGCCAATGCCGATGATCTGCGCGACGCCGGTTTCGTTGTAATTGGCGACGTATCGATCGTGCTCGCCGCGATAGGGCTCCGGCATCAGCATGCGAACGTTTTCGCCGATCACCTCATCGGCGTCGTAGCCGAACAAGCGCTCGCACGCAGGATTGAACATCTGCACGCGGCCGCGTGAGTCGATGAGGATGACGCCGTCGACGGCGGTGTCGACAACGGCGCGGAGGCGCTCTCCGCCTTCGCGTAGAGCGGTTTCGGCGGCTTTGCGTTCGGTCAGATCGCGAATGATGCCGACGAAGATCGGCTGCCCATCCTCTTCAGCTTCACCGACGGAGAGATCCATCGGAAACGTCGCGCCGTTGCGGCGGCGGCCCAGCACTTCGCGGCCGATGCCGATAATTTTGCGCTCGCCGGTCTCACGGTAGTTGTGCAGAAATGCATCGTGGCCGCTCTGATAAGGCTCGGGCATCAGCATTTTTACGTTGCGCCCGATCACCTCGAACGGCGCATAGCCAAACAGGCGCTCGCACGCTGGGTTGAAAACCAGGATGATGCCCTGAGCATTGATCAAGATGACGCCATCGACCGCGGTGTCGACCACAGCCCGCAATCGCGACTGCTCGTGGCTCGCGTTCATGGCTAGGCGGGTGGCCTGCGTGCTGCGAGCACGTTGTCAATCAGCGCGGCGAGTTCGCGTGCGCGAAACGGTTTGATGAGCGTCGCGTCGGCGCCAAGATCGCGCGCCACGTCGGCTGTGTTGCGCCCGTCGATCACTGGCGCGCCAGAGATGGCGATGATCGCGACGTTCGGCCAACGCGTGCGCGCTTCGGGAATGAATTGCGCGCCGCCTGTGCCCGGCATGTTCATGTCGGTGATGATGGCGTGGATGGGTTCGCGGCTGGCGATGTCGAAGCCTGCGGCGGCGCCAGGTGCGGTGATCACGTCGAAACCCGCATCGCCGAGGCCCAAAGCCATTGCGTCGCGGACGAAAATGTCATCGTCGATCAAACAAATTCGAACGCGTGGAGACATCGGCAGTGTAATACAGGCTTCAGAGTTGCCTGTCTGCTATCACACCGCCGACGACTTCGTCTTGTCTTTATTTCCTTTGAGGCAATTCAGGTAATTGCCGTTAGGCGACGCTGAGTCCGATAGGACAAGTCACGCCAGTTCCACCAATGCCGCAATAACCATTCGGGTTCTTGGCCAAGTATTGCTGGTGATAGTCCTCGGCGTAGAAGAATTCCGGCGCGTCGCGAAGTTCCGTGGTGATCGCGCCGTAGCCTGCAGCGCTCAGCTTCTCACCGTACGCTTTCAGCGCCGCTTCGGCCGCGCGCTTCTGCGCATCCGAGGTCGTGTAGATGGCAGAACGATATTGTGTGCCGACATCGCCGCCTTGGCGCATGCCTTGGGTCGGGTCGTGGCTCTCGAAGAAGATCTTGAGCAATTGCTCGTAGCTAATCTGCTTCGGGTCGAAGATCACGCGCACGACTTCAGTGTGTCCGGTTCGGCCCGAGCACACTTCTTCATACGTCGGGTTCGGCGTCGTGCCGCCGGCATAGCCAGCGGACGTGCTCCACACGCCTGACGTCTGCCAGAACTTGCGCTCCGCGCCCCAGAAACAGCCGAGGCCGAACTGAGCTTCCTCAAGGCCAGCCGGGAACGGCGGCTTCAGCGCGTTGCCGTTGACGAAATGGGTCGCGGCGGTGGGGATCGGGTTGGGCCGGCCGGGGAGGATTTGGTCGGCGTTGGGCATGGTTGTGGATCGGGCCATGAAAACCTCGCTTGAGTTGGACTGAATGTAGGTCGCCGCGGCGCCGCGCGCACCCCTTTCGCGGGGCGCGCGGGCAGTCTCGGGGAGGAGAAGGGGCGCGGACGGCTTTGCGGAAGTGAATACGCTGGCGCGGGCGCGGCGGTTACGCGGGTTGCGCGCGGGGTCGGCGACAGCCATAACCCGCCCCGCCGGATGGACAGGTGGCCGAGTGGTTGAAGGCGCACGCCTGGAACGCGTGTATGGGTGCAAGCCCATCGAGGGTTCGAATCCCTCTCTGTCCGCCAGCATGCTCCAGCCTGATCCAAGCTGACACGCCAACACAATTGAATTTGCTGCGATTTGTGGTTCAGGTGAGATCGCCCGATATCGGTCCATCTCATCAAACGTGGGGTATGTTTCGGGCACATACCCCACATACCCCACTAACATACCCCACTTCGCATCATGCCTCTCACAGAACCCGAACTTAGGTCAGCGAAACCCGCACCGCGCGCCTACAAACTCTACGACTCTGAAGGACTGTTCCTGCTGGTAACGCCGAGCGGCGGCAAGATTTGGCGCTATCGGTTCAAGCTGCACGGCAAGGAGAAACTGCTTTCGCTTGGCGCTTATCCGAAGGTGGGACTGATTGCGGCGCGCAAGAAGCGCAATGCCGCAATCGAGAAGGTGCAGGAGGGCATCGACCCAGCTGCCGAGCGCGCTGCCGCGAAGCTTCAACGCAAGCTCGCGAAGGCGCACACATTCAAGACGGTGGCGCTTGAGTGGCATGCGCTCCATTCGCATGAATGGACGCCTGCTTACGCCAAGCAGATCCTGAACCGGCTAGAGGCGGATGTTTTTCCTTCGATCGGCAGCCTCGATGTTGCCGAGATAAATCCGGCCAAAATGCTGGAGGTGTTGAAGGCAGTCGAAGCGCGCGGTGTGCTCGAAACCAACCGGCGTCTCAAACAATATTGTTCCGCGATCTTCAGGTACGGCATCGCAAGTCAGTATTGCGAGCATGATCCTGCCGCACCGCTTAAAGGCGCGCTCAAATCGCCGCCGCGGCCTAAACACCACAAGGCGCTGGCCACCAACGAGGTCGGAGACTTCCTCATCCGCTTGGCCGCTTACGATGGCGAAGAAGAAACGCGGATCGCGATCAATCTGGCGATGCTAATGGCGCCCCGCACAACTGAACTTCGCGCAGCACGCTGGTCAGAATTTGCGGACACTGAGAACGAGGAGGGGCTTTGGCGCGTACCGGCAGAGCGGATGAAGATGAACACCGCGCATCTCGTGCCTTTGTCGCGCCAGTCGCGAGAGTTACTGGCGCGACTGAAGAAACTCACCGGCAAGAGCGCTTACCTGTTCCCCAGCAGCGCGCCAGAGGGCTTCATGTCCAATAATACCATGTTGTTTGCGCTCTACCGGATGGGCTTTCACGGCAGAACGACGACGCATGGGTTTCGCCGGCTTTTCTCGACGGAGGCCAATGAGCATGGATGGAATGAGGACTGGATCGAACGGCAACTTGCTCACGACGAACGAGACCGTGTTCGCGCCGCCTACAACGCGGCGCAATACCTCCCGCAGCGCCGTGAGCTGATGCAATGGTGGGCAGATCGACTGGATAATCTCAAAGCGGCTGAGCTTGAGCGCCGCAGAAAGGAAGCGCTGCCGACATCGCCATTTTGACTAGATCTGGTGGTCGCGGCCAGCCGTTGGCAACGTTCGGTCTCGGTGGCAAAATCTGGCCTCTTCGTGCCGCTTGTTCCGCGCTCTGGACCGCCTGTTAAGCGCGGCAACTCGGACAAGCACATTGGATCTGGTCGGGTCTGGACTGCGCGTCAGTTTCCATCAGACAATGGGTTGGAAGGGGCTTATTGGCGCTTGGGTGAGGCGAGTGTAGTTAATGCGCTTGCAACCAGGTGCGGTGCGTTGACGAATTAATGACCACTGACCAGTATTATGGATCTGATGCGCCGGTTCTGGCTCACCCTTCTGACAGCCTTCGCCCTCGCGACGAGCGGCGTTGCCTCGGCAATGGCCGCGGAAGCTTGTCCGATGCAGCAAGCTGCGGCCGCTCAAGCGGCGCATGATTGCTGTCCGGACCAGGGCGAGGATCAGAAGGACGTGCCGCAGCAGCAGCACGACATGGACGGCTGTCTTATGGGCATGGCCTGCCGCGCGGCCCCCGCGGTCGCGCCCACATTTGCGCCTATCGCTCTTCCGGAAGCGACGATCCTGATCTCAGCGCCGCTCGCGCAGGAGCCCGCAAACCTGAGCGGCCCGCTTCAGCAACTCTTCCGACCTCCACGAAGCATCTGACACCGGAATAGGGGGCGCTTTGGCGCGCGCGTTTCCGCGCGTCCGCATGCGCTTGGGGTGTGTCCCTTTGTTCTCTGGAGTCAGTCATGCGCATCGCATGGGCATTGGCTTGCGCCGTCAGCTTGGCGCCGGCCGCATACGCACAAGATTTGAGTTTTGGCGACGCGCTTGAGCGCGCCGCCAGCGATGGACCGACCATCACGGCGCGTACCGCGGCTCTCGAGGCGGCGCGCCGTTCGATTGGACCGGCCGGCGCGTTGCCCGATCCGGAATTGGTGCTGGCGCTGGACAACGTGCCGGCCACCGGTCCCGACCGCTATCGGCTAGGCCGCGACGAGATGACGATGCAGCGCATCGGCGTCATGCAAGAGATGCCGAGCTTTGCTGAATTGGGCGCCCGGCGCGCGATGGCGCGCGCGGAAGCCGACCGCGCAGGAGCGGGACTTGAGGTGGGGCGCCTCGAAGCGCGCCTCGGGGCCGCGCAGGCCTGGATTGGACTCTATTATGCGCAGCAGCGCGTGATGCTGATTGAGCGTCTCCAGCGTGAAGCGCAGGCATCCGCAGTAGCCGCGCGCGGGCGGCTCGCATCAGGCGCTGGCGGCGTCGATGCGGCGATCGCGGCGGAAGTCGAAGCAGCGCGCCTGGAGGACCGCGCCGCTGAAGCGGGCGCGGCCGTCGTGGCGATGCGTGCGGAATTGCGGCGCTGGATCGGGGCGGGAGCAGACGCGCCCCTAAGCGCCGGCGCGCCGGTGTTTGAGATTGATGCCGAGATGCTGCGCCATCATTTGGCGCGCCATCCCGCGCTCGCCGCTTACGACGCTGAAGGTGAAGTGGCGCAAGCGGGTTTGGCGATGGCGCGCGCTGAACGCTGGCCGGATTGGTCTTGGGAGGTTTCCTATGGACGGCGCGATCCAGCGCTTGAGGACATGGCCTCGGTTGAAGTCCGCCTCGGGCTGCCGCTCTTCCAAGCTTGGCGCCAAGGTCCAATCGTTGAAGCGCGGCGGGCCGACCTCGCGCGCGTGGGCGCCGAGCGTGAAGCGACGCTGCGGGAACACCAAGCCATGCTTGAAGCAGGCTTGGCTCAGCACGCGGCGCTTTCGTCGAGCGTTGCTCGCGCCCGCGACGTGCGCCTGCCGCTCTCGCGCCAGCGCGCGGAAGCCGCCGCCGGCGCATTCGCCGCCGGCAATTCGGACGCGGGCGCGCTGATCGCGGCCCGGCGCGATGCGCTCGAAGCGGAACTGGAGCTGATTGATCTTGAAGAGCGCCTGGCGCTGACGGCTGCGGGGCTCACGCTGCAATATGCGGAGACCGCGCCATGAGCGAGCTTTGGTCAGAGCGCTTGCGGCGGCTCGCGCCTCTCATTGGCGCGGGCGTCGTTCTGCTCGGTCTTGTCGGCGCTGGTGGCTATTGGCTGGGCGCAAATCGCAGTGCGGGCGCGGGCGCCGATTCAGGCCGCGCAGTGCTTTATTGGTATGACCCGATGCGGCCCGACGTGCATTTCGATGCGCCGGGGCAGTCGCCCTTCATGGATATGGCGCTGGTGCCGCGCTACGCGGACGAGGCTGCGGGCGAAGCGGGCGTGCGCATCGATCCGGGTGTTGCGCAGAACCTGGGCGTGCGGCTTGCCACTGTCGAGCGCTCCACGCTTGCGCGTTCGGTGCTTGCAGCGGGCGTCATCTCTTTCAGTGAACGCAGCCTTGCTGTTGTGCAGGCCCGCGCCGGCGGCTTCGTCGAACGCGGCTATGGACGCGCGGTCGGCGACGTTGTGGCGGCCGGCGCGCCTCTCGTTGACGTGCGCGTGCCGGAATGGACTGCGGCGCAAGCTGAATATTTGGCGCTGCGCGGGGAAGGCGGCGATCTCGCCGCCGCGGCGCGCCGGCGTCTGGCCATGCTCGGCATGCCGGCCTCGCTCATCGAGCGGGTCGAAAGGGAAGGCGCGCCGCGTCCAGTGGTTACCATCACTGCGCCGGTGGCCGGCGCCATTACTGCGCTCGATATTCGCCAAGGCATGACGGTTTCACCGGGCGCTGCGCTTGCGTCCGTCAACGGCTTGTCGCCAGTCTGGCTGATCGCATCGTTGCCGCAAGCAGACGGCGCGCTCGCGCGGCCCGGCTTGCGCGTCAACGCGACCTTGCCGGCCTATCCGGGCGAGACCTTTGCCGGGCGCGTTGAAAGCGTATTGCCGGCAGCCAATACGGCGACACGCACGATCGAAGTGCGCATCGCGCTCGTTAATCCACAGGGGCGGTTGCGTCCCGGCATGACCGCAGAAGCGCGGTTGGAGGAGCGCGGGTCTTCAGCGCTCGTCATTCCGGCCGAGGCCGTCATCCGCACCGGCGTGCGCTCCATCGTCATCGCACTTGCCGAAGATGGCAGCTACGCACCGGTGGAAGTGACGCTTGGACGGGCGCAAGGCGATGCGATCGAGGTCGCATCGGGCTTGAGCGAGGGCCAGCGCGTCGTCGCCTCGGGCCAGTTCCTCATCGATTCAGAAGCCAATCTCTCTGGCGCGGTGGCGCGGCTCAATGCCTCGCGCGCCAACGCTGGCGCCGCAGCTACGGTGCACGAAACGAGCGGCCGCATCACCGCAATCGACGATGCCCACGTGACCATCGCGCACGGGCCGGTGGCGAGCCTCAATTGGCCGGGCATGACGATGCAGTTCAGCTTCGCGCGGCCCGAGCTGCGGCGCGGACTGGCGGTTGGCGAGATTGTTTCGTTCCGCTTCCGCGAAGCCGGCGGCGGCTACGTCATCGATGCGATTAGCGAGACGAGGCCCACGCCATGATCGCGGCCGTCATCCGCTGGTCGGTCACCAACCGCATTTTGGTGGTGCTGGCGGCGCTTGCGCTTGCTGTGGCCGGCGCGCTCGCGGTCAAGACGACGCCGGTCGATGCGCTGCCGGACTTGTCGGACGTGCAGGTCGTCATTCGCACGACCTATCCAGGCCAGGCGCCGCAGATTGTCGAAGACCAGGTCACCTATCCTTTGACGACGACGATGCTGTCAGTGCCGGGCGCGCGCACCGTGCGGGGCTATTCCTTCTTCGGCGACAGCTTCGTCTATGTGATCTTCGAGGACGGGACCGATCTCTATTGGGCGCGCTCGCGCGTGCTGGAATATCTAAGCCAGGTGCAAACGCGCCTGCCGCCAACGGCGCGCGCTTCCTTGGGGCCCGACGCAACCGGCGTCGGCTGGGTCTATCAATACGCGCTCATCGATCGGACGGGACGGCACGACCTTTCGCAATTGCGCAGCTTGCAGGACTGGCTGCTCCGCTTCGAATTGAAGAGCGTACCCGGTGTCGCCGAAGTCGCCTCGATCGGCGGCATGGTGCGCCAGTACCAGATCGTCCTCGATCCTGAGCGTATGGCGGCCTACGGGATCTCGCAGCAGCGCATCGCTGACGCCGTGCGCGCCGCCAACGGCGAAACCGGCGGCGCCGTCGTCGAGATGGGCGAAGCCGAGCACATGGTGCGCGCCTCCGGCTATTTGCGCACGCTTGAAGATTTCAACGCCATTCCGGTCGGGTTCGGCGCTGGCGGCATTCCAGTGCGCCTGAGCGATGTCGCCTGGGTGCAGCTCGGCCCCGAAATGCGCCGCGGCATCGCCGAACTAAACGGGGAGGGCGAGGTCGCGGGCGGCGTCGTTGTGATACGCGCCGGTGAGAATGCGCGCGAAGTGATCGGCGCCGTGCGCGCGCGGCTGACAGAATTGGAGCGCAGCCTGCCGGAAGGCGTCGAAGTGGTGACGACCTACGACCGCTCCTCGCTGATCGACCGCGCCATAGAGAACCTGACCGGCAAGCTGATCGAGGAATTCATCGTTGTTGCCTTGGTTTGCGCGCTCTTTCTGTTTCATCTGCGCTCGGCAATGGTGGCGATCGTCACCTTACCCCTCGGCGTCGCCACCGCCTTCCTGGTCATGCGCCTTCAAGGCGTCGACGCCAACATCATGTCGCTCTCAGGCATTGCCATCGCCGTCGGGGCCATGGTCGATGCGGCCATCGTCATGGTGGAGAATGCCCACAAGCGCTTCGAACGCTGGCGCGATGATCACGACGGCGAGATGCCGCAAGGCGCCGATCATTGGCGCGTCATCACCGAGGCCGCGATCGAAGTCGGACCTGCGCTCTTTTTCAGCTTGCTCATTATCACGCTCTCGTTCCTGCCGGTGTTCACGCTGCAGGCGCAGGAGGGGCGCCTCTTTGCGCCGCTTGCTTTCACCAAGACCTATGCGATGGCGGCATCCGCTGCATTGGCGGTGACGCTGACCCCGGTCTTGATGGGCTATTGGATCAGAGGCCGCATTCCGCACGAGAACGATAATCCCGTGAACCGCTTCCTGGCCCGGCTCTATCAACCGGCCATCGATTACACGCTGCTCAACCCGCGGCTCATCCTTGTTGTCGCGTTGCTCGCCTTCGCGACCACAGCCTGGCCGCTCTCGCGCCTCGGCGGCGAATTCATGCCGATGATGGATGAAGGCGATCTTCTCTACATGCCGACGGCTTTGCCCGGTTTGTCGGCGGGCGAAGCTTCTGAATTGCTGCAGCAGACCGACCGGCTCATCCGCACCGTCCCGGAAGTGGAAAGCGTGTTCGGCAAAGCGGGCAGGGCCGAGACGGCGACCGATCCGGCGCCGCTCGAAATGTTCGAGACAACTATCCAGCTCAGGCCGCGCTCTGAGTGGCGCCCGGGCATGACGCCTGAGCGCCTGATCGAAGAACTCGACCGCGTGGTGCAAGTGCCTGGACTCACCAATGTCTGGGTGCCCCCCATCCGCAACCGCATCGACATGCTGGCGACCGGCGTCAAAAGCCCGATCGGGGTTAAGGTGAGCGGACCCGATCTTGCCACGATCGATGCGGCAGCGCGCGCCATCGAGACGGCCGCGCGCCAAGTGCGCGGCGTCTCTTCAGCTGTCGCCGAGCGCATCACCGGCGGGCGCTACGTCAATGTCGACATCGACCGCTTCGCGGCCGCGCGTTACGGGCTCAATGTCGAAGACGTGCAGGCGGTCGTTTCCGGCGCTATCGGCGGGGAGAATATCGGCGAGGTCATTGACGGGCGCGCTCGCTATCCGATCAATCTGCGCTACCCACGCGAAGTGCGCGATACGCTTGATCGCCTGATCTCCTTGCCGATCGTCACGGACGATGGATTGCGGTTGACGCTTCGCGAAGTCGCGCGCGTCGAAATCGCTGACGGCCCGTCAATGATCCGGAGCGAGAACGGCCGGCTCTCCGCCTTCGTCTATGTCGACGTGAGAGGCCGCGATCTGGCTTCGGTCGTGGGCGATCTGCAGCGCGCGGTGGCGCAGCAAGATCTGCCTGCCGGCGTCAGCGTCGCTTATTCGGGACAGTTCGAATATCTCGAACGCGCCGCCGAGCGTTTGTCGCTCGTTGGCCCCGCGACCCTGGCGATCATCTTCCTTCTGCTCTGCGCCACCTTCCGCCGCTTCGATGAAGCGGCGATCGTGATGGCGAGCCTGCCGTTTGCGCTGACCGGCGGCATCTGGCTCGTCTACCTCCTGGGCTACGATTTCTCGGTCGCTGTCGCCGTCGGCTTCATCGCGCTCGCGGGCCTCGCCGCCGAGTTCGGCGTCGTCATGCTCATCTACTTGAAGAACGCGCTCAACGAGCGCGCCGATCGCGGCGAGGCGATCACGCCTGCACTTGTCGCTGACGCTGTGCGCGAAGGAGCGCTGCTGCGACTCAGGCCCAAAGCCATGACGGTCGCCGTCATTCTCGCTGGCCTCTTTCCGATCCTGTGGACCGGCGGCGCCGGCGCTGAGGTCATGCGCCGGATTGCTGCGCCCCTGGTGGGCGGCATGCTGACCGCGCCGCTTTTGTCCTTGTTCGTTATTCCCGCGGCCTATCTTATAATCCGGCGCCGCGAGATCGAGCGCGCCGCGCTCGCAACCAACCAGAGCCGGATCGCCGTCCAAGAGGGGAACTGACCATGCTGAGACCGCTCATCGTATCCGTCGCGCTTTTTGGCGCCGCGTGCTCGCCGCCTGCATCGCAAGAAGCCAAGACCGATGACATGAACATGGCCGAACCGGCTGCACCCGCTGCTGCTGGACCGATCATGAGCACCGGCACGGTGACGCAGGTGGACGCCGCCGCCGGGACGATCACCATCAATCACGGGCCGATCGAAGCGGTGAGCTGGCCGGCGATGACCATGCAATTCACCGCCGAGAACCCGGCCATCTTGCAAGGCATCGCCGTAGGCGATGCTGTCAGCTTCGAGTTGAAGAGCGCGACCGAAACCTCGGTCGTCACAAGCGTGCAAGAACAATAGGTGCAGGTCGTTCAGGGGGTGCGGTGGCGAGCGCTGCCGCTTCGCGGGTCTCGATCCTTCGGGCGTCGGTCCCTGGCGCGGCCTCTCGCCCGCCGGGGGATCGGCGGCATTCTCTTTCAGGGAGCGTAAGCGGGTGACAGCAGTTGGCGAGCCGCTGCACTGGTGGGTCATTGGACTCGGCCCGGCAAATTTGTGTCGGCCAGCCAGCCGAGCGCGAACGTCCACGATGCGACGCGCTTAAGCGATCGAGCGCAAGCGTTGATCCCGACACCTCGAATGCTCCCAAACGCAGCCATTCGTTGAGGACCGCTCACTGCCTCAGTTCGGCAACAACTAGCCGGCCAAAGAGGCGTTGGCGATCGGCAAGTTTAGGTGGGCGGGCCAAGTGCTTCTCGGCGCGCCGGGCATCGCTTACAGACCTAGGCCGAAGGGCAGGCGCAATTCCTTTGGTGCGGGCATGCGTGTTGAATTGGCGAGTGTGCGCGCCACGTCTTGAGCGCGCGCCTGCATCAATGACTTTCGGATGTCGAGGTGGAGTTCCATCGCCTTGAGCGCGTCGCGCCAGCCCGGCTCGAAGCGAAGGACGTTGCGCCGAACCTCCTGCGCCAAACCCAAATTCTTCAGTTCGCGCGCGCGTGTCTTCAGCGCGTCTGTCATATCTGGCGAGCCGTTGGGTGCGCGAAGTTCGGCGAGACGAACTTGGCCATTCTCATCGAGCTGGCCGGCGATCAGCTTATCGAGTCGTGTTGGCGCATGCGCCAACGCCTCGCGCTGCAGCGCCTGACGTTCATCGTCGCGCGTTCGCTGTCCCAATCGATCCGTCGCCGCGTCGCGGGCGGCATTGCGAAAGCCGTGTTGGACGAACTCCCTGGGAATGACGAGGTCGCGCCCGTCCTCGTGCACGCCGCGCAGGACAATATGGGTGTGCGGGTTGTCGGTATCGAAGTGATCAACCGCGAACCATTCGAGCTTGGCGCCGAGCGCGGTCTCGGCGCGCGCCATCACGTCGCGCGCGTAGGTCTTGAGGTCGCCGAGGCGGCCGCCATTCTCGGCCGACAGGATGATCCGGAAATGGCGTTTGTCGCACTGCGCCCACTGCTCGGCGAGGCGCGCGCCGCTCACACTATCGCGCGCCGCGTCATAGAACACCCAATGCTCCTGGCGCGGAGGTTGGCGGCGATCGCTTTCATCCCGCGCCTGGGCGCCGTCTCGTTCTGTCTCAGCTTTTGAGAGCCAGACCTCCTCGACCTTCGCGGCGGAATCTCGCGCGATGTAGCGTGCGTGAGCTTTGAGCGCGGCACCTCCGCCCTTGGCGTGGCCAAAGTAATGCAGCTTCACCACCGCTCTTTGACGGCCATCGAACGCAAAGGGCGTGCGCAGCGCGCGCTTGCGCGCAAACGCCCTCGCCAGTGCGCGAGAAGAGCCGATCCGCTTCTGCAGCCGGGATGACAAGCTGTCGCTGCCACTGGCTCTGCGCGCGCCGCCCTCGTGACGGCCAATGAGACTCTCTGCATCAATGGGGCGGCTGATGCGCAAGCGCGATCCGGGCGTGATCACATCGTGCGCGAGCGCACCACGAAGCAGCTTGCTCGTGCGGAAGCGTTCGTTGTTCGTCGGAGGCTGTGACATGCGCGAGAAATCCGAGGGTGAGGTGCAAGTAGGGTACAGGTGGGGTGTCCCGCACCCTTCGATCATGCTTCACACCTTGTGTTTGTGCGAGACATTTCAAGTGCGTGGCGAAAGAAGTGACTCACGCTTTATCTGGCCATCGCCAACATTTTTTCGCACGCTGCCAACGTTGCTGTCGCAAGCTGTCTCAAGTCATGTTGCATCAAAAGGTGAGCTCTACGCCGATCGCTATTGCAGCGGCGCTAATCCAGAATGCGCGCGCACCGTCGTCATCAGATATTGATACGCGCCTTCACGATCTTGGGGTCGGAGCGTGGTCAGCAATCGAGCACTTACCGCTGCAAGCGCGGTCAAGACATCGCCGGGCTGTACATGTTCAGGCAGGTGACGCATGACGTCATTGATGCGGTTGGCGATATCGACGGCGAGATCGGAGTCGTCGGTCATGGCACTTGCGCTCCTGCCAAGCGTGTCGCCGCGGTGGGTCAGCATAGTCTGCCTAGCTGTCCTTCAAAGTCGCCGCCAGACGCCCTCGATGGTCTGGACATCGATTGGCCCCCAATAGCGCCCGTCGAAGGAATCGGCGGTGTCGCCGAGGAGCAAGACCTCGTTTGGCCCGAGGCTGCGGCATGCCTGCCAAGACGGCAGTGCGGCGCCTGTGCTGTCATAGGCGCGGCGTTCATAGCGTGGGCCGCCGTTGAGTGTCACTGCATAGCCGCGCGCGCAAACATGGTCACCGGCCAACGCTACGACGCGTTTGATGAACCTGTTGCGGGGACCGTTGAAGTTCCTAGCCTCGGCCGCTTGAGCGGCGACATCGGCTGCTCGCACTGTAACGAACGATCCGCGTTGGATCGGATCATCTGTGCGGAGGTAGAATCCGACCGGCACTGAGGGCGTGTGATTATAGAGGAGGCGATCCTCGGTCGCTGGCAGGGCCAGTGCAGCCAAGGCGGCGAGCGCCGCTGCGCTCACGACCGCAAGTATCGGCCATCGGCGTCGCATGTGCGCAAGCATGTGGTGCGCGGACAGAGGCGCCAACTGGATGCACGCGAGCGGCGTGCCCGGCAAGCTGACTTCAGATCTTGATAGCAATCACGACGCCAGGCCGTCCTTGCAATAGAGAAAGTCTTGGCTTCGCGCTGCATCGGGGCCGGGGCTCGCTTTGGCGGCAGCGATAGCGCTGATCTCTTCGAGAATGCGGCGACGGGTTCCCGCCAGCTTTGGGCGCGCGATCGCGGATGGGGCGATCACGTCCTGGCCCTCGTTCGCCAGGCCAACGTCAGCTCCCGCCTCCGCCCGGTCCAGTTCGCGAATTTTGCCCTTTGCGTCGCCAGCCCTGATTTTCACGCTCTTGTTCCGATGCTTCGTTTGCTGTGGTGCGGTCGGCAAGGCTGACCGATAAAAACTTAAATCGCCCGACAATTCGAGCCAAGGTCTTGTGATGCACATAGCGAGTTTAGGCGGTTTCGATATCTGTCTGTGGAAAGTCATCACCCTTGTAGAGGAGAGGCGCCTTCGCGGCGCGCGCGCAGGCGTAGGCGAAGCAATCCCCAAAATTGAGCGCCGCGGGATGGCGTCCTTTGCCGTAACGCGCATAGGCGTCGATCGCCAGATCGCACGCTTCGGTCGGGACCGCGCAGACCTCGACGTTCACCAGCTTCAAGAAGTCTTCAACGGCGAGCTGCGCCTCTTTAATTTCCAAGCCAAGCCGGCGCGCAACAGCGATCGTTGTTTCCCAGATTGCCAGCGGCGATGTGAGGCGCTCCTTGGAGTTCTGCATGCGCGCCAGCAGTTCACGCGCGTCTTGCTCGCTGGTGAGGATGGCGGTGAGCGCCGACGCATCGATAAACATCAGTGCTCGCCATCACCATAGAGGCTGTCGACAAAATCCTTGTCGGCCGGCTGTCCAGCGCCAGGCGTCGCGCGCGCGTTCAGTTCGCGCACGAATGCAACACCCCGTTCCACTAGGCCAGGCGCCTGTTCTTCGCGCTCCAATTCATGTCGAAGCGCATCACGGACAACTTCGGTCTTACTGGCCTTTCGCAGCGTCGCGAGACGCTCGGCCAAGCGATCGACCTCCGGATCTTTAACGAATAATGCCAACATATCCTCCGTAGGATATCTATATATCCAAATCTGGATATAATGTCAATGGACTCGTGCCGGCTATCCGGCGAGGCCGAGGCGCCAGCAGTCAATATTCGCTTGGCAGGAAAATGACGTCGTTCTGAAGCCAGAATGTGATTTCCGGCAGAGGGAAATCAGTGAAGGGGATGGCCTGGCTGGTGACGAGGCCGTGATCGCCGTCCTCGCAGGTGAGGAGCGCCGTGCGGTCCTCCGCCACTTTCAAAGTCCACACCTGGAAGTCCTGCGCGCGCACGCGCGCATCGTGTTGGTGCGAGACGATGGCGTCCAAGAGCCAATAGGCGCCGCCAGCTTCGGCGACGTACTGAGCGCCGTCCGTGTAGGTGATCGAAGGGTAGAGCGGGTGGCGATACCAGCATTCGCTGCCGGTGAATTGCGCGAGCTCGCGCGCGCACAGCGTCTTCGAAGACATCTTTTGTCTCCTTGATGAATCGAATTGCGGGAATGGCGAACGCCGCTCCGGCGATTGACCGAAGCGGCGTCTCACGCGTTCAGGCGGCGGCCGCCGTGTCGGCCATGCCAAGCGACTTGACCGTGCCTTGGGCAGGATCGATGGCGACGAACACCTTGCCGATCCAGCGGCCGCTCGCCTTGTCCTTCCAGCGGTCGTGACGCAGCACGCCGGTGACTTCGGCCAACACGTCCTTACGCATGGCTTTCGCCGCTTCTTGGCTCCGGGGGCAGTAGATCTCGACGGTGAAGCGGTCGCTGCGTTCGCCGCTGCGGACTTCAAGCCAGAGCGAGACGATGTCGGTTGAGCCGCCGCGAAATTCGAGCGTGCGGGATTTTGGATCGTCGATGAGTTTGCCGGTGAGGGTGACGCGGTTCATGTCTGTCTCCATTGGATGCCCGCTTTCTTGACGGGGCCGCGGGAGCTCGCCCGCGACGGCGCTTTTCGCGCCCGGCCATGAGGCGGCGGCTGCAAGGAGAAAATGGTTGGGCCCGCGTCCGCTAGGACCGAAGGCGGCGAAGCCGCGCGGGGAAACGGATGGTCGATCAATCTGCAGGGCATGCAAGGCGCCGATCCGGCCGGCGCTTCGGGTCTTTCAGACCGGACCGACCTGCATCTGGATCGGCTGATCGGCGCGATCGGCATGTCAGCGATCATCAGCGTCGTCGCCAACAATGCCGAAGACGAGGACGATGGCGCGTCACTCTCACAAAATATCGCCGACGCGGCCGCGCAGGAGGCGGCGCGCACCGGAGGACGGATCATCGACCGCGAACTCCAGGTGCGCCCGACCTTGCGCGTGCGCGCCGGCGCGCCCGTGCGCGTTCTTGTCATGCGCGACATTGGGTTGCGCCCCTATCGCGATGATGGTCATGCGCGCAGATGAACCCATCACGGCGCTCGCGGATCGGGCGGTGAGGTCATCCGGGCACAAAGAGCCGCGGGGACGAAACCCGGCGCGCTCGGCTTCAGCACAACTTTCCCTGTTCGATATCGCTTCGGGTGAAGACACAAACTTAGCCGATAGCGGGTCAATAGCGCCGCCGGCACAATCTGTGACGCAAACTAAAGCGCAGCCAGCTCAGCGCCGCCGCGGCGTGCGCGCCATCGATCAGCGCCCATCGCGCGTGCTCAGTGTCGATGACATGCCCGCATATTCTGAAGACGCCCAAGAGAGCGTAGCCGCAGCTTTGCATCAGCTACCGCACGCGCAGCTCTGGTTTACCTACAAAGACATCCAGTTCTTCTTCGGCGTCTCGCGCGCAACGGTGGCGCGCCGGCTACGCGACGGGCTCGTGCCAGGGGTGAGGATGGCCGGCTCAAGCGTGGTGGAGGACGCCCCCGTGCGCCGGTTCGACCGCGGCCAGCTCAAGTGGCTTCTGTTGGCGCTACGCCACCGCCAGCGGCAGCGGGCGCCCTGAGCAGCCCCTGTGGAGCCTTCGAAGCGGCGCGAGCGTTTACGCCGCTTCGTGTATACGTTGGCCTGGGCGCGCGACAGCCGTTTGCAGGGCTTCTATCGATGTCGTGCGCGGGGTTAGGCCGCTTTGCTGATATCGGCGGCGTGCTCTGGATAGGGCGCAATCGGCGTCTCGATTGTGCAGCCGCCGAGTTCGCCAGCAAAGGCGTGGTTGACGTCCCGGTGATGCGCCTCGTCCGCGCGGACGACCAGAACGACATCGCGTAATGTCGCGTTGGCCGGCAATTTCCAGTAGCGCTTGGCGATGTCCGGCGCAGGCACGTTCGCCGTGCGGCCTTCGTCGATCTCCTGCAGATAATGCGTATAGGAGATGACCGCCTCTTCCTCGAAATAGCCGACCACACGATGCGCGGTCTTTGCACTGATGAGGTAGAGGACAAAGAAGCCGATATAGAACACCCATTGCGCGGCGATCACCGCGAAGCGCTCGAACATGGTCGGCTTGGCGACCTCAATGAAGGTCATAAGGTGCATGCGTTCGTTTTCGGCCTCCTCCATCAAGGTGCGGATCCAACCATTGTCATCGACCATCTGGCGTAGGCACTTCAGATGGGTGATGGTGGCGCCGACCATGCCGGGTACGGCGGCCACGGTTTCCAGGACGACCGCGCGGTGGCCATACTTCTTGGCAAAGAAGGTGTCGGCGCAGAAGCGCAGGAGTTTGGTGAAGCCGAGCGCGAAGCGGTCGGAGAGATCGTTGGGGCGGTGATGGACGCGCAAGTCGACCAAAGGCGCTCCGGTCATGTCATTCTCCTTGAAGTTCGATAAGGAGAGTTATGCCGGATGAACGGCGCCTCGGCTTGATTTAGATCAAGCGCACCGGGGTTTTCGCAGCGCCCGCGGCGCAACAAAGGGGAGGGTATCGCCCTCCCCAAGTCCATTGTGAGTCGCGGCCAAATTCATCACCGCGTCTGGTCATGCTGCGGATTGGGCCGAGAGAGAATGAAGATTGCGGCCCCCGCCAGCACAATCGCCTGCAGGGCCAACAATCCTTGGGGCGCGTGCAGCGCCACGGAGATGACGAGCGTCGCCGCCATGGCGAGCACGGCAGCAGCCTTTGCGCGTCGGCTTATGGCGCCATAAGTGCGCCAATCCTTAATCATTGGTCCGAAAACGGCATGGTTCACGAGCCAAGCGTGCCAATTGTCCGATGATCGCGCGAAGGCGAACGCTGCAAGTAGGACGAACGGCGTCGTTGGCAAAAGCGGCGTCACCACGCCGAGCGCGCCAATGCCCAGCGCCGCGGCGCCGAACGCAAACCAGGCGGCACGCCGAGGTGTCATAGCAAGCCCGCGATGGCCGCTCGCAAGAGCGAGCCGCGCGCGAGCGAGGTCTTGCCTGCGATCCAGCGAACCATGACCGCGACTTTAGCGCAGCCCGGCGGGCTTCACTTGATTCAAGTCAAGCCGGATCGCTCATCAGTCGCTATTGTACAATCAGGTAAACGCGCGAAATCTCGAACGGAGCTGGTCATGGACAATAGGAACTGGCGCGCGGCGCCAGACGCGCCGGCTCCCGACCATCCGCTTGAATATCTGGCCTATGAGCACCTCAAGTACCGTGAGATGTGCAATGATCTCGATCGTCTTGCCGACGCGGCGGAGTTCGATAGGGGCGCGGTGACTAAGCTTGCCGAGACCATCCGCGCTGACCTCACAATGCACGTCTTCGACGAAGAAGAGGGGCTTTTTCCTCTACTGCGTCAGCGCTGCCGGCCTGAGGATGAGGTTGCCGAGACGCTTGAGCGCATGACGCGCGAGAATGCCGAACGCATGGATTACTTGGCGCGCGCTCGCATCGCTTTGCTGACCGCCTTCACAGATTCAACGCCCTTGTCGCAAATCGCTGGCGCCTCAGAAACCTTGCACGCATGCGCACAAGGCCTGCGCCGCCTCATTATGCTGGAGAACGGCGTGCTCATTCCATTGGCGCGCCGGCGCCTCTTGGATGAAGACATAGCGGCGCTGAGCGCCCGCTTTGCGGTGAGGCGCCGCGCAAAATCCGCCTGAGCGCGCGTGCGGGAGCAGGCTCGTCGCGCAAATACGCATCGGAGCGCGGGCGCTTATTGCGATACGAAACGATGCCCGGCGGCGCCATGCCAGAACCCATTCGCTAGCACCGTGACGCCCTCCATCGCCTGCAGGCGCCGTTGTCCGGCTTCCGGATCGAGACTTCCATCCATGACGTCGCGAAACACACGTGCAACTGCCGTCATATCGAGCGAGTGGGGCGATAGACGTAGGTGCGTGACCCCGATGCCGCTCATCTCGCCGATCTCGCCCAGAAGGCTCTGATACGCGTGGGAAAGGGTCTGGACGCCATTCACGCTGAGCCAGGGCTTGCCGTCCATGGTCCGCAGCGGCATGCCGTCGGCGTCTTCCTCGCAGACGAACTGGCAATTGTCCTTCACGCGCCCGTGCGCGCGCGCGTGATAGCAGCGCGCCGAGAGAGCAAGAGGCGCTTTACCAAAGACTTGCACTTCGACGCCGGCGTTTAAGCCGTCGGCCGCCCTGCTCAACGCCGCCACTGCTTCGCGCGGCAGTTCGGCAGGAAGCGCGAAATGGTGAGCGCCGTGTTTTGCGAGATGACGTACGGTCTCCTCATTATAGACATTCACATATTGGCCAATCCGATGCCGCCGCCCGGTCAGAAACGAGAGCGCCGAGACATCGTTGACTTCGATGTCGAAGCCGGAGATTTCGGCCAGACTGACCGTCATTTGCCGCTCTCTGCGCAGCACCACTTCGGCGAGTGAAGAGAACACCACTTGCTTGCCCGCCCGCGTCAGCCGTTCGGCGATATTTGGATAGTGTGCTTCAAACAGCGGTGCGCGCTTTGAACAGACGACTTCGCCTAGATAGACGACATCGACGGGCGCTTCATCGGCGATGCGGGCGTAGAAGTCGCGCTTGGCCTCCGCCGGCCAGTGAAAAAGCAACGGCCCGAGCGTGAGCTTAAGCGAAGTCTCCATCGCCTTCAGCGCCAGCTCTTGGATTTGAACGCGCCGGCGGTTTGCTTTTGCCCCTCGGTCAGTGCGAGCAGTTCGCCAACATCGGGATCGCCGCCGCGGACCGCGGTGTCGATTGCACGCCGGAAGGCGGAGACGACCGCCTTGACATAGGCGCGCGAGCGTTGCCGTCCCTCGATTTTAAAGGCGTGAACGCCAGCCTTGATGAGATCGCCCAACATGGCGGCGAGGTTGAGGCTGACCGGCTCCTCGAATGCGTAATAGGGGTCCGTGCGGCAGGGCGCCAAATATCGTCCTTTGCAGATCGTGGGATAGCCGGCGTTGTCGCCTTGTCCAAAGCAATCGATGACGAGTTCCCCCAGCCGAGTTGTCACAGCGCCATCCGCGCCCGGTTCGAAGCGCACCTGCGCGGCCGGCGAACAGACCCCGTCCATGTTGGTCGACTGACCCGTCACATAATTGGTCAGGCTGCATCGGCCTTCAAGCATAAGTCCATGGTTGCCGAAGATGAAGGTTTCGAGTTCGCAGGGAATCTCGGAAGCGATTTGTGTGATTTCGTCCACGGTCAGGATGCGGGGCAAGACAACGCGCTTGACGCCGAATTCCCGGCAATAATAGCCGATCGCTTCGGGACTCGACGCTGAAGCTTGCACCGACAAATGCAAACGCTGCAGGGGATGGGTGCGCGCCGCATACGCCGCAACGCCGATATCGGCGACGATAATGGCGTCAACGCCCAGGTCTACGCCAGCATCGATTGCGTCGCGCCAAAGTTCCGTCTTCCCCGCGGTTGCAAACGTATTGATGGCGAGCAAGACCTTAGCGCCGTGGGCGTGGGCGTAGACCACGCTTGCTCGTAGGTCCTCAAGGGAGAAATTGAGCCCAGGAAAGTTGCGGGCGTTGGTGGCGTTCTGAAGCCCGCAATAGACGCTGTCGGCGCCCGCATCGACGGCCTCGCGCAGCGCGGCCGGTGTTCCGGCCGGGCAGACGAGTTCTGGGACATGGCTCATTTGGGTCGTCCCTGCGCGTAGGTTCGCAACAAGCCCAATCCAATCCGGCCGGGGGGACCCAAGAGGTTGGCCACGATTTCGGTGAGGCGCCGATCAAGACTATCGATTGCGTTGCGGAGGCTGACGATCGCTTCTGTGTCGCCGGAAATCTCGAGGTCGCGAGAAAAGAAGAGCGCATCTCCATCGGCATCGGCGTCAATCATGCGCAGGAGCACCGCAATGGGAGCGGTGATGCGCGCATCGTGCGGTGGATGGGCGCTGGAACGAAGGACGCGTAATACCGGACGCGCCGGATTAGGCTCCAGATAGAGTAGCACCGGCAAATCGCGCGGCTTGATTATGAAGCGGCTGGCTTGATGGCGGCCCAATCGGTCGAATAATTCGGGATGCCTTGCTGTTACGCAGCAGACGATATGGCCCATGAGCGGCTGGAGCGGCAACAGCAGCAGCTCAGACCGCGCGCGCCAGTGACCGCGCCAGCCGCTATGCGCATGATCGCTCATGGCCGTTCGCTAACACCGGCCGGCGCCTACGCATTTGCCGGATATCAAGTGAAGAGAGGGCGCAATGTATTTTCTTTTGGAATTGATAATCGTCATTCAAGAACCTCTGTTTTATTTCTAAGGAATGCTCCGGGCGTTCAGGCGCAAGGTCGGTCACCTGCGTTTGCCGCCTCTCGTAAAGTCAAACTAGCGGCCGCCCTTGCGGCGGCCGCATCCTTCAAGCCGTCGGCGCGTGAAAAACACCGATCCTGCGTTATCGGATTGGCATGGCGAGGGTTGAGCGTCGTGGGCTTGATAACCGTCATTCGACGCCGGCGCGCAGCTAGGCCTTGGTCACACTCCGCAGCAGGCGAGGCGGAGCGGAGACCACGGGCGACATGACCAAACAGAGTTGGGCCGAGACGTTTACATTGACCTTTTGACCGACTCCGGCACCGCGGCGATGAGCGATCGTCAGTGGGCCGGCCTCATGCTCGGCGACGAAGCCTATGCCGGAAGCGAGAACTATTATCACCTCGAAGCGGCGATCCAGGAGCACTACGGATACCGATACTTGGTGCCGACGCACCAGGGGCGGGGAGCGGAGAACATTCTCTCTCAACTCATGATCAAGCCGGGCGATTGCATCCCCGGCAACATGTATTTCACGACCACACGTTTGCACCAAGAACTCGCTGGCGGCGTCTTTGTAGACGTGATCGTCGATGATGCGCATGAGCCGGCGAACGAGCATCCGTTTAAGGGCGACGTCGACATCGCTAAACTTGACCGGGTGGTGCGAGACGTTGGCGCCCAGCGAGTGCCGTATGTCAGCCTCGAAGCAAACGTCAACATGGCGTGCGGACAGCGTTCTCGCTCACCAATCTAAAGGAACTCAGCGTTTATTGCCGCGCGCGCAACATACCCATCATGCTCGACGGCACGCGCGCGATTGAAAACGCCTATTTCATCAAGCAGCGAGAAACCAGCTACGCGCACAAGTCCGTCAAGGCCATTCTGCGGGAGATGTGCGATCTAACAGACGGCGCCACGGTCTCGGCGAAGAAGGATCTGCTCGTAAATATCGGGGGCTTCCTCGCTTTGAATGACGAGTCACTGTTCAAGCGCGCGCAAAATCTGGCCGTCGTATACGAGGGGCTCCACACTTATGGCGGCTTGGCTGGACGCGACATGGAGGCGATGGCGCAGGGCTTGCGCGAAGCCGTCATGGAATCTCACCAAGCCGCGCGCATAGGCCAGGTCCGTTATCTCGGCGAGATGCTCGCAGCCGCGGGCGTGCCCATCGTAAAGCCGATAGGATCGCACGGCGTGTTCATCGATGCGGCGGCGTTTTTGCCCCACCTTGAGCGTGATGCTTACCCAGCACAGGCTCTTGCCGCCGAGATCTATGTTGAGGCCGGTGTTCGCGCGATGGAGCGCGGCAACGTCTCAGCTGGGCGTGACCCGAAGACCGGCGCCAACAGGCGACCCAAACTCGAACTCGTGCGGCTGACCATCCCCCGGCGGGTTTATACGCAGGCTCATATGGACGTTGTGGCCGAAGCTGTAATTCGCGTGCATGAACGCGCGAACAAGATTGACGGCTTGCGTCTCACCTATGAGCCGGAGTATCTGCGCTTTTTTCAGGCGCGATTCGAGCCGTTGGCGTCGCGACAGCCTTAGCGCTTGGCCCTGCGGCGGCTACCATGCGATGTCAAGGGCGAACGGGGAGAGAGGCCATGACGAGCAACGAAGAGATCATCCGCAATTTTGTGGCTGCCTGGTCGCGTCTCAATGCTGGCGAGCTTGCGTCTTACTTCGCCGAAGATGGCGTCTATCACAATATGCCGTTCGCACCTGTGTCGGGACGCGCCAACATCGAAACCTTCATCGCCAACTTCATCAAGCCGTGGACTGCCACCGATTGGGAAATTCTCAATCTGGTATGCGCAGGCGATATCGGCTTCGCCGAACGCATTGATCGCACCAAGATGGGCGCCAAGAACGTCGACCTGCCATGCTGTGGCGTGTTCGAGGTGCGCTCAGGACAAATTCAGGTCTGGCGCGACTATTTCGATATGGGCACTTACGCGCGCGCCTCTGTGGGCGTATCCGGCTGACGTCTCAGCAAGCGCTCCGCCTCAATGCGGCGCTTCTTCATGACCACAACGATGGCGGCCAATAATCGCCGGACGGCGGTCTGCATCGACGTGCAACGAGAAAACGACTCCCGTCGCGCCACGCTCAGCGCAAAGGCGCAGCGCCGCGTCATAGGGGATGGGTCCTCCCAGCCAAAGTTCCAGTTTCTGCGGCCAGGCCTCTGCGGGCGCCAGCCACGTAAGGCATTGGGCAACGATACTGCCATGGTCACTCGAAAGCCGACGATCTGCGGATAGAGTAGTGGTAGAGATCTGGCGGGATCCGATCCGGTCAGCCCAAGGTATGTTGTAAGCGAACGCCGAGCGATGCGGCGCTCACGCCACGTTGCAGCGATTGGCGAGAGTTCGCGCGTCGGTCCCGGCCAAGACATAAGCGCGCTGAGCATGAATCGAAGCGCGCGCGGTGCGCGGTTGACGTGGCGGACGAGACAAAGCGCTACTCGCTGCGGCGCCGATCAACGATGGGAATCTTCGGCTCTCCTGGAGCTCGGCTGGGTCTCGATTGCTTGTTGTCAAGCGCACGCTTGATATTGCTCATTGATAAGCGCCCGGCTTTGGGCGCTGCTTGCGCGTGCGAACTTCTCAGCGCCGGGGCTCCTTGGAGAGGGCGATGTTTGCGGTTCGGTGGTTGCGGATCGTCTTAGCGGCCAACGACGCCTGCATGGCGCTTCGATTTGCGCCGTTTACGCTCGCGCGTGCAAGGTTGCGAACCGCCACGATTCGCCCATGAAGTCAGCAGATCGCCTGACGCTGAGCAGGAGAGTACGGGCGGGCGTGGTCACCCTCTATCCGGGTTACTTCGCCCTCGTCATGGCGACGGGCATAATCTCCAACGCACTATTCCTTGAGGATCAACGTTCGCTCTCAGCGATCTTGTTTGCTCTCAACATTGTCGCTTATCCATTTCTCTGGCTGTTGACGATCTTGCGCCTGTTGGTGGCGCGAGAGGCGTTCTGGGCGGACATCACAAGCCCGAAGCTCGTCTTTGCCTTCTTCACCACAGTCGCCGCAACGGACGTTTTGGGCGTGGGCATGAACCTCCGTGGCTGGAGCGATGCGGCGACGGTGATGTGGGTGTTTGCGCTCATACTCTGGATTGGGCTCATGCCTTGGCCTCGAATTGGTCGAATGCGCGCAAGGCGTCGGCCGCATAGTTCATGCTTGGTCCCCCGCCCATCTGAATGGCGACGCCCAGCGTCTCAGCCACATCTTGGCGTGTCGCACCGGTGCGGCGCGCGCCGCGCGCATGATAGGCGATGCAGCCTTCGCAGCGAATGGCCACAGCGATGGCGAGCGCAATCAGCTCCTTGGCTTTTTTGTCCAGTGAGCCTGCAGTCTGCGCGGCTTTGGATAGTCCGCCAAAGGCCGCCACCGTCTCGGGAATGAGTTTGCGTAACTCGATAGCGTAAGCATCGATTTCGGCGATGCGCTCGGGGTAGTCCGTCGTCATTGATTGTGCTCTTCCGGCCAAGCATGAAGCAGCCGCTCCGCTTTGACACGGAGCGGCGTGCCCGACCGAGCGTTCCGCGCCTCCACGGTGCGGGCAGCTGGCCTTTCGAAGCGCTGGGGGATGCGCTAGGCGCAAAATCAATCACGGCATCGAGCGGACGCGTTTGACTATCGTCAAGTCAGAGCGTGGTCGATTGCCGCAATACCCGAGGCGGATGCCTCAAGGAACGCAGGGCGTCTTGATTGGCCTCAATGTTGAGGCCTGCCATGCTCGTAAAGCTTGATTACGGGGAGCCTCCGCCAATGAACGACTCCTCTGCACTTGAGCTCTTGCGCCAATGTGAGGAAGCGCACGCCGCCGGCCGCGACTTTCCGACGATTTGGAACACGCTCTTGAAACGCCATCCGCTCGTGCGCGGCATTCCCGATTGCGAAGTGCGAGGCGGCGAAGCCTTCATCGTTGTGCGATTGCTGAGCGGTCAAAAGCTTGCCTCATCGATGCGCGGCTTTTCTCTTCTCTAGCAAATCGTGCCATTGATGCTCATCAAATGGTTTCGGCGCGCCACCCTTTAAGCCCCTCGCATGCGAACAATTATCGAGCCCTTCCGCATCAAATCGGTCGAGCCAATCCGGATGACCTCGCGCACGGAGCGGCGGGAAATTCTTGCCTGCGCCGGCTACAATCTTTTCCGCGTCCGCGCCGAAGACGTCATCATCGATCTTCTTACCGACTCCGGCGTGGCGGCGATGAGCGCCGAGCAATGGGCAGCGCTTATGCGCGGGGACGAATCCTATGCAGGCTCAGCCTCGTTCGAACGCTTCGACGCGGCGGTAAAGCGGTTGATGCCGTTCAAGCACGTGATCCCCACTCATCAGGGGCGCGCGGCGGAGGCCATTCTTTTTGCCCTTCTGGGCGGGGCGGGCAAGATCATCCCGTCCAACACGCATTTCGACACCACTCGCGCCAATATTGAGGCGACGGGCGCCGAAGCCATCGATCTTATTTGCGCCGAGGCCGACGATGTCGCCTCAGAGGCCCCCTTCAAGGGCAACATGGATTTGGATCGGCTGTGCTCTCTGCTGGAGCGCGAAGGCGCGCGCGTGCCTTGCGTGATGATGACCATCACCAACAATGCCGGCGGCGGCCAGCCCGCTAGTTTGGCGAATATCGGGGCCGTTGGCGAGATCGCGCGCCGTTACGGCAAGCTCTTCGTCATCGACGGCTGCCGCTTCGCGGAGAATGCCTGGTTCATCAAGGAACGGGAGGAGGGGCAGCAGAGCCGAGCCATCCTGGAGATCGTGAACGACATCTTCGCCTGCGCCAACGCCATGACGATGTCGGCCAAGAAGGATGCCTTCGCCAATATCGGCGGCTGGCTCGCGCTCAATGACGATGAATTGGCCGAGCAAGCGCGCACCCGTCTCATTCTCACTGAGGGATTTCCCACTTATGGCGGGCTGGCTGGGCGCGATCTTGACGCCATCGCCCAAGGTCTCTGCGAGATCATCGATGAAGACTATCTGCGCTATCGCGTGCGCGTGAACGAATATGTACTTGAAAGGCTTATCGGCAAGGATGTTCCGGTGGTGCGCCCGGCGGGCGGACATGCGGTTTTCCTGGACGCCGGCGCGATGCTTCCACACATTCCGGCGCTTCACTATCCAGGACAAGCGCTCGCCGCGGCGCTCTACGAGGAGGGCGGCGTACGCGGCTGCGAGATCGGCAGCGTCATGTTTGGGAGGCAGCCCGATGGGAGCGAGCGGCCGGCGCGGCGCGAACTGGTGCGCCTCGCCATGCCGCGCCGGGTCTATACGCAAAGCCACGCCGACTATGTCGTCGAGACAATTCTCGCGGTGAACCAGCAGCGCGGCGTTCTGAGCGGCATGCGCATCATCAGCCAGCCAAGAGCGCTTCGGCACTTCACCGCTGCTTTCGCTCCTATGCGTTGAGATCCAGTTTGCGCCATTGCTCGATGGTCATCTCCCAATAGCGCGAGCGACGTTTGCTTCCATCGGCGCGGCGCGACTGGCGTTCTCCCATGGACGTGAAGCCGGCAGCTTCTATGACCCTCGCTGAACGCACGTTGTCCAGCGCCGCCGTCACACAGATGAGGCGGACTTTGAACGCCTCGAACATCCAGGCGAAGCTGCGCAATGCACCGATCTTGCCGAGGCCCGCGTCTTGGCGCTCCGTGCGAAAGCCGCCGGCGATCTCGGCGGCGGCTAGGTCGGGCCAGATCGTGAAGTAGGAGTAGGAGTAGATCGTGGCGTCCGTCGCGGTGCGAATCGTCAGGAGTGCTTCGCCGCGCCGGCGTTTGGTCTCAGCGTCAGCAATCCACGCGCCCACCGTTTGAAGCGTGATAGGCGAGGGCAGGTCATAAATCGCGGTTGCGATCGATGGATCGGCCAACAAACGCGTCAATGCTTGCGCGTCCTTCTCGCTGGCCGCTGTGCAATCGGCGCCAAGACCCAATGGGTCGGCCGCGATGACGGCGGCGCGAATTGCGTGCGCCTCCTCCGGCGTCACATGGAGCCGCGTCTTTGGCGGCGCGCTCACCGCGCCGACGCCGCCGGGGCGGCGCGACAATCGCTGTCCGGCGCGGACAAGAAGATTTTCTCCGGGTTCAAGATGCCGTTGGGGTCGAGGGCGCGTTTAATATCAACCATCAGATCGACCGCGCCACCCAATTCTTGGCGCAGCGACTCCCGTTTTCCCATCCCTATGCCGTGCTCGCCCGTCGATGTGCCATCCATGGCGATGGCGCGCGCCACGAGCGCGTGGTTAAAGCGCTTGGCCGCGTTGGTCTCTCCGGGCTTGGCTGTGTCCAGTAGCAGGATCACATGGAAGTTGCCGTCGCCGATGTGACCAAGGACCACCGCCGGAAACGGCAATGCGGCGATGTCTTTCTTGGTCTCGTCAATGCACTCCGGCAATCGGCTTATTGGGACGCAGACATCTGTCGACCAAGGACGCGCCCCTGGACGCAAGCTGAGCGCCGCTAGGCCTGCATTGTGCCTCGCCTTCCAGAGTTGATTGCGGTCTTCGGTTTCGACAGCCCAACGGAAATCACCGCCGCCGTTTTCTCTGGCGATGGCGCGCGCGCGCTCCGCGTGAGCGGCGACATCTTCCGCAGATCCGTGAAATTCCAGAAACAACGCATCGCTTACGGCGTAGGCTGTCGCGAAGGTAGTATTGACCGCGCTGATTGCGGCATCATCGAGGTATTCGGCGCGCGCCAGCGGCAGCCCGCATTGGATTGCCTCAATTACGGTCGATGTCGCCCCTCGTGACGACGCAAACGCGCACACCGCCGCACTCATGGCTTCGGGGACAGGGTGCAACTTCAGCGTCACGTCGGCGATGATCCCGAGCGTGCCTTCGCTGCCGACGAAGAGATGGGTTAAGTCATAGCCGGCGGAAGATTTGCGCGCCCGGCGCGCTGTCTTGATGACCTGACCGTTCGCCGTGACGACCGTGAGCGCCATCACATTTTCGCGCATGCCGCCGTAGCGGAGCGTTGTGGTTCCGGAGGCGCGCGTTGAAGCCATGCCGCCGATGGTGGCGTCAGCGCCAGGATCGACCGGAAAGAAGAGCCCGGTATGGCGCAGTTCTTCGTTAAGGGCCGAGCGCGTCACACCCGATTCCACCGTGCAATCCTGGTCCTCGGTGCTGACGCGGAGCACGCGCTTCATGCCGGAGAGATCGATCGAGACGCCGCCGCGTGGCGCGCCGACATGGCATTCGAGCGATGTGCCGGCGCCATAAGGAATGATCGGAACCTTGTGTTCGGCGCAGGCACGAACGATGGCGATGATTTCTTCCAGATTCTCGGCCGTCGCGACCGCCTGTGGCGGCAGCGGCGCAAAATGCATGCCGGCGCCTGCGTGCTGGTCGCGCACCGCCACCGCTCGACTGAAGCGGGCGCCGAGCAGGGTGGAAAGCTGCGCGCAGAGCGCGCTGGGCAAGTCTTTCATCGGATCATCACCTCGATGAGCGTAGGGCCACCGGCCGCGTAGCTTCGCCTCAGCGAGGCGGTGAGCGCCGCTGGCGTTTCCACACGCTCGGCCGGAACACCGAAACCGCGGGCGATACTGCAGAAGTCGATGGTGGGACGCTTCAGGTCAAAGAGCGCGTTCGCCGCCTCGGACAATTGATTGACGCCCGCACGCATCATCTCCAGGCGCAATATGGCGTAGGCGCCATTGTTGAGAATGACATTGGTGACGTTGAGACCCTCGCGCGCTTGCGTCCACAGCGCTTGAATCGTGTAGAGCGCGCTGCCGTCGGCTTCCAAGGCGATAACGCTGCGATCTGGACAGGCGATGGCGGCGCCGGTCGCCAATGGTAGGCCCTGACCGATCGAACCGCCGGTCAGCGTCAGCCAGTCGTGCGGTGAACTGGCTGCTGCGGCGTCATAACAGAAGAGACCTGCCGTGTTAGATTCATCGCAGACGATCGCGTTGGCGGGCAGTGTGGCCGCAAAGCATTGCGCCAGGGCGGTTGGATTGATTGCGCCGCCAGTAGGCTGCGAGGGCATTGCTGCAGGCGCCGCAGCAACGTCGCCGGCCTTGAGTAGTGCGGCGAGCGATTTGAGCGCGCGCTCGACGCCGCGGCCATTGGCTGTGAGTGGGAACATCCGAGCGCCTTCGGGCGCGAGTTTCGTCGGCCGTCCGGGAAGAGCGAAGAACGCGACGGGCTTGGCGGCGCCGGCGAGGATGATGGTGTCCAGCTCACCCAAGGCTGCGGCGGCCATTTCACTGAGATAAGGCAGTCGTTTTAACTGCGCCGCCGATCCCTCCCGGCGAACCCGAGCGGGGAAAGTCTCGATCAGAACCAGAGCGCCAGTCTTGGCGCCGATCCGCTGAGCGCTCGAACAGGCCTGGGCCGAGAGAAATTGTCCTCCGAGCAAGAGCAAGGTGCGCGGTCCCAAGAGTTGAGCTGCTTCTTCGATCCGGCTCGAATCGAGTTTCTCATCAGGCGCCGCCTCCGCTGACGGGAGTGCGAGCGTATCATCGCTCCAGGCAATGTCGGCGGGCAGAATGAGAGCCGCAGGGCCGAGGCGCCGCGCCGCTGCGAACGCGTCCTGCGTCAAACGAAGCAGCTCAGCAGTCGTTTCGGCCGTTTGCACCCATGACGAAACCGGGCGTGCAAGAGCGGCGATGTCGCTCGCCAGCGGAGGATTGTTGGCGCGGTGGAACGTCGCGTGTTCGCCGATTAGCGAAACGATCGGCGTTCGAGCGCGATAGGCGTTGTGCAAATTGGCGAGGCCGTTGCCAAGACCTGGACCCAGATGCAGCAGCGTCAGCGCCGGCGCCTGCATCATGCGCCCGTAACCGTCGGCCGCGCCCGTCGCCACCCCTTCGAACAGACACAAGACCGGACGGATGTCCGGCGCGGAATCGAGCGCGGCGACGAGATGCATTTCGGAGGTGCCAGGATTGGCAAAGCAGGCGCGTACGCCTTCGCGCTGGGCGAGCGCTAAAAGGCTCTGGGCCGCTTTCATGCGTGCGCGCCGCTGAGGCTTGCTTCGACCAGGCGACGCGCGCCCGGCGTGGCGTTCATCAAGCGAAGGCCCGCACCCCTCGCCCAACGCGCGAGCATGCGTTCGTCAGCGTAGAGTTTGGCGATTGCGTTAGTGGCGGAAAAGAGCGGCAGCGTCGCGCGTCTGTGATCTCGCTCATAGCGGCTAAGGCCCAGGTTGGCGCCAAAATCGAGGCCCCGTCGGTTCGCGGCGAGAATTTCGCGGCCGAGCGTGAAGGCGCCCTGCAAACCGAAATTGAAGCCATGGGCGGTCACTGGATGCATGCCGACGGCAGCATCGCCCAGCAGTGCAAATCTGGGCGCAACGAAGCGATCGGCATAGACGGCGACCAGGGGATAATAGAAGCGCTCGCTCGTCAACTTGATCTCGCCCCAGCGGCGCTGTGTGCGGCGTTCGACCTCGCGTGCGAAGGTCTCGGCGTCGAATGCTTTGATTTCTGCCATTTCGAGCGCGTCGAGCGTCAGAACGAAAGAGGATTGCTTGTCCAGGAGCGGCAGCATCGCAATGGTTTGGCCGCGATCAAACCATTCGGTGGCGATATTGTTGTGCGCCTGTGGGTGGCGCACGCGGCAAACCAGCATGGTACGGCCAAAGTCGACCATGCGCGCGCCGATGCCCTGGCTTTGGCGCAAGGCCGAGAACCGGGTGTCCGCCGCCACTATGAGCTTGCTCGCGAGCGTGCTTTCATTTTGCAGCCGCACGCTGGCGTCTTTGTTATCGATGTCGCCGATATGCGCCGTACTCTCGGCGATGAGATCGCAATTGCCTTGAACTTGGACGCACTCGAACAAGGCGCGGCGGAGCGCGGCGTTTGAGACGAGCGCCCCCAACGGCTCGCGACCGCGGCGATCGGTGAAAGGTAAGACGTAAGACGAGGCGCCGTCCAGCACTTCGGCGCGCGCGAGCGGGGCGGCTTCCTCCGCTCCAAGGCGCTGCCAGGCGCCAAGTGTGCGCAGCCGTTCGATGGATGCGCGGGTGAGCGCAATCTCGCGCCCATCATAGGCAGGTTCGCTCAGTGCTGCTTCGGACGCCTTGTCAATAAGCGCGATGCGGAGCGGCGCTCCCGCCAGCCGCGCGGCGAGGCTGAGGCCCGCGGGTCCGGCGCCAACGATGATCAAATCATAATCGCTCATCTGAGCTTCCTTGGCGCTCACGCCGTGGCTGCTTGGCGTCGGCGCAGCAAAAGCGGGGCATAGACAAAGACAAACCACCCAAAAGCGCCGTTCCAAAGCGCCGCCGATAGCGCCAAGAGCACGGTGTAATGCTCGGGCAGGAATGGCGCCGCGACGCGGACCAATGCGGCGAGATTGACCAGCACGTAGATGACGCTGATGCGCGGCGTCGCCGCAAGCTTCTGTCCAGTGTGCCCCAGACTCGCGCGCGTCATCACCGCAAGCGTCATGACGCCGAAGGCGCCGGCGGTAATGGCGTGAAGGCCAGACGCCGCCGGCACAATGGACGGGGCGAGGATCGCGAGACCCTGTAGCAAGAGCCCCAATGCAAGCCAGAAATATCCAAGGTGAAGGATGAGCACTAAGGGCTCCTTGGATGTCCGCCAGCCTTGCCAGCGCGCGAGCCGGAGAAAGTGAAGCGCGCCCGCGAGCGTGAGCGCCAAGCCTGCAGCGTAGAGTGTTGGCGAAATAGCCCACAGACCCATGCCAACCGCGCCAATCGCGAGTGTGACTGCGTCGAAACGGCTTGGTGAAGCGGGCTCAGGGAGGAGTTTTTGCTTGGCCATCCAATTGCGCGTGAAGCTCGGCACGATGCGCCCGCCGATCAACGCCACGAGCGTTGCGACAACGGCGATGCCGATGCGCTCGCCGAGCAGCGCCAGCTCTGAATCGGCGCCGCGGAGATGTGAGAGCAGGTTGGCGCTGGCGAGCACCGTGAGCAGCACGAGCACCGGCGCGTTTCGAGTATTGCGGCCCGCAATGATCTCACGTCCGATCACGGCCGCGAAGACAAAGAGGAAGGCGCTGTCGACAATTGGCCCCGCGGCGAAGTCGGGGATGAGCATCGCCGCTCGTCCGGCGCACCATAAGAGAACAAGCGCCATAAGCGGAGCGCCGGTCACCGGGAGCCGTCCGGTCCAGTTCGGCACGGCCGTCAACAGAAAGCCGGCGATGACGCCGCTCAAATAGCCGAACAGCATCTCATGCGCGTGCCAGGCGCGGTTGAAGTGCTCGATCGGCAGCCAGCCTGCAAACGCTGCGATCCATAAGGGAACCGCCAACGCCGACCACACCGCCGCAAACAGGAAGAAGGGGCGAAAGCCCATGCTGAACAAGGGAAGGCCTCGATAGGCTCTGTAGCGCTCGGCGGTTGTGGTGGTCATGAATGAAGCTTCAAACAGCGCGCGAGTGCGCAAGCGGTGAGGATTGGCCATAGGCGTCAAACGCCACAGCCACGAGACGCGAAAATTGCCGTGCTGCGGGGGGAACGATAAGGACGTCGCCATGAATCTCGACGAGGCCCGCTTCCGCAAAGGGCCTCAACTCCGCGCGAGCTTCCGGGAACATGTCCCATCCGCCCCAGGGGCCGAGATCGATTTCCAGATTGCACATGATCGATTGAATGACGGCCCCGCGCCGCAGATCTTCAGCGCTCTCAGCGTGGCCGCGCGAGATCGGGAGCGTGTTGGCCTCTACCGCATGGCGCCATGCGCCGATTGTGGAGATGTTTTGTGCGTAGCCGCCCGGAAGATGAGAGATGGCCGACGGACCAAAGCCGATGATCGCCTGACTGGCTTCGGCAACATAGCCTTGAAAGTTGCGGTGGAGCTTGCCTTCGTGCGCCGCCTTGGCAAGGGGGTCATCCGCTCGCGCAAAATGATCGAGCCCGATGCTCACATAGCCGAGGTCATTGAGCATTCGCCCCGCCAGTTCGGCCTGGTCGAGGCGTTCGTTTGCGCCGGGTAGCGCACTTGCATCGATGAGCCGCTGACGGCGCTTGAACCAGGGCACGTGCGCATAGCCAAAGAGCGCGATACGGTTGGGCCTCAACTCCGCCGCAAGCCTGATTGAGCGCGCAAGGTCACCTGCTGATTGGCGCGGCAGACCATACATCAGATCGAAGCTGATCTCTTTCAGTCCGGCTTTTCGAAGGATGCGGACGCCCTCGCGCACCTGTTCGAACGGCTGTATGCGTCCGATTGCTTCCTGGACGTGAGTGTTGAGATCCTGAACGCCCAAAGACACGCGACCAACACCCGCGGCGGCGTAAGTTTGCGCGAGTTCGGGTGTGATATAGCGTGGGTCGAGTTCTATCTCGTGCTTCACGTCCGGACGCACGTCAAACCAAAAGTCGATGTGATGGACGATGCGCAAGAACTCAGCAGCGGAGAGCACATTGGGGGTGCCGCCGCCCCAATGTACCTCGTTGACCAGGCGCGATCCCAGCGCGGAAGCCACGAGGTCCATTTCCATCATCAAAGTGGTGACGAAGTCGCCGATATCGCCGCCGCGCGTCAGGAAGGTGTTGCACCCGCAATACCAGCAAAGCTGTCTGCAATAGGGGACATGCAGGTAGAGCGAGAGACCTGTCGCGTTGTCGAGAGCGCTCAGCCAGCGCCGATAGAGCCCGGCGTCAACACTGGCGTCAAAATGGTTGGCGCTGGGATACGATGTGTATCGCGGCGCTTGACGTTCCGCGAAACGCAAAAGGTGCGGATCCATCCCCGCATGATTGATGCGCTTGACGCGGAGGCGATTGATCTTGGTCAATTGGCCGTGCGGCCCAAGCGCGCATCATTTCAAGGGTAGAGCACCTCCACGAGTGCGCCCTCGGCTGCCTCGGGTGCGTCCGGTAGGCGCACGATAAGCGCGGGCGCGGCGGCGAAGACCGAAATGAGGGACGAATCTTGCTGCGCCGCCGCCTTCACCCACAACTGACCGCTGTCATCGCTTTCGATTGCGGCGCGAAGGTAGGTCTCACGCGCGCCATTGGCGGCGAGCGGCGCACGGGTACGCGCCGCGATGGTGCGCGTGGAGGCGCCGGCATCGCGGCCGCAGAGTTTGTCGAGCAGGGGGCGCAAGAAGAGCCGCGCACATACTATTGCGGATGCTGGGTTGCCGGGCAGGCCCACCACGAGGTTTTGTCCAATCCTTGCAAACCATGTCGGTTTGCCGGGTCGTAGCGATATTTTCTCAAACAAGAGCTCGCCGCCGAGTTCGCGTACCGCAGGTCGGGCGTGGTCATGGTCCCCGACCGAAGCGCCGCCGACAATGACCGTGAGATCACTCGCGGCCAGAGTCCGCGCAATGGCCTTCGCCACGACTGGTGCGCGGTCCTTCATGGGCGCAACAGTGCTCGCCTCGCCGCCCCATTGCTCGACGAGCGCCGCCACGCCAAAACTCATCGAGTCAAAAATCTGGTCGGCGAGGGGAGTGTCGCCCGGCGCCACAAGCTCGTCGCCTCCACCCAGGACCGCGACCCGTGGGCGTCTTGAGACATTGAGCGCCGCTCGCCCCAGTGTAGCCGCAAGCGCGATCGCAACCGCGTCGAGCGTGACGCCCGCGGCGAGCACGCGTTCGCCCGCCCGGAAGTCGACCCCTGCGGCTCGAACGTGGCGGCCGGACGTGATCGCCGGTGCGGTGACGATTTCCCGGTCGCGCATGGCGTCTTCCTGGATGAGGATGGCGTCCGCACCAGCCGGCAGCGGCGCGCCGGTGAAGATGCGCGCGCACTCACCAGACCCCAGTGCAACCTGAAGCGCCTTGCCCGCGCCGGCTTCGCCGATCAGGCGCAGGGCTCCGGGCGTGTCGGTCGCGCGCACGGCATAGCCATCCATCGCTGAGGCGCGGAAAGGCGGCTGATCTCGCGTCGCTATCAGATCTTCGCGTAGCGTGCGTCCCAAAGCATCGCGCAGACGCACGGTCTCCGTGGCCACGGGCTCTGCGCCCGAGAGCATTGCCGCGCGCGCCTCAGCGACACTGATCATGACTTGGCCCGTACATAAGAGCCGCTCGCGCCACCATGCTTTTCAGTGAGCGTGATCTCTTCGATCGTCATGCCCCGATCGATCGCCTTCAGCATGTCATAGAGCGTGAGGCACGCTACAGAGACAGCCGTCAGCGCTTCCATCTCCACGCCCGTCTGCCCGTTCACGCGCGCCCACGCTGAGACGCTAAATCCAGGCAGCGTTTCGTCAGGCGTCACCTCGACCTTAAGGCTGCTCAAGGCGAGCGGATGGCAGAGCGGAATCAAGTCCGAGGTCCGCTTGCCCGCCATCACGCCTGCGATTTCGGCGATCGCGCGGACGTCGCCTTTGGGCAGATCGCCGGCCAAAGCGCGCTCTAAGGTTTCCGCCTGCACGCGAATGCGGCCTTGGGCGATGGCTTCGCGGCGCGTCGTCTCCTTGTCGCCGACATCGACCATGCGCGCGCGCCCGGCTGCATCGAGATGTGTGAGGGGCTCCGTCATCTCAACGCTCCAAGAGACGCGGCATGATTTCAACGAGGTTGCAGGGCGTGTGACGGCTATCGAGTTGCCATCGGATTATTTTCTCCCACCCATCCCGGCAGGCGCCGTTTGAGCCCGGGAGGGCGAAAATGAACTTGCCCTTGGCGACGCCAGCGCAAGCACGCGATTGCAGGGTCGAGAGGCCGACGCTTTCGAAGCTCAGCAAATGCCAAACCACTGCAAAGCCTTCGATCTCTTTTTCGAAGAGCGGCCGCAGCGCCTCGGGCGTGACGTCGCGCCCGGTGAGACCGGTACCCCCGGTTGAGATGATGACATCAATCCCGCGAGAGTCGATCCACTCGCTGACGCGCGTACGGATCTCCGTCGTGTCGTCGCGGACAAGGGTTCGTTCAGCAACACGATGCCCGTCGCGGGCAATGAGATCGGCCAGCAAGGCGCCGGAAGTGTCGCTTTCAGCGTCCCTGGTGTCGGAGACTGTCAGGAGCGCGACATTGACGGGTTTGAAGCGCAGGCTCTCATCGATCCTGCAGGCATGATCTTTCATTGCGAATGCTCCTCGCGCCGGCGGCGGTCCTCGGCCGTGGGCTCGATCCAGCGGACGCCGTTTGGGCCGATCTCCCGCTTCCAGAACGGCGCGTCCGTCTTCAAAAAGTCCATCAGTTCTTCAACGGCGGCGAAAGCTGCAGCGCGGTGTGCGCTCAACGCCGCCACCAACACGATCGGCTCGCCCGGAAGAATCGGTCCAAAGCGGTGGATCACCAAGAGGCCGGCGAGTACGTGGCGATCAGCAACGCGCCGTGCAAGTCGATCAATCTCCTTCTCGGTGAAGCCGGGATAGTGTTCAAGGTCGAGACGGGTGACGTCGCCCTCTTGCGATGCGCCGCGGCAATAACCGACGAAGGTCACGGCAGCGCCGCATCCAGCGCCACGCATTGCTGCAAATTGCGCAAGCTCTGCGTCCGGGGAAAAAACCTGAGGCCTGATCGAAACTGTGATCATGCAGCAAGAGCCGCGGCGGCGATGCCCAAGACGACGCCCAGGACGCGCAATACGCCGCTTTTATCGAGGCCCTTTAAGCTCCAATTCGTGCCAATCAGGGCGCCGATCATCGCCGCGCCCATAAACCAGGTCAGATAGGAGGGCAGTGTCGCCAAAGAGGAGGCGCGCCCTGCGAGCCCCGCGATGGAATTGACCACGATGAAGCACGCGGCGATGCCGGTTGCGCGCTGGGGATCGGCCCAACCTGCAAACACCAGGAGCGGCGAAAGATAGACGCCTCCGCCGATGCCGGTGAGGCCCGCGAGTGCGCCGAGCCCGGCGCCGGCCGGCAAGGCGATGATAGCTGAAGGCGCATTGCTTGGTTTGATCGCGTCGATCGTGGGCCAGAAAAGATAGCGAAGAGCCGCGGCGCCGAGCGCTGCGGCGAGCAGCGGACGATAAATAGCTTCGGACACCTCGATACGCCCGGCAAGAAAAGCCGCCGGAATCGCCGCGACCGCAAAAGGCCAAAACACCTTCCAATCGAAGCGTCCGGCGCGGATGAAGCGCCAGGCGCCCAAGCCTGCGACGAGAATGTTGAGCACCAGCGCCGCCGGGCGCACTTCCTCCGGCGCAAGACCTGCAAGCGCCATGAGAGCGATATAGGCGGAGGCGCCGCCATGTCCGACGGACGAATAGAGCGCCGCGGCCGCTGCGATCGCCAAGGCAAGGATGAGGATCATCTCGTTCATTCTAGCCTCCGCTCAAAGGCGGCATGAACGCGACTTCGGTCGCTGCGCTAACGCTCTCGGTGTCTCTGTTGCAGATCACTTGATCGACCACCACATGGATGCCGCGTCCATCGAGGGCCGCGCCGAGTTTGCCATCCTCCGCGGCCAGCCAGGCGCGCAGATCGGCGACGGTTTCGATGTGTGCGGGCAATGTCACAATGCGTTCGCCGTGTCCGGCGATGTCGCGTAGGCGCCCAAGGAAAACCAAGCGCGTCATCCGCCAGTCACCGACATATGCCGAACTGTCGCGGGGGCATGCAATCGATCCACCTGAAAATCGTGGCCCTTAGGACGAAGCGTGATCGCCGCATCGAGCGCTGCGTCTAGCGCGTTGTCGCCTCCATCCGCGCGCAGAGCCTGGCGAAGGTCAACCGAGGTTTCGTGCCCGAGGCAAAGATAGAGCCGACCTGTGCAGGTCAGACGCACTCTCGAACACGCCTCGCAAAAATTGTGACTGAGCGGGGTAATGAAGCCTAAGCGTCCTCCCGTGTCCTCCACGCGCACGTAGCGGGCCGGCCCGCCAGTGCGGTCGGGAAGATCGATGAGGCGCCAATAGCTTGCCATGTCCTCGCGCACGCTCGCCAAAGACAGAAACTGATCCGTGCGGTCCTCGTCGATCTCGCCGAGCGGCATGGTTTCGATCAGAGTGATGTCAAAACCGCGTCCGTGCGCCCATTTGATGAGTTCAGGGATTTCGTGTGCATTGTCGCGCTTGAGCGCGACCGTATTGATCTTGACTTTGAGGCCGGCGCGTTCGGCGGCGTCAATGCCTGCGAGCACCTCGGGCAAGCGATCGCGGCGCGTAATATGCTCGAACGTATCGCGATCGAGTGAATCGACCGAGACATTTACGCGGCGGACGCCCGCCGCGACGAGTGGTTCGGCGAACTCGGCGAGCTGGACGCCATTTGTGGTCACAGTGATTTCGTCAAGACCTGACCCCAGATGGCGTTTCACCAGGTTGAGAAGATCGAGAAACCCGCGCCGCACCAGGGGCTCGCCGCCAGTGAAACGCAAGCGGCGCACGCCGCGCCGGACGAACGCCGCGCACATCCGGTCAAGCTCTTCTACGGTGAGGAGTTCGTAGCGCGGCAGAAAGCGCATGCGCTCGCTCATGCAATAGATGCAGCGCAGATCGCAGCGGTCGGTAACCGAGACGCGCAGATAGGTAATGGCGCGCCCGAACGGATCGATAAGCGGGTTCATGCGCGTTTCTCCAGGGCGGCCAAGGCCTCGGGGGTGTTGGCGTTGGCGAAAGCATCCGCCTCGGCAAAGCATACCGGAAGGGCGCCAATGTCGGCCAAGAAGGCGCACACCGCGGGGTGCTCGCCCCTATGCATAAGCGCGCTCAGCATGTCGTAGACGCCAAGGCTCCAAAGTGCGCAGAGCGGATGTTGGCCGGCGTGGGTCACGGCAAATGCGCCGGGCGCGGCGCCAATGTTCTGCGCCAGCCGCTGGACCATGTCGGCGGGCAAACAAGGCGCGTCACAAGGCGCGGTCGCCAGAAAGTCAAAGCCACGCCGCCCTGCCCAAGCCAAACCGCTCACGACGCCGGCGAGCGGCCCGCAGGGAAGAGTAGGGTCGTCGAAAACCACATCGATTCCGTGTTGGCGCGCCCTTGCCTCGGCGCCCGAACCGGATCGCACGCTAATGGAGAATGCGGGCAAGTCCGCGAATAAATATGCGGCGCGGTCCATCATCGGCGCGCCATCAAAGAGCGCCAACGCCTTCTCGGCCCCGAACCGGGTCGAGCGTCCCCCGGCAATAAGAAGTCCGCCTATGGCGTCGAGTGTGCTCACGTCCCCGGCCGTGTGTAATCTTCAATCCAGGTCAGCGCGCGAATGGCGTGCGGCCAGCCTAACGTGGTGATGGCGAGATAAGCGATGTGGTGAAGTTCATCCGCGCTGAGGCCCTCGGCCAACGCGCGGCGCGCGTGGGAGTGGGTTGCGCCTTCAGAATCGGCGCCGATGGCGAGGGCAAGCGTGACAAGCCGGCGCGTTTTAGCATCGAGCGGACCGGCTTTGCCCGCCGCGGCGCCCAGCGCCTGCAAAGCCTTCCATAGTTCGGGTTTTTCACGGGCGACTCGCCCCGCAGCGCCCGGCAGGTCGTCACCAGCAGGTTCAGATGTCATGGCGTTTGCTCCTCCTTGAACCGGCAGTCAAAGGCGCCTGCCGGTGGAGGTCAACCAAAGCGGGAGAGTTCATCGCGGCTTTGCCCGGGAGAGTTCCGACAACCAGATTTCGGCGTCTGCTTCAGCGATAATGTCGCCCCCGCGCGGGGCGCTATTGTCGATCAGCGGATCGGGTTTTGCGAGTTGTTCCAACGCGGCGATGTTGGCCAGCGTGACGACTGAGCCTTGGACGGTCACGCCGTGCTTCTGCAGGGCGGCAAAGGAGCGCGAGAGATTTTCCGGCGTCATACCGAGGAGTGAGGCCAGTATGCGCTTTTCATGGTGCAGAATGACGCTCGACCCTGAGCTGTCGATAGCACGCTGCGCCAGCAGATAGTTTGCCAACCTTTGGGTGCTGTTGCGTAGTTTGATGTTTTTGATGTTGCGCACGAGACCGCGATAGCAGCCGGCGAGGTCGCGCGAGACAGACATTGCAAATCGTGGATCAAGCCGCATCGCTGTGCGTATGGCATCGCCCGGGATCATCAATATTTCGCAGCGCTCCAAAGTCCGCGCCGACATCAAAGCGGCCGCGTCAAGCACAACGGCCGCAAGGATGAAGGTCGATACCGGTCGCAAGATCGTCAGCACCGTTTCATGGTCGTTCCAGGTGCCGTGAAGCTCGACTTGGCCGTTGAGCAAGACATAGAGGAAATCTACAGGGTCGCCCTCGAGCAGCAGCATGGTGCCCGGCGGGAAGCGCTGCACGTGCGCGCCCGCTGTGGCCACGCGGAAGGTCTCGGCCGCCGCGTCTGCAAACAGCGGCAGTCCCTTGACCCGGTCGACGTCGCTCGCGCGCAAAATGCCCTCCAATAGGGACAATGTGGCGCCGTTCTCGGGCGGACGATTTGATGCAAATCAAGAGGAGGGGTCTGCACAACATTGGTCGGGCGCCAGCTTGATAGAACTCAAGTCATAAGGCGGACATAGATCAACTGGCCGGGTTGGCGCCGCGCGCGCCATCGATATTCGATCAGCTTCGACAGTTCGGCTTGATTTGCATCAAATGTTCTCTCCGCGATTGGTGCTGTTGATGCTCAAGCGTGCGTCTTCTGTTTGGGGCGTTGCTCGCGATATGGGGCGAATCGGCATGGCGTCTTTGCAAGAGCACGGGAGTAAGCAGAACGGGGCCGACGGCGCCCTCTGGCTCAGCACCATAGCCTTCACGGCCTGCTTCGCCGTCTGGACTATCTTTTCGATCATCGGCATTCAGATCAAAGCCGATCTCGGTCTTAACGAAACCCAATTCGGCTTGCTCGTTGGCACGCCCATACTGACCGGCTCGCTCATCCGGCTCGTCCTCGGCGTTTGGGCGGAGCAATATGGCGGTCGAGTGGTCAATTTGGCGGTGATGCTCGCCGCGGCTGGCGCGACATTTCTGCTTTCCTACGCGCAATCGTACGAACAGTTTCTGATCGCCGCGCTGGGTGTAGGTATCGCTGGCGGCTCGTTCGCAGTGGGTGTCGCCTACGTCTCCAAATTCTATCCGACGAAGGAGCAGGGCACCGCGCTCGGCATTTTCGGCGCTGGTAATGTCGGCGCGGCTGTCACCAAGTTCTTGGCGCCGTTTGTGTTGCTGGCGTTTGGCTGGGAAACGGTCGCGCAATACTGGGCCATCGGGCTCGTCGTCATTGCGCTTATTTTCTTTGGTTTCACGAAAGACGATCCCGATCTCATTGAGCGCCGGCGCAAGGGCGTTCGCCCGCGCCCAATGCTTGAGCAATTCGCACCGCTCAAAAACGTCCAAGTCTGGCGGTTCTCGCTCTATTATTTCTTCGTGTTTGGCGCCTTTGTCGCATTGGCGCTTTGGTTGCCGCGCTATCTGGTTGGGGTCTATGGCCTCGATCTCAAGACGGCCGGCATGGTGGCGGCGGCGTTCTCGGTGCCTGCCTCGCTCTTTCGAATCTATGGCGGTCATCTCTCTGACAAGGTCGGCGCCCGTCAGGTCATGTACTGGACCTTCCTGGTCGGCATCGCGGCGACGTTTTTGCTGTCCTATCCGCCCACCGCTTATGTGATCGACGGCATTGAAGGGCCCATTTCCTTCCGGCTGGAAACCGGCCTTGCCGGGTTCACTATCCTTGTTTTCGTGCTGGGTTTCTTCATGAGTCTCGGCAAGGCGGCGGTCTTCAAACATATCCCCGTCTACTACCCCAAAGATGTTGGCGCCGTCGGCGGTCTTGTCGGCATGATCGGCGGTTTGGGCGGCTTTGTGTTGCCGATCGCTTTTGGCATGCTCAACGACCTCACCGGCATTTGGACGAGCTGCTTTATGCTGCTCTTCCTCATCGTATCCGGTTCGTTGGTGTGGATGCATTTCGCCATCCGGCAGATGGAGCGCGACGCGGTCGGCAAGACGCTTGAGGCGTTGCCGGAATTCCCGGAAATGCAGCCGATTCACGAGCCAGCCAAGCATAAGCCGGCGACGGCAGGGCTCATCACCGATTGGCGCCCCGACGACGCAAGGTTTTGGAAGGAGAAGGGGAGAGGCGTCGCCGCACGCAATTTATGGCTCTCAGTGCCTTCGCTTTTCCTTTCGTTTGCGGTCTGGATGGTGTGGTCGGTGGTCGTGGCGAAGCTGCCGACCATTGGCTTCAACTACACGACTGATCAGCTTTTTTGGCTTGCAGCCCTGCCGGGTCTCTCGGGCGCTACGCTTCGCATCTTCTATTCGTTCATGGTCCCTGTGTTTGGCGGGCGGCTCTGGACGACGCTGACGACCTGGTCGCTGCTCGCGCCAGCGTTGGGCATTGGCTTTGCCGTGCAGAACGCAGAAACGCCCTACTGGATCATGCTGGGTCTGGCGCTGTTGTGCGGCCTGGGGGGCGGCAACTTCGCGAGTTCGATGTCAAACATCGGCTTCTTCTTCCCGCGCGCGGAGAAGGGCAACGCCCTCGCGCTCAATGCTGGTCTCGGCAATCTCGGCGTCAGCGCCATGCAATTTCTGGTGCCGATCGCCATCACCATGGCGGTGTTTGGAAGTTTCGGCGGCGCCGGCCAGGCGACGGATGCCGGCGGTACGCTTTTCATGCAAAATGCAGGCTTCATCTGGGTTCCTTTCATTGTCGTCTCCGCTTTCATGGCGTGGTTCGGCATGAACGATCTATCCACGGCGAAAGCCTCGTTCGCCGAGCAGTCGGTTATCTTCACGCGCAGCCACAACTGGATCATGTGCTGGCTCTACACGGGCACGTTCGGCTCGTTCATTGGCTTTTCGGCCGCTTTTCCGCTTCTCACCAGCACGCAGTTTCCAGATATTAACGTACTACAGATCGCATTCCTGGGTCCCCTTGTCGGCGCGTTGTCGCGTTCGTTCACTGGCTGGATTTCAGATCGCTTCGGCGGCGCCCGGGTGACGCTTGTTGTGTTCGCATTAATGATGCTGGGCACCATCGGCGTCATCTATTTCCTCGACAACAAGGCGGCGCCCGGCGCTTTCACCGGCTTCTTCGCCTGCTTCATGCTGCTCTTCTTTGCGAGCGGCGTCGGCAATGCATCCACCTTCCAAATGATCCCGGCGATCATGCGCAAGGAGATTGCTCGCCTCGCGCCGCAAGCCTCCCCCCAAGATCAGTTGAAGCAGGCGGAGAAGGAATCGGCGGCCATCACCGGTTTCACTTCGGCAATCGCGGCTTACGGCGCTTTCTTCATTCCGAAGAGCTTCGGTTTCTCGATCGCCGAGACCGGCAGCGCGACCTCGGCGCTGATTGGCTTTCTCATCTTCTACGTCTCATGCTTGATCGTCACTTGGTTTGTGTACGCCCAGCCAAAAGGCCTTCTCTTCGATGTCGAGAACAGGCGCCCGCGCGGCGCAGAGCCCGTCAATGCCGCGGCGCAATAAGGACTGAACGCAAATGAGTCACACACTTGACCGTCTCGCATTTTTCACGCGCAAAACTGAACTCTATTCCGGCGGTCACGGCGTGACGAACGACGAGGATCGCTCGTGGGAGGAGGCGTACCGCCGCCGCTGGCAGCATGACAAAATCGTGCGATCCACGCACGGTGTGAATTGCACGGGCTCCTGTTCGTGGAAGATCTACGTCAAAGGCGGCATCGTCACCTGGGAGACCCAGCAGACCGATTATCCGCGCACGCGTCCTGATTTGCCGAACCACGAACCGCGCGGTTGTGCGCGTGGGGCTAGCTATTCATGGTATCTCTATTCCGGCAACCGCGTAAAATATCCGCTCGTTCGTGGTCGGTTGATCAAGCTTTGGCGCGAAGCGCGCAAGACGCTGCCGCCTGTGCAGGCGTGGAAGTCGATTGTCGAAGATCCGATTAAGCGCAAGTCCTACACCTCGATTCGCGGCGGCGGCGGCCTCGTGCGCTCGACCTGGGATGAGGTCACCGAGCTCATTGGCGCGGCGAACGCGTACACCGTGAAGCGTCACGGGCCGGATCGCGTGTTCGGCTTCTCACCGATCCCGGCGATGTCGATGATTTCGTACGCAGCCGGCGCGCGTTATCTGCAGCTGCTCGGCGGCGCGTGTGGGTCCTTCTACGATTGGTATTGCGACCTGCCGCCGGCCAGCCCGCAGACGTGGGGCGAGCAGACCGACGTTCCCGAATCCGCCGATTGGTACAATTCGGGCTTCATTCTGGTCTGGGGCTCTAACGTCCCGCAGACGCGGACGCCGGACGCGCACTTCTACACTGAGGTGCGTTACAAGGGCGCGAAGTCCGTTGTCATTTGCCCCGACTATTCCGAAGCGTCGAAGTTTGCCGATCTCTGGATTTCGGTGAAGCAGGGTACGGATGCGGCGCTTGCGATGGCGTTGGGCCATGTGGTGCTGACGGAATTCCACCGCGATCGCGAGGTGCCGTACTTCAAGGATTACGTCCGCCGCTACACCGACATGCCGCTTTTGGTGCGGCTGGTGAAGCAGGGCGATCGCTACGTGCCCGATCGGTTGGTGCGCGCCGCGGACTTCGCCGATGGCCTTGGCCAAGCCAACAATCCGGACTGGAAGACGGTTGGTATCGACGAAGCCACCGGCAAGCCAGTGGTGCCGACGGGATCGATCGGGTTTCGCTGGGGCGAGCAAGGCAAATGGAATCTCGAAGAGAAAGATGCCGGCGGTGCCGATGTAAAGCTGCGCGTCGGGCTCAAGGGCGCCCACGACGATGTGGTTGAAGTGAGTTTCCCTTACTTCGCTAACACGGCGTCTAATGGGTTTGCTTCGACAGACCATCCAGACACGCTGATGCGGCGCGTGCCGGCCAAGCGCATGGCGCTCAAGGGCGGCGAAGCGCTGGTGGCCTCCGTCTACGATCTCTTCATGGCAAACTATGGCGTCGATCAAGGCTTCGGCGGCGAGCATATGCCATCGGGCTTCGACGACGTTCAGCCCTACACGCCGGCTTGGGCTGAGAAGGTGACGACTGTGCCGCGCGAGCAGATCATCGCGGTGGCGCGTGGCTTCGCATCGAACGCCGAGAAGACCAACGGCAAGTCAATGGTGATCATCGGCGCGGCGATGAACCATTGGTATCACATGGACATGAATTATCGCGGGGTGATCAATCTCCTCGCGATGTGCGGCTGCATCGGCCAGTCTGGCGGCGGCTGGTCCCACTATGTCGGTCAGGAGAAATTGCGTCCGCAGACCGGGTGGGCGCCGTTGGCGTTCGCACTCGACTGGATCCGCCCGCCGCGGCAACAGAATTCTACGAGCTTTTTCTACGCGCACTCCGATCAGTGGCGTTACGAAACGCTCGACGTGAAGGAAATTCTCTCGCCCACCGCGCCGGAGGGCGATTGGGGCAAGACCTTCATCGATTACAACGCCATGGCCGAGCGCATGGGCTGGTTGCCTTCAGCGCCGGCACTGAAAACCAATCCGCTCGACGTCGCCAAGGCCGCGGCGCGCGAGGGCATCGATGCTAAGGACTACGCGGTGCGCGAGATGGCGGCCAAGCGGCTCGAAATGAGCTGCATGGACCCTGACCATCCAGATAACTGGCCGCGCAACATGTTCGTGTGGCGCTCGAATCTGTTGGGGTCGTCCGGCAAGGGTCATGAATACTTCCTGAAACATCTGCTCGGCACGTCCAACGGCGTGCTTGGCAAGGACCTCGGTGAAACCGGGCGCCGGAAGCCGGTGGAAGTGACTTGGCGTGACGAAGCGCCGGAAGGAAAACTTGATCTTCTCGTCACCATCGATTTCCGCATGTCGACGACAGCGGTTTACAGCGACATCATTCTGCCGACGGCGACGTGGTATGAGAAGAACGACCTCAACACGTCCGATATGCATCCCTTCATTCACCCGCTCACCGCCGCGGTCGACCCGGTGTGGGAGTGCAGGTCCGATTGGGAAATTTTCAAGGCGATCGCCAAAGCGTTTTCAGAGGTTTGCCCGGAGGTGCTGGGTGTTGAGCAGGACGTCGTGCTGACGCCGATTCAACACGATAGCGCGGCGGAAATGGCCCAGCCGTACGATGTACGAGACTGGTGGAAGGGAGAGTGCGATCTGATCCCGGGCAAGACGGGGCCACAGATCACGATAGTCGAGCGCGACTATCCGAACCTCTATCGCCGCTTCACTTCACTCGGGCCGTTGATGACCAAGGTCGGCAACGGCGGGAAGGGACTTGGCTGGAATACCGAGCATGAAGTTGAGCAGCTGAAGCAACTCAACGGCCAAGTACCGGATGGGCCGATGAAAGGCTTGGCGAAAATCGAGACCGAGATCGATGCATGCGAAACCATTTTGATGCTGGCGCCGGAAACCAATGGCGAAGTGGCCGTCAAGTCCTGGGGGTCGCTCACCAAGCAGACTGGGCGCGAGCACGCGCATCTGGCGCTGCCCAAGGAAGACGAGAAAATCCGCTTCCGCGATATCGTCGCGCAGCCGCGCAAGATCATCTCCTCGCCGATCTGGTCTGGCATTGAGAGCGAAAGTGTCTGCTACAACGCGGGCTATACAAATGTGCATGAGCTGATCCCGTGGCGCACACTAACGGGCCGCCAACAACTGTATCAGGACCATTTGTGGATGCGGGCGTTTGGCGAGGCGCTCTGCGTCTACAAGCCGCCGGTTGATCTGAAGACGGTCGCGCCGCTGCACAATCGGCGGCCGAACGGCGAGACGGAGATCGTTCTCAACTTCATTACACCGCACCAGAAGTGGGGCATTCACTCCACCTATTCCGACAACCTCCTGATGCTAACGCTCAATCGGGGCGGACCAGTTGTGTGGGTCTCGGAGACAGACGCCAAACGCGCGGGGATTGTCGATAATGACTGGATTGAGGTGTTCAACGCAAACGGAGCGCTGACAGCGCGTGCGGTTGTTTCGCAACGCGTGAAGGAGGGGATGACCCTCATGTACCACGCGCAAGAGAAGATCGTGAACACACCCGGCTCCGAACTGACCCGGCAGCGCGGCGGCATCCACAACTCGGTGACACGCACCGTGCTGAAGCCCACACATATGATCGGGGGCTACGCCCAGCTCGCTTATGGCTTCAACTATTACGGTACGGTGGGCTCCAATCGCGACGAGTTCGTGATCGTGCGCAAAATGAAGAAGGTGGATTGGTTGGACCAACCGCTCAACAAAGCGGAGGCCGACCAATGAAAGTTCGCGCTCAAATCGGCATGGTCCTCAATCTGGACAAGTGCATTGGCTGTCACACGTGCTCAGTGACCTGCAAGAACGTTTGGACCAGTCGCGAAGGCGTCGAGTACGCCTGGTTCAACAACGTCGAAACCAAACCTGGCGTCGGCTACCCGCGCGATTGGGAAAATCAGGGTCGCTGGAATGGCGGATGGGAGCGCACGCGCGGCGGCAAGCTCCAGCCAAAGATGGGTCCGAAGTGGCGCATCCTCGCTAAGATCTTCGCCAATCCCGATTTGCCGGAGATCGACGATTATTACGAACCGTTCGACTTCGACTACCAGCACCTGCAAACCGCGCCGGAGATGCAAGCCTTCCCAACGGCGCGGCCACGATCACAGATCAGCGGTCAACGCATGGAGAAGATCGAATGGGGACCGAACTGGGAAGAGATCCTTGGCGGTGAGTTCGCCAAGCGCTCCAAGGACTACAATTTCGAGAACGTGCAGAAGGACATTTACGGGCAGTTTGAAAACACCTTCATGATGTATCTGCCGCGGCTGTGCGAGCACTGCCTCAATCCGACCTGCGTCGCGGCTTGTCCCTCTGGCGCCATCTACAAACGCGAAGAAGACGGCATCGTCCTGATCGATCAGGATAAGTGCCGCGGCTGGCGCATGTGCGTGTCGGCCTGCCCCTACAAGAAGATTTACTACAACTGGTCGAGCGGCAAGTCCGAGAAGTGCACGTTCTGCTATCCGCGGATCGAGGTGGGGCAGCCGACAGTTTGCTCTGAGACGTGCGTCGGCCGCATCCGCTATCTGGGCGTCATTCTGTACGACGCCGATCGCATTGAGGCCGCGGCGAGCGCCGATGAGAAAGATCTCTACGAAGCGCAGCTCGGCGTGTTCCTTGATCCGAAGGATCCAGCAGTGATTGCGCAAGCGCGCGCGGATGGCGTGCCTGAAGCGTGGATCGAAGCGGCGCGTAAGAGCCCCGTCTACAAAATGGCAATGGAGTGGAAGGTCGCGTTTCCGCTCCACCCTGAATATCGCACGCTGCCGATGGTCTGGTACGTGCCGCCGCTTTCGCCGATTCAGTCTGCCGCGGCGATGGGTGCGATTGAGCATGACGGCGTTATGCCGGATGTCCGGTCGTTGCGTATCCCCGTGAAGTATCTGGCCAATATGTTGACGGCAGGCGAGGAGCCGCCTGTCATCCATGCACTCGAGCGCATGCTGGCGATGCGGTCCTACATGCGGGCCAAAACCATCGACGGCGTCATTGATCACGGCGTTGCCGAACGTGTCGGGCTGAAGTCCGCGCAGATCGAAGACATGTATCGGATCATGGCGATCGCCAATTACGAAGATCGCTTCGTCATTCCAACGTCGCACCGCGAAGGGGCTGAGGACGCTTACCACGTTCGCGGCGAGTGCGGCTTCAGCTTCGGCAACCAAGCCTCCGGTGGCCGCACCGAGCTTGGTCTTTTTGGACCGACCAAACGGCGCACCGCCAAAAACCCGATGGAGACTTGAGATGGCGAACTCTTATCGCGCTCTTGCGGTGCTGTTGAGCTATCCCACTTCCGATACTGTGGCGTTGATGCCGGCGGTTGCGGCGGCGCTTGAGGGTGAGCGCCTCGTGCCGGCGCCTCTGTTGCGGAAGCTCATGCCATTGTTGGATGAGATCTCCGCTGTCGACCTCTACGACACCCAATCTCGCTACGTCGATCTGTTTGACCGCACGAAGTCGCTCTCGCTCCAGCTTTACGAACACGTTCACGGCGAGAGCCGCGATCGCGGCCAAGCGATGGTGGAGCTGCTGAAGCTCTACTCGTCGCGCGGCCTTGAGCTGACAGCCAAAGAGCTTCCCGATCACTTACCGGTATTCCTGGAATTCCTTTCGCAGCAGCCAGCCGACGAAGCCGCGATGTTGCTTGGAGAGGCTGCGCACGTTCTCGAGGCGCTACGGGAGCGGCTCAAGAAGCGGGAGTCCGACTACGCGCATGTGTTCGATGCTCTTCTCGCGCTTGCTGACGCCGAGCGCAACAGCGAGGCCATCAAGGCCCTGATGCAAGAGCCCGACGATGATCCGAACGATCTTGAGGCGCTGGATAAGGCTTGGGCCGAGGAACAGGTGACGTTCGGACCGGACAAGGTCGGTTGCCCTAAGGCAGAGGCCATGATCGCTCAGATGAAGGACAGTGCGGCATGAACGCGTATGCATTGAGATCCTGCGCGTTCGCGCTCGGTGTCGTCATCTGTACGCCTGCCGCCTTGGCGCAGACGGCTGCGACGGAGGGTGATTGGATACTTGACACGAGGCTTCGCTACGAAAGCGTGAGTCAGGATGGGCTAGAAGACGCCGATGCTGTGACCTTGCGCGCGCGACTTGGCTATGAGACGCCAGCGTGGCGTGGTTTTCGAGCATTGGCTGAACTGGAGGGCGTCGTTCAACTCACGGACGACTTCAACGACACGGTCAATGGCCATACGGCATATGCGATCGTCTCCGATCCGGAGGCTTTTGAGCTAAACCGTCTGCAGATTGCTTGGTCGGGTGCGGAGGGGCGGAGTGTCGTGCTGGGCCGCCAGCGTATTGTGCTCGGCAACGCGCGCTTTGTCGGCAATGTCGGCTTTCGGCAGAACGAGCAAACCTTCGATGCGGTGCGCGCCTCGTTCCGTCCGTTCGAGCAAACGACGTTGACTTACATCTATGTCGATCGCGTCCGCCGTATCTTCGGGGATGACAGCCCGCAAGGCGAGTGGGACGGCGATAGTCACATTGTGCAGGCGGAAGTGACGACGTCCGTTGGCCGCTTCGCTGCGTACGGGCTGCTCCTCGATTTCCAGGAAGCGCCGGCGCAATCGAGCCAGACCTATGGTCTGCGCTGGCAGAACGAATGGGAGGTCGGCGGATATAGGCCCCGCCTTACGTTGGAAGTCGCGCAGCAGCGGGAGTACGGCGGCAACGGCGCGGACTTTGATCTAGGCTACCGGCATGCGGAGTTTGGCTTGCGGCGTGGGTCCTGGAGCGTCATCGCTGGCGGCGAGCATCTTGAAGGCGACGATACGCGCGGCTTCTCGACTCCGCTGGCGACGCTGCACGCCTTCCAAGGCTGGGCCGATGTCTTCTTAACGACGCCGCCCGATGGCGTGCGCGATCTTTACGCGGGCATTTCTTACTCGGCTACGCCTTGGTCCGACGCACAGCCAGTGACCTTTGCCGTCACGTTTCACGACTTTGCGGATGATGGTGGCTCGGTTGCGTTCGGCAGCGAGTGGGATGCGTCCGCGCGCTTCACCATTAACGAGCATGTCTCGATCGAGGCGAAGACAGCGCTGTTCGAGGGTGAGGATGCACGCTTCGCAGACCGTAACAAGTTTTGGCTTGCTCTCGAATATCGGCTCTGAGGACACACTATGATGGAATGGCTTAATCAGGCGCTGTTTGGCTTCTATCCTTACATCGCTCTAGCCGTGCTTGCGATCGGCTCGGTGCTGCGGTTCGACCGCGAACAATACACCTGGCGCACGGGTTCATCGCAATTGCTGCGACGCAAACAGCTGGTGTTGGGCTCGCTCCTCTTCCACGTGGGCATCCTGATGATTTTTGCAGGCCATCTTGTCGGCCTGCTGACGCCGATGATCGTGTGGGAGACGTTGGGCGTGACGCACGCGGCAAAGCAGATGCTCGCGATTATCGCGGGTGGCGTTGCCGGCGCCCTGTGTTTGGTCGGCGGCTTGTTGCTGTTGCATCGGCGGCTGTTCGATCCGCGCATCCGTGCGACATCCACCTTCGGCGACACGGCGATCCTGGTATTGCTGATGGCGCAACTCGGTCTCGGCCTCGCCACCATCCCGATCTCGCTGCAACACAGCGACGGTGAGGAGATGGTGAAGTTCATGATGTGGGCGCAAGGCATCTTCACCTTCCAAGCCGGCGCTGCGAACTACGTCGCGGACGCGCATTGGATCTTCAAGACGCACTTGACGCTCGGACTGACGATCTTCCTCGTCTTTCCGTTTACCCGCCTCGTGCACATGCTCTCGGCCCCGGTTTGGTATCTCAATCGCCGCGGTTGGCAGATTGTGCGGTCAAAGCGCCTAGCGGCGGAGACCAGCAAGTGAAGCACACACTCATTCGCACCGTGTCCGAAGCTGCGCCGCTGGAAGGGTTCTCAGGTTGTGGCCATGGCCCCGCGCCTGCTGCCCGGCGCGAGAAGGGCGCGCCTCCCATTTATGTGGATGGCGTCTTGATCGTTGAAGCCGCTATTGCGGCGGAGGCGCAAAATCATAGCGCGGGCTCAGCCGCGGAGGCGCGTGCGGCCGCCGCCCGGGCTTTGGTCATACGCCATCTTCTGCTGCGCCGCGCCGGAGCACTGAATTTAGAGCCCGATGCTGAGCGCGACGCGCAGGGCAGGGAAGAAACGCCGGAGGAGGCGTTGGTTCGTCAGGTGCTGGAGCGCGAAGCGCCCGGTGATGAGCCGACCGAAGCCGAATGCCGCCGCGTCTACGAAACGTCGATAACCAAGTTCGCCGCACCTGAAATCTTCGAGGCCTCGCACATTCTTTTTGAGCCCGGAGCGCCTGGCGATGAGGCTTGGGTGGACGCGCACGAGCGTGCGAGCGCGGCGATCGCCGCGCTTCGGGTCGGCGCGGATTTCGCGGCATGTGCGCGGGCATATTCCTCGTGCTCAAGTGCTGCCGACGGCGGCGCTCTGGGGCAATTCGTGCGCGGCGATCTGGCGCCTTCAATCGAAGGCGCCTTGGCTCATCTGACGCCGGGCGCGTTGGCCCCAGCGCCAATTAAAACCCGTCATGGCTGGCACATTGTGCGGCTTGATCGTCACGAGCCAGCGCGCACTTTACCGTTTGAGGCGGTGGAGGAACACATTCGCGCGGCATTGCATGCCCGCTCTGCCGTGGCCGCCTCAGCGCGCTATGTCGAACGGCTGGCTGGGGAGGCCGAGATCGAGGGGCTGTCACTCAGCGGCGGCGCGGCGCGATGAGGGAGCTCATGCTCGGCGACATCATTTCTTTGGGCCAGCAGTCCAGCGCACAGTTGAGCGCTTGGCTTAGAGCGGCGGACCCTGACGCGGCCACGCGTCTCGAGCAGGCCGCCGCTCACTGGGAGGAGAGTCCGGCGCAGTTTCTTCGTATCGCTGTCTCGGATTTCATCGCTGAGGCAGACGAAGAGGCGTGGGCTAGTCTTGTCTCCGCGGTGCGGGACGCACCCGATCCAGGCGCTGCGTGCGCCGCGCGCATGATTGCCTTCCGCCTCCAGTTGGAGAGCGTCTCATGAACGACCTGCGTGATTCAGGCGTGCGTCCGGTTTCGCCAAGCGATGCGATTGAATTCTTGCTGGCCGAGCACCTCAACCACCGGCGCATGTGCCGGGCGCTCGAAGACCTCGCGGAGGACGCCGATTTTGACGCCCTGAAGATTACCTCGCTCGTCGACTTCATCCGCTTCGATCTTACCCTGCATGTGATCGACGAAGAGGAGGACGTGTTTCCCTTGTTGCGCCGTCGCTGTTTGCCGGAAGACGATATCGAGGAGATATTGGGGCGCTTGGGCAGAGAGCATGCCGAAGACAAGGCGCTCTCCGCGCGCGCGCGCGATGTGCTGAATGCCTGCCTGATCGTGCGGCAAGCGCCCCACGCCATCGAGGGCGGGGCGGAGGCGCTGAAGTCATTCGCACACCACGAGCGGCGCCATTTGGCGCTTGAGAACGCCGTCATCATCCCGCTGGCGCGGTTGCGGCTGAGCGAAGCGGATGTTGAAATGCTCGGCCGCCGGTTCATGGCCCGCCGCCGCCGCGTGGCGGCGACAGGCGAGTAAGCTCACGAACACTTCGAATAGCCGCACTCCAGACACTTGTCGCAACCCTCGGTGTGGATGAGGGCGCCCGCACTGCATTTCGGGCAGAATCGCGGACGGATTTGTGTTGGCGCGACCGTCATGGTCGCGGGTGCAGACACCGTGTCGCTGTCCAAATGCCGCTGGATCACATCGCCGATTGCGGCCAGGAGCGAGGGCACATAGCGCCCGTTGAGCCACGAGCCGCCGCGGGGGTCGAACACCGCCTTCAGTTCCTCAGCCACAAACGTCACATCGCCGCCGCGCCGGAAGACGGCCGAGACCATGCGCGTCAGCGCGAGCGTCCAGGCGTAATGTTCCATGTTCTTGGAGTTGACGAAAATCTCGAATGGACGGCGTACGCCGTTCTCTTCGATGTCGTTGATGGTGACATAGAGCGCGTGCTCGCTTTCTGGCCATTTGATTTTGTAAGTCGAGCCGATCAGCGTCTCCGGCCGCGCCGCCAGCGCCGCGGGCGGAGGGGGGAGCGGCGCATGCTGGTCCGGCTTCTCAACCGAGAGGATCGAGCCCGTGACCGCGTTTGGCCTATACGTGGTGCAGCCTTTGCAACCCATATCGAACGCACGTGCATAAATGTCGGAGAACTCCTCGAACGGAATATCTTCCGGACAATTGACCGTCTTCGAAATCGAGCTGTCGATGAAACGTTGCGCCGTCGCCTGCATCGCCAGGTGATCGGCGGGGGTCAGGGTCTGGGCGCTGACAAAGCTGTGCTCCGGCGGCGGCGCATCACCATGCAAGCGCCGCCAGAGCGTGAGCGCATAGTCCTGGACGGGCTCCTCGATGAACGAATTGTCCTGTTGGCGGACGCGGCGCTGATAGGAGAACGCAAATACCGGCTCAATGCCAGACGACGTATTGCCCGCGAGCAGCGAGATCGTGCCGGTGGGAGCGATTGTAGTGAGGCAGCCATTGCGCAAACCATGTTCGGCGATCAGCGCGCGCGTCTCTGCATCGAGTGAAGCGAGCGTCGGCCGATCCAGGATAGCCGCGTCGTAGGCCGGAAAGGCGCCTTTCTCCGCTGCAAGCTTCGCCGAGGCGCGATAGGCGGCCGTTCGGATCGAGCGCAGCCAACTTTCGGTCAGTGCAAGTCCGTCAGCGGCCCCGTAGCGCGCGTTGCAGAAGATAAGCGCGTCAGCGAGCCCAGTCACGCCAAGTCCGATGCGGCGCTTCCTTTTCGCTTCTTCTTCTTGTTCCCGCAGCGGATAACGCGAGACATCGATGACGTTGTCCAGCAGGCGAACCGCCGTAGCGGTGAGCTGTTCCAGATCTTCGAGGTCAATCGCGGCGTCTGGCTCGAAGGGACGTTTGACCAAGCGTGAGAGATTGATCGAGCCCAAGAGGCAAGCGCCGTAGGGCGGCAGTGGCTGCTCTCCGCACGGATTGGTCGCCGACACCGTCTCGCAATAGGCGAGGTTGTTTTCCGCATTGACCCGGTCAATGAAAATGACGCCAGGCTCGGCGACATCGTAGGTCGCGCGCATCAAGCGCGCCCACAAATCCCGCGCTCGCACTATTCGATAGGTCTGACCGTCGAATTGCAGTGGCCAGTCCTGATCAGCCGACAAAGCCGCCATGAAGGCGTCGGTGACGAGCACCGAAACATTGAAGTTGCGCAGCCGGGCCGGGTCGCGCTTGGCGTCGATGAAGTGTTCGATGTCGGGGTGGTCGATGCGCAAACACCCCATCATGGCGCCGCGGCGTTGCCCGGCCGACATCACGGTCCGGCACATAGCGTCCCATGCGTCCATGAAGGAGAGCGGTCCCGACGCTTGCGCGCCAACGCCGCGCACCGGCGCGCCCGCGGGGCGGATGGTGGAAAAATCCATCCCCACGCCGCCGCCCTGCTGCATGGTAAGGGCTGCTTCGCGCAAATGCTCAAAGATGCCGTCGAGATTATCCGGGATTGTGCCCATCACGAAGCAATTGAAGAGCGTGACTGCGCGCCCGGTGCCGGCGCCGGCGATGATGCGTCCGGCGGGCAGCAGCTTGAAATCGCTGAGCGCGCTCTCAAACTGCGTTCGCCAATGGCGCCGCGCCCGCGCAGGCTCCGCCTCGGCAATGGCAGCGGCCACGCGCGCCCAAGTCGCATCGACGTCTTCATCGCCGCACGCGCCATCGGAACGGAAGCGATATTTCGCGTTCCAGATTTCAGCTGAGATTTCGGCGTCGAACGGCATTTCATGTGCTCCATTACAATCTGACACGGGTCAGTCTCCGTGAGTCGAAGGTAATGCGAAGGTAAATTGCATTGAGTGGCGACAACGCAGCGCACTTTTTAGCGGATGTCGCGCGCGCTCTTGATGCGCATCAAACGAGCGCCGTCGGCGCCACCTTATCATAGCAGGATGATAAACGCGGACTTGGGCGTAAACGTCGCCGACTTTGAAGCGAATGCAGAGACGCGTTGCGCCGAACCGGACACGGACATCTCCTCCGATCCTCGCGCACTCGTGGATCATATCCTGACGCGCTTTCACAGCGTTCATCGCTGCGAGCTGCCGGAGTTGTGCACGCTCGGGCGCAGGGTGGAATCGATCCATGCGAGCCACCCCCAATGCCCGCAGGGCTTGGCTGCCTTGCTCAGCGCAATGCAGGGTGATCTTGAAGATCATATGGCCCGGGAGGAGCAGGTCCTCTTTCCGGCGCTACTGGCAGGCGGCGGCGGATGCGCGCCGCTTGCGATGCGCAAGATGCGGTTGGAGCATGATGACCACCAGACGCACCTGGCCGAACTAGAAGTGCTCACCCACGGTTTTGCTCCGCCTCCCGACGCCTGCGGCAGCTGGCGGGCCCTCTACCGGGGATGCAAGAAGCTAAGCGACGATTTGCGCCGCCACATCGCGATTGAGAACGATGTGCTGTTTCCAATTTACGAAAAGACATCTTGAGGCCTGCGGCGACAGAGCGCAACTCATCCCTTGATGTTGGTCAAACGCCAATTGCGCCAACGCGGGTAATTCTACGCCGCCTCCACAAGCTTGCACGCTGCGGCCTCCGCCGCGCGTGCGCGCGCCGCAACGTGTTGAAAATCGCAACACGAGCGGAAGGGAGGCGCTGCAATGGTGGATTTTCTTTCTAATTACTCGATCCAGAAATGGCTTGAGTCCTGTCCGCAAGGCTATCTTGAGGACACTGTCTATGGTCATGGCGCCGACGAGAGCGAGCCGGCGGAGCTGCTCCAGAACGACGATTATCGCGAGCAGCAAATACGCACGACGGTGCAATTAATCGCCGGCGAGCGCTGCGCGCTCGCGGCCTCGTCTGGGCTCGTCAACGCGGCGCCTGATCAGGCAAGCAAGACCTTCCTGGCGACGCAGACGCTCGACGAAGGCCGCCATGTCGAGATCTTCACCCAGCGGCTCTTCGATCTTGGCGTCAAGCCGACCGATCTGGAGTCGACGATCAAGGCTTACATCAATCCCCATCTCGGCAAGTTTGCGGAGGTGTTGTTGGAAAAGATCGACAAGAAGGACTTCGTCGCCGGCGTAGTCGGCCAGAATATCGTGCTCGAAGGCATGGCGTTCTCGGTGTTCGAAATGCTGCATGCGGGGGCCGAGGCGTCCAACCCGAAATTTGCGCACACCTTGTCGGGCACCATTGCCGACGAGCGGCGCCATGTTGGCTTCGGCGAAAACCGCATCGGCGAACTCATCCGCCGCTATCCGGAGAAGAAGCCGGAAGTCCAGCGCATGCAGCGTGACATGACCAAGCACATGTTGGCGACGTTCCACGAGGCGTTCGCAAGGAATGGCAGCCCGGCCGAGGCGCGTGCAAGCGCGCTACAGAAAGGTAAGCCCGGCCCAGCTTATCAGGGACTCAACCTAGCCGAGGCCTCCAACGAAGACATGGAAGGGGCGCTTTCGGCGACAGTGCTAAAGGAATTCAAGACAAGGCTTGGCCGTATCGGCCTTGAATATCAGTCGCCGGTTTAAGGCATCCCGGTGGCCGAAACCGACAACCCGCACGAGCTGGGCGAAGCGGAGTTTCGCAGCACCGTGCATTCGTTCGAGTTCTGGTTCGAGGCCGTGGAGGGCTATCTCCACGGCCGTCCGTACGGCGTAAGCCCTGGGCTCAGAGAAACTGATCTCAGTGAGCGCCAGCGCGAAGGGCTCATAACAACGCTCTGCAACTATTGTGTTGGTGAAACCGCCGCACTCGACGCCTCAAGCGGCATGATCGGATTCGCACCCGATCGCGGCGCGAAGATATTTCTTGCAACGCAGGTCGTCGACGAGGGCCGCCATCTCGAAGTTCTGCTCCATCGGATGAAGCAGCTCGGCGTCGCCGATCCTGACGCCGAGATCGCGCAGCGCGCCAATCGAAGTCTATTGAAGTTCAAGGACCGTCTGCTCGAGTTTGTCGATGCACGCGATTGGGAGGCGTCTGTCTTCGCGCAGAATGTCATCCTCGAATGTCTGGAGTTCACTGTCTTTCGCCACCACGCGGGGACCGCGGACCCGGTCACTGCGGAGATGCTGCGCGGCATTGTTTCCGACGAGCGCCGGCATATGGGCTTCGGTGAGAACGATCTGGGCCGGCGCCTGATTGCAGCGCCCCACACCCACGATCGTCTACACAAGATCAAGCGAGAGCTGGACTCGCTTGTGCTCGATACCTTTGGCGAGACCATGGGAGAGCTAGGCATTGAGCGCGAGGAGCGTCCTGATCTTGCAGGTGACTATCTAGCCGCAGTTGCACGTTTGGGCTTTCGGTCATGACCGATCCGCTTGAACGACCCAAGGCGGGACGCCGTCCGCGGCAAAGCTTCGAACTGGAAGAAGCCGGCTTCAACGAAGTGCCCAAGCGCTTTCGCCGTTTTTACCGGCGCTGGCGTGGACCTGGAGACAAGCTCGCGCCCAACGAGGCCCTCTGCCCGGTTTGCAAGGTTGTCATCCGGTCGACCAAGGAACTTCGTGCCGGCGACCGCGTCTATTGCATGCCGTGCATGTCGCGGCTCGAACTCGTTGAAGAAGAGGGAATGCTGATCGCCAAAGTGATCTACTGAACGAGGTGGGGGCGAGGTCACGAGGCGAAACTTAGCCTGCATGCTGCTTCACCCATCCTGCTACTTCAGCAGGGCATGGCAATATTGGCGAACATCCGGTGCGATTGGGGTTGGAGGGGGCAGGCGTGCGCCAAATCCACGGGGCGTCTCGAGCGCCACTGGGCCGGCCTGACGAGGTGCAGTCCAACGCTCAAACAGGGGCGTCGCTGTAAGGCTTACAAACAGCTCGGGTCCGATCAGCAATTCGGTCACACAAGAAACGATCGTCTGCAGGTGTGCATTGCTTGAAGCTCGGCGTCATTGCCCGCCTTGCGCCAATGTGGCGCAGTGTCAGTAAAGCCCGAGGCCGCGCGCGAAAACGCGCGTGCGCTGTGAAAAACAGCGCACGCGTGGCGGGATGGCTTAGAAGCGCTGCGAGAGCGAGATGCCGAACTCCTGCGGCGGTCCGAACACCGAGAAGCCGATGCCGACGTTCTTGATGACGTGCAGGCGATAGTCTTCGTCGGTCAGGTTCTTGCCGTAGACCGCAAGCGTGAAGCCGCTCGGCGATTCCCATGACGCGAATGCGCTGAGGAGGCCGTGTGCGTCTTCCAACACTTCCGGGTTGTTTGACGGGTCGAAGTAGAACTCGTCCTGCCATTGGTAGTTCACGCGCGTTGCGAGCTCGCCACCGAACAAATCCCACTCGCCATCGACGAACACGTTATACTGGTGCTCAGGCGAGCGCGGCAGCGTGTTGCCATCGTAGGGCAGCGTGCCGACGCCCGACACCGCGTCCGAGGTGTAGAACGCCTGCAGGCGCGTGTACGAGCCGCCGATGATGATGTTCTCGTTCAGCGCGAACGCCGCCTCGATTTCGATACCCGACGATTGTGCATCAGCGTTCGATGTTGCCAGGTTGAGGCCCAGCAATTCGTAGACTTGGAGATCGCTGTAATCGAGCAGGAAGCCTTCCGCGTTGAAGCGCAAGCGACCATCCATCCACGTCGTCTTCATGCCGATGGCGTAGTTATCGAGGATTTCGCTGTCGATTGGTGTGGATGCTTGCAGCGCGGTTTGCGCGGTGCTGACGAACGAGCCGGCTTTATATCCGCGATCGTAGCTGATGTAGAAACGGGCTTCTTCCACCGGCTCGACCGAGAGAGCGAGGCGCCACGTCGGCTCTTCGAACGTCTCGCTTGCCGTCACGTTGTACGGCGAGCCTGCCGGGCCGAGCGGAATGCCGACCGGCGGATTGAGGCCGCCGTCGTTGTCGATCGCGATCTGATGAATTTCGCGCTCGTCGCGGGTGTAACGCAGGCCAGCGGTGAATTCGAAATACTGCGCGAACGGGATCGTCATTTGGCCGAACACCGCATAGCTGGTGTTGGTCGCGTCCTGCAGGAACGTGGTGTCGCCACCGAAGCTCGACGGCGCGATCGGCAGCGCTGCTTGCACGATGAAGCGTTCGTCGCGCTCAACATTTTCCTGCATGAAGTAGACGCCGGCAACCCAATCGATGTTGGAACTATCCGGCGAGACGATGCGGAATTCCTGGCTGATCTGGTTCGAGTCTTCCGTCGCGCGGTCGTCGACCGCGAGCGGGAAGCCCGGGAACGGCAGGCCGCCGAGGTTGTCGCGCCAGGCGTACTCGTTGTTGCGATACGAGGTCAGCGACACGAAGTTGAAGTTTTGACCTTCATGCTCGGCGCGGAACGTCACGCCGTAGTTCGTGCGTTCTTGGTAGTTGTCGGGCGACGAGAAGCTGTCGCGGATGTCGAGGCCGGTGCGCAGGCCGTTGACGATTCCGACGAAGGCTGGGTTCGTGGCTGACGTCGTCACCGGGATGCGTGCATGGCCTTGCATGTCGTCATCGGTGTAGTCGGCGCCGAGCAGGAACGACCAATTGCCGGCTTCCGTGAGGAATTGCGCGCGCACGCCGTAAGTCGTGCCGCCTTCGAGGCTTTCGCCCGTCGGCGCATATTCGGCGTAGCCGTCATTGGTGCTGTAGAGGCCGGCCAAGCGGAATGCGGAATTCTCGCCGATCGCTTGGTTGTAGACGCCCTCGACGCCGTACATGTCGAAGCTGCCGGCGCGAAGCGTGATTTGGCCGCCGGTCTCGAACACCGGACGATTGGTGTAGACGTTGAGCGCGCCGCCCGAAGCGTTGCGGCCGTAGAGCGTGCCTTGGGGTCCGCGCAGAACTTCAACGCGGTTCACATCGAGGAACGCCAGCGAGCTCGCGCCGGCGCGGCCAATGGAAACTTCGTTGATCGAAATGCCGATCGAGGGATCGCTCGCGGCGGAGTCGCTCGTCGTGCCGACGCCGCGGATGTAGAGCTGCGGTTCGCCGATGTTGAACTGCGTGAGCGTCACGCCGGGCGCGCGGCTCGCGACATCTTGGATGCCAACAGCGGCGCTGCGCTCGAGATCTTCTTGCGTGAACGCGGTGATCGCCACCGGCACGTCTTGCAAACTTTCTTCACGGCGTTGCGCGGTGACGACGATTTCTTCAAGCGCCGGTTCATCGGCGGAGTCCTGTGCCAAAGCGGGGCTGTCCGCCGAATGCGCTTGCGGCGGCGAGGGCGGCCAACGATGCGTCAAACGTCTTCGAACTCATATCGTCCTCCCTGCTGAACGCCAAGTGGCGTCGCACCGTATCCAAACCGGTATCTCTCTAAGTGGGTTTATGCAAGTGACTAGGTAGGCGTGAGAGCGACGCAGTCGGTTTATTGTGTCCGATGAGGCACAAGCATGCTCATGCGGGCAGTGCACACCCGCTCAGAATCGTTGCTGCTATGATTTTAGTTGTTGCGAGCGTTGACCTGGATCAAGCGCCGCGCGGACAAAGTCGTTGTACGAGCGGTTTCAGGCTGTGGCGCCGGCGCGTTGTGCGGCAGCCGTTCTCATCTCGAGCTTGGAGATTGTACGCAGGTGTACTTCATCGGGGCCGTCGGCGACACGCAGGACCCGTCCCCACATCCAAAGAGAAGCGAGCGGCGTGTCATTGCTCAGCCCCATAGCCCCGAACACTTGCATGGCGCGGTCGCAGACGGAGGTCTGTACACGCGGCACAATGGCTTTGATCATCGCAATGTCCTTGGCGGCGGCTTTGGCGCCATGCCGGTCAATCATCCACGCGGCGCGCAGCACCAAGAGGCGCGCCTGATCGATCTCAATTCTCGATTGCGCGATCCACTCGCCGATCACGCCGTGTTGATGCAGGTAGCGCCCGAACGTCCGCCGTTCAGCGGCGCGTTCGCACATCAATTCCATCGCGACTTCGCACTGGCCAAGCGAGCGCATGCAATGGTGGATGCGGCCAGGTCCCAATCGCGCCTGGGCGATGGCGAAACCCGCGCCTTCCTCGTGAATGATGTTCGCGGCGGGCACGCGCACATCGCGGAATACGATCTCGCAATGTCCCTCCGGCGACAGATGGTGCATGATGGGGATGTTGCGCACGATCTCGACGCCGGGGGCGTCTAGTGGCGTCAACACCATAGTGTGGCGCCGGTGCGGTTCGCCATCGGGGTCGCTTATGCCCATGACGATGGCGAGTTTGCACTTTGGATGCGCGGCCCCTGAAATGAACCATTTGCGTCCGTTAATGACGTACTCGTCGCCGACGCGCCGGATTGAGGTTTGAATGTTGGTTGCGTCCGAGGAGGCGACGTCGGGTTCTGTCATGGCAAAGCACGAACGGATATCGCCGTTCAGAAGTGGATCGAGCCATTCGTTGCGTTGCGCTGGGGTGGCGAATAGATGGAGGATTTCCATGTTACCGGTGTCTGGAGCGCTGCAATTGAACACCTCGGACGCCCAACTCACGCGTCCCATGAGTTCTGCTAGCGGCGCGTATTCAAGATTGCTCAATCCCTGGCCAGGTTGGTCCGCATTGAGCGCCGGCAAGAAGAGGTTCCAGAGATTGGCGTCGCGCGCGAGCGCCTTCAGTTCGTCAACGCAAGTGGGATGAGGATTGCCTGCGTCGATGTCGCTCTGCCAGCGCGGGATCGCGGGATAGACGTAATGGGACATGAAATCGCGCAGCGTGCTCTGTAGGCTCTCGCTGCGACTCGAATAAGCAAAATCCATGCGTGTCTCTCCGCCGGTTCAGGCTGGCTCTTTGACGGTGATGCCGCCATCGACGACGAGCACTTGCCCGGTTATGTAGCCGGCCGCGCGTGAGGCGAGGAAAACAGCAACGCCACCGACATCCTCGGGAAGCCCAATGCGGCGAACCGGGGTGCCGCGTTCGACGTTGGCCAAGATCTCGGGATTTTTCCAAAGCGCCTTGGAGAAGTCGGTCTTAATGAGACCTGGCGCGATGCAATTCGCGCGCAGGCCGTGGGGACCCCATTCGATGGCAAGATTGCGCGTCAGTGCATAGTCCGCGGCCTTCGACATCCCATAGACCCCAAGCGTCGCGCTGCCTTGGGCGCCGCCGATGCTTGAAACAATGATGAAGCTGCCGCCCTGGTTGGCGGCCATGTGGGGCGCGGCCATATTGCAGAGCCAGAAATTGCTCCGAACATTAGTGTTCATGACCTTATCGTAGGCATCATCCGGCATTGCTGACATCGCGCCGAAATAAGGGTTCACCGCGGCGTTACAGACGACAATATCGAGACGTCCCCAGGTCCCGACAGCGGTGTCGACGAGAGTCTGAAGTTGTGCTTTGTCGGAAATGTTGCAGGCGAGCGCTGCGGCCTCGCCGCCGAGCGCGCGGATCTCATCGACGACCACCGCGCAGGCTTCGAGCTTACGACTAGACACTATGACGCGCGCACCGGCTCTGGCCATGTCGATCGCGATGGCGCGCCCGATGCCGCGACTGGCGCCGGTGACGATCGCAACTTGATGCTTCAGTTCAAACATTTGCGTCCTTCCTGTGTGCGTTGTCGTGTCGCGGCCGCATGTCCCAGCCTAATGACTTGCATAAGCATACGAAGAGAGTTAGCGTGCTGCCTCCTTCGTTGTCAATGATGAGGTGAGTGAATGTCAGCGCAGCAACGATTCGATGTTGTGATCATCGGCGCCGGAGTCGCTGGACTCGGGGCGGCTGCGCTGCTTGCGCGGAATTTCGGGCAACGGGTCTTGGTGCTCGAGCGCGCGCCGTTTATTGGCGGGCGCACGCTGTCGTTTGTTGGCAAAGGTGACAAGGTCACCGCCGACGGGGTCGAGATGGACGCGCGCGCGTTTCGCAAAGCGCTGCCGTTTGCGCACTGCCAATTAGGCAAATGCACGCCGTCTATCGACGAAATCTTTGCACGCGGTCTGCTCGACGGACGCACATTCGAAGCCGGCGGGCATGGTCTATTCTGGGGCAATAAGGGCCGCGTCGACTACTTGATGCGGCACTTGGGCGTTCAATGGAAATTGCCGCTCAATCGCGGTCTTGGCTTCGTCGAGTGGGAAGGCGAGGGCAAATCCGGCAAGGCGTATCAAGTTAGCAAGAACGAGCCATATGCTTGGATGTCGAAGGAGGGCTTCGACGCCACGATGTCGCAATTGCGCGATATGGCGACGGCGACATTCGAAGATATGGCCGCTCTTATGGGCACGCCGCTGCAACATTGGCTCGAACAGCGCTCAATGCATCCCGAAGCCTACGACTACATCAAGGTGTTGGCGGCGTCGCAAACAGCTCAAGCCGAACCGCGGATGACGCCGACCGGAGATTTCCTGGGCTACATGGCGATCGCCGGCGCCATTGGCATGAATCTCATTAAGGGCTCGGTGGCCACTGCCGATGAACCCGGTTGCATTGCCATTCCCCAGGCGTTCGAGCGTGTGGTCACGGCTCACGGCGGCGTCGTGATGCGCAACACGCGCGCGCTTGAAGTGCTCGTGGAGCAAGGCCGTGTCACCGGTGTGCGCATTAAAGCGTCCGACAATGACTACGATCAGGAGCGTGTCATTCTTGCGGATCGGGTGATCTGCACGATCCCGCCGAAATATGCGTTCAAGGTTTTGCCACGTCAGCATTTCCCGAGCGAGTGGGTGGAGTTGCTTGAGCGCCGCTTCTGGGGCGCAGGCCTGCTGACGGGCTGGTGCGGCATGAAGCGCAGCGTGCTGCCGGACATAGGCCTCGCTGAGGGAAGTTTCGTCTACATGCCGGGCGTTATCCGCGATGAAGGCTTCATCGGCGCGGTCGATATGGTGATGTGCGATTTCACCGCATGGGGTGAGGGGACAGCGCGTCGTGGTCCGCCTGGAAAGCGTGAGTACCTTTTCTCAACTGCGCTTACCGACGAAGAGATGCGCAACCCAGATCGCGTCAGCCGTGTTGTCGAACTCTGCGAGGAATGGGCCCGCAATACCTTCCCGACCTGGGAAGAGGACTTGGAATTCATCATGTGGACGCCGAGTCCTGAGGCGTACGGGCTTTGGCGCCCGGTCGGGGAGGAAAGGCCTGATGTGCGATCGCCGCATGTCGAGGGTCTGTTTTTTGCCGGCGACCAATACGGCAAGCGGCTCTGGGGCGGCGGCGTCGATGGCGCTTCGCTCTCGGCGGTCTTATGCGTGGACGCGATGCAAGGCAGCGCGCTCGAGGAAGAGATCATGCCAGCCTTCCATCGCGGCATTCCTGAGACGGCGACGTCAGGACACGCAGCATGAAAGCCGGTCGTGGCGAGAGCGCCATCGTCGGCATCGGCGAGGTGGCGACGGGACGTTTTCCCGACAAGGACGCCATTGCGTTGGCGCTCGAGTCCGCCAGGAGTGCGATCATAGATTCCGGCTTACCCAAGAACGAGATTGATTGTGTCATTCCGACCGGAAGCCTCTTCAGTGGGCAATTTTCGAATGAGCTGGCGACATCGCGGCTCGTCGAAGAGCTTGGGCTGACGGCCGTCACCTCCAATTGTCAGGTGTTTTCCGGCGGCTCAAGCAGCACCAACGCCTTGCGCATTGCTTGCGCGCTGATCGAGACCGGGCGTGCGCGCAACATTCTGTTTGTGCACACTGATAAGCTCGGCACCGGCGTCACCGCGCAAGGCGGGATCGATCTCTTTTCGACGGCGGGGATTTCAGCGGAGTGGGAGGTTCCGTTTGGTCAGCATTATTCGACGGTCGCCGCTCTCGCGACTACGCGATATCAACACGAGACCGGCTGCAGCGACGAGGAGCTCGCAGCAGTGTGCGTGTCCAATCGCAAATGGGCTGAACTCAACCCGCATGCTTTCTTCCGCACGCCTCTGACGCTTGACGAAGTGCTAAGTTCGAAAATGTTGTCGACGCCGCTGCGCGCGAAACAATCGAATATGCTCTTCGACGGCGGCGGCGCATTCGTGGTCACCTCGTCGGAGCGCGCCAGAGATATTTCGGACCGGGCGGCCTTTGTACTTGGAGACGGCGGCGTCGTGACCCATTTCGCCTATTCGCAGGAGAGGGATCTCACGCGCTTTGGCTGGGCGCGCGCGGCGCGAGTGGCTTACCAGCAGGCCGGCATCGGGCCCGAGGACATCAGTGTTGCTGAGATCTACGATTCCTATCCGATCTATCAGCTCATTGCGTTCGAAGAATTGGGATTCGCGGAGCGAGGCGCCGGTGGCGCGATGTTCTTGAATGGAGACACCTGGCCGGGCGGGTCGCTGCCGACGACAACCGACGGCGGCATGTTGTCGAAAGGACATATCGGCGCTGGTGGTTCCGTGTCGCTGCTGATCGAGGCGGCGCGACAAGTGATGGGCAAGGCCGGGCCGCGCCAAGTCGCTGATGTCCGCTTTGCGATCGAGACCGCGACGGGCGGAACGTACATGGACTCTCAGGTCACCATACTCGGCAATGTCGTGCCGTAGGAGCGCGCTCTGGCGATGAATGAAGCAAGCATCACACCTTGGCCGGCACCGAAGCCCAGCGTTTGGTCAAAACCCTTCTGGGAGGGCGCCAAAGAGGGGCGTCTTTTGATCCAGGTCTGCGCGGCGTGCGCGCAGCGGGTCTTCTATCCAAGACTCTATTGCCCGAACTGCCTCGCGCCGGAACTCGGTTGGATGCAAGCAAGCGGGCGCGGCGCCATCTATAGCTACACAATTGTGCGCAGCAATGCGCCGTCCGCGTTCGCTGCGAGCATGCCGTACGTGGTCGCTGTGGTGCGCCTTGAGGAGGGCGTTCAGATGCTTGCAAACATTGTTGACTCAGATCTCAACGATCTGCGCTGCGATGCGCCGGTGGAAGTGGTGTTTGAGACAAAGGGCGATTGGGTCCTGCCGCAGTTTCGTCTGGCGCGTGCCGCGCACTGCACGGAGGCATGACAGTGCAAATGAAATATGGCGACGCGTTCAGGCCGGGCGACGTTTACGACGCCGGAGCAATCACCGTCACCGAGAGCCATGTCGTCAACTGGGCGGGGCTGACGGGCGATTTTTACCCGTTGCACATGGACAAGGAATTTGCGGCGGGCACATCATTCGGCGAGCGTCTCGCCCATGGGCCGATGATCTTTGCGCTGGCAGTCGGACGTGTTGCGCTCGCCGGAATTGGCGGTGACGCCGCCATTGCTTGGTTGGGCGCCGACAACATGCAGATGTTCGCGCCAGTGTTCATCGGCGACACTGTGTCGGTCTCGGTTGAAATCAAACAGATGCGTCGCACGCGTGATCCAAAGCGCGGCGTGGGCGTCTGGCTCTATACAGTGCGCAACCAACGCGGCCAGACGGTGATGCAATTCGATTACAAACTCATGTTCCATATGCGCGCTGAGCCGGGGGCGCCACAATAATGCCTGTGACGCTTGCGGAACTCTATGATCGGGCCGTGCTGCACGGTGGCGATCGCATTGCACTATCGGATGCGGATAAATCGCTGTCTTATGCGCAACTGGGCAATCTTAGCCATCGGCTTGCTGCAAGTCTTGCCGTGATTGGTCTGCGGCAGAACGATCGCGTGGCGTTCCTCATGTCCAACTGCGTTGAGTATGTTGTCTGCGAAAGCGCTCTCGCGCGACTAGGCGCCACGCGCATTCCGCTCGCCGTATTGTTGGCCGAAGACGACCATGTCTACATGCTCAACGTGGCGCGATGCCGAGCGTTGTTCTACCATGCGAGCTTGCTTGATCGCGTGGTCGCCATGAGCGGGCGTCTAGACTGTGTCGAGCACTTCATCTGCGTGGGCGACGCATCGGCGCTGCCGGCCGGGCATCAGCGGTTGAGCAACTTGTGCGCCGAGCCGGTCGCGGCGCCGGTGGCCGCAGCCGTCGACATCGAAGACATCGCCAGCATCTATTTCACTGGCGGCACGACGGGACGGCCCAAAGGGGTGATGCTCTCACACCGTTCGTGGTTTCACACCTATTGTATGGAGATGCTCGAGTTCGGTCTGGGTTGGCGCGAGACTTTCTTGTTCGCGACGCCGATGACCCATGCGGGGGGGTGCCTGATCCTGCCTGTGCTGCTGCGGCAGGGACGCTGTGTGGTGGTCGACCGCTTCGAAGCGGCGCGCTTTACGGCGACGGCGCTCCGCGAACAAGTCACCGCATCCTTGGTGGTGCCGACCATGCTCTACCAATTGCTCGAGTACGCTGAAGCCGCCGGCGTGAAGGCGACATCGTTGCAAAATGTGTTGTATGGGGCAGCGCCAATTGCGCCGGAAAGATTGAAACGGGCGATAGAAATATTCGGCCCGATCTTCACGCAATTCTTTGGCCAAACCGAAGCGCCGATGGCGTTGACGTCGTTGCCGCGCGCCGATCACGTCGTCGCCAATGAGGCGCGTGAAATCGCTGTACTGAGTTCGGCAGGACGAGCGAGCTACCCAACCAAGATCAGATTGCTGAACGACGAGGGGGTCGACGTGAAACCCGGCGAAGCCGGCGAGATCGTCGTCAGCGCCCCCAATCTTATGAGCGGCTATCTGGACGATCCCCAAGGCAGCGCCACCGCTGTGCGGCGCGGATGGCTTCACACCGGCGATATCGCGCGAAGGGATTGCGAAGGGCTGATCACCATTGTCGACCGCAAGAAAGACATGATCATCAGCGGTGGCTTTAACATCTATCCGCGCGAAATCGAGGACGTGCTTTTTGAGCATCCAGACGTCAGGCAGGCTGCAGTGATCGGGGCGCCGGATGAAAAGTGGGGCGAGCACGTCAAGGCCGTTGTCGTGTTGCAACCCGGCGCTTCGGCGAGCACCGCGGAGTTAACCGATTTTGTGCGGTGTCGGAAGGGCGCGCTTATGGCGCCGAAGACGATCGATTTTGTAGACGCCATTCCGCTCACCAATCTCGGCAAGATCGATAAGAAGGCGTTGCGCGCGAGTTATTGGGCCGGACGCGAGCGTGGAGTGTGAGATGCGGGATCTTGAGACTGAGGAGCGGGTGCTTTTGCGCGCCTCGATACGGAAGTTTCTCGATCGCGAGCTCCCGCGCTCGCTTGCGCGCGAACTCGACCGAAAGGCCGACTATTCTCGAGAGGCGTTCGGTCGGTTGTGTAAGGACTTGGGCGTGACCGCGCTCATGGCGCCGGAGCAATATGGAGGGACCGGCGTTGACATCGTTTCGGCGATCATCGTGATCGAAGAATTGGCTCGCCGCGGGACGTCCCTGGCCGGGCCTTTCATTCATTGCGCGTTCTATGGCGCGATGAATATTTTGGAGAACGGCTCACAGCGCCAGAAGGAAACGCTGCTTCCGCTGCTGGCGCGTGGAGAACTGTTATTCGCCTACGGCTTAAGCGAGCCAGACGTGGGTGGTGATCTGGCTTCTGCCGCGGTGACGGCGAAGCTCAGTGACGATGGGCGGCAGGTTACGATCAATGGCGTGAAAAGGTGGTGTACCGGCGCGCGCATCGCCGACTATATCTATACATTGGTGCGCTCGGGGCCGGCCGAAGCGAAGTACAAAAATCTGTCTCTCGTGCTGACGCCGACCAATGCGAAGGGTCTCAGCATCGTCGATATCGACCATCTGGGTCTGCGCTATAGCGCCACCACAGACGTCATTTTCGACAATGTTGAAGTGCCGGTCGAGAATGTGGTCGGTGGCGTAGAGGCCTGGAATTGCGGTTGGCCGATGCTGGTCGGGCGCGGTCTCGATGTTGAGCGTCTCGAGATTACCGCCACTGCGTTCGGCATTGCGTGCGCCGCTGTCGAGGATGCGTGGCGCTATGCCAAGGAGCGGCGCCAATTTGGCCGGGCGATCGCGGGTCACCAAGCGGTGCGCAACATTTTGGTGGAAGCTCGGACCAAGTTGGAGGCCTGCAGGCACATGCTTTACAATGCCGCGCGCCTTGCCGGCGAAGGGCGCGATTGCAGCGTCGAAAGCTCGATGGCCAAACTTTTTGTCGGCGATACAGCAGTGGAAATCGTGCTGGCTTGTCAGCGCGTCATGGGCGCCTATGGCTGCGCCAGCGAATACGACATGGAGCGTTATGTACGCGACATCGTCTGCATGCCCATCGTCGGCGGCTCTTCGAATATGCAGAAGAACAACATCGCCGGTCGACTAGGCTTGGCCTGATGCGAGCTTCGCGCGCAAAAAGCGGATTAGGCCATCAGCGAGGGACAAGCGGTGGCGCAGATCAATGAAACCTCGCTCGCGGCTTACCTGGAAGCGGCGCTGCCCGGCTTTCGCGGACCGCTTCGCCTCACTCCTTTGGTGGGTGGGCAGTCGAATCCGACGTTTCTTGTGGCGACTAAGGGCGGAAGCTATGTGCTGCGCAAGAAGCCTGATGGCGCCGTCCTGGCGTCGGCTCACGCAATCGATAGGGAATATCGCGTGCTCTCGGCTTTGAGCGGCGCTGGCTTCCGCGCGCCGCACGTATATCATTATTGCGAGCGCGTCGATGTAATCGGTACGCCTTTCTATATAATGGAATATGTCGCCGGCCGGATCGTCGCCGATCCGGCGCTGCCGGGTCTTTCGCCGCCGGAGCGGGCAGCGCTCTATGGGTCCATGAACGAAACGCTCGCGCGTTTGCACACGATCGACTGGCGCGAGATTGGTCTTGGTGATTTTGGCCGTCCCGACCGGTACGCAGCGCGCCAGATCGAGCGTTGGAGGCGCCAGAGTGACAATGCAAGCGTCGCGCCGCTGCCGCAGATGGAGCGCCTCCATGATTGGCTTGCGGAGAGTGTACCAGACAATGAGATGGCGACATTGACCCATGGTGATTATCGCATAGGTAATCTCATGATCGATGCCTCGACGCCGTGCGTCGCGGCTGTTCTCGATTGGGAACTCGCTACGATCGGGCATCCGTGGGCTGATCTCGCTTTCAATTGTATGGCCTATTACTTTCCGCCCGGCGCCGGACCGGCTTCCGGAATCGCCGGTCTCGATCTTGACTCGCTGGGTATTCCCAACGAGCAGCGTTATCTTGAAGATTACGCGCACCGTACCGGGAGCGATCCACGCCCGCATTGGCGCTTCTTCATGACGCTGAGCCTCTACCGCACCGCCGCCATTCAGCAAGGCGTCTATGCGCGCGCTCTGGCCGGCCAGGCACAAGGGCCCCAAGCGCGGATGTTCGCACAACTATGCCAAACAACTGCAGCAATTGCGTGCGATGTGGCATTCGGCCGGCGCGCATTGCATTGAATTCGCCTCGCTTTTCGAGTGTTATTTCCGCCCCGAGCGCGCGCGCGACTTCGGCGTCTTTGTTCTCTTGGGTGCGCTAATGATGCGGAATGCGGTTTCTTCGAGCTTGAGCGTCCTGCCGCACGCGGAGCAGACCACATCGAGCTTCAGAGCGCGGCCACAGTCTTGGTGCTTCAACAACAGCGGCGGGCCGTGCTTGTCTGCAAACCAGCGATCTCCCCACTCCAGCAAGGCGAGGATGACGGGATAGAGATCGCGGCCTTTCTCGGTCAGATGATATTCATAGCGTGGCGGCGCGTCGGAATATGCGCTTGCTTTCACAATGCCTTGGTCGAGCAGGCGTTCTATCCGGTGCGATAAGATGTTGGTGGCGATCAGAGTGTCCTGCTGGATATCTCCGAAACGGCTTAAGCCCATGAAGCAAGAGCGAATGATGAGCGTGGTCCAGCGATCGCCGAATAGTTCAATGACCGAATCGAGCAGCATTGCCCCTTGCCGGTTGGCCGAACCTGCGGAGGTCTGCATACGTCGTCGGCTATAACTCGGCGCAACCTGCAATCTGCCTGGACCGGCCGACCAAGTTACGCGCCTGGCGTCGATCACCTCGCCGCAACGCGCGCAACATGGCTTGGGTTCGGTCGATCGGCTGCACGGCGCATGAAACAACTCGATCCGATAGGGTCGGCTGGCCGGTTCCCACCGATGTTGCCAGCGCAAGATCATCAATGCGGTGGCGAACAGCCCGCGACCCATCTCGTCGAGGTGATACTCGAAGCGGTTGGGATGCGACGTGGCGACCTTCACCAGAAAGCCAATCTCGGCGAGAGATTTTAGGCGATTGCTGACGACCGAACGGATGACGCCTGTCTGTTCGACGAAATCCTCGAACCGATGCGTGCCCAAGAACGCCCGCTCCATGATCAGCAGCACGGGAACGTCGCCTACGACATCAATGGCGCGCCAGATAGAGCACGCCGTCACGGTAGCTTTCGGCTTTGGCTTGCTCTTGGGAGCACTCACGTTGCGTTGTCCTGGATTAGGTTGAATTCAGTTAGCGCCAAGCAGCTCCCAACCGCAATGGGCGGAGAATCTGCCCGCATGTGAAAACATCGGCGGCTAACAGCTTGCGCGCGGCGACATTTCCGATCATAAGTATGGATATGCAACTAACTATTCAATAGTGCGGGCATGGGCAAGGCGATCGGGAAAGCGCTGAGAGAGTGGCGCTACAGAGCTGATGGCTGGTGGGGCGCGCGCACGCTGAACGATGTGTTCCGCGCCAATGTCTCACGTTGGCCTCGGCGGCTGGCGCTTGTTGATCCGCCGGACAGAGAGGCGGTCGCGTTTGGCGCCCCGCGCCGCTTCACTTACGCGCAGCTGAACGCTGAGGTCGATCGCTTGGCGGGAGCACTGCTGCAAGCTGGAATTGGCCGCAACTCGGTCTTGTTGGTGCAGCTGCCGAACATCAGCGAACTCTTGTCGCTCTACTTTGCCTGCGCGCGCCTCGGCGCGGTGATCAGCCCCATTCCGGTTCAGTATCGCCGCCACGAGATCGCTCAGATATTCGCCATTCTCGCCCCCGACGGATATGTTTGCAGTACGCGGGTCAAAGGCGGCGATCAGCTCGCGATCATCCCAGAGAACCTGCCGCATTCATGCCGGCTGTTTTCGTTCGGGCCTAATCCGTCGGCGCTCTCTGTCGACCTTTCCAATGCGCAGGCGCCAGAATACCTGTTGCGGCGATATCGACGCGCCAGCGCGACGAAAGCCGATGACATCTTCACGATCTGCTGGACGTCGGGCACCACGGGTGTCCCGAAAGGCGTGCCACGGAGCCACAATCATTGGATAGCGATCGGTCCGACCACGTACGAGACAGCGGGTCTGTGCGATGGTGACGTGTTACTCAACCCATTCCCGATGATCAACATGGCGAGCATTGGCGGAATGATGATGTCCTGGCTCCACACCGCCGGGACGATGATCCTCCATCACCCATTCGACGCCACCGTATTCTTGCAGCAGATCGCAGTGGAGCGGCCGAACTTCGCCATCGCCCCGCCCGCAATTCTTCACATGCTGGCGCACGACGATGCATTGATGGCGCAGGTGGATCTCTCGAGCATGCGTCAGATCGGTTCTGGTTCCGCTCCGCTCTCGCCCGCCATGATACGGCGATTTCAAGAGCGCTATGGGATCGGGGTTCTCAATCTGTTTGGGTCCAATGAGGGTATGTCGCTCGCGACCGGACCGCAGGCGGCGCCCGACCCGGAGGTTCGCGCAACGTGCTTTCCGCGGGAGCCTCGTTTCAAGAGCCCGTATCGCAATAAGCTGTTGGCGCACATGGAGACCCGCATTGTCGATCTGGAGACGAGGCTGCCCATCACGAGAGAGGGGCAGGCGGGGGAATTGCTCATTCGTGGACCGACGGTGTTCGATGGCTATTACAAATCCCCCGAACTGACCAAGCAAGCTTTCACAGCGGAGGGGTTTTTCAAGACCGGCGATCTGTTTGAAATCACCCCCGGCGGTGAGTTTTATCGCTTCATTGGACGCTGCAAGGATCTGATCATCAGGGGCGGATTCAACATTGCGCCGGAAGAGATCGATCAATTGCTCGCACGGCATCCCAAATTGATTGAAGCTTGCGCCTTTGGTGTCGCCGATCCTGTCCTGGGCGAACGGGTCGCGGTCGCGGTCGTGCCCAAGGCTGGACAGGTCGTGGTGTTGGCGGACATCACCGCGTTCCTTCATCAAGCCGGACTGGCGCAGTTCAAATGGCCGGAGCGGGTGCTTGTTCTCCAATCCCTGCCACGCAACGCGCTCAACAAGGTTATGCGCCGCGAACTCTCCACGACATTTGCCGTGCAACAGACGAACGCGTCATAGAAACGAGGTAGCGCGTGAAACGCACGTCGATAGCCTAGGCTCTGAGCCTTTTTGTCGGGCCTGCAACGAAGGTTTCCTCGGCGTTTACGATCGCGATAATCCGCTCAAGCGTTGACAACTATCAAATGAGATTTCGCCGGCGCATGCGAGGATGAACTCCGCCTATGTCAACTGCCAGCGTTCCCCAAAGTTACGACCTGCCCGCTTCTCGAGGGGGAAAGCGAGAGCGGCAAAAACTCATCCATCGTGAGGCCATACTTGAGGCGGGTGAACGCGTGCTGGGAGCGGATCTGCGCGAGTGTGTTGCAGTGGACAAGATTGCCGCCGAGGCAGGGTTGGCCAAAGGCACCGTGTACAATTATTTCGGTCATAAGGCCGTGCTGGTTGAGGCCGTCACGCAAAGAGTTGAATCGCGCGTCGTGGAGCGCCTTGATCGGGCGATTTGGGATCTGTCGACTGCTGGCGCGCGCGTCGCCACCGCAATCTGCGCCGTGTTCGAGACCGCGGCTCGATATCCAGAGGAGGCCGTGATTCTGGTACGCCGTATTGGCGCTGCTGGAAGCTATGACTCGCTGATCGGGAGGTTCCTTCTGACGGAGCTTAAGAACCGCGCATTCCACCCCATATCCCGACCCGGTGCGCGAAGGGCCGCGCTAATCTTGATCCTCAGCGCAATCTGCTCTGGAATGCGGGAGGTCCTTTGCAGTCAAACCCGCTGCGAAGCGATCGAGATCCCGGCGTTGATCGCCCGTTGTCTGGTCGCGTTGGGGATCGGCGAGGAAGACGCGGTGTTTGAAGCCCGCGTGGCATGGTCACGATTGGACTGGACGTTGGCGCCGCATGATCGCGGCGCGCCCTGACAACGGTTCCGTCTGGTTTGATTCAAATCAAATGCACTCTTGTCTTGTTTGAAGCTGCTCCGGCGCGTTCGGCCTATGCCGTCCGACCGAGAAGAAAAATGCAGCGGCGCTAAGCGGACGTAAGGCATGTGTGTTGAATATTGCTCGCATGAAGGCGAGCAGTTTCACTTCCAGCAGCGCCCGCGCCTGGATTTCGGCGGGCGCGCCGATCCTCGCCTTGGTCCTGCTGTGCATGGCGTTCGGATTGATGGGTCTTTGGACGTTCGCCCGGACGCAAGATTCCGAGTTTGCCGAGCACGCGCGCCAGCTGGTTGAAAGCGCCGCCCATGCGCAACAGGACGCCGTGAAAAATCTGGCGCTCGATTATGCGAATTGGAACGAGGCTTACGAACACACGACGCTGCGCTGGGATCAAGATTGGGTCGCGAGCAACTACTATTCGAGCATTGCCGATGCGGTGATGGTTGTGCGCAGCGACGGAACGGTGCGTCATGCTTGGGTCGCTGAAGGACTGGAGAGCGAGGCCGCGGCGCTGACAGGCGCGGTTGTCAGTGCAGTTCAACGCGATTTAAATCTCGGCGCTCTGCTGTCAGCCCAAGGTCGCGAGGGCATGACCACCAGCACGACAGCCGCTGTGGGCGCCGATCTGGTGCTGATTTCGATCGCGCCGATCAGCCCTGAGGCGCAAACAGTGCGCACGGCGCGCAACCCTGATCGACCAATAGACTATGTTGCAATCCTCGAGCACGTGACCCGGGATGATTTGGGTATCCTGGGCGAGCGGCTTCATATTGATGGACTGCGTTTCGGCCAGCTCATGCAGCCTGGCGAACAAGGCGTGGTCGTCGTCGGGGAGTCCGGAAATCAAACCAGCTTGCTGATCTGGCGGCGGCAATCGCCCGGCGCTACGGCGTTCGCTCGCAATGCCGTAGCAATCATTCTTGTGCTTTGCATCACGGGCCTGATGGCGCTTTTGCTGGCCGTGCGCTTGGTATCCTCGCACATGCGATCTGAGGCACGCCTTAGTCTTGCGGTCGAAGCGAGCCGCGTGAAGTCGGAATTCATCAGCACCATGAGTCATGAGTTGCGCACGCCGCTCAATGCGATTGTTGGCTATGCCGGCTTGATCCAAGAGGAGGCCGGGGACCTCGGAACGGCCGGCGAGGCAATCGAGGAAGATGCAGGACGCGTGTTGAGTGCAGCACAGCATCTGTCGAGACTGATCAATGATGTGCTTGACCAGTCACGGATCGACGCGGGTCGTCTCAATGTAACGTGCGAACCGGTTGAAGCGGCGGCCGCGACCGCCGAGGTGGAGGAGGCGCTACGTCCCCTGGCGCAAGCCAGCGGGAACCGCTTCAGTGTCATCGTGGCTGCAGACGTTGGTCAGGCCCTGGCCGATCCACTGCGATTACATCAATGTCTTGTCAATCTTGCCGCCAACGCCCTGAAGTTCACGCGCGACGGCGATGTCGTCATTTCCGTTCGCCGCGTTTTTGATCACGCAAGCGAGCGCGTTTCATTTGAGGTGAGCGATACCGGAATTGGCATCAGTCGAGAAGAGCTGAAGTTGCTCTTTAAACCATTCTCCCAAGCCAATCGCGCCGTGACTCAGAAGTTCGGCGGAACCGGCCTTGGTCTTTCGATCAGTCGCAAGTTGGCGCGGGCGATGGGAGGCGACATCGTTGTTGATAGCGAACTCGGCAAAGGATCCGTCTTCACTTTACTTTTGCCTGCCGCGCCCCTGGCGACGCCGACGATGTCCGGGCGGCTAGAGGCTGTGGCCCGAGGGGGTAAGAGATGCAGCCGGTCAGTGACTTGATGCAGCTGGCGCTGCAATTGCGCGCGATTTCGCGCGATGACGGCTCGATTGACGCCGCCCAAATCCGCTTGATCGGTCTTGAAGAAATCCGAAGCGCGGCCGGAGACAAGTGGCCGCGAATGCGCGAACGCGTGCGCGAAGGTTCGTTGCAGATTCTCTCGCGCTTTACCTCGGGCGAGGATGTGATCGTCCCAGCGGGCGATGGCTTTCTGGTCATTCTGGCCCAGGGAGCGGCGGGCGCAAACCAAGAGCGCTGCCGCGCAATGCGCGAGGCGCTAATATCGTTTTATCTGGGTGAGGAGGCATTGCAGACATTGCGCGCTGAAGTGACATCGCGGTCCCTCTCCGCTGACGGGTTCGCCGACCTGATAACATGTGGTTTCGCACTCGAACCCGGCCTGCCGGCAAAAGATGGTCTGTTGCGCGACGATATCACCGAGGCGCGTGTCTACTCTCTGCGAGAGCGCCGTGTGGTTATGTCATGTGTTTTCCCCACCGTTTCGGGCGGCTCGGGTCGAAGATTGGCGTATGATCGGGACTACATTCTAGATGGCGTGCATCGCGAGCACGATTTTCTTAGTTTCGATCTCGCCATTTTGGATTACGCGCAGCGCCGCGCCGGTGAGTTCGTCGAATCGGCCCCAATTGGCATTAGCGTGCACGCGACCACGCTGCAGACGCGTCGGCTGCGCGAGTGTTATCTTGGCGCGCTGATCCGCTCGTCCGGCGACTTTCGCAGCCACGCGCTTATTACAATTGCGGAGGTCGAGCGCGGAACCCCGCTCATTTCCATGTCCGAGTGGTGCGCAACGCTGCGTGGCCTGGGCATGAGGGTAGCGCTTGATCTTCACTATAGCGATCACGCGATCTCAAGCATCGGCGCCAGCGGCGCTTGGGCGGCTGGATTTCACTTGCCAATTTTTTCCGGCGCGCAAAAAGGTGTGCGCTCGCAGCGCACGCTCGACCAGATCCGCTTTTGGTCCCGCTCATTACATGCTCAAGGGATGCGTTTGATCGTTCACGGATTTCAGGACGCCGAGTTCGTTGAAGCGGCCGGCTCCGCCGGTGCAGACATCGCCACCAGTGAGATGCTGTGGCGAGCTACGGAGCCGGCGGCGGACCTCGATGGTACGCGAGCTTTTGAACCTGCCTGAGATTACGTCTCGCTTCTGACTGAGCGGGAAGGGCGAGGCACGGGACAACACTGGCGAGTAAAAGTGATCTCGGCCTGCGACCAGAATGGACGACTTGGATCCTGCGTATCACACGCGGGCGCCTCTCAAGACGTGTCTCGTGACGTCTGAGCCTGCCAGAAGCTTGCGCAGCCAAGTGGGCCGTGACAGGTCTTGTGACGCCCCAATCGGGATTCGAACCTAAAATTTCGGATACAAATCGCGGGGTATATTGTGGGGTATGTTGGCGGCGTGAGACGCTTAAACTGTTGGCGAATTAGGCGCTTTCGCTCTGTAACGAATCCCTCTCTGTCCGCCAGGGTTTTTGCGTCTGAGAAAAGCGTGCGCGCAAGGGTTGAGACCACGCCCGCAAGAGGTCGCAAACGACACACCGTTTGATTGGCTAGTGCGATGCGGGCGCGCCGCCGACATAGCCGAGCGTCGCGGCGCGATAGATGGCTTGCGAGCGGCCGGTGACGTTGAGCTTGCGGGCGGCGTTGGTCATGTGGAAGCGCACGGTCGGCACGGAGATCGACATGATGACGCTGATCTCGGAATCGGTTTTTCCGGCGGCGCCCCACTTCAAGCACTGAATCTCGCGGCGCGTGAGCTGCACCGGCGCGCCTGCTGCTTTGCGCGCCGTGTGATCGTGATCGGCAGCGACGAAGTGCAAGGCGAGCGCTTGCAACGCCGGCGCATGAGTCTTGAAGACTGGTTCGACGTCGAACGCGCTATCCGCAGTTGCCCAGACGACTGCGCCGATAACGCCGCCAGGCAGATAGGCTGGCGCGATGATGGCGGCGGCGACGCCGAAGCGTTCGGCGGGGCCGATGCGGTTGACGGCGTCGAGCGCGGAGTTGGGACGCCACGTTTCCAGTTTGCCGTGCGCGTAGAAGAAGGGTTCGGAGCAAACGCGTACGGCGTGGATGAAGAACGAGCGCAGCGCGAAGCCGCGATCTTCCCAATAGCGCAGATCCGGATCGACCCAGCGAAAGAGAGTCGCCACGAAAGGTTCGCCACGCGAGTTGCGCATGGGCTCGGGGCTGCCGATGTCAGCGCTCGCGGCGATGCAAGGCAGGCCGATCTCTTCGCCCATGCGTTGAACACGCTCGGCTAAGCGGTCGACCTCGATCGCGATGGCGTCAATCGGCCTGTCGGTTCCGCTAGCTTGCTGCACTCGCAAATTTCCAAGAGCGTGCTTTAATGAGCCACGACGCGCGCTGTGCGTACGTCGTCCGGCATGTAAGCATGACCGGGTCCAGATGGACATAGGCATCGTCTGTCTGACGAACGCCGGAGTTCGCATGAATCTCGAGCTGGATGATAACGAGCGCCGGTTTCGCGATGACGTGCGAGCCTTCCTTAGAGATAATCTAACTCCAGAACTGGTCGCAGGCGGGCGCGCAGCGACGAGCATCTTTTGCGATCCGGCGTTTTCGTTGCCCTGGCAGCGCATTCTGAATGCGCGCGGGTGGGCGGCGCCGACTTGGCCGGCGAAGTTCGGCGGGCCGGGCTGGAGCGAGATGCAGCAATACATCTTCGCGGAAGAGTGCTCGCTCGCGGGCGCGCCGAATTTGGCGCCGATGGGGCTGCGCATGGTCGGCCCGTGCATCATGCATCACGGCACGCCGGAGCAGCGGGCGTACTACTTGCCGCGGATCCTCTCCGGCGAAGATTATTGGTGCCAGGGCTATTCCGAACCTGGCTCCGGCTCCGATCTCGCTTCATTGCGGACGAGGGCCGTGCGCGATTGCGATGATTATGTGGTCACCGGTTCGAAGATCTGGACGACGCATGCGCATTTCGCGAACCGCATGTTCGCGCTGGTGCGCACTGATCCTGAAGCAAAGCCGCAGAAGGGGATCACATTTCTGCTGATCGATATGAAGGCGCCGGGCGTCACCATTCGCCCGATCCTCAATCTGGCCGGCGAGCACGAGCTGAACGAGGTGTTCTTCGATGGCGTTCGCGTGCCGCAGGCGAACCGGATTGGCGCGGAGAACGATGGCTGGACGGTGGCGAAGTATCTGCTCGAGTTTGAGCGCGGTGGCAGTTTTGCTCCGGCGCTGCGGGCGCGGCTGAGCCGGCTTCGGGCGATCGCCAAGGAAGAATCTCTGAACGGTCCGCCTTTGCTTGATGATGCCGCGTTCGAGTCGCGGTTGGCGCAGGCGGAGATCAAGGTCGAAGCGATCCAGATCACGGAGCACCGGGTCGCCAGTGCCTTGTCGTCTGGGCAAAACCCAGGGCCGTTGTCGTCGATGCTGAAGACGCAGGGAACGGAGATGTTGCAGCGGATTGAGGAATTGGGACTCGATGTTGCTGGGCACTATGCGCCTGCTGGCCGTATCGACGACGCGCACGGCGCGAACGAACCCGCCGTTGGTACGCCGCAGAGTCGCGACGCGGCGGCGCGCTACTTCAATAGCCGAGCTGCGTCCATCTATGGCGGCTCGAACGAAATTCAGCGCAGCATCATGGCGCGACTGGTTCTTGGCCTCTGATCTCACAAGTTCAAAAGAATGCCGCCGCTTGCTGAGGCAAACGGCGGCAAGATGAGCATCCGCTCTGGGAGAAGCGTGGGGCTCAGTAGTTCAGCGTGAGCGACACCCCGTATGTCGGTGATTGGCCTGGGAAGCGGACGACGACGTTCGCGTTCGAGGCAACCGAGGTCCAATGATACGTGTCGGTGATGTTGCGGCCCCAAACCTGCAGCGCCCAACGATCGTTGAGGGCATGCACACCGAAGCTCGCGTTGACGATGCTGTAGCCGTCGATCTCGAACGTGCTTTGATCACCGAGATCGGCCGCCGTGTCGTCTTGCCAGCGCGCGTTGAGTGCGGCTTGGAAGCCGAGCGTTGGCGAGAGTTCGGTGTCGTATACGATTGTGCCGCTCGCTTGCCATTCGGCAGCGTAGGGGAAGGCGACGCCATCATAGAGGCGCGGCAAGCCGTCTGGACCCGTGCCGCTATAGTTGATGACTTCGGTGTTGAGGTAAGTGGCCGAGCCGATGAAAGTTAGGTTATCGGTGGCGCGCCAGGTGAGATCGAGATCGACACCGTAGGCGCGCGATTCCGGGATGTTCTGCAGGCGCGCGAGCGCTGTGTAGATCGGATCGGCGAAGTAGGTGCTGATCTGCTTGTCTTCGTAGTCGTAATAGAAGGCGGCGACGTTGAACTGCACCGCGCGATCGAACAGGCCGAGTTTGGCGCCGAGTTCGTAGGCGAGCAGAGATTCCTGCACCGCCGGCGCTTGTTGCGTTGACGTGCTCGCGGCGTTGACCGGCGTAACGCCAGCTTTGTAGCCCTGAGACACTGACGCGTAGAACAACGTCGTCGGGTTCGCCTGCCAATCGAGGCCGACGCGCCAAGAGAAATTGTCCTCCGCGAGCGTGTGCGACACCTCGCCAAACTGGCCGGTGGTTGGATTGAAGGTGTTGCAGTCGTTGATCCCGATCGGGTTCGGCGTCGGGATGCCGTAGATGATCGTGTAGAGGTAGCGGTTCACGACGTTGACGTTCGGCAGCATGCTGCCGTTGAAGTCGCGCGAGCAGCCTCGATAGGAGTGCTCATCTTCCGTGTAGCGGATGCCGGTCGTCAGCGAGAGCGTATCGCTCAGCGCCCACTCGGCGTTGGCGAAGACGCTGGCCGTGTCGGCCTCCATCGACGCGACGTCGCGATAGGTGCGGAACGATTGCGCCATGTCGACGGGCGTATAAGGGCCGGGCACGAAGCCAGGGACCAACAGCGGGTTGATCGTGCCTGGTGGGTTGTAGGTCAGCGGATCGATGCCCGCGAGGATGAGCTGGCCGACCGCGCGAATGCGGGCGACGTTGTAGTTCTGGCCAAGCAGCGTGCGGTTGTTGTCCTGGATTTCGTCGCTGCCGTAATAGGCGCCGACCAGCCAGCGTACGCGCTCGGTTTCGCCTTCAAGCCGTAGCTCTTGTGAGAACGTATCGATCTCACCTTCGGCATGTTGCAGCAGAATTTCGTACGGCGCGCCGCTCCAATCGAAGAGCGCGTCGCGCTCCAGATGGTTGTAGGCGGTGAGCGAGACGACGCGCAGATCGGGGTTGAGATCGTAGGTCAGCCGCAGGGCACCGGCGTAGAACGTGTTGTTCTCCGCCAGATCGCCCGGCAGGCCGGCGCCGATCCCGATGTTGGCGCCGCGTTGCGCGGCCGGGGCCCAGTCAGCTTGACTGGAGTCCGTTGGGAAGTTGTTGGCGATGTAGGTGATGACGCCGGGTGCGGCGCCCGGATTGTTGGGGCCGCCCGCGTTGAACAACACGGCGGCGGGATTGAGCGCGGGATTGGTGGCTGGCGTGAAGCCGATGCCTTGGCCGACGATCGTGTCCGAGCGGTTCTCCCACGCCGAGAGGCTGAGATCGACTTGAAGCGCATCGACCGGCTCCCACTCGAAGCGCAGGCGGGCGCCGAGGCGGTGCACTTCGCCTTGGGTCTCGTCGCGCGTGTTGCTCTCTTGCCAACCTTCATCGCTATCTTCCGAGCGGAAGGCGATGCGGAAGCGAGCGTTGTCGCTGAGCGGCGAGCTGAAATAGCCCTCGACGTTGTGGGTCTGATAGTTGCCCCATTCGGCCGTGATCGAGGCTTCGGTCTCGTCGCCCGGCCGGTTGGTGATGAAGTCCACCAGGCCGGAGGTCGTGTTGCGGCCGTAGAGCGTGCCTTGCGGACCCTTGAGCACTTCGACGCGCTGAATGTCGAAGATCGGCCCGGTCATCATGAACGGGAACGGGTAGGCGACTTCGTCGACGTAGGAGCCGACGGTTGACGTTGCGGAGAGGTTGATCGTGTTGAAGCCGATGCCGCGCAGCGTGTAGATCGGCACGCCTTGGTAGCTCTGTTGCACAGAGAAGCTTGGCGCAACGGAAGACAGATCGCGCACGTCGGTGACGTGAAGCTGATCGAGCTGCTCGCCCGTGAAGGCTTGGATGCCCATGCCGACGGTGTTGGCCGTTTCCTTGCGCCGCTGCGCGGTGACGACGATTTCCGTATCGTTAGCTTGCGTGTCTTGCGCGAGTGCGGCGGGCGCTGCTGCAAATGCGAAGGCGGACGTTCCGACGCACAATAGCGCGCGCAGAATGTGCGTGCGGTCCATGATCTCCTCCCACTTTTGAGCGGCTGCTCGGGCGGGACCGGCGCCGCGATTATGTGAGGATGGTCCGGCAGCGAGGCTGTTCGGACAAGCTGTTGGAACTGATAGGCGCTACGCGCGGCAACTATCGCATTGCGCTGCTCTCGCTGTAGGCTGTCGCCAAAGAGGAGAGAAACGTGTCCGAAGCTTGGATCATTGACGCCTGCAGAACGCCCCGCGGCATCGGTAAAGTGGGCAAGGGCGCACTGGCCGGCATTCACCCACAGCAATTGGCGGCGAGCGTGTTGAAGGCGCTGGCCGAGCGCAACCAGCTCCGCACGGCTGACGTGGATGACATCATTTGGGGCACGTCATCTCAGCGCGGCAAGCAAGGCGGCGATCTTGCTCGCATGGCGGCGCTCGATGCGGGATACGACACGAAAGCCAGCGGCGTGACGCTCGATCGCTTTTGCGGTTCAGGAATTACGTCGGTGAACTTGGCGGCGGCGCAAGTGATGTCCGGCATGGAGGATCTGGTGATCGCCGGTGGCACCGAGATGATGAGCTATACGGCGTCAACAGCTGATCCGAAGTCGCCGTTCATGATGGACAACGGCAACATGCGCCTGCGAGCGCGTCATCCGCAGTCGCACCAGGGCGTGTGCGCGGATGCGATCGCGACGCTGGAGAACATTCCGCGCGAAGCGTTGGATGGTTTGGCGGCTGAGAGCCAAAAGCGCGCCGGCATCGCGATTGAGGGCGGGTTCTTCAAGAAGAGTGTCGTTCCGGTCAGCCATGAAGATGGTTCGTTGGCGCTGGATCACGAGGAGTTTCCGCGGCCACAGACCACGCTTGAAGGTCTCTCGGCGCTTAAGCCTGCGTTCGAAGCAATGGCGGAATTTCCGTTGGATGATCGCGGCACGACCTACGGCGCGCTGATCCGGCAGGTCTACCCGGACTTGAAAATCAAGCACATGCACCATGCCGGCAATTCGTCAGGCGTTGTCGATGGGGCGGCGGCCATTCTGCTCGCTTCGCCGGACTACGCGAAGAAGAACGGACTGAAGCCGCGTGCGCGCGTCGTTGCCACCGCCAATGTGGGCGATAGCCCGACACTGATGCTGAACGCGCCGGTGCCGGCCGCACGCAAGGTGCTGGAGAAGGCGGGGCTTACGCTGGACGATATCGATCTGTTCGAGATCAATGAGGCGTTTGCCGTGGTGGCGGAGAAGTTCATTCGCGACCTCCGGCTCGATCGAGGCAAGGTCAACGTCAATGGCGGCGCCATGGCGCTTGGGCATCCGATTGGCGCGACGGGTTCGATTTTGATCGGCACGGTTCTGGATGAACTCGAACGGCGCGACTTGAAGCGTGGCCTTGTCACTATGTGCGCGGCGGGCGGCATGGCGCCGGCGATCATCATCGAACGGATGTGAATCTCACTCTGCCGGTACGGCGGTCGTATCCAGCGGCGGCGTCCACTCAGATAGAAGGCGCCGTTGCTTGGTGCGGCTGCTGTAAAGAAACGATGCGGAGAGGCCGAGGCGTTCGCAGGCTTGTGCGGGCGGTGCGCTCCGGATGGGGACGCGCTCAGCAATGGCGCCGAGCGCGCGCAGGGTGGCTGCTTCAGTCCCCGAGAGATTGTAAGCCGCGCCGAGCTGGAGGCGTTCGCGAACACGAGCAGGCAGAAGCGAAACGGACGCGCGCGCAAGCGCTCGCCTGAGCACCTTCGGCTGGCGCAGCGCGCCAGAGCTGTTCTGAACGATGTCGAGAAACTCGGTGACAATCGGGTGCGGCTCGAAGCGCGGGAGCAGGCGGTCGAGGATTGCGTCGAAATCCGCGTCGGACTTCAGCTTGGTCTCTACGCCGTAGAGCCGGGCGATTGGTTCGCCCTCGGCATAGTAGCGTTGCTTCTCGTCGTCGCTCAAGTTCGCGACGAAGCGATCGTAGGCGGTCAGAAATCCCCAGCCGGCGGTTGCGCTGACCCAATCGAGGAGTTCCGTATCGAGCGCTTTGTATGTCTCGCCGTTCGGCGTCTCTCCTTGAACGCGCGCGTGCATGTTGGTGACACCTTGGATCACGCGTCGCGCCGCCGCCTTGGGACCATAGACGCCGACCATCGCAGCCATGCCGGTGCGTTGCGAGCGGCCGATTGGATCCTGCTTGTAGGTGGAGTGGTCCCACACGCCAGAGCGAATGCGCGCGTCCGCGAACTCCAGAAGCACGGCGGCGACACCGCCAATGCCCAAGGCGATCGGGTTCTTGAACACCCGCCATGAGACGGAGTCCGGCCCGCAGAACGCTGCGGCGCCCGGCGGATTTCGGAAATCCACCTTCCAGCCGAGATAGCTCTCAATCTTCTGCACGCCGTGCTGTCCCATGGTCCGTTGTATCAAAGGCAAGATAGCGCGAAGGTGGGTGGCGCCTATGTTCACGGCGCCTATGACATGTGACAGGTCTGCATGGTCGCGGCGCCGCCAACGATTGAACAATTGTCACGCTTGGCGCCGCGTCTGGTGGCGGGCGGCGTTGAGGTGGCGGCGGTGCAGGCGCTGTCGGGCGGCGCTAGCCAGGAATTGTGGCGTGTCGTCGTGCGTACTGGCGCTGGGGAAGAAGCAGTGGTGTTGCGCCGCTCGCCGGAACAGCGAGTGCGCAGTGAACTCGCGGTGCCAATTGAACTCGAGGCGGAGTTGATTGCCGCTGCTTATGGCGCGGGCGTGCCTTCGCCGCGCATTGCGTATGTCCTTCAGCCGCAAGACGGCCTCGGCGCGGGATTCTTTATGGAGCACGTGCAGGGCGAAGCGCTTGGGCATCGTGTTGTGCGGAGCGAGGCGTTGGCGTCTGTGCGTCCGAAACTCGCGCGCCAATGCGGAGAGATCCTCGCGCGCATCCATGCGCTCAAGCGGCCTGCCTCGCTGCCGGAAACGCCGGTGTTAGCTATTGTCGATGCGCTTGAGCGTCAGCATTGGGCTGAGACTTGGCCGCGTCCGGTTTTCGAGCTCGCGTTCCGTTGGTTGCGGGAACACGCGCCGTCGGATGTCGCGCCGCACGTGGTTCACGGTGACTTTCGCAATGGCAATTTGCTGATTGATGAGAACGGCGTGCGCGCCGTGCTCGATTGGGAATTGGCGCACGCCGGTGATCCGGCGGAGGATCTGGGTTGGATTTGCGTCAACTCATGGCGCTTCGGTGCGATCGATCATCCTGTTGGCGGGTTCGGTTCACGCGAGGATTTGTACGCGGGCTATGAGGCGGCGGGCGGGGGGCCAGTGGACCGGAAGCGCGCGCACTTCTGGGAAGTGCTCGGCACACTGCGGTGGGGTGTGATCTGCACGATGTCGGGCGTGGCGCTGCGTGATGGCGTCGCTGCGGGCGTAGAGCGAGCGCTTATTGCGCGCCGCGCCTCCGAGACTGAACTCGATCTCCTGAATTTGTTGGAGGCATAACGTGCAGGATCCTCCCTCGGTAGATTTCATACGCGACTTGGCGAGCGCGGCCAGCGATGATCAAGCGCGCAACAAGTTCGAAGCGCGGATGACGGCAGCGGCCTTTGAACTGGTTCAGCGCGCGGAGGCGCTGGCCGCGCAGAGCGAGGCGGCGGAGCGTGAGCGTCTGGTTGCGCTACTGAACGAAGATGGCGACTTGCGCTCGTTGAATAAACGGCTCTGCGCGCTCATCAAGAGTGGCGCGATGACGTTGGCGACGCCGGCGCTGGCGGCGCATCTTCGCGCGACAACCATGGAAAAGCTGGCGATCGATCAACCAACTTACGCGGCCTATCGGCGCGCGCTTGAGCAGGTGTGACAGATGAACTTTGATCTTCCCGAAGAGCTCGTCGCTTATCTGGCGGAGCTGGATGCATTCATCGAACGCGAGATCAGGCCGTTGGAGAACGCCAACGACAATATCAGGTTCTTCGATCATCGCCGCGAGTACGAGCGCACCGATTGGGAGCACGACGGCATCCCGAAAAAGGAATGGGAAGATTTGCTGGCGGAAGCACGCAACCGCGCGGACGCGGCGGGCCACTTGCGGTTTGCGTGGCCCAAGGACCTGGGCGGCAAAGATGGGTCGCAGCTCTGGTTGGCCGTGATCCGGGAGCACCTCGCAGCGAAAGGGTTGGGGCTGCACAACGACCTGCAGAACGAGCACTCGATCGTGAGCAACAACCCGTTCGTGGTGATGTTCAAAGAGTTCGCGACGCCCGCGCAGTACGAGCGCGACGCGCCAAAACTGCTCAATCAAACCATCCGCACTGCGTTCGGGCTCACCGAGCCGAACCACGGCTCCGACGCTACGCATATGGAGACGCGCGCCGCGCCGCATGAGCGCGACGGGCAGGCGGGGTGGCTAATCAATGGCGCCAAGATGTGGACCACCGGCATGCACGTGGCCACGCACGTCATCGTCTTCGCGCGTACGAGCGGTGAAGACGGCGACGCAAAGGGGATCACCACGTTCATCGTGCCGGCGAAGACGCCCGGCCTGAAAATCGAGGAATACCTTTGGACCTTCAATATGCCGACGGACCATCCGCGTTTGTCGTTGACGGATGTCTGGGTGCCGGAGGATGCGTATTGGGGCGAGATCGGCAAAGGGTTGAGGCTCGGCCAAAGCTTTCTGCATCAGAACCGCATCCGGCAGGCCGCGTCTTCGCTTGGCGCGGCTGTTTATTGCATCAAGGAAAGTGTCGCCTACGCGCGCGAGCGCAAGCCGTTCGGAAAGCCGCTGGCGGAGAACCAGGCGATCCAGTGGCCGTTGGTCGAGCTGGCTACGCAGGCGGAGATGCTGCGGCTCCTTATTCGCAAGACGGCGTGGGAAATGGATCGCATGCCGCACAAGCAGATTGAGCGCGAACTCTCCGACAAAGTTTCGATGTGCAATTACTGGGCGAACCGGTTGTGCTGCGAGGCGGCGGATCGCGCTATGCAAGTGCATGGCGGGCTGGGGTATTCGCGGCACAAGCCGTTCGAACACATCTACCGTCACCATCGGCGCTATCGGATTACCGAGGGCGCGGAGGAGATTCAGATCCGCAAGGTCGCCGCCTTCTTGTTCGGCTATCTCGGGCCGAACGCGCACTGAGCGCCTCCGAAATAGGCGACCAAGCGGTTGGGTTCAACGTGTGCTCGCCTCTGGGTCCGTTACGGTCCATATCTAGCCGGACAAGCGGCGAGAGCAGGATTGTGCCAAGGATGGACGACGCGGCGAGAGCGGACGCGCAGGCGGCGAAGGACGCGCCGCTTCAGTACGACATCCGTTTGTTGGGACGGATACTTGGCCAGGTTGTCCGTGAACACGAAGGCGAGGCGACGTTCGAAACGATCGAGCGGATCAGGCTCGCCGGTTTGCGTTTTCACCGGGATGCCGACCACGCCGCCGGCGAGGAGCTGCAGGCGATAACGGCGGCTCTGAACGCGCCGCAGGCGATTCGCATCATCCGGGCCTTCGGTCAGTTTTCTCACTTGGCCAATGTTGCCGAGGATCAACACCACATCCGCCGCGCACGAGCGCGCTCAAAAGCGGGCGACTCCGCGCGCGAAGGCTCGGTGGTTGTAGCCCTTCGACGTGCGGCGCAGGCGGGCATCGGGCGCGACGGGCTCGATGCCTACTTTCAGAATGCGCTGTGCGCGCCTGTATTTACGGCGCACCCAACTGAGGTGCGACGTAGGAGCTTCATTGATCGTGAACTCGATATCGCGCGGCTGCTCGATGCGCGTGATCGCATCGGATTCACGCCAGAAGAACTAGAGGACAACCGCCGCGCGCTGCGCCGTGCTGTGCTGACTTTGTGGCAGACGCGGTCGGTCCGCGATGCGCGTCTCAGAGTGCTGGACGAGGTGTCGAACGGTCTTTCGTACTTTGAGCACGGGTTGCTCCGCGATCTGCCGATCTTCTATGAGCGCTTGGAGCGTGACCTTGGCGCCGTCTCGGAGGCGTGGCGCGAGATCGACGTGCCGTCGTTCTTGCGCATTGGCAGTTGGATTGGCGGCGACCGCGACGGCAATCCGTTTGTGACTGCGGACGTTCTCGCTCGCGCGACTCAGATGCAGAGCGAACTCGCACTGCGCTTCTACCTGAATGAAGTCGATGCGCTTGGCGCCGAATTATCTCTCGATGATCGCATCGCCGAAACAAGCGAGGCGCTGCTAGCGTTTGCTGCTCAGTATCCGTCGGGCTCCGGCAATCGCCGGCACGAGCCGTATCGGCGCGCGCTTGCAGGGATATATGCGCGACTTGCCGCGACCTCCGAGGCGCTCAATCAAGTAACGCCGCCGCGCACGCCAATTATGGAGGCGGAGGCTTACGCGTCGCCGCATGCGTTTATCGGCGATCTCGACCTGTTGGCGGCGGGGCTGCGCAGCGCGGGATCGAGCGACCTGGAGAGCGGCAGACTCTCCGGCTTGCGGCGCGCTGCCGACGTTTTTGGATTCCACTTGGCATCGATCGATTTGCGCCAGAACTCGGAGGTTCATGATCGCGTTCTCGCGGATTTGTTCGCGGCTGATGGGCATGACTATACGGCGTTGGCGGAGGCGGATCGGGTTGAACTGCTTGTTCGGGAGCTTGACCAGGCGCGACTGTTGGCTTCGCCGCAAGTTGTCTATACGGAGGAAACAAACGGCGAGCTAAAAATCTTCGCCGTCGCGGCCGAGCTGCGCGCGCGCTACGGCGACGCGGCGATCCCGCATTACGTGATCTCGAAGGCCGCAACGGTCTCGGACGTCCTTGAGGTGGCAGTGCTGCTCAAGGAAGTGGGTTTGCTGCGGCCGCGCGAGAATGAGTTGGGCGTCGATATCGCGCCGCTGTTTGAAACGATTGCCGATCTACGTCAGAGCGCGAGCGTTATCGACGCGTTGTTGTCGTTGGCGCCGTACCGCCGGCTGCTGGCGTCGCGCGGCGACGTGCAAGAGGTGATGCTGGGCTATTCCGACAGCAACAAGGATGGCGGCTATCTCACCTCGGTGTGGGAATTGTTCAAGGCGCAGGTGGAATTGGTTGAGGTCGCTAAGCGGCACGGCGTGCGCTTACGGTTGTTTCACGGGCGCGGCGGCACGGTGGGTCGCGGTGGCGGACCGAGCTATCAGGCTATTCTGGCTCAGCCGCCGGGCGCCGTGCAGGGCGCGCTGCGCGTGACTGAGCAAGGCGAGGTGATCGCGGCGAAGTATTCGAACCCGGAACTGGCGTTGCGCAATCTCGAAACGCTCGCGGCGGCGGCGCTTGAAGCATCTCTGCTCCCGAATGCCGCGAATGCGCCATCGGCCGAATTTCAGCAGGCGATGGAGGAATTGTCGGCATCGGCGCTGAAGGCGTATCGAGAGCTTGTTTACGAGACAGAGGGGTTCAACACCTTTTTCCGTCAATCCACAGTCATCAACGAAATCGCGAACCTCAATATCGGCAGCCGCCCGGCGTCGCGCGGCGGTTCGCAGCGCATTGAATATCTGCGTGCGATTCCATGGGTGTTCAGCTGGTCTCAGTGCAGGCTGATGCTGCCCGGCTGGTATGGGTTCGGCGGCGCCGTGCAGGATTTCGTGGTGCGGCATGGCGAGCAAGGCTGGGAGCTGTTGCGGGCGATGCATCGCGATTGGCCGTTCTTTGCGTCGACGTTGTCGAACATGGATATGGTGCTGGCGAAGAGCGATATCCGCATCGCGGCAGCGTATTCACGATTGGTAGAGGACCAGGCACTGGCGAAGACGATCTTCGGGCGTATCGCTGCGGAGCGTCAGAACGCTATTGATGCGGTGCTGGCGATTACGCAGCAAAAAACGCTTCTTGAGAAAAACCAGCTACTGGCGCGATCGATCCGCAATCGATTCCCCTACGTCGATCCGCTGCACTACATCCAAGTCGAGCTGCTGCGCCGTAAGCGAGATAGCGACACGAGCGATCCGTCAGTCGAAGAGGGAATTCACCTGACCATTAACGGCATCGCGGCGGCGCTTAGAAATAGCGGCTAGCGCCAGCTTATCTCACCTTCGCGGGAGGCGCTGCTGTGCGAAACGGGCCTTCGTCTTCTCGTGCCGTTCCATCCGGCACGCCATCACGCCAGACACGCACTTGCCGCGGGAGCAGCCTTATGCGCTCGCGTGGTGAAAGCCGTGCGGCGTGATCGGTCGGGATACGGAGTTCGATGTTGGCGCTGTTGTCGAGCGTGGTGTCCACGCGGGCGTCATGGCCGGCCATGATGATGGAGCGTATGCGCGCGTTGAGGCCAGGGCCTTCGCCGGTTTCGATTTCGAACTCGTCGGGCCGGAGGTAGGCGATCGCAGGACCGTCAGCCGGGACCGTGCCTACGACTGGCGTGGAGAAGCCTTCGATCTGCGCGGCGCCGTCTTGGACGACGCATGATAGTTTGATGGTATCTCCCAGGAAATCGAACACGAAGCCGCTGGCCGGCTCGCGATACAATTCCTCCGGCGTGCCGATTTGCTCGAGCTGGCCGTCCTTCAGCACAGCGACGCGATCAGCGAGATCGAGTGCTTCTTCCTGATCGTGAGTCACGAAGATGGTGGTGAGACCGGTGCGTTCGTGCAGGTCACGCAACCAGCGGCGCAGTTCGCGGCGCACTTTGGCGTCGAGTGCGCCGAACGGTTCGTCAAGCAAGAGGATGGACGGTTCGATCGCGAGCGCGCGTGCGAGTGCGACGCGCTGGCGTTGGCCGCCGGAGAGTTGGCTTGGGTAGCGGCCGCCGAGGCCTTCGAGTTGCACGAGTGAAAGCAGCTCCTCGACGCGGCGTTTGATCTCTTTGCGTGGTGGCGGCTTGGAATAGACCGCCTTGCCTTGGAGCGGCCACTGATCGACGCGGCGCTTGATGCGCATGCCGAACGCGATGTTGTCGGCGGCGGTCATGTGGCGGAAGAGCGCGTAATGCTGGAACACGAAGCCGATGCGGCGTTGGCGTACGGGCTTTGCCAGCAAGTCCTGGCCGCGGAAGGCGACCTTGCCTTGGTCCGGCGTTTCGAGGCCGGCGAGGATGCGCAGCAGCGTGGTCTTGCCTGAGCCAGACGGGCCAAGGAGTGCAAGGAATTCGCCATCCTCCGCGAAAAGCGAAACATCGTTCAGCGCTGGGAAGCGGCCGAACGATTTGCTGACATTGGAAATCTCAAGCGACATGGGGGAGTCTCATCGCAAACGCTGCGCGGCAAGCGCATCGGCGTATCGCGCTTCAAGAAGCGTTTTGATAGCCAGGGTGACAAGCGCAAACAGCGCCAGAAGGGATGCGACCGCGAAGGCCGCGCTGGAATTGTATTCGTTGTAGAGGATGTCGATGTAGAGCGGCATCGTCGCGGTCTGCCCGCGGATAAAGCCGGAGACGACAGCAACCGCGCCGAATTCGCCGAGTGCGCGCGCGGTGCAGAGCAACACGCCATACATCAGCGCCCAGCGCACATTCGGCAGCGTCACCAGAAAGAATGTGCGCCACGCGCCAGCGCCAAGGGTGGCGGCGGCGGCTTCTTCGTCTGTGCCTTGCGCTTGCATGAGCGGGATGAGTTCGCGGGCGACGAACGGTAGTGTCACAAGCGTGGTAGCGAGTACGAGGCCTGTGACGGTGAAGATAATCTGGAGATTGTTGGCTTCGAGCCAGGGGCCGAACCAGCCGTGCGCGCCGTAAAGCAACACGAACACGAGACCGGAAATCACCGGAGAGATCGAGAAGGGCAGGTCGATCAAAGTGACGAGCGCACTCTTGCCCCAAAACTCGAACTTGGCGACCGCCCAGGCGGCGGCGAGGCCGAACACGGTGTTCAGCGGCACCGCGATAGCGGTGACGAGCAATGTCAGTTTGATCGCGGCGATAACGCCCGGATCGTCGAACGATGCGAGATAGGTTGATAAGCCTTTGCTCAGCGCTTCGAAGAACACAGTCGCGAGCGGCAGCAGCAAGGCAAACGACATGTAGCCGATGGCGAGCAGGATGAGCGCGCCGGCGAGTAGCGGCGGATCGCGGCGAGCGACGGGCTTGGCCATTACGCTCGTCCTCTGCGCTGTATCGCGCCTTGCACGGCGTTCAGGATAAGCAGCATCACGAATGACGCCGTCAGCATGACGAGGCCGACGCTCGCGGCGCCTGCGTAGTCGAATTCTTCAAGCCGGATCACGATCAGCAGCGGCGCGATCTCGGAAACGTTCGGAATGTTGCCGGCGATGAAGATCACCGAGCCGTACTCGCCAACGGCACGCGCGAATGCCAACGAGAAGCCGGCGAGCAAGGCGGGAAGAATGGCCGGCAGTACAACTTTGATGATCGTGCTCACGCGGCCAGCGCCCAAAGTGGCGGCGGCTTCCTCGGCGTCGACATCGAGATCTTCCAGCACTGGCTGGATCGAGCGCACGATGAACGGAAAGCCGACGAATACGAGCGCGATCAACACACCGAGCGGGCTGTAGGCGATCTGCACATCGGGGAAGAATTGGCCGATGATTCCGTTGGGCGCGTAGATGGCGGCGAGCGAGATGCCGGCGACGGCGGTAGGCAGCGCGAACGGCAGATCCACCAGTGCGTCGAGCACGCGACGGCCCGGAAACTCGTAGCGCACCAGCACCCACGCCGCGATCGTGCCGAAAACGGCGTTGATGCATGCGGCCACGAAGGAAGCGCCGAAGCTGAGTTTGAGGGCATCGACCGTCCGCGGATCGGTCATCACGGCGCGGAAGTGCTCGAAGCCATGTTCCCACGGGCGAACGATCAGCGCCGCGAGCGGCAGCAATAAGAAGAAGGACAGATACGCGATGGTGACGCCCATCGCGGGTCCGAAACCCGAAAGCGCGGACGTCTCCACGAACCGCCGGGGGCGGGGCGGTTCAGCAGCAGTTGCGGCGGCGGCGCTCATCGCGGGCATATGACCTGCCGGGCGCGCCGCCGGTCAACAAACATTGCCTAGGTTTCGATTAGCCGAACTCTACAGATACGTTAGTTCAGCTCCGCCGGACGATCTGATCGAAAATCCCGCCGTCGGCGAAGTGTCGCGTGTGGGCTGCAGCCCATCCGCCGAAGGTGCTGATGTCGAAAAGCTCGATATCCGGGAAAGTTTCGCGATACCGCGCCAGCACCTCTGCATTACGCGGGCGATAATGATTGCGGGCGGCCAGATCCTGCGCAGCGTCTGAATACAGGAAGTTCAAATAGGCTTCCGCGACCTCGCGCGTGCCTTTGGCTTCGACGACGCGATCGACAACCGCGACGCTGGGTTCGGCGAGAATACTGGTCGGCGGATAGACGATATCGAAGGCGCTGGCGCCAAATTCCTCGCGCGCCAGATAGGCTTCATTTTCCCATGTAATCAGCACATCGCCGATGCCGCGCTGCGCGAACGTCGTGGTCGAGCCGCGGGCGCCTGTGTCGAGCACGGGGACGTTGCGATAGAGCTGCTGGACGAAGTCTTGCGCCGCTTGTTCGGTGCCGCCGGGGCGACGCAACGCAGAGCCCCATGCAGCTAGATAATTCCATCGCGCACCGCCGGAGGTCTTCGGATTTGGCGTGATCACCTGCACGCCTGATCCCGCCAGATTGCTCCAATCGGTAATGTTCTTCGGGTTTCCGCTGCGCGTGAGAAACACCATCGTCGAGGTGTAGGGCGCGCTATTGTTGGGCAGGCGAGTCTGCCAATCTGCCGCGATCAGGCCTTGGCTGGCGATTTGATCGATGTCGTAGGCGAGCGCCAACGTGACGACGTCGGAGCGGATGCCGTCAATCACCGAACGCGCCTGGCGCCCTGATCCACCGTGAGATTGCTGCAGATTGAGCGCCTGGCCCTCGTGCGTACGCGCCCATTCGGTGGCGAAGAGCGGGTTGTATTGCTCGTAGAATTCCCGCGTCGGGTCATAGGAGACGTTGAGGAAGTCGATCGGCGCGGCGCCGCCCTGCGGCGGCGAGCAGGCGGCGGCGAGCGCGGAAAGCCCCAAACCCGCTGCGAGCGAACGCCGAGAGATGCCGCGTGTCATTTTGTGCTCCGCCAACCCAAACCAGCCGCCCGCCGCCCCGGCGCATATCCCGTATCGAGGGGCTCAACGATCATTCACGCCGCCGGGCGGCGGGCCTGGCGGAGAGGAAGGCGGGTATCTACATCGGGTCAATCGAGCTTAGGTGAAGAGCGAGTTTAGTCTTACTCAACTGGGGTATGCGCGGCGGTGCGGGCTCTGGCCAACCGCTCGAGCGGCGGCAGAATGGCGCGCGAAGCGGCGTATCTGTGCTTTGAGCCTCACGCCACGCCACTATTTCGTGCTGGCGCTTGAATACGCGTGCGGCGATACCGAAGCTTCATGCGCGGGCCGACGAGGCTAGTCTGTGGTGTCTCGTGCGGAGTGAGGCCGGAATGATTGCAAGCATCGTCGCATGAAGGAGGGACTGCCTCCTTTTCTGAGTCTTCAAGTCTTTGAAGCGGCTGCGCGCTCGGGAAGCTTTGCGCGGGCGGCGGAGGAGCTTGGCATCACCGCCGGCGCCGTGAGCCAACACATCCGCATTCTCGAAGACTTCGCCGGTCAGCCGCTCTTCCGCCGTCTCGGTCGTGGTGTTGAGCTGACGCTCGCTGGACAAGCTGCGCTGGGGCACGCGGGCGCTGCGCTGGCTGAGATGTTGCAAGCTGGACGCGCGATGCGCCAATCGCTGCGCGGGCGCCGCATCTCAGTTTCGACCGCGCCGTCTTTTGCAGCAAAATGGCTTATTCCAAGGCTTTTTGGCTTTCAGGAAGCGCATCCCGACGTGGAGGTGCGCATCTCCGCTGACATGTCGCTGATCGATTTCGCAGGCTCCGATTTGGATCTCGCCATTCGCTATGGGCCCGGTGGTTACGAGGGTCTGCATTACGAGCGGCTGATGTCGGAGTCGGTGGTTGTCGTTTGCAGTCCGAAGTTCATCGAGTCGTTCGGTGTGATGAAGACGGCGGCTGACCTCACGGCGGCGCCGCTCATTCACGACGAGGCGCCTGAGCGCGATCCGTCTTGCCCGACGTGGGCGATGTGGTTCGCGGCGCGCGGTCAACGGCACAACGATGCCGAGCGTGGCTTCCGTTTCAACCAATCGAGTCTTGCGATCGAAGCAGCGATCGCGGGCAAAGGCTTGGCGCTCGCGAAGCGTCAGCTTGCGCTGGGCGATATTGCCGCAGGACGTCTCGTTGCGCCGATGGACGAGAGTGATGCGCCCGTCGGCTTCGCGTATTGGCTCGTGTGGCCGCGCGGGCGGCGTTTCGAGCCAAGTCAGTCCGATTTTCTGAGTTGGGTTCGGGCTGAGGCGGCGTTGAGCGAGCAGGGCTAAAGCCTCGCTTTAGGACCGCTCGCTTTCACCCCCTCAGAGCGGCGCGCACATTGGGTGCTTAGCTTCAAGAGCGCGCCGCCCACCAGTGTACCAATACACCGCCGTCGACCGACTAGTTGTTCAGGAAAGAGTCGCGCAGTACCGCGACCAGACGCGGCGCTATCTGGCGGGCGAGTTGGACGATGATGCGTTCAAACCCCTGCGCCTGCAGAACGGCCTCTATATCCAGCGCTATGCCCCGATGCTGCGCATTGCCATTCCGTATGGCGTGCTCTCCTCGGATCAGCTGCGGGCGCTCGCCAGGATCTCGCGCCGCTACGACCGCGCTTATGGCCACTTCACCACCCGGCAGAACATCCAGTTCAATTGGGTGAAGGTAGAAGAGGTGCCGGACATCCTTGGCGAACTGGCCGAGATCGGCATGCACGCGATCCAGACCAGCGGAAGCTGCGTGCGCAACGTGACGACCGATGCGTTTGCCGGCGTGGCGCGTGATGAGATCGTCGATCCCCGGCCGTTCGCGGAGCTGATGCGGCAGTGGTCGACGCTGCATCCAGAGTTCGCCCACCTGCCGCGCAAGTTCAAAGTCGCGTTCAACGGCGCCAAGGAAGACCGTGCGGCGACGCCCGTGCATGATTTGGCGTTCGATCTCTACCGCGACGACGCGGGCGAGGTGCGTGCGATCGTGAAGGTCGGCGGCGGGCAGGGGCGTACGCCGCGCATCGCCTCCATTATTAAGCGCGACCTGCATTGGATTGAGCTGCTGACCTACAGCGAAGCGGTGCTGCGCACCTACAATCGCTTCGGCCGCCGCGATCACATCTTCAAAGCGCGCATCAAAATTCAGGTCGAGACTTTGGGTGCGGAGGTGTTCGGGCGCGAGGTGGATGCGGAATGGGAGCATCTGCGGAATGGTCCGAACACGCTGACTGAAGCCGCGCTGGCGCGCGTCGCGGCGCATTTTGTTGATCCGGCGTTGAAGGCGGATGCTGGGCCGGTCCCTTCAGTTCGCGATGTGGAGTTTCGACGCTGGAAGGCGCGCAACGTCGTTGCGCATCGTGAGCCAGGCTACGCGGCGGTGGTGATCAGCCTGAAGCGCGAAGGCATCGCGCCGGGCGACGCGACGGCCGATGAGATGGATGCGCTCGCAGCGATAGCGGATCGCTACAGCTTTGCTGAGATCCGCGTCACGCATAAGCAGAACGTGGTTCTACCTTACGTGGCGCAGGCTGATCTTCATGCGTTGTGGCGTGAGCTGCAGGCGCTGAACCTGGCGCGCGCTAATATTGAAATGGCGTCGGACATTATTTGCTGCCCCGGCGGCGATTTTTGCTCGCTCGCCAATGCGCGCTCGATCCCGCTGACTGCCGCGATTGCTGAACGCTTGGCGCCGATCGAAGATGATCTGGGTCCGCTCGCGATCAAAGTGTCGGGCTGCATTAACGCGTGCGCGCATCACCATGTCGGCCATATCGGCGTGCTGGGTGTTGAGAAGGGCGGCGAGGATTGGTTTCAGGTGCTGCTCGGCGGCCGCTCCGATGATGGCGGCCGGCTGGGCGTGCTGATCGGCAAAGCGGTGCGCGCTGAGGAAGTGCCGGTGATCATTGATCGCTTGGCGCGCTTCTATCTCGGCGCGCGCAAACCGAAGGAATTGTTCATCGACACGGTGGAGCGGCTTGGCGTTGAGGCATTCAAGGCAGCGCTGCAGCCAGCGGAGTCACTGCCGGCATGAGCGTCGTGCTTCATCTCGATGCGCAGCGGCGAGCAAGCGTGGTTGGTGAGGCGCCAGAGCGCGCATCGCCCACGCCGCGCAAGCCGGCGAATGACGGCCACGGTGATGTTCGCAAGAACATCGTGCCGGTCGTAAAATTTCCCGAACCGTCGGTGACGACCTGGGAGGGCGGCGAACTCATCAGCTTGGCGGATTGGCTCGAAGCGCCGCGCGATGGCGGCGGCGTTCTGCTGCGGAGCAGCGACGATCCGGCGAAGCTTGCTGGCACGTTTGAGGCTGCCGGCTTGATCGCCGTGGATTTTCCGAAGCTGAACGATGGTCGCGGCTACTCAACCGCTTCTCTGCTGCGGCAGCGGCTTGGCTATCGCGGTGCGCTTCGCGCGGTGGGCGCGGTGACGGCGGACCAAGTGTTTGCGCTGGCGCGCGTTGGTTTTGACTCGTTTATGTTGCGGGCGGATCAAGATCCAGAGGTGGCGCTTGCGGCTCTGCGCACGTTCTCCGTGGTCTATCCTTCGACCACCGCTGGCGCGGGCGCATTAGAGGCGTCGGAAGAGGCGGAGCGCACGGCGCGGATCGTGCTGCTGGAGCGTGCGCTGAGCGCCATCGCTGCGCAGCATGAGAACGTGGCGCTGGCATCGTCGCTTTCGGCCGAGGACATGGTGATCACCGATGTGATTGCGCGGCTGAAGCTGCCGATCACGGTGTTCACGCTCGATACGGGCCGTCTGCACACAGAGACGCTGTCTCTCATCGACGATGTTCAGCACCGCTACGGGCTGGAGATCAAGGTGTTTCGGCCTGATCCGGCCGAAGTGGCGGCGTATGTGGCGGCACACGGGCAGGATGGATTCTACGACGGTGTCGCGCAGCGGAAGCTTTGCTGCTCGATCCGTAAAGTGTTGCCGCTTTCACTGGCGCTGAAGCAGCGCGATGCGTGGATCACGGGTCAACGCCGTGAGCAGGCGGTAAGCCGCACGGCGCTGCATGAACGCGAGCGCGACGCCGAGCGCGGCATTGCAAAGTACAATCCGCTTGCGGCGTGGCAGTGGGCGGATGTGCTCGACTACGCGGCGCAGTTCGATGTGCCGCTCAATGCGCTCTACGCGCGCGGCTATGTTTCCATTGGATGTGAACCCTGCACGAAAGCGGTGCGCCCCGGAGAAGATCCGCGCGCAGGCCGTTGGTGGTGGGAAAATCGGGACGGGAAAGAATGCGGGCTGCATACAACTACGACGACGGCACTGTGAGCGGGGGCGCGGCTCAGGCAGCAGCGCAGGCGTCGCGATTGGAGCGGCTTGAGGCCGAGGCCGTCTATATCTTGCGTGAGCTGGCGGTGTTTGAGCGGCCGGCGCTGATGTTCTCTGGCGGAAAAGACTCCGCTGTGCTTCTCGATCTGGCGCTGAAGGCGTTCGCGCCGCAGAAGCCGCCGTTCGTGCTGCTGCACATCGATACGGGGCACAATTATGCGGACGTGATCGACTATCGCGACCAGCGCGCTCGCGAGACTGGTCTCGAGTTGATTGTACGCAAGGTCGAGGACTCGATTGCGCGTGGCAGCGTTCAGTTGGCGAACGGCGCGAGCCGCAATGCCGCGCAAGCGGTGACGTTGCTGGAAGCGCAGCAGGAGCTGAAGTTCGACGCGTTGATTGGCGGGGCGCGCCGCGATGAGGATAAGGCGCGGGCCAAAGAGCGCGTGTTCTCACATCGCGACGCATTTGGTTCGTGGCGTCCGCGTGCACAGCGGCCGGAATTGTGGGGGCTCTATAATCGCCGCATCGCGCCGGGTGAGCACATGCGTGTGTTTCCGCTCTCGAATTGGACGGAAGCCGATGTCTGGGCCTACATCGCGCGCGAGAACATTCCGCTCCCATCACTCTACTATTCGCACACGCGGGACGTGGTGCGCCGCGATGGGCTGCTGTTTCCTGTTACGCCGATCACGCCCGCCGGTGATGGCGACATGGTGGAGCGCCTGAACGTGCGTTTCCGCACCGTCGGCGACATCAGCTGCACGTGCCCGGTGGAGAGCTTTGCCGCCGACGCTGAGCAAGTGCTGCTTGAGACGCTCACCGCAACAGCATCGGAACGCGGCGCGACGCGCATGGACGATCGCGTCAACCGCGCCGCCATGGAACGCCGCAAGCTCGAAGGCTATTTCTGATGGACGGCGTTTCGGTTCAGTCCTGGGCGCCTTGGAGTGGTGAGCAAATTCGCTTCACCACTGCCGGAAGCGTCGACGACGGCAAGTCGACGTTGATCGGGCGCTTGCTGCTCGACTCAGATGCGTTGCGTCGTGATCAGGCGGCGGCCTTGGGTGAGGGCGATGAGCTTGATCTTGCCGCGCTGACGGACGGCTTGGAAGCCGAACAGGCGCAAGGCATCACGATCGATGTGGCCTATCGCTACTTCGCGACGCAGGCAGCGAGCTTTGTGATCGCGGACGCGCCCGGTCACGAGCAATACACCCGCAACATGGTGACGGCTGCGAGTACGTCGGATGTCGCTGTGCTAGTGATCGATGCGTCGCGGTTCGAGGGCGAATTGAAGCCGCAGACGCGCCGACACGCGGCGATCTCTGCGCTTATGGGCCTTAACGTCATCGTTGCCGTCAACAAGATGGACCTCACTGGCTGGTCCGAGGAGCGCTTCGAGGACATACGCGCGGCCTTCCGCGATGCCGCCGGCGCGCTGGGATTGGCGCATGTCAGTTTCGTGCCGATCTCGGCGAAGAATGGCGACAACGTCGTGCGTCGCGGCAATCCGCCGTGGTGGGCGGGGCCAACGCTGATTGAGCTGCTGGAAACGGTTCGTCCAAATCGCGCGCGCGCTGACGGCGCGCTGCGTTTGCCGGTGCAAGCGATTCTTCGCGACGGTGATGCACGCATCTATGCGGGTCGTGTTGAAGCAGGCGCGGTGAAGGCTGGCGATAATGTGAGTGTTGGCGTCGGCGCTTCGGCGCGTGTGAAGGCGGTGCTGAAAGCAGGAAAGCCGGTGCCGCGCGCTGAGGTGGGCGCCTCGATCGGGCTGCAGCTTGATGATGAACGCGATCTCGCGATCGGCGATGTGATCGCGGATGGCGCGGTACGATACGCGCGAGAGATTGTTGCGGACCTCTGCTGGCTGGATGGCCATGCCTGGACGCCAGGCCGCCGCTATCGTTTGCGTCAAGGCTCGCTCGAAACGCAGGCGCTGATCGCGCAAGTGCAGTTCGTGCGCGACATTTCGGATTTCTCAGAGCGCGCAAGCGCTGGCCTTCAGGTGAATGACATCGCGCGCGTGCGCGTGGCGACGCGTGAGCCGATCTTGGCCGATCTTTATCAAGAGAATCCGGCGACAGGCGCGTTCGTGCTGTTCGATCCGGACTCCAATCAAACATGCGCCGCCGGTATGATACGGGAGATCGAGCAATGACGGGCACGGTTTATCTCGTGGGAGCAGGGCCGGGCGCGGCTGACTTGCTGACGCTGCGCGCTTCGCGGTTGTTAGCCGAAGCGGATGTCGTGCTCCACGACGCGCTGGTTGGCGAAGACGTGTTGGCGCTCGCGGGCAAGGCGAAGCTCTACAATGTGGGCAAGCGTGCTGGGCGGCCATCGACGGACCAGCGTTTCATTTGCCGCCTGTTAGCACGGCTCGCGGGCCGCCATCGGATTGTTGTGCGGCTCAAGGGCGGCGATCCGAGTTTGTTTGGGCGCGCCGGCGAAGAGCTTGATGCTTGCCGCGCAGCGGGCGTGCCAGTCAGCATCGTTCCCGGCGTAAGCGCGGGCTTTGCCGCCGCCGCATCGTTGGGGGCCTCGCTAACTCTGCGCGGCGTCGCGCGTTCGGTGACCTTCGTGACGCCCGCGACGGCCAAGCACGGCGTGCCGTCCAACGAATGGGCGGTCGCTGCCGCGAATGCTGAGACGGCGGTCGTCTATATGGGCGCCGTAGGGGCTGCGCGTGTGCGTGATGAGTTGGTTTCACGCAGCGTACCGGCATCGCGTCCGGTGGCGCTCGTGGAGAATGCGTCGCGCGCCGATGAACGGATCGTGCGCGGAACGCTGTCAGAATTGCCGGAGTTGGCTGCACAATTGGGTGATGGTCCGGCTCTGATAGTGATTGGCGAAGCCGTGGCGCAGGCGAGTGCGCTCGCACGATCGGCGGCGGCGTGATTCCGATTTATCTCGATCCGGCGCACGCGCGCATCGCTCTGATCGGGCGCGGTGAACTGGCGACACGCCGGTTGCGTTGGCTGCGCGATGCGGGGGCGGAGGTGGATCTGTGGTCTTATGCACCGCCGCAGAGTGAGACTGCATTGGCGCGGTATCACGTCGTTTGGATTGTGGGCTTAGAGGCAGAAGAGAGCCGCAGTCTTGCGGAGGCCGCTCGCTCCGCGGGCGTGCTCGTTAACGTCGAGGACAACGTGCCTTTGTGCGATTTTCACACGCCTGCTCTAGTTCGCCGCGGCAGACTGACATTGTCAGTGGGGACCGGAGGCGCTAGTCCCGCCGTCGCGCGCGCGGTTCGGGAACGGCTCGAAGAAGCGTTCCCGGAGGATTGGACGGAGGCGCTCGAGGAGATCGCCCGTGCGCGTGAAGCGCTCCGCGCCAACGGCGCCAGTCCAGAAACACTTATCGCCGACGCGCGCGAGCGTCTTCATGCACGAAACCTAATCTGAGAATTTATGACCGACCAGGCCACTCTTAGCGCCCCGCCGCCGGCGAACGTTCACGTAAGTCGCGTGCTTGATGTGCGTCACTACACAGATCGCTTGTTCGCGTTCAGCTGCGAGCGCCCGGCTTCGCTGCGCTTTCGCTCGGGCGAGTTTGTTATGATTGGGCTGCGCACGGAGGCGAAGCCGTTGCTGCGCGCCTATTCGATCGCGAGCCCCGCCTGGGACGAGCAGCTCTCCTTCTATTCGATCATTGCGCCGGGCGGACCGCTCACTAGCCGCTTGCAGCACATTGCGCCGGGCGACGAAATTCTGATCGGCCGCAAGCCGACGGGCACGCTGGTGCATGACGCCGTGCTGCCCGGGAAGCGGCTGTTTCTGCTCTCGACGGGCACCGGCATCGCGCCGTTTGTCAGCCTCATCCGCGAGCCGGAGACGTACGAGCGGTTCGAACAGGTGATCCTCACGCACACGTGCCGGACGGCGGCTGAGCTTGCCTATGGATTTGAGACAGTGGCCGCCGCTTACGACGATCCGCTGGTTGGCGAGGAAGCGCGCAGCAAGCTTCGCCACATCACGAGTCTGACGCGCGAGCCGCATGGCCTTGAAGGGCGCATCACCACCTTGATCGAGAACGGCGGCCTATTCGAAGCGCTGTCCGCTCCTTCGTTCGATCCCCTGACGGATCGAATCATGATCTGCGGATCGGCGGCGGTGTTGCAGGATCTCAAAGCGCTGGCGGTGGACAAAGGCTTCGTTGAGGGTGCAAACCACGAACCTGGGAGCTTTGTCGTAGAGCGCGCGTTTGCCGGCTAGGATGACGAAACGATGAGCTATTATTCTTGCGTCGTACAAGCTATTGGCAACACGCCGCTTGTTCGCCTGGCGCGAGCGTCGGATGAAACCGGCTGCACAATCTTGGGCAAGGCCGAGTTTCTCAATCCCGCGCAGTCCGTGAAGGATCGCGCGGCGCTCGCCATCATCAAGGACGCTGAGGCGCGTGGCGAACTGAGCCCTGGCGGCGTCATCGTCGAAGGGACGGCGGGCAATACCGGCATTGGCCTCGCGATGATCGGCGCGGCGCGGGGCTATAAGGTCATCGTGGTGATGCCGCGCACGCAGAGCCAGGAAAAGAAGGACGCCGTCATCGGCTATGGCGCGGAGCTGGTCGAGGTCGACGCAGCGCCGTCGATCAGTCCGAACCACTACACTCAGATTGCGAAGCGTATCGCCGAAGAGCGCAACCGCACCGAGCCGCATGGCGCGATCTGGGCCAACCAGTTCGACAACGTCGCCAATCGCCAAGGTCACATCGACACCACGGCGCAGGAAATCTGGCGCGACACGGACGGTGGCGTCGATGGCTTCATTTGCGCTGTCGGCACCGGCGGCACGCTTGGCGGCGTTTCGATCGGCCTGAAGCAGAAGAATAAGGACATCGTGGTCGGGATCGCCGATCCGGGCGGGGCGGCGCTTTTCAACTGGTACAAGCACGGCGAGCTGAAGGTTGAAGGCGAGTCCATCACTGAAGGCATTGGACAAAGCCGCGTGACCGCGAATCTTGAGGGGGTGGTCGTCGACGAGGCGTTCCGCATTAGCGACCGCGAATGGCTGCCGGTGCTCTATGACCTCATTCAGTATGAGGGTCTCTGCGTCGGCGGTTCGTCGGCGCTGAACGTCTGCGGCGCGATCGAACTCGCAAAAGTGCTGGGGCCGGGAAAGACGATCGTCACGGTACTCTGCGACTACGGGAACCGCTACGCCTCGAAGCTGTTCAATCCCGCCTTCCTGCAGAGCAAGGATTTGCCACTCCCGCCTTGGGTGAAGGCGGCTTGACGGCGCGCTGTCTGGCTCACTAGGGTGAGGATGCAAGGTAGGTAGATGCGTTTTGTTGCGCACATTCAGCTCGCTTCGCGCCCCTTTGGGGCGGCGAGCGCGCATGCGCATCATCATCATCACCACCGCCACGCGACGCATCTCCGCGCGCCGCGACATTGATGCTCTTCACCGTTTGAGCTGAAGAGCCGGAGCGCCACCGGGCGCACCAATCCAAATCAATGTTTCAGGCGCCCCAGGGTCAAAACCCTGCGGGCGATTTCGCGTGGTCCCATGAATTCGCAACGTTTGCACATCGCTATCCAGAAGAGCGGCCGCTTGGCCGAGAAGAGTCTCGATCTCATTCGCGACGCGGGCTTTCGGCTGCAGCGAAGCGCCAGCGATCTCACCTACAGCGTCGAAAACGCGCCGATCGATCTGTGGTGCGTTCGCGACGACGACATCCCGACGTTCGTCGCTGATGGCGTGGCCGATTTCGGCTTTGTCGGGCGAAACGTGCTGGCTGAGCGCGTTTCCAGCGCTTCTGGCGCGCAACCAGAGGAGGTCATGCCACTCGGGTTCGGCCGCTGCCGGCTGAGCATCGCTGGGCCGCAAGCGTTCGCCTATGCGGGTGCGAACTCCTTGCGCGGTGCGCGCATCGCGACGACGTACCCGAACCTGCTCAAGCAATTCCTGGCCGAAAAGGGCGTGGCGGCTGAGATCGTGACAATGCGCGGCGCTGTCGAAGTGGCGCCGCGGCTTGGGCTGGCTGACGTCATCTGTGACTTGGTTTCGACGGGCGCGACGTTGGAAGCGAACGGCCTTCGCGCTCTTGAGACGGTGCTGGAAAGCGAAGCCGTATTGGTTCGCTCATCGCGCGTCCTTGAAGGCGAGTTGGCGCGCACAGCGGAGAGTGTGGTCGCGCGATTGCACGGCGTTATCGCCTCGCAGGGCGCAAAGTACGTGATGATGAATGCGCCGCGTGCGGCGCTCCGTGACATCGCGCGCATCTTGCCCGGTGCGGATGCGCCGACTGTGACGCCGTTGGCGGGGCGCGACGACATCGTCGCGGTGCACGCGGTGTGCCAGGAGGCTGTCTTCTGGGAAACGCTGGAGCAGCTGAAGGCGACCGGCGCGTCAGCGATCCTGGTTCTTCCCATTGAGAAGATCATGTGATCGCCATGAAGGCCTATGTGTGGAACGACCTTTCGGATGCGGATCGTAAGCGTGCTCTGCGCCGGCCGGAGCGGCGGATGTCGGCGGATGTCTCCGGCACGGTGCAAGCGATCTTTGATGACATCGCGCGAGAGGGCGAAGAGGCGCTGCAGCGCTGGTCGTTGAAGCTTGATGGCTGGGCGCCGCGCCGGTTGGAACTGTCGGCGAGCGTTGTCGAAGCGGCGCGCGCGTCACTTGCTCGCGAGGAGCTGGAGGCGATCGAGTTTGCCGCAAGCAATGTTGGCTTCTATCACGCGGCGACTAAGCCGAAGCCGGTAACGGTGGAGACGGTGCCGGGCATGCTGTGCCGCCGCGTGTGGCGGCCTATCGAGACGGCCGGGCTCTATGTCCCCGCGGGCAGCGCGCCGCTTGTATCGACTTTGATCATGCTGGCGGAGCCGGCGCGTATCGCAGGTGTAGCCAAGCGCATCGTCGTGACGCCGCCGCGCGAGGACGGCGCCCCGCACGCTGCGCTAATCGTAGCCGCCGCCGCATGCGAGCTGGATGAGCTTTGGATCGTCGGCGGCGCGCAAGCGATTGCCGCGCTTGCGCTTGGCGTGTTCACACCGAGGGCGCAGAAGCTATTTGGCCCAGGCAACGCCTACGTGGCGGAGGCGAAGCGCTACGCGGCTAATCTTCCAAATGGTCCCGCCATCGATCTGCCGGCGGGGCCGAGCGAGTTGATGGTGATCGCCGATGCCGGCGCCAACCCGGAGTTCGTGGCGGCGGACCTCCTGAGCCAAAGCGAGCACGATGCCGATGCGCAGGTGCTGCTGCTGTCGCCGTCGCAAGAGCTGATTGAAGCGACGTTGCGCGAGGTCGAACGTCAGCTCGCGGATTTGCCGCGCGCGAAGATTGCCCGCGCTTCACTCGAAGAAGGCCGCGCAATCCTCGTGAAAGACGTGCGCGATGCCGTGGCCATAGCCAATAGGTACGCGCCGGAGCACCTGTCGTTGCAAACCGCGCGCCCTTACGACGTGGTGGATGAGCTTACAAGCGCGGGCGCAGTCTTCGTCGGCGCCTACAGCGCTGAGACGATCGGTGACTACGTCGCGGGTCCAAGCCATGTGCTGCCGACGGACGGCGCCGCGGCGACGCACGCGGGGGTCAGCGTCGCATCGTTCATGAAGAGCATGACAATCCAGGACGTTGGTGCGGCTGCTATCGAGGTGCTTGGGACGAATGCAGCGCGCCTCGCACGTCTAGAAGGTTTGGAGGCGCACGCACGGGCGGCCGATGTTCGCCTTGCTTCTGTCTCAAGCGCGAGCGCTAGCGAGAGCGTCATTCGTCGCCGCCGTGCGACGGTCGAGCGTAAGACGCGCGAAACTAAGATCAACGTCTCTGTCGACCTAGATCGCGCCGCGCCGTCCGAGATTGATACGGGCGTCGGTTTCTTCGATCACATGCTTGATCAAGTCGCCCATCACGGCGGCTTCGCACTCTCCGTGCGGTGCGTGGGCGATCTGCACATCGATGCGCATCACAGCATTGAAGATTGCGCACTCGCCTTCGGGCAGGCGCTGCGCGAAGCACTGGGTGACCGGCGCGGTATCGCGCGGTTCGGGTTTTTGCTGCCGATGGACGAAGCTCAGGCGCAAATCTCGATCGATCTCGGCGGGCGGCCGTACCTCGTGTTCGACGGTGCGTTCACAGCGCCGCTGATTGGCGCATATCCAACCGAGATGACGGAGCACGTATTCCGCTCATTGTCACAGGCGCTCGGGGCGACGGTGCACGTTTCGGTGACTGGCGAGAACGACCACCACAAGACGGAGGCGTGTTTCAAGGCGCTTGGACGTGCGCTGAGGCAGGCGCTTCGCATTGAAGCGCAAGAGATGCCGTCGACAAAGGGTGTGCTCTGATGAGCGTCGCGGTTGTGAAGCTCGGGGTCGGCAACACGGCGTCGGTGTTGTTTGCGCTGGAGCGACTCGGCGTGCGCGCCGAGTTGACAGATGATCCGGCGCGTGTGGCGGACGCAGCGCGCGTCATCCTGCCGGGTGTTGGCGCCGCCGCCTATGCAGCGCGCGTGCTGCGTGATCGTGGATTGGATGAAGTTCTGCGTAGGTTCCAGCGGCCATTGCTGGGAATCTGCTTAGGCCAGCAGCTCTTGTTCGAACGCAGTGAGGAGGGCGACGCGCGTGGGCTGGGGCTGCTCTCTGGCGATGTCGCGGCGCTTCCCAACTCGCGCGCATGGCCCTCGCCACACATGGGCTGGTCGAGGTTGAGTGAGTGTCAGCCGCATCCGCTGCTTGAGGGCGTGGCTGGCGCGTACATGTACTTCGTCCATTCGTTCGCATGCCCAGTGGATGAACACACAATCGCTTCAGCCGAGTATGGACGCCCATTCGCTGCCGCCGTGGCGCGCGGCAACGTGTTTGGTTGTCAGTTTCACCCGGAGCGGTCTGGCGCGGCCGGCGCGCGCGTGCTCGCAAACTTCATGGCGTTGCCATGCTGATCCTTCCTGCAATGGACCTGAGAGAAGGCGCGGTCGTGCGGCTGCTGCGCGGCGACTTCGATGCGGTGACACGGTACGGCGATCCTAGCGAGACACTTCGCTTGTTCACCGAAGCGGGCGCCGCGTGGACGCACGTTGTCGACCTCGACGGCGCGAAAGCGGGTGCACCGGTTCAACATGGCCTCATCGAACGCCTTGCTCGGCAATGTGGACTGAAACTCCAAGTCGGAGGCGGCGTGCGTGAGCGTGATCACGTTGCGGCGCTGCTCAGAGCTGGCGTGACGCGCGTTGTCGTCGGCTCGGCCGCCGTGCGTAGACCTGAATTGGTTCGGGGGTGGATCGAAGAGTTCGGCGTCGAAGCTATCTGTGTCGCGCTCGACGTGCGCCAAGAGCCGACAGGTTGGCGAGTGGCGACTGAAGGTTGGGCGAGGTCAAGCGGCCTAACCTTGGAGGAAGCGCTCGCTGCATTCCCGATCGGCGCCTTGCGTCACGTGCTGGTCACAGACATTTCGCGCGACGGCGCGTTGAGCGGATCGAACGTCGATCTCATCGCCGCGCTCGCGCGCATGCGACCGGAGATCAGCTTCCAGGCCTCGGGCGGTGTCGCGACGCTTGAAGACATTCGCGCCCAACGCGATGCCGGCGCCGGGGCGATCATCATCGGGCGCGCGCTCTATGAGCGGCGCTTCACGCTGGAGGACGCTCTTGCCGTCTAAGCGCATCATCGCGTGCCTCGATGTGAGAGGCGGTCGCGTCGTCAAAGGCGTGCGCTTTCGCGGGCACGCCGACATGGGCGATCCCGCCGAGTGCGCTGCGCGTTACCGTGACGAAGGCGCCGACGAGATCGTGATCTACGATATCACCGCGTCGGCTGAGCGCCGTGTCATAGACTATGCGTGGCTCGCGAGCATTGCGCGCGTTCTCGATATTCCGCTTTCTGTTGCAGGCGGCATCCGTTCTTTGGAACAGGCGGTGGCGTGTCTCGAACATGGCGCTGACAAGATCTCGATTAATTCGCCTGCGTTGGATCGGCCGGAACTGATCTCGGAGATCGCGAAGGTGGCGGGTTCGCAATGTGTTGTGGTCGGCGTCGACAGCCGTCGCATCGATGGCGACTGGAGTACGTTTCAGTACACGGGCGCCGAACACACGACCCGCAACACAAGCCGGCTCATGCTCGACTGGATCGTTGAGGCACAGGAGCGTGGCGCCGGCGAGATCGTGCTCAATTGCATGGATCAAGACGGGGTGCGGCGCGGATACGACATTGAGCAGCTGAGTGCAGCGCGGGAGCGCCTTCGTATTCCTCTGGTGGCTTCAGGCGGCGCTGGCGCGCCCGAACACTTTGCGCGCGTGTTCAAGGAGGCGGACGTATCCGCCGCGCTCGCTGCCGGAATTTTTCACTCAGGCGCTGTGACGATTGGCGAGGTCAAGGACGCCGTGCAGGCTGCCGGCTTGGAGGTGCGCCGATGATTGCCTTTGATGTTGCGCGCGTCGATTTCTCGAAGGGCGATGGCCTTGTGTGCGCGGTCACGCAAGATGCGCTGACGCTTCAGGTGCTGATGGTGGCGTGGATGAACCGCGCGACGCTTGAGGAAACGTTGGAATCTGGTGAGGCGACGTTCTTCTCGCGATCGCGCCAAGAGCGCTGGCGGAAGGGGGAGACGTCCGGCAATCGCTTGCGCGTTCGCTCAATCACTCTCGACTGTGATGGCGACGCGTTGTTGTTGAAGGTCGAACCTGTCGGCCCGGCATGTCACTTGGGGAATACGAGTTGCTTTGGTGATGAGGTCGCGCCCGGTCTTGGCAGATTGGGCGCCCTTGAGCGCACCATCGTCGAGCGCGCGACCGCATCGCCGGATGACAGCCGAACAGCGAGATTGATCGCGCGTGGCGTGAAGCGGATTGCGCAGAAAGTGGGAGAAGAGGGTGTTGAAACGGCGCTGGCTGGCGCCGCCGGCGATGCGGCGGAGCTGTGCGAAGAGAGTGCGGACCTGCTCTACCACCTCGCCATTCTACTCCACGCGCGGGGACTGCGGTTCGATCACGTGATGCAAGTGCTCGCGGCGAGGGCGGAGGCGACCCGATGAGCCCGCAACCCAAGCCTTGGATCTCCACCATAAAAGCCTACGTGCCGGGAAAGGCGCGGGCGGAAGGGTTCGAAAGACCTGTCAAGCTTTCGGCGAACGAAAACCCGTTCGGCTGCAGCGATCGCGCGCGCGAGGCCTACCTCGCAGCCATTCGCGATCTGCACCTTTATCCGGACTCGAACACCACCACGTTGCGCGCGGCCGTCGCCGCCAAATACCGACTGGAGCCTGAACGCCTGGTTTTCGGCGCAGGCTCCGATGAGATCTTCGCGATGGTGGCTCAGGGCTACCTCGCGGACGGCGATAACGCCGTTCAACCGCAATACGGGTTCGCGGCGTGGCCGATCATTGTGCGGACCGCGGGTGGCGAAATGCGATTTGCGGCGGAGAACAACTTCGTCGCCGATATCGACTCACTGCTTGCATCAGTGGATGTCCGCACGCGCGTTCTATTTCTTGCCAATCCGGCAAACCCAACGGGCACGTATCTGCCGTTCCGCGAGATCGAGCGATTACACGCTGCATTGCCGCCGGACGTTTTGCTCGTGCTGGACGGCGCCTACGCTGAATGTGCGGGCGCCAGCGACTTTTCAGATGGCCTCGATTGGTCGCGGGACAAAGAGAATGTGGTGGTTACGCGCACGTTCTCGAAAGCTTATGGGCTAGCCTCGCTGCGCATCGGCTGGGCGTACGCCTCCGAAGCGGTGGCTGGCGTGCTCAACCGCATTCGCTTGCCCTTTTCGGTGCCGATAGCGGGTGAGGCTGCGGCTGTTGCGGCATTAGCGGACGATGCATTTGTCGAACGCTCGGTGGCGCATTTCGTTGAGGGGCGCCGGTTGCTTTCGACAGCGCTCGCTCGCCTCGGCGTGACGACGCTGCCATCCGCGACAAATTTCGTGACCGCGCGCTTCGCTGATGCTCAGGCGATTGAGGAGGGGCTGGCCCTGCGCGGCGTGTTGGTACGCCGCTTACACACCTATGGGATGCCCGACTGGTTGCGGATCACGGTGGGTACGTCGCACGAGTTGGAGCGCGTGATCGGCGAGATCACAAACTTGCTGGATCGTAACAGCGCCTAGGCGGGTGTAAGCTCGCGGTCCTTGGCGTGCGCGCGCACGAGCGCGCTGTAACGTTCGACCAAATCAAAGGTCAGCGCGCCGGGCGTGAAGCGATGCTCGCCGATCTCGCCGACGGGCGTGACTTCTGCGGCGGTGCCGACGATGAAGCATTCGCTGAAACTAGAAAGCGCCTCTGGCTCGATGCGTGTTTCTACGACACGTAGCCCAGCGTCGCGCGCGAGCCGGATAACGGTTTGGCGCGTGATGCCATCGAGGAAGCAATCTGGGCTTGGTGTGTAGAGCGCTCCACCACGCACTAAGAAGATGTTGGCGCCGGTCGTTTCGGCAATGGCGCCTGTGCTGTCGAGCATCAACGCATCGTCGTAGCCCGCACGCTCCGCCGCATTCTTCGAAATCGTGCAGATCATGTAGAGGCCGGCTGCCTTCGCCGCCGTCGGGGCGGCGTCGGCTGCTGGGCGCCGATACTTCGCCCAGCAGAGGCGAACGCCGCGTTGAAACCGCGCGGCGTCGAAGTATTTCGGCCAGTCCCACACGGCGATCGCGACGCGCGTGCGTGTCCGCAACGCCGAAACGCTCAGCTGCTCAGAACCTCGCCAAGCAATCGGACGCACGTAGCAGTTCGACAAGCCGTTGCGCTCGCATGCTTCGGTTGAGGCGCGGTTGATCTCGTCTTCGGTGAAGGGGATCTCGAAATCGAGCAATTCGGCCGAGCGAAACAGGCGGCGCGTATGAGCTTCGAGCTCGAAGATGCGCCCTTCATACATACGCTCGCCCTCGAACACGGCCGAGCCGTAGTGCAAAGCGTGAGAGAGCACGTGCAGCTGGGCGTCGCGCCACGGCACGAAGCGACCATCCAGCCAGATCCAGCCGTCGCGATTGTCGAAAGGGACGAGGGTCACGGTGCGTTTCCTTGTTTTGTCCGGGCGCCTAGCCCCAGTGCATCTGCACGTGGTGAGCGAGCGAATGAGACTTGAGCACTTCATCAGCGATTAGCTCAGCCATGCCGTGGCAGCTCAGCGTGCCGCCGAGATCAGCTGTGCGTGCGCCGTCATCGATGATGCGTTCGACCGCTGCTTCGACTGCGTTCGCTTCGTCGAGCAGTCTCAAGCCGTAGCGCAGCAGAAGCGCGACTGAGAGAATGGCGCCGACCGGGTTGCAGATGTTACGCCCGGCAATGTCAGGCGCCGAGCCGTGTACGGGCTCGAACAGGCCGGGGCCTTTGGAGCCGAGCGACGCAGAAGGCGCGAGGCCAATCGATCCGCCGAGTACAGATGCCTCGTCGGACAGAATATCGCCGAACATGTTTTCCGTGAGAATCACGTCATAGGCGCGCGGTTGGTGGATGAGTTGCATCGCCGTCGAGTCCACAAGCGCGTGCTCAAGGCGCACGTCGGAGAACTCTTCAGCATGCACGCGTGTGACCACATCGCGCCACAGGCGGCTGGTCTCCAGCACGTTGGCCTTGTCGACAGACGTAACTTTGCCGCGCCGCGTGCGCGCTGCCGTAAAGGCCGAGCGTGCAATGCGCTCGATTTCTTCCACGGTGTAGATGCACTGATCGCTCGCACTGTCTTCGGTCCGGCGCTTCTCGCCAAAATAGAGGCCGCCCGTCAGTTCGCGAAACACAACGAGATCGACGTCGGCGACGACGCCACGCCGCAGCGGCGAACAGTCGATCAGCGCATCATAGATGCGCGTCGGGCGGATGTTGGCGAAGAGGCCGAGCGCTTTGCGCAGAGCGAGAAGACCCTGCTCCGGACGGCGCGGCCCCTTGTCCCATTTCGGGCCGCCGACGGCGCCGAGGAACACGGCGTGCGCCTGTTGGCACGCAACAACAGTCGATTGCGTCAGCGGCTCGCCAGTCGCGTCGATGGCGGCGCCGCCGATGAGTTGCGTGTCGAAGACGAAGCGATGATGGAAGCGGTCGGCGACAGCCTGCAGCACCTCCGTCGCGGCGCGCGTGACTTCGGGGCCGACCCCGTCGCCAGGCAGAAGGGCGATTGTGTACGTTTTCATGTGGCTCTCGCTTCGAAGGCTTGAATTGCGGGCAGGCGCTCCATGAGCCAGCCCAAGGTGTCGACGCCCTCCAAGAGACAGCGCCGTGAGAAAGGTTCGACCGTGAAGGCCACAGGCGGCGCGTTGCCGGCGGTGAGTTCGCAACGATCGAGATCGATGGTGACACGCCCGCCGGGATCGGCGAGCAGGCGTTCGTGCGTAGCCGCGTCAACGACAACAGGCAGAAGGCCGTTCTTCAACGCATTCGACGAGAAGATGTCGGCGATGCCTGTCGAGACGACGGCGCGGAAGCCGTAGTCCAGAAGCGCCCAGGGTGCGTGCTCGCGTGAGGAGCCGCAGGCGAAATTGTCGCCGGCCACGAGGATGCGATGTTCGCTTGATTCGAGAGCGTTGAGCGCTGCGTCGGGCAATGGCTTGCCGTCGGCATCGTAGCGCCAATCGTAGAACGCGGAGGCGCCAAGTCCCTCGCGCGTCGTTGTCGTGAGAAAACGCGCGGGGATGATCTGGTCGGTGTCGATGTTTGCTTGCGGCAGAACAACGGTGCGCGACGTCAGTTGAGTGAAACGCTCAGGCATCGACGGCCTCCCGTGTGAACACGCGGGGATCAGTGAGCTGACCGGTGATGGCGCTCGCGGCGGCGGTTGCCGGACTCGCGAGAATGGTGCGCGCGCCTTTGCCCTGGCGGCCTTCGAAGTTGCGGTTCGAGGTGGAGACCGCGAGTTGGCCAGGGCCGACGAAATCGCCGTTCATCGCAATGCACATGGAGCAGCCGGGCAGACGCCATTCAGCGCCCGCATCCACGAACACGCGATCGAGTCCTTCAGCCTCGGCTTGGCGCTTCACTGCTTCGGAGCCTGGGACGACGAGCATGCGGACGCCGGCTTTGACTTGGCGCCCGCGCAGCACGTGCGCTGCGTCGCGAAGATCGGAGAGGCGGCCGTTGGTGCAGGAGCCGATGAAGACGACGTCAACGGGATGCTCGGTCGTTGGCACGCCGGCGGTGAAGCCCATGTAGCTCAACGCTTGCTTCTCGGTGTCGTTGCGCGGGGTGGGCGCCGCGGCGCCGACGGCCACCGAGGCGTCTGGCGTTGTGCCAAAGGTCGCCATCGGCGTGATGGCGGACGCATCGACGGTGATCGTCGTGTCGTAGGCAGCGCCATCGTCGCTCGCGAACGAAAGCCAACGCGCGACGGCCGCCTCGAAATCGGACGGCGCGTGCCGGCGTCCACGCAGGAACGCGACCGTCTTCTCGTCGGGCGCAACCATGCCGGCGCGCGCGCCAGCTTCGATCGACATGTTGCAGAGCGTCATGCGACCCTCCATGTCGAGCGCGCGAATGGCTTCGCCCGTGTATTCGATCACGTAGCCGGAGCCGCCGCCGAACCCGATGCGGTTGATGACGGCGAGCGTCAGATCCTTGGCCGAGACACCGGCCTGCAACTGACCGTCCGCGATCACGCGCATCTGCTTCGGCTTGCGCTGAAGCAAACATTGCGTCGCCAGCACGTGGCCGACTTCGGATGTACCGATGCCGAATGCGAGCGCGCCGAACGCGCCGTGCGTTGCTGTGTGACTATCTCCGCACACGACGACCATGCCGGGATGCGTGAGGCCAAGTTCCGGCGCCATGACGTGCACAACGCCGCGGTCCGCACTCTCCCAATCTGCCAGCGGAATGGAATGCTCCATGCAGTTGGCGCGCAGGCGGCCCACCTGCGCGGCGGCCGCCATGTTGGTGTACGGGCGTTGCCCGTCCGCGTTTGGCGGCAGTGTCGGTGTCGAGTGATCGAGTGTCGCGAAGGTGCGGTCGGGGCGGCGCGTCTTGAGGCCGAGCGCCTTCAGATCGGCGAAAGCCTGTGGACTCGTCACCTCGTGCACTAAGTGCAGATCGACATAGAGGATCGCCGGCGCGTCCTCGGTCTCGGCCTGCACGCAATTCGCCTCCCAGACCTTGTCGAACAATGTTCTAGGAGGCGAGGACACGGCGCTCTCCTTCGCTTTCGGCAACGGCGTTGATGATCGACAGCAACTCGCTGTCGTCGATCTCGCCGATCTCATCGGCGCGCCGCTTGAAATTGGCGAACACGTGGCCGACCTCGTTGGCGCTCAGGCGATAGCCCAACGCTTCGGCCCGCTTGACGATTGCATGCCGGCCCGAGTGCTTGCCCAACACCAGCTTCGTGCCGCCGAAGCCTACGTCTTCGGGGCGCATGATCTCGTAGGTGCGAGAGTCGGCGATCATTCCGTGTTGGTGGATGCCGGCTTCGTGCGCGAAAGCGTTGAGGCCAACGATCGCCTTGTTGCGCACGACAGGTGAGCCGGTGAGGCGGCTGAGCAAGCGGCTGGTCTCCAGCAATTGGGTCGTGTCGATGCCGGTGTGCACGCCGTAGAGATCGGCGCGTGTGCGCAGCGCCATCACCACTTCTTCGAGCGCACAATTCCCGGCGCGCTCGCCGATGCCGTTGATCGCAACTTCGACTTGGCGCGCGCCATTGGCGACGGCGGAGAGCGTGTTGGCCACCGCCATGCCAAGATCGTTGTGGCAGTGAGCGGAGACAACGATGCCAGGATGGCGCGGCGAGACGCGCCGTTTGATCTCCGCGAACACCGCGCCGATTTCGGCCGGCGTGGAATAGCCGACCGTGTCCGGGATATTCAGCGTCGTGGCGCCCGCGTCAGCGACGGCCTCCATGATGTCGCCGAGGAATTCCGGCTCGGTGCGGATGGCGTCCTCGGCCGAAAATTCCACGTCGTCGAACAGGGTCCGCGCGAACGACACAGAACGCACCGCAGTTTCCATCACTTCGTCCATACTCAAATTGAGCTTGGCGGCCCGATGGATCGGGCTGGTGCTGAGGAAGATGTGCAGGCGCCGCTTCGGCGTGCTTTGCAGCGCGCCGTAGGCAGTGCGGATGTCATCCTCATTGGCGCGCGAAAGCGAGCAGAAGATCGGACCTTCTACTTCGCCCGCCACGCGGCGAACGGCTTCCGCGTCGCCCGGCGAGGCGGCGGCGAAGCCTGCTTCGATGACGTCGACGCCGAGATCACGGAGGGCAGTCGCCATCTCCACCTTCTTTTCGGCGTTCATCGAGAAGCCGGGCGCTTGTTCGCCGTCACGCAATGTCGTGTCGAACACGATCACGCGATTTGGATCACGCTCTACGCTGGGCATGATACGGCCTCCTCTACGTGCGGTGAGGCGGCAGGCGAGATGCGGCGGACGCCGACGAGCCGGTCGATTTGGCGGCCGAGCACATCTGTGTGGCGCGTATTGTCACGCGGGCGCACGTTGAGGCGCACTTCGCGGTGGCCGCCCACGTCGGCGACATTCATGCGGTCGATCTCGAAGCCGCGGCGTTCGATGAGACCGATAAGGCGTTGCAGCGCACCTTCGCTGCGATCGATGTGAATGAGGAACGTATCGGTCATGACGGCTCTCCGTGCATCATGTCTGCGTTGTTCTTTCCTGGCGGCACCAGCGGCCAGACGTTTTCTCGTGGATCGATGAGGACATGCGCGAGGCAGGGGCCGGGCGCGGCGAGCAGACGCTCGATGCCGGCCGTGACTTCCTCGCGCTTGCTAATTCGAAACGCTTCAATGCCGAACGCCTGCGCGACGGCGGCGAAGTCCGGATTGTCCGAGAGATCGATCTCGCTGAAGTTCTTGTCGAAGAACAATTCCTGCCACTGGCGCACGAGGCCGAGCGAGGAATTGTCGAGCAGCAGAATCTTTAGTGCGATGCCGTAGCGCTTCAGCGTCGCCAGTTCCTGGATGTTCATGATGAAACTGCCGTCGCCGCTAATGGTGACGACATGCGCATTTGGATTGGCGATCTTGGCGGCCATGCCGGCGGGCAAGCCGTAGCCCATGGCGCCAAGGCCGCCGGAGGTCAGATGCGCAAACGGCGATGAGAAGCGGCAGTGCTGCGCCGCCCACATCTGATGCTGGCCGACATCGCAGGCGGCGACGAAGCGGTCGCCGGCCTGTTCCGACAATTCCTTCAGCAGCGCAGGCGCGTAGACGCCATCGCCGGGCGCGTCATAACGCGGGGCATGGTTGCGATTGTCGCGCTCGCAGCGCTCGAACCACGGTTCGATCAGCGGCGCGCGCGGCGCTAGCACGCCGAGCGCGGATTTCACGTCGGCGGTGATCGCCACATGCGCGTCGCGCAGCTTGCCGATTTCGGCCGCATCGATGTCGATGTGGATCACGCGCGCGTGCGGGGCGAATTCCGCCAGCTTGCCGGTGGCGCGGTCATCAAAGCGCGCGCCGATGACGATCAGCAGATCGCAGGCCTGCACGGCTTCGTTGGCCGCGCGCGAGCCGTGCATGCCGAGCATGCCGAGATGGCCGGGCCAATCGCTGGGCAGCGCACCTAGGCCCTGCAGGGTGGAAACGGCAGGGATGCCCGTCGCGCGCGCGAAGGCGCGGACTTCGTTCACCGCGTCCGCGATGCGCACACCGCCGCCGATATAGAGCAGCGGACGCTCGGCCATGCCGATCATCGCTTCGGCGCGGCGCAATTGCGCGGGATCGATGCGGCGCGGCAGGGGATGCGGCGGTGTGTATGCGCGTGGCGCGTGCGCGATGCCGACTTGCACGTCCTTCGGCAGATCGATCAGCACCGGGCCGGGACGGCCGCTGGTGGCGACATGAAATGCCTCGGCGATCAGCGCCGGAATGTCGTTCGGATCACGCGCGATCCAAGAGTGCTTCACGATCGGCAGCGTGACGCCCAGGATGTCGATTTCCTGAAATGCGTCTGTGCCCATCAGAGGCGAGGCGACGTTGCCGGTGATGCACACCATCGGCACCGAATCCATCATCGCGTTGGCGATGCCGGTGACGAGATTGGTGGCGCCGGGGCCAGAGGTCGCCATGCACACGCCGGCCTTGCCGGTGACGCGCGCGTAGGCATCCGCCGCGAACGCCGCGCCTTGTTCGTGACGCACCAGGATGTGCTTGAAGCGTGCGCTGGTGATCGCGTCGTACACCGGCATGATCGCGCCGCCCGGATAGCCGAACACGAACTCGACACCCTGCGCGTCAAGCGACTCGACAAGAAGTCGAGCGCCAGTCTTCGGCGCGGGGTCCTGAATCGGGTTCGGCATGGGGGCGGCTGAAGATTGCATTGGCTCAGGCGTTCGTCGGTGACTTCAGCCAGGCCATGCGTTCACGCAGCGCCGCGCCGGTCTTTTCAATCGGGTGGTTGCGGTCGGCGTTCAGCATCGCCGTGTAGCGCGGCTTGCCGGCTTGGTTTTCGAGGATCCAATCGCGAGCGAAGTTGCCGGACTGGATGTCCTTCAACACTTCGCGCATGCGCGCGCGCGTCTCATCGGTGATGATGCGCGGGCCCGATGCAACGGCGCCGTACTTCGCGGTTTCGGAGATGAACTCGTGCATCTTCGAAATGCCGCCTTCATAGAAGAGGTCGACGATCAGCTTCAGCTCGTGCATGCACTCGAAGTACGCGACCTCGGGCTGGTAGCCGGCGTCGACCAAGGTTTGATAACCGGCCATCACCAATTCCTTGGCGCCGCCGCACAGCACGGCTTGTTCGCCGAACAAGTCGGTTTCGGTTTCTTCCGGGAAAGTTGTCTCGATCAAGCCGCCCGTCGCGCCGCCATTGCCTTTGGCGTAGGCCATCGCTTTGTCGCGCGCCGCGCCGCTCGCATCCTGATGAACCGCGAACAGAGACGGCACGCCGCGGCCGCGTACAAACTCGCGGCGGACGAGATCGCCGGGTCCTTTCGGCGCCACCAGCACAACGTCCATGTCAGCGCGCGGTTTCACGCGGCCGTAGTGGATCGAGAAGCCGTGCGCAAAGAGCAGCGTCGCGCCTTTCTTGGCCTTTGGAGCGATCGTCTCGTTGTAGATGGCTTCCTGCGCCATATCGGGTGTCAGGAAAGCGATCAGATCGGCGCCCTCGACGGCGTTTTCGGGTTCGGCGGTGTCGATCTTGTCGGCGCGCGCGTTGGTCCAGCCTTTGCCGCCTTTGCGCACACCGGCCACGACGTCGTAGCCGCTGTCGCGCAGGTTCTGCGCGTGCGCGCGGCCCTGGCTGCCGTAGCCCAGTACGGCGATGCGCGCGTTTTCCAACGCGTCTGTGCGCACATCGTCGTTGGTGTAAACTTTCATCACGAAGCCTCGCGCAGAGATGCGGCGCGCGTTTGCGCCGGTGGGGGATTGGGAATGGTGACGGCGCCCTGAGCGGCGGAGCTCACGAGCGCGGCGTATTTGGCGAAGACGCCCGTGGGCGCTTCGCGTGTTGGCGGTGACGCAACACGGCCACGCAGATCGGCGCTGGTGTCGATCGAACGCGCAGCGACATCGATGCGCACTGTGTCACCGTCGCGCAGCAACGCGACCGGGCCGCCTGCAGCGGCTTCCGGTGAAACGTGGCCCGCAACGAACCCGTAAGACGCGCCAGAGAAGCGGCCATCGGTGATCAGCGCGACATTCTGCATGCCGCGGCCTTTGAGGGCGGCGGTGACTTGCAGCATCTCGCGCATGCCGGGGCCGCCCTTCGGTCCCTCATAGCGGATGACGATCACGTCGCCTTCGTTGATGGCGCCGCGTTGCACCGCTTCGAACGCGGCTTCCTCGCCATCGAACACGCGCGCGGGGCCTTCGAAGTGCGCGGTGTTATGACCGGCCAGTTTGATCACGGCGCCATCGGGGGCGATGTTGCCGTAGATGACAGCGTACGAGCCGCGAGCCAGCACGGGAGTGGCGAACTCCCGGATAACTTGCTGACCCGCGGGCTCCACCGCTTCACGCGCTTCGTCAAACAGCGAGCGGCCTGACACCGTGGGGGTGTCCACTGTCAGGCCGGCTGTCATCAGGCGGGACATAACGAGGCGCGTGCCGCCGGATTCAAACAGGTGATGCGCCAGGAAGCGTCCGCCGGGCTTCAGGTCGCAGATGATGGGGGCCGCTTCGCAGGCGGCGTTGCAGTCTTCCGCGCCGAACGTGACGCCTGCTTCCGTGGCGATCGCGACCAGGTGCAGCACGGCATTGGTCGAGCCGCCGCTGGCGGACACGGCGAGCGCGGCGTTGCGCAGCGAGTCCGCGGTGATGAAACGACGCGCGTTCTGTCCGCGCAGCGTGAGTTCGACCGCAACGCGGCCGCAGCGTTCGGCTTCGGCGGGTTTGTCCTTATGCGTTGCAGGCACATCGTTTGCGCCCATGGGCGACAGGCCCATCGCGGAGAGCGCCATCGCCATTGTATTGGCGGTGAACTGGCCGCCGCACGCGCCTGCGCCAGGGCAGGCGGCTTTCTCGACCTGTTTCAGGCCTTCGTCGTCCAGCGAGCCGGCGCCATGCGCGCCGATCGCTTCGAACACTTCCTGGATCGAGATTTCCTGACCGTGGTGACGGCCCGGCATGATGGTGCCGCCGTAGAGCACACATCCGGGCAGATCCATGCGCGCCAGCGCCATTGCGGCGGCGGGCAAAGTCTTGTCGCATCCGACGATGCAGACGACGCCGTCGAGCTGGTGACCTTGCGCCGCGAGTTCGATGGAATCTGCAATGATTTCGCGGGAAATCAGCGAGGCTTTCATGCCTGGCGTACCCATCGCGATGCCATCGGTGACGACGATCGTATTGAAATCGATCGGCACGCCGCCGGCTTCGCGCACGCCGCGCCGCACGTGCTCCGCCAGGTCGCCCAGGTGCATGTTGCAGGGGGTGACCGAGGTCCACGTGTTCACGACCGCGATCAGCGGGCGGGCGAAGTCGCCGTCTTCCATGCCCGCCGCGCGCAGGTATGAGCGCGCCGCGGCCCGGTTGGGGCCGGCGGTGACGCTTGCACTACGCAGTGGTTTTGACGGGTCTTGCGACATTCCAGGTCCGTTTTCGTGGACCTGCGCACAGCAAAAACCCCGCTGCCTTTCGGAGCGGGGTTCGGTGAGCAGGGCCTGTTTGAGTGGTCAGGTTCCGCGCAGCAAATCCGCTCCGATCCTAAGAATAAGGACCAGTACGATCGAAAGGCTAAGGAGCGATACGAGTACGCGCGCGCGGTCGTCAGCGGCAATTGCCACCGTCTTCGCGCCGGAAATGCGAGCGAGCTGCTGCACGTACATTGTCTCCCGGCTGTGAGTTGGTCAGAGATTTTTTCGCAGCGCAACAGAAATCTGCTCGAGCGGGTCGAGAAAAATCATTGGTATGGCGCTGTTTTTTTGGGCGCCCGGTTGTTGAGCAGCGCCGTGCTTATCGCATGTGCGAAAATTTTGGATGACAAAACCGGCGTGATCTCGTACAGAACCTCCGCGCCGATTTGATGCTCAGCTTGCGGGCGCGTTAAAAATTCAGCTAAAGCGGAGGTAAAGTGTGGCCCTGGCCGCACTGCCTTCTCGCCCGCAAGCGAACCCCAAAATCGACGCAGACCGTTCAGCTCTGGAGCGAGCTATGAGTGTTTGCGACGTGGCCACAGTGGCCGAAGTGGGCGCCCTTTCGGGCCTCGAACTTCAACATGACTTCTATCTAACTGTTGGCGATTGGAACGCCTGGCGCGACGTTTCCGAACGTCTCGTCGGCGCCGGCGCCGAGCTGCATAGTCTGCAGGTTTCCCGCCAAAATGGTGGTCTTTCCGTGCGATGTCGCATCAAGAAGGTGTCCTCGGAGGGCGCGCGTGCGCTCTCGAACGGCTTCTTGAATGAGGGGCTGGCGCAATCCTCGACCGTTGAGCACCTGATGCTCGCGCGCACGCAGGAGGTCGCGTCGTGAGCGCGCTCGCGCTGCGCCAGGACGCGCCGTTCATCGATGAAGACGTGCGCGTCGAGATCCCTGCGGACTTCGTGCTGGAGTCCGGTGATCAGCTTGAAGACGCCGCCGTGCTCGTGCGCTTGCACGGCCGCCAAGGTGCGCCGGTGATTGCGGTGCTGGGTGGCATCTCGGCTGGCCGTCATGTCGGCGGCCATGAAGGTTGGTGGCGCGAGTTTGTGGCGCCGGGCGCCGCGATCGATCCGCGCGACTTCACTGTGCTCGGCATCGAGTTTGCGCCAATCGCCGACCAACGGGTCCGTCTTTCGCCCCAGGATCAAGCGCGCCTGATCGAACATGCGCTCGACGAGCTAGGCATTGAGCGCCTGTTCGCGTTCGTCGGCGCCTCCTATGGCGGCATGGTGGGGCTAGCTCTCGCGGCGCGCGCGCCGCAACGCATTGAACGCCTTTGCGTGATTTCCGCCGCCGATCGGCCTGCAGCGCTCGGCTCCGCATGGCGCGGCGTGCAGCGGCGCATTGTTGAGTTCGGTTTGACGCATGGCGACGCGGAAGGCGGCCTATCACTGGCGCGTCAGCTGGCGATGACCACTTATCGCAGCGCTAACGAGTTCGAGGGCCGGTTTGAGGCTGGCGTTGGCGCCAACGGCAAAGGCGGCGTCGACGACTACCTGATCGCGCGCGGCGAAGCCTATCCGCAGGCGATGCCGCCGCGGCGCTGGCTCTCGTTGAGCGAAGCCATCGACCGTCACAGCGTTGACGTTAGCGCGGTCACGACGCCGACGACGCTTATTGGCGCCTCAAGCGATCAGCTGGTGCCGATCGCGGCCATCCGAACGCTGGCGGCGCAACTGCCCGCGCTCAAAGCGGTACACGAGATCCAATCCATCTACGGCCACGACGCCTTTCTGAAGGAGGCAACCTCGATCGGCGCCATCCTCACCCAAGTTCTGGAGAGCAACTGAGATGACGAAGCACGATCAAACCATAGCCTGTAGCGTCGGCATCAATTGTGATGAAGGGCAGGGCGCTGTTGTGCCGCCGCTCTATCTCTCGGCCAACTACAGCTTCGCGGGCTACGGCGAGAAGCGCCAGTTCGACTACAGCCGCACAGGCAACCCCACGCGCGCGCTGCTTGGCGATGCGTTGGCGCAGCTGGAGTGTGGCGCGGGTGGTGTTGTCACGAGCTCCGGCATGTCGGCGGTGGATCTCGTTCTCTCGATTCTGCCCGCCGGCGCACGCGTGATCGCGCCGCACGATTGCTATGGCGGCACGTGGCGCTTGTTCGACGCGCGGGCGCGCAAGGGCGCGATCCAGGTTGTGTTCGTCGATCAGAACGACCCGCAGGCGCTGAACGCTGCCTTTTCTGATGGCGCTGCACTGCTGTGGATTGAAACGCCGAGCAATCCGCTAATGCGGATTGTCGACGTGGAGGCGCTGAGCAAACGCGCTCATGCCGCCGGCGCGCGCGTCGCCGTCGACAACACGTTCCTGTCGCCAGCGCTGCAGAAGCCGCTCACGCTTGGTGCGGACTTCGTCGTTCACTCGACGACGAAGTACATCAATGGCCACTCGGATGTTGTCGGTGGCGCAGTCGTCGCGGCACGGGCCGAAGATGCGCAAGAGCTCGCATGGTGGGCCAACTGCACTGGAGTGACCGGCGCGCCGTTCGATGCGTGGCTGACTCTGCGCGGCTTGCGGACGTTGAGCGTTCGGATCGCGCAGCAGGAGCAAACCGCACAGCTCTTGGCCGAGCGCCTGGCGGCGCATCCTGCCGTGGCGCGGGTCTACTATCCTGGTCTGCGGGATCACCCCGGCCACGAGATCGCGCGCCGGCAACAGCAGGGCTTCGGCGCGATGCTCAGCTTTGAGCTGCGCGACGGCGATGCGCGTGCGTTCATTGGCAGCCTCAACACCTTCACGCTGGCGGAGTCACTTGGCGGCATTGAGAGCCTGATCGCGCACCCTGCCAGCATGACCCACGCTTCCATGAGCCTTGAGGCGCGGGCCAAGGCCGGGATCACCGATGCGCTCTTCCGGGTCTCTGTCGGCCTGGAGCACGCGGAGGACCTGTTGGCGGACCTGGAGACAGCTTTGACCAAGGCCCACCGTCTCGCAGCCTAAGCGTAGCCCGTTGTAACGAAGGGTTTTTCCCGAACCGCGTGCGCGGGGCGGCATGGCTCGTCTGCGCCTGGAACGGGAGAAGCGAATTGCGCTTCCCGCGCGTGCTGCCATGTAGGCAGCCACGGAGCGGAGTGTCGTGAGCGTGAGCGAGAGGATAAGCGAGGAGGCGGCCGCAGAGCTGCCTTTGGCCGTCGATCTCGACGGCACGCTCATCCGCAGCGACCTCTTCGTGGAAGGCATGGTGAAGCTCGTCTTCGCCAAGCCATGGCTCATCCCATCGCTGCTGCTTTGGCTGACGCGTGGGCGCGCCTACGCGAAGAAGCGCATCTTCGAACTGTTCAGCGTCGACGCCGAGACCTTGCCTTACGATCAGCGCTTGCTGGCTTGGTTGAGGCAAGAGCGCGCTAAGGGGCGGACTATCGTCCTCGCGTCGGCGTGCGATCGCGCTGCGGTCGAGACCGTCGCGCAGCATCTGGGCTTGTTCGATGCCGTATTCGCGTCTGACGGCGAAACCAACCTGAAGTCAGCGAAGAAAGCCGCGAGGCTGGCCGAAGCCTTCCCGCAGGGCTTCGTCTACGCGGGCAACGAAGGCGCTGACATCGAAGTGTGGCGCGCCGCGCGCCGCGCGGTTGTCGTCAACGCGTCGGCTACGCTCGCCGCACGAGCCAAAGCTGAGTTCGACGTCGAGCAGCAGTTCCCGCGTGATCACGGCGTGGTCGAAGCCTTTGTCGACGCCATCCGCCCGCAGCATTGGAGCAAGAACGTTCTGGTGTTCCTGCCGATGTTGGTGGGGCAGGCGTGGATGCTGCCGGATGCCTGGTTCTCCGCGGCGGTCGCCTTCCTGGCGCTCTCGCTCACCGCATCGTCAGTCTATCTCTTCAACGACGCCGCGGACATCGAAGCCGATCGCAATCATCCGCGAAAGCACGCGCGCCCCTTCGCGTCCGGCGCGCTGCCGATCCACATTGGCTTGGCGGGTGCTTTCGTTCTTCTGGCTGTCGGGCTGGGTCTGGCCGCCGTGTTCGGCTTGCTGCAGCTGATGCTCCTCTATTTCGCGGCGACGGCGGCATATTCGTTTTGGCTGAAGCGCGTTGTTCTGCTCGACGTGTTTGTGCTCGCGAGCCTCTATACGATCCGTATTGTCATGGGCGGCGCCGCGACCGGCTATCTCGCCAGCGATTGGTTGCTCGCGTTCTCGTGCTTCTTCTTCTTGAGCTTGGCGCTGGTAAAGCGTGTCGCCGAAACGCGGGCGCTGAGCGAACGCGGTGGCGGTGACGTCGGCGGGCGCGGGTATAAGAGCACCGACACGCAGATACTCACCATTATGGGCGTCAGCGCGGGCTTCATCGCTAGCCTGGTGCTGGCGCTCTACCTGCAGGATGAAACACGCGCGGCGCTTTACACAGAGCCGTTTCTGCTGTGGGGCCTGCCAGCTTTCACTATCCTTTGGATCTGCCGTGTTTGGCTCATGGTCGCGCGTGGCGAGATGCACGACGACCCGATAGTTTTCGCCGCACGCGACCGATACTCATGGTTGCTTGCAGCGGCTGCGGCGCTCTGCTTTGTCGCCGCCGCGACGGTGCAGGTCGATTTCATTCCTGGTGTGTTTTAGGGCGCGATGGCAGAGGCGGGTCTCCCACGAACTTGGCTCGATGAACTCGTCCGCGGCGAGGCGCATTGGGCTGTGCTGCTGCGGTTCTTCATCGTTGGTGGCTCCGCTTCGCTGCTGATGCTGACGCTCGCGTTCGTGTTCTCCGCGGTCGTTCATCTGCCGCCGCACATGGCGCAAGGTATGGCGCACGCTCTCTGCATCGTGCCGACCTATTTGGGCCAGCGCACCATCACCTTCCGTTCGGACGTCAGCCATCGGCGCGGGCTGCTCGGATATGCCCTGATGCAAGCACCGCTTCTGGCGCTGGGCTCCGGCTTGGCTTGGGTGCTGATTTCCTATCTGCACTGGCCGCGCCTTGAGGGGCACTTCGTCGTGGTGGCGGCGGTGGCTGTGACCAGCTTTATCGTGCAGCGGTCGATCATTTTCGCTTCCGGGCGCTAAGTCCGGCGCTTCGCCATCATATCATGGTATAGTCGCGCCGGTGCGCGGAAGCGGATTTAGTGAGAGCATGGCGGCTATCGTCCACATCATCGATGATGACGCTTCACTCCGTGAAGGGCTGGACAGCCTGTTTCGCTCTACTGGACTAACGACGCACTCCTACGAATCCGCATCGGCGTTTATGGACGCTGAAATCCCAGATGAACCTGCGTGCATTGTCTTGGATGTCCGCCTGCCGGGCATGAGCGGCCTCGATTTTCAGGAACGTCTCGCGGAGTTGGGCGTGCTGTTGCCGGTCGTGTTGATGACCGGTCATGGCGACATCCCAATGTCGGTTCGTGCAATGAAGGCAGGCGCTGTAGACTTCCTGCCGAAGCCATTTCGCGATCAGGAAATGCTCGACGCCGTGGCGGCGGCTTTGGAGAAGGATCGCGCGCGCCGCGCTGAAGGCGGGAAGACTGAGGCGCTGAAGGCTGCCTACGCCACGCTTAGCCCGCGCGAGCGGCAAGTTATGGCCCTGGTTACCGCTGGCAAGATGAACAAGCAGGTCGCCGGCGATCTCAACCTGAGCGAGATCACCGTGAAAATTCATCGCGGCGCCGCCATGCGCAAAATGGGCGCAAAAACGCTGGCGGACTTCGTTCGCATGGCCGAAGCGCTGAATTTGCACGCGCCGAGCGCTTGAAAGCACTGCAGTTTCATACCAGCGTATGATTTCACTAGCGCCGCGTCAGGCCGACATTGCAGGCGTGGCTGAAGACACCCTGATCTCCATCATTGATGATGACGACTCCTTGCGCTCCGCGCTGGTGGGCCTGGTGCGTTCGCTTGGGTACACAGCCAGCGGCTACGCCAATGCGGAAGATTTTCTTGCCGGCGGCCAAGCGGACACCAGCGCAGCTATCGTTACCGATATTCAGATGCCCGGGCTTTCCGGCATCGAGTTGAAAGAGAAGCTCGCCGCGCAAGGTTGCGCCGCGCCTGTGATTATGATCACGGGTCGCGCAGAGCCGGGCCTGCAGGAGAAGGCGTTCGCGAGCGGGGCGCTCTGCGTTCTGAAGAAGCCGTTCGCACCGGAAGCGCTTATCGATTGCTTGGAGCGTGCGCTGGCGAAGTAGCGAAGGGTGCGTTAGGGGAGCGCATGGGCAACGGCGAACAGCAAGTCGAATCCGCCGAAGCAGCGCTTCGCGAGAGCGAGTATCGCTATCGCAACCTATTCCAAGCCATGGCGGCTTCGTTCTGGGAGCTGGATTTCACGCCAGTGGGTGCGATGCTGCGCCAACTGCGCGCGGATGGCGTGAAGGACTACGCCGCCTATTTCGCAGAACATCCAGAATTCATCCGCGCCATGATGCGTGCGACGCATGTCATCGATGTCAACGATCAGACGGTCGCCTTGTTCGGTCGTGGCGATAAGGCCGAGCTGCTACGGCCGCTCGATGACTATTGGCCGGATGAGAGCAACCACGTCTACGCCGCCAGCGTGATCGCCGCCGTCACCGGCGCAGCCAGCTATGCAACCGAATGTAAGCTACGCAAGCTGAACGGCGAGACGTTTGACGCGTTGTTCACGGCCTGCTTCGCGACGGAGACCGTCGCGGCGGGCAAGTTGCTGATCGGCGTCATCGATATTTCGGAACGCGTGCGGGCGCAGGCGATGTTGGCGCAGGTGCAGGCGGAGTTCGCGCACGCGGCGCGGGTGTCCATGCTAGGCGAACTGACGGCTTCGATCGCGCACGAGGTCAATCAACCGCTTGCCGCCATCGCCACCAACGCCGCCGCAGGCCTGCGCTGGCTCGACCGGCCGGAGCCGGATATCACCGAAGTCCGCGCGCTCACCCAGCGTATCATCGCCGACGCACAGCGCGCCGCCGACATCATCTCTCGCGTGCGCGCCATGGCGGGTCACAGGGCGCCAGAGCCGGCGCTGCTGGCGGTCAACGGCGTCGTTGAAGAGGCGATGCAGTTTCTCGCTCACGAATTGCAGAGCCAGAAGGTCACGCTGACCTTGGCGTTGGCGCGCGGCCTGCCCTTGGTGCTGGCTGATCGTACGCAGCTGCAGCAGGTGATCGTGAACCTGGCCATCAACGCTGTGCAGGCGATGGCGCAAGTCGGTGTCGAGCAACGCCGCATGACAGTGCGGACATTGTTGCGTGACGGCGATGTCCATGTCTCGGTAGAGGACAACGGCCCTGGCATCGAAGCCGCGCATCAGCAGCTGATCTTCGAGAGTTTTTTCACGACCAAGAGCAACGGCATGGGCATGGGTCTGCCGATTTGCCGTTCGATCATCGAAGCATCCGGCGGCGCCGTGAGCGTGCGCAATCTGGAGAGCGGCGGCGCCGCTTTTTCGTTCACGCTGCCCGCCGCGAGCTGATCGCGCTCATACCAGTGTATTAGATCGTTAGCCGTATGTAGAATGGCTCACGCCCGAGATCGGGCGCATCGTCCTCTCATCGAATTGACGGAGGCTCGAATGACCAAAACCATCATGCTCGTGCACGGCGCCTGGTTGAACTCCCGCGCGTGGGAGCACTGGAAGACACGCTTCGAAGCGCGCGGCTACACAGTGGTGACACCGGATTGGCCTGGCGACGAAGGCGATCCCGTCGATCTGAAAGCGAACCCACGCAAAGAGCTGACCAAGTACGGCCCAAAGGAAATTGTCGCGCACTACGAGCGTCTGATCCGCGCGCTGCCGGAATCGCCGATCATCATCGGTCACTCGGCCGGCGGCGTGTTCACACAGCACCTTCTCGATCGCGGCTTGGGCGTCGCCGGCGTCGCGATCGATCCGGCGCCGACGCCGGGTGTCGGCCTCCCGCTCGACGCTGTGATCTCGGCGTTTCCGGTTCTCGGCGATCCCTTCAGCGGCGGCAAAGTTGTCTCGATGACGAAGAAGTTCTTCGCCGACCGCTTCGCCAACGGCTTGCCGCGCGACCAAGTCGACGCGCACTTCGCGCGCTACGTCGTGCCGACGGCGGGCAAAGTTTACTGGGACGGCGTTGTCTCTGGCGGCGCTGGGGCCATCAAATGGAACAGCAAGACGCGGGCGCCGCTTCTGCTGATCGGTGGCGGCATCGATCTCATCGCGCCGGCAAGCATGACGAAGGCGATCTACAACGAGCAGAAGCGCGCCGCGTCCAAGACGGAACTGAAAATCTATCCCGATCGCTCGCACTATCTGTGCGCCGAGCCGGGCTGGGAGGAGGTGGCCGACTTCGCGCTCGATTGGGCCGAGCGCAACAAGCGCGGCGGTGTCGCTTCCCTCGGCGCTCGCGCGGCCTAGTTCAGTTCAATCGAGAACCAAGGAGGTTCAGATGCCTTATGTGACAGCAAAAGATGGCGCGCAGATTTTCTACAAGGACTGGGGTCCCAAAACCGCGCAGCCGATTCTGTTCTCCCATGGTTGGCCGCTCTCGAGCGACGACTGGGACAAGCAGATGGTGTTCTTCGGCGACAAGGGCTATCGCGTCATCGCCCACGATCGCCGCAGTCACGGCCGTTCGTCGCAAACCTGGGACGGCAACAACATGGATCAGTACGCCGAGGATCTCTCGGTCGTCGTTGATACACTCGATCTGCAGAATCTCGTGATGGTGGGCCACTCCACCGGCGGCGGTGAAGTCACGCACTATCTTGGCCGCTATGGCACGAAGCGCGTGGCAAAGGCTGTGCTGCTCGGCGCAGTGCCGCCGTTGATGTTGAAGACCGCGAGCAATCCTGAAGGCACGCCGCTTGAGGCGTTCGATGGCATTCGCGCCGGCACGCGCAACGATCGCTCGCAATTCTATTACGATCTGACGATGCCGTTTTACGGCTACAATCGCACGGGTGCGAAGATCAGCGAGGGCCAGCGCGAGAGCTTCCGGCTGCAAGGGTTGCTCGGTGGCATCAAGGGCCAACTCGATTGCATCCACGAATTCTCGGAAGTCGACTATACGGAAGATCTGAAGAAGATCGACATCCCGGTGCTCGTTGCTCACGGCGACGATGATCAGATCGTGCCGATCAAAGCGTCCGGCTTGAAGAGCGTGAAGCTTCTGAAGCAGGGCGTGCTGAAGGTCTACCCGGGCGGCTGCCACGGCTTTGCCGCGACCAATACGGATGAGTTCAATGCCGACGTGCTGAACTTCGTCGAAGGCCGGAAGATCGACGGCGCCGATTGAGTGAAAGGGGGCGGGCGCTTAGGCGCCCGCCCTCAAGCGTCTCCGCGAACGCGCGCCTGCAGGCGCGAGAGCTCCCATAGGTCGTTGCGGGTGAAGCCGAGGGGCCCTGCAAGTGCCGCCAAGGTTGTTCGCCCGAGCGATAATTCCAAAGCCTCGAACTTCGCGAACTTGGCGCGATCCGCATCGGTGAGCGGCGCTGCTTCGCCAGCTTGCGCGGCGTGAATGAGCTCTTCGGCGCGCAGGATCAGTTCTGTTTTGAGTTCGACGTAGCTGCGCGCGTCGTCTGCCTTGTCGCCCAGCCGCGACGCGATCGCGTCGATCGCTTGGCCGCGCGGCGTTTGGGCGAAGTGACCTGCCCGTATCTCTTCCAACAGCGATGCATGCGCGGCGCGGTCAGTGGCCAGCCATTGTTGCGTCGCGCGATCGCTGCGGATCAGCGCCAGAAAAATCGTCGTCGGCGCCAACAACAATGTCAGCGCCATAATGACGAGCGGCTGATGCGGAAAGTGGTTGAAGGTGGAATGGATCGCCATCGCCGCCAGCAATCCTGGAACGAAGAGGAGCGGGTTGAAGCGATAGTGCGCGGCGCTCCCTTCCGCCTGCCGTTCGGTCATTTCGTGCGAGATGATGGCGAAGATCGCCGTGGCGCCGCCATGCATGATCGCCGTGCCGAAGCCGCGCACGAGCCAGGCGGAGACGTTGGCGTCAGTGATCGTGAACAGATACCAGATGTTCTCGATCACCGAGAAGCCGGCGCCTACCGCAAACCCCGCGATGGCGGCGTCGACTTTGAAGCCGATGCGGTTCTGCGCGAATGAAAAAACGATCGGCGCGGCTTTGAGGCTCTCTTCGATGATCGGCGAGACGTAGCGGCTATAGGCGCTGAAGCCGATCGGGAAGCCGTCCATCACCCGCCAGTTGGCGAAGAAGCTGAACCCGGCAATGGCGCCGCCGGCCAGCAGCATGAACGCAATCTCGCGCGCGCTGATGAGATTGAAGGCATCCAGCCTATCGAACACAACGAGAAGAACCACGACTGGCGCCAGCGCTATAAACGCTTTTACGAGCAGGTCCGCGTCCATCACATGATCTTTAACGAGAGCAGCACTTCATCGCTGACGGCTTCGCCGTCCTCGAAGCCCCTGGCGTAGCCGAGAGAGAGCGTCATCGGCAAGCGGTGAGCGACGGTGAAATTCCAATCGGTCTGCACGCCGGCCGTCTGCAGCGAGCGCCGCGCCCCGGCGCGATCTTCGGTTTCAAGCGCGCCGACAAAGAAGGCCGGGCGCACCGAGCTGAGGAAAAGGCTCGCGACGCCAACATCTTCAAAGCGCGACGGGGGCAGATTGATCTCGCCGACGGCGCGGAAGAAGCTCTGCGCCTCGATCTCGTTGATTTCGAAGCCGGGGAAGCTCGCGAACTCGCGATAGCGCTTGATCTCGCGATCGTCGACATAGTTGTTGCCGAACGCGCCCATGTACCAAGCGCTCAAGGGGCTGGCGTCGTCGCCGCCGACTGTGCCGGCGGCGGTGTAGAGCCAGGCGGACGCATTGTTGACCGGTAGCGGCACGCCGAAATCGATGCCGGCGCGCACGCTCGGGAATGTTTCGCCATTCGCATGATCGGCGCCGAGCGCGACGTTCCAGCGCCAGCCGCGCTCGTGATCCACTGCGCCAAGCGAGCGTGTCGTGTTGGTGTAGGTCCACTCAGCGTTGACGGTCGCGAGTTCGTCGAAGGACGTCGAAACCTCCTGCGCGGTGGGGAGCGTGTCGAGGCCGGTGTAGTAGGCGGCTTCAATGCTGAAATCGAGCTGCCGCGGCGGATCGTAGATGAAGGAGTTGTGATAGCCGACGATGAAGGCGTCGCCGGCGCGGGCGCGTTCGGTGGGACCAAAGAGATCGTAGAAGTCGGCATCGTTGTGCCAGTAACGCACGCGCCAGCGCAGCGTTTTGTATTCGATGTCGAAGTGCCAATCCTGATCTTCGAACGGCGAGTTCGGCAGATAGGACAGCGAGATGTGTAGTTGGTTGAACTGCAGCGGGTCTTCGAAGACGGCGTGATAGCCGACCGCGACGCGGCCTCTGTAGCCTTCGAGGATCGGGTAAGCAGCGGCGAGCTGCATTTCATCGCGCGGCACGTAATGGCCGCGCTCGGTGATCAGGCTTTCGAGATCGACATTCGCCGGCGAGCCCGCGTTCCACGTCGTCACGACCAGATGCTCGCGCGCGATCTCAGCGCCGAGGAAGCGCACGGTGCCAAGGTCATCGAGCGGCGTGGGCTGGATCACGCCGGGGCGGAAACCTTCGCCGGTGTATTCGTAGACCACCAGCGAACCATCGGCGCGCGGGATCGGGCGGAAGAAGCCGGTCTCAGCGTTGGAGACTGCTTCCAGCTCCTGCGTCGCCAGTTCGTAGCGGAAGATGTTGGAGACGCCAGTGTAGTAGGCGCTGCCGAAGAGGTAGCGGCCGTCGGTTGAGAACACGAAGCCCTCGGGCGTCGCCGTGCCGAGGCTGAATGTGTGCGTCGGCGTGGGTGTTGCACCTGGGATTAGGTCGGCGATGTTGAACACCTGCACCGACTGATCGCCGTTGATCTCGCCGACCGACATCGAAAGCATCGAACCGTCGGCGGAGATATCGAGATCGAATGGCACACGTCCGAATGGGAAAGTGTGGATCTGGTTCCAGCTGTCGTACGGCTCGGGGATGCGCACCAGGGTGACGTAGCCGTTGAGGTGACGCAGTCCCCAGAGCGAACGATCCGCCGGGTTGAAGACGATGTCGCCGATACGCGCGTCGCGCAGCACCATGCGCTCCTCGCCAGTGGCGACATCGATCTGCATGATATCGCGGTAGGCGTAGTTGTCCGTCGTGTACCAAGCCGTGTTGGAGAGCGGATCGTAGGCGAGCGAGGTCACGCGATAGAGCATAGCGCCCTTGATATCGGTGAGGCGTTCGATGTCGCCGCTTTCGGGATCGAGCACGCCGAGATGGCCGATGACGCCCGGGTAGCGGAACGCGCCGATCAGATCGCCGGTGCGTGGATCGATGAAGGTGCGTGACACAGAGCCGAGCGCGCGTGGGGAGAGCGCCGTTGGCTCGGTCAGCGGATGCGCGCGCAGCGCTTCAAGATTGGCGCGCTGAAACTCGTGCTCCCATTCGATCCACTCGCGCCAAGCCTGGTTGAGCGGCAGGCCGAAGACCTCGCGGAACTGCGACTGGTAATAGGCGTGGCTGTCCTCATCGCGGCGAAGCCACTGAATGACTTGCTCAGGCGAGTAGCGGTGCGCCAAGTACGAGAAGAAGCGCGTGCCATAGAGGTAGTCGTTCACGCCGACTTGGAAGTCGACGAAGATGCCTTCTGACTCGAGTCCGACTGGCGAGTAAAAGTGCGCGTCGTCGCGCACCATCGAGCGGAACACCATCTCGTCATAGGCGCCTTGCGCGCGCCCGAAGCCCCCCGCCATCCATGTTTCCATGAACACGGCGCTGCCTTCGAGAAACCAGCGCGGCACGTTTGCGCGCGGCGTGGTGAGATAATTGTAGATGATCGATTCCGGATGCTCTTGCACCGCCATCGGCTTGCCGAAGAAGAAGCGCCGCCAGAACGCGTCGCGCTCGTTCCAGACATCCATCAGCGCGACGTGAGTCACTTCGTGGTTGGTCAGCGTGTAGAAGCGCTCGCCGGGACTGAATGTCTCGTAGGCGAGGCTGAGCGGCGCGATATCGATGAGCAGGGCGTTGTTGGGTGAAGCGCGCGCGGCGGCGTTGCCGTAATCGCCGAAATCTTTCAGCAGCAGCGTGACTTGATCCCACGGCTCCCAGTCGAAGATGCGCCGTTGAAAGTTTAGCGCATTCTGAAAGCTGCGCCCGACGTAGGGCGTGAGATAGGTCTCGGACGGATCGAAATAGAGCAGGCGCAGATCCTGCGTCTCGATGCGCGAGAGATCGATCAGCGGAATGTCGTCGGGGTCGCGGCTTGGCGGCGCTGGTTCCGACGGCGGCGGCGCATCTTCGGTAATCGGCGGCGCAACGACACTTTCTGCGGCCGGCGCTTCAGTGCTGCCCGGCGCCGGCGTCGTCGCATCGGTCTGCGCGTGCGCCGATGCAATCGACGTGAGCGTCAGAGCCGCTGCACATAAGAGCGTGCGCATCCCCACACTCCCCACTTAGCACGCCTTTGGGGTGAGCACGCCGCGCCTTCCCTTGGCGCGGCGTGTTTCGTTTCGTTAGTTCGCCCGAACGGCGGCGGCGAAGTTGGCGTCGCGCGCCATCGCCGCAAAGGCAGGTTCGCGTGCAAGCGCCGCGAACGCCGGCTGTCGCGCCAGAGCCGTGAAGGCTTCAGCGTTGCGGGCCAGCGCCTGAAGCGCCTGGGCATTGCGCGCCAGAGCTTCGAAGGCTTGCGGGTTCTGGGCCATGGCGGCGAAGGCTTGCGGGTTGCGCGCCATCGCATCCAACGCCTGGGCGTTGAGGCCTTGCGCGTTGCGGGCGATCGATGCCTGCGCCTGGAAGGCTTGAGCATTGCGCGCCAGCGCCGAGAGGCCCTGGGCATCACGCGCCAAGGCGTTGAAGGCTTGCGCGTTGCGCGCCATCGCCTGGAACGCCTGCGCGTTGCGGGCCATTGCGTCGAACGCTTGTGCGTCGCGCGCCAGCGCCTGGAAGGCTTGTGCGTCACGCGCCATGGCTTCGAACGCCTGCGCGTCGCGTGCCAGTGCGCTCATCGCTTGGGCGTCGCGCGCCAGGGCTTGGAACGCTTGCGCATCGCGCGCCATCGCAACGCGGCCTTGCGGATCGCGGGCGGCGGCTTGGAACGCTTGCGCGTCACGCGCGAATTGTTGGAACGCCTGCGGATTGCGCGCCATTGCCGCGAACGCTTGCGGGTGGCGGGCCAACGCTTCGAACGCCTGCGGGTGACGCGCCATTGCCGCGAACGCTTGCGGCTCGCGCGCCATGACCGAGAACGCTTGCGCGTTGGCGGCGAAGGCCGCGGCGGCTTGGGCGTCGAACGCGCGGGCGCTCAGCGCTTGTGCTTGGAACGCTTGCGCATTGCGCGCCATGGCCGAGAGACCCTGGGCGTCGCGTGCGAGCGCTTGGAACGCGTCGGCATTGCGCGCCATCGCTTGGAACGCCTGTGCTTGACGCGCCATGGCGTCGAACGCCTGTGCGTCGCGGGCCAACGCTTGGAACGCTTGCGCCTGGCGCGCCATGGCGTCGAACGCTTGCGCGTCACGCGCCAATGCGCTCATCGCTTGCGCATCACGGCCGAGAGCTTCGAACGCGGCGGCGTCGCGCGCCATGGCTTCGCGGCCCTGCGGCGCGCGGGCAGCGGCTTGGAACGCTTGCGCGTCGCGTGCGTATTGTTGGAACGCTTGCGGATTGCGCGCCATCGCAGCGAATGCTTGCGGGTGACGTGCGAGCGCCTCGAAGGCGGCCGGGTGGCGCGCCATCACGGCGAACGCTTGCGGCTCACGCGCCATGGCTTGGAACGCTTGCGCGTTTTGCGCCATCGCCGCGAACGCGTCGGCGTTGCGCGCTTGCGCTTCTAGGCCTTGCGCATTGCCGGCTTGCGCCGCGCGGGCGAGGGCGGCGAATGCTTGCGGATCGCGCGCGAGGGCTGCGAACGCTTGCGGGTCGCGCGCCATGGCGGCGAGCGCCTGCGGATTCTGTGCGAGAGCAGCGAAGCCCGGATCACGCGCCAGAGCGCGGAACGAGGGATCGTTGACCATCAGATGAAATGCATCGGTCTGCATGAGCTGCGGCACTGAATCGTCGCCGAGCGTCACGTCGCCGTCGCTGACTTGCGTGGAGCGGTAGCGCTCCACCGGAGCAATCGTGCCGGAGCTTTCGCCACCCGTTGGCGGCAAGATCGCACCGATCGTCACCGCGCCGACGGCCAGCAAAGCGACCATACTCGTTGCGGCGATCCCCAATTTCGCATTGTGCGACAAGGCGTTGGCCATGCCGTCCCTCCAGCTCTGTAAAACTTCACCGCGCGGCTCTGAGTTGGGTCCAATATTTCCGGCCCGTCAATGGAAAGTTCTACCGAGTTGTAATGTGGCGTACGGGTGTGCCGGGCCCCCCAAAGGGCCGCTGCCCGCTGATTTTTCTTGATTTTGTTGGGGCCGGGCGCGCCTATGAGGCTCTTGCGTCCGGCGTGACCGCCGGCACTTGACCATCCGGCGAGGGGAGGATGGGCGGCTCATGGGACTTTGGCTGCACCGCCTAGCAGCGTCGTTCGTGCTCGCGTTCGAGGCGCTGGCCTGTCTGGCCAGCGTCATTCTCTTGATGTTGCTCTCCGCCGCGCCGCTGTATCGCGACGCGCTGCCGGCGTGGCCTCCGGCCTGGGCTTGGGCGGCCATGTTCTTGGCGGCGTGCGCGCTCGCGGTCGCTGCGTCCTGGGTCAAAGGCATCTTCGACAAGCGCCTGCCTGCGCGCATCGGCGGCGAGCCCAGACATGCGCACATCAGTGGCTGGACCTTTGTCTGGATCGTGCTGGTGATGTCGATCATCGTCGCGCTGGCGACGTGGGCGTCCGAGAGCGACGACAACCGAGCGGTGATCAACACCGATTGGGGTATCGCGATCATGATTGGCCTCGCCGTCGCCTTCGTGGCGGCGGCGCTGGTGCCGACAGTGTCGATCGCGGATCACGCGTCAGGTCTCATCTCGTTCATCGGCCGATTTGTACGTCCGTTCGGACGCTTGCTCAGCATCATCGATAGCATTCTCGTCTTCGCCGTCGCCGGTGGCGCTGGCGCGACGCAAAACTCAGTCTTCATTCGCTACGTGATGTTGCTCGGCACGCTCGGCGCATGCGCAGCGATGGGCTATTGGCTCGAGCCGCCCTGGGGTTTGGCGCCGCTGGCTTGGGGCTTCCTTGTCGCCGTGGCCATTTCGCGGCGCTGGGCGTGGATCGAGACCGATCGCGAACTCGCCATGCTCAATCGCCGTTTCGTCGGGCCGCATCTGCGCATCGGCTTCGCGCAAGACATGCGCGACGAGGCGTTGTTGAGCTTCGCGTCGCTGCTCATTCTTGTGCCGCTTGCTTTGCGCCAGGCGCAGATCACGGCGCTTGGCGCAAACTTCGATCTCTTCAATACCGATCTCGCCGCCGCCAACGACCTGCGCACCTGGATCGGCTTCTTCGGCACGGAGTTGGCGAAGGCGGTGCCGTTCGTCGATTGGGCGGAAGTGTATGACGTCGGCGGCGCCGATGAGAGCATCGTGCAAAGCCCGATCGCGCATCACTTCGTGTTCGCGACGCGCATTCTGGTCGATCTGGTGTTCCTGGCAGCGCTGTTGCAGGCGCTTTCCATCTCGGCCCGCAACGCCACCCAGCGCGGGTTGTTCTACGAGGGGCAGCTCGATCGTCTCGATCCGTTCTTGGAGCCGCGCGAGTTTCGCAAGCTTATGCGTCGCGGCCAGGGAGGGCGGCTCGAACCTGATCCTGAGCGCGTCGCGGCTTTCCCCGAGTACGATCCGATCCGCTTGAGTGAACTCGCCGGTGACGATGATCACAGTCGCGCGTTTCGTGCGGCGGTGAACGCCGTGCGCGCTCAGCAGGGCGGCTCCAATATTGCTGAGTTTCACGCCGAACTGGCGCGTCGCGTGCGTATGCCAGAGCGGGATAAGACGGCCATCCTCGAAGTCGTGAACGCCATTCGCGCCGCCGGGCCGGAGCGCGACATCGTCTTGCTCGATCAACTGCGCCGCGAACTCAATCACGTCCCGCGTTTGATCGAAGTGCGGACGGAGATCGTGCGGCTGCTGGCCGAAGCGCCGAATTCCGCTGAGAAAACGGCCGCGCTCACCGGCGCGATCGAGCACGACCGCGATAGTCTGGGGCCGGTGCGCTTGGCGGCGCTGACGGGGCTGGCGGAAACGGCGCAAAGCGGCGATCGCGAAGCGGCGGTGACGCTGCAGCGCGCAGTGTCGTCACCGAGCCTGACCAAGGCTGAGCAGCGCAGCGTGCGTGAACTGCTGGCCCAGCTAGATCGCGGCGTACCGCTTGCTCGAACACCGGCGTCACCACCGCCGCGCGCGGAAGCTGAGGTGACGCCTGTCGTTGAAGAGCCTGCGCCCGCCGTCGTAGAGCCCGCGGCCATCGTCGTAGAGCCGGCACAAGAACCGCTAACGCCGGAAGGCCAAAAAGAACCTTCGCCAGAGTTTGCGGAATTTGAAGAAACCGCGTCGCCACCTGAACCGGTCATGCAAGCGCGTCGCGAACCTGAACCGCCAAAGCAGATCGCGCCGCCGCCTGCGCTGCGCCGCCGCTCGCGCGCGCAATCGACAATGGAGTGGGTGGCGCTGGTCACCTTCGCGCTGGTTGGCGCGGGTTGGATCTACTTCTGGCAGAACACCGGCGCGTTCGACCGCTAGACCGCCTCAGCCGCCTCGTCCTTCGGCGCCAGCAAGAGATACATCGCCGGCGTCACGATACGCGCGATCAGTGTCGAGCTGATCAAGCCGCCAATCAGCACCATCGCGATAGGTGAGAAGAGCGGCGAGTCTTCGAGCAGCAGCGGCGTCATCCCGCCAATGGCTGTCGCGCTCGTGAGCAACACCGGCAAGAAGCGCACCTCGCCGGCGGTTTCGATCGCTTCGCGCAAAGGCACGCCGCGCGCACGAGCTTGGTTGGCGAACTCGACCAAGAGGATCGAGTTCTTAATCTCGATGCCGATCAGCGCCACGAAACCGATGATCGCGGTGAAGGAGAGCGACTCGCCGCCGATAAAGAGCGCGATCAGGCCGCCCATGATCCCGAACGGAATGACGAACGCGACGACGCCGGTAACCGCGAACGTGCCAAACTCCAGCAGCAGCACCGCCAACACGCCGAAGATCGCAATCAGGATAGCCGGCCCCAAGCCGCCAAAGCTGCGCGCCTGCGCCTCTGCTTCGCCACCGAACGAAACTGTGTAGCCCGCGGGCAAACGCAACGCTTCGAGGCGTTGCGCCACGTCTGCGGTGACGCCGCTGATCAGATATCCGGGCTGCGTGTAGGCGATAACCGTAGCCGTGCGTTCGCGCTGCACGCGGTCGATGGAAGCGGGGCCGCTCTCAAGCGTCGGGCGAGCAATCTCCGCGAGCGGCGTCGCGCCGCCTTGGGCATTCCAAATGTAGAGGCGATCAAGCGCGGTCACCGGCAATGCGTCTTCGCGCGGCGCGCGCAGCACGACAGGAAACGCATCGCCAGCAGGATCGCGGAATTGCGCAACGGGGAGGCCAGCGATGGCGATCCGCAATGTGTGATCGATCGCGCCGGCGGGCACGCCGCGTAGTGCGGCGGCGGCGTCATCGATATTGAGATCAAGATCGATCAGCCGCTCGGCCATTGGGTTCGAGACATCGCGCGCGCCCGGCGTCTCGCGAATGATGCGTTCGACCTCGCCGGCAAGCTCGCCCAGCGCTGCCAAATCCGGGCCATTGATGCGCACCGCAATCGGCGCCTCGATCGGCGGGCCGTTGGCGAACCGCCGAAGGTTGATGCGCGCGCGCGGGTATTCATCTAGCCGCGCGCGGATCTCCTCGATTGTGCGCATGCCTTCTTCGCGATGCCACTCATGGAAGCGCGCGTAGATTTGGCCTTGGTTCGAGAGCTGCTCCGGAGGAATCTCGTTGTAGTAGATTTGCGGATTGCCGCGGCCGGTGTTGGCGAAGCGCCACTCGATTTCCGGAAACTCGCTCAGCACGCGCTCCGCGTACAGCACAGCTTGGTCCGTCTCGCTAACAGCGCTGCCTTGCGGCGTCTCGATGTCGACGAGGAAGTAGGGGCTGTCGTTTTCCGGGAAGAGAGAGAAGCCGAGCTTTGGGATCAGTCCAAGCGAGAGGAAGAATGCAGCCAGTCCGATGATCACCGTCTTGCGCGGATGCGCGAGCGCAACGTGCAGCGTCGGGCGGTAGATATTGTGGATCGCCGCCATCACGCCATCCAGCAGAACGTTCGAATGTCCTGAATCGCTCCGTGGTAGAAGGCGGCTCGCGAGGAATGGAATGATCGTCAGCGCCACGAACAGCGACGCAATAATAGTGGTCACCACCGCGACAGGGAGCGATCGCACGAACGCACCGGCGCCTTCAGGCAGCGCCATCAACGGCACAAACGCAAGCAGCAGCGTCGCCGTGCAGCCGATGACGGCGATGTTAATTTCGCTGACGCCGGCAATTGCCGCTTCGCGCGGTGTCATGCCCTGGCGCAAGTGGCGGGCGATGTTCTCGGTGACGACGATGGAGTCATCGACCAGCAAACCAAGAGCCAGCACGAAGCCGGCGATCGACAATTGGTTCAGCGAATAGCCAAGCTCCTGGATCGCCACGACGCCAATCGCGAGCGACAGCGGGATCGAGACCATGACTACGATCGAGGCGCGAAGGCCGAGCGGCAGCAGCGTCAGCAGCACCAGCGCCAAGGCGATGGCAAAGTCGCGCGCCAGATTGCCGAGGCGATGCGTGACCGTCTCGGATTGGTCGAAGCCGCGGTGCAGCTGGATGTTCTCAGGCAACGACTCTTCGAAGGCATCCACACGCGGCCGCACGCCGTTGATGACGTCGAAGATCGACTCCCCCAGGCGCGCCTGCGCGCTGACGAAGACGGCCCGTTCGCCGTTGAAGCGGGTGATGTGCGAGCGCTCATCGTTCGCCCAACTGACTTCGGCGACATCGCCAACAGTCACCAGCGAGCCGTCTTGCGCACGCAGCGCCACGCGCCGGATCTCATCCAAGGAGTCGAATGAGCCGGACGACTGTACATTGAACCGCCGCCCGCCGGCCTCCACCGCGCCAACCGGCGTATCGACGCCCTCGCGCTGCAACGCTTCCGCGACTGCCGCGAGCGGCAGACGGTATGCAGCGAGTTGATCGAGGTTGGCGGCGACGCGCACTTCGGCGGGTGGTGCGCCCCAGACGTCAGCTTGTTGAACGCCGGGCGCGCGTTCGAGCGCGTCACGCAGGCCTTTGGCGTAGGCCTCGAGTTGGCGGAACGAGGCGTCCTCGCTGGTCAGCGCCATCTGCACGATAGCCGCTTGCGCCGGGTTGTAGCGGCGCATGCGGATGTCGACGACGCCATCCGGCAGTGTCGGCCGCACAACGTTGATCTCGCGCACCACCTCGCCGAATTTCTCCTCGGCGTCGGCGCCCCATTCGAACTCGACATTGATCACCGCGAGGCCGGCGCGGCTCGCGGAGCGAATTTCGCGGATGTCCTCGATTGCGTTGATCTGGTCTTCGATCGGGATCGCCACCAGGCGTTCCATTTGCTCGGCGTCCGCGCCGGGCAAGATCACGGCGACCGCGACACCCGGAAACTCAGTGACCGGGTCTTCCGACTTCGGAATTGAGAAGATTGCGCCAATGCCCAGCGCCACGAGCAGCGTGAACAGCACCGCGCTGAATTGCCAGCGATCGACAAAGAAGCGCGTGATGGCTTGCATCTACGCCCCGGCGGCGATGCGCACGGTTTCGCCGTCGCGCACGTAGGCTGCGCCGGCGGCGACCACGCGGTCTCCCGGATTGAGGCCTTCAACGACGATCACGCCAGCTTGTGTCACACCTGCCGTGCGCACTGCACGCCGCCGCGCGACGGCGTTTGCATCGAGCACATAGACAACGCCTTGATCGGCGCGCGCGTCGAGCAGGGCCAGTGTTGGGACGATGATCGCGGTTTGAGCGTTGGCGCCGGGCTGGGCCGCGACTTCCACTTCAGCGACCATGCCGCTGCGCAGGCCGTCCGGCGCCGTGACTTCAATCTCGACTTCAAACGCGCCAGTCGCGTCATCCCCCTTGGCGCCCACGCGCGTCACGCGGCCAGCGCGCTGCGCGCCGTTGACGTTGACTTGCGCGACGTCGCCAACCCGGATGCGCGCCGCATCGCTCGAAGCGACGGGCGCGCGCACAACGATGCCGGATGCTGTTTCGCCGAACACGAAGACGGGCGTGCCTGCCGTGACAGTCTGAGCGGGATCGGCGGCGCGCCGCAGGATCACGCCGTCGGCAGGGGCGGTGAGCACTGAAGAGTCACGCGCGCGCTCCACCGCGAGGCGCGCGCTTTCCAGCCGCGCTTCGGAAACAAAGCCGCGTTCGAACAATTCTTGCGTGCGCGCGAGATCGCGCTCAGCGTTGGCGCGCGCGAGTGCCGCTTCATCAACGTTCGCGCCAGCGCCTGTCCGGCGCAGCGTCGCGAGGCGCTGCCCGCGCCGCACCACATCGCCTGAATCTACGTCGATGCCGCCGATGATGCCGTTGGCGGTGAAGGCGAGCACAGGCTCGCGCCGATAGCCGACCATGCCGCTGGCGCGGATCGTGCCCGCAGCCGAAGCGTGCGCGACTTCTACAACCTCAACGAGTGGGCCTTCCGCGACGGCCGTGGCCTGTTCCGCGTCGCCGCCTGAGCAGGCCGCGAGCAGGGTGGCCGCTGCCAGTACAACCGATTGAAATATCGCCGCTTTCTGCACGACCCACCCTTATCGCTGAACGATAGCGGATTTATTCAGTCGTCACAAGCGGAATGTGATCACTATCAAGGTGACCAGAGCACACCTGCGGCCGGTGTGAGTTCGAAGAGCGCATCGACAGGCAGCGGGGCACGTTGGGCGTTCTCCAAAACCGACCGCTTTTCTACGCCCGTGATCAAGAGCTGGATCGCACCTGCGCGCGCCAAAGCTGAGCGCGTGAGCGTCAGGCGCTCGGACGAACCCGCCGCGCCGGGCGCACGGACCGCGATCACCGTGCTTCGATTTCCCATGTCGAGCGCAGAATGGAGTTCTGACGATTGCGGAAACCAAGACGCGGTGTGTCCGTCGGCGCCCATGCCCATGATCGCGATGTCAATCGGCCTACCCGCATAAAGCGCATCGGCGCGATGGGCTGCCTGCTCCAGGCTCGCGTCCGAATACATCGGCAACAGCTGCGCGCCGGCAGCGAGCGCTGGCGCGAGCGCGCGCCGAAGCATGGCCTCGTTGCAGGTGTCATCGGCTGGCGAAACAAAGCGCTCGTCGACGAGCAAGAATGTTACGTTCGACCAGTTGAGTGGAAGCGTCGCGAGTTGTGCGTAAACGGGTTCAGGCGTGCTGCCGCCGGAGAGCGCGGCAAATGCTTTGCCGCGCTTCCGCATACCATCGTCTACGGCCTTCAGAATTCGCTCCACCGCTGCATCGATAAACGACTGGCGCGTTGCGAATGCTTGTAGCGCGATCATTTTCCGCGATTGGCGAGCAGGTCTTGCAACATCGCGGCGACCGCATCGCCATGTTCTTTGTTTGCCAGCGCATACGCTGCGGTTGCGCGCATGTAGCCGACTTTGTCGCCGCAATCGTACGTCGTGCCTTCGTACTCCAGCGCATGAAAGGTTTGCGAGCTCATCAGCCGCACCATCGAGTCGGTGAGCTGGATCTCATTGCCGGCGCCGGGGCCTTGGCTTTCGAGTAGCGCGAAGATTTCCGGCTGCAAAATGTAGCGCCCGCTGATGAAGAGGTTCGAGGGCGCTTCCTCGCGCTTCGGCTTCTCGACCATGCCCTTCATTTTGATCAGCCGCCCATCTCGGGTTTCCGGCGTGATCACGCCGTAGCGCTCGGGCGTATCGGTGGGTTCAACGGCGATGATGTTGCCGCCGACCTTGTTGTACGCCTCGACCATCTGGCCGAGGCATGAGGGCTTCGCCATCATCAGCATGTCCGGCAGCATCACCGCGAACGGCTCGTCGCCGACGATATCCCGCGCGCACCAGACGGCGTGGCCCAGACCCAGGGCCGCCTGCTGGCGGACGAAGCTCATGGAGCCAGCGGCGCGGACAGATTCCGCGATCTCGGCCAGTTGCTCGGTCTTTTGCTTCGCTTGAAGGGTTACTTCGAGTTCATACGATCGGTCGAAATAGTCCTCAATCGCACCCTTATTTCGCCCCGTGACGAAGACTATGTGCTCGATGCCGGCGGCCAGAGCTTCGTCCACGACGTACTGGATCGCCGGACGGTCGAACACAGGAAGCAATTCTTTTGGGATCGCCTTGGTGGCGGGCAGGACCCGCGTACCAAAGCCGGCGACCGGGAGTACCGCTTTCCGTAGCGTTCGGGGCGAGGTGGAAGCGCTAGCCATTGTGGTTCCGTGTTCGGCGCCGCAGCAACGGCGATTTCCAGCTCAGCTTACACCGGAAGCCTGAACGAGCCGCAACTGAACTTGAACGTCAGATTCGGCTGAAATTCAGGATTTTCCGGTAGTGTCTGCTCAAGCCGCGAAAGACGGCGGGTAGGGGTGTCGAGAGGCGTGACGAGTGTCACGGACGAACTCTCTTCGGCGCCGCAAAGTAGCAATTGCCATCGTGGCAACCTTTTGTTAACTGACCGCCGCCGGTCCGGGAGTTCTCCACAAATGTCGCCCTCGCAAACCAAAGCCACCATTCGCATGGTCGTGGCCAGCTTCGCTGCTGGTGCGAGCGCGATGGTTCTCGTGGGCCTTGTCGCCCCCGTGGCGATGCAGGGTGGCCTCTCGATGCGCGACGCGTTCGCGAACGAGATGGAGCAACAAGCTCCGGCCGTTGAGCCGCTCGACGTCGCCGCGATCGAAGCAACGTTGGCCGATGCTGAACGTTCCATGGCCGCCGCGCGCGCGACGACCGATGACAACGTCAGCCGCCTGCAAGCGCTCGCCGGCCGCTAATAAGGGACCGCGGATCTTCAGGTCCGCATCCTCCGTTGGCTGAGAAATGGCGGGTCTGAAGACCCGCGCTCCCATCACAGAATTGACTGACCCGTCGATTTCCAGTCCTTCAGGAACGCTTCTAGCCCCATGTCCGTGAGGACGTGCTTGTAGAGGCTTTTGAACACCGCCGGCGGAATCGTCGCGCAGTCCGCACCGGCGATCGCCGCGTCGCGCACGTGACCCGCTGTGCGGATCGATGCGGCGAGGATCTGCGTCGAGTAGCCGTAATTGTCATAGATGGCGCGGATTTCGCGGATCAGTTCCATGCCGTCTTGGCCGTTGTCATCGAGGCGGCCGAGGAACGGCGAAATGAATGTCGCCCCGGCTTTCGCCGCCAGCAGCGCTTGAACGGCTGAGAAGCACAGCGTGACGTTGGTTGGATGGCCATCGTCCTCGAGGCGCTTGCACGCTTTCAAGCCTTCCGGCGTCAGCGGCAGTTTCACAACGATGTTGTCGGCGACGCCGCGGAGCTTCAGCCCTTCTTTGATCATCGTTTCGGCATCTTGCGCGACGACTTCGGCGCTGACCGGCCCAGGCACGGCCGCGCAGATCTCGCGCAGCGTTTCAAAGAAATCGCGACCCGCTTTCGCAACGAGTGATGGATTCGTTGTAACGCCGTCGACCAGGCCGGTCTGCGCCAGCACCTTGAGTTCCGCTGCGTCGGCGCTGTCGATGAAAATAAGCATGTGAATCTCCGCATGTCGCATTCCCGCGACCGCTTTCCGCTGATACCGGACAGCGCGCATCAGGCAAAGCGTCCGAATCGGCGCTAAAGAGCCTGAGCGAAGGAATTCCGATGAGCAAAAGCGAACAGATCGAAGGCGTCGATGCGAGAGAACTCGCCAACGCCATCCGCGCCCTGGCGATGGACGCCGTGGAGCAGGCCAAGTCCGGCCACCCCGGGATGCCGATGGGCATGGCCGATGCGGCGACGGTGCTGTTCTCGAAGTTCCTGAAATACGATCCGAGCAATCCGAGTTGGCCCGATCGAGATCGCTTCGTTCTCTCCGCCGGTCACGGTTCGATGCTGCTCTACGCGTTGCTGCATCTGACCGGCTACGCCGACATGACGCTCGATGAGATCAAGCGCTTCCGTCAGCTTGGCTCGAAGACAGCTGGTCACCCAGAGAACTTTCTCGCCAGCGGCATTGAGACGACCACCGGCCCGCTCGGGCAGGGCATTGCGAATGCTGTCGGCATGGCGATGGCGGAAGCGCATCTCGCGGCGCGCTTTGGCGGTGCGCTCGTCGATCACCGGACTTGGTGCATCGCGGGCGACGGCTGCTTGATGGAAGGCATCAGCCAGGAAGCGATCGCGCTTGCCGGCCGCCAGAAGCTCAACAAGCTGATTGTCATCTGGGACGATAACTCGATCTCCATCGATGGCGCGGTTTCGCTTGCTGACACCACAGATCAAAAAGCCCGCTTTGCCGCCAGCGGCTGGAGCGTGCTCTCGTGCGACGGCCACGACTTCGCTGACGTCGAGCGCGCCTTCGAAGCCGCGACGAAGTCGGATCGTCCGGTGCTGATCGCGTGCAAGACAACGATCGGCTTTGGTTCGCCCAAGCGCGCCGGCACCGCCAAGGCGCACGGCGAAGCGCTCGGCGCGGAAGAGTTGGCGGCCACGAAGGCCGCCCTCGGCTGGAAACACGGCCCGTTCGAAATTCCGGACAACATCCGCGCGGCCTGGCGCAAGGTCGGCGCGCGCAGCGCCGGCACGCGCGAGGAGTGGGCTTCGCGTCTCAAAAAGTCCGAGCACAAGGACGCGTTCGCTGCCGCGATGAGCGGCGGCAATATCGACGCTGCGGTTGCGGCGCTTGGGCTTCATGCTGCTAAGATGGCGTCGGAAAAGCCGTCCCTGGCGACGCGCGCGTCTTCGCATGGTGCGATCGATGCGATGTTCGAGGCGTGCCCGGAATTGCTTGGCGGCTCCGCCGATCTCACCGGTTCGAACCTTACGCTCGCTAAAGGCGCGCAGGATTTCACGCCGGAGAACCGCGCTGGCCGTTACGTGCGCTACGGCATCCGCGAGCACGGCATGGCCGCCGCGATGAACGGTATGGCGCTGCACGGCGGCATTGTCCCGTTCGGCGGCACGTTCTTGACGTTTGCTGATTATTCGCGTCCGGCCATTCGTCTGAGTGCGTTGATGGGCATCCGCGTCATTCACGTGATGACGCACGATTCCATCGGTCTCGGCGAAGATGGGCCGACACACCAATCGGTCGAGCACCTCGCCAGCCTGCGTTGCATTCCAAACCTTTACGTGTTCCGCCCGGCCGATGCGGTTGAGACTGCCGAGTGCTGGCAAGCCGCGCTGCTGCGCGACGATGGCCCAAGTCTGCTCGCGCTTTCGCGGCAAGCGACGCCGGCGCTGCGGAGCGATGCGAGTGAAAACCTTTCCGTGCGCGGCGCCTATGAATTGCTGCCGGCCGAAGGCGGTGAATCGCGCGTGGCGATCTTCGCGACTGGCACGGAAGTCGCGCTCGCTGTGAAGGCGCGCGAGTTGCTGCAAAAGGAAGGCATCCCGGCGCGCGTTGTTTCAGCGCCGTGCTTTGAGATGTTCGAGCTGCAGGACGACGCTTACCAAGACGCCGTGTGCGGCGATGACGACGAGATCAAGATCGGCTGCGAAGCTGCGGTCGGGCAGGGCTGGTTTGAAGCCTTTGGCCTCGATGCATTCGTCGGCATGTCATCGTTCGGAACTTCTGCGCCGGCGAAAGACGCCTACGCGCACTTCGGCATCACGGCCGAAGCCATCGTCGAAACAGCGAAGGCGCTGCTGGACTAGTGCGTCGTCGGCGCGACCCAATTTCCGCGTCGAAGCACATAGCGTCCTTCGTCCTCACGCTCGGTCTCGGGGCGCCACGTCTTGCCGCCATCATCCGAGATTTCGTACTGCCACAGCAGGTTGATGAAGGTCTCCGGCTCGGCGGAGGCGTCGGCGTGCGGGGAAGAAAATAGGCGCATGCCGGTGAACGCGGATCGTTGATCTAGGTTTCATGGGATCTGTTGGCGCGCAGACGTGCGCCGGCGTCCTCCAAAGCGGGCCTGCTTCGAGGTTTCGTCTGATGCGATTGTGGGAACAGCTGGAGCGCTAGGACGTATCGGCGCTGGTGAGCGAGGGCGCGGCGAGTGAGCGGACGGCCGCGGCGGGCGGCGCAAGCATGACGATGGCGCAGAGTCTCGTGAGGCGCCTTACGGCGCGCGCGAGCATGTAGCGGCGCGTGAAGCCGTCAATGTCGGAGAACGCGGCGATGAGGCGCCGGATGCGCTCGAGGGTGTTGCGTGCGCTGAGTGCTTTGCGGGCGCGGGCGCCGAAGATCACGCGTGCGGAGGGTGCGCGCCGGATACGGCGTCGAAAGCCGGCTGGGGCCGTGTTGCGCGGAGCTGGGCTAAGCCTTCGCCTCAAGCCGGCAAGCTGCACCGCGCGGACGGTGACGATCGCGCGCAGCAGACGATACGCCCAGCTGAAGGTGATGAGGCCATAGCGTTGGCGGATGCGGCGCCTGTTTGCGGGCGCGTCAGCGAAGAGAAGAGCGGCGAGCCACTCCAACATCAACACCGCCCAGCGAATGACGCGGGCGGTGCGGTGAGGATTGAGGAGGGGCGGCGGCTTGTGCATACGCGCCGCTAGTATCGCTTGGGGTTCAGGGCCGCCGGATAGATTGGGCTGTGTTTTTTGGAAGTGATTGGAATCGCGCAAGGAGCGGCGGCGAAGTGCGGGGATAGCGGGCGTGCGTATCCGGAGAATTTGTTGGAAGGCAGGTCTTCAGACCCGCACGCCTTCGGCTAGGTGAAGAGCGGGTCTGAAGACCCGCGGTCCAAGAGGGCCGCGCGACGGCAGCGGCTTCGCGTCTGGACCGCCGGCGCCCTCGCCGGCATGCGGTGCTTGATCTTGTGCCGCTGGTTGCCAATTGAACCACCGCTGCCGGCGAGGGCGCCGGCGGTCCAGACGAAATCAGAATGCTTGGGCGGCGCGCTTTAGGGCGTTGCGGTCGTGGACGAGTGTGCGTGGCGCGATCAGCAGCCCGCTCGTAGTCGCGACCACCAGCAGGTCATCGCCATCGATCGCCTTGGCTTTCACACCGCTTGCAATCATCTTTGATACATCGGCGCTGGCCGCTGAGCCGAGCACCGCGAAGTCATCCGCATCGCGCGGCGCCAAGCGCCACACCTCCGCCCACGAACCGATGTCGGCCCAGCCGATGTCGCACGGTACGACGGCGGCCCACGGCGTGCGCTCCATGACAGCGATATCGAGTGGCAGGGCGCGGGCTGCGGCGTAGCCGGGGCCGAGGCGGATTTCGTCGCCGTCGCGCGTCGCGGTGCGGAGCGCTTCAGCGGCGTGATCGCGGATATCGGGATTGGCGTCGAATTCACTCAGTAGCCGCTCTGGCGCAAACAAGAACATGCCGCTGTTCCAAAAGAAGCCGCCATGGTCGAGATAGCTTTGCGCCAAGTACTCGTCCGGCTTTTCCCGAAAGGCTTCGACGGAAAATACGCCGCGCGTCAGTTCATCGCCGCGTTTGATGTAACCGTAGCCGGTCGCCGCATGCGATGGCGCGATGCCGAACGTCACAATGCGTTGGCTCGCAACCGGCGCCGCGCGCGAGATGGCCTCGTGAAGCGCGGCAAGGTCCGCGATGAGATGATCGGATGGCGCGAGCAGAACGAGCGCTTTTGGGTCCATGCTCTGTGCGATTGCGGCCGCCGAAGCGGCGACCGCCGCCGTGTTTCGCGCTGCTGGCTCGATCATGATCGCCGCAGCGTGTGCGTTTACTTCGCTGAGCGCGGCGCGCACGCGCGCGACGTGCTTCTCGCCGCAGAGCACGATGGGTGGCGCAAACGATATGCCGCCAACGTCGCCGCTCAAGCGCGCGACAGTTTCCGCGAACATCGTTCGCGAACCCATCAGTGCGTGGAATTGCTTCGGGTGGTCTTCCGTCGAGAGCGGCCATAAACGCGTGCCGGCGCCGCCGGACATGATCGCGGGTATGATCTTCAGAGTCATCTAGACTCTGTAATACTCCCGGTACCACTCAACAAAGCGTTTCACGCCGACTTCAATCGGCGTGCGCGGTGCGAAATCGACGTCACGCGCGAGATCTTCGACATCTGCGAATGTTGCAGGAACATCGCCCGGCTGCATCGGCAGCATGTTCTTCGTCGCCTCTTGGCCGAGTTCTTTCTCGAGGATGCCGATCACGTCCAAGAGCTTGGCCGGCGAGTGATTGCCGATGTTGTAGATTTGGTAGGGCGCGTTCGAGGTCGCCGGATCGGGCGCGAGGCTGTCCCAGTTCGGGTTCGGCCCGGGGATGCGCAGGCCGACGCGGTAGAGCGACTCCACGATGTCATCCACATAGGTGAAATCGCGCTGCATCATGCCGTTGTTGAAGACGTCGATCGGCTTGCCTTCGAGGATGGCCTTCGTGAACAGGAACATCATCATGTCCGGCCGGCCCCACGGGCCGTAGACGGTGAAGAAACGCAGGCCGGTGACCGGCAGGCGATAGAGGTGCGCATAGGAGTGCGCGAAAAGTTCGTTGGCTTTCTTCGACGCGGCGTAAACGCTGAGCGGGTGATCGACGTTCTGGTGCACCGAGAACGGCATCTTGGTGCCGGCGCCGTAGACGGAGCTCGAAGAGGCGAACACGAGGTGGCCAGTCTTGTTGTAACGGCAGCACTCGAGGATGTTCATGAACCCTTCGAGGTTCGCTGAAACATAAGCTTGCGGGTTCACCAGCGAGTAGCGGACGCCAGCTTGCGCGGCGAGATTGTAAACGAGATCGAACTTGTGCTCTTCGAACTGCGCCTTGAGCGCCGCCGCGTCTTCCAGTTCAGCCTGCACGAAGGTGAAGCCGGATTTCTCCTGCAACTTCTTCACGCGCGCCTGCTTCAGTTCGACGCTGTAGTAGTCGGACATACAATCGTAGCCGACAACCGTGCGCCCTTCGCGCATCAGCCGCTCTGACAGGTGATAGCCAATGAAACCGGCAGCGCCGGTCACAAGCACGGGCTTCATGTTCTTAACGCTCTTTCGACTGTGCGCGGCAGGTGTACGCGGTTGTTTTCAATGTGGCGTTTCGATAAGTGGAGACGCTAGCGAAATCAACTGACTGCCGACAATTCCGAGTTAATCATGAACGCACGCCGCCGCATCGCTGTCATCGGCCTGGGCTACGTTGGACTGCCCGCCGCCGTCGCTTTTGCGCGCGCGGGATTCACCGTTATTGGCTTTGAAATCGACGCTTCGCGCGTGGCGGAGTTGCGCGAGGGCAAGGATCGCACGCGTGAAGTGAGCGCCGAAGAGCTGCGCTCGCTCGATCTCTACGTCACCTCCGATGTGGAAGACTTGAAGAAGGCCGATTTCTTCATCGTCACCGTGCCGACGCCGATCGATGACGCCATGGTGCCGGATCTGGGCGCGGTGCACGCGGCCTCGCGCACCGTCGGCAAGGCGCTCAAGAAGGGCGACATCGTCGTTTATGAGTCGACCGTCTATCCCGGCTGCACCGAAGACGAATGCGGCCCGATCCTGGAAGAGGCCTCTGGCCTCAAGGCGGGTGTCGACTTCACGCTCGGCTTCTCGCCCGAGCGGATCAATCCGGGCGACCAGCTCCACCGCTTTGAGACGATCGTGAAGGTCGTCTCCGGCTCGGACGCCAAGACGCTCGATATAGTGGCCGAGACCTATGGCGCGGTTGTCACCGCCGGCGTCCACCGCGCGCCGTCGATCAAGGTCGCGGAAGCCGCGAAGGTCATCGAGAACACCCAGCGCGACATCAATATCGCGCTGATGAACGAGCTGGCGCTGATCAATGGCCGCCTCGGCCTCGACACCGGCGACGTGCTCGCCGCTGCCCGCACCAAGTGGAATTTTCTCGGCTTCACGCCGGGCCTGGTCGGCGGCCACTGCATCGGCGTCGACCCGTACTACCTGACGCACAAGGCGCAGCAGGTGGGTTACCACCCGCAGGTGGTGCTGGCCGGCCGGCGCGTGAACGACAGCATCGGGCCTCACATCGGGCGCGAGTGCGTGCGGTTGCTCAACAAGGCCGGCAAGTCGCACCCGCGCGTCGCGGTGCTGGGCGTCACCTTCAAGGAGGACGTGCCGGACGTCCGCAACTCGAAGGTCTATGACATCGTCAACGAGCTGCGCTCGTTCGGCGTCGAAGTCATCGCCCACGATCCGCACGCCGATCCGCACGTCTCTGAAGAGCACGGCGCGGCGCTGACGGCGCTGGCGGATATCGGGCAGGTGGACGCGGTGATCTTCGCGGTCTCGCACCAAGAGTTCAAAGACGGCGGCTGGGCGATGGCGACGAAGCTGCTGCGCGGCGGCGAGGGCGTCGTCATGGACGTGCGCGGCTTCCTCGATCGCAGCAAGATGCCGGCCGGCGTTACGCTCTGGCGGCTCTGAGCCGAACTGCGGCGATCAACGCTGCCGTCAGAAGCAGCGTCGAGATCCACCATTCCTGCCAAACGCTCCAGCCAATGTTGGCCATCAGGCCAAACATCGCGAGCACGGCTGCGGCCGTTGCGCCACCCAACTTGTCATCTGCAAAGGCGCGGGAAAGCCGCCAGCCGCCATACGCAAGCAACGCCGCCGCGATCAGCGCGCCGACTAAACCCAGATCGTGCCAGATCTGCAGTGAGGCGCTGTGCGGGTGAACCGGAATGCCGCGCGTTTCATAGCCGCGCGTGCTGATCATCTCCGTGGTCGCGCGGCCCGCATCGATGCCGTGTCCAAGCCACGGCTGCTCCATGATGCGCTCGCAGGTGTAGCGCCAAATGCCGACGCGATGCGCCCAGCTGAGCGGCAGGGCGTCGACTAGCGGTTGGCTCGCGAACAACAGCGGCGTCACGAACGGCGCGACTAGCATCCACGCCGCAAGTCCGAACGACAGCAGCAGGATGATCACGCGCTGATTCAGGAGCGCGATCGCAAACACGATCAGCCCGACGCCAAATCCAATCGCCGTCGCTTGCTGTCCAAACTGCAATGAAAGCACTGCGCCAGCGGCGACCACGCCCAGCGCCGCCAACCGCGCCGCGCCACGCGTGGTGGCAAGCATCCAGGCGGTGACCGGCCACACCAGCGCCAGCAGCACCACCAGCCCCCGACTCGGATTGCGGTTGAGCTCGCCGAAGGGGAGGTCGGGCTCGGCGGCCCGGTTCAGCGGCATGTCGAACCCAGCCTCTATCCCCAGGACGATCGCCAGCACGACGAAGGCCGCCGTGGCGCCGGCCAGGGTCAGCGTCGCCGCTTTTTCGTTCGCGCCCGCAGCAGCGGCGAACAGAAGTCCGCTCCCGAAGACGAGCAGCACCTTGGGCGCTGTTGGCCCATCCCAGGCCGACCACAGGCTGGAAAGCGACGCCCAGCCGACGAGGGCCAGCAGCAGCCAGAGCCAAGTCCTTGGTTTTTCAAGCGCTTGGCGGAACAGAGACGGCCCAACCGCGGCCAGCCCCGCCAAGCCGATTAGCACTGGAAGCCCCATGGCGCCGGCGGCGGCCACGGCCGGCAGAAGCGCGAAGGCGGCCGCGCGCGCGAAATCAGCTGGTCGGAGGGCGGTGCTCATCTGTGCATCTTCCGTATCAGCGCCGATCAGTCCGTAAGCAACATTTCAGCACCGTCACTGGATTTGGCCGCCTTAGTGCTTGTCTGGCAGCGAGTTTTCATGTTTTGGTTACCCCTCTAGCGCGTATTGGGGACCCTAGAAGGGGACAGCGCGCCTAGGCGCGCGGGAGCGTTACATGGCGGGACAAGCTTCGAACTACGAACGCGAAGTTCGCGACACGATTATCAAATCGAGTCTGACGGGCATCGCGGCCGCTGCGCTCACCGTAACGTTCATCTCGCCCCAGGGTTTCGGCGGCATGATCGGCCAGTCGCTCGCGTCTGGTTTCGGTTTCGATTCAACCGCTGACGCTGCCGACAACCCCTACGCAAATCTTCCCGCTTATCCCGCGCCGCTCTCGCAACAAGAGCTGAGCCAGATTCGCGGCCAACTCGCTTCCACGGCTGCGTCGCTCGAAATCACCCGCGCCGCGACGGACGACAAGATCGCGCACGTGCGTTCGCTCGCCATGGGCGATGATCTGGTGACGTTCACGCCTGCGCGCGCCGCGGCGATCCCGTCCGCTCCGGAAGCGAGCCTCCGTCTTTCGCTGAGCGAGCCGGCGTCGTTCTCCGAAGCGCCGGTCGAAGCCTACATCACTGACGCGCCTGCTGAAGAGGCGGTCACGCCGGTCAGCTACTCGTCGGGCCCTGGCTACGACGACAGCGTGCCGTATCGCGATCCGCACCTCGAACTCGCGGATCTCTTGCTGGCGCACGAGAACTTCTAAAATCGATCACGCAATCGCTGCAGCCAGCGTGCTCAGGCGCGTTGCCTCGACGTGTGTGCATGCTGCCGCTAAGACGCCGGCCAGCGAGGTTCTGTGAACGCGTGCGCCATCATCGTCAGCTATCGCACAGGCCCGGCGCTGAAATCGTGCCTGGACGCGCTGCTGACCGCCGAGGGCCTCGATCAAATTCTGATCGCCGATAACGGCAACGACGACGCCGGCCAGGTTATGCTCGACGCTGCCGCCGCGCGTGACGATCGCGTTCGTATCTTGCGCGGGCAGGGCAATGTCGGCTTCGCCGCCGCCTGCAATCTCGCGGCGCGCGAGGCGCAATCCGCGGCGCTCGCTTTCGTCAATCCCGACGTGATCCTGGAGCGCGACGCGGTTCCGCGCCTCCTCGCTACGCTCAATGCCGCGCCACCGCCCGCGATCGCCGGCGGCGACCTGCGCGACGAGCAGGGCAGGCCCGAGCGTGGCAGCCGCCGTGATCGGCTGACACTTTGGCGCGCCGTCGTCGCGTTCACGGGCCTCTCACGCCTCGGCCTGCGGGACTTCAACCGTCACACCGATCCGATGCCCGCCACGCCGCAGCGCGTCGGCGCGATTAGCGGCGCGCTCTTCGTCATGCGCCGCGAGGACTTCGCCAGCCTGGGCGGCTTCGACGAAGGCTACTTCCTGCACGTCGAAGATCTCGATCTCTGCCGCCGCGCCGAGGATGCCGGCTGGCCGGTGCTGTTTGCGCCCGGCCCGCACGGGCGGCACCTGCGTTCAACCAGCGATGTCAGCGATCGCACCATCGCGCGTCACAAAGCGCGCAGCATGGCGCGCTACTTCAACAAGTTCGCGCGCGGACCGTTCGAGCGGGCGTGCGCTGCGCTGGCGGGGTGGGTGCTTGTCGGTATGGTGGGGCGATGAAGGCGCCGCTGATCACGCTGCCGCTTGCGCAAACGCCGCCGGATTGGGCGGCGCTCGCGGCGACGCAGATGCCAGCAGGAGAGAAGGTCTTTCTCACTGGCCGCTACGAGCCGATCGAGCACCACTTGAGCAAGCTCGAACAAGAATTCTGTGGCGATCCGCTCTTGCACTACCACCACGCCGCGCTCTCGGTGCTCATTCGCCGCGACATTCAGCGCGACCTCGCGCTGCAGCAGGTCGAAGCGATGTGGCGGGCCGAACCGGAGTGCCTGCTGCAGCTCAGTCTGCGCTGGCTGATTTCGGCTTGTGACACATTGATGGAGCACGCGCCCGACATCGCCGACCGCACAGCCGGCGCGATGGGCTCGTTCCTCGGCAACACCGTGAAGCTTTACGAAACGGAGCGACACTTCACTGGCAAAGCTCGCCCCTTGGATGCGGAGGCCGCCGCTGCGCCTGTGCCACTCTTCGACGGTCTCACCAGTTTTTCCGTCGGTCATGGCGACATGATTTTCAATCAACGCCAGCGTTTTGAGCAACTGGCCCGCGATGGAAGTTTCGCGCACCGCATCGTGATGGAAATCATCGCGCGGCTGGACGGCAACGACACGGTGTTCAAGCGTCTTGCCGCGCATCACAAGAATGGTGCGACGCGCTGGTAGCGCTCACGGCTTGATCGTGAACCAGGTCGGGTATTTGCAGTACGCAACATCCGCTTCCACGTTCGGAATGAGGTAGCCGGTCAGCCGGTTGCCCGCGAGAAATGCATCGACATTGCTGACCACGTCTGGCCACGCGGCCGCGTCGTAATCGTCGCCCGCGAAGATGCCGCCACGCTTCAGCTTCGGCCACCAGTCGTGAAAGGTCGCGCCGCCTTCTTCGCCGGTGTGCGCGTAGCCATCGACATAGATGAAGTCCAAACTCTCATCAGCGAACAGATCGAGCGCCTGATCGAAGCGCATGTGCAGCAGGGCAGAGCGGCCCGCGAACGGCATTAGCCGCCGCAGCGCGCGCTTGTACTGATCCAGATCGTGCCCGCGATCGCCCGCGTACATATCGACGCCGTAGAGCAAGCCAATCCGCGTGCGCGCGAGCACGCGCGACGCGAATTCTCCCTCTGCAACGCCGAGCTCAATGCCGATCGCCCCGGGCGCCAGCAGCGACGCCACATCATCCCGCCGCGCCAAATGCGCAAACCGCGGCTCGGTGGTGGTGGGGATCAGCATGAAGTGGCCCTGTTTGCGTTGGTTAGACCCAGACGCCAATTACACTCAGCGCTGTAATTCCTAGAGCTGTTCCAGTCACGGTCTCTCTGATGAAAACCAGGTTGGAATTTGAGATCGGTGATTGAACTGAGGTGCTTTGGGTGTGCTGCCCGCCGAGCCGAGCGCCAGTGGATTCGCTTCGGTAACCGCTAAATGAGCCGGTGGCGCCTGTTTCGCTTGTGTCGAGCAAAGCGAGCGTGGACGCGCCTTCGATGATTCCTTTCATCAGCACCCCGGATTGCCGGAACACGCGCCCCAGCGCGGCTTGCAGCATCGGCGAAATGTCGAGGGCGATGACGCGGCCGGGCGTTTGATCGGTGGGGTCGCCGAGCTGGATGGTTTCGCCATTGGTCCAGCCGGAGATCGCGGCGGCATCGACCACCTGCAGCGTCGTAGAGGAGGGCGCGGCCTTCACCCAGGCCGATTGGTTTGGCGTCTTCGACGTGTTCCAGATGCGCGCATACGAGACGCCCGCCATCAGTGCGCCGAACAGCACGCCGGAGACGGCCGCGGACAATGTGATCGTATCGCTTGCCACTGAATCGATCGTCGCGGTGCGCGGGTTCTGCACGCGCGCGGTGTCGATGCGGTAGATCGAAATGACGCCGTCGCCGCCAGGTGTGAAAATCAAACGGTGCTCTTGCTCCGCCGCGATGCGTTTCCATGCGCTCCCATTGTGCGCGTACAGCGCAGCCTCATCCTCAACATAACAACGCCAACCCGCGTGTGGCGTCAGCTCTTCCCAGGCGCCGTCGCGATAATAGGCGATGGCGCCGTTGGCCATCGCGCCCCAGGCGGCGCCAGTTTTGCCCGCGGGCAACAGATACACGTCGCCGTCAGCCGGCGACCCGGGTTGTGCGCTTGTGGTGGCTGAGCGCGCCGAAGGCTGCACCAACGCATCGAGCCGCAACAACGACTCGTTCACGGTCACATGCTTCTGCGCTTGCGCGGCGGCGAGATAGGGCAGGCCAAGACGGGTAGATTGCGACATGAGAACTCCTTCGCCTTATGCTACGCCCGCGTTGGCGTCCCCCGGATTGATTGGCGTCTATCCCCGGATTTTCCGGGGCACGGCACGCCGCGTGAACAACACGTCGGGCGACCACGTTAGCGCCGAAGCAATGTCGGAAAGTGAGGCTTTACGCGCTTTTTGCAGCGTTTGGCGTGATGCGAAGATTGGGCCGAGGCCAGCGAAGCCAGCAAGAATACCGCGCCAGCCACCGAGCCCGCGTCCACGGATAGGCGCGAGCGTCGCCACCAGCGCGGTCGCGATCAGATGCGCCGGCAGCAGCAGCCACATCAGCGGCCCCGGCATGCATTTGATGAACGTCCACAGCCGATTGCGCGCGCCGTGAAACTCGGCGAAGTCCGAAACGGCGCCGATCGATCCGCCGCCGACATGCGAGACGATCGCGTCAGGTGATTGCAGCACGCGCCAGCCCGCGAGGCGCAGGCGAAAGCAGAGATCAACGTCTTCGAAGAAGCAGAAGTAGCGCTCGTCGAAGCCGCCGATCGCTTCGAACGCCTCACGCCGCACCAGCATCGCTGCGCCGCACGCGGAGAAGGTTTCGCCAAGCGGCGGCGCTTGCCAGCGTTTGCCGTAACCGGCGCGATAAGCGAGGCCGCTGGCGTGCAGCACGTCACCCGCGCCGTCGAGCACGCCCGGCGCGCCTTCGCGACGCTGCGAGCACCCAAGCGCGCCAGCTTGCGGATATCTCTCGGCCACAGCGATGAGTGTCGCGAACCATTCCGGCTCGGGAAACGCGTCTGGATTGAGAAACACAAGATAGGACGTCGCGGCGCCGCGAGCGCCGATGTTGTTTGCCTCGGCAAAGCCGACATTAGCGTCGTTCTGGATGATCGTGGCGCCGCCTGGAAAGTGCTCGGCAAGCGGCCGTTCTTCCGCACGCGACGCATTGTCGATAACGATAAGCCGCCAGCGTTTGTCCGTTTGCGCTTCGAGCGCCGCCTTCTGCCGCGCGCGCCAGCGGGCGGTGTTGTGTGTCACGACGATGATAGTCGCGATGGTCACGCTTTCAGCGCCGCCGCCACGCGCGTCAGCTCAAACATCGCCATCATCAAGTGATAGAAGCTCGAGGCGAGGACGGGTTGATCGATCAGTGCGCCGTTTTCCGTGCGGTGATCGCGCCACAAGCCAGGCAGCGCGCCGTCGCAATGGCTCATCATACGATCAAAAGCCTCAATCGCGGACGCCGCGGCATTCGGATCGCGCGTCCGTTCGAAGCGAACGATATTTGCCTTCACGCGCTCAGTATGTGGCCAGAGCCGTGTGGTGAACGTACGCGCGCGGCCATCGATGTGAATGTCATCATGCACATCGCCGCGCGGGTTGATGCCGTAGAGTTCGCCGTTAACGCGCAGCCGCTCCGCGACTTCACGCAAATCGCCGCCGCTCAGTGCTTTCCAGCGATGGAGGAGCCAGCTCCACTCAAATTCATGACCCGGCTCGACGATGCGCCCGCTTTCGTCAGCCTGGGGGCGCCAGGCTTCGTCAAAGTACTCAGGCAGTGCGCCGAAACGTTCATCGAAGAATTTGCGTTCAAACAAACGCGCCATCGCCGTCGCACGATCGAGATGCGCGTGCTCTCCGCTCGCTTCATGCAACGCCAGCATCGCCTCGAACCAATGCATGTGCGGGTTCTGCCGGCGTGGCGGCGTTGGCGTGAGGTCGCCTTCATGAAAGCCGCCGGCCGCGTCGGCCCAATTGCGCTCCGTCCAATCCGCGAGGGCGGCAGCGGCAGCCACAAGATCCGTGCGGGCGCCAAGCGCGAGCGCGGCTTCAGATAAGCCCAACGCCACGAATGCATGATCATAGAGATCGCGCCGTTCGTCCGAGGGTTCGCCGCGTTCGTTCAGTAGGTGACGCGTGCCGCCATCTTCGCGAATGCCGCGTTGCACCAGCACATTGGCGCCGGCCTCAACCGCTTCACGCCAAGGCCCTTGCCATCCCATGCGCCCGGCGCGCGCGTACACCAATGTTTGCCGTGCCTGCACCCGAATGCGGCGCGGCAGGTTTACCGGCGCGCCGTCTTGGCTCAGGCGTTCGTGAAAGCAATTGGCGCTGCGATCGAACCCGCGCTCCCACCACAGCGGTAGTGCGTGATCAAACAGCCACGCGCGCGCGAGATCGGCGCGTTGAATGATCTCGCTGATGGGCGACGATGCCTTCGGCCTAGGCGCCGCGCGGATGCCTTGCTCCACTGCGCCCAACAACTCACCGGGCCGCACCAGAAAGTGCTTCAATCCGATGCTTTCGGCAGCGCCGCCATCGTTTGCGGTGTCGCCTACAACAAACGTATCCTCGCGCTCGATCGGCCATTCGAGCAACGCCCGCCGCAACATGCCGGGATTTGGCTTGCGATCCGGGTGATCCGCGTGCGCGTATTCCGCGGCAACGCCATCGCCGTGATAGGGGCAGTAGTAGAACGCATCGATGTGCGCCCCGTGTGGGTGAAGCTCGCTCTGCATGTGCGCATGGAAACGTTTCACCGCATCTTCATCGTAGAAGCCGCGCGCAACACCGGCTTGGTTTGTCACCACAATCGCCAGCTTGCCTGCGTCATTGCAGCGGCGGATCGCGTCGATCGCGCCCGGCAGCCAGCGCAAGTCTTCGGACTTGTGCGTGTAACCATCGTCATGAATGAGCGTGCCATCGCGATCGAACAGCACGGCGCCCCGGCGAAGCTTGCCGGGCAGTGTCGCGCGCGCTTCTTCCAGCGTGTCCGGCAAACCGATGTCCACGAAGTGGCCATAGAAGACGCGGCAGGAGAGTGCGTTCTTCGCGACGAGCTGCGGAAATACATCCGTTTCAATCGAGCAGGGCGGCGGGCCGACGAGATCGAGCACCGAGCGTCGCAAAACGTACACGCCCGCGGAAATCAGCGAGGCGCCTTCGAACGACGGGTCTTTCTCGCGAAACGCAACGATGCGACCGCCGTTTGTCTCAACGCGCCCGAAGCGCTTCGCGTCCGGCACTTTGCGCAGAGCCATCGCACCGAGATCGCCGGGCTGCATCGCTTGCGCGAGCGCCAGGTAGTTCATGTCGAGGAACGAATCGCCGTTGGTGAGCAGAAACGTCTCATCGAGATCTTCGGCGACGTAGCGCAGCGCGCCGCCCGTTCCCGCCGGCGCCGGCTCAATCACGACGCGCATGCGTGCGTTGCGAATCTGCTTGCCCTGGTAGCGTTCCGTGACTTTTTCGCCGAGATGGCCCGCCAGCAAAACGATCTCTTCGATGCCATGTCGTGCGATGTCTTCGATCAAATAATCGAGAAAACGCAGATCGCCTGTAATGGGAACCAGGGGTTTCGGATAGTCCCGCGCGGCCTCGCCGAGCCTAGTCCCACGCCCGCCAACCAGAATGAGCGCTTGGCGCACGTTCAAAACGACCCCTCCGTGTGGCCCAAAAGGCATAAGAAGCTCAGCCTAGCGCGACAGGGCGTCGCGCGTGGAGAACGCACACGCCTAACGGCATTTCCCCGATGACGCCATCGCGGCGCTCCTGATAAGACCACGCCGTCAGCGGGCGCCCAAATCGCGCATCGTTCGGAGATCGGTTTTGGGGGCTGCAACAAGCGTCGCGCTCGGGGATCTAACGGGGTCGGTTTACCGGCTGCCGCTAGCGTTCCGCTTAGCGATGTCGGACATCAACGGCAAGTATCGGCGTACGGTGTTGGGGCCGATGTGGATCGTGCTCGGCCAAGCCGCGACAATCGCCGGCTTCGTTGTCGTGTTTTCGGGTCTCTTCAACATGGACCCGAAGGTTTACACGCTCTACCTCGCCGCGGGCATTCCCATCTGGACGTTCATTTCGAGCTTTCTCATGGAGATGCCAGGCGTCTTCATTCAATCGCGCGGCTTTATCGAATCGTTCGAGCTGCCTTGGCTCACGCAGATTTGGCGCCGATCGATCGGCTACGTGATCGTCTTCTTCCACCAGATCGTATCGCTGCTTGTCGTGATGATCGTGTTGCAGCAACCGTTTCACGTCGAGATGCTCTACGTCTTTCCGGCGCTGCTTGTTGTCATGATCGCGGGAACGGGCCTCGGCATCGCGCTGGCGGTTTTTGGCGCGCGCTATCGCGATTTGCAGCCGGCGATGGGCATCCTCGCGGGATTCCTGTTCTTCGTGTCGCCGATCATGTGGCGCGCCGACCAGCTGAACGTGAACCAGTGGGTGGTTCACTACAATCCGTTCTACTACGTCGTCAGCTTGATCCGCGAACCCTTGCTCGGGCGTGCGCCTAGCCCTGAAGTGTGGATCGTCGCCAGCCTTGTCGCCGTCGCGCTCATGCTCTTTGGCTTCCTGAGCTTCGCGATGAGCCGCCGCCGCCTCTATTATTGGATGTAACGATGGCGCGCCTCGAACTCACCAACATCGCTGTGCGCTACCCAGTCTACAGCACGAGCCGGTCGCGCTCGATTCTGGGCTATGCCGCCAACCGCGCATCGTTCGGGCGTATCGCGCGCGACGCGGGCAATATCCCCGTCGTTGGTGCGCTGGATGGCGTTTCGATCAGCTTGAAAGAGGGCGATCGCCTGGCGCTTATCGGCCGCAACGGGTCCGGCAAGACGACGATGCTGAAAGTCTGCTCTGGCCTCGTGTTGCCGGATTCCGGTGAGGTGAACATCCAAGGCACGCGCGCGTCGATCCTCAACCCGGGCGCAGGCCTCGACCACGAACGCACCGGCCTTGAGAACATCGACTTCGTTGGCCGGCTGCTTGGCGTGCCGAAGGCGCGCATGGCGCAGCTGCACGAAGACGTCGCCGAGTTCACCGAACTCGGCGAGTTCCTCGCGTTCCCGATCCGCACTTATTCCGCAGGCATGATGGTGCGCTTGAGCTTTGCCCTCGCCACCAGCGTCGAGCGCGACATCATCATCGTCGATGAAGTGATCGGCGCGGGAGACACGCACTTCGTTGAGAAGGCGGCGAACCGCGTCAAAGACTTGTTCAACCGCGCCAAGATTCTGGTGCTCGCCACCCACTCTGGCGGAATCGTCACGCAGCTCTGCAACCAGGCGCTCTGGCTCGAAAGCGGCCGTGAGATCCTGCGCGGAACGCCGGACCAAGTCTGGGACGACTACGTGCACGATCGCCGGCCTGTGGGGGTGGAAGCCGCCGCTTAACGTGGCCAAAATTGGCAGCTGGAAGCGCGCATGCTATCGGATTCGAAGCAGGGTAGAGAGATGTCGAGATCATTCATCCGGGCTCGCGCGCCATTGCGCTTGGGCCTCGGCGGGGGCGGCACTGACACCGCGCCATACGCGGAGACGTATGGCGGTGTTGTCATCAACGCGACCGTGGATCTCTACGCCAATGTCACGCTCACTCCGTCCGCGAGCGGCGCGGTTGAGCTGCATTTGGACGATCACAATCTGTCGTGGACTGGCCCCGTCGAAGGCGCGTTGCCGCTAGGCGGCGAACTTAATCTGCTGAAGGGCGTCTACAATCGCATGTGCGCGCAGTTCAACGGCGGGGCCGGCCTCGCGCTTGCCGTGAACGCGTACGCGGATGTTCCCGCCGGATCGGGTCTCGGCACGTCGTCGGCCATGGTCGTCGCGCTGGTGCAGGCGTTCAACGAATTGTTCCAGGCGCGGCTCGGGCCCTATGAAGTGGCGCATCTCGCCTACGAGATTGAGCGCATCGATTTGCAGCTCAATGGCGGCAAGCAGGATCAGTATGCGGCCGCTTTCGGCGGCGTGAACTTCATCGAATTCGGGCCAGGCGACTCCGTGCTCGTCAATCCGCTGCGCATCACCCCGGAGGTCATCGCGGAGTTCGAGGCTTCGCTGATCCTCTTCTTCTCCGGCGTGTCGCGCCAAAGCGCCCGCATCATCGACGAACAGACCCGCAAAGTCGGCGGCGGCGATGCGGCTTCGATCGAAGCCATGCACCAGCTCAAGGCGATGGCGTTCCAGATGAAGCAGGCGCTGCTCACCGGCCGCGTCGACACTGTCGGCGCTCTGCTGGATGAAGGCTGGGTGCAGAAAAAGCGCACGGCTTCGGCGGTCACCACGCCGGAGCTCGACGCTATCTACGACGCCGCAAAGGCCGCTGGCGCGTTCGGCGGCAAAGTTTCCGGCGCTGGCGGCGGCGGTTTCATGATGCTGCTGGTCGAGCCGCGCCGCCGTCACGAAGTTCTGCGCGCGCTTGAACAAATGCCGGGCAGGGTGTTCGCGTCGAGCCTCACCAGCGGCGGCGCCATGTCGTGGCGCGTGGGGGAAGACATCCGCAAGGCGGCCGCAGCGTGATCGAGCGCCAATCCATCCCGGACGTTTGGACGTACACGCCGCGCCGCTTTGGCGATGATCGCGGCTGGTTCAGCGAAACCTTCAACGCGCGCGCGCTTGAAGGGATGCTGGGCGGCGTCGCCTTCGTGCAGGACAACCAGTCACTCTCGGCCGCGAAGGGCACGCTGCGTGGCTTGCATTTCCAGGCGCCGCCGAAGGCGCAGGACAAGTTGGTGCGCGTGGTTCGTGGTTCCGTGCTCGATGTCGCCGTCGACATCCGCCGCAAATCGCCGACGTTCGGCAAATCGGTAGCGGCGGTGCTCAGCGCGGAAAACGGCGCGCAGCTCTTCGTGCCAAAAGGCTTCGCTCACGGCTTCTTGACCCTCGAGCCGAACACCGAGGTGCTCTACAAGGTCAGCGAGTATTATAGCCGTGACGACGAACGCGGCCTCGCTTGGGATGATCCGGCGATCGGCATCGATTGGGGACTTCCGGCGGACACGCTGACCATCGCCGAGCGTGACCGGCAGTTTCCGCGCCTTGCGGCGCTTCAGTCTTATTTCTAACCGCAGCCGAAGGCCGCGGCGGAGTTTCGTATGAGAACGCTGATCACTGGTGGCGCGGGCTTTATCGGCTCAGCCCTGGCGCGCCGTATCGCGGCGACGCCGGGCTGGTCCGCCGCCATCTATGACAAGCTCACATACGCCGGTCACCTCTCGTCGCTGGCGCCTGCCGCGAGTGCGCCGGGCTATCAGTTCATCCAAGCCGACATCTGCGATCGCGAAGCTGTTGGGCGCGCGTTCGCCGCCGTGCAGCCGGACATGGTGTTTCACCTCGCGGCGGAGAGCCACGTCGATCGCTCCATCACGCACGCGGCGGACTTCATCAACACCAACCTCAACGGCACGTTCAATGTGCTCGATGCGGCCCGCGCCCATTGGGAGCAACGCGGCAGGGACGATCGGTTCCGCGTCGTGCACATCTCGACGGACGAAGTGTACGGCTCACTCGGCGCCGACGGGTTGTTCACTGAGGACACCGCCTACGATCCACGCTCGCCGTATTCCGCCAGCAAGGCTGGCGCAGATCACCTCGCAAGCGCCTGGTTTCACACCTACGGCCTGCCGGTGATGATCTCGAACTGCTCCAACAATTACGGGCCGTATCACCTGCCGGAAAAGCTCATTCCACGCACGATTCTGTGCGGTTTGTTCGGGGATGCCATGGAAGTCTACGGTGACGGCAGCAACGTGCGCGATTGGCTCTATGTCGACGACCACGTCGAAGCGCTCTGCCTGATCGGGACGAAAGGGCAGCCCGGCCGCACCTACAATGTCGGCGGCCGCAACGAGCGCACCAATCTGGAAGTCGTCCATCGCATCTGCGATCTGCTCGACAAGATGGCGCCCAAGGCCTCCTCGCACCGCGATCAGATCAAGTTCGTCACCGATCGCCCTGGCCACGATCACCGCTACGCCATCGACGCCACGCGTCTCGAGAGCGAACTCGGCTGGCGCGCCAAAGAGACGTTCGAGTCCGGCATTGAGCGCACTGTGCGCTGGTATTTGGACAACGAGACCTGGTGGGGTCCGATCCGCGCCAGCGGCGTCGGCGTGAAACGCCAGGGTTTGCCGGCGGCAGGGAGTGCAGGGTGACGATTGTTGTCATCGGCAAGTCCGGCCAGGTTGCGCGCGCCTTGCAACGCGCCGCCGCCAAGCGCGGCCTTCCGTTTGCCGCCCTTGGCCGCGACGCCTTCGACCTGGAGCACCCGTCGCCCAGCGCCGTCACCGCGCTCCGCCCCAGCGTCGTGATCAATGCCGGCGCCTACACGGCAGTTGATGACGCCGAAGATGCGCGCGAGCGCGCCTTTGCCATCAACGCCACCGGCGCCGAAGCCGCCGCGCGCGCTGCCGCCGAAGTCGGCGCCGCGTTCATTCACTACTCAACGGACTATGTTTTCAGCGGCGACAAACGCGATCCTTATGTCGAGAGCGATCCTGTCGGCCCAACAGGCGTCTATGGCGCTTCGAAGCTTGAGGGGGAGGCACGCGTATGCGCGGCCGCGCCGAGCGCAGTCGTTCTCCGCACGGCCTGGGTTTTCGACGCAGAGGGCAAGAACTTCGTCCGGACGATGCTGCGCCTAGCTAAGACCAGGGACAGTATAAACGTCGTCGGCGATCAGTTCGGCTGCCCCACCTACGCCGATGATCTCGCAGCTGCGACACTTTCAATTGCCGATCAGCTCCGGCGCGGCGAAGGGCCTGCCGGAATCTATCATTGCGCCGGCGCAGGTGAGGCGAGCTGGGCCGAATTCGCCTGCGAGGTGTTCGTTTGTTCCCAGCGCTTGGGCGGGCCGTCCGCATCGGTTGCGCCGATCACCACCGATCAGTACCCAACAAAGGCAAAACGGCCCGCGAACTCGCGCCTGGATTGTTCGAAACTCGGGCGTGACTTTGGCGTCACCATGCGGCCATGGACGGACTCCGTCGCGTCGTGCGTTGAAGAGATCGCGGCCGGCGGCTGGGGGTTGGAATGAAGGGAATTGTTCTCGCCGGTGGCATGGGCACGCGCCTCTATCCGGTGACGCTCGCGATCTCGAAGCAGCTCACGCCCGTCTACGACAAGCCGCTTATCTACTACCCGATCGCGACCCTGATGCTCGGCGGCATTCGCGAGATTCTGATCATCTCGACGCCGGCTGACCTGCCGCATTTTGAGCGCCTGCTAGGAGATGGTTCTGCGTGGGGCGTGAAATTCTCCTACGCGGAGCAGGCGACGCCCGCCGGCATCGCGCAGGCGTTCCTGATCGGCGAAGAATTCCTCGCCGGCGATGGCGCGGCGCTCGTGCTCGGCGACAACATTTTTTACGGCCACGGCCTCAGCGAACAGCTCGCGTCAGCCTCGGCCCGCACAAGGGGCGCGACCGTGTTCGCGTACCAAGTCGCCGATCCTGAGCGCTTCGGCGTCGTCGCCTTCGATGCAGAAGCGCGTGCGATCAGCATCGAAGAAAAACCCGCCAAACCGCAGTCAAATTGGGCTGTGACCGGTCTCTATTTCTACGATCGCGACGTCGTGGAGATGGCGCGGCGTTTGAAGCCTTCGCATCGGAACGAGTTGGAGATCACCGATCTCAATCGGCTCTATCTCGAACGCGGCGATCTGGTCGTCGAGCGCATGGGGCGTGGTTTTGCGTGGCTGGATACGGGCACGCCTGATTCGCTGCTCGAAGCCTCGGAATACGTGCGAACGCTGGAAAAACGGCAGGGTTTGAAGATCTCTTGCCCCGAAGAGGTGGCCTTTCGTCGCGGATTTATCGGCGCCGAACAGCTCCGGCGGGCGGCCGAGACGCTAGGGAACTCTGCTTACGGGAAATATCTGTTGAGTATCGCCAACGAAGGCGAGGGTTGAGCCGCGGTGGTGGTGTGGGTTCTTGACGCTCAAACCGGCCGATTTGTACTTGTATCAACGGATTTCGGGCACTTTTCGAGTCCCCAGCGCCGCGGCGGCAAGTAGGAGCGAACAGGCGAAATGAGCGGTCAGGGCGGAAAAAACGCGCGATGCGCCATCTTCGTCCTGGGCATGCACCGCAGTGGCACCAGCGCGCTGACTCGTAGCCTTTCCATTCTCGGCGCCGACCTCGGCAGCGACATGAAGCCGCCTGTGGAAGGCGACAACTCAAAGGGTTTCTTCGAGGACTGGGGTCTTTCGCGCATTAACGACGCGTTGCTCGAGCTGGGTCGCAATCAATGGGACACGCTCGCGATCGACACGCTGAAAGGCCTTAATCCCGAGAAGGTCAATGCGCTGAAGCTGCGCGCGCTGGAGCAGATCGAAACCACGTTCGGCGCGGCCGAGTGGTTCGCGTTCAAAGATCCGCGTACCTGTCACACGCTGCCGTTCTGGAAGGACGTGCTCGCACGCGCCGGCATCACGCCATTCTACGTCATCGCTTTCCGCAACCCGATGAGTGTCGCGGACTCCTTGGCTGCACGCGACAATCTCGATCGCCAGCGTTCCTATCACTTGTGGCTGTCGCACACGCTTTCCGCGCTGAGCGAAACGCAGGGCGAGCGGCGCGTATTCGTTGAGTTCGACGAACTTGTCGCCGATCCGGGAAAGACGCTCGCTCGTGTCGCCGCGGCGATTGACGATCCACGTATCGCGATCAAAGCCAAAGAGCTCGAAATCTACAGCGGCGCTTTTCTCGATATGGAGCTGCGCCACCATCGTCACCGGCCCGAGCATCTGGACCTCGATCAAGCGGCGTCGGCCTTCGTGCAAGATGTGTACGCGATGCTGCGCCGCGAGGCGGCAGATGGGCCGCAAGACTGGTCGCCAATCTTATCGGCGCTTGCAGCGCTCGCTCCGCAGGCGGATTTGCTCGAAGGCGTGGATCGAGAGCGGAAGGCAGCGCTCGACGGATTCGCGACGTGGAAGAACGAGGCCGAACGTCTGGGCGGCGTGATCAACGTCCTTAGCGCAGAGATCACCGACACCAAGAGCGCGCAAGACGCGACCGCCGCGCGCCACGCGTCCGAATTGCGCCAGGCCGTGGCGGAGCGCGATGCGCGGGCCGCCGAGGTGGCAAGCTATAGATCTCAGCTGGATCAAGCGGTGGCGGCGCGGGCTGCCGAAGAAGAGGCGCGCTGCGCGCAAGCGCAGGCCGCCGCTGCGGCTCACAAGTCGGAACTTGAGCAACTTGCTGCTGCACGTGCCGCCGACGCCGCGGCACACAGGGCGCAGCTTGAGCAGGTGAGCGCCGCGCTCGAGGCGGAGGCGAGAGCGCGCCGTGTTCAGGCCGAGCAAGGCGCCGCTGCGCGGGAGCTCGACGCCAATAGCTACAAGACACAGCTTGAGCAGCTTAGCGCCGCTCGCGCCGCAGATGTGGCGAAACTTGAGGACGCATTTGAGGCCGCTCGAATAGCCGATCTTGCGCGGCTTGAAGAAGCTCTCGCCAATGCCCGCGCCGCTTTTGAGCTTGAGGCCGAGGCGCTGGAGCGTGCGGTTGAGGCGGAGCGCCTGGAGCGTGAGCGACAAAGCGCGGTGTTCGAAGTCGAACGCCAGGATCGTGTCCGGCAAGTTGAAGCGATCAGCAAGCGCCACGCCGATACAACCGCCAGCGAACGCAGCGCGCATTTGGCTGAACTCGCCCGCCTGAAGCAGGAATACGACGCGCTCGCCGATCGACTACGCGCGATCTACGCCTCATCCAGCTGGCGCCTCATGGCGCCGCTACGGGCGGTGAAGACGCTGGTGAGCGGCGGCCAGGTGAACGAGTCCGTGCCGGACAATCCGTTCACTGGCGTGACGCAACAGCCCGTCCCGCTGCCGCAAGCGCGCGGCGCGCGGCCGACGATGGCGTTCTTCACCATTTGCTCGCGCAACTTCCTCGCCTTTGCGCGCACGCTGCATCAAACGCTGCGCGAGCATCACCCCGATGCGCAATTCTTCGTCGCGCTCTGTGATAGACCGGACCCGCCGTTCGACGCCTCGGCCGAACCTTTTCCGTTCGTCTATCTCGATGATCTCGATCTGCCGGAGTGGCGCGATATGGCGCGCCGCTACAACATCACTGAGTTCAACACGGCCATTAAGCCGTTCGTGATCCAGTACCTGATGCGTCAGCGCGTGGCCGACGCCATCGTTTACGTCGATCCCGACATCATCGTGAAGAGCCGCATGCGCGAGGTCGAAGACGCCTTCGCCAACGGCGCCTCGGCGGTGCTCACCCCGCACGTCGCCAATCCTGCCGAGAATGTCGAAGTCAGCGACATCAAGATGCTGCAGTACGGCGTCTACAATCTCGGCTTCGCCGCCTTCCGCTCGACGCCGGAAGTGGAGCAAGTAGTCGCGTGGTGGGGCCGCCGACTTATCCATGATTGCGTGATCAAGCTGGAGGAGGGGCTCTTCGTCGATCAGAAATGGGCGGACTTGTTGCCGGCTTATCTGCCGCAACTCCACGTGCTGCGGCATCCGGGCTACAACGTCGCCTATTGGAATGTCGCCCAGCGCAAGATCACGTTGGAGAACGGCGTCTATAAATCGAATGGCGAACCGCTACGCTTTGCCCACTTCAGCGGCAGCAAGCTGGAAGACGTCACCGTCTATTCGCGCCACTGCCAGCAGTTCGACACCACAAACATCGGCGACCTTGTTCACTTGCTGAACGAGTATCGCGATCGCGTGTTTGGCAACGGCCACGAATACTACAAGCAGATCCCGTACGCGTTCAGCTGGAACGGCGAAACCGGCGCCGTCAATCTGCACACGCCCGAACCAGAGTCACAGCGCCGCGCCGCTGACGACCAAGCGTTTGACCCACTCGCGGCGCCGATCAGATCAAATGGCAACGGCAATGGCGCGCCCGCGCCGCGCCCCGGCGGCGCCGCGCACGCTCTGCGTATGGTGCGAACCGCGTCGCATATGGCTGGCGGGCTGCCGCAACTTGCGATCAAGGCGACGCAGATTCTCGCGAGCGGCGGCTTTGCGGCAGTGAAGCAGCGCATGCGCGTTGTCGAAACCGCAAGCGCCGAGATGGAGCTTCGCCGTCAGGTGTTGGCGGAAACGCCGGCGCCGCCGATGCCCCGCGCAGCGGGACGCGATTCAACATCTTTGGTGTGGCGCAAAAAGGTGCTCTTCATTGATTGGTCGACGCCGCGCCCGGACCGCGACGCCGGCTCGCTGACCGCCTATCACATGATGGAGATCCTGGTTTACCTCGGCTACGAGGTCACCTTCGTGCCGAGCGACCTCGAATATCTCGGCGCTTACACCGAGGCGCTGCGTGATCTCGGCGTGCGCTGCTTGCATCGTGAAGACATCGGCTCAGTGAACACACACCTCCTGAAAGAGGGACCAGGCTACGATCTGGCGTTCCTCTGCCGCGCGCCGATCGCGGGCCTCTACATCGATGACATTCGCGCCCACGCGCCCCGCGCCAAGATATTGCTCAACACCTCTGATCTCCACTTCCTGCGCGACATGCGCGAAGCAGAGCTGAGCGGCGACAAAGCGCGCATCGAAGAGGCCCAAAAGGCCAAGGACTGGGAGCTGGACATCATCCAGCGCTGCGACGTCAGCATCGTGATGAGCGAAGTTGAGCGTGAAATCTTGCACGCTGAAGCGCCGGAAGCCGATGTGCGGCTGCTGCCGCTCATGTTCGTGGACGTGGATACGCAGAACGCACCGTTCTCCATGCGGCGCGACATCATTTTCATTGGCGGCTTCCCGCATCAGCCGAACGTGGATGCGGCGCTCTACTTCGCCCGCGAGATTTTCCCGCTTGTGCGCGAACGTCTGCCGCACGTGACGTGGCACGTCGTCGGCAATGCGCCGCCGGCTGAAGTGCTTGCGTTGGGCGAGCAGCCAGGCATCCGCGTGCATGGCCACGTGAAGGACATTGCACCGCTCTTCCGCTCGGTGCGTCTCTCTGTTGCGCCGCTGCGCTACGGCGCGGGCATCAAAGGTAAGGTCGGCACCAGTCTCGCCTTCGGCGTACCGGCCGTGCTTACCTCAGTCGCTGCTGAAGGCATGGAAGTGGAGAACGGCGTTGAAGTCAGCGTTGCTGACGATCCGGCCGCCTTCGCGCAAGCCATTATCGATCTCTACAGCGATGAACCGACCTGGACCCGCATGAGCGAAGCAGGGCGCGTCGCCATGCTCAATGAGTACTCGGTCGCCGCCGGCCGCCAACGCATCTCGGCGCTCATGGGCGACATCGGCCACGCCTATCCCGAAATTGAAGCCTACGAAGTGCGTTCCGCCGGCGCGTATCGAAACTTGAAGACGTTTTTGCAGCCGCGCCTGGCGCAGCGCCGCGAAACCGAGGTCAGCCTTATTCGCCGCGACGCCGGTAGCTTTGCGGTCGGCGGCTTCTGCGCTGTGTGCGGCCGGCAAAGCACCTTCAACGCCAATTTCCTTTATTCATACGAAGCGACATCCGACGGGCGCGCGATTCCGAATTGGCGCGAACACCTCGACTGCAACGATTGCGGCCTGCAAAACCGCCTGCGCGCCGGCGTGCATCTTTTCCAAACATTGCTGCGCCCTGATCCGAACGCCGCCGTCTATCTGACGGAGCAGGGCACAGCGCTCTACGAACTCATGCGCGCGCGTTATCCAAATCTATCTGCCAGCGAATATCTGGGCGCGAATTGCCCACTCGGCGAGGAATCGGCAGGCATCCGCAACGAGGATCTGACGCGGCTGACGTTCGCGGATGAGTCCTTCGATTTCGTCCTGTCGTTCGACGTGATGGAGCACGTCGCCGATGACGTCGCTGCATTTGAAGAAGTGTTCCGGTGTCTAAAACCCGGCGGCCGCATCCTGTTCGCAGCGCCGTTCTCGCGTGACCGCGACGAGAAAGTGACCCGCGCGCGGATGCGCGAAGATGGCACGATCGAACACATCCTGCCTCCGGAATATCACGGCAATGCCGGCGATCCAGAGCACGGTTCGCTCTGCTTCCGCTACTTTGCATGGGACGTGCTCGAAGATCTCAAGCGCGCGGGGTTTGAGAATTGCCGGGCGGTGCACTATTGGTCTCGGGACTTCGCTTATCTGGGCGGCGAGCAGTTCGTCTTCATCGCCGATAAGCCACGCAAACAGCGCGCGCTGCACTAGGCGCGTCAGGGTTCTGACCGATGAAAGAGTGCTCCAAGTCGATTCTCCGTCGCGTGCGCGATAGCCGCTTTGCGTTGCGCTATTTCGTCGGCGATGGCGTGGACATCGGCGGCAAGCCCGATCCGCTGGTGATCTACAAAGAGCTGTTTCCGCGCATTGCCTCGCTGCGCACCTGGGACATAGAGGATGGCGACGCCCAGCTCATGGCCTCGGCCGCCGACGAGTCGTTCGACTTCGTGTTCTCCAGCCATTGCCTGGAGCACCTGCGCGATCCGATCGAAGGGTTGCGCAACTGGTTCCGGGTCTTGAAGCCGGGCGGCTATCTGGTCGTCACGGTTCCCGATGAAGACCTCTACGAGCAGGGCGTTTGGCCCTCCACGCACAACCGCGATCACAAGAGCGCCTTCACGCTCCAGAAGGCCCAGTCATGGTGCCCCGCGTCGATCAACGTGCTCGATCTCATGCGCGCGCTTGGGCCGGCGGCGGATGTGCGGAAAATTGAGGTTGTGGACGAGGCGTATCGCTATGACCTGCCGCGTTTCGACCAGACGCTGACACCGGTTGCCGAGTGCGCGATCGAGTTTGTCGTCCGCAAACGTTCCGCCGCAGAACTGGAAGCTGGCGGCCGCCCCGCGCCGACGGCGCAGCCCCCGAAAGAGCAGCGCGTATACTTCAATCAATACCGCAATGATCACGAAGCACTAAAGCGGGCCGAGCTGCCCGCGCCATTATTCCAAGACGAGAAAGATCTGTAGATAAAATCCGCCCGGCGGCCACGCGATGGCACAGTTTTCCGCGCGTCTTGTGTTATTGCGAATCCATCATGCCCAAAGCTGACGAAGTCATCCTTCACGTCGGTTTCGCAAAGACTGGAACGAGTGCCATCCAGTCTGCATTCCGGCTGCACAAGGCGCCGCTCCTGAAGATGGGCGTGCTCTATCCGGGCGCGGACGACGGCCACCACCATTTCCAATCCATGTTTGCGGACAATCCGCACACGCTGATTCAGATTCGCCGGTTGGATCTTTCGGGCGCGCAAGCCGCGACTGACTTTATCGACGCATATCGCGCCGGTTTCGAAGCCGAGGTGAGAAAAACCAAGCCGCGCCGCATCGTGCTCTCGACCGAGTACATTGCCGGGATGAACCAGGCCGAGCTGGGTCGCCTGGCCGATTATCTACGTGGGTTCGGCGAGCGCCTTCGCGTGCTCGCCTACTTGCGCGATCCCTGGGGCTTTTCGATCTCCATGGCGCAGCAGGAGTTTCGAGATGGCGTGTGGGGTGGCCCGATCCAGCTCGGATATCGCGGCGCTATGATGCCAATGCTCGAGAGTATCGAGCGCGGCCTGGGTACATCTCTCGAACTGCGCCCCTATCACGGTGACGCGGTCCGAGATTTCGCAGACTGGATAGGCGTTCCCATCGAGAACTTTGGCGATCGCGCGAATGTGGGCATCACGTTTGAAGCGGCGTGTGTTTTGACAGCCCTTAATCGGATCTATCCGAGCTACGTGAATGGCGTCTTTGAAGTTGACGGCGCGCGGGACTGGATGATCGACGCGGTGTCGCAAGCGTTTCCGGACGGGCGTCCGATCCGTCTATCAAGGCAGACAGCCGACTCCATCCGCAAACAAGCTGAGCCGGACTTGCGCGCGATCTACGACCGTTATTTTGAAGGCCGCCCGGTTTTCGACCGCTGTTACGAGGAGGGCATATTCACGGAAGAGCCCGACCTTATTGACGTTTCGCGTCTCGATCCTGCGATCTTGGCAGAAGGCATGCTGCATGCGCTTCGCTTCCTGGCGCTACGCGGCGCACACCATTATTGGCGAGAGAGCGAACTGAGCGACAACCTGCACGAGATCAAGCAAATCGCCGCAGGCGTTTCCGCCAGATAGGAGCGCTGCGTCACTCTGCGGGCGGTGATCTCCGATTTGCGATGACGGCCGAAAAAGCCGGGCTGCGTGTTACGGTTTGTCCGCGACAAAGACGAACTGATGGTCACCAAAATATCCGAAATCGCGCGACCAATAATTTATGGCGCGACAGTTCTGAAAGCCAACGCTTCGTAAGTCGTCAAGCGCATCCCATGCAAAATAGCGAAAGCAAAGCGCGCCTTCGGAGTTCACCGGGTTTCCGTGATATTCGGGCTCAAGTATGTGCCTGACGCTGCCGTCGGATTCGACTGTTGCGCGTATGACCTTGTTCTGCCGATCGCATGCAAACGGCGCCGTGAAGAGAAATCGCCCGCCTGGTTTCAGACATCTGAATACTTCGGACATTGCTGAGAGATCGTCAGCGACGTGCTCCATGACATCAAGAGACACGACAAAATCGAATGAGCTGTCGGCAAAGGTAAGCTGCGTCAGATCCTCGTTGCGCAGGCCATCTGATGCGGTTCCGAATTCGCAGCGATCCCCTAAGAACTCACTGCCAACGAGATCGGGATGACGCTCGCGCATCAGTTGGTAAAGTCGGGTCGCTTGCTCGGTCAAATAGATCGCGGCATCCCCAGAGGGGTTCAGCTCTTCATAGAACAGGTGAAGCGCCGCCCTCACGCGATTGCATTGTCCGCAATGCGAGCAACCCATGTGCTCGCGCCAGTTGGGGATGCTCTTGCCGTCGGCCGTATTCTCAACGGAATAGAGAAACGTAGATACAAATTCGGTTCTTCGGCCGCAAAAGAAGCAAAAGCCATCGACGGCAAAGCTAGGCTGGTCCTGCCGCACGAACGCCATTTCGGTCTTTCGCCGTGAGTTTAGGCGCTCCTGCGATGTTTCCCGCAGCGATAGATACTCGGCCAACGATCGAAGCTCATCGAAATGGGCGATCGGCTTGGAGCGGCGCTGGCTCTTGTTGATGTCCAGCATGGTCGCGAAAATCGGGTGCTCGCAGACTTTGTCGATACCGGCGGCCGCGTAGGCTTCAACGATAAGTGCGTAGTCCTCACGCCAGTTGGCGTCCATGAGTGCGCTGCCAATCGAGAAATCGCGCAATAGGGGTTGGTGGCCGAGGTGATGCGCTAATGCATCGTTGTAAGAGCTGCTGCTTCTGAAGGAAGCAGCGCGTTCGGATGCGATTTGGAACGGCCCCCGAAAGCGGGCGTGCCGGCTAGCAAGCTCTCCCAGCGTGTGAGGGTGGCGCCAATCGTGAAGTCCGAGCGCGTTGGTGAGAAGTTTAAAGCTCAGTAGGTTGCCCGAAATGCTGACATCGGGATCATTACCATCCAGAGGCACACCTCTGAGCGCTTCGAGCTGAGGTACCGCGGCAACGAAATCGCGAACGACATTGCCGTCGACGAGCGCCTCGCTGTCGTAGAGCCGCCAAATCATGCGATCTGCGTTGGCGCTCCATTCGTTGGTGAAATGCCATAGTTGTGAAACGTGTCGCGCATACTCGTGGAAAAATTGGAGATCGGCGGTGAGCGCGCTAGTTTGAATTTCCTGTGCGTAGGCGCTTGCTAGGTACGAAACATATTCGCGAAGGTAACAGACGACTGTTAGGTGCGTGTCGGCAAAGAACCTGCGCAGCACCTTTGGTTCAACGTTCTGAAAGCCCTCGCTCGAGAGCAATATGGAACGCGCGCCGGATGCCTCGGCTTCGATACGGATAGCGCCAAGAATGTTGCGCGCGCCAGTGAGATCGCCGTTTACTAAGAGCGCCGCGAGCTCGTGGTGGCCAATTCTGCCGCGTTCTTCTTGAGCAAACCTGCCAGCTGCGGAATAACAGACGCCCGCTGCACGAAGGGTCCCATTCGCGGCGCTGGACGAGAGGAACCGCTGCAGCGCCGTGGTGCCTGTTGTGTGGCGGCCAATGTGCAAAATGACGGATTTCATGGTTCCGAATATAGGGCGTGGAGCGCCTGTGGGTGAAGTACGTCCAAGCCCTTTGGGCGGTCACGCGGACGATTGGCGCTGGCGTAAAATGGGTGGATGGTGACGTTTCGCGATCTCAATTGGTGGGATTGCGCGAAGAGGGGCGAATCGTCTCTGAACCGCGCGCGATTCTCCACCGCTATTCCAGCAGATAGCCCCGCATTTGTGATCTTTTTGTCGCGCGGACCGCACTTGCAGAAATGCGCCAAAATCGCTTTGTTGTGCGCCGCTCGCGCGCTTTTTCGCCTGCGATGGAACTGGGGGTAGTTTGATGCGGACGACACTTCTTCTCGCGGCGGCAGTTTTGGCATTGACCGTTGCCGGTTGCGGAAATGGTCAGCAGGAAGAAGCGCCCGCGCAATCTAGCCGCCGTGCGCAGCAAACGTTCTCCGGCGATGCCACGTCAGACATTCTGTTCCGTCGCAATGACGGGATGCTTTCGATTTGGTCGATGCAGGCGGCTGCGCAGCAGCAGGCCGCAACGATCGGAGGCGCTGGCAACGATTGGCGTGTTGTCGGCACTGGCGATTTCAACGGCGATGGTCGCGACGACATCCTTTGGAGTCAGGACGGCGGGCAGCTAAGCATTTGGACGGTCAACGGCCTTGAAGTCGGCGAGCGCTCGACGTTCACGGGCGCGCCGCCTACCTGGACGATCGTGGCTGCGGGTGATTTCAACGGCGATCGACGCGACGACATCCTGTGGCGTGGCGAGGATGGCCGGGTCGCGATTTGGCAGATGAACGGAACTGAAGTCACCGCGCGCAATTCCTTGGCTGGTGCGGGTCCCGAGTGGACCGTTGTCGCCGCTGCCGATTTCGATGGCGACGGCGTCGATGACATCCTCTGGCGCCGCGAAGACGGTTTGCTGTCGCTTTGGAAAACCGATGGCGCGCAACGCACCGAAGCAACAACGCTTGGCGGCGGCGGCGATGGCTGGTTGGCGGTTGGCGTTGGTGATTTCAACGCCGACGGCAAGGCCGACATTCTTTGGTTCAGCGAGGAGCAACAACGCGCCGCTGTGTGGACCATGAACGGCTCAACCGTTGTTGATCGCACGGCGATCGAGCCCGCGGGCGCCGGTTGGCAAGTAGCTGACGTCGGCGACTACGACGGCGATGGACGTGACGACATTCTGTGGCGCGGCGACGAGAACCGAATCGCGGTTTGGACGATGGACGGTGCGGCGGTTCGGACGAAGAACGTCGTAGGTCAGATTGGTCCGGAGTGGCGGGTGCTCTGACGGCGACGCGTCAGATAATGCCCCACTCAGCGCCGACGGATCCGGTGACGCCGGTGCTGGTGATGGTGAAGCCGTTGAGCGTCCACACCGCGAGCAGGCCTGAATCGTCACGCCAGAAGATGTCGTCACGGCCGTCGCCATTGTAGTCGCCGACATCGGCGACGTGCCACGTGGTGCCAACACCGCCGATGACGCCCGAGGCGAGTAGGCCGGTGTTGTTCATCTCCCAGATCGCCATCAGGCCGTCGTTGCGCTGCCAGAGGATGTCCGCGTAGCCGTCGCCGTTGAAATCGCCTGAGCCAGCCACGACCCAATCGGCGCCGACTGAGCCTAGCGTGCTGCTGCCGGTGACGCCGCTGCCATCTGTGTTCCAGATCGCCAGCAAGCCATCATCACGGCGCCAGAGAATGTCGTCTCGCCCGTCGCCGCTGAAATCGGCGACAGTCTGGATGCTCCACTCAGCGCCTGCGGCGCCAATCACGGCTTGGTTGGTGACGGTGGAGCCATTCAAGGTCCAGATCGCGACTTGGCCGCTGGTGGGATTGCGCCAGAGGAAATCATCGCGGCCGTCGAAATTGAAGTCGCCGACGCCTTGGATGTCCCACGCGGTGGAAGCCGCCGCGACGAACACCGCGCCGGCGCTTGACGCGTTGTTCCAGAGATAGACGAGGCCGTCATTGCGCTGCCAGAGGATGTCGTCGCGGCCATCGCCGCTGAAATCGCCCGTGCCTTGGATACTCCAATCATTGCCGACGCTGCCGACCAGCGTGCTGCCGGCCTGAGCGGTGCCGTTCATCGCCCAAGTGGCGGTGAGGCCGTCATTGCGGCGCCAGAGAATGTCCGAGGTGCCGTCGCCGGAGAACGTCTGCTGCGCGTTGTCGAGCACGACGTCGCGATTGGTGAAGTCGAGCACCTCAACGCTGGTCAGCGTGTCCGTGCCTTCGCCGGTGACGGTCCAGGTGCCGTTCGGGTTTCGCGTCCACGTCGCTGATGTCGAAGCAATCGAATAGCCGGACGTATCGATACCAGCGCCACCCAATAGGGTGTCAGCGCCGCCGCTACCGGTCATGCGATCGTTGCCGGCGTTTCCGGTGAGAACGTTGTTGACGGCGTTGCCGATCAGCGTGTCCGCGCCCGCGCCGCCGATGCCGTTTTCGATTACCGCGCCGCGCGCGATCGAAATGTTGCCGTACGCGCGGCCGCCGTTGACGGCGGGATTGGTGCCAGGCCCAGCGCTTGAGAACGCTTCTTCGCGCAGATCGATCTCGACTGCGTTCGAGAAGCCGGAGAGGTCGATCGTGTCGTTGCCGCCCGCATCCCAGATCGCGAACACAGGCGTCTGCTCATCGGCCGTTATCGTGAAGTGCGCGTGGCCGGTGTTTGAGTTGAAGCCATAGACGGTGTCGCCCGTCCGCGTGTTCATGTTGGCGCCGTAGAGCAGCTGCGCCGCGGCGATGTCGTGCAACTGCGGCCCCGATGCGAACGCGCCCAAGCTTCCGCCGGGGCCGGCTGAGCCGAAATAGCTCATCACCGTGTACATCCGGGAATCCTGCCAATAGACGGAGGATTCCGGGTAGGTTGGATCGGTGCCGTCGAGCGCATCGTAATCGGCGGGGTGCGCGAGCCCGATCGCGTGACCAATCTCGTGCGACATCGTGTGCGGACCGAACGCGCCTTCGACGAGGTTCGAGTTGTTGTTGGGGAGCGAGAAATTGATCCAGACGTCGCCGGCGAGCGCGATGGCGCTGGTCGATCCCGGATAGTACGCGAATGCCGAAGCGCCATCGGCGCCTGACGTGTAGTTCGCGAACAGCATCGTCGCGTTGTTGGTGTAGCCGGTCCCATCTTGAACGCGTTGGAAGGTGATGTTCGCCACCTCGGACCAGAGCGCCAGCGATTCTATCGCGAGCGCGATTTGCTCGGCATTGAACGGCACAAAGCCAGAGACGCCATTAGGCATCGCCGCGGGTTCGCTGGCGCGGAAGCCGAAAGTGACCACAGCGCCGGCGCCCCAGCCGCTGCTGTCGCGGGCGATCTGCGCGGCGGCTTGGTTCCAGTTGTAGATTGGCAGCCCATTGCCGGCGACGCCGCTCTGCGGCTGCGTGAATGCCTGCGGTCCTGAGAAGGTGAGGCCGCCACCGCACATCGGACACGCGCAGGCCGCATCCGCGATTTCGGCGCGCATGCCGCTTTCGCTGAACGATGGGTAGATCGGCGTCTCGACGTGAACGCGCGTCGCGTCGGTCCAGCTTTCTCCCCGCGCGCTGAAACGTGCAGGCATGGCTCCACCCTTAGTGTTGAGGGCGGAGCCAAATGTGCAGCGCCGCCGTTAAGCGCCGGGACGACGCGTCAGATAATGCCCCACTCAGCGCCGACGGATCCGGTGACGCCGGTGCTGGTGATGGTGAAGCCGTTGAGCGTCCACACCGCGAGCAGGCCTGAATCGTCACGCCAGAAGATGTCGTCACGGCCGTCGCCATTGTAGTCGCCGACATCGGCGACGTGCCACGTGGTGCCAACACCGCCGATGACGCCCGAGGCGAGTAGGCCGGTGTTGTTCATCTCCCAGATCGCCATCAGGCCGTCGTTGCGCTGCCAGAGGATGTCCGCGTAGCCGTCGCCGTTGAAATCGCCTGAGCCAGCCACGACCCAATCGGCGCCGACTGAGCCTAGCGTGCTGCTGCCGGTGACGCCGCTGCCATCTGTGTTCCAGATCGCCAGCAAGCCATCATCACGGCGCCAGAGAATGTCGTCTCGCCCGTCGCCGCTGAAATCGGCGACAGTCTGGATGCTCCACTCAGCGCCTGCGGCGCCAATCACGGCTTGGTTGGTGACGGTGGAGCCATTCAAGGTCCAGATCGCGACTTGGCCGCTGGTGGGATTGCGCCAGAGGAAATCATCGCGGCCGTCGAAATTGAAGTCGCCGACGCCTTGGATGTCCCACGCGGTGGAAGCCGCCGCGACGAACACCGCGCCGGCGCTTGACGCGTTGTTCCAGAGATAGACGAGGCCGTCATTGCGCTGCCAGAGGATGTCGTCGCGGCCATCGCCGCTGAAATCGCCCGTGCCTTGGATACTCCAATCATTGCCGACGCTGCCGACCAGCGTGCTGCCGGCCTGAGCGGTGCCGTTCATCGCCCAAGTGGCGGTGAGGCCGTCATTGCGGCGCCAGAGAATGTCCGAGGTGCCGTCGCCGGAGAACGTCTGCTGCGCGTTGTCGAGCACGACGTCGCGATTGGTGAAGTCGAGCACCTCAACGCTGGTCAGCGTGTCCGTGCCTTCGCCGGTTACAGTCCAAGTGCCGTTCGGATTGCGCGTCCACGTCGCTGATGTCGAAGCAATCGAATAGCCGGACGTATCGATGCCGTCGCCGCCGAGCAATTGATCGTTGCCGCCGTTGCCGACGAGGCGATCGTTGCCGCCAAGGCCCTGCAGACCGTTCACAGCGTTGTCGCCGATCATGATGTTGTTCAGCGCGTTGCCGGTGCCGTGCACTTCGATGCCCGGGCCGGCGAGCGTCAGGTTTTCGATGTTCGCGAGCATGTTGTAGCTCGTCGACGAGATCACCGTATCCGTGCCCGCGCCCACGCCTTCGGTCACAACATCAGACGCGTTGTCGACGTAGTAGGTGTCGTCGCCAAGGCCGCCGCTCATGTTGTCGACACCGGCGCCGCCGGTGAGAATGTTGCTCGCATCGTTGCCGATCAGCGTGTCGTTGCCGCTGCCGCCGGTGGCGTTCTCGATCACCACGCCATTGGCGATGGTCCAGCCGCCGTGCACGCCTTGCACGAACGAGACGTAACCGCCGCCGCCCACTGCGTTGAGCAACGTCGCCGCGCGCAGGTCGATCGTCGCGTTGCCCGAGCCCGCGTACGAAATCGTGTCCGTGCCGCCGACGTCCCAAATCGAGCGATAAGCCGAGTTGGTAAGGGCAAGCGTATAGGCCGTGTTGCCCGAACCGGTCGTCGGGTTGACGCCGTAACGCTGCTGCATGAGCGCGATATCGAGCGCCATCGGCGTGGCTTGGCCGCCAACGAGGTTGCTCGGCGGGCCACCGAAGCCCGACGTGCGCCAACCGTCGTTGTATGTCATCGTCGTGAAGACGCCCTGGTTCAGGTTGAACGAACCGAAGGACTCGAACGCATCGGTGACGCCCTGCATGACTTCGCTGTTGTCGGGGCCGTAGTCTTCAGCGCCGTTGTCGTGCGGGTGCGCCATCCCGAGGCCGTGGCCGGCTTCGTGGATGATCGTCACCCAGCTGTTGCCGCCCGGCGTGAGGCCGGCTGTGAAGTCCGCCACGTTCGGATCGAACGCAGAATACTGCGCGCCGACGGCGAAGTAGCCGAGCGTGTTGCCCGGTAGATCCGCCAGCGTGAAGATCCAGGTTGCGGCGCCTTGGTTGGCTGCAACGCTGAACGTCAGCGGCGTGATGGCCGAATAGGTCGCGAGCGCGGCCATAACCGCGTCGATTTCCGGCTGCGTCCACGAGCGAACCGTCGCGTCGCCCGATGGGTTGGTGTAGCCCGGCGTCGAGAACCAGATCGAGATGTTCGTTGTCGGCATCGTGTAGTGGTAGTCGATCGAATCGAGCGGGCTCGCGGGCGAGCTCGTCGCAGCGGTCAGCGAGTAGCCGCCAGTCAGGCCGCTGTCGGGAAAGGCCTGCGCGTTGATGTAGTACGTGCCTGATTCGGTCGCCGTCCAACGCAGCTGCGCGTTGATGCCCGAACCGAAGTCATCGTCGAAGCCGATGAGCGTGCCCGACGAATTGTAGATTTCGAGATAGGGATCGGTGAGCGTCGTGCCGTTCAGCGTGAATGTGTAGCTTTGACCTGCAACCATCGTGACCGCGTACCAATCGCGGTCGCCGGCGCTGTGAACGAAGCCGTTGGTTGAAGCGCCGATCGCAAGCGTCGAGGCCGTGCCAACCGTGTTGCCGACGCTGTCAACGCCCGCGCTTTCATCGGCCTCGAAAGGACCGCCGCCATCCGTGCGTGTGACTTCACCGCCGGGCGCTGCGTCCCATCCCGCCATCTTGCGTTCGAGGTTGGAGAGGCAACCGGGGCACCCGCATGAAGAGAGAGCTTCGATGCTCCCAAGGCTGTCGCCGGAAAGCACGGTGAACGTCCGATGTCCTTCACCGAAGCCGTACTCTGGTGCCCCTGAACCCCAATTTTCGCCTGAAAGCCGCATCGCGATCCCCTCAAAAGTGCCGGGGATGGGTAGCCCGAATTACGGGCAGGGCCAAGAGGAGACGGCCGCTTGGTTACTGGTGAGCGTGGCTCTGAGGCCCAGTGTGGCTTAGCCGCCCGGATCGCCGATGAACACGTTCATGTCATCGGTAATGTTGATCCCGAACCGTTCCGCTACGAGCTGGCCTTGGATGAACTCAAAGCCCGGCAGGGTCAGGGTGACATCGATCTCCTGGGTCAGGTCGCGGCCAGTGGCGTTGTTGATGATGATGTTCTGGAGCGAGCCCTCGGTGATGTTGTGAACGAGGGCGGTGACGCCGGCCTCATCCTCGATCACCACGCCGCCGGCGTTCTCCAGGCCGTCCAGACCCAGCGCCGAAAGCTGTTCAGGCGTCATGTCTGCAATATTTTGCCCCACTCCACCCACGGTTTCCTCAACGAAAGCACCCACATCGGTCCAAGTGAGCGTGGTCACGAGGGCAGGAATGCCGTTCACGAGGGTGGTGACGGTCGCGCCGAAATTGATGTTCAGGCCGGCGATTTCGAAGCCGCCGCGGTGGGTGTCCATATCCTCATCGGTCATGATCTCGATACCCGAGCCCCAAGCGTCATCAGCCCACGCTGGCGTTGCCAGCAGGGCCATGAACGCGGTGCTGAGCAGGAGAGCGCGCACGGTCAGGACCCCGGCACGGACGGTGTGATCGGCGTGATCTGGTAGAGTTCGCGAAAGCCTAGCGTGAGATCCGTGTTCGAGATCGGCTGCTGCGCCATGTTCAGCGGCGCGCGCGACCACGGGCGCCATTCCTCGGCGCGGTTATAGGCCGGGGCGGGCCAACCTTCGGGCGTTTGCCGGATGGCCAGCACGACGCCGTTCCAGATCTCGGCGAATTCCTCGCGCGAGTAGGTCTGCAGGCCAAATGTCGGGTCGCCGACCAGCACGCGATCGGCGCTGACGCCTTTGACCACGACGAAGTGGCGGTAATTGTCGTGCGTGATCAGCGCGATCGCCGGCACGTTCAGCGTCGCCAGGCGATCTAGTGAAAGCCGCAGACCGTCAGCGCGGAAACCGCGGCTCTCCAGGTACGTCCGCATGTCGAGCATCGAGAAGCCGACAGAGCGGATGCGCGCTTGATCGCCGCGCTCGTACATGGACTGGAACACTTCCGCTTCATTGACCGCTAGGCCGTAGTGAAAGCGAAGCATGGTCGCGACGGCGGCCGAACCGCAGCTGTAATCGTATTGCTGACGCACGACCGTCCGGAACGGGATGTCGCGCCAGCTCGTCACTGAAACTGTAAAGCTGCCGCCGTATTCGCCGTGCGTGCGGACTTGCGCATCAGCGGGCGAGGCGAGGCACATCGCGGCGAGCGCCGCGCTGAGCGCAACGCCGCCCCGCACGAAGCGGGACGGCGCGCTCAAAAAGGTGTCCACCTTACCGATCATGATCCCGGCACAGGCGGCGTCAGCACGACAGAAACGTTCATGCTGGACTGAAGGTTGTTGTTGTGTCCGGTGTTGATCACGAAGTTGCCGATCCCGTCATAGCCCGAGAACGCGCCCGAGCCGATGTTCACCTGCCCAGAGCCGACGGTGTCGCCGGTCACTGAATTGCCTGTGTTCGTCGCGGTCAGAACTTGCCCCGTATCGATCACCACCTCGACGCCCGTCCCTCCAGACAGGGCGTCCATATCTTCCAAGCTTAGAAGCTCCGATTCGTCGGCAGGCGCCGGCGAAGCCGCAGCTTCGAGGGGCGCCTCCTGGGCCGAAGCCACGCCGGCCGAAACCAGCATCGCCGCGAACAGGATCCCTCTCACTTTGGTCACGCTCTTCATTGTTTGCGCGCCTTCCTCTCAGAAGAGGCAAGAACCAGGCCGATGGGTTGCCCCATCGGCCTGGCCTTGAGGCCCCTTACGGACGGCCGTTGCCGAAGTCGATATTGGCGTTGGCGCCAACGGCGGTCGCCGCTTGGTTAGCCGAGCCCATACCGGTGTTCATGCTGGCCGTGTTGATGCCGCCGAAGTTGGCGAACGCACCGTTGTCCATCGAGATGGCGCCGGTGGTGATTTCACCTTCTTTGAAGCCGTGGGCATCGATTTCGATGTCAGTCACGAGCGCACCCAGCTCCATCGACGTCACAACCATCGTGGTCGATGAGTTGTCCGTGTTGTAGCTGTCGTCAACGTCCGTGTTGTTCGAGTCTTCGGTCCGCACCGAGTTATCGGTGTTGAACGAGTCGTCGTTGTCGATATCGGTGTTGAACGAGTCATCGTTGTCAACCGAGTTATCGGTGTTGTTCGAAGCAACGGTGTTGCCCGAAGCGATCGTGTTGAACGATTCTTCATTCTCGACCGAGTTATCGGTGTTGAACGAGTCGTCGTTGTTCGTGGAGTTGTCGGTGTTGAACGAGTCTTCGTTCTCGACCGAATTGTCGTTGCCGCTGTCGGCGACGTTGACGTTGACAGAGTTGTCGCTGTTGTCCGTCAGCGTGTTGCCAGAAGCAACGGTGTTGCCCGAAGCGACCGTGTTGTACGAGTCTTCGTGTTCCACCGAGTTGTCGGTGTTGAACGAGTCTTCGTTCTCAACCGAGTTGTCGGTGTTGTAGGAGTCGTCGTTGTCGATCGAGTTGTCGGTCGCCGTCAGGGTGTTGTTCGAAGCAACAGTGTTGCCCGACGCCACCGTGTTGAACGATTCTTCGTTCTCAACCGAGTTGTCGGTGTTGAACGAGTCGTCGTTATCGACCGAGTTGTCGACCGATTGGTCGAGGTCGTCGCCAGCGTAGTTGCCGGTGTTGCTGGTGTTGTTGAGGTCGTCGCCCACGATGTGGCCGCCCGCAACCGTTTGGTCGTCGCCGGCGTAGTTGCCCGTGTTGTTGGTGAGGTCGTCACCCACAATGTGGCCGCCCACGATCGTTTGGTCGTCGCCCGCCAGGTTCGCGCCGTTGTCGGCGATCGCTTGGTCGTCACCCGCAACAACCGAACCGTTGTTTTGGTCGTCGCCGACCACGTTCTGGTTCGAGTTGTTGGCCAGGTTTTGGTCGTCGCCAGCAATGTTTTGGTTCGAGTTGTCGGCGATCGCTTGATCGTCGCCAGCGTACGAGCCGTTGTTGTTGACCAGATCCAGGTCATCGCCGGCCAACATCGAGCCGCCGTCGGCGATCGCTTGATCGTCACCGGCTTGGATCGAGCCATTGTCAGCGACGGTCTGATCGTCACCAGCCATGTTAGAGCTGTTAGCAAGGTTCTGATCGTCGCCGGCCAGGATCGAGCCGTTGTCAGCAAGGGTTTGGTCTTCGCCGGCAACGTTCGAGTCTTGGTTCATCGATTGGTCGTCAGCGAGCGTGTTGCCCGAGGCGACTGTGTTGTAGGAGTCTTCGTGCTCGATCGAGTTGTCGACCGAGTTGTCGTTGCCGCTGTCGGCGACGTTCAGCGAGTTGTCGCTGTTGTCGGTCAGCGTGTTGCCTGAAGCAACAGTGTTGTACGAATCATCGTTGTCAATGTCCGTATTGTAGCTGTCTTCGTGTTCAACCGAGTTGTCTGTCGAGTTGTCGTTGCCACTGTCAGCGATGTTCAGCGAGTTGTCGCTGTTGTCGGTCAGCGTGTTGCCTGAAGCAACCGTGTTGTAGGACTCGTCGTTGCCAGCATCAGCAACCGCGACGTTCGTGGAGTTGTCGCTATTGTCGGTGTTGGTCGAGTTGTCATTGCCGCTGTCGGCAACCGACAGGTTCGTCGAGTTGTCGCTGTTGTCGGTCAGCGTGTTGCCCGAAGCGACGTTGTTGTAGGACTCGTCGTTGCCGGCGTCAGCAACCGCCACGTTCGTGGAGTTGTCGCTGTTGTCGGTCGAGTTGTCGTTGCCGCTGTCAGCGATCGACAGGTTCGTGGAGTTATCGCTGTTGTCGGTGTTGGTCGAGTTGTCAACGCCGTTGCCGGAGAAGTTGCCGTTGCCCGAGTCAGCCACGTCAACGTTCGTCGAGTTGTCGTCGCCGTTGCCCGAGAAGTTGCCGTTGCCGCTGTCGGCCACGTGCGTCGAGTTGTCGTCACCGTTGCCCGAGAAGTTGCCATTGCCGCTGTCGGCGACGTCAACGTTGGTCGAGTTGTCGGTGTTGTCGGTGTTCGTCGAGTTGTCGTTGCCCGAGTCGGCGACTGCGAGGTTGACGTTCGTCGAGCTGTCCGAGTTGTCGGTGTTGTGTGAGTCTTCGACCGAGCTTTCGTTCTTCACTTCTTCGTTGAACGAATCTTCGATCGAGGTGTCGGTCGTCGTGGATTCTTGGTTCGAATAAGAATCGGCGCTTTGCGAGTTGAACGAGTTGCGAGCTTCGAACTCGTTCTCGGTCTCGCTGTTGTCGACGGCCGCGGCGCTGCCGTCTACGGCTACCGCGTTACCTTCGATGTCGGTCCCGCCATTAGCCCAAGCACCCGGCGCAAACGCCAGACCCAGAGCAACGGCGCAAACCGAAGTCATAAGCTTCAGTTGCATTTCCCAATACCTCCGTACGCAATGAAAGCCGGGCGCCCCCCATTGGTTAATGTTCGGGGTGGTTCGGCCAGCTTGCGCGAAGGTACGGATTGGCGAGCGACAATCTTGGTTAAACAATTCAACCGAGAAATACTGCTCGAAGACCTAGTTAATTTGCGCACTTCTAGGCGAGAAGTAAACGCGCGCTTCGATTTGTATGAGTATTGCGGGCAGATTGCGTCAGATATCTGGCGTTTTACTTGGCAGTGCTGGATCGCAACACTGCGCGCCGCAATGCGGGCGCCGTCTGGTTAGGCAACGTTCAGGCGTGTATCGAGTATTCTGTTGCGAATCATGGGGAAGGGGTCCCGCGGGACGATGACGTCGTTTGCTCTCCGCCGGCCCGAGGGGCAGTTCGATTTCGCTGCTTTGAGTACGTTTTTTGCTGGCAAACGCGTCGTGATCACAGGCGCCGCCGGCAGTGTTGGCAGCGCCCTTGCGTTGAAGCTTGCAAAGCTCGGCTGCGCCCATCTCGCCATGCTCGATCAGTTCGATCACGGCCTCCTCGAGATCGTCGAAGCGGTGAAGCGCGCGGCGCCGTCGCTGCAGACAACTGAAGCGCTCTGCGATGTGCGTGACAGCGGCCGTTTGGACGCCTGGATGCGCCGCATCGAGCCGGACGTTGTGATCCACTCAGCTGCGCTAAAGCACGTGCACATGGGTGAGCGTCATCCCGTCGAGTGCGTGCTCACCAATCTCGTCGGCGTGCGCAACGCCGTCAGCGCCGCAGCACACGCTGGGGCCTCGCATTTCACGCTGATTTCCTCTGACAAAGCCGCCGCGCCGACCTGCGTCATGGGCGCGACCAAACGCTTGGCCGAGCTCTTCCTGCACGGCTTCCGGCTCGAACAGCCGACGCCGATGCAAATGAAGTCCGTGCGCTTCGGCAATGTGCTTGGTTCGCAAGGTTCGGTGATGCCGCGCTTCGCCGCGCAGATCGAAGCCGGCGGCCCGCTCGAAGTCACGCACCCGGACATGGAGCGCTACTTCATGTCGTCTGATGAAGCGGTTGGTCTCATCCTCAGCGTCACGGCGCTGGAGGAAGAGGGCGGCTACTTCATGGAAATGGGCGAGCCCGTCTCCATCCTCGACCTCGGCCGCGAGCTGATCGGCAAGTCCGGCAAAGACATCGACGTTGCGTTCACTGGCCTCCGCCCCGGCGAGAAGCTGCGCGAACAGCTGACCGACGCGTGCGACCGCATCGCACCGTCGCGCCTGCCCAACGTGTTTCAGATCGCGCCGAAGCGCCTGGACGCCTACATGACCACGGCCGACGTGGCGCACCTGGAAACGGTCGCCCGCACGATGGAAAACGCTATCGTCCGCCAGCGCGTGTTCGCGCACCTGGATGAGCGTCTCGGCCGCGAGGACCGCGCCGCCGGCTAGTGGCCGTCAAAGGCGCACAGCGCCTCGGCCCGTAGCCCCACATCGCGCAATTTCTGCATCCCGCCGAGTTCCGGCAGATCGATCACAAAGCTCGCGCCGACGACAGTCGCGCCTAAGCCCTCAATCAGCTTCACCGCCGCCAGCGCCGTGCCGCCCGTCGCGATCAGATCGTCGATGATCAGCACCTTCTCGCCAGGCGCCAGCGCGTCCTCGTGCATCTCGACGGAATCCACGCCGTACTCGAGCTGATATTCCTGCCGCAGCGTGCGCCAGGGCAGCTTGCCCTTCTTGCGCACCGGCGCGAAGCCGACCGCGAGCTGGTGCGCCACCGCCCCGCCAAGCACGAAGCCGCGCGCCTCGATGCCCGCCACCTTATCGATCCCGGCGCCGACATACGGCTCAACCAGCCGGTCGATCGCCACGCGCAGCGCGCGCGGATTGCCGAGCAGGGTGGTGATATCGCGAAACATCACGCCGGGCTTGGGATAGTCCGGGATGGTGCGGATCGCGTCTCTCAAGTCCATGCGGGTGCTCCCGCGACGGGGCTTATTGGGTGCGCCCGGTCGCGGTTTCGAGTGTGAGGGCGCCCGTCGCCGCCAGCAAGGCGTAGGAGGCGATCACCGCGTCCGCATTGGCGCGCGCCCGCGCGATCTGCGCATTGCGCGCCTCTTCCTCGGCGTCGAGCACATCGAGCGTCGAGCGCAAGCCGTAACCACGTTCGCGCTCGGCGCCCTCAACCGCGATAGCCGAGGCCTCGACCTGTTCGTCCGCAACCGAGAGGATTTCACGGCTGGCCCTCAGGTTGCTCCACGCGCCGGTGACGTTCGCAACGACTTCGCGCCGCTGCGCTTCGGTGCGCTGCTCGGCGCGGCCGACATTGATGCGGCCCTGCCGGGTGCGCGAATAGGCGTAGCCGCCTTCAAACAGCGGCATGCTGAACTGCGCCACCGCACTCGCGCTTTCACGGCGCGATTCCGAAATGCCGAAATCGCGGTTCTCATCCGCACGCCCGATCAGCGACACTTGTGGCAGCAGCGCCGCGCGCTCGATCGTCACTTGCGCCCGCGCGGCGCGCTCGGCGGATTCCGCACGGCCCAGATCGGGATGCGCGTCCTCGGCCTGGCGGATCGCTTCTTCCAGTGAGTGCGGTGTTTGCGGCAGCGCCGTCACCGGCGTCAGCGATTGCGGCGGCATGCCCACGATGGCGATGTAACGCGCCTGCGATGTCTCCAGTTCGGCGCGCGAGCGCGCAAGCGCCGCCCGCGCCGCGGCGAGCCGCGTTTGCGCTTGCGCCACGTCCGTGCGGCTCACTTCGCCGACATCGAGCCGCCGCCGCGTGCCTGCAAGCAGCCGGCCCAAGCTTTCGACGTGCTCTTCGCGCAGCCGCACAATCTCCTGATCGCGCAACACGCCGACATACGCGTCCACCGCCGCCAGCAGCACGTCCTGCTCGCGCCCGCGTAAGCCTTCCTGCGCACCGGCGATGTTCGCGTCCGCCAAGCGCGACGCGCCGCTGCGGCGGAAGCCGGTGAACACTTGTTGCGTCACCTGCGCCGTGGCCGTCGTCGGCTCGAGATCCGCCTGCGTGGTGGACGGGCCGAACAAGCCTTCGGTGTCGCTCTCGATGCTCTGAACACCAGCGCTGCCGCTGATGCCGACCGACGGCAGATAGGCGGAGATCGCTTGCGTGCGATCCTCGCGGGCGGCGCGCACGGCCAGGCGCGCTTCTTCGAGATTCGGATTGTTGGTGTGCGCCGCGATCAGCGCATCCTCCAACGTGTCCGCGAGAGCAGGGCATGGCGCCACGATCGCCGGCGCGAGCGCTAGCGAAGCCAACAGCTGCTTCATGTTCATTCCTCCCGGAGCGACCGCCACAGCGTCTGATTGAGAGGCTCGATCAGGTACTGCAGCGCCGTGCGCTTGCGTGTGGGGATGACGACCTGCGCGGAAAGTCCCGCGCGCAAGCGATGTTCATCGCCCGCCGCTGCCGTCAGCCGGCGGAGTTCTTCCGGCGGCACCGCGACTTGGGCGAGGAAGTAGCCCTGGCCGGTGCGATCGTCAGTGAAGCGGTCAGCCGAGACTTGGCGCACTTCGCCGAACACAATCGGCAGATTGCGACCGCCAAAGGCGTTCACGCGCACTTCGGTGCGTTGGCCGACTTGCAGATTGTCGGCCGATTCAGGCGCGACGCGCGCTTCAACGATGAGATCCTGGCCTTCCGGCACGATATCCATCAGCCGCTCACCCGGCCGCACGACGCCGCCGACCGTATGCACTTGCAGGCCGACGACGAGGCCATCGACCGGCGCCCGCAGCCGCGTCAGCTCCAGCCGCTCGCGCGCGCCGGCCAGTTGCGGCGTCAGCTCCGCGAGCCGCGCATCGATTTGGCGCGTGTTCTCGTAGCGCTCCTGCTGCGTGGCCGCGATCATCGAGGTGAGCTCAGAACGGCGGCCTTGGAGTTCAGCCAAGCTGCGCTCCAGCGCCCGCAGGCGTGTCATCGGCACAAGCTGCTCTTCGGCCAGCGTGCGCATGCCGGAGAGTTCTTCGTTCAGCAGCGTCTCTTGGCGATTGAGCGAGGCGATCTCGCCGCGATAGCCGATGATCCGCGCGTCGAACGCGCTCCACGCGCCGGTGCGCGCTTCGCGGCGATGCCGCTCGAACGCCGCATCAGCGACAGCGCGATCTTCTGGCGTCAGCGACGCCCATTCCGCTGGCGGCTGCAGTTCGCGCGCACCGGTTTGCTCGGCCGTCAGCCGCGCTCGCTGCATCTGCAGATCAACTACTTGCGAAAGCAGCGCTTGCTCCTGCGCCACCAGTTCCGGCGACCCCAACTCGATCAGCACCTGGCCCTGCTGAACCCGGTCGCCTTCTTCAACATTGATCGCAGACACAATGCCGCCGTCGCGGTGCTGCACCGTCTGCCGGTTGCCGGACACAACGATGACGCCAGGCGCCACCACCGCTGCGTCCAACGGCGCAAACGCTGCCCAGCCGCCAAAGCCGACGAAGAACACCAGCAGCGCAATCACGCCCGCGCGAATTTCGTTGCCTCCGGAATCTTCCGGAAGCTCCAGCTCGGATTCCCGCACCGGCTCGCGCGTCAGATAGTTGAGGCTCATGCCCGGCCTCCGTCGTTCGGCACGGCCGTGATCGGGCGCGGTCCGTTTGGATTGATGCGCGCCATGATCGCGTCGCGCGGCCCGACCGCATCGATGCGCCCATCAGCCACGATCATCAGCTTGTTGGCTTGCGTCAGGAAGCCCGTCCGGTGCGCCACCACGATGCTGCAGACGCCGCGTTGGCTCGCTTCGCGCAGCGATTGGAGCAGGGCCGCTTCGCCTTCATTGTCCAAGTGCGCGTTCGGCTCATCGAGCGCCAACAGCACGGGATCGCCGTAAAGCGCTCGCGCCAGCGCCACGCGTTGCGCTTGGCCTGCTGAGAGTCCGCGCCCGTTTGGCCCGATGTTTGTGTCGTATCCGCGCGGCAGAGAGAGGATCATCTCGTGCGCGCCTGCGGCCTTCGCGGCTTTGATGATGTCCGCGTCGACTTCTTCGCCGGCAGCGCTGTCGAAGCGAGAGATGTTCTGACCAATGGTGCCGCCAAACAGCGCCACTTCTTGCGGCAGATAGCCAACGTGGCGACCGAGGCGATCCGGCTCCCAATCCGTCATCTTGGCGCCGTCGAGCCGCACCGCGCCGCTATCGGGCACAGCCGCGCCCGCAATCGCGCGCAGCAATGTCGTTTTGCCCGCGCCGCTTGGGCCGATAACGCCGATGATGTCGCCCGGTTCTGCGCGGAAGCTCGCATTCATCAACAGGAAGCGATCGCCCGCCGGTGAGCGCACCGTCACGCCTTCAAGGCTCAACGCGCCGCGCGGATTGGGTAGATCGGTGTAGTCGCGTTGCGTTTCCTGCGTACGCAGTACACGCGTGATGATGCCGTACGCCTGGCGGCCTTGCTCAAACTGCCGCCACGCGCCGACGATCAGCTCCAGCGGCGCAAACGCGCGCGAGCACAGGATCGACGCCGCGATAATGCCGCCCGCCGAAATCTCCTGCTGGAGCGCGAGGTATGCGCCGAGACCCAGCGCTGAAGATTGCAGGATGAGACGCGTGAACTTAGTCAGTGAAGCATAGAAGGCGTTGGCGCTGCCCGACGTGTTGATCGAGTCGTTCAGCTCCACCCGCGCTCTGATCTGGCGCTCAACCAGCCGGCCTTGCATCCCAAGCGCCCGCGCGGTGTCGCCGGCATTCGCATCCGCCAGCTGCAAGCCGTACATGGCGCCGCTGGCTTCTTCGCTGGCCTTCATGGCCGATCGCATGGCGCGATGGTTGATGATCGCAATGCTGGCGAGCGTTGCTCCGCCAATTAGTGCGAGCATGCCAATCCAGGGATGGATCAGAAAGCACACACCAATGTAGATCGGCGCCCACGGCGCATCGACGGCCGCCATCGCGGGCGGTCCGCCCATCGCGCTTCGAAGCGCATCGAACTCGCGCAGAATGTTGGCTTGCCCCGCAGCACTCCGGCCTTCGCGCTGCAGCGCCGCCAGCAATACGTGCGGGGCCAGCAAGCGATCGAGCCGCCGCGACATCGCCAGCAGCAAGCGCATACGCGTCCCGTCGAGGAACGCCAGAACCGCCAAGCTCGCGAGCAGCACCAGCGAGAGATAGACAAGCGTCAGCAGCCCGCCCGACGCCAGCACCCGGTCATAGACCTGCAGCATGTAAATCGACGGCGCGAGGTAGAGCAGGTTCAGACACGCGCTGAACAGGATGACGAAGCCGATATGGCGCCGGCACGCATCAAGCGCCGCCTTCAGCGTGCTCGACGCCGGCTGTTGTTCGGCCCGTCCGGCCATGTTCGCTTCCCACCTCGGCGCCCCAAGGCGGACGCCTCGTTTCTATAAAGCATCGACACCCTCGCGCCAGGAGGGCGGGCAGCCCCGGTGAAAGGGGGGCGGAGTTCCCGTAGAGACACGGGGTCGCGCCAAAATTCCATTTGCTGTTGGCGGGTTAGGAGGCCTCAACCCTAAGGTGTTAGAGGTGGCCGCGCATGACCACCGTTCCATTTGACGCCGCGCGCGCCTGGATGTTCGAGGCGGCTTTGCCCCTCTGGGCGGACCGCGGCGTCGATCGCGTCAATGGCGGCTTCTTCGAAGAACTCGACCACGAGGGCCGGCCAACCGCCTGCGACTTCAAGCGCGTGCGGGTGATCTGCCGCCAGATCTATGTGTTCTCGCACGCCGCCTTGCTGGGCTGGACGCCCGGCGCCGCAGTCTCGGAATGGGGCTACAAATTCCTCGTCGCCCAAGCGCGGCTGCGCGATGGCGGCTGGGCGCGCAAACTCTCGCGCCAAGGCGCGGTGATCGACGCCACCATCGATCTCTACGACCTCGCCTTCGTGGTCTTCGCCATGGCCTGGCGCTTCCGCGCCTCCGCCGATCCCGAAGCGCGCGCCCACGCGCTCGAGACCCTCGACTTCATCCGCACCCGCATGCGCGCGCCGAACGGCGGGTTCTCGCATTCGCTTCCACAGACAGGAATGCGCGTTCAGAATCCGCACATGCACTTAGCCGAAGCGTGCCTCGTCGCTTTCGAAGCAACCGGCGAAGAGGTGTTTCTCGATACTGCGCGCGAAATCGTTCAGCTCTTCGCCACGCGCTTCTTCGATCCGCGCACTTTGGGCGAGCTCTTCGATCAGACCTGGAACCGCGTCGGCAGCAGCGTCGAGCCTGGCCACCATTTCGAATGGACCTGGATTCTCTCGCACTACCAGCGCCTGACGGGCGATCCTGTCGCAACACTCGCGGCGCGCTCCGCCGAATTTGCCGAGCGTCACGGCGTCGATCCCGGCACGCACGCCGTCTACGATGCGCTCACGCCGGAAGGTGATGTGCTGCAAAGTTCATCGCGGATTTGGCCGAATTCCGAACGCATCAAAGCCGCGCTCGCTCTGTTCGAACTCGATGGCCGCGATCCGCGCCCTGCGCTCGCGAGCTCCTGCGGGCTTATCTTTGGGCGCTATTTCGCCAACGACTTGCCGGGTCTTTGGACCGATCAGTTCGACGGCATGGGCAAACCAATGACGACGGCGACGCCAGCGTCGTGCGTCTATCACCTGTTCTTGGCGTTCTCTGAAATGCTGCGCCTAGAGCCACAGATCGCGAAGCTGCCCTAGCCGCCGGCCTTCGCAAACTCACGGATCGCGCCAGCGATTTTTGTTTGCGTCTGCCCGTCGAGATAGGGGTGCATCGGCAGCGCCAGCACGCGGTGGCAGATCGTCTCGCTCACCTTCAAGCCGCCAGCGCCGACCGGGAAGCTCTCGTACGCCGTCTGCTTGTGCAGCGGCTTCGGATAATACTGCGCCGTCGGAATGCCGGCTTCGCGCAGATGCGCGGCCAGGCCATCGCGATCATCCGCCTCGATCACGTACTGCGCCCACGTGGAGACACCGCCTTCGATCACGGTCGGCGTTGTCACCAAGCCTTCAAGCATCTGCGCGTAGCGATCTGCGACCTCGTTCCGCATCGTGATTTCTTCGGCGAAGATCGCGAGCTTCTCGATCAGGATCGCCGCTTGGATCGTATCCAGGCGCGAGTTCATGCCGATGCGCGCGCAATTGTATTTGTCATCGCCGCTCGCGCCGTGGAAGGCGATCGAGCGCATCAGCACGTTGTCGGCGTCATCGTTGGTTAGCGTCGCGCCGCCATCGCCGTAGCAACCCAGCGGCTTTGCCGGGAAGAACGAGGTCGTCTGCGCATCGGCCCAATGCATCGGATGCTTGCCGCCGAGCGTGCAGCCGAAACCTTGCGCGCTATCCGCGATGAGCTTCAGCCCTTCGCGCTTACAGATCGCGGCGATGGCCGGATAATCCGCAGGCTGACCGAACAGATCGACCGCGATCACCGCTTTCGGCTTCAGCTTGCCGTCCTTCTTCACGCCCGCGATCGCCTCTTCGAGCGATTTCGGATCCATGTTGTAGGTGTCGGGCAGCACGTCGACGAACACCGGCGTCGCGTTGGTCCACGGCACGATCTCGGCAGTGGCGGCGAACGTGAAGCTCGGCGTGAACACCGCGTCGCCTTCGCCCACGCCCCACGCCCACAGCGGCAACACTAAAGCGTCCGTGCCGTTGGCATTGCCGATGCAGTGCGTCGCCTGCGCGAATGCCGCGAGCTGACCTTCCAGCTGCTTCACTTCCGGTCCGAAAATGTAAGCGCCCGAGCGCACCACCTTGGAAACGGCGGCGTCGATCTTGTCAGCAATGCGTGCGCGCTGCGCTTGCAGGTCGATAAACGGGATCATGTTCTTCTCGTGTTTGATTTCAAACGTGACGTAGACTCAAACGCTTCCCGGACAAGCCGCGCAACGCGCGGCGCCGATCCGGGACCCATTTTTGCGGCAAGCTCCTAGGTCAGCAGCTTGCCACACGAATGGGCCCCGGCTCTTCGCTTCGCTACGGCCGGGGAGCGGTGAAAGGTTTGCGCTCATGTCAGCGACGGCAGCCCCGACGCTTCATCAACTTGCAGCGCAAGCTCAAGCACAGCGAGCGCTTCGTCGCCATTGACCACCGGCCGCGGCGCAACACCGAGCACGGCGTCGATAAATTGCGCCACGTTGGCGCCAAGCGGATCGCTGCCGATGCGCGTTTCAGCGAACGCAGCGTTGAGCGGGAAGCGCGTCGTGTTTTCAAAGGTGCGCGCCAGGAAGTCGATCTTCACTTCGCCCGACGGATAAACCGCATGCATGTAGCGGCGGCGCTCGTCCGCGATGCGGCTGGAGATGAACTTCGCTTCAGCACCGGCGAACGAGAGCGTCGCTTCGATCCGATCCGCCGTGCGGCCATGCTCGCTCACCGCCATGGCGCTCACGCGCTCCGGCTTCTGCTTCAGCAGCATGAGCGCCAGATCGAGGTCGTGGACCATGAGATCGAGCGTCACCGAAACATCGGCGCTGCGACCGGTCCACGGGCCTTCGCGCACGCTTTCGATGTGCGTCGGCTTTTCCGGCGCCGTCAGCAGCCCCATCGCTTCGAACACCAAGCGCTCCTGGTGCCCGCAGCCGACAACGAGCTTCTTCTCGCGCGCCAGCTTCACGATCTCAGAACCGCGCTCGATATCCGTCGCGATCGGCTTCTCGATCAACAGATGTTTGCCCGCCTTCAGCGCCGCAATGCCCGCATCGCCATGAAACGACGGCGGCGAGGCGATCGTCACGATATCGCAGGCGGCAAGCAGCGCATCGCGCGTGGCGAAACTCTCAGCGCCGTGCGTATCCGCCAGCTGCTGCGCACGCTCATCGTCCGGATCGAATACGCCGACGAATTGCACGCGTGCATCTTCTGCATACTTCCGCGCATGGATGCGCCCAAAGGCGCCTGCGCCAAGCACGCCTGCGCGAAGCTTGCTCACTCGACTGTCACCGACTTTGCGAGGTTGCGCGGCTGGTCAACGTCCGTGCCTTTGTGCACAGCCGTGAAATACGCCAGCAACTGGATCGGCACCGAGTACACCAACGGCGCAATGAACGGATCGCACGCCGGGATCATGATGATGTGCTTGGCGATATCCGCGCACGCCACAGCGCCGGCCGCATCCGTGATCACGATCAGCTTGCCGCCGCGGGCGTTCACTTCCTGCATATTCGACAGCGTTTTCTCGAACAGCGCATCGTGCGGCGCGACAACCACAACCGGCGTGTGCTCGTCGATCAGCGCGATCGGGCCGTGCTTCAGCTCGCCCGCGGCATAGCCTTCAGCATGGATGTAGGAAATTTCCTTGAGCTTCAGCGCACCTTCCAGCGCGATCGGGTAGTGCACGCCGCGGCCGAGATAAAGCACGTCGCGCGCCTGCGCGAGTTCGAGCGCGATCTTCTCAATCTCCGGCTCGCACGCCAAAGCATCCGCCACCAAACGCGGCGTTTCCATCAACGCATGAACCAGGCGGCCTTCGTCTTGGCCAGACAGCGTCCCCCGCGCGCGACCAACAGCGATGGCAAGCGCGGCAAGCGCTGAGAGCTGCGCCGTGAACGCCTTCGTCGATGCGACGCCGATTTCCGGGCCAGCCAAAGTCGGCAGCCGCGCATCGGCTTCGCGCCAGATCGTCGACTCCGGCACGTTCACAACGGCCAGCGTCTTCAAACCGTTCTCTTTGCAATAGCGCAGGGCCGCCAGCGTGTCGGCCGTCTCGCCAGATTGCGACACGAACACCGAGAACGCCTTCTTGCCGAACGCTGGTTTCCGGTAGCGGAACTCAGAAGCGATATCCGTTTCAACCGCAATGCCGCCGATCTGCTCCAGCCAGTACTCCGCCACGCGCCCCGCATAGTGCGCCGTGCCGCAGCCAATCACGATGGCGCTGTCCGCAGAGAGATCGACGCCGTCCAGATCCGGCATCTCGACGCGCTCGTCATACGCATTCACGTAGCGCGTAATCGTGCGGCCGATGGTTTCCGGCTGCTCGTAGATTTCCTTCTGCATGAAGTGGCGATGGTTGCCCTTTTCCGCAGCCGCAGCGCCGCCCGCGAACACGTGCACTTGGCGCTCCGCCACCATGCCTTGCGCGTCGAGCACCTTCACCTTCGTGCGCGAGAGCACGGCGATATCGCCTTCTTCGAGGAACATCACCCGCTGCGTGAACGGGGAGAGCGCGATCGCGTCCGACCCCAGGAAGTTCTCGCCGTCGCCCAAGCCAACCGCCAGCGGGCTGCCCTTGCGCGCGCCGACCAGAATGTCGTCATCGCCCGCGAACAGCACCGCGATGCCGAACGCGCCTTCAAGGCGGCGCACGGCGCTGATCGCCGCTTGCTCGGGCTTTTGGCCTTTGTCCAAGAAGTCCGTGATCAGGTGGGCGATCACTTCGCTGTCGGTTTCCGACGCGAATTTATGACCAGCCGCCTGCAGTTCTTCGCGCAGCGCGCGGAAGTTTTCGATGATGCCGTTGTGGACGATGGCGACCTTATCCGTCGCGTGCGGGTGGGCGTTGCCGGTCGTCGGCGCGCCGTGGGTCGCCCAGCGCGTGTGGCCAATGCCGCTGACGCCAGCGAGCGGCGCCTTCTCGAGTTCGGCTGCCAGGTTTGCAAGTTTGCCTGCGGCGCGGCGGCGCGTGATCGCGCCGTTTTCCAGCGTCGCGACGCCTGCGGAATCGTAGCCCCGGTATTCCAGAAGCTTCAAAGCCTGGACCAGCCGGGGCGCCGCCGGATCAGCGCCCAGGATGCCGATAATTCCGCACATGGTTAACTCGTATGTCCCTTCGCGCGCCCCGTGAGGCTCATGCCTGTTCGCGTGTTGAATTGCACCTCAATTAGTCTTTCAACATGCGACGAAGATGCGGTGCGCGCCCTTTGCGTGTGCAACGATTTTTGCTTAAGCGCTCACCGCTGATAGAATTACCCGACTTTGGGCCAAGCCTGAAGCCGGTTGGAGCATCGACCCACAATGAGCAGAGCCTATTTCGGCACAGACGGCATTCGCGGAACGGCGAACAAGTTTCCGATGACGCCGGAAGTCGCCATGCGCGTCGGCCTGGCGGCGGGCAAGCGCTTCCGCTCCGCCGACGATCGCCGCCACCTCGTGGTGATCGGCAAGGACACGCGCCTTTCCGGCTACATGCTCGAACCGGCGTTAACCGCGGGCTTCACCGCCGCGGGCATGGACGTGGTTCTGTTTGGCCCGCTGCCGACGCCGGCTGTCGCCATGCTGACCCGCTCGCTGCGCGCCGATCTGGGCGTCATGCTCTCGGCCTCGCACAACAAGTTCGCCGATAACGGCATCAAGCTCTTCGGCCCGGACGGCTACAAGCTCTCGGACGCCGCCGAGATCGAGATCGAGCAGTTGATGGACGCGCCGCTCGACACCCACTTGACCGCGCCCGACAAGCTCGGCCGCGCCCGCCGCATCGACGACGCCCAAGCCCGCTATGTCGAGATCGTCAAAGCGACGTTCCCGAAGCGCCTGTCGCTGAAGGGCCTCCGCGTCGTCATCGACGCTGCCAATGGCGCCGCTTACCAAGTCGCCCCGGTCGCGCTCTATGAGCTTGGCGCCGAGGTCATCAAGATCGGCGTCGAGCCGAACGGCTTCAACATTAACGAGGAAGTCGGCTCCACCGATACGCGCGCGCTGAAGGATGCGGTGCTCAAGTATCGCGCCGACATCGGTATCGCCCTCGACGGCGACGCCGACCGCGTCGTCATCGTCGACGAGAAGGGCCAAGTCATCGACGGCGACCAGCTCATGGCGCTCATCGCCAAGAACTGGAAGGAGCAGGGAACGCTCGCCAAGGGCGGCATCGTCGCCACCGTGATGAGCAATCTGGGTCTTGAGCGCTTCTTGAAGAGCCTGCAGATCAAGCTCGAGCGCACCAATGTCGGCGACCGCTACGTCGTCGAGCAGATGCGCGCCAAGGGCTACAATGTCGGCGGCGAGCAATCCGGCCATATCATCCTCAGCGACTTCTCCACCACCGGCGACGGCCTTCTCGCCGCGCTGCAAGTGCTCGCCGTGATCGTGCAGAGCGGCAAGCCCGCCAGCGAAGTCTGCAAGCAATTCGATCCCGCGCCGCAAATCCTTGAGAACGTCCGCTACGAACGCGGCAAGCCAGACCCGATGGAAGCCGCCACGGTGAAGGCCGCCATCAAGGACGCCGAGGAGCGCTTGAAGGGCACCGGCCGCATGCTCGTCCGCAAATCCGGCACCGAGCCGCTCGTCCGCATCATGGCCGAAGGCGACGACGAAAAACTCGTCCGCTCGGCCGTGAATGACGTGAAGGCGGCTGTGGTGGCTGCGGCGAAGGCGGCGTGACGAATGGGAACCAAAATCGGTTCATTAACTTGAATTGAACCAAAAATGGTACAATACTATGGTTTGTACCAAAAAAGGTTCAATGGCCGATCCCATGATCAAGCCAGGTCGATACGCGGTGTTGATGGGCGATATCGTCGGCAGCGAGGCTGCAGGCTCCGTTCAACGCCTCCATCGGATTTTCAACAGCGCCATCGATTGGGCTAATACGCGTCACGCCGAGCACATCCGGTCGCCGCTGACCATCACCCTCGGAGACGAGTTTCAGGGTCTGATCGACGGACTCGAAAATGCGCTGCTGGCCGCAGCGGATCTTCGTTTCAAGCTCATGCGCGAGGGGGTCGCTTGCCGTTTTGTGGTTGGTGTCGTCGAATTGAAAACGCGCGTGAATCCAGATCGCGCCTGGAACATGATGGGCCCGGGCCTCGGCGCGGCGCGCGACAAGCTCAATGACAAGCAGTCCGTCAACGCACACCGCTTCTCTTTTCCGGACGATCCGGCCTTCGAACTACTCACCGACGCCGTGGGCGAATCGCTCACGCAAATCGAAGCAGCCTGGACCGACAGGCAGCGCGAATATTTCCTGCGAAGCCACCTGCTTGATCAGACGCCGGCGGCGATCGCCAAGAGCGCCAATGTTTCAGTCCGCGCAGTGTACAAGGTCCTCAGCGCCGCGCTAAGCGACTACTACAGCCGCCAGGCCGGCGCCTTGCGAAAGGCGTTGGCGCTTCAAGATCAACGTTACGGTTTGGCATGATCGCGTTCCTGCAAATCCTTGCTTACCTCGTGCTGATCGTCTTCTTGACGGTCGGCGGCAATTCGATCTGCAAGCTTGTCCTGAACGTCAGCGCTACCAAGACGCCACCAGAAGAAGGCGACAAGGTATCGCTACGCGCCGGGCGAACAATCGGCGTGTTGGAGCGTTTGCTAATCGCGCTCGGCTTGATCGCGAGCAGCTGGGAAATTCTCGCTGCCGTCATCGCGCTGAAGACCGTTGCGCGCTACGCCGAGCTAGATGATCAAAACAACGCCGAATATTTCCTCATCGGCTCACTCACCAGCATTCTGTGGGCCGTTGCGATGACCGCTCTCATCGTGTTGTTTGATCGCGCCTGGGGGTTCGACGTGCTTGCTGATCTGGTCGGCATCTTCGACGTTGCAAATGCCGGTGGCGTCACGCCCTAGTTCGCCGGCGCCACCGGGCGCGGCGGCAGGGGCGCTACGTTGTTGCCTTCGTTGCAGTCCGGAATTCCACCGCGCGAGCCTTCGCTGGCATAGACCAGCCTGAGACGCAGGCGCCGTCCAGCTGCTTCCGCCGGCACAACCCCGCGCAACGTGCCGCGCACGCCGTGCGCGTAGGAGAGGAAGACGTGGCCGTCTTCGGTCACGGTCGTGATCGCCGGCGTGATGGCGATGCGCGTCGGGCCGGCGGCCGTGGTGTATTCGAGCGCGACCGACGTGTCGGAGACATTCATCGCCACGAACGGCGCGTTGCCGTCATTGCGCACTTGCCAGCTGACCGCGATTTCGTTCGGGCCGAGCGGCGCTTCGCCCGGCACTTCGGTGATGTAAGCGACTGTGCCGACGCCGAGGTCAGGGCAACGCGCCGCCGGAGGTGGCGGCGGGCGGGTGAATTGTTTGCCTTTGCCTTGTCCGCCGCCTTGCTGCTGCGCGAGCGCGTCGTTCACCAGCATCGCGCCGTTCAACGCGGCGAGGCCCACCAAGCATGCAATCAAGACGTTGCGCATCGTGACTTTTCCCCGCCGGCTGGGCTCAACAGCCGGGTGCGTCCCGAGAGCAGCCTAGCGCACCGGCGGCCCCGTTCCAAATAGCTTCCGCCCCTAGGTGCGCAGCTGCCGCAGCCAGGCGGCCGTGCTGGCGTCGATGCCGGCGGGCGTTTCGCTGCCTTCCAGCGCTGGGAGCAGCGCGTTGGCCATTTCCTTGCCAAGCTCGACGCCCCATTGGTCGAACGGGTTGACACCCGCAAGCACCGCCTGTGTGAACGTGCGGTGCTCGTAGAAGGCGAGCAGCGCGCCCAGCGCCTCCGGTGAGAGCGCATCGATGGACATCAGCGTTGAGGCGCGATTGCCGGTGAACGCGCGATGCGGCGCCAGCCGCTCAGCTTCAGCTTCGCTCATGCCTTTCGCGATCATCTTCGCCTTCGCTTGCGCCACGCTTTTGCCGACCATCAGCGCCCGCGCTTGCGCTAGCGCATTGGCGAACACCTTGGCGCGATGCGATGGCGGACCTTCTTGTTCGCCCGCATTGACGATGAACTCGACCGGAATTTCTTGAACGCCCTGATGCAGCAATTGGAAGAACGAGTGCTGCGCGTTGGTGCCCGCCGCGCCCCAGGTAACGGCGCAGGCCGAGCGCTTCAGCGTGGCGCCGTCGCGCGCGACGCCTTTGCCGTTCGACTCCATCTCAAGCTGCTGCAGCCATGCCGGCAGCAGGCGCAGCCGTTCCGCGTAGGGGATCAGCGCGTACGAGCCGTGGCCCAACGCTTCACGATTCCACATCTGCACCGCAGCCGAGATGGCCGGTAAGTTCTGCGCGAACGGCGCATCGCGGAAGTGATTGTCCATCGCGTCCGCGCCTTCGAGCATGCGAAAGAATACGCCGTGCGTCAGCGCGATCTCACAGACCAGCGACACGGACGACCACAACGAGTACCGCCCGCCGACCCAATCCCAGAACGGAAACACGTCGCTCTCCGCGACACCCCAAGCCACCGCTTTCTCTGGTGCGGCAGTCGCAGCGGCAATCCGGGCAGGGCCCCAGGCGCGGACGTACTCGGCGTTGGCGAGCGTCTCTTGCGTCGTGAATGTCTTCGACGCGACGATCAGCAGCGTCCGCTTCGGATCGAGGCCTTCGATCGCGTCGGCGACATCCGCGCCATCAACGTTCGACGCGAAGCGCACAGTGAGGTTCGAGCGCCGATACGCCTTCAGCGCATCGAGCACCACGCGCGGCCCCAGATCGGAGCCGCCAATGCCCAGATGGATCACCGCATCGAAGTCGCCGCTCTCGGCGATCTCGTGCGCGAAGGCGTGCATGCGATCGAGCACGGCGGTGATCTCGTTGTCGCCGCCCGGCGGATCTTGGATGCGCAGCGCCCAATGCTTCGCCGCGCGGTTCTCTGTCGTGTTGACGATCGCGCCCGCGAACAGCTTGCCGCGCCACTCATCGAACGCCGCCGCTTGCGCCAAGCTCGCGATGGCGCTGAGCGCCGCGCCGTCGATGCGCTGCTTCGAGAAGTCTGCGATGAGATGCGGCGCGTCGAACGTGAGCGCGTCGACGCGGTTCGGATCGGCGGCGAACAGATCAAGCAGCTTCGCGCGCTTGAGGCGCGCCGCTTCCGTCTCGACCTTGGTCCAAGCCTCATTCATGGTGGCGCTCATGGGTGTGACGCTCTAACAGGACGCGGCCATGGCGACAATTCTTGTAACCGGCGGCGCGGGTTATGTCGGCTCGCACTGCTGCCTCGCGCTGACGCGGGCGGGGCACAATGTCGTCGTTTACGACAATCTCTCCAACGGCCACGCCAAGTTCGCGAAATGGGGGCCGCTGGAGCAAGGCGATATCCTCGACGCCGCGCGGCTTGGCGACGTGTTCGCTGCGCATCGGCCGGACGCGGTGCTGCATTGTGCGGCGCTGATTGAAGTCGGCGAGTCAGTGAAGTTCCCCGAGCGCTTCCAGGATGTGAACGTCGCCGGCACGCAAGTTCTGCTCGATGCGATGCACGCGGCCGGCACGCGCGCGTTCGTGTTCTCCTCGTCCTGCGCCGTCTATGGCGCGCCGCGGCGTTTGCCGATGGACGAGACGCACCCGTTCGCGCCCGCTAGCCCCTACGGCAAGAACAAGCTCGACGCCGAGCGCCTGAGCGAAGCCGCCGCCGTGGCGCGCGGCGGAACGTTTGCGCACCTGCGCTATTTCAACGCCGCCGGCGCCGCGTGGGGCGAGGGCATTGGTGAGAGCCACGAGCCTGAGAGCCACGCCATTCCGTTGGCGCTGTTCACGCTGCTCGGCCGCCGCGAAGCGTTCCGGATTTTCGGCGATGACTACGACACGCGCGACGGCACCTGCCTGCGTGACTACGTCCACGTGCTCGATCTCGCCGACGCGCATGTGCGCGCGATTGAGCGTCTGCTCGGCGGCGGCGCTAGCCACGCCGCCAATCTCGGCACCGGCGATGGCGTCACCGTGCGCGAACTGATCGCCGCGATTGAACGCGTCACCGGCAAACGTGTCCCCACGATTCCGGCGCCACGCCGCGACGGCGATTCACCGGCGCTGCTGGCCGATAACAGCTTTGCACTTCAACAGCTTGGCTGGTCGCCGACGCGCGGGATCGACGAGATTATCGCCGATGCTTGGAAGTGGCACTCGGAGGTCGAGCGCCAAGTCTTTGCGTGACCGCGGTCGCGTGACGGTGACGGGTGACCTTGCGAGCGTGCTCTTTCCAGCCTTAGTACTAGCGTGTTGGAGGAGTTATCAGATGAGAACTTCGCTACTTCGTCAGCTCGCTGTTTCAAGCGTTTTGCTGTTTGCTTTCGCGGCCTCTAGCGCACACGCGCAGACATCTCTCAGCGCCGGCCTCTCGCAAGGCGGCCAGATCGGCAACGGCCAGCGCCGGGCCTGGGTCTACAATGTCCCAGCCGGCAATTATCTCGCCATTGGCCGCGTTGCGTATGAGTTCAATAGCGAAGCGGAATTCGTTGGTCTGACGTGCTCGTTGAAGCGCGGCGTGACCGATGAGTTCTGGGACATCCAAGAGGCTTCCATCAGCGGCGACGCGCAAGGCGGCCACACAGTGGAAGGCGAGATCACGCTCCTCGGCCAAATCCCGATGCCGACCGACGGCACGATTGCGATCTCGTGCTATGCTGACGGTGCGGGCACACGCGACATACGCAATGTGCGCCTTGAATTGGTCGCCGTGCGCCGGATGGTGGAGCTGTCGCAGGTCGACACGTCCGGACCCGCTGGGCCGGTGCGTGACCGGGGCAATCAGGGCGTTACCGAACGGCGGCAGCAGAAGTGATCAGGCTGCAGGCCCGACGCTGAACGAGAGGATTTTGCTCACGTCGCGTTGGGGCAGGCCGCTTTGTTCTATCCATGTGTTGAAGGCTGACTGAACCGCTTTCATGTCGGCCTTCGATGTCGGCGCTTTGGCGACGACTTTTTCGCGGATCAGCGCTTTCGTCACGTCGGGCGATAGGATGAAGCTGTCCCAGCCGTTGAAGCGCAGGAAGTACATCGTGGCGGAGGGGCCGAGGTGCGAGGCGTGCTTCTTGAAGTGCTCCATCAGGCCGATCTGATCGCTCGCCGGCCATGATTTGAGGAACGCGGTGAACGAGCCGTGCTCCTTGGCTGTGTCGATGACGAACTGCGCGTTGTTGATCGTCGCTTGAATTTTCGCGCCGTTGCGGACGATGCGTGTATCTTTCAGTAGCCGCGCAACTTCGCGATCAGCGTAGAACGCGACTTTGTGCGGATCGAAGTGGTCGAACGCTTCCTCGAAGCCAGGCCACTTCTTTTCGATCACGTCCCACGAGAAGCCGGCCGAGAACGCGGCTTGCGCCATCGCCGCGAGCCAGCGGTCATCGCTTTGCTTTTTGACGACCGGCTTCTTAGGGTTCTCAGCTAGGCGTTTCGCCAGTCCCGCTTTGCCGTGATGCTTCTCAGCCAGCTTCACGATTTCTGAGAATTTGCACAGGGGCATATCGCGCCTAGCTTTCCTCAAGCGGCCAGTGCCAACGCGTCATCCCTACGGCCCTCCGCATGTGCTCGGTTTCGATCGAGTCCATTTCGAACCACTCATTTGCGCGATCTCGGAGGCGTACAATGTCCGCGTCAGTCATCTCGTGAAAATCCTTCAGGGAGATCAGCGAGACGTTTTTCTCCAAGGTGTTCGCGAGAACATCCATTGCGTCCTGCGGAATGCACTCATCATGCACGCCTGCTAGAACAGCGCAAAATTCACGGCCCCATGTGGTCCAAAAGCCATTCAAGTTGGCCAAGCTCACGCCCGCCCGACGCTCACGTACTTGAAGCCCTTGGCGCGCATTTCGTCTGGACGGTAGATGTTGCGCAGGTCGATCACGGTTGGCGTTTTCAGCGCGTCCTTGATGCGGTCGAGGTCGAGCGCGCGGAATTGGTCCCACTCGGTGATGATCACCACGGCGTCGGCGTTCTGCACGCAATCGTACGGCCCGGTCGCGAACTGCACGTCCTTCAGCATGTGCTTGGCTTCGTTCATGCCTTCGGGATCGAACGCGCGTACCTTCGCGCCTTCGGCCTGCAGCGTCGGCACGATTTCGAGGGCCGGCGCGTCGCGCATGTCGTCAGTGTTCGGCTTGAAGGTGAGGCCCAGCACCGCGATCGTCTTGCCGGCGACATTGCCGCCGACGGCTTCGATGATCTTCTGCGCCATCTTCTGCTTGCGCGCCGAGTTCACGCGCACAGTGGCTTCGATCAGTTCGATCGGCGCGTTGTTGTCGCGCGCGGTCTTCATCAGCGCCAGCGTGTCCTTCGGGAAGCACGAGCCGCCATAGCCGGGGCCGGCGTTCAGGAATTTGCGGCCGATGCGGTTGTCGAGGCCAATGCCCTTGGCGACTTCTTGCACGTTGGCGCCGACAGCTTCGCAGAGATCGGCGATCTCGTTGATGAAGGTGATCTTCATCGCCAGGAAGCCGTTGCCGGCGTACTTGATCAGCTCCGACGTGCGGCGCTCGGTGAACACGATCGGCGTTTCGTTGAGCGAGAGCGGGCGATAGAGTTTGCGCATCACATCGCGCGCGCGCTCATCGTCGGTGCCGACGACGACGCGATCCGGGCGCTTGAAGTCGCCGATGGCCGCGCCTTCGCGCAGGAATTCAGGATTGGAGACGACGGCGAAGTCAGCGCCCGGGTTCGTCTTCCTGATGATGGCTTCGACTTCGTCGCCGGTGCCGACCGGCACCGTCGATTTGTTGACGATAACTGTGTAGCCGTTGATCAGGCCCGCAATCTCTTCGGCGGCGGCGTAGACGTAGGAGAGATCGGCGTGGCCGTCGCCGCGGCGCGAGGGCGTGCCGACGGCGATGAACACAGCGTCGGCGTCGCGGATGGCGGCGCTCGGGTCGGTCGTGAAGAAGAGACGGCCTTGCTCGACGTTGTCTTTCACAAGCTCATCGAGGCCCGGTTCGAAGATCGGGATTTCGCCCTTCTGCAAGCGCGCGATCTTGCCGGCGTCCTTATCGACGCAGGTGACCGTGTGGCCGAAATCGGCGAAGCAGGCGCCGGAGACGAGGCCGACATAGCCGGTGCCGATCATTGTAACGCGCATCAGTTCTTTCCTTCGTTGGCCCGGCGCAGCGCTTCGTTAACGGCAGCCAGAGCGAGCTTCGCGTCCTGTTCCTTGGCGGTCGTATAGACCACCTTCCGCGCGCCGCCAGTCTCTACACTTAGCGCGAACGCGGGGCGATTGATTTTCAGCACAGGGCTGAAAGCCGCTAATGCAAGGCCGCCGATCCAGAGCAGCGGAAATTGCAGAACCATGCCGAGGACGAAGAATATCGCGGCCATGGTTAGCAGCGTGGGGAGCACCGTGGTTTTGGTTGAGGTGTTATCCAGGCGCGGCGCGCTGGCGGCTGCGATCGCAACGGCGCCGCCGGCGAAGCTGATCTCGCGGTCGGTCACCGAGAAATCGGGGCCCTTCGCGATTTGCGTTTCGCCGTCTTCGACCACGCCTCAGATCTCCTGATTATACGCGCCGACTTCCGCGAACTTGGCGAGGCGTGGTTTCACTTCCTCGCGGAAGAGCGCCTTCATATCGTCATCGCTCGACATGCTTTCAACCACGACGACGAGTTCGGGTTTGTTCGATGAGGCGCGCACAAGCACCCAGGCGCCGTCTTCCAATGTGACGCGTGCGCCGTTGACAGTGTTCACGTCGCGGATGGAGCGGCCGAGGATTTTGCCGCCTTCGCTCGCAAGCTTCTGATAATCAGCGACGACGCGATCGACGATGCCGTACTTTTTCTCGTCGTCGCAGTGTGGGCTCATGGTGAGCGAGGTGTAGCTCTTCGGCAGCGCGTTCTTGAGTTCGCTGAGCTTCTTGCCTGGGTTGCGATCCAGCATCGCGAGCACGGCCGCGGCGGCGACGATGCCGTCATCGTATCCGTTGCCCAGCGGTTCGCGGAAGAAGAAGTGGCCCGACTTTTCGAAGCCGGCGAGGGCGTTCAATTCGGTGGTGCGGCGCTTGATGTAAGAGTGGCCGGTCTTCCAGTAATCGACCTTGGCGCCGTTGGCTTTCAGCACCGGGTCAATCGCATACAAGCCCGTCGACTTCACGTCGGCGACGAAGGTTGCGTTCTTGTGCTCGGCGGAGAGATCGCGCGCCAGCATGAGGCCGACTTTGTCGGCGAAGATTTCATCGCCTTGGTCATCAACGACGCCGCAGCGATCGCCATCGCCATCGAAGCCGAGCGCGAGATCGGCGCCGTGCGCTTTCACTGCCGCGGCCATGTCGTGCAGCATTTCGCTGTCTTCGGGGTTGGCGTTGTAGTGCGGGAATGTCCAATCCAGCGCAGTGTGCAGGTCGATGACTTCCGCGCCCATGCGGCGGAGCGCTTCCGGTGCGAACGCGCCAGCCGTGCCGTTGCCGCACGCGGCGATGACTTTGATCGGACGCGTGAGTTTCACACGGCTGACGATGTCGGCGATGTAGCGCTCGCGCATGCCTTCGACGCGGACGTATTTGCCACCGGCGCGATCCTTGAATTTGCCGCCAAGCACGATGTCGCGCAGCGCGGACATCTCATCTGGGCCGAAGGTGAGCGGCTTGTTCGCGCCCATCTTCACGCCAGTCCAGCCGTTTTCGTTGTGGCTGGCGGTCACCATCGCGACGCACGGAATGTCGAGCGCAAATTGCGCGTAGTAGGCGGTCGGCGAGAGCGCGAGGCCGATGTCGTTCACTTCCATGCCGGCCTGCATGAGGCCGAGCGTCAGCGCTTGCTTGATCGAGGTGGAGTAGAAGCGGAAGTCGTGACCGACGACGATGCGCGGCGCGACACCCATTTCGTGAATCAGTGTGCCGAGCCCTGCGCCCAGCGCTTGCACGCCGAGCAGGTTCAGTTCGGGCGTCTTCGGTGAGCCGGGAATGCCGAACCACCAGCGCGCGTCGTACTCGCGGAAGCCAGTCGGCTTCACCAGTGGCAGTGCTTCGAACTCAGCGGAATTGGGCGCGAGGCTTGCGCGGGGCGCAGGCAGCATGGGTCAGGTCCAGGGTGGCGGAGGGGATGGGGGCGGTGTGATGGAAGTGGCCGCGAATTTCAATCCGCCGCGCTGTCTCAGGTGCGCGGCTGGACGCGAATACGCGTGATCTCGAGGCCGTAAGCTTGATCGCTTGATGGCGTGACCGGACGAATGCCGATGGCGTTAACCGCGCTGCGGGCGGGCAGCGTGAAGCGCAGCGTCGCGGTCTCGGGCGGCGCTTCAAGCGTGATCCACGGTGACGGGCCGCCGTCGCTGCTGCGCAGGCTGACGGCAAGTTGCGTCGCGGCGTTCACCGGCAGCGGGTTGTAGGTGACTTCGACGATGAGCGGCTTGTCGCTCAAGGCGGCGCTGTCTTCGGCTGAGAGCAGGATCTGCGTGCCTGGGTCGGTCGCGTAGGGCGCGGGCTGGGCTGCGGTTTGCGCGACGCGGAGGCGCAGCGGGCGGCCCCAATAGTCGCGGACGACGGTCATGGCCTGCGGGCCGGCTTCGGGTGAGTTGAAGCGGTCCCGCTCGTAGACCATCCACTCGCCGTCGCGGTCGGCCGAGACGGCAGCCGGCTCGCGCGGCCAGGATTGCGGCCGGAGGCTGACGACGATCGCCGCCGCGGCGAGCAGGATCGCCAGCGGGTAGAAGATGAGCGGGTGGAACAGCCAGTGACGCATCGGTGCGGGTGTAGCTTGCCGGGGCGGTGGCTTCCAAGCGGCTTCGGCTCTTGACGGGCCGGGGCGGGGCTGGGAGCAAGCGGCCATGCCTTTTCTCGCACTTCTCCGCCACGGCCAGAGCCAGTGGAATCTCGAAAATCGCTTCACCGGCTGGGTCGATGTGGACCTGACGCCCGCCGGGGAGGCGCAGGCGCGGCGCTCGGGGGAGCTATTGGCGGCCAGCGGGGTGCCGTTCGATAAGTTGTTCACATCGGTGCAGACCCGGGCGATCCGGACCGGCTCGCTGGCGACGGAGGCGGCGGGGCTGGCCTGGCTGCCGGTGGCGCGGGACTGGCATTTGAATGAGCGCCATTACGGGGCGCTGACCGGGCTCGATAAGGCCGAGACGGCCGCCAAGCACGGCGAGGAGCAGGTGAAGGTCTGGCGCCGCTCGTACGACGTGCCGCCGCCGCCGCTGGAGGCGGGTGGTGAGTTCGATCTTTCGAAGGATCGGCGTTACGCGGGCGTGCAGGTGCCGGCGACGGAATCGTTGAAGCTGACATTGGAGCGCGTGCTGCCGTATTGGCGCGAGGCGATCGCGCCGGATCTGAAGGCGGGCAAGAATCTGATCATCGCCGCACACGGCAATTCGCTGCGCGCGATCGTGAAGCATCTCTTCAACGTGCCGGATGCCGACATCGTCCATGTCGAGATTCCGACCGGCAATCCGTTGTTGATCGAACTCGACGCGAGCTTGAAGCCGATCTCCGTGCGCTACTTGGACGAGACGCGCGCCGAGAAGCTGCCGGCGCTGCCTGCGTGAGCGATGCGCCTCCACCAACCCTCTCCCCCGCGGAGAGGGTCGCCGCGAAGCGGCGGGGTGAGGGGCGACGACGCGCGTGCGGTGTTTGTGGTTTCGCGCGTCATTCTGAAAGATCGCGGCGGCTGAACGCCCCTCACCCCCTAGCCCCTCTCCGCAAGGGAGAGGGGGAATGTACGCGCGATGACTGACACTGATTTCATGCAGCGCGCATTATACCTCGCGGCCGCGGGTGTAGGGCAGACTGGCGACAATCCGTCAGTTTGCTGCGTGATCGTGCGCGATGGCGCGGTGATCGCGGAAGCGCGCACTGGCGACGGCGGGCGCCCGCATGCGGAGGAGCAGGCGGTGGCGTTGGCTGATGCGCGTGGCGCTACGGCCTACGTAACGCTGGAGCCGTGTGCGAAGCGTTCGAACGGTACGGCGTCTTGCGCGGATCGTTTGATTGAAGCCGGCGTTGCGCGCGTTGTGATAGCGGCGAGCGACCCGCATCCGTTTGCGGCAGGTGTTGGCGTTGAGCGTTTGCGCGCTGCTGGGATCAGCGTCGAAACTGGGCTGCTCGCTTCTGAAGCTCGGCAACTGAATGCGGATTTCCATCGGCGGTGGACGTGATCTTGGCTTTGTCGATGCCGAGGATGAGAGGATCGCCTTCGCGCATCAGGCCGTCGAAATAGGCGATGGTGCGGGTGAGGCCTTCGCGGAGCTGGATGGTCGGCTCCCAATTCAGATGCTCGCGCGCCTTGCTGATGTCGGGCTTGCGTTGCTTCGGATCGTCGCTCGGCAGCGGCTTGAAGACGAGCTTCGAGCTTGAGCCGGTGAGATCGATGACGTTCTCGGCGAGCTGACGGATCGTGAACTCGTTCGGGTTGCCGATATTGATCGGGCCGGTGAGTTCGGCGGGCGAATCCATGAAGGCGAGGAAGGCGTCGATCAGATCGTCGACGTAGCAGAAGCTGCGCGTTTGTTCGCCGTCGCCGTAGAGTGTGATGTCTTCGCCTTTGAGCGCTTGCACGATGAAGTTCGAGACGACGCGGCCGTCGTTCGGGTGCATGCGCGGGCCGTACGTGTTGAAGATGCGCGCGACTTTGATCTCGAGTTTGTGCTGGCGGTGATAGTCGAAGAACAGCGTCTCGGCGCAGCGTTTGCCTTCGTCGTAGCAAGAGCGAATGCCGATCGGGTTCACGCGGCCCCAATATTCTTCGGGCTGCGGATGAATGTCGGGATCGCCGTACACTTCTGATGTCGAGGCTTGGAAGATGCGAGCCTTCAAGCGCTTCGCGAGGCCCAGCATGTTGATGGCGCCGTGGACGCTCGTCTTCGTCGTTTGCACGGGGTCGTGCTGGTAGTGAACGGGCGAAGCTGGGCAGGCCAGATTGTAGATCTGATCGACCTCGACATAGAGCGGGAAGGTCACGTCGTGGCGCAGGAATTCGAAGTTCGGCTGGTTCAGCAGATGCGCGATGTTGCGCTTTCTGCCGGTGAACAGATTGTCGGCGCAGACGACATCGTCGCCGCGGGCGACGAGGCGGTCGCACAAGTGAGAGCCCAGGAAGCCGGAGCCGCCGGTGACGAGAATGCGCCGTTCGAACATGGGGCGACTGGAGGCTGAGCCGGTTAAGGATTTGTTGACCATGCGGATCGTTTCGGGTTGCCACTTGGATCGCGGGCCTTCAGGCCCGCACTTTGCCAGCCGCAAACAATGCGCGTCTGAAGACGCGCGGTCCAAGATGTGCGCTCGCATCCGCCGGCGAGACGCCGGCGGTCCAAGAAAGGGCGGGAGAGCAGGGCGCGCTTTGGCGTGAGCTCAAAAGACAAAGTGTGGGTGTGCCGAAGCGCGCCCTGCGCGGTTTGTTTCGCAGCCGGCGGACATCTGAGGCGTTCAAGGACTCCGAGGGTGGCCATGCGTCGGAGACGCTGGGTATCCTGGACGAGTCTTAGCGCCGGATGTCGCGTTCCCGGCTGACGTGCGGGCGAAGGCCAATTCGGGATTAGGTGTTAGGGGCTAGGGATTAGGGAGCGTTGCGCTCGCGTCTTCCGTCGTCACTTCACCTTCGTCCCGAGGACCTCGTGATTGCCGGGATGAGAGAACCTAGTCCCTAATCCCCAATCCCTAGTCCCTTCTTCGCATCCGGACCTCGGCTTCCTTGTCTCACCGAGCAGCGATTTCCATCCTCGCGGACTTCCATCGCATCACGTTCAAACCGCATCTCCTACGCTGCTTGGTGTTGGTCGACCTAACAACCTCCCATGCAGGAGATGCGAGGAGTGTAAGCGCGTTTTGGCGCTGTAGGATTGATTGCGACCTATCCCCGGTTTTTACACTCTCACACGCTTCCCGGACGCGCGAAGCGCGAGCCGGGATCCATTCGTCAACATGCTGAATTTCAACGGCCCATGGATCCCGGCTCTGCGCTCGCGCGCATTTTCAATGCGCGCTCCTTGGCCGGGAAGCGTGAGTGTATGCGCCGGATAGATTGAGCGCGATCCTTGCTGGTGTTACGCGGACGGCGGGGAGTGCGATGCAAATTCTCATTCAAGCGCGTTGGCTGTTGTTGATCGCGGCGTTGGCCTGCGGGCTGATCACGAGTTTGCCTTGGGTTTATCCGGCGTCCCAGTATTGGGGCTTCTCGTTCGATTGGGCGTTTCCGGGCGCGGCTATTCTGCAGGTGCTGGGCGTCTATGCGATCGCGCGCGCGGGCGCGCGGCGGCTGTGGGTGATTGTGGGATACGTTTCAGCTATTGCGTGGGGCATAGCCTATACGGCGGCGACGATTGGCGTGGCGCAGGGCGCGGGCGGATTGGTGATTGGGCTCTACGTGATGCTGCCGGCGAACGCCGTAGCCATCCTTACGCAGATTGCGTCGTTCGCCGGCTTCGTCACAACTAAGCCGCGTGCGTGAGGTAGGAGTCGTAATCATGAGACGTTCAATCGCGACTGTTTTTGCATGCGTGGCTTTGGTCGCGTGCGGGCCGAATGCGGCGACGACTGAGGCGCCGGCCGCGCCGGCTGAAGAACAGGCGAGTGCGGCGCCGGCGAATGTCGGCGATTGCGTGCAGACGACGGCGACGGTGGTTGGGCCTCGGCTTGAGGGCGTGCCGGACAGCGGCAGTTCGGTGACGTACGCCAACGGCCTCTATCAAGTTTCGTATGATGTCGTGCCGGCGATTTCTAATACGCAGGCGGGCGACGAGGTGCGGCTCTGCTTGGTGAGCGTGCCGGAAAATTGCCCGCCGGGCGACAATCGCGGACGCGTCTATGACGCCACCAATCTGCGGACGAACGAAACGTGGAGCGCGCCGGATTCGCAGCACATGTGCGGGGGCGCGTGAGCGAGGCGCCGCAATGCGATGAGTGCGGCAGCGCCTTTATCGCGGAGCGCTCCGCCATGGCCGGGCTGTGCGCGGAGTGTGCGCACCAACTCTACGGCTATCCGGCTTGCGCGCATGCGTTCGAAGGCGGCCGCTGCGCACAGTGCGGCTGGGACGGCTCTGTCTCGGAATTTCTGGCGAAGCGCTGAGCGCTACTCTGCCGCGATGGCTGCGCGTTTCGCGAGTTTGTCGAAGGCGACGAGATCGCCGACGAGGTCTTCGAGTTGATCGAAGGGGACCATGTTCGGGCCGTCGCTCGGCGCGTTGTCCGGATCGGGGTGGGCTTCGAGGAAAACGGCCGCGACGCCGATGGCGACAGCCGCGCGCGCGAGCACGGGCACGAACTGGCGTTCGCCGCCGCTGGTGTCACCGCGGCCGCCGGGTTGTTGCACCGAGTGCGTGGCGTCGAACACGACCGGGGCGCCGAAGCTCTTCATGATCGGCAGCGCGCGCATGTCGGAGACGAGCGTGTTGTAGCCGAACGAGGCGCCGCGTTCGCAGGCCATGACGTTCGGGTTGCCGCTATTGGTGATCTTGGCGATCACGTTCTTCATGTCCCACGGCGCCAGGAACTGACCCTTCTTGACGTTGATCGGCTTGCCAGTCTCGGCGGCGGCGACGAGCAAGTCAGTCTGGCGGCAAAGGAAGGCGGGGATTTGGAGGACGTCGACGACTTCGGCGACTTCGGCGCATTGCTCGGGCAAGTGCACGTCGGTGATCACTGGCACGCCGATCTTCTTGCGGATCTCTTCGAAGATGGGCGCTGACGCATCAAAGCCGGCGCCGCGCTTGGTGGCGATGCTGGAGCGGTTCGCCTTGTCGAAACTGGTTTTGTAGATGAACCCGGCGCCGGCGCGCTTGAACACGTCGCGCAGGAACTCCGCCGTCTCGAGCGCGTGCTCGCGGCTCTCAAGCTGGCACGGGCCGCAGATGAAGGTGAGCGGCAGGTTGTTGCCGATCTCGAGCGGGGTGCTCTCAACGCGCGGAATGCGGATGACGGAAGCCGGGGTCATGGGTGTCCTTTGTGGGAGAGCGACACATAGGCCGGGGCGCGCTGGCGCTCAACCGCGCACGTGTGTGGGGGAGGTATGAAAAGGCTGTCAGGGATGGCTTTGGCCTATGTCCGGCATCGACTTTCTCGATGGACGCCACCTCACACACGCTCCCCGGCCGCAGCGAAGCGGAGAGCCGGGGTCCATCCAACCGGAAACCTGCGAGCCTCGGAGGCTCGATCCCCAATGGGTCCCGGCTCTGCGCCGTGCTATGCACGGCTTGTCCGGGAAGCGTGGGATGGGGCGGCGCTGTGAAGGAAGAGGCTGGAGGCTGGGTCTACATCCTCGCGAGCCGTCACTACGGCACGCTCTATGTCGGCTCCACGCGTGACCTCATTCGGCGGATCTATGAGAACAATGAAGAGCTCATTCCTGGCTTCACCAAGAACTACGGCGTGAAGACGCTGGTTTGGTTTGAGGCGCATGAGTCAGTGGCGGCTGCTTATGGGCGCGAAAAGTTGATCAAGCGCTGGAAGCGGGATTGGAAGATTTCGCTGATCGAAAAGAACAATCCGCACTGGGAAGATTTGTATCCGAACCTCATTCGGTTTGGCGCGCCTCTCTGACGGCTCCCCGGACAAGCGCGAAGCGCGCAGAGCCGGGGTCCATTGTTGTGGAGGGCGAAAGGGTTTCAGTTTGCCTCTGCGATGGGTCCCGGCTCTTCGCTTCGCTGCGGCCGGGAAGCGTGTTCATCCAACGCGTGAGAACTTACTCCGCAGCTTCGGCGATCTTGATTGGGCAGGGTGGCTCTTCCGCGGCGGCGCGGGCTTGGAGCCAGGTGGCGAAGCGTTGGGCGTCGGGGCTGGGGTTGCGGCCGGTGGGCCAGCAGAGCCAGTAGGCGAAGCTGTCGCGCACGGCGATGTCGAACGGCGTGACCAGGCGGCCGGCGCGGATTTCATCGATCGCGAGCCATTGGCGGCCGAGCGCGATGCCTTGGCCGGCGAGCGCGGCTTTGAGAAGGAGCGGGCTGTCGTCGATCTTGGGGCCGGTGTTGGGTTCAGGCCAATCGAGGTTGGCGGCTTGGAACCAGCGCGTCCACGGCGTCCACGGATTGCGCAAGAGCATCGCGCGTTTGAGATCGGCGGGTTCAACGAGCTTGTGCTTGTCGCGATACTCGGGGCTGCAGACTGGCGTGAGCGCCTCGTCGAAGAGTTTGGTTGAATGCAGACCGGGCCAGCCGCCGGCGCCGAGGCGGATGCCGAGATCGATGCTTTCCTTGCGATAATCGTTCAGCGCTTCGGTGACGCGGAGTTCGATGTCGATCTCCGGGTGCTCGGCGCGGAAATCACTGAGACGCGAGAAGAGCCATGTTGAGGCGAGGCTCGGCACGGCGGTGATGACGATGTGGCGTTGCGTGCGCGCGTGCGCGCCTTTCGGCGGCGGGAAAGCCTGTTCGAGAATGGACAGGCCCTGGCGCACTTGGGCTTCGAGCTGCTGGCCGTCGGGCGTCAGCTGCATGGTGTTGCCGGCGCGTTTGAAGAGGGTGACGCCAAGGCGCTGCTCAAGCTCGCGGATGCGATGGCTGACGGCGCCGTGGGTGAGGCCGAGCTCTTCGGCGGCCTTGGAATAGGACTTCAAACGGGCGGCGGCCTCGAAGGCGCGGAGCGTCTGTAGCGACGGCAAACTCATGGCCGCGGACCCCCTCCAAGATGTGAATTCCGCTCACAACCAAGTCGTAGAGTCCTCGTTCGGATTCAAGGGGTGGGGTCACCACTTCGGGTCTGTAGCCGAGAGATTTTCGGCCCAGATTTGGAGGAACGACAATGCGCCCTGGCCCATACATTTCAGCCCTCGAACATGGCGCGCCACTGACGGTGAAGATCGCTTCGGTGGCGGTTTCAGCGCTGCTGTTTTTGATCCTGGCTTTGCCCTTGGTCGCGATTGGCGCGGCGGTGGTTGCCTAGCCACCACGCGTCTGGCGGGGCCGCTTCGCTCCCATGCCCCTAGTCCGCCCAGGAGCGGCCCCGCCATTTTCTACGACTTGAGCAAGCTCTTCAGTGCAGCTTCGGGTGACGCACCCTCGGTGTGGATGCGGCCCCACAAACCTAAGAACAGCATCGGATAGCGGAGCGCTGCGTGGTCTTCGTTTGTGAAGATGGCGCGGATCGTGTCGGCGCTGGCGGCGGCGCGGACGGCTTCGACGTTTGGAAGCGTCTGCGCAAGTTCGGCGGCGCGTGGTGCAATCCAGGATGCGACCGGGACAGTGAAGCCTTTCTTCTTCGCCCACGGTTCGGCGGCGGGGCAGTTCTTCTCGAGCCACGCACGCAGGATGTATTTGCCGAACTTGCCGTGGGTTTTGAGATTGTCGGGCAGGTGGAAGGCGAAGGCGGCGACTTGCGGATCGAGGAACGGCGTGCGGCCTTCGAGGCCGTGCGCCATCAGCATGCGATCTAGCTTCAGGAGCAAGTCGTTCGGCAGCCAAGTGACGATGTCTGCGTATTGCGCTTGCTGCAGCGTAGTGAGCCCGCTGGGCCGCTTCGCATGTTTGCGCCACGCGTTGAGCGCATCGGGTCCAAGGATGGCGTCGGTTTGCGGTTCGGCGACGCGGCCGCCTAACCATGTCGGCCTCTGCGCGCGGCGATAGCGGGAGTAGCCACCGAAGAGTTCGTCGCCGCCTTCGCCGGTGAGCACGACGGTCAGGCGGGACTTGGCTTGTTGTGCGAGCTTGTAGGTGGGCAAGCACGCATAGTCGGCGACAGGATCGTCCATGGCCCAGGCAACTTGTGGGACGATTGACCAGAAGTCCTCTTCGCCGAAGCTGACGTTGTTCCAGTCGAGATTGAGCGCGCGGGCGACGCGTTCAGCTTGCGCGCGTTCATCGCTCGCGTCCGCTAAATCGAAGCCGCACGTATAAGCGACGACCGGGCGCGTGTTGAGGCGCGCCATCACGGTGGCAATGACGGTGCTGTCGATGCCGCCGGAGAGGAAGAGACCGTAGGGGACATCGGAGCGCTGGTGGACTCGCACGGAGTCCTCAAGGATGCCGTCGAGCAGGCCAATGTCGCTCGATCCAGCCGCTGGTATGATGGCATCCGAGTTCCACTGGCGCACGCGGTGGCGCTTCGGTTTGCCGTCGACGATTTCGATGATCTCGCCCGGTTCGAGACGAATGACGCCGGGCCAGGCGGTTTCGTTTTCGAGTGTGTAGTGGAGCGCGGCGACTTGGTTGGAGATTGCGGGCTTCACTTGCGCTTGGCCGAATGAGCGTGGTTCGGATGAGAAGGCGACGGCGCCGTTGCGGGCGTGGATGTAGAGCGGTTTGATGCCGAAGGGGTCGCGGACGAGCCAGGTGCGGCCGTCTGAGCCGATGAGGCAGAAGGCGTACATGCCGCGCAGGCGATCGAAGGCGGCTTCGCCCTCTTGCGCGTAGATGTGCAGCAGCGGTTCGAAGTCGGAGCCGGTGTTGAGCTTTGGGGTGAGCTGAAACTCTTCGGTGAGTTCGACGTAATTGTAGATCTCGCCGTTGCCGATGATTGTGCTGCCGGCGGCGTGCAGAGGCTGCCAGCCGCCTTCGAGGTCGATGATCGATAGGCGCGCGTGGGCGAGCGAGTAGGCCGCGCTCTCTTCGACGCGGATGCCATTGGGGCCGCGGTGGGCGATGGCGTCGATCAGCGCTTGTGCGCCGGTTGCTTCACCGATGATGCCGGCGATGCCGCACATCAGAGGCCTCCCATCGTGTTAAACAGCGCGCGCCATTGGGCGACGATGGCGGCTTCGCTGAATTGCGTTTCGACGCGCTTGGCGCCGTTGGCGACGAAGGTTGCGGAGAGCGCTTTATCCGCCAGCAGCACTTTGGTTTTGGCGGCGAGGCCTTCGGCGTCGTCGATTTCGATCAGGAAGCCGTCTTCGCCGTCGCGGATGAGGGCGCCGGGGCCGGCGCTGCGTGCAGCGATCACCGGCACGCCGTGCGCCCAGGACTGAATGATGACATTGCCGAGCGGCTCAAACCGCGAGGGGAAAAGTACGAGATCGGCGGTGCGGTAGAGCGAAGGCGCATCGTCGCGCCAGCCGAGGAAGCGGACACGGTCGGCGACGCCGAGATCGGCGGCTTGCGATTTCAGAATGGCTTCGTCGGGGCCGTCGCCCGCGATCCAGAGATAGGCGTCCGGGAGCTGTTGCAGCGCGCGGAGCGTGATGTCGTGGGCTTTGCTAGTGTGTAGGCGGCCCATGCCGAGGAGAAGTGGTGCCCCTTCCGGCGTTTCGAGTTCGGCGCGGCTGAGTTTGCCGCCGTCGCCGGCGCTGGCGAAGTTCGGGATGTAGTGCGCGCGGTCTTTCGGCCAGCCTTCGCGGACGATCCAATCGACAATGTCTTGCGTGTTGCCGACGAGTGCGTCGAAGTCGCGATAGTTTTTGAGTTTGTAATAGCCGCCGAGCCGGCCGATGCGTTTCCATTGGCCGGCGGGCGTGAGGCTCGCGGCGCGGTTCATCCAGGCGATGATGAAGCGTGCGTCTTGTTGGTCCGCGAGAGCTGCGATGCCGCTGGCCGTGGAGAAGTCGAACGGTTTGGAAAACGGCAGCACGCGGGTGGTAACGCCGATTGATGCGAGCGCGGCTTCGCGGCCGGCGTGCGCGCGGATGGCGGCGGCTTGTTTGAGGCCGGCGCGCTGGAAGGCGCTCGTGAGCGCCACGAAATACGCCTCGGCGCCGCCGTTTGCGGCTGAGCCCATGGTCTGGATGAGGCTCATGCGGGGAAGGCGGGGCGGATCACGGTGGCGGAGGTGTAGAGGGCGACCTCGCTTGGCTCAACCACGCACACCACGCTTCCCGGGCGAGCGCAGCGAGACCCGGGATCCATGGATCAACGCGCTGAGCCTGGGCCGCCCTGGGTCCCGGCTCTGCGATCGCCCGCTTCTTCGAGGCGCGCTCACTTGGCCGGGAAGCGTGGAGAGGCTAGCACTCGCCCCATGAGCATTATCGACCCGAAGGCTGCCGTGGCGGCCGGGCAAGAGACTATTCGCGTTGAGGCCAAGGCGCTGGAGCAATTGGCGGATGCGCTGGCCGGGGCGTTGAACGCGCCGTTTGTGCACGCGGCGCAATTGCTGGCCGAGACCAAGGGGCGGGTGATCGTCTCTGGCATGGGCAAATCGGGCCACATCGCGCGCAAGATCGCGGCGACCTTGGCTTCGACCGGCACGCCCGCGCAGTTCGTGCATCCGGCGGAAGCGAGCCATGGCGATCTCGGGATGATCGTTGAGGCCGATTGTGTGCTGGCGATTTCGCGCTCGGGCGAGACAGCGGAGCTGTCGGATCTTTTGTATCACTGCCGACGCATCCATGTGCCGATCATTGGCATGACGTTTAAGCCGGGCTCCTCGCTGGCGAAGGCTTCGACAGCAGCTTTGGTGTTGCCGGAGTGCGGCGAGGCGAGTGAAGAAGCGCCGGCGCCGACGACGTCGACGACGATGTGTCTGGCGTTGGGCGATGCGCTTTCGGTGGCGCTGATCAAAGCGCGCGGATTCACGGCCGAACATTTTGGCGCGATCCATCCGGGCGGGAAGCTTGGGGCGGCGCTGAAGAAGGTGACAGACGTGATGCGCGTCGGTCAGAGCGATCCGCTGATTGCGCCTGATGTTTCGGTCGCTGACACGATGAAGGCGATGAGCGTTGGTGGGATTGGCGCTGTCGGCGTGATCGAAGGCGGCAAGCTGATCGGGATCGTCACCGACGGCGATCTGCGTCGGAAGCTCTCGCCGGAGATGTTCGCAAAGACCGCGCGCGACATCATGACGGCGAACCCGAAAACGATCGCGCCGGATGCGCCGATCGCCGACGCGATCGCGATCATGAACGAAAAGCGGATTACACTGTTGTTCGCGGTGGTGGACGGCAAGCCGGTTGGCGTCGTGCACATGCACGATCTGTTGGCGGCTGGGGTGCGTTAGTTCTGCGGTTCTTCGATCGGAAGCCACGCATTATGACCATTGAAGGCCGATGCGTACCAATGGCCGTCAATGCATGAGAGTAGGTTCTGCGAGTACACGTCGGTGGTCTGCACGAGCTCGGCGGAGTAGCCGGCGATCATCGCGGTCGCAGTAGGCTTGGCTTGATCGGCGTAGATGTAATTGCTTCGGTCGAGCACAAAGGCGTCGAAACTTGGGCCGCCGGCGCGACAGGTTTCCGGTAGCAACAATGCGCTGCTGGCGAGACCGGAAGGAGCGGAGACGTGCTCGGCGCCGTGCGGGGTTGCTTGGCGCTGTACCGGGCCGAGGCGGTGGCGAAGGTTGGCCTCGGCGCGCGCCCACGCTTCGGCTTCAGTCATCTGCAGAGCTTCTAGGTCGCTACGGCGTAGGTAGATGGCCTGATTGTTTTGCGTATACGCGAGCGTGGCGATTAGGTCGCCGTGGAAGGGGCGCCAGATCTCCACGTAGCGGTCTTGCGTCCCCTCGACCGTTTCCGCGTAGGCATCCGGCCGCAGCAGGATGATCAAGGCATCGGCGCTACGCACCGCGTGATCGGCGCCGAGCAGTGGCACGGCCGCCAAAATCGGATCGGCGAGCCTGCTCGTGTAGGTCGACAGGTTCGACGGGTCGTCGGAGTATTGGCGATAATAGTAGGCGGTGTTGACGACGATTTCGGCGCACTCTTCCGCCGTGCGGCCGATATTCAGCGTGAACTCATCGACGCCTTGAATGCACAGGCCGGGGCGCTGTTGCGCTATCTGGTTGGCGACGGCGTCGCGGAAACCAGTTGGAGAGAGGACCTGGTCAGCGAAGGAGGCCGATGACAACGCGGCGCTCAGAGCAAGGGCGATGAGGAGTGTTCGCAGCATCATTTGTGCAACCGATACCATTGAGAGCGGGCGATCGGAATAGCGCTGGCCGCTTGTGGCGTTGACAATCAAGGCCCAGCCCGCTCGATAGACGCTGACGTTTTGGCTCGTGGGGGCGGCATGAAATCGCTTTGGAAAATGCTTGTCGTGGGCGCGCTCTTGATCGCGCCGGCGAGCGCGCAGACGGCGACTGGATTTGCGCCTTCGGTTGAATCCTCCATTCAATCTGTGCTGCCGCGCATGATCGCTTGGCGGCGGGATTTTCACCAGAATCCGGAGCTTTCGTACGAGGAAGTGCGCACGGCGCGGATTGTGGCGGCGCATCTGCGCTCGTTGCGGATGGAAGTGCGGACGGGCGTGGCGCAGACGGGTGTTGTCGGCGTGCTGCGTGGCGGGCGGCCGGGGCCAGTAATTGCGTTGCGCGCGGATATGGATGCGCTGCCGGTGACGGAAGAGGGCGATCTGCCGTTCCGGTCGCGCGCGCGTGGAACTTATAACGGCCAGGCTGTCGGCATCATGCATGCGTGCGGGCATGACACGCACGTCGCGGTGTTGATGGCGGCGGCGACGGTGTTGGCGTCGCGGCGCGAGCAACTCGCGGGCACGGTGATCTTTGTGTTCCAGCCCTCGGAAGAAGGCGCGCCTCCGGGCGGGATGGGCGGCGCGCGGCGCATGCTTTCGGAGAACGTGTTTGGCGATCTGCGGCCTGAGGCGATCTACGGTCTGCACGCGTGGCCGAGCACGAGCGGCACCATCACCATGATCGACGGGCCGATGATGGCCGGTTCCGATCGCATCGACATCACGGTGACGGGCAGCCAGACGCACGGCGCGCAGCCCCATGCGGGCATCGATCCGATCGTGGCGTCGTCGCAGATCATCAACGCGCTGCAGACTGTGCCTTCGCGGCAGATGGATGCGGTGCGCTCGCCGGTGATTGTCACCATCGGCTCGATCCATGGCGGCGTGCGCTACAACATCATTCCGCAAACCGTCGAGATGCAGGGCACGATTCGCTATCTCAATCCGGAAACGCGCGATCAGCTCTATGAGCGCATCCGGCGCGCGATCACCGAGACGGCGGCGGCGACCGGCGCCACGGCGGAAGTCACGATCACCGAGAACGCGATCCCGACGGTAAACCCGCCGGCGCTCAACGCGCGGGCGCGGGCGGCGGCGATACGCGCGCTGGGTGAAGAGGCGGTGCTGACGGGCCAACCGGTGATGCCAGCGGAGGACTTCGCTTACTTCCAGCGCGAAGTTCCGGGTGTCTTCTTCTTCTATGGCGTGAACCCGCCGGGCGTGACCACGGCGGAAGCGGCGCCCAACCACAACCCGCGTTTCTTCGTGCATGAGCCGGCGATGGAAACGGCGCTGCGCGCTATGCTGGCGGTAGCTTTGGACCGTGTCGGCGGCGAACAAGGATAGTTGATCTAGGCCAATCTTGCGCGCCAGTCCGCGCCAAGTAAGGATCGGCGCAGGGGATCAGTAATGAAGCGTGTCGTCCTGGGCGGTTTCGCCGCGTTGGTGTTGGCTGCGTTTGCGGCGCCGGCTTTGGCCGACGTGCAATGGCAGGTGTTCGAGCGCCGCCGGCAGGCTTGCTACAATTCGGCGGAGGAGTTCACGCCGCAAGAGAGCATCCGCGGCTGCAGCGATCTGATCGGCATGCGTAGCATCACCGGCGATGGCCGGGCGCAGGCTTACAAGCTGCGCGGCGATCGCTATCGCGGGTTGCGTGACTGGGAACACGCGCTCGCGGACTACACGCAAGTGATCCGCATGCGCGGCGATCACCCGGGCGCCTATTATCGCCGGAGCGAGGTCTATCTGGCGCAAGGCCAGTACGAGCTGGCGATGGCGGACGCGGAACGCGTGATCGCGATCGTGCCGGATACCCCCGGCGGCTATCGCGTGCGTTGCGAGATCCGGGTGGCGCAGAACATCGAGCTCGACCTGGCGCGCCAGGATTGCGGGCGGGCGCTGGAGATCAATTCCATCGACACCGCGGCGCTTTCGGCACGCGGCGTGCTCAATCTGCGCGCCGGCCAGAACCAGGAAGCCTGGGCGGATTTCGATGCGGCGATCTTCAATGGCCGCTCGGATGCGCGCACCTTGTACGGGCGCGGGATCGCGGGTTTGCGTCTCGGCCGCGTGCGCGAAGGGCGCGCCGATATCGCGGCGGCTGAACAGCTTCAACCTGAAATTACGGCCACTTTCGCCAGCTTCGGCCTCGATCGCTGACGCGTCCGGTCGCGCATCTGGCTTGCGCGCGAAACGGCTTTCGCTTGACTCTGCGGTAACAGAACGGACTATGCGCTCCGGACGATAGGTACGGGACGATCACGACCCGCGCGGATTGCTTCGCGTTGGCTACTCACCCCCATAAGTCCAGCCGCGGCTCATTCTCGAGCGCGGCGGTTGTTCAGGAGTGCAGGCCATGGCTACGGGCGTGGTGAAGTGGTTCAACATGACCAAGGGTTTCGGCTTTATCGCGCCTGATGAAGGCGGGGCCGATGTGTTCGTCCACGTCAGCGCGGTGGAGCGTTCGGGACTGACCGGTCTGAAAGAAGGCCAAGCTGTCAGCTTCGACGTCGAGAACGACCCGCGGAAGAACAAGCCGTCGGCGGTGAACATTAAGCCGGTCTGACGCGGTTCTAAGACTTGCAGTTTCAATCGCCGTGCGGTTCACCGTACGGCGATTTTGTTTTTCCGGGAGATTCCCATGACCGCCCCGTTCCGCCTCTATGGCGCGGAGCTTTCCCCGTATTCCGTGAAGGTGCGCTCTTACCTCCGGTACAAAGGCCTCGACTTCGAATGGCGCGCGCGCACGAACGCGACCCAGGAAGAGTTCCAGCGCTACGCCAAGCTGCCGCTGATCCCGGTGCTGGTGGATGCCGATGAAACGGCGCTGCAGGATTCGACGCCGATCATCGAGAAGCTCGAAGCTGAGTATGGCGAAGCGTCGATCACGCCGGACGAGCCGTCGCTCGCGTTCCTCTCGGCTTTGATCGAGGACTATGCGGACGAGTGGCTGAACAAGGCGATGTTCCACTATCGCTGGAGCTACCCGGAAGATCAGGAAAGCGCGGCCAAGCGGATCAGCGACATGATCTTCGAAGGCGCCGAGAAGCCGGAGGGCATCGAAGAGCAAGTCCGCACGCGGATGATCAGCCGCTTGTATCATGTCGGTTCTTCGCCGGAGACGGCGCCGCTGATCGAGGGTTCGTTCACGCGCGTGCTTGGTTTGCTGAACACGTTGCTGGGCAAGCGGCCGTACCTGTTTGGCGGCCGGCCTTCGCTGGCGGACTTTGGCTTGTCTGGGCAGCTGGCGCAGCTGAACTCCGACCCGACGCCGGGCGCGCTGCTGCGCGCGCAAGCGCCGAACGTGGTGAAGTGGCTGGAGCGCATGGATGCGCCGAAGGCCGAGGGCGGCTTTGCGTCGTTCGATGAGCTGAAGGGCGACCTTGAGGAACTGCTGCGGGCGGAGATCGCGGGCGCGTATCTGATCTGGATGGACGCGAACGCGCGCGCGGTGGCGAATGACGCCAGCGGCGTCAGCGTCGACATCGCGGGCACGACGTTTGTGCAGAAGCCGCAGCGTTATGCGGCGAAGGCGCTGGGCGAACTGAAGCGCAAGCGGGCAGGCGTCGAGGACGAAGCGCTGGCGGCGCTGTTGGCGGCGACGGGCGTTGATGCGCTGCTCGCTGTGTTCGCGCGGGATGAGGATGCCGGTGGTGATGACGATGCTGGCGGCGATGACGAACGCGACGAGGACGAAGAAGAATGAGCGCCGTGCTCCCCTGATAAGGGGAGCTGTCGTCACGCGTTAGCGTGATGACTGAGGGGAAGGCGCTGGTGCTTGCAGAAAGCCGCGCCCACCCCTCCGTCATGTGCTTGCGCACATGACACCTCCCCCTGGCGGGGGAGGACGGGCGTTTCACCTAGGCGCTGCTAGACTCCGCAGGCCGCTTTGAAGTCGTACGGCGCTTCGCTCGCGCAGTCGGGCCAGGCGCCGCTTTCGCGCCAGTAGCGCGAGAGACCTAAGCGGGTGCAGAGCTGCGGGAATTCTGGGTTCATGCGCAACTGGACGGTTTCGCCGATGAATAAGAGCGCGCTTTCGTAACCGATGTGAGGCCGCGTGGTTTCGAGCGCGCCGACGCGCCAGGCGTCGACGTTGTCGAGTGCGTCGCTGAAGATCGCGAGCGCGGGGCCGGTGAAGCCCAGCACTGAAAGCGCGACGGCGAGATCGAGCGCGGCGGCGGGTTCGGCTTCGGCCATCTGCGCGAAATCGTGGCCGAGTTGCATGAATGCTTCCGGCGATGGCTGCATCATAAGCTGCTGCATGCGCTCGCCGGCCTTGTAGGACGCGCTCTCGCGCAAGCCGGGGATGAGGCGGGCGCCGTCTTCGCGCAGCGCCTGGGCCTGCGGGAAATTGCCGTCGAGCGCGGACGTGTTGAGGCGCATGAACCAGACGAAGACGTTGTCGGGGTAGCGCTTGGCGGCTTCCTCGAGAATGGCGCGGCCGTCCTCTTTCGATTGCTTTGACCAGACGTTGTAGCCGTGAAACGCCGCGAGCAGCGGGTCGAGCGGATCGCGTTCGAAGGCGCGGGCTTGTTGGGCGTAGCCTTCGGTGACGCGGCCGGTGGAGACAAGAAACTGGCCGTGACGGAACAGCAGGTGCGGGTTGTTCGGTTCGGCGGCGAGGGCTTTTTCCAGCAGCGCTTCGCGCTCGCGCCAGCGGCCGAAGAACTCGCCTTCGAGTGCTGCGAGCACGGCGTAGGCTTCGCCCATGCTGGGATCGGCGCCGAGCGCGCGTTCAGCGGCTTCGCGTGCGTCTTCCACCAAGCGCGCGCGATCGGTGCGCGAGAGGCGCAGGGTTTCGAGCTTGGCGCTGGCGAGCGCGGCCCAGGCGCGCGCGAAGTCCGGCGCGTCGCGAACGATGCGTTCGAGTGCCGCGGCGGCGGCTTGGATGCAGGGGATCGCGCCGCTGCGCTGGAGTTCGCGGGCTTCGAAATAGGAATCTGAAAGCGCGGGTGTCAGCGTCGGCGCGCGGACGCGTTGGACTTCGCCGAGCGTGACTTCGAGCGCTTTGGCGACTTCGGCGGCGATCTCTTCCTGGAGCGCAAAGGTGTCGCCGAGATCGCGGTCGTAGCGTTCGGTCCAGAGCACGATGCCGGTTTCGGCTTCCGCGAGGCTGGCGGAGATGCGGACGCGATCGTCGGTGCGGCGAACCGAGCCGTCGAGAACGTGGGTGGCGTTCAGCGCCTTGGCGGCGCGCGGCTTATCGCGGCCGCGAAAGGCGAAACTCGATGTGGCGCCGATGACCTTGAGACCGGGGAGGCGCGAGACGGTGTAGAGAATTTCTTCGGAGACGCCATCAGCCAAAGTGCGCGTGGCGCGATCACGCGCCGGTGTATCGAAGGGGAGTACGGCGAGTGTCGGCGTGCTTGTGTGGGCTTTAACTGGTGCGCCACTTGGATCGAGCGCATAAACGATGAGCCAAGTGCGCATCTTGGCGAGCTTGATCTTGCCGCGCGGCTGTAGCTTGGCGGCGTGTTCAGGCGTCGCGCGCGTAAAGACGATCTTTGAGACGAGAATGGCGCCGGGCGTTGCTTCGGCTTGGAGGCGCGCGGCGATGTTGACGTCGTGGCCCAGGAGATCGCCGTTCGCCGTCTCGGTGACTTCGCCCCAATGCACGCCGAAGCGCAGCTTGGCTTCAGTTTCCGTTTCACAAAGTTCGATCGCGGCGTTCAGCGCATCGGTAGTGTTTCCGAACTCAAGCATGAGTCCGTCGCCGGCGGTGTTGAAGATGCGGCCCTTGTGCTTGGCGACGACGCCGGTCGCCGCAGTGCGCACGCGTGCAACGTGCGCCAGCGCTTCAGCGGCGTCGCGCTCAGCGAGCGCGGAGAAGCCAGCGATATCCACCGATACGATGGCCGCGAGTTTGCGAGGAGCTTCAGCCATGGTTGCAACCACTTAGCACATTGGAACCGCGTGTACCTTTCACAAGAGCAAGGTTCCCGCGTTTGAAATGCATTGCTCCGTCATGAAGCAAAGCTAAGGCAGCCGAGCGGGGGCTCACTCGGAGACACGAACCATGCCTGACTTTCCTGGCACGCCTGGCGACGATTTTCTGGTTGGCACCAATGACGCCGACACGATCACGGGTTTCGCTGGCAACGACGAACTGATCGGCAACGGCGGCGACGACGTGATTGACGCCGGCGAAGGCGACGACTTTGCAAGCGGCGGTCAGGGCAATGACACCATCTACACCGGCGATGGTGACGACAACGCCAACGGCGGCGTGGGCGCAGACTTCATCGATCTGGGCGCTGGGACGGATTTCGGCTTTGGCGGCGAAGGCGACGACACGATTTACGGTGGCGCAGGCAACGACAATCTGTTCGGTGAAAGCACAACTGAGACTCGCAACGGCGTCACTGGCAACGATCAGCTTTATGGTGGCGACGGCGACGACTTCCTGCGCGGCGGTTTAGGCGACGATTATCTTGATGGCGGCTCGGGGTCTGATCGCGCCAGCTATTATGCGTTGGCCGGCGCAGTGTATGTCGATCTGCGTATCCAAGGCACGGCGCAAAACACGCTGGCTGGCGGTTGGGATACGTTGGTCAATATCGAGAGTGTCGCGGGATCTGAGTTTGCCGATACGCTGATCGGCAATCAGAACGCTAACTGGATGTGGAGCCATGGCGGCGCTGATGTCATCAACGGCAACGCCGGTGATGACACGTTCTGGATTTCATCCGGCGATGGCGCCGTAGTCAGCGGCGGTCAGGGCTTCGACATGATCTCATTCCGCGGCCGCGTTGATGAGATCGGCGGGGACACGGGCGGCGTCACCTACTCGGTCGGCAACGGCACGCAGGACATCGGCCGCGGGCTCGTCACGTCGAACAGCATCGAAGGCGCCGAAGGCTCCGAGTTCAACGACACCATAAGCGGCAACAACGCCGACAACCGGCTTTCAGGGTGGACTGGAGACGACGTCGTGAACGGCGGCGGCGGTGATGATTTGATCTATGGCGACCACTCGATCAGCGAAGTCGGCGAGAATCCCGTTACCTACAATTACGACGATCCGGCTGTATTCACGCCCGGCAACGACACGCTGAACGGCGGCAGCGGCGAAGATTTGATCTACGGCAATGGTGGCGACGACACGATCGATGGCGGCGCGGGTGCGGATACGATCGTGGGCGGCTTGGGTGCGGACTTTATTGTCGGCGGCGCTGGCGCCGATACGTTCGTTTATACGAGCGCGGCGGAATCGAGCAGCACCTACTTCGACACGCTGTCAGCCGCCAACTTCAACGGCCAGGATATCATCGATCTGACAACGGCTGTGACGAGCTACGCAACGCTCACCGGCGGTTCGCTCGATGCGGCGACGTTCGATGCGGATCTGGGCGCGGCGATGAGCACGATCCTGAGTGCCGGGCGCGCGGTACTCTACACGGCGACGGCGGGTTCGTACGCCGGGCAGCACTTCCTGGTTGTCGATGGCGATGGCGTGTTCGGCTACACGGCCGGCGCGGACTTCGTGTTTCTCCTCGAAGGCAGCGTCAACCTGACGAAGATCACGATCGACGATTTCATCTGAGGCCAAACGAAAACGGCGCGCGTCTGGGGGAACGCGCGCCGTAGTCTAGTAGCGGTTGAGGGTTAGGAGCACCTGAAGCAGTTCGCGCGCGCGCTCGACCGGAAGCTCAAGCCTTTGAGCCAGAAAGGCAACGAAGTCTTTCTCGGTGTCTGTCAGCACGCCATCAGCGATTATGACATGGCAGACCTTCGCGAACAGCGATGCCTCCAAGTTGGGAGTATTCGGATCAGCCCGGCTCGATCTCAACGTTTCGAGCCAGATGTCGATGGTTTGACTGCGTGCTTGTTCAAGTTGTTGGTCAACGTGCGCTTCAATGCTATTCATTACCGGCGCGGGTACTCGACCCAACAGTCGGCTGGAGCCGGCCAAATATCGAAGTGCCGCGGCCGTTTCGGCGTTGATTGCACCAGTGCAGTTGGTTGCAGCTGCGAGTATGCCATACATGGCGACCTCGACGCGCCAGTCCTGCAGACTCGACATACTCCGGGTTGACGTGCGGGGCCGCTGAGCATCGACTTTGGGGAGCTTCTTGAAGAAGCGAAGGTGTCGTAGCGCGTTGGGCTCACCGTTCCATTTTCGAAGATCATCAAACTGTAACTGGGCAAACCCAAACATCGGACGGCTGTCGTCAAGAATGACCGCGGCGTACTTCCCGGCATGTTTTGCAAAGTCTGCCTCATCCGCGACATAGTCCGACTCACGGGCCGATCTGCTCCAAAGAACCAGCACTATCTTCGCCAGTTCTAGCTCTTCCTCGATCTTCCGGCGCCAAGAAACTCCATTCGGCAAATCAACATCCCACCACAACTCGTAGCCGAGCGACGACAATGCTCGGGCCAAGCGCTCCGCGTGGCCATGATCTTGCCTTGAGTAGGAAATGAAAATGTCGGCCACGTTCGTTCCCGTTCGCATGCGCGCTGTTCCCACTGTTGCGCGCTACTTCGGCTGGCCGCAAGAGCTACCATTCGAACCCGAGTAAACGTGGTCGCACCGATGGACCGCCCAAACGAAAACGGCGCGCGTCTGGGGGAACGCGCGCCGTAGTTTGGTTCTAGGGGGAAGGGTGCTCGCCGCGCGACGCGGGGGGAGGGGATGGCCGCGCGGCGAGCGGAAGCGGGGGATTAAGCCGCTTCTGTTTCGTCGTTCGCTACGATCTTCGGCTGAGCCTTGGTCGCAGTTGCAGCGCCGATCTCGATTTTGCGCGGCTTCAGCAGTTCAGGAAGCTCGCGAACAAGATCGATCGTCAGCAGGCCGTTCTCGAGCTTGGCGCCGGCGACACGAACGTGATCGGCAAGACCGAAGCGGCGTTCGAAGCTGCGTTCGGCAATGCCACGATGCAGGAAGTTGCGCTGCTCGACCGGCTTACGTTGGCCGGTGACGAGGAGCGAGTTCTGCTTGAACTCGATGCTCAGATCGTCCTCTGCGAAGCCGGCGACGGCCAGTTCAATGCGGAAATTGTCTTCGCCGATTTGTTCGACATTGAAGGGCGGATAACCAGGCGCAGCGTCCAGGCGCGCAGCTTGGTCCATCAGGCTCGCAATGCGGTCGAAACCGACAAGGGTGCGGTAAAGGGGGTTCAGTTCATTCGAAGCCATGTTTCGTGTCCTTCTCAAAGCGACATACAGGCGCTCCCGCAGGAGCTTTATTTGCCGGCTGTTCCGTCCCCGAAGGCGGCGGGCTGGCCAGCGGTGCGACCCCAGTTGGGCGCCGCACAAAACCGCAAATGGGGGCTCAAACGGGTCGTTCAAGACCCGATTTGGGGCGCGGCGTTTTGACAATGTTAGGTCTTCGGGCTTAGCGCTCGCTCCCATGCTGCTGACCAGACGGACTGCTGCTTTGGGATTGGGACCCGCTTTGGGTTTGGGCCTCGCCGCCTGCGGGCGCGGCGAACAGAACGCCGCGGACGCGCCGCCGCAAGGCTCGCTGGCGTGGGCGATCGCGGGCGATTGGCGGATCGATCCTGAGCGCGATCAGTGGCGCCACCCTCTGCAGACGCTGCTCTTCTGGGGCCTGCAGGGCGACATGACGGTGCTCGAAATTTATCCCGGCCTCGGTTGGTACACCGCGATCCTTGCGCCGTATCTCAAAGCCAATGGCGGGCGTTTGATCGCGGCGAGTTTTGATCCGCGCGCGGGCTCAGTGGCGCAGCGCGAAGTGTTAGCGGCTTGGGAGTCGCGCTTCACGCACGACGACGATCTCTACGGCGACATCACGCGCACGGCCGTGACGGCTAGCGGTGCGCCGCTGGCGCCGCCGAACAGCGTCGATCTCGCGATCCTCGCCAACAACGTTCACACGCTGATGGCTGAAGGCGCGGCGGAGCGCGTGTTTCGTGGTGTGCTGGCGGCGTTGAAGCCGGGCGGGTCGTTCGGCATCGAACAGCACCGCGCGTCGTCCACTGGTCTGCAAGACCCGCTCGCCGGCGCAGGCTACGTGCAAGAGGCTTACGTGCGCGCGCTGGCACAGGAGGCCGGGTTTGAGTTCGTCGCCGCCAGTGATCTCAACGCCAATGCGCGCGACAGCCGCGATCATCCGTTCGGCGTGTGGACGCTGCCGCCGACGCTGCGCACCTCGCCGCTAGGGCAAGAGGACGATCCGCGCTTCGACACCTCGCCCTACGAAGCGATTGGCGAAAGCGACCGCATGACGCTCAAATTCCGTAAGCCCGGCGGCAGGGTTGCCCCGGCGGCGCCGCAAAGCACCCCATAATCACGCCCGCCGCCTAGCTTGACGCTGCCGTCACTCTTGCGGCGGGCGCTCGCGTGGTGTGTAAGGTGGCCCCTGAAGGCCAGCTAAGGTCCGGAGGAAAAGCCATGACGTACGACGAAATCCTGAAGCGCTTCACCGAAGGCAACGTCACCGTGCCGGGCAAGAAGGTGAAGTTCGATTTCGGCGACGCCGGCAAGATCTTCCTCGACGGCGCGGCCGGCAAAGTTTCGGCTGATGACGCGGCCGCCGACACGACCATCAAAGTGAAGCTCGAAGACTTCGTCGACATGGCGGGCGGCAAGCTCGATCCGACGGCGGCGTTCATGCAAGGCAAGCTGCGCGTTGAAGGCGACATGGGCGTCGCCATGCAGCTGCAAGGCGTGATGGCGAAGCTGCGCGGCTAAGCGTGGCGTTCGTACGCGTTCCTGGCAATGAACCGCCCGATGGGGCGGAAGAGCATTGGCTTGAAGGCCGCGGCGGCGTGAAGGTGCGGGTGTTGACCGCGCCTTCCACACGCGGCGAGCCACGCGGCTCTGTCATCGTTGCGCCGGGACGCACTGAGTTCATCGAAAAGTATTTCGAGGTGATCCGCGAGCTTCAGGCTCGCGGATTTGCCGTCTTCTGCATTGACTGGCGCGGGCAGGGTTTGTCCGGCCGCGAAGTCGAGAATTCGCTGAAGGGGCACTTCGTTAGCTTCGATGATCCTGTGAACGATCTTTCGACGGCGCTGAAGCTGTTGGCCGATCGCTTGCCGCGCCCGTACATCGGGTTGGCGCACTCGATGGGCGGCGCGATCATGTTGCGCGCGCTGATGACGCGGCGGATCGAGTTGGACGCGGTGGCGTTCTCGGCCCCAATGTTTGGCATTGCCGGCCTCAAGCCCGGCGCGAAGCGGTTTGTGCGCTTCATGGTTTCGCTGGGCCTGGGCGGCATGTTTGCGCCGGGCGTCGAGAAGCGCTGGAAGCGCGAGAACTTCAAGAAGAACCCGGTCACGCATGACAAGCCGCGGCATGATCGCTGCCAGGGCTTGATCGCGGAAGAGCCGCGCTTGGCGCTGGCTGGGCCGACCGTTGGCTGGGTCGCGGCGGCTTCGGACGCGACCGAAGCGTTCAACAATCCAGGCGCGTTCGCGCATGTGCGCATTCCGGCGCTGATCGTGTCAGCGGGCGAAGAGCAGCTGGTCGACAATGCGAGCCACGACGTGGTGGTGCATGAGATGACCGATGCGCGCCACATCACAATCGAAGGCGCGAAGCACGAAATCCTGATGGAAACGGATCCGATCCGGGCTCAGTTCTGGGCCGCGTTTGATCAATTGGTAGTGCGCGTCGTTCCCGCACGCGTTTAGGCGGAGGCCCATGATGGCCGGAGAACTTGTTCTAGTCACCGGCGGTTCGGGCTTCATCGGCGCGCACTGCATTTTGCAATTGCTGCAGAAGGGCTATCGGGTGCGCACGACTGTGCGTTCGTTGTCGCGCGAAAGCGAAGTACGCGCGATGCTGCGCCAAGGCGGGGTTGAAGCTGGCGAGAGCCTGACGTTCGCCGCGGCCGACCTTATGAAGGACGATGGCTGGGCGGCGGCGGTTGAGGGGTGCACGTATGTGCTGCACGTCGCCTCACCGTTTCCGCCAGCGACGCCTGAGCACGAAGACGAGCTGATCATTCCGGCCCGCGACGGGGCGTTGCGTGTGCTGAAAGCTGCCCGCGATGCTGGCGTGAAGCGGGTCGTACTGACTTCAAGCTACGCCGCGATCGGCTATGGGCAAAAGCCACAGCGCAAGCCCCACAACGAAGAGAACTGGACCGATCCGAACGGGGATGATGTCCGCGCCTATGTGAAATCCAAGACGATTGCGGAGAAGGCGGCGTGGGATTTCATCGCGAACCAGGGCGGATCGCTCGAACTTGCGGTGGTGAACCCTGTCGGCGTGTTCGGCCCTGTGCTGGGACCGGATTATTCGACGTCGATTCTGCTTGTGCAGCGTTTGATGGATGGCGCCATGCCAGGTTTGCCGAAGCTCTATTTCGGCGCTGTCGACGTGCGCGACGTTGCGTGGATGCACATCGAGTGCATGACCAACCCAGCCGCGAAGAGCCAACGTTTCCTCGCCGTTGCGGGTGACTTCATGTCGATCAAAGACATCGCGCTGATCCTGAAGCGCCGGCTCGGACCGGCCGCCAAGCGCGTGCCAACCATGGAGCTGCCCGATTTCCTCATTCGCATGGCCGCGCGCCGCGACAAGGCGGTGCAGTCAATCCTGCCGGAGCTCGGCAAGCGCAAGAACGGCACCAACGATAAGGCGCGGCGCTTGCTGGGCTGGACACCGATCTCCAACGAAGATTGCATCGTCGCGACGGCGGAGAGCCTGGTGAAACTCGGCCTTCTGAAGGATTCGCAGAAAAAAGCTGCGTGAGTGTCGAAATCGGCTGGTGGTGCGCGTCACTGAGGCGAGGGTGAGACACCCTGCGATCCTTGGAGGGTTCGATGACGCAATATTTGCTTTTGATCTATGGCCAGGAATCCACCTGGGCGGAGCTGACGCCGGATCAGATCTCGGCGGAGATGGGCGCGTATTTCGCTTACACGCAGGATCTGCAGAAGGCCGGCGCGTACATCGGCGGCAACGAGCTGCACCCGATCGCGACGGCGAAAACCGTGAGCATGGAAACGGGTAAGCAGAAGGTCGTCGATGGCCCGTTCGCCGAAACCAAGGAAACGCTCGGCGGCTATTATTTGATCAACGCTGAGACGATCGAAGATGCGCTGGCGTGGGCGGCGAAGTGTCCGGGCGCGAAGTATGGGCGGATCGAGGTTCGCCCTGTCGTGATGCGCTAAAGCATGAATCCAGCAGCGGCGGCGGAGCGGGTAGCGCGCGATAGTTACGGGCGCTTGCTGGCTCTGCTCGCCGCGCGCACGCGCGATGTGGCGGCGGCGGAAGATGCGCTGGCGGATGCGTTCGCGGCGGCGATCTCGGCTTGGCCGCGTGGCGGCGTGCCGGATAATCCGGAAGCGTGGCTGTTCGCGGCGGCGAAGCGGAAGTTGATTGATGCGTCGCGGCGCAGGCGCACGGCGAGCGACGGCGAAGCGCAGCTTCTGCTGAACGTCGAAGAACTGGAGGCGGAGACGGCGGGGGGCGACATGCCCGATCGCCGGCTCGGCCTCATGTTTGCGTGCGCACACCCGGCCATCGAAGAGAGCGTGCGTACGCCACTGATGCTGCAGGTCGTGCTCGGCTTTTCGGCGGAGCGGATTGGCGCGGCGTTCTTGGTGGAGCCCGCCACGATGGGGCAGCGGCTGGTGCGGGCGAAGAAGAAGATACGCGACGCCGGCATTGGCTTCGATGTGCCCGAACCGGTCGAGTGGGGCGCACGGTTCGCGGTTGTGCTGGATGCGATTTATGCGGCGTACGGCGCGGGGTGGAGCGATCCGCTGGGCGCTGATCCGGAGCGGCGTGGCTTGGCGGAAGAGGCGGTGTGGCTGGCCCGCGTGTTGGCGTCGCAAGTGAAGGAAGAGCCGGAGCCGTTGGGCTTGCTTTCGCTGATGCTGCATCTGGAAGCGCGGCGGCCGGCGCGGCGTGATCGAGACGGCAGGTTTGTGCCGTTGGATGAGCAAGACGTCGGCTTGTGGCGGCGCGAGCTGATGCTCGAGGCAGAGGCGTTGTTGCGCGCGGCGGCGGCGATGAAGCGGCCTGGGCGCTATCAATTGGAAGCGGCGATCCAGTCAGCACATGCTACGCGCGCGTGGCGCGGTGAGGCGGATTGGGACGCGATCGTGCTGCTCTATGGCGCGCTCTCGGAGATCACGGGGTCGCCGGTGGCGCGGCTCAACGCGGCGGCGGCGGTGGCGCGGCGCGATGGGCCGGAGCGTGGGCTGGCGGCGGCGGAAGAGGTGGCGCAGCGCCATCCGGTGCTGAACGATTATCAGCCTTATTGGGCGTTGAAGGCTGATCTGTGCGCGCGGCTCGGCCGGGCCGAGGCGGCGCGAGCGGCGTATGATGAGGCAATTCTGCGCGAGGACGATCGGGCGGTGATCGCGTTTCTCGAAGCGCGGCGGGATCGTTTGTAAGTCGAAGCCGTGGCTGGTGGCGCGTCACAGCGGCGTAGGCGGCGTGAGGCCGCCAGGAGATGACAATGCAATATGCTTTGATCGTGTTCGAGACGCCCGACGATTTCGAGCGGCGCGATGACCCTCAGCGCGCGGCTGCCTACAGCGGCGCGCATGCCGAGTTCTTGGCGGCGCTGAAGGAGGCGGGCGTTGCCGGAGAGAGTGTCGTTGGCGGCGCGGGCCTGCAGGCGCCGCACACGGCAACGACGCTGCGCAAGCGCGGCGGTTCGCGCCAAGTCGTCGATGGACCGTACAGCGACACCAAGGAGCAGATGGGCGGCATCTATCTGATCGACGTGCGGGATTTGGACGCCGCGTTGAGCTGGGCGGAGCGCTGTCCGACGGCGAGCACTGGCGCCGTTGAGATCAGGCCGACGCGCTATCCGCCGCCGCGCTGATCGTGGTGGTATCCCGTTGACAACATGACCCGCGCGAGCTTCGCTCGTGTGGGTCAGACGGGGGATAAAATGATTGCGCGAAAAATTGCGATGGTTGCGGCGCTTCTGTTGGTTGTGGCTTGCAGCGAGCCTGCGCCATCGACTGAAGCCGCAGCGGAGACGGCGTCAGCCACGCCTGCAAGCGGCACGGCTTGTACGTCGCCATCTGCGCGCGTGGAGGGGCAGTACGAAGAAGAATGGCGCGGCGCGGAATTGCTTGAGGCGACGCCAGGGACGACGACCTGCGTTCAGAGCGGGCAGGCAGCCACGTTCACGTTGACCTGCGCGGTGCGCGGCCCGGCCAATCTGTCTTTGGACGGCTACCTCTTCCACACCGTGCCGGAAGGGCGGACGGCGACGTACGTGCTCGACGCCAACGGCAGCGCCACCTGCACGTTGAACTAGACGTTAGTTCGGATACGCCGCCGCAAGCTCGTCGCGTGCGGCGGCGAACTCGCGTTGGAAATCTGGGTCGGCGTGGAGGCGAGCGATGGCTGCGGCAGCGACCGTGCGGCCAGCTTCCACGTCGCTTGGATAGTGCACGCCGCAAACGACGCGGCTCCAGGTGAAGTCGCGGCCGCGATCTATGATGGCGTCAGCGCGCGAGGGGACGAGCTCCGCAAGCACAAGCGCCCAGCCAAAACCCAGGGCTGCGTGGCCGGATGGGTAGGAGAAGCTCGCGCGCAGGCGCTCGTCGTCCGGGATGCACGGGATGATCGAGCTATCGGTCACGAACGGACGCGCGCGACCATAGACGAACTTCACCGGATCGCCTGCAAAGCCTGCAGCGCGGCCGGCTCGCGTAAGGAGGGCGGCGGTGGCGGGGAAGTTCGCGGCGGTGAAGTTGGCGCCGAGCACGGAGTCGAAAGCCGCGAACGGATCGATGGCGTTGTCGGCGAGCGCTTGGGCGCGGCGCTCGGCGCTCCAGGGACCGCGGACGATGTCGCGTTCGGCAAGTTCGAGCGCGCCGTTGGCGACCGGCGGCGGCGGGATGAAAACGGTCGCATCAACCTGCACCGCCGGATTGCGCTCTGGCGTGGCGGGATGGACGACGGGCGGCGGGGCCGGTGCTTGCGCGGTTTCGGTGGCGCCGGTCGTGGCGCATGCGGCCAGCGTCAGCGCCGCTGCCAGTACAAATCTCAGCTTCATCATGTTCCCACCCGCTCGTGCGATGACCACGGACCCTTAGGCCCAAACCGCCTTTATGAAAACGTCACGCGCCGCCTGGGGATAACTCGCTCGTAGAGGGAGGCTCTATGGATGGATATCGAAAAATCGATTGGGCCAATGGAAGGCCAAGCGCTATCCGATCGGTAGGAGGACTATGATGGCCGACGGTAATGACTCAAAATGCCCTGTGCCGCATTCGCGCGGCAGACTTAATCGCGACTGGTGGCCCAATCAGGTCAATATCGGCGTGCTGCATCGAAACACGCCGGAGTCGGATCCGTACGGCGCGGCGTTCAACTACGCCAAAGAATTCGACACGCTCGATCTGGACGCGGTGATCGCTGACCTCCGCGCACTGATGACCGACAGCCAAGACTGGTGGCCGGCGGATTACGGTCACTACGGGCCGTTCTTCATTCGCATGTCGTGGCACGCAGCCGGCACGTATCGCGTCGGCGATGGCCGCGGCGGTGGCGGGCGTGGTCAGCAGCGTTTCGCGCCGCTGAACTCGTGGCCGGATAACGGCAACCTCGATAAGGCGCGCCGCCTGTTGTGGCCGATCAAGCAGAAGTACGGCGCGAAGCTTTCGTGGGCCGATCTGCTCATTCTCACCGGCAACGTCGCGATCGAGTCGATGGGTGGTCCGGTGTTTGGTTTCGGCGGCGGCCGCGCGGACACGTGGGAGCCGGAAGAGTACGTGAACTGGGGCGCTGAAGAAGCGTGGCTTGCCGATAGCAAGGCGCCGAACAGCCGCTACTCAGGCGATCGCCAATTGCACGGCAATCTCGGCGCCGTGCAGATGGGTCTTATCTATGTGAACCCGCAAGGCCCGGACGCGAATCCCGATCCTGTCGCTTCGGCGCGCGATATTCGCGAGACGTTCGGCCGTATGGCGATGAACGACGAAGAGACTGTCGCGCTCGTCGCTGGTGGCCACACGTTCGGCAAGGCGCACGGCGCCGGCCCGGACAGCCACGTCGGCAAAGAGCCGGAAGGCGCCGACATTTGCGAGCAGGGCCTCGGTTGGACCTCGACGTTCGAAAGCGGCATGGCCGGTCACACGATCACCTCCGGCATCGAAGGCGCGTGGAAGAAGAACCCGACCAAGTGGGACATGGGTTATCTCGACACGCTGTTCGGCTTCGAGTGGGAGCTGACGAAGTCTCCCGCCGGCGCGCACCAGTGGAAGCCGAAGGGCGATGCTGGCCGCGAAGTCGAAGACGCGTTCGATAAGTCGAAGAAGCACCAGCCGATGATGACCACGGCTGACTTGGCGCTGCGTTTCGATCCTGAGTACGAAAAGATCGCGCGCCGTTTCCACAAGAACCCGGCTGAGTTTGCGGACGCGTTCGCGCGTGCGTGGTTCAAGCTCACGCACCGCGACATGGGTCCGAAGAGCCTCTATCGCGGCAAGTACGTCCCGAAAGAGACGCTGATCTGGCAAGACCCGATTTCGGGTGCGCCGAGCACGATCGACGCCAACGACGCGGAAGCGTTGAAGACGAAGATCTTGGGCGCCGGCCTTTCGGTGCGCGAACTGGCGGAAACAGCGTGGGCTTCGGCTTCAACGTTCCGCAGCTCGGACAAGCGTGGCGGCGCCAACGGTGCGCGCGTACGTCTCGCGCCGCAGAAGGATTGGGAAGTCAACAAGCCGGCGCAACTCGCGAAGGTGATCTCGAAGCTCGAGGCCATCCAGAAGGAGTTCAACAGCGGCGCGAAGAAGGTGTCGTTGGCCGATCTCATCGTGCTCGGCGGCAACGCCGCGGTCGAGAAGGCGGCGAAGGACGGCGGCGTCACTGTGAAGGTGGCGTTCACCCCGGGCCGCGCTGACGCGACGCAAGAGGAAACCGAAGTTCACTCCTTCGAGTACCTCAACCCGAAGGCTGACGGCTTCCGCAACTACGTGCGCGATCCGATCATGACGACGGAAGAGCACTTGGTCGATCGTGCGCAGCTCCTGAACCTGTCGGCGCCGGAGATGACTGTGTTGATTGGCGGTCTCCGTGCGTTGCAAGTGGGCCACGACAAGCACGGCGTACTCACCGTGCGTCCTGGCACGCTGTCGAACGACTACTTCGTCAACCTGCTCGACATGGGTGCGAAGTGGAAGGGCATCGACGGCTCGCAGGAAGAGTTCGAAGCTCGCGATCGCAAAACCAACGCAGTGAAGTGGACGGGCACGCGCGCTGACCTTATCTTCGGGTCGCACTCGCAATTGCGGGCGCTGGCCGAGGCGTACGGCAGCACCGATGCGAAGGAGAAGTTCGTGAAGGATTTCGCCGTTGCGTGGGCGAAGGTTATGGATCTCGATCGCTTCGATAAGAAGTAAGAGTTTCCCGCTCCATGTGAGCATGGGCGGCGTCGCAAGACGCCGCCCTCTTTTTTTGCCCATTATCGCGCGTCTTTGATCCAGCGGGGGGCTTGCAGTCTTATACGCCTCGGCTATGTCAGAGGGGCCAGGCCGGGCCCCTCTGGCGGTTCGATGTTTTACATCGGCCGCGATGTCGGACTGGAGGATTGCGAGTTAAGTGTGCGCTTCGGCGCTCCTTACTTTCCAGGCCCGGACCGCGCTTCGCCCGCAATTCACTTGTCACATCACCAAAAAAGGATCGGCGCTCGCGCCGAACCCTGGACTGCGGGTTTTACAATGGACGTCCTCTTCAATGAGTACGCTGGCCAGCCGGTATGGCTGTGGCTCAGCTTTCTAAGTGTAATCGGGTTTTTGCTTTGGCTCGATCTTGGCGTCATCAACAAGACCGACCACGTCATTTCGCCGGGGCAAAGCGCGCTGATGTGGTTCGGCTTCGCGTCGCTTGCGGCGCTGTTCGGGCTCTATGTCGGCTACGTCTACGAGCCGGACCCACAATACTACATGTCGCCGGACAATCTGAATCAGCAGGCGATGATCCAGTACTTCACTGGCTATCTGCTCGAGACGGCGCTGGCGTTCGACAACATCTTCGTCATCTCGCTGATCTTCACTTACTTCGCCGTGCCGCGTGAGTATCAGCACCGCGTTCTGTTCTGGGGGATCATCGGCGCGATTGTTTTCCGCGCACTGTTCATCTCGGCGGGCGCTGCGATCGTCAATTCGTGGACGTGGGTGCTTTACTTCTTCGCGGCGTTTCTGATCTGGACCGGCTGGCGCATGCTTGGCGGCGGCGATCACGAGATGAAGCTGGAAGAGAACGGTTTGCTCAAATTCATGCGCAAGCATCTGAAGGTGACCGACCGGATCGAGAACCACAATTTCTTCGTGAAGCAGATCAATCCGAAGAATGGCAAACTCGCCACCTATGCGACGCCGCTGTTTCTCGCACTGATTATGGTCGAGACGGCCGACATCGTGTTCGCGGTGGATTCTGTGCCGGCGATCTTTGCGGTCACACGCGATCCGTTCATCGTCTACACGTCGAACATCTTCGCAATTCTTGGTTTGCGTTCGATGTACTTCATGCTGGCCGCGGCGGTGGAGCGCTTTGCTTATCTCAAGTACGGCCTCTCGCTGGTGCTGGTGCTGATCGGCGTGAAGATCATCTGGAACTTCGGACTCTCGAAGGAACTGGGTTGGGCGCCTTATCTCGAAGCGCACTGGTCGCTGATCGGAACGTTGACGCTGATTGGCGGCGCGATCCTGTACTCGCTCATTCGCACGCGAAAGCGCACGCCGGCGTAAGCAGGAACTTGGAACTGGCGTCGGTGAGCCGTGGTTTGCACCTGTAAGCACAGGAGCAGACCATGGCCACCGCTACCAAGGACGAAATCATCGCGCTCGAGAAAGAGTATTGGGACGCGATGAAGCACAAGGATGGCAAGCGCACGTCACAACTCTCCGGAAAACTCTCGCTCACCACAGGTGCGCGCGGGGTCACCTCTATTCCGAAAGCGAAGATGGGGCAGATGACCGAAGAGGGGAACTGGACGCTCGACGCGTATAAGTTCGACGACATCGAAGTTATTACGCCTGCCGATGATGTCGCGATCATTGCCTACAAGGTGACGCAGAACGTCACCATGGATGGCAAGAAGCAAGAATTGCGCGCCGATACTTCAACGTAGGTGCGCGGTCCCGATGGCTGGGAATGCCACGCTCACAGCGAGACGTTCCCGCAGGACGGCAAAAGCTAGATCAGGCCGTACTTGCGGGCGGACTCGCGCGCGCGGCGATCATAGTCGTCGGCGAGCGCGAGGAGCGCTGTGCTGCAATCGCCGGTGAAGGCTGGGCCGTGCATGACGGCGAGCGTGCGCGGCTTCAGTTCGGCGAGCTTGCGAAGCGTTGTACCCATCGCTGGATTGAGGGCCGAGGACTGCGCGATGTCCTCGCTCGCGATCGCGGCGCCGACGATGTCGCTCTCAGTCGTGTCGGCGGCGTGGCCGTATTGGGTGAAGAGGTCGCCGCAGAGCAGCGTGCCGGTGGTTTCCTCGAAGATCAGGCCGGCTTCCCATCCGTGTGGGACGTGCGGCGTATCGAGATAGCGCGCACGTAGGCCGCCCAGATCCATGATCTCGTCGTGCGCCAGCATGCGCGGCGCGCGATCGGCTTGATCGTTCAACGAAACACCGACGGCGGTCATGCCGTGCGCGATCTGCGCATTGGGCGCGATGGCGAGCCATTGATTCATGGAGCCGCACTCATCCGCCTCGTAATGGCCGAAGCTGATCCAGCGCAGCTTTTCAGGCGCGATAAGTTTGGCGACGGCTTCGCGAACCAACGGAAACAAGCCGCGCATGCCGGTGTGAAACAGCATCGGTTCTTCGCCGCGGATCAGGAATTGATTGAAGACGAGGCCGGTGGGCGGGACTTCGGCGATGAAGGTCGAGAGCCGGAAGATATTCGGCGCGATCTCGGTGATCTTTGTTTCCATGGCCATCTCCTCCACCCGATGCGGTAGCGAGCTTAGGCCTTATCGCGCTCAAAAACTTGCTCAATCGTACAGTTGAACGCGTCGGCGATGGCGAAGGCCAGGGATAGCGACGGATCGAAATGGCCGTTTTCGATTGAGTTGATCGAGTTGCGGGAGACGCCGACGTGCGCGGCGAGCTCCGCCTGACTCCATCGCCGCTCGGCGCGCAGCACGCGGATTTTGTTCTTCATTGTGGGTCGCGCGCCTGGCGCGACATCCAGGAGAACCAGCCGATACTGAGCGCTATTGTGCAGATGACTTGCGCGAAGATCACCGCGAAAAATCCGAGGACAAACGCGAGAAGTGCGACTTCGCGATCCGGCGCCGGCGCGCGCGCCAAATCTGTCGCCGCCCACGAGACAACCGAATGGATGAGGCCGTGAAACGGCGGCAAGGCGAGAAGCAACGCCACGATGCTCAAGCCGGTCAGCCAGCCCCACTGGCTTGCGAAGCGAGCGCCGCTTCTGTGCCATTCGTCGGAATTCCGGTCGGTCAGCACTGAGTGCGAGAAGCCGGCGACGATCGCCAAGACCGAGGAGATCCCGGCCAGCAGGAACACCAGCCAGTCGGGTTGCTCCTTCAGCCACGGAATGGCGGCGAGAAAGACAAGCGTCGGAACGAGGCTGAGAGCAATAAGCGCTCTATGCGGCACCTTGGTTTGGCGCTGTGGTGACATGCTTCTCTCCGAAGGAGCCTAGCCCAGTATATTTGGCAATATGCCAAGTAAACTTGGCATATGACGCCGTGTCGGTCAAGGGCCTGTCGGACTTGGCGGCGGGAGATCGTCCTTTGGCGGCAGGCAGGAGCCAACGATGACCATCACCATCACGGTGTTCGAACGCGCGTTCGACGAGGGGCGCGGACTGGCGCGCGATATGCGCGTGCGCTGGGCGCTGGAGGAAGCGGGGCAGCCGTACGAGGTGCGGCTTGTACCGTGGGAGAAGTTCAAAGGCGCGGGGCATCTGAAGCGCAATCCGTTTGGCCAGATCCCGACTTACGAGGAGGGCGATCTGGTGCTGTTCGAGTCCGGCGCGATCGTGTGGCACATCGCGGAGCGTTTTCCGGGCTTGCTGCCGAAGGACGCAGATGCGCGGGCGCGCGCGATGATGTGGATGGTCGCGGCGCTCTCAACCATTGAGCCGCCGATCGTGGATCGCGACGTGGTGGAGTATTTCGAAGACGGCAAGAGTTGGCAGAGCGAACGCTTCGCCATGGTCGATGCGCGCATTCGTGGGCGGCTGGATCAGCTCGTCGCGCACATGGGCGATAGCGAGTGGATCGACGGCGCGTTCAGCGCGGCGGACATCATTCTGGTGCACGTGTTGCGGCGGCTCGAAGGATCGCCGTTGTTGCCGGAGTACCCATCACTGCAAGCTTACATCGCGCGTGCCGAAGCGCGGCCGGCTTACAAGCGCGCGTTCGCGGCGCAGCTCGCGCAGTGGGAGGCGAACAAGAGCTAGCGGTCGGGGCGCACTGGCTTAGCGCGAGAGATTACACTAGTTCGAACGCACGTGAGGAGCGCGACATGGCCGAGCTCGTTTATGGAATGAACATGTCGCTCGACGGTTATGTCGATCACGACGCGCCTGGGTTCGAGCCGGATCCGGTGCTGTTTCGCTACTTCATCGAGATGACGCGCAACACCACCGCCAGCATCTATGGGCGCGGGCTCTACGATCTGATGCGCTATTGGGATGGCGACGAGTGGAATCAGGATGGGCGTGAGCAAGGCGATCTGGCTGCGTTTGCTGACGCGTGGCGGGCTATGCCGAAATGGGTCGTATCGAATTCGCTCAAGGACGTCGGCCCGAACGCGACGTTGATCGGCGGCGACTTCGAAGCGGCGGTTCGCAAGTTGAAGGCTGAGCTGAAGGGCGCGGTTGAAGTGGGCGGGCCGAAATTCGCGGCGAGCTTAGCCAAGCTTGGCCTCGTGGATGAGTATCACATCTTCCTGCGGCCGGTTGTGCTGGGGAAGGGGCGGCCGTTCTTCGTCGGTGCGCTGCCGAAATTGCGGCTCCTGGGCAGCGAGCGGATTGGAGAGCAGGTACTGAAGGTAACCTACGCGCCGGCTTAGTCAGGGCGGCGCTCCCTTGCTCGCCTTCGCTTGCTGATGAAGTATTGCGGTGATCATGGGCAGGCTCTTTCGGATCATTCTCGCGGGGATCGTCGCGCTGGCGCTTTGGGCGGCGTTCGTCGCTGTCGGCGCGCGCGAAGGGTGGTGGCGGCCAATGCCGGCGCCGCAGGGCGACACAGCGGGCTTTATGCGCTGGGCGCAGGAGCGCTACGCGGCGCAGACGCATGGCAACATCGCGATCGTGTTGCTCGATAACGGCGAGGTGGCGCAGAGCTATTACGCTTCGCATGGGCGCGCGGTCGATCTCGATTCGCTGTTCCAGGTGGCCTCGCTGAGCAAGTGGCTGACGGCGTGGGGCGTGATGACGCTGGTGGAGGAGGGACGCATCGATCTCGATGCGCCCGTCTCGCGCTATCTGACGCGCTGGCGCCTGCCTGAGAGCGAGTTCGACAACGAGCAGGTGACCGTGCGACGGCTGCTCAGTCACACTGCGGGACTGACGGACGGTTTGGGATTCTTGGGCTTCACGCCGGATGAGACCATCCCCTCCATCGAGCAGGAATTGAGCGACGCACCCGACGTGATGACCGGCGCCAGCGGTGTAGTGCGCGCCGGCGCGACGGCTGATGGCACGTGGCGCTACTCGGGCGGCGGTTATCTCATTTTGCAATTGCTCATCGAGGAGGTGACGCAGGAGTCGTTCAACGACTACGTGCGCCGCGCAGTCCTTGCGCCGCTCGGAATGGTTTCATCGACGTTCGTCGATCCCGATCCTAATCGCTTGGTGGAGTTCTACGCAGCGGACGGGTCCGAAGCGATCCACTACAGGTTCGCCGCGACAGGGGCTGCGTCGCTCTACACTTCCGCTGCTGATCTGACGGCTTTCTTGCAGGCGCAGGTCGCCGGCGCCGACGGCGCGCCGCCAGGACGGGGCGTGCTTAGCCACCGGACGCTGGAGATGATGCGTACGCCCGAGGCGCGTCTGGCGATCTTCCCGGTGTGGGGGCTGGGGCCGACGCTTTACGCGCCAAATGACGCCGGCGATTTCGTCATCGGCCACGACGGCGGCAACTTCCCCGCCATCAACACCACCGCGCGCATCGATCCAGCGACTGGCGATGCCATCGTTGTTCTAACAACTGGCAACGCGAAGCTGGCGAGCGAGATCGGCGGCGCGTGGACCTATTGGCAAACCGGCGTTGTGCCGCTCGATACGCTTGTGCGGTTCGATCTGCAGCGGGTTTTGATCGTGTTCGCGGTGGGTGCGCTTGTAATCTTACTCGGCGCCATAACGATCGCGTGGCGAGGACGGCGTGGTGTTGGAGCGCAGTGAAGCCACAAAAAGGCCGCGCCGTTCCGGGCGCGGCCTTCGTGTTTCTGCGTTTCGCGGTTCGCTTACGCGAACAGCTTCGCCCAATTCCGGGCTTCGCGTTTTTTCCAGGCGCCGCGGTGGTAGGCGTCGCTGACGATGAGCGGGGCGACGGAGGTAGCTTCCGCGAACACCATCTGCTCGTGCACGGTGCTTACCTTGCCCCAGCTCGCGGCTTCTTGCAGCGTTGAGGAGGAGCAGGCGCCGTCGCGGACGTCGGCGACGGTGATCTGCACGGCGTATTTGTGCACTTCGACATCGTCGTGGCCGAGGATTTCGGCGCAAACGACGGTGTCTTGCGCGAAGTTCTTCGGCACGCCGCCGCCGACCATGAAGAGGGCGGTGGTGCCGGCCGCGAGTTTGATTTCGGTCAGCTCACGGAAGTCGCCGCCGCTGTCGATGGTGACGTACGGCTTGCCGGCTTTGCGGCGCTCGACTTGGTGCTTCACGATGCCGAAGCCGGCCGAGCAATCCGAGAACGCCGGCACGAAGATCGGCACGCCCTTTTCGTAGGCGCGCTGGATCAGCGAGTCCTTCTTCTTGGCGTTGCCGGCGGCGAGCCACTTGCCGATCTCGTAGATGAACTCGCGCGAGGTGTACGGGCGCGGCTCGAGCTGTTCGCAGATGGCGAAGATCGTGTGATCGACGTGCTGCAGCTCTTCTTCATCGATGTAAGTATCGTAGATGCGGTCGATGTAGAGCGAGCGCAGCGTGTTGTCGTCCGGGATTTCCTTGGCTTGGTAATGCTTGAAGCCGAGGGCTTCGAGGAAGTCCATGTCGATGATCGAGGCGCCGGTGGCGACGATGGCGTCGGCCATGTTGTAGGTGACCATGTCGCGCCAGACGTGCAGGCAACCGCCCGCGCCGGTCGAGCCGGCCATGATCAGCCAGGTCGAGCACTTCTGATCTTCGAGCGCCATGTTGAGGATTTGCGCGGCGCGCGCGGTGTCGCGGCTGGTGAAGCTCATCTTGCCGTAGGCGTCGATGATCGGGCGCGCGTCGAACGTCGTGATGTCGATGTGCTCGACGACGTTGGCGAGAAGTTCCGCTTTGCGTTGGGTGTCGATTTTGGTGTCAGCCACGGGAGGTGCTCCTATGGGCGGCGTCAGTAACACTGGCCCCGCGGACGCTCCGCCGACACGAGACGCGGCTGCAAATAGGGCAATTCGCCGGGATTGCAAGAGATTATGAAGCGACAGCGGCTCTGGGGCGTGGCGTCGCGCTTCGACAGGCTCAGCGTGACGGCATTTCAAGCTCCTGTGCATTAGTAGCGTCACCCTGAGCTTGTCGAAGGGCGACGCGGGCCATCACGGCGTGACCTTAGTCGCGGCTGAAGACGTCGCGTTCGCGCGCTCTTCGGCGACGAGCGCCTTCCAGGTGTGTATGAACGCCGCGGGATCAGTGTTGAGCGGGGTCGCGTGCATGACTTCGTCGACGGATCTCCGGAAGTCCGCTTCGAAATAGACTGGCGCAATCGCGCGCCAGGCGGCGCGATAGCCGGGCGCTGTCATGAAGGCGCGAAGGCGGTTGACGTTGGTAGCCCAGCGCGCTGGATCGAGCATGCCGTCGCGATGCTGATAGAAATGCTCTTCGTAAAGCCAGAGTGTCAGCAGCACGATGCCTTGGTAACGTCCAATCTCTTCATCTGTCAGGCTCGGATCCGCCGCGCCGCCTCGGGTCCAAAGCGGGACGTCCTGCGCGAATACGCCAAGCGACAGATCTTGCGTCAGCGCCGTGCGTTGGATGGCGATGCTGGTGCGCTGGTTGTGCGTGCTTTGGCGGAGCTGAACAGCGAGAAATACGAAAGAAACGACGACGGCGATGCCGCCGATAAAGCTGCCAATCGCAGCGAGGTCTGAAAGCGACATGAAGCCCCCTGGGTCGAGGTCCGCACGGTGGCACGCCGGCGTTAGCGCGGGAAGCCAACGGTCCATAATGAGTTGCGATGCCCGCCCTGGGCTGGCAATCATCTGTCGTTCATCGGCGGACGTGAGAAGTGTGCGCCATAGCCCGTGGGAGCAGGCGCATGACGGATTCATCGGAACTCACCGGCGCAGCGCGCCGACAGCGGGGCTTCCTTGGCTTCGTAGAGAAGGTCGGCAACGTGCTGCCCGACCCGATCATGATCTTCGTCTATCTGATCGGCTTCCTGATGATCCTCTCCGCCATCGGGGAGGCGCTGGGCTGGTCGGCTTCGCTGGCCTATCCGGGCGATGAGGCGCCGGAAGGCGGCACGCTTGAGAACGGCGTACTGACCTACACGGCGGTGTCGCTGTTCAGCGAAGACAACATCCGTCGCCTGTTCACGGAGATGCCGCGGACGCTGACCGGGTTCGCGCCTCTCGGGCTGGTGCTGCTGGTGATGTTTGGCGCTGGTGTCGCCGAGCGCACGGGGCTGTTCAGCGCGCTGATCCGCGCGAGCTTGCGCGATGCGCCGAAAGTGATCCTGACGCCGTTGGTGTGCATCATCGGCATGACTTCGCACCACGCGTCGGACGCGGCGTATGTCGTGTTCATTCCGTTGGCGGCTTTGCTTTATGCGGCCGTGGGGCGTCATCCGCTAGTTGGTTTGGCGGCGGCGTTCGCGGCGGTGTCGGGCGGCTATGCCGGTAACATCACGCCGGGCCAGATCGACGTGCTGTTGTTTGGCTTCACCGAAGAAGCGGCGCAGATCATCGATCCGACATGGACCATGAACCCGCTCGGCAATTGGTGGTTCATTCTCGGGATCGTCATTCTGTTCACGCCGATCATCTGGTTCGTGACCGATCGCATCATCGAACCGCGCCTCGGCAAATGGGGCGGCAGCGACGATACCGCGATCCAAGCTGAGCTGGCGAAATCGGCGGTGACAAAAGAAGAGAAGAAGGGCCTCGCTTGGGCGGGCGTGGTGGCGCTGCTGATCGCGGGGCTATTTGCGGCGTTTTCGCTGACGCCGGGCTACACGCCGCTGATCGACGAGACGCGGGAAGGGCCGGCGGGACTTGAGCCGTTCTACCGCGCGCTGATCACCGGCTTCTTCATGCTGTTCCTGTTCTGCGGCATGGCGTTCGGGATCGCGGTCGGCACGGTGAAGAACGCCAAGGATGTCATCGACAAGATGATCGAGGGCATTCGCTCGATGGCGCCCTACATCGTCTTCGCGCTGTTCGCAGCGCACTTCGTGGCGATGTTCAACTGGTCGCGGCTCGGGCCGATCGCGGCGATCAATGGCGCGGAGGTCCTGCAGACGATGGCGCTGCCGGCGCCGGTGCTGCTGGTGAGCGTGCTCTTGTTCTCGTCGTTCCTAGATTTGTTTATCGGCTCGGCGTCGGCGAAGTGGAGCGCGCTCTCGCCGGTGGTGGTTCCTATGTTCATGTTGCTCGGCATCTCGCCGGAGATGACGCAGGCCGCGTACCGCATGGGCGATAGCTACACCAACATCATGACGCCGCTGATGAGCTACTTTCCGCTGATCCTCGGCTTCGCGCGGCGTTGGGATCCGAGCTTCGGCGTTGGCTCGTTGCTGTCGCTGATGTTGCCATACGCGCTCTGCTTTATGGTGGCGGGCATTCTGATGACGGCGACTTGGGTGTTCCTTGACTTGCCGCTGGGGCCGCATGCGACGGTGCACTACACGCCGCCAGGCGGGCTGACACAATAAGACTAGGGAGACGATGATGGGCGAGCTGACGGGCCGCGTCGCGTTGGTGACGGGCGGCGCGCGCGGACTTGGCGCGGCGGCGGCGAAAGCGCTGGCGGCGAAGGGCGCAAAGGTTGTCGTGACCGATATTGGCGATGGCAGCGAGACTGCGGCCTCGATCGGCGGCGCGTACTTCAAGCACGATGTGACGAGCGAAGAAGAGTGGATCGCCGCGATCGCTTTCGCGAAGGAAACATTCGGCGGCCTCGATATTCTCGTGAACAATGCGGGCGTGTTCTGGGTGAAGCCGACGGCGATGGAGACGCTTGAGAGCTTCCGCAAGATGCAGGCGATTAACGTCGAAGGTGTCTTCCTCGGCCTGAAGCACGGCATTCCGGCGATCGCCGAGCGCGCGCAGCAATGGGATGGCGGCGGCGCGGTCGTGAACCTCTCGTCGGTGGCTGGTTTGGTCGGTGGGCCGAATATACTTGCGTACAACGCCTCGAAGGGTGCGGTGCGCTTGATGACGAAGGGCGCGGCGTTGGAAGCGGCGCCGCTCAAGGTGCGCGTGAACTCAGTGCACCCCGGCATCATCGATACGCCGATGATGGCGGAGGCGGCTAAGGTGATGGAGAAAGTCACCGGGCAAGGCTCTAATTCGATCCGCGAGAATTTCGCCGATCGGCACCCGCTGAAGCGGATGGGGCGCGATATCGACGTCGCGAACGCTGTCGCGTTCCTGGCGTCGGATGCGGCGGCTTTCGTCACCGGCAGCGAACTCGTCGTCGATGGCGGGATGACGGCGATCTAGCGCATGACGGTAGGCCGCATCTCGCGCCGCAGTGCGATGGCGTTGGGTTTGGCCGCGGGCGCCGGGGCGCTTGCGCCTGCTCAGGCGACGCAGGTTACCGCGAACTCGCGTGACGCTATCGCCTCGCTGCTGGCGGCGCGGAGCGATGCGCAGCATCGCGGCACGGGCGGGCTTGTGAGCGTGGTGCGTGAGCGCGATGCTTGGACGGTGCGCCATGGTACGGTGTCGCGTGAGAGCGCACGGCGGGTTTCGCTCGATACGCCGTTTCAGATTGCGTCGCTGACGAAGATTTTCACGGCGTTGTTGCTGCGCGACGCGGCGATGCGTGGCGAGCTTTCGCTGGATGATCCGCTAGCGTCGCATCTCGATGCACAAGTGCCGAGCTTCGAAGGCCGCGCGATCACGCTGACTGACTTGGCGACGCACACGAGTGGCCTGGGCTTGCGACCGCCGAGCCGCGTCGATCGCAGCCAGGACAATCCGTACGAAGGCTATTCGCAAGCCGATCTCCGCGCCGACATCGCGGTGACGACGCTGAGCCGCGCGCCTGGCGCGGCGTTCGAATACTCGAACTTTGCCTTTGCGCTGCTTGGCGCGGCGCTGAGCGCGCGGATCGGCAAGCCATATGCCGAGATCTTGCAGGAGCGCATTCTGACGCCGCTGCGTATGCGCGCGACAAGCTTGGAGCCGAGTGCGGCCATGCGCGCGCGCTTGATCCAAGGCTACGACATGGAGTTTGCGCCCGCGAACGTTTGGGAGTTCGGCGCGTTGGCGCCGGCGGGTGGGCTGTTCTCGACGGCGCTCGATTTGCGAAAGTTCTTGGCGCTCTGGACGGAGCCGTTCGACACGCCGCTGGCGCGGGCGGCGCACGACATGTTCTCGATCCGGAGACCAGGCCCAGATCCGCAAACGCAAATGGCGCTGGGTTGGCGCGTGATCGAGCGCGGCGGCCGGACTTTGGGTTGGAGCAATGGCAGCGGCGGCGGCGTGCGAGCATACATGGCGGTCGCGCCAGGCGCTGAGGGCGTCATTGCGTACGCCAATATGCAAACCGGCATTGGTGTCGATGACATCGGCCTGCGTGTGCTTGATCCCGCGAACCCGGTGGATGTCACGCCGCTACCGCTGCGCGTCGCCATCGCTTTGCCGCCAGCCGTTCTGGATCGGTACGTGGCGACTTACGCGTACGCACCGGACGATACGATCACGATCCTGCGTGAAGGCGATGGCTTGGTGTTGGTCTCCGGCCCGAACCGGCTGCGCCTCTATGCTGAGAGCGAGACGCGGTTCTTTATTCGGGAAGACAACGTGACCATGACCTTCGATGCGGCGGCTTCGTCACTCGTGTTGGCGCAGGCCGGGCAGGAATATCTCTACCACCGCGCGCCATAGCTACAGCGCGTCACGCCACTCGCGCGGGCTTTTGCCGGTCCAGCGTTTGAAGGCGCGTGAGAACGAGGCGGGATCTGAGAAGCCGACGAGGTAGGCGGTCTCGTTCACGGACACGCGTTTGGTCGCGATGTAATCAAGCGCCATGCGATGGCGCAGCTCGTCGAGCACTTGCTCGAACGTGACGCCTTCGGTCTTTAGGTTGCGATAGATGGTCTGGCGGCTGGCGCCGAGTTTCGTGGCGATGGTGTCGATGCTGACATCGCCGGTGTGCAAGATAGGCATTACCAACGCTTCAATGCGGCCGCGCAGAGACTTTGATGTCTCCAGTTCTTTCAGCAGAGTATCGCCGCGTTCGGTGAGAACGCCGAAGACGTAGCGATTGTCCGGCTGGATTTGCACGCGCTCCCAAGAGGGATCGCTGCGGATGGCGTTCCAGTGGCTGCCGAAGGTGACGGGGATTTGCCACAGCTCTTCGTACTTCGCGCGATACGCAGGCGGCGCATGAGTGACGTGCGCTTCGAGCGCATAGACGTGACCAGGAAAATCCCGGCGCGTGGTGACGATGAAGCGCGACCAGGTTGACTCAGTGACCTCTATGAAGTCGTTCGGATTGGCGCGAAGATCTTGCATCCAGCGTTGGCCGTTCACGTTTGTGAGCTGGAAGCGTGGGCCGTCCGCGAGACCCTCGACTTCGACCACGAGCCGGCCGTAGCGATTGAGCTGAGCGAGCGCCTCCATCATGTTTGCGGAAGCGTGGCTTATGAGACCAACGATTGAGAACTTGCGCAGATCGCTCTCGGCGCCGAACTCGAGCGCGAGGGCGGGATTGCCGGTCTCTTCCTTCGCGGCGCGCATGAGCGCGATGAAGCGCGCGAACGGCAGGCGATTGTCCAAGTCCGCGAGTGAGTCCGAATTGATCTCGGCGCGCGAGAGCAAGCGTGGCGCACTCGCGCCGCGCAGCATCGCGAAATCGAGCAGCGATTTTGCGTAACCGGCGGAGACAGTCGCGTCAGCCATGAATGTGCGTGTTACCTAGGATCATGTTTTTGGCGCGTCGCGTCATGGGCCGATATCGATAGTCAACGATAGCATATCGCAACTCGATAGTCGCGTTTCACGCGCGATGAAGCTGGAGTTTGCGAGATGAGTGATGCGGTCGCGAGCCGTACGGCTGGTTTTTCAGCAAGCGCCGCACTGCAGGCGAGCGCTGCGACGTGGTTCGTTGTTGCGGCGGCAGGGCAGTGGCTATTCGCAGCTTATGTCGCGCTTCAATACGCAGCAGTGCTTTGGGGCGACTGGGTGCCGCTGCAGGAATTCATGCCGGTTGGCGCGGTGGCGGGCGACTATGCGGGGAACGCGGCGCTGATCGCGCATCTGTTGTTCGCGTTCGTGATCACGATCGGCGGCACGCTGCAGCTGACGCCTCAAGTCCGAAATGCTGCGCCGGTATTCCATCGCTGGAATGGGCGCATCTATCTGACGGTTGCGTTCATCAGCGCTGGCACCGGCCTTTACATGACGTGGACGCGCGATGGCATCGGCACGATCGTCAATGACATTGCGATTTCGATTGATGCGTTGCTCATCATGGCGTTTGCCGCGCTCACGTTGCGCGCCGCGTTGCGGCGAGACTTTGCGGTTCACAATCGATGGGCGGTGCGGCTGTTTCTCGTCGTTAGCGGCGTGTGGTTCATGCGGGTGATGTACGGGTTCTCGATCATGGCGGCGCAAGGCAAGCCGCCCGGCGTCGGTGACAACATGGACGGGCCGCTCGATTTCGGCATTGCCTTCGGCTGTTACGTGCTGCCGCTGGCGCTGGCGGAGCTTTACTTCCGGGCGAAACGCGGAAGCAGCGCGTTGAGCAAGATAGCGGTGTCAGCGGTGTTGTTCGTGGCGGCGGCTGCGACTGGGCTTGGCGTGTTCGGCGCCGCATTGGTCATGTGGTTGCCACGGATTACCTGAAATGAAACGGGGCCCGCGTTGCCGCGAGCCCCGTTCAACTCCTGATTGGCGGAAGCGTTAGACTTGCTTCGGCTTCTTCGTGCTTGTGCGCTTGCGCTTGGGCATGGCGACGACCTTCGCCGTCGCTTCGCCGTACATGGTCGGCCACGGCGCGTCGCTTGACTCTATGGTCACGGTTTCACCGAAACCGTTGAAGCGCGTGCCCATCGCGGTGCCGTAGGCGCCGAGCGAGCCGATCTCGATGAGATCGCCTTCTTGGATGTCGGCCGGCAGCATGAACGGACCAGCGGCGGCGTCCATGCTATCGCAGGTCGGGCCGTAGAGACGGAACGGCGCGAGCTTGGCGCGCGAGGGTTGCTCGCGCAGCAGCTTCGCCGGGAACGCCCAGTTCAGGTGCGTCGCGTCGAACAGCGTGCCGAAGGCGCCGTCGTTCAGATAGAGCGCGTCGCCCTTGCGGAGCTCGACGCGCGTGACCGTGGAGCCGGCTTCGGCGACGAGCGCGCGGCCGGGTTCAGCCCAGAGCTTGGCGTTCTGGGCGACGTACATGTCTTCGAAGCCCTGCTTGATCGCGTTCACGTACTCGATCATCGGCGGCGGGGTCATGCCCGGATAGATCGCTGGGAAGCCGCCGCCAACGTCGACGACGTCGACCAGCACGCCGGCTTCAACGATGGCGCGGTTCACGCCGTCCATGGCGGCGCGATAGGCGTCGGTGCGCATGCACTGGCTGCCGACGTGGAACGAGACGCCGAGGCTCTCTTCCGTCGCTTGGCGGACCTTGCGCAGCAGCGCCGGCGCTTCGTCCGGATTGACGCCGAACTTGCGGGTGAGCGGGTAGGCGGCGCCATCGCCGGACACGGCGAAGCGGACGACGAGCGTCAGATCTTTCGCAAAGCCGGTCTCGGCCAGGATCTTGTTGAGTTCGTCCTCGCTATCGAGCGCAAACGTCTTCACGCCGAAATCGTGGAAGGCGCGGCCGATGGCGCGGCGGCTCTTCACCGGGTGCATGAAGGCGAGCTGCGCGCTCGGGAACTTCTTGGCGACGAGCGCCGCTTCGTTGTCCGAGGCAACGTCGAAGCTGCGGACGCCCGCGCTCCAAAGCGCATCGAGCACCCACTCCGACGGATTCGCCTTCACGGCATAAAACGTCTCGCCAGGAAAATTGGCAAGAAACCACTCCGCCGCCGCGCGAACGCGGTGCGGGCGGGCGATAGCCACGGGACCGTCGGGCGCTTCACGCGCACACAGGTCAAGAGGCGAGAGGACAGAGTCCATCCGGCAGCTCCCTAAACTCAACACCGCTTTCGGCGGTTCAGTTCATTCCCAGGCCGGCGTTAGTCGGACATGCTTTAATGTCAGGTCCGCCCTTGGGAGCTTGCGCCGGAGGATCGCCTAGGAAGCATCCTGCTTCCCGTTGCTTGCGATCCCCCAGGTGGCCTGGGCCGAGGGGGCGTTAGTGGACGCTGTTTCCAGGTCCGCCGGTAACGATGCGAAATATGGTGATCGTTCCCCAATGTAAAGAGCGATTGATGGTTAATTTCCCTTGCGAGGTCAGAACGATGTGATCGCACAACGAACGCCATGCAGCGCTGCAGATGAGGTGTTCCAGTCACGTCACAAAAGCGAAACGGAACTGTCGCCGACCCTTCGCTGAAGCTTCGCGCAGGCGTCACCGCGCAGGACTAACCCCCGCCACGCCCAAGGCGCGAGCGACCTGAGTCGACCGCAGCCAGCAGGGGTTCGGTTTGACCAGGGGGTCTCAATGAAGAATGTTCTTTCCAAAGCCGCGCTCGCGGCCTTGGCGGCGGCAGGCGGCCTCGCCACCACCGCGGGTATCGCGCACGCGCAATCGACGCCGTCGATCCAGCCAATGAACGGCGCGCCAGAAATTCGTGACGGCCAACAGCGTTTCAAGGTGCGCGGCCGCTTCCAGTTCGACGTCTATTCAAGCGATTGGGACGTGCTCAACGAAGACGCCCAGCGTTCTTACGTTCGCCGCGCGTTCATCGGCGCCCAAGGCCGCCTGACGGACAACTGGCGCTACAAGGTCGATTTTGTGTTGAACCCGGGCGCTGCTGAAGGCGATGCGACCGGCGGCAGCGACGTCGCCGTTGACGATGCTTATCTCGAGTACGCTGGCGACTTCTACTCGCTGGTGATCGGCGAGAACAACGTTACTTCGCCGCTCGAAGATCGCACGTCTTCGCTCGACATTCCGTTCATCGAGCGCTCCAGCATCATCAACGCTTACGGCTACGGCCGCGCCGCCGGCGTGGCGTTCCTGACGACGGGCGCCAATTGGATGGCTGCTGTCGGTGTTTATGGCGACTCTTTGAACAACCAAGACAGCAACTTCGCCAACGACGAACAAGCTTCGGTCAGCGGCCGCTTCACCTGGGCGCCGGTCTTCGAAGTCACTCCGGACAGCTACACCCTGCTGCACGTCGGCGTCTCGGCTCGCCAGCGTTACAACGGCGACGACGCGACGTTCCGCTATCGTCCACGTCCGCTCAACGGCCGCGGCACGCGCTGGATCGAATCCTCGGGCGGCAACGCTCTCGAATCGGACACTGCGTACGGCTTCGAAGTTGCGGGTCAGTGGAATGCGTTCGGCTTCACGGCTGAGTACATCACCATCAACGGCGAAACGCCGACCGGCATCGAGATCGAGTCGGACGGCTACTATGTCGACCTCAACTGGTCACTCACCGGCGAACCGCGTGCGTATCGCGGCAACCAAGGCTCGTTCGGTCCGGTCGTTCCGGCGCGTCCGATGGGCAGCGGCGGCTGGGGCCACTGGGATGTCAGTGCGCGCTATGACTTCATCGATCTGACCGACGTCGATGCTGGCGCTTCAGGCGGTGAACAAACCGCTTATGCGGTTGGCCTCAACTGGGTGCCGGTCGATCACGTCCGCTTCATGCTGAACTACGCGCAGACCGACATGGATCGCGTGGCTGGCACCGATGAAGAGGCGACGGTCATCACGCTGCGCTCGCAGTTCGACTTCTAAACCCCCGACTGAGCGGAGGTCCGGCGAGCACTGGGCCTCCGCGAACTTTCGAGGGACCAAGTTTTTGGAGGACTACATGAAAACCCAACTCTTTAAGGCGCTTGCCGTGGCTTCGGCCGCTGCGCTCGCGCTGGCGTCGGGCCCCGCGTCCGCGCAACAAGCTGGTGCGCCGTTCACGATCCAGATCGATGGTTCGTCGACCGTGTTCCCGATTTCGGAAGCGATCGCGGAAAGCTTCCAGCAAACGACCCAAGGCCGTATCCGCGTTGCGGTCGGTGAATCGGGTTCGTCGGCTGGCCTGCGTAAGTTCTGCCGCGGTGAAATTCACATCGCCGACTCGTCACGCCCGATTCGTTCGAGCGAAATGGCGACCTGCGCCGCCGCTGGCATCCAGTACGTTGAAATCCCGGTTGCCTTCGACGGCATTACTGTCGTTGTGCACCCGTCCAACCCCGTGCGTTCCATGACAGTCGCGCAACTGCGCGAAATCTGGCGCCCGGGTTCGAGTGTGAACAACTTCAACCAAGTCGGCGGTCCCAACCTGGCCATGCAACTCTACGGTCCAGGCTCGGCCTCGGGCACGTTCGAGTACTTCACGGAAGCCGTGAACGGCACCGCCCGTTCTTCGCGCACCGACTACACGCCGTCGGAAGATGACAACGTCCTCGTGCAAGGCGTCGCCAACAACCCGGGTGGCATGGCTTACTTCGGCCTCGCGTACTACGAAGAAAACCAAAGCCGCCTGCACGCGGTTGCGATCGACAACGGCAACGGCCCGGTTCAACCGAGCCAAGCCAACGTGTTGAACGGCTCCTACGCGCCGCTCTCGCGTCCGATCTTCATCTACGTGAACGCCGCCGCTCTGCGCCGTCCGCAAGTGCAGCAGTTCGTGCAGTACTACGTCAACAACGCCGGTGCGACCGCGAACCGGGTTGGCTATGTGGCTCTACCGCAATCTGCTTACGCCGCCTACCTGCAGCGCGTTCAGCGCCGCACGCCGGGCACCGCCTTCGGCGGCCGCGCTGTGATCGGCGCGACCATCGATGAAGTGGTCGGCCGCCGCCTGGTCCAAACGCCAGTCAGCGAATAACCCGAAAAGAGGGGCGGGAGGTTTCGGCCTCCCGCCCTATCTCTTTGGGGGCTGGCAGATCCGGGCCGCTCCGGTTCTGCATGTGTCATCTGCACACAGCCTAGGGGCGGCGAAGTCAAACTGTCACAAAACTGAATTATGGCTCACCCCGAGAAATGGGGCGCCGGTTTCCGCCCCCCGCGGTGCTTTAGCGGGACCTCGCTGGGGAGTGATTCGTGGAACGGGACTTCACAAAGAAGAAGCCGCGCTGGCTTGAGGGCGTCATGGAGGGGCTGCTGTTCGCCGCCGCCGCCGCCGCAATCGCCATCGTGCTGGGCATCGTCTACGTCGTCGTGTCTGAATCGACGAAGTTCTTCGCCCAAGTCTCGGCCATCGAGTTCCTGACCTCGACCACCTGGACGCCGCTGTTCGACAACCCGCAATACGGGATCGCGCCGCTGCTTACGGGCACGTTCATGTCCACTCTGGTGGCGCTCTCTGTCGCCGTGCCGCTGGGCCTGCTGGTGGCGATCTATCTTTCCGAATTTGCCGGACCGCGGACGCGGGAATCGATCAAGCCGACGCTTGAGCTGCTCGCGGCGGTGCCGACGGTTGTCTACGGCTACTTCGCGCTGCTTTTCGTGACGCCGATGCTGCAGGCCTGGCTGCGGCCGCTGGGCATTGAGCTGCCGTCGTTCAACTTGCTCTCCGCCGGTATCGTGATGGGGCTGATGATCATCCCGTACATCGCCTCGCTCTCGGAAGACGCGATGCGCGCTGTGCCGCGTTCGATGCGCGAAGGCTCTTATGCGATGGGCGCGACGCGGCTTGAGACGGCGTTCCGCGTTGTTGTGCCGGCCGCGGTGTCTGGCGTTGTCGGCGCTGTCATCCTCGGCATGTCGCGCGCCATCGGCGAGACGATGATCGTTGTCGTCGCTGGCGGCACACAGCCGCAAATGGTCACGTCGCCCGCACAGGGCGGCGCGACAGTGACGGCGTTCATTGCGCAAGTCGCTCTCGGCGATCTGCCGTTCGGCACGCTTGAATACAATTCGATCTTCGCCGCCGGCCTCGCACTGCTCGTGCTGACGCTGATGTTCAACTTCGTCGCGTTCTGGCTGCAGCGCCGGTTCCGGGAGGCGTACTAATGACCGCCGTTGACGTTCAACAAACGCGCGATATCTCGGCGCATCCGCCGGGCCTCGCTGCGCGAAAATTCAAAGACGGCGCCTTCATCATTTGGGGCATCGTCGCCACCATTATCGGCCTCGGCACGCTGGTGACGCTGGTGACCGACTTGGTCAATGACGGCGGCCACCGGCTGACGGCGGCGTTCTTTATGAGCTTCCCGTCTTCGGAACCGGCGCAGGCTGGCATCCTGTCGGCGTGGGTTGGCTCGCTGCTGGTGATTTTCACCACCGCGCTGTTTGCCATCCCGATCGGCATCTTGGCCGGCATCTACCTCGAAGAATATGCGCCGAAGAATCCGATCACGAGTTCGATCGAAATCGCGGTCAACAATCTCGCCGGCGTGCCGTCGATCCTGTTCGGCCTGATGGCTGTCGGTATCTTCGTGCAATTCCTCGGCAATCCGAACCGCTGGTTCAGCTTTTTGCCTGAAGGCTTTCGCAACGGCGCTGCGGATCTCTTTGGTCAATCGATTCTGACCGCCGGCATCACGCTCTCGCTGCTGATCCTGCCGGTGATTATTGTCGCGACGCGTGAAGCTGTGCGCGGCGTGCCGCAAGAAATCCGCCATGCGGCGCTCGCCGTCGGCGCCACCAAGTGGCAATCAACGCAGCATCACGTGCTGCCTTACGCGCTGCCGGGCGTCGTCACGGGCGTCATCATCGGCATCTCGCGCGCGCTGGGTGAAACCGCGCCGCTGATCATGATCGGTGGTCTGACGTTTGTGGCGTTCCTGCCGATTACGCGGCCGGGCGATGCGACCTTCGAAACCATCGGCGTGCTAGACGAATACGGCGCCGCGGTCGATCCGAGCGCGACGGAGCGCGTCACCATCCATCATGACGGCGTGGTCGTGCTGCCTGACTTCACCGAGCAACAAGTGCAAGCCGGTCAGACGCTCGATCTGCCGCACGGTTCGACCATCCAGTCGGTGGCCGATCTGGGTGACGCGGCCGCGAGCCTGAACCCAGGTCATTGGCTGGGGCAGGAATTCACCGTCATGCCGATCCAGATGTTCAACTGGACATCGCGTCCGCAAGCGGAGTTCCTCGAGATCGCGGCGGCGGCGGGCATCGTTCTGCTGTTCATCACGCTCTTGATGAACGGCACGGCGATCTACCTGCGCTACAGGCTGCGCAAATCGATCAAATGGTAGTTAGGGGATAGGTGCTGGGGATTAGGTTCTAGGGTGACTTGGACCGCGGGCCTTCAGGCCCGCACTCAGGTTGCGGTTGGCAAGGCGCGTCTGAAGACGCGCGGTCCAAGACCTACTTCCGCGCGCGCTCTGCGGCCTTCTTCTCGCGCGCGATTTGGCGGCGCTCTTTGGCGCGTTTCCGCATGGCGGCGAGCTTGTGCCAGAAGCGGCGGCCGGTCTCTTTCGGCAGCGGCTCGAGGTTGCGGCGGAAATCTTCCGCGCAGGAGCGCCAGGAATATCTCTCGGCCAACGCCCGCGCGTCTTCGCGCTTCAGCTTCAGCGCTTCCAAGCACGCCTTCTGCAGGTCGTCATCGACGATGCCGGCGCCGGTGTTTGGCAGAATGTCCTGCGGGCCGGGCGCGACGTAGCCGGCGACTGGCGTGCCGCAGGCGGCGGCTTCCAGGATCACCAGACCGAACGTGTCGGTGAAGCTTGGGAAAACGAACACGTCGGAGTCGGCGTAGTGGCGCGCGAGCTCTTCGCCAAACTTGGGGCCGGTGAAGAGCACGTTCGGATACTTCGCCTTCAGCTCATCAAGAGCCGGGCCGCCGCCGACGATCACCTTTGAGCCCGGCAGGTCGAGCTGCAGGAACGCTTCGATGTTCTTCTCAACCGAGACGCGGCCAACATATGAGAAGATCGGGCGCGGCAGGTCGGCGGGGAAGACGCCGCCATCGATACCGCGCTTGCTCGGATGGAATTGTTCAATGTCGACGCCGCGGCTCCAGATCGCGGTGTTGCGGAAGCCTTGCAGTTCGAGCTGCTTCTGCATGGTCGGCGTCGCCACCATGACGCGGCCCGACTTGTCGTGGAACGCGTGCATGAAGCGATAGCCGGCCCAGAGCGGGATCCACTTGAAGCGCGCGGTCACGTATTCCGGGAATTGGGTGTGGTAGCTCGTCGTGAACGGAAACTTGTGCTTGAGGCAAACCGCGCGCGCGTCCCAGCCGAGCGTGCCTTCGGTGGCGATGTGGACGGCGTCAGGCTTGAACTCGAGGAAGCGGTCTTCGACGTCCTCGCGGGCGCCGAGCGCCAGGCGGATTTCCGAATAGGTGATCAGCGGGATCGAGTTAGGATAATCGGCCGGTGAGATCACCTCGACTTCGCAACCCATGGCGCGGAGTTCGCCCATGGTGTTGGCCAGAGTGCGGACGACGCCGTTGACCTGCGGCTCCCACGCATCCGTGACCAGCAGGATTTTGTGCGCCAGCGGCGGCGTCTCGGGCGCGCCTGTTTGGCTCGCGCCCTCTGCGGGGGGCGTTTGGGCGTCAGTGCTCACGGGGCGGGTTCTGGCGCGAGGGAGGCTGCGGCGCAAGGGGTCGCTGACGGTGACTTGCCCTAACGGCCAGAGACGCGCAAAGGACGGCCATGCAAACCGCCCCGACGCCGCACCCGTCCGCCACCATCGATTGGGACGCGCTCGACGCGCTGAAATATCAGGATGAGGACGTCGCCGTCGGCAAATTGCTGGCCGACGCGCCGCTCGATGCTGCGGCCCGCGCCAGCGTCAATGCCGAGGCGCGCGCGCTGGTGGAGCGCGCCCGCGGGCTGAAACGCCGCAAGGGCGTGATGGAGAGCTTCCTCGAGGAGTTTGGCCTCTCGAACGCCGAGGGCTTGGCGCTGATGTGCTTGGCGGAAGCGCTGCTGCGGGTGCCGGACGCGGAGACCGCCGACAAACTGATCGCCGAGAAGATTTCGACCGGCCAATGGGCCGCGCACCTCGGCAAGTCCGATCATTGGCTCGTCAACGCTGGCACCTTTGGGCTGATGCTGACGGGCCGTGTCGTCAACCTGCCGGATGAGCTGCGGGGCGAGGCGAGCGAAGTTGTCGGCAAGCTGGTGAAGCGCATGGGCGAGCCGGTGGTGCGCGCCGGCGCCATGCAGGCGATGCGCATCTTGGGCGAGCAATTCGTGCTTGGCCGCAACATTCAGGAAGGCCTGAAGCGCGGCGCCAGCATGGTGCGCCAAGGTTTGGCGACGCGGTACTCGTTCGACATGCTCGGCGAAGGCGCGCGCACCAACGAGGACGCCGAGCGCTATCTCGTCAGCTACGCCAACGCGATTGACGTCGTCGGCGAGAACGCCGGCGGGCTTGGGCCGCATGCTTCGAACGGCGTGTCGGTGAAGCTCTCAGCGCTGCACCCGCGCTACGAGGCGCGTCAGGAAGAGCGCGTGTTCGCGGAGCTTTATCCGCGCATGCTGCAACTCGCGGAAGCCGCGAAGAAGTGGAACATCGGCCTCTCGCTCGACGCGGAAGAAGCGGACCGCTTAGTGCTTTCGCTCAAGCTGTTCGAGAAGCTGGCGCTTGAGCCGTCACTGAAGGACTGGGAAGGCCTCGGTGTTGTCATCCAGGCTTACCAAAAGCGCACGCGCGCTGTGATCGAACGCTTGGTCTCGCTTTCGCGCCGCCGTGGCGCGCCGATTCAGGTGCGCTTGGTCAAGGGCGCGTATTGGGATGGCGAAGTGAAGCGCGCGCAAGTGATGGGCCGCCCGGATTTCCCGGTGTGGACCACCAAGGCCGCGACCGACGTGCACTACATGGCGTGCGCGCGCGATCTCTTCCGCGCCGGTGACGCGCTGTTTCCGCAATTCGCCACGCACAACGCGCATACCGTCGCTGCCGTCCGCCGCATGGCGGCGAGCGCGGGGCGTGACAAGTTCGAGTTCCAACGTCTGCACGGCATGGGCGAGGCGCTCTACCTCGCTGTCGATCCGCCGCCGCAGGTTCGCGTGTATGCGCCGATCGGCGGGCACGAAGATCTGCTGCCGTATCTGGTGCGGCGCCTGCTCGAGAACGGCGCCAACACCAGCTTTGTGCATTCGTTCCTTGATGACGACGTCTCCCCGGAGATCGTCGCCGCCGATCCGATCGCGACGTTGGAAGCGAACCCGCATCGCCACCGCCGCTTGCCGCCGCCGCCGCAACTCTTTGGCGCGAGCCGCCGCAATTCTGGTGGTCCGGATATTTCGATCACGGCGGGGCGCGAGATGTTGGCGAAGGCCAAGCCGCCGTCGCCAGAAAAGGTGAGCGTCGCTGATCCCGAGCAAGCGATCGCGACGGCGCTCGCGGCGCATGAGAGCTGGAGCGCGCGCGGCGGTGCTGCGCGCGCTGCGATCATCCGCGCGATGGGCGACATTCTGCAGAAGAACGAGACGGCGCTGATTGCGCTGACGGCGAAGGAAGCCGGCCGCAATCTGCAAGACTCGATCGATGAAGTGCGCGAGGCGGTGGATTTTTGCCGCTTCTATGCGGCGGAGGCGGAGCGCTTGTTCTCTGGCCCGAAGCCGCTGCCGTCGCCAGCGGGAGAGACGGATCACCTTGAGATGCATGGGCGCGGCGTGTTCGTCTGCATCAGCCCGTGGAATTTCCCGCTGGCGATTTTTACTGGCCAGCTCGCGGCTGCGCTGGCGGCGGGCAACACCGTTGTCGCCAAGCCCGCCGAGCAAACGCCGCTGATCGCGGAAGCGGCGGTGAAGCTCTTCTACGAGGCTGGCTTGCCGCGCGAGGCGTTGCAGCTTGTGCAGGGCGCCGGTGATGTCGGCGGCAAGCTTGTTGGCGATCCGCGCATTGCTGGCGTTGCGTTTACTGGCTCGACCGAAGTGGCGCGGCTTATCAATCGTACGCTCGCCGCGAAGGACGGCCCGATCGTGCCGCTGATCGCGGAGACCGGCGGCCTCAACGGCATGTTCGTGGATACGACGGCTCTGAAAGAGCAAGTCGTCGATGACGTGCTGATCTCGGCGTTCAACTCAGCCGGTCAGCGTTGCTCAAGCCTGCGTATTCTGTTCTTGCCGAACGATACGGCCGACGCGGTTCTCGAAACGCTGCTCGGGGCGATGGATTGCCTTGTCGTTGGCGATCCATCCGATCCGCGCACCGATATCGGCCCGATCATCGATGCCGAAGCCAAAGGCAATCTCGACAAGCACATCGAGCGGATGAAGAGCGAAGCGAAGCTGCTGAAGCAGCTCGACGTCTCGAAGCTCGGCGGCAATTTCTTCGGACCGGCGGTTATCGAGCTGAACGATCTCGATCAAATCAGCCGCGAAGTGTTCGGGCCGATTTTGCACATCGTCCGCTACGATCCGTCGGACGTTTCCAAGATTGGCGGGCAGCTGGCGGCGAAGGGCTATGGCCTTACGCTCGGCGTCCACTCGCGGCTTGAGAGCTTTGCGCAGGAAGTGATCGCGTCTGTGCCCGCCGGTAATGTGTACGTGAACCGCACGATCGTCGGCGCAGTCGTCGGCGTGCAGCCGTTCGGCGGGGCGGGGCTTTCCGGCACCGGACCAAAGGCGGGCGGGCCGAACTATCTGCCGCGCTTCGCCGAGGAACGCGCGGTAAGCAACAACATCGCGGCGCAAGGCGGCGATCCGCAGCTGTTGAATCTTTAGAACGCAAACTCAAGCACGGCGTGCGCGACAACCGCGCCCGAGCCCGCGAACGTAATCTTGGCTTCGGCGTAAGCGCTCGTCTTTCCAAAACGCATCACCGTCGCCTCCACGATGAAATCGTCGCCCTTCGCCGGGCGCAAGAAATGCGTGTGCTGGTATGTCGTGCCTCTGGTGGCGCGATCGCCCGTGCCCATCGCGAGCGCCGTCACCGTGTCGATTGCCGCCATGATGGCTTGCCCGCACACGGCTCCGGCGGAGAACTTCAGCGCGTCAGCTTCGGGCAAGCGCGCAGTGACGCGATGGCCGTCGACCTTGAAGTCGTGCAGTCCCAGTTGTTTCACCCACGGGGCAAAAATGAGCTCATAGGCGGGTACAACGGTCTCTTGGGTGACTGGAAACAGCTCTCTGCCGGTACTCATGGCGGCGACTAGGCCACGCTTTATCCCCAGCGTCTACGGCCGCGCCTTGCGCGGATTGCCGGTGGCGACGTAAATCAGCGCCATGTCCGACAACGTCACGCCGTTCCGCCGTCCAAAACCGGTGCGTCCGCAGCAGCAGGGCGGGTTGGGGATAAAGACGCATCGCGGCAAGGTCGTGCTCGCGCACATTCTGACCATCGCCGCATTCGTGACGAACTTCACGCTGCGCGGTTTGCCATGGTCGCTGATCGGTTTGGTGATCGGCGTGGCGGCGGTGCTGATTGTCTATTCGAACCGCGGCGCGGCGATGCCATGGGCGAACACGCACCACGAGCACGCACTGCGCACGCTGATCATCGGCTATGCGCTCTGGATGCTGGCCGGGCTGCTCATTCTGATCAACGGCGCGCTCTACACGATCACGATTTTCCTGCAGCTCGGCATTGCCATCTGGGCGGTGCTGCGTGCGGTCGTGGCGCTGGTGTTGGGCGTGATGCGCAAGCCGATCCCGAACCCGCGCGGCTGGTTCATTTAGTTCACGATCCGGCAGCCGAACTCTTCTTCGTAGGTCGCCTCTGAGCTGAGAGCGCCAAACAGAATGCTGGCGCGCACCGTATTGCCATCTTCGGTGATCGTGAGGGCGTTGCGTGCATCTTCCGGAAACTCCGCGACGCAGGATTCAAGCGGCCGGCCGCTGACGTGCACGCATGAGCAGGTCATCTTAGCGGCATAACCGGCTGCGATGCCGGCGTACGCAATTTGCCCACGCGAGGCCCATGCGCCTCCGCCGACGAGCAAAATCGCTCCAACAAGAACGCCAACCCAAATCCAGCGTTTGCGCGACACCGCCGCCTCCCCCTATGGTCGCGCCAGCATAGCGAAGGCGAGGGGATACGTCATGCTGCGCGGACTATTTGCGGCGCTGGTTTTGGTTTTCGCAGCGTCAGCGCAGGCGCAGACGCTCTATCCGCTGCCGCCGCAGCCCGCTGGCGTTGCGTGGCCGGGCGCGGATTGGGAAACGGCGGCGCTGCCGGATGACGTCGATCGCGCTGCGTACGATCTTGCGGTCACAGAAGCGTTCGCTGGCGTGCATCCGCTGCTGGGCGAGACGCGCGCTGTTGTGATCATCCAGAGCGGGCGCGTCGTGTTTGAGCGCTATGGCGATGGCTACACGCGCGACACGCGGCTGAATTCGTGGTCGGTCGGCAAATCGCTGACGCATGCGCTGGTCGGCGCGGCGGTGTTGCAGGGGCGTTTGGGAATTGATGCGCCCATGGGCAATCCAGCGTGGCGCGCCGGTGATCGGCGCGCTTCGACCACGTGGCGGCAATGGCTGCAGATGGTCGATGGGCTCGATTATCAGGAGAGCAGCCCCGACGTTTCACAAGCGGGCAATGCACGCATGTTGTTTGGCGACGGGCGACGCGATGTCATTCGCTGGGCCGCGAACCGCCCATTGATCCACGATCCCGGCACGCATTGGAATTACACGTCCGCCGGCACGATGCTGATCTCCGACGCGCTGACGCGCGTGATTGTGCCCAATCCTCGCGACGCGAATGATCGTCGCGCGCGGATGCGGGCGTGGATGAGCACGTCGCTGTTCGATCGTATCGGCATGCACCCGGTGGTCGAGTTCGATCCACAAGGCACGTTCTACGGCAGCTCACTCTATTGGGCGACGGCGCGGGACTATGCGCGCTTCGGCTATCTCTATCTGCGCGACGGCATGTGGAATGGTCAGCGCGTGTTGCCGGAAGGGTGGGTGGACTTCGCGCGCACGCCGGGGCCTGCGTCCAACACCGATACGTACGGCGCGCAATGGTGGTTGACGCCGCCGAGCGGCACAGGGCGGCCCGACCGCTCGCTGATCGTTGATCCTGGTCCGCGCGATGCGTTCTCAGCGCAAGGTTACGAAGGGCAGATCATTGTCGTCGTTCCGTCAAAAGACCTGGTCATGGTGCGGCTTGGGCGCTTTGACGGCGGCAGCGAAGCGTGGGATGCGCTGGGCGATTGGGCAGGGCGGATGATCGCCGCCTTCGGCGACCGCCCGCAGCAATAGGGAGACGGCAATGTCCGATGATGGCCGCGATGTGAAGCTCGCTTGCGCGAAGATGTTGAAGGACGCTGGCTTCAAATATCTCTCAGCCGAGCTTGAGTTCGGTTCGCTTTCCGGTCTGGCGAAGGATGAGCCCTTCTTCCTGCTATGCGGGCGCGATCGCCTGGCGCCAACAGCGATCAAGGCGTGGATCGAGGCCGCGCGCATGTCGAACGTGCCGGATCACAAACTTGAGCGCGCGCACGAGACCATCGAGGCGATCGAAGGCTGGCCGGGCGACCGGCACTATCCGGACTAAAGTTAGCGCGCGTTAGTGATACGCGTCGCGCAGCGCGGTGTGGACGCGATCGAGGTCCTTGTAGAGGCTCGAGCGCACGTCGCCGTTGCGGCCGCGGAGCGCGGTGGCCGCGAATGCTGAAAGCTCATGTGCAGCGTCGTGTTCGCCGTGATGCAGCGCGAGTGTCGCGACAGCGTTGGCGCGATCGGCCAGTTTGCCGGCGCCTGGGCCTTGGGCTTCAAGAATACGCATGCGGAGTTGACGCAAAGCTGTGTTCAGCGGCGGGGCGCTGCCAGCATAATCGTAGCGGCGGCGTTCACGGATGCGCATGCCGCCCAGCTTGCGCCGGCGGTCAGGCCCGAAATAGTTATCGTGATCTACCCACAACATCTCATCAACACTCGCCGCATTTTGCGGCTAGCGCTTTCTGCGTACGTACATGGTAGCGCAACGTGCTTAGAGAAGCGTTTTCGCAGCTGCAAAATGTGTGAAACGCAGTGAACGCGCGTTAGCTATACGAGACGCCAGAACTCGTCCGCGCCTTCGGTGCGCTCGTGGCGAAATCCCAGCCGCCTGACGACGGCCTTCGAAGCATCGTTCTGAATGTCGATCTCGGCTTTGAAGACGAGCGCGCCTTGGGTGCGGAGATGATCCATCATCGCTTTGACGGCTTCGGTCGCGTAGCCATGCCCCCAAACGCGCGGATCGAAGATGTAGCCGATCGAGGCGGATTGGTGCTGGTTCACCGTGGCTTCGACTGTACCGAGCGGGGCGCCATTTTCGCGCAGCCAAACGGTCCAATTAAGCCACTGGTCAAGACGATCAGGCGCGGTTTCCTGCATCACGCGCGCGAAGCGCGTTTCAACGTCAGCGATTGTCGCCGGCGTTTTGTGCGGGACATAGCGGTACATCTCCGGATGGCGCAGCGCTTCGAACATGGCGGCCGCATCCTCGATGCGCGTACGCCGGAGTTCGAGGCGTGGCGTGAGAAGCGGTTCGCGCGAGACGTCGAGCATCAGAGGCCGAGCATAGCGCGCACGTCCGCAGCCGTCTTGCCGCTTTCGCGGAGCGCACGCAGCGTTGCGGCCTGGTCGCGCTTGGCAAGGCGTTTGCCATCTTCGCCGAGGATGAGGCGGTGGTGGCGATACACGGGCTGCGGCAGCTCGAGCAGCTTTTGCAGCAGCACGTGAAGGTGCGCGGCCTCGCGCAGGTCTTCGCCGCGGATCACGTGTGTCACGCCCTGCAGCGCATCGTCCCAGACTGAGGCGAGGTGATAGCTCGTGCCGAAATCTTTTCGTGCGAGCACGACATCGCCGTGACGTTCCGGCTCAGCGCGCACCGGGCCTCTTTCGTCTTCGAACACCAGCGCGAAGTAGGCGGGACCGAGCGCGGAGCGGGCCTTCTTCAACGAGAGCCGCCAGGCGAAGGACTCGCCTGCTGCGAGCTTCGCGGTTTCCTCTTCGGGCGGCAGCGCTTCGCCGCGAAACGCTTCCTCAGCTTCGCCATGCGGCGCGGAGGCGATGGCTTCGGCGATTTCTTTGCGCGTGCGGAAGCAGCGATAGACGAGCTGCCGATCGATCAGAGTTTGAAGCGCGCCTTCGTACTCGCGCATGTGCTCCGATTGACGGCGCACGGGCATCTCCCACGCGATGCCAAGCCAAGCGAGGTCTTCAAAGATGCCGGCTTCGAACTCTGGCCGCGCGCGGCCTTGGTCGATGTCTTCGATGCGCAGCACGAATTTGCCGCCTGCGGCTTGGGCCGCGTCAAAGGCGGTCAGCGCCGAGAAGGCGTGGCCGAGATGCAGATGCCCCGTGGGCGAGGGCGCGAAGCGTGTGACGAAACTCATGTGCCGAACCTAGCGCAACTCCGATCACCCCGCCCCCTTGTGGGGCGGGGCAGGGGTGGGGGTAGCGGCGGTGCTGCGTTGAAGCTGCTGAGGTGACACCCCCATCCCCGCCCTTCCCCACAAGGGGGAAGGGAGACGCGTGCTTGCCTTCGTCTCAGTGCGCGCTAGTCAGACGCGATGACAGTCTTCCTCGATGGCCCCCGGATGCCGCCCAAGCGCGGCGGCAAGCCGGATTCGCTGGTGATCTTCCTGCACGGCTACGGTTCGAACGGCGCCGATCTCATTTCGCTTGCGCCGTATTGGGCTGATCTGCTGCCGGGGACGGCGTTCGTTTCGCCGAACGCGATTGAGCCGGTGCCGATGGCGCCGGGCGGCTATCAGTGGTTTCCGATCTCCAATCTCGATCCGCACTTGATGGAGCAGGGCGCGCGCGTGGCTGCGCAATCCGTGGATCGCTTTATCGACCGTGAGCTTGAAAAATATGGGCTGACGCCGGATCGCGTGGCGCTGGTCGGTTTCAGCCAAGGCACGATGATGGCGCTGCACGTTGGCTTACGCCGCGAGCAGCAGATCGCCGGCATTGTTGGCTTCTCGGGCGTGCTCGTCGGCGCGCGGACGCTGAAGGAGCAGATGCGCTCGAAACCGCCGGTGCTGCTCATTCATGGCGACCGCGATCCGACCATTCCGATTCCCGCGATGTTTGAGTCGGCGGAGGCTTTGGCCGCCTCCGATCACGGCGCGCAGTGGCACGTCTCGTACGGAGTACCGCACTCGATCGGTCCGGACGGCCTCGAGCTCGGCGGCGAATTTCTCGCCATGTACTTGAAAACCAAGGGCTTGGTTGGCTGAGGCTGAGGATTTTCGGTCACGTGGCCGGAGTGTCACGAACCTGTCGCCGCAAATCAGGTAATGCTGGTTCGCATCGGCCCCGGCCGGTGTGCTATGATGCGGCGCAGAAGGAGAGACGTCTTCAGTCCACTCAACGTGATCCGCCACCAAATCCTTGAGCGGCTGCATTGGAGCGGCCGCCAATGAACGTTTCCAGCGCCCCTATCGCGGGTTTTCCGGCGCTGGTGTTGAACGCCGATTTCCGCCCGCTGTCGTATTATCCGTTGTCGTTGTGGCCCTGGCAGGAAGCGGTGAAGGCCGTCTTCCTCGAACGCGTTGACGTCGTCGCGCACTACGACCACGTGATCCATTCGCCATCGATGGAAATGCGGCTGCCGAGCGTGATCTCGCTGCGCGACTTCGTGCACCAGGATCGTCCGCCGGCGTTCACACGCTTCAACGTCTTCCTGCGCGACGGCTTCTCTTGCCAGTATTGCGGATCGCCGGATGATCTGACGTTCGATCACGTGCTGCCGCGCTCGAAGGGCGGACGCACGACGTGGGAGAACATCGTCACAGCGTGTGCGCCGTGCAACCTGCGCAAGGGCGGCAAGTACGTGCAGCACTCCGGCATGCGGCCGTTCCGGCGTCCGCGCCGGCCGACGATGCATGAGCTGCAACATGTCGGCCGCCGCTTCCCGCCGCATCACCTGCACGAAAGCTGGATGGACTACCTCTACTGGGACGTCGAACTGGACGCTTAGCCGTCGAGCGACATGCGGAAGGTCATGCGCTCATTGCCGCGCATCACTTCGAGCGTGAGCGGTGATGCACGCATGGCGGCGGAGAGCGCCTCTGGCGTGAGCGCTCGCACCGACGTCCCGTTCACGCTGACGATGCGATCGCCGGCCTGAAGGCCGCTGCGCTCAGCCGCGAAGCCTGGCGTGATTTCGGCGACTTCGATCTCTGTTGCGTTCGGTTCGCCGGTGATCATGCCAATGCCGTAGCGGCGTGTGGGTGAGGCGGCGCGATCGACGCGGATGGCGTCCGGGGCGTCGCGCACGCGACCGAGCGCTTGTGTCGTCGGCGTTGGCGCGACGTTGAGTTCGCGCAACGCTTCGTTCAACGCTTCTTGCGGCGCGGTGACGCGATCGGGGGTAATGCCGATCCCTTCCCAACCTTGGCCGGTGCGCTCAGCGTAGGTGCGCCCGATCGGCAGGAAGACTTGGAAGACGCCGTTGCCGAACACTTCTTCGCCGCCGTAATTGCCGGCGCCGCGCGTGGTGGCGCCGATCAATGTAGCGCGACCGGTTTCTTTGAGCGCGAGCGAAAGATGTTCGCAGGCGGAGGCGGTTTCGTTGGTCAGAACGAACACGCGCGCATTGGCGAGTGAGCTGACGGGTGATGTCGGCTGTGCCCAATGTTGCCAACGGCGGACGTTCGACGGCGCGTCGCGAATCTCGCGCATGGTGGCGGAGCCGGCGTAGAAATCTTCGAGGCCGCGGTCAGCGCCACGGCGCGTATCCATGGTGACGAGCTGCGTTGGGCGCGCGTAGAGGCGCGAGAGCAGCACATCCATCACGCCAAGCGTGCCGCCCCGGCAGGTGCGCAGATCGAGCACGAGCGCATCGGCTTCCGCGTATTCGTCGAGGATCCGCCCCATGCGCGCTTCGGACGCGTCGTCGCCCGGGATCATGTTGATGCGCAGATACGCGACGCCATCGGCCAGCCATTGCGCTTCGCCGAATGCGTCATCTCCTGGCGGCGCACGCAAAACTCGGCGTCCCGGCTCTGATCCACCGTTCAACGTTACGCGCAGATGCGCATCGCGATGGATCGAGTTGAGTTCGCCCGTAAGCTGCGCCGCCAAGCGCTGGGGGTCGTCCACTCCGTCATAGGCGCCGGCAGCTGCGCGCTCACGCAGGTGCGTGGCGTATTGCTCGGCGACGTCAGGCGAGACGTAGCGTTGCTCCAACATGGCGGCGAGTTCTTCGACGGCGCCGCGAATGGCGTCAGGCGCCAAGCGGGCGCGTGCTTCTGCCACGACTTGCGAGACCGTTTGTGCAGGTGCGGCGCCGCTGGCGGATAGCCCCATGACCAGAGCGGCCGCGGCTATGCCTAAAGTTTGCGCGAGATTCATCGTCTTCCCCCGATTGGCCCTGGGCGTCCCAAGGCTGCTCGTGGGAGGGGGTATGGGCGCGGTTCTTTGCGCCAGTTCGTCGGCGCTGAAACAAAGCTGAAATGTTGGGCGGGGTTAGCCCAGGGAGCCGGCGGCCTCGTTGAAGGTGCCGTTCAGCGAGTCGCCGATGGCGGCCACGGCCCCGATGATGACCATGCCGATTAGCGACGCGATGAGGGCGTATTCGATCGCGGTCGCGCCGCGCTCGTCGCGGAAGAAGCGGAGGAGAGTGGTCATGCGGCGTTCCGTTCGATCAGGCGATTGACGAGAATCACATCGGCGGGCGGCATCTCGTGCGCGCGCAACTCTTGCGGTTGAACCCATTTGGCGGCTTGGGCTGAATTCGGGTCGAGCTTCATCACGCCGCCAAACTTGGTGGCGACGTAGAGCGGCATCAGAAGATGGAAATCCGGATACGCGTGCGAAGCAAACGCGAACGGATCGAGAGCATCGGGCTCTACGGTCAAATCCAGCTCCTCCTTCAGCTCCCGAACCAAAGCTTGTTCGGGCGCTTCCCCCAATTCGACTTTGCCGCCGGGAAACTCCCAGAGGCCGCCGAGCTGCTTGTGCGCGGGGCGCTGTGTGATGAGCACGCGTCCCGATGAATCTATCAGCGCAGCGGCTGCAACCAGAAGCAGGCGCCGCGATGAGGAAGCACTATCGCTGGTTTGCATAAATATCCGGTGAGAAGAGGTGGTTGATGTGCGTTAAGCACAACAAGACCTTACGCCGTTGGCAAGCCTTCTTCTTGCAGTGTTTTCTGCACGGCAGGCCGCGCGCGGATGCGCTCGAAGTAGGCGGTGATCTTTGAAGGTACAGAAACTTCGAACCTTCTGGCCCAATTGATCACAACGTAGGCGTACGCGTCAGCGACCGTGAATTGGCCGAGGAGGTAGTCCTTGTCGCCGAGCTTCTGCTCGAGAAGTTGATAGCGGTTCACCAAGTTTGCTTTGGCGGCTGCCGCAGCTTCCTCGCTCGGTTTCTTGAACAAGGGGGAGGTGCCCTTGTGCAGCTCGGTGGCGATGAAGTTCAGCGTTTCGAGGAACCGCCAGCGGTCGAAGCCTTCGGTGATCGCGAGCTTCGCTTCCGGCTTCAGGCTGGCGAGATATTGCAGCAGCACCTGGGCTTCGGTGAGCACTTCGCCGTCGTCCAGCTCAAGCGCCGGCACCGCGCCTTGCGGGTTGATGTCGTAGAAGTTGCGGCCGTCGGCGGTCGTGCGCTGCGCGCCGAACGACACCTTGACCAACTCAACGTCCAACCCGGCTTCGTTGACGATGATGTGTGGACCAAGCGAGCAAGCGCCGGGCGCGTAAAAGAGTTTCATGGCCGTTTCTCCGCAAAGCGATGGCGCTTGAAGTAACGCGAGCGGCTGGCCGCTCAAGTGTCAGGCGTGTTCCTGCTTCGACTTGGCGAACGTTTCCCAGGCCGCGATTACGATCAGAATGCCGGTTGTGAGCGCGCCGAGCCACATCGGCTCCATGTGGGGCGCCGCGAACCAGCAGAGACCGAGCGCAGCCAATCCGGTCAGGTACGACCAAGCGAGGCCGCCGCGGAACACGCTGTAGAACCAGGCAAGCCCCACAAGATAAAGTGCCGGTCCGCCGAGCAGGATGAGCGTTGTCACCGCATCGATGTGACCCGTTGGGTGCGCGAGCAGCAATTCGTTGCCGACGGCCGAGAGCACGATGCCTGCGACCATTGGAATATGCGCGTAGGTGTAGCCAACGCGCGCAAGGCGGCCGGGATCGCTGTGGGTTGCGAAGGTGTGGTGGGCGTCTTCTGAGATGGTGGCGAAGTACATCCACCACATCGCCGCCGCGCCGACGAAGGCGCCGGCGAGCGCGTTGGCGTGCGCGAAGTCCCAGGTGTTTGCGGCGGCGAAGGTTACGCCAATGAGGATAACGGACTCGCCAAGCGCGATGATGATGAAGAGGCCAGCGCGTTCGGACATGTGATCTGGATCGACGCCCCAGTCCTCGGTGCTGGAGCGCCCCATGCCGGGTGTCCAAAACCCTAGCCACGGCGATGCGAACTCGCAGAGCAGCGCGAGGCCCCAAAGCAGCCAGCGCGTTTCGCCATCAGCCAGGCCGCCTGCGATCCAGAGCGCGCCGCTGAGCATGAGCCAGGCTTGGATGCGCCAGAAATTCTTCCGCTCGTTGGGGAGTCCGTCTTTGAGCGCGTAGAGCAGGAAGAGGTTTCTTCCGTTCTGCATGAGCGCGTAGGCGGCAGCGAAGTAAAGCCCGCGCTCGCCGAACGCGCCTGGAATGGCGGCGGCAAGCACAAGCCCGCCAGCCATGAGCGCAAACATCATCAGCCGCGTCGGCGCGGCCTCACAATCCAGCCAATTCGTCGCCCACGTCGTGTAAATCCACACGATCCACAGCGCGACGAGCAGGAACGCTGACTGCAGCGCGTGCTCAAGATCGGGATGCGCCAGCAGCAGATGCGAGATCTGCGTGACGGCGAAGACGAACACCAGATCGAAGAAGAGCTCGATAAAGCCGACCCGGCCGTGATGGTCGCCGGTGCGCGAGCGGAGGAGTGTCGAGGAAGTGTGTGCGGTCATCCAGCCGCGTCGTAAGCCTTCTTCAGGTAGCCGACAATCTTGTCGTCGATCTCATCGGCGCTGGTGAGCGGGACGATGTATTGGCACATGCCGCCGGGCGGGACGGGCTTTACGCGCGTATCCTTGATGTCGTCCTTGAGGTTCAGGCCCAGCTCGAAACGATCGTTGGTCTTCGGCCCCAGCATCGCGAATTGCTTTTTGCGGCGGAGCGAGACGTAGCCTTTCTTCGGCGCGACTTCATGGTCGCCGAACTTTGCGATCGCCTGCATCAGCTTGTCGTGGATCGGGCGCAGGTGCTCTTTCTTGCCGCTGTAAATCTCGGCCAGCACGTCGTCCGTGCTTGCGCCTGAGGCCTTCGCGGCGCTCGCGCCATCGGACTTCAGCGCCGTGTGCGTGAGCGTGTTCGCGTCGCCGTGGCCCAGGCCATAGGTCTCGATCAGCCAGGTGCGGATCTCGCCGTGCTTGCTGAGGCCGGATTTCTTGATTGCCGCGGTGAGCTGCGCCAGCGATTTGCCGGTCTTCTTCTCGATGTTCGCGAGTTGCGTGGCGATCGCCTTGTCCATATCGGCCATGTGCGCCTCCCTGGGCGCCGACTATGCCTTGTTTGAACGATCAATCAAGGGCTAGTTTGGAGGCAGCCGCCATCCTTGTTGCGCTCGTGCGCGGAGAATCCGCGAGTGCGGAGGGCGGGACGCGATGGCTCTCGCCTAACAAGTTGCGCCATTGCTGGCGCGGGAGTGACGCGAACTATCGCGCCCCGTGATTGGTTTCCAGCGGCTCGGCACGTGGAGGTTTTTCACTCCCTTGGCGCGATCGCCGACGGCGTGCGGATCGTGCGCTGATTTGCACGCTCCAGTGTTTCTTCCCGCGCTTTTGGTTTCCCGCGGGCTTCTGCTCTTTTGCGCGTATGCATCGGAGCTTCACGCTCAATCACCTCACTCTCGCATCGGTAGATCAGCGGCCGACTGCCCTCCAGCGGAGTGATGGGCGCAAGTGTAAGGGCGTTGCTGAGGTGTGGGATAGATTTTTGCGGGAGGGCGGATTTCTAAGGCGCGGAAGATAGGAAGACCGAGGATAGAGGCGAGTCGGTAGGGCCGCTGATTTGGTGCTAATATACGTGCGGGGAGGAATAGTCAGATGACCGCATGGTCCGCTGCGCTTCTGGTGTTGGGTCTGTTCCTGTTTCTTGGCAGCACGCGGCAGGGGAGGCTGTCCATACGCGCCGCCATTTGGAGCTGCGGGTCGGCCGCATTGGTGGCCGCAGTAGCATTGGTTGCGATAGATGGAGAGCACTCAGGTCTATTTCGTGCAGCCATCGATCTCATCGAAAATTGGCGCGATCCGTCTCAGAGTGTTTTGGCTCAGTCTCTGAGCAGAAACGGCCCCAACATTGGCCGCTTTGTCTTGCCGCTACTCGACCTGTTCTTGCTTCTTGCGGCGGTCCTGGGATTGTTGACGGCGCTGGCGTTCACGCGCGGCGAGCGCATTGAGAAGATTGTGCGTCCAATGGCGATTGGGTTGATTGGCGCAATTGCCGGCGGTGTCTTGGCGCTCAGCGTGGTAGGTACAGGTTTCGGCGCGCCGGTCGCGCAGCGAACCTACTCAAACTTCGTGAGTGCGAGCGACGTCCAAGATGGCGATACATTTTGGATCGGCGAAACGTCCGTTCGTTTGTTGGGCGCTGACGCCCCGGAGGGCAGGCAGATTTGCCGGCGCGCTGGAGAGGTAGAGCAATGCGGACAACAGGCGCGCGATCACTTGCGTGGCTTGTTGAACAACGCGCTCGTGACCTGCCATGTCCGGGAGAACTCACGGGGGCGCACGAGAGAGTCGTTTGGACGTCCTCTCGTAACCTGCAGTGCTATCCGGGAGCGGCGACGCGACGATGCTGGCCGCATCACACAAGGGCCTGAGCGTATCGCGGATGTCGCGAGGAAAATGATCGCGGATGGCTACGCCGTCGAGTTCCGGAGTAACCAAACTTCATATCTGGCCGCGGCGACTCGATCGCAGAACTTGAATGCAGGGCTCACCACGGCGTGTTCGCTGGCGCCGAGTGTGTGGCGGCGCGACACTTCTGCGCGCAGTGCATTCATAGCCAGTGGGGCGTTGCCAGACGCCGACGGCAAGACCATGGGCGCGTGCTAGCTCCGATAGTCGCCGTTGATCTCCACGTAGCGCTTCGTCAGGTCGCAGGTGAACATTTTGGCGCGGCCTTGGCCGGGGCCGACGGTGACGCTGATTTCGAGTTCCGCGCCCTTCATGTAGGCGCTCATCGCGGCTTCGTCGTATTCTTCCGAGATCATGCCGTTGCGGGCGGCGTGGAGTGAGCCGAAGCGGACGCCGATCATCTCGCGCTTCACCGGCTGATCGCTGCGGCCGATGGCCATGACGATGCGGCCCCAGTTTGCGTCTTCGCCGGCGATCGCGGTTTTCACTAGTGGGCTTTCGCAAATGGTGCGGGCAATGGCTTTGGCGGATGCGTCGTTGGCTGCGCCGTCGACGTTGACGGTGACGAGTTTGGTCGCGCCTTCGCCGTCGCGCACGATCTGGATGGCGAGATCGGCGAGCACTTTGCTGAGCGCGGCGCGGAAATCGGTGAGGCGCTCGTCGTTTGCGTCCGGGATCGGCGGCACGTTCGATTGGCCGGTGGCGAAAAGCAGCACGCAATCGTTGGTGGAGCGGTCGCCGTCGACGGTGATCGAGTTGAAGCTGGTTTCGGTTTCCTGGCGCAGCAGCGTCTTCAGGATCGGCGCGGAGAGGGCGGCGTCGGTGAAGACGAAGGCAAGCATCGTCGCCATGTCGGGCGCGATCATGCCTGAGCCTTTGGCGATGCCGGCGATGCGGACTTGCGTGTCGCCGATTTTGCAGGTGGCGCCTGAGCCTTTGGGGAAGGTGTCAGTCGTCATGATCGCGGCGGCGGCTTGCGGCCAGCTCACGGGCGCGAGCGTCATGCTGGGAAGAGCGGCTGCGATTTTTGAATCATCCAGCACCACGCCGATGACGCCGGTGGAGGCCGCGAGCATTTCGCGCGGCTCGACTTCAAGCTTCTCCGCGGCGGCTTCGAGCGAGCGTTTGCAGGCGGCGTCGCCAGCGGGGCCGGTGAAGGAATTGGCGCAGCCGGCGTTCACAAGAAGCCCGCGTGAGCCGCCGCGTGTGGCGGAGAGCGCTTGCTTGCACCAATCAGTCGGTGCGGAGCCGACAGCGTTTGAAGTGAAGACGCCCGCGGCGCGCGTGCCTTTGGCGCAGCGGATGAGCAGCAGATCTGGGCGCTCGTGTTTGTAGAAACCGGCGCGGCCGATCGCGGCTTCGATGCCGGCGATCTCGGGCAGATCGGGAAAGCGCGCAGGCGCGAGCGGGCTGATTTGCGAGTCAGGCTTCATGGTGCGCGCACCATACACACGCTCCCCGGACGCCGCGAAGCGGCGAGCCGGGGCCTATCGGTGTGGCAAATGATTCAAGACGTGTGCGTGACAGCCCATGGGTCCCGGCTCAGCGCTGCGCTCACGCGCAGCTTGGCCGGGAAGCGTGGTGGCTATTGCGTGCCGCCCGTTTCTTCCTGCTGCGCCGGTTGGGCTGCGGGTTGTTGTGCGGGCGGGCGCTGTTGCGGCGCGGCTGGCGGTTGCTGCACCGGGTTCGGCGGCGGCGCGCCGCCTGCGCCCATCGGGAACGGGAAGGGCGGAGCGCTGGCGTCAGGCGCTGGCGTGGTTGGCGTCGCCGGCGCCGGCTCGGCGTCCTCCGGCTCCGTCACTTCGCCTTCTTGCTCCATGCCGTCTTCCGGCTGACGCAGACGTTCGATGCGTGCGTCGCGCTCCAGGCGCTCCTGCAGCTGCATGGTCTCTTGGTAGCGAAGCCAGGTGATGATTTGCGGCCGGATGGTCTCCAGGCTCTGGACGCCGACCGCGCGGCGATCGACGAGCTGGAAGATGTGCCATTGGTCCTGCAATTGGATCGGGCCGATCAAGTTGCCGATCGTGGTGCTCTCGACTTCCTGACGCATCGTAGGCGTCAGGTCGTTGAGGGAGCGAAACCCTAGGTCGCCGCCGTCGCCGCTGGTGTTTTGCTCGAAAGCGATCACTTCAAATCGTTCGCCCTGATCCAGCCGTCTTTTGGCCTGATCGGCGGCTTCCCGTGTTGGGAACACGATGTGACGGAGATGGACTTCCTCGCCTTGGCCCAACCGGCTCGCATTGTCGCGGTAGAGACGCTCGATGTTCTCGGGATCGGTCGCGCGCGCGTCGATCTCTTCGTAGATCGAAGCGGCGAGCACGCGTTCGCGGGCGTTCTCGATTTGGCGGCGGACATCGGCGCGGCGGTCGATGCCGCGCGCTTCGGCTTCCATGGCGAACAGCCGGATGCGGATGAGCTCTTCAAGGGCGAGGTCGAAGGCGCCCGAATTGGCGTCGATATCCTCGGTTTCGCCCAGCATTCCCATGGTCACGGCGAAGTTGCGGACGTCCTCAACGTAGATCGGGCGGCCGTTGACGGTGGCGGCGACGATCGGATCGGCCTCGCCTTGGTTGTCGCCGCTGGAGTCGCGTCCGAGGCCGCAGCCGACGAGCGTCAGCGCCGCGGCGAAGACGACCGCCGTAAAGAAGGACCGCTTCAAGGTCATGCGTTCTGCTTTCCTGATCCTGTCGCGTGCAAGGGTTGCGCCCAAGAACCCGCATTTTGGGCCGCATTGACACGCCCAGGGGCCGCTCTTAAGTCTCGCAAGCGCACGTGTCGAGGGTGTTTTCGCACGCGAACGCGCGTCAGTGGGACGATAAAAAGTCAATTAACTCAAAGCACTAGACGCTCCGCCCCGCGCCCCCTCCCAAGCGGCGCCTTAACCATTAGAACGTGCCAATGCTGAACCTCGCCAAGCAGATTTTCGGCTCCGTCAACGAGCGCAAGGTGCGCCATTTGAAGCCGATGATTCAGCGCATCAACGCGCTGGAGCCGACCTTCGAGGCTCTGTCGGACGAAGCGCTCCGGAACAAGACAAGCGAATATCGCCACCGGCTGGCGCGCGGCGGCAAGATTGATGAGGTGCTGCCGGAAGCGTTCGCGACGGTCCGTGAGGCCGCCAAGCGCGTGCTGGGTCAGCGCCATTACGATGTGCAGCTGATGGGCGGCATGATGCTGCACCAAGGCAAAATCGCTGAAATGCGCACCGGCGAAGGCAAGACGCTGGTTGCGACGCTGCCGACGTATTTGAACGCGCTCGAGAGCCGCGGCGTCCACGTCATCACGGTGAACGACTATCTCGCCAAGCGCGACAGCGACTGGATGGGGCAGGTTTATCGCTTCTTGGGCTTGAGCGTCGGCGTCATCGTTCACGGCCTCTATGACAACGAGCGCCGCCAAGCCTACGCGGCGGATGTCACCTACGGCACGAACAACGAGTTCGGCTTCGACTATCTGCGCGACAACATGAAGTACTCGCTGGGCGAGATGGTTCAGCGCGGCCACCGCTTCGCGATCGTCGACGAAGTCGACTCGATCCTGATCGACGAAGCGCGCACGCCGCTGATCATCTCCGGCCCGACCGAAGATCGCAGCGAGTTCTACAAGTCGATCGATGCGCTGATCCCGCTGCTGCGCCCAGAGCACTTCGAGCACGACGAAAAGCAGCGTTCGGTGACGTTCACCGAACTCGGCTCGGAGCGTATCGAAGAGATGCTGGTCGAGCGCGGCTTGCTGCAAGGCTCGCTCTACGAGCCGGCGAACATCACCATCGTTCACCACGCCAACCAGGCGCTGCGCGCGCACAAATTGTTCACGCGCGACAAAGACTACATCGTCAAGGACACCGAAGTTGTTCTGATCGACGAGTTCACCGGCCGCATGATGGCGGGCCGCCGTCTCTCCGAAGGTTTGCACCAGGCGATCGAAGCCAAGGAAGGCGTGCAGATCCAACCGGAAAACCAGACGCTCGCGTCGATCACGTTCCAGAACTATTTCCGCCTCTACGACAAGCTCGGCGGCATGACCGGCACGGCCTCGACCGAAGCTTCGGAATTTGGCGACATCTACAAGCTCGACGTCGTCGAAGTGCCGACCAACCGTCCGGTGAAGCGGATCGATGTGGACGACGAGGTCTACCGGACCGCGAAAGAGAAATACAAAGCCGTCATCGTCGACATCGAAGAGACACATAGGAAGCAGCAGCCGATCCTGGTCGGCACTGTCTCGATCGAGAAGTCGGAATTCTTGTCGACGATGCTGAAGCAGCGCGGCATTCCGCACCAAGTTTTGAACGCGCGCTATCACGAACAGGAAGCGCAGATCGTCGCGCAAGCCGGCGTGCCGGGCGCGGTGACGATCGCCACCAACATGGCCGGCCGCGGCACCGACATTCAGCTCGGCGGCAACGTCGACATGCGCCTGAAGGCAGCGCTAAAGGGCGATGAGACGCCGGAACAGATCGCGCAATTGAAGCGCCAGATCACGGTCGACGTTGAGCAGAAGAAGCGCGTCGCGCTGGAAGCGGGCGGTCTCTACGTGCTCGGCACCGAGCGCCACGAAAGCCGCCGTATCGACAACCAGCTGCGTGGCCGTACCGGCCGCCAAGGCGACCCGGGCAAGTCGAAATTCTATATCTGCTTGGAAGACGATCTGCTGCGCATCTTCGCAGCTGAGCGTCTCGACGCAATCATGCGCAGCCTGGGCATCCAGGAAGGCGAGGCGATCATCCACCCGTGGATGAACAAGGCGCTCGAAACCTCGCAGCGTCGCGTCGAACAGCGTAACTTCGAAATTCGCAAGAACCTGCTGAAGTACGACGACGTCATCAACGATCAGCGTAAGGCGATCTTCGAGCAGCGCATCGAGTTCATGCGCACCGCCGACGTCGCGCCGATCGTGAAGGACATGCGCCACGACGTGGTCGAGAAGCTGGTCTGGCGGCACATGCCGGAGAAGGCGTATCCCGAACAGTGGAACACGCCTGAGCTCATGGTCGAAGCTGAAGAGATTTTCGGCTTCACCTCGCCGGTCGATAAGTGGGCCGCCGAAGAAGGTATCGCGCAGCAAGAGATCATCGAGCGCCTGACGCGTGAAGTTGATCAAGCGTATGCCCAGAAGGCCGCGATGCTTGGGCCGGAGCGTCTGCGCGCGGTCGAGAAGCAAGTGCTGCTCAGCGTCGTGGACATGCGCTGGCGCGAGCACTTGAGCTTCCTCGATCACCTGCGCTCAGTCATCCACTTGCGCGGCTACGCGCAGCGCGATCCGCTAAACGAGTTCAAGACCGAAGCGTTCACATTGTTCGAGCGCATGCTCTTGGATTTGCGCACAACGATCACGCGCATGTTGCTGCGCTTGCAGATCGGCCAGGCCGACGAGGCAGCACTCGCGCCGCGCGCGCCGACGCAGACCTACGAGATCCACCAAAACCCGGATACCGGCGAGAACGAAATGGCGCGCGCCGATGCGCCGCCGCTCGCGCCGGATGGGTTCGATCGGCACAATCCGACGACGTGGGGCAAGGTCTCGCGCAACGCGCCGTGCCCCTGCGGCTCAGGCAAGAAGTTCAAGTATTGCCACGGCCAGGAAGCCGCGACCGGCTAGCGGCGCGACGGCTGGAAGGTGAGCGGCTGATCGGTTGGGATCGCGCTCACCACCCGGTACGTCAGCGTGCCGCCCTGCAGCGATTGCAACTCCACTTGCGCGCCGTTGAAGGTGAGCGTGCGCGGCATGCTGGCTGCTTGCACGGAATCGCGCTGATCGCTGATCGGCACGGTGGTGTCGCCTTCGCGCGAGCGCAGATCGAGGATCGCTGTTTCGCCGACAATGCGCGCCGTGAGTTCGAGTTGAACCGGCCCGATGCGGTGGGTTTGTAATGGCGTATACGGCACCGGCGAGGGAATTGGGCTGACGGAGATGGTCAGCTGACCGCCGCTGATGTGCGGCGTCGCCGGTGTTTGCCGGGAGCCGTTCACGGCGCGTGTCGGCGTCACGTTGAGCTGAATGAAGGCGAGGTGATCGAACACGCGATCGGCATTGCCGTCGGCGAGGCAAGTGCGCGTGATCAGCGGCGGCCGAATGGGGCTGTAGGTCGTCGTCTGTGTTTGCACTGTGCAGAAAAGCCGGATCTCGCGGCGCTGCGTCAGCAATAGCGGGAAAAGCTCGGTGCCCGGCGCGATCGAGAGCGCGATCGAAGCGTTGCCGACAGGGATCGATCCGGCCACCGGCGCATCAACGCGCACGACACTGATGACATCAGCTTGCTGCGTGAGCAGCGCCGCTGTGCCAGTCATGGTTTGCGGCTCGGCGCTGAATTCAACAGGCTGCGGCGCGAGGATCGGCGAGGCGGCATCCGTCACCGTCGCAGGCGGTGGCGTTTGCGCCATGAGCAAAGGTGCGAACGCCAGCGCCGCTAATCCCAACAGAAGTCGTTTCATTGCGGACCCGCGAGCTCCGTCAGCAGCACGCGCCAGTGCGTGAGGCCGTTATAGAAGCTCTCTACCGGCACGCGCTCGTTCAGCCCATGCGCGAAATCGTCGTTGTCGCCGATGAAGATGGCGCCGACGCCGTAGGTCGGAATACCGGCGGCGCGGAAGAAGAGGCCATCGGTTGCGCCCGCCGACATATAGGGCGACATCACCGCGTCGGGATAATTGACGTGCACCGCGCGCGCGGCGGCTTGCATCACGTCGGGCCGCAACGGCGAAGCGTCGCTTGAGTTGGAGGGGCCGAGTTGGGTGACTTCCACTTTGTTGCCGGCGATCGCGCGCAGTTCGGCGAGCACATCGGCTACCGGAACGCCTGGGAAGATGCGGCAATTCACGGTCGCGCTCGCGGTTTGCGGCAGGGCGTTCTCCGCGTGACCGCCGGCGAGCATGGTGGCCACGCAGGTGGTGCGCATCATCGAAGAGAGCGAGACATTGCGTGAGAGGGTGCGCGCAGCAACGCGATCGCCGGGGTTTTCGGCGAAGCGGCGCAGCGCCGCGCCTTCGGCGCCGGGGAAGACGCGTGCGGCATTGCGGAAGCTCTCAACGGTGGTGTCGTTCCACATCACCGGGAACTGGAAGGCGCGCAGCCGCTGCAGCGCGTCGCCTAGGTCATAGATCGCGTTATCTTCGCGTGGCTGCGAGGAATGGCCGCCGGGATTGTGCGCGACGAACGTAAAGCTGGCGTAGGTCTTCTCGGCGGTTTGCACCACGTAAGCGATGCCGCGATTGGCGTTGTCGAGCTGGCCGCCGCCGGCGTCGGAGTTCAGCGCGAACTCGGCTTCGCCCAGTAGCGCGCGATGTTGCGCGAGCAGGGCTTCGGTGGTTGCGCCCGAGGTTTCTTCGTCACCGGAGAACCAGATGATGATATCGCGCGTCGGCACGAAACCTTCGGCGCGGAGGGTGAGGAAGGTGGAGGTGAGCTGCGCGATGCCGGCCTTGTTGTCGATCGTGCCACGTCCGAAAAAGAAACCGTTCTCTTCAACGAGCGTGAACGGATCGCGCTCCCAATCGCTGCGCAGCGCCGGCACGACGTCCATGTGCGCGAGCAGCAGGATCGGGCGCCCGCCCGTGCCGTTGCCGCGGAAGCGAACAACGAGGCCGGCCGTGTTGTTGAGCGGCAGGACGTGCACGTCTTCAGCCGCGAAGCCGCCGCTGCGAAATAGGTTGGCGAGATACTCCGCCATCGCCGGGGTCTGTCCGCCCTCGACCGAGGTGTCGAACGAAATGATCCGCTGATAGATTTCACGCGCCTGCACGCGCTGCGCTTGGCTGGCGGTTTGCGCCGACGCGCCGCTCGCAAGGCCGCATAGCAAAAGGGCGCCTACCAAAAGCGCCCGAACCCGATTGCCCATGAAAATCCCCAGTCGTTTCGGCGCATGCTGAAGGCGGGTTAGCGCTTTGGCAAGGGATTGAGCGCAGGGCTAGGTGCATGTCCATCGCGCACGCGCCCACCCGCATTGCCGCGCCGACTTTCGCGCGCTGGGAGCCTGTCGCCGCTGCGTTGTGCTTGGCGCAGTTTTCGGAACCGCTGTTCGCGGCAGTGGCGCAGAGCCAGGGTTTGACTGACCCGCCGGGCTATGCGCGGATTTTTTTTCTGCCGGTGTACGCGTTCCTGGCGTGGGTGCTGTGGCGTGATCGCGCGCAAGCGTGGGGTGCGGCGCGCGCAACGCCGCTGCTGATGGGCTTGCTGGCGCTGGCGGCGATCTCGACGCTGTGGTCGATCGATAGCGGCGCGACGTTGCGGCGCGCGGTGTGGCTGGCGCTGACAATGGCGTTCGGACTTTATCTTGCGTGGCGGCATGATTGGAAGTCGCTGCTCAACGTGCTCGCTGGCGGCTTCATTGTGCTGATCGCCGGTTCGTTTGCGCTTGGTCTGCTCGCGCCGAACATCGGGCGCATGACGTTTGAGCATCCTGGCGCCTGGTCGGGCTTGTGGACTCACAAGAACACGCTGGGCGGCATCATGGCGCTCGGCGTCACGATCTGCACGGCGGCGGCGATCATGACGCCGGAGCGGCGCAAGCTTTGGATTGGCTGCGCGGTGGCCGCGTTTGTGCTGGTGGTGCTGTCGACGTCGAAGACGGCGCTTATTGCTTCAGTGCTTGGCCTTGGCGTGATGGGCTTCTGCGCGCTCGTGCGGCGCGGGCCGGTCCACACGATCGCGGCTGGCGCTTTTGTTGGCGCGAGTCTGGTCGCGGGCGTCGGCATGGTGGTGCTTGCGCCGGATCTCATCGTTGCAGCGCTTGGCCGCGACCTGACGCTGACGGGCCGCACCGACATCTGGGAAGCCTCGGCGCGCTTCGTCGAAGCAAAGCCCTGGCTGGGGTACGGCTATTACGCGTTCTGGCTGCCGGATAATGGGCCTGCGTACTGGGTGCGCGAGGCGGTGGCGTGGCAGGTGGCCTCGGCGCACTCAAGCTGGCTTGAGCTGGCGCTCGGCGTTGGGCGTGTCGGCATCTTCTTGTTTGCGCTTCAGCTCGTGGCGACGCTCTCGCGCGGCGCGGGCGTTGTGATTCAGCCGCAAGCGGGTCTTTGGGCGCCGGCGTTCTTGGCGACGTTTGCGCTCTACACGCTGAGCGAAAGCCACGCGCTGCAGGCCAACAACATTTTCTGGATCATCTATGTAGCTGTTGCTGCGCGGCTCGCACTCGATGCGCGCGCGGCTTCGGTTCGCAACGGGCAACACGTATGACGGCCATCCTTATTCTCGGTGTCGATCCTGGCCTCAATCGGTGCGGGTGGGGGCTGGTTGCGAGCGAAGGCTCACGGCTGAGCCACGTCGCGCACGGCGTCATCAAGCCGCCGCCGCAACAGCAGCTCGCGTCGCGCCTGCATGATCTGTTCGAAGCGCTGAGCGTGGTGATCGAGCAATATCAGCCGCACGAAGCGGCGGTCGAAGAAACGTTCGTCAACTCCAATGCGCGCGCTGCGTTGGCGCTCGGCCAAGCGCGCGGTGTTGCGCTTGCCGCTGCTGCGCGACGTGGCCTGCTCGTCGCGGAATACGCGCCGACGACGATCAAGAAGGCGGTTGTCGGCACCGGAGCCGCCGACAAGACCCAGATCGCGTTCATGGTCCGCCGCCTCTTGCCCACGGCCGGCGACGTGACGGCCGACGCCGCCGACGCGCTGGGGGTGGCCCTCTGCCACGCCGCCCATGGCGGGTTCAAACGCCGCGCCGGCGCGCACGGAACTTGATGCCGGGGTAGCGCGTTACTGGCTCCAGGACCGGCTGCACCCTCGGTCCGGACGAGCGGGCGGCCTCTATGGACGACGGAACAGGGGAAACACCTGATCTTGCCGACGTGCTCGCTTCGCTGCGTGTCAGCGAAGCGCGTCTGCACGGCGTGCTCGATAGTATTTCCGATGGTTTCTACGCGGTCGATCGCGCCTGGAAGGTCACCGAGTTCAACGCCGCCGCTGAGCGCTACTTCAAGATGCCGCGCGCCGAGATGATCGGGCGCGATTATTGGGAGTTGATCGCTGACGCCAGCGATGAGTTCAAAGCCGTGTTGCGCGCTGCGATGGATGGCGCGCCGATGGCGGTGATCGAAGCGCCGTCGCTCTATCGGCCGGGCCGTCAAGTCGAGCTGCGCATTGCGCCGACTGAGGAGGGCCTCTGCGTTGCGCTGACCGACATCACCGATCGGCTGCAAACGCGCGCACGGCTGGAGGCGGCGGTTGCGGAGCGCACGGCGGAACTGCGCGCCAGCGAAGCGCGGCTGCGCAGCATTATCGAGACCAGCCATCTGTTTCAGGGCCTGATGGCGCCGGATGGCATGCTGCTGGATTGCAACGCCGCCTCGCTCGCCGCGATCAAGGCGCGCAAAGACGATGTTTGCGGCATGAAGATTTGGGAGACGCCGTGGTTCAGCGCGACTGAAGGCATGCCGGAGTTCGTGCAGTCCGCGGTGAAGCGGGTTGCGGCGGGTGAAGTGGTTACGCACGGCGCCATGCGGCTCAACTTGCCGGCTGGCGTGCGCGTGTTCGAATTCACGATGCGCCCGATCAAGGACGCGAGTAGCGCCGTCATTTCGATTGTGTACGAGGCGAATGAGATTACGGCGCGCCTGAACGCCGAGGAGAGCTTGCGCCAGGCGCAGAAGCTGGAAGCTGTGGGGCAGCTGACGGGCGGTATCGCGCACGATTTCAACAATCTGCTGATGGTGATTTCCGGCGGGCTGAACATGCTTGGCCGCGCGCCTGATGAAGAAAAGCGCTTGATGCTGATGGGCCGGATGCGCGAAGCGGTCGATCGCGGCGCCAATCTCACCAAACAGCTGCTGGCATTTTCGCGCCGCCACCAACTCAGCCCGGAATCGATCGCGCTGCCTGCATACTTCACCGCATTGAACGATCTGCTGAGCCGGAGCTTGGGTGTCAACGTGCGGGTGGCGATTGATGTGCCGGATGATGTTGCGCCGGTCTTCGCCGATCCGAATGCGCTTCAGCTCGCCTTGCTCAATCTTGCGGTCAATGCGCGCGACGCGATGGAGGATTCTGGGCTCATCACCATCAGCGCCCGCAACGGCACGACCGCAGACGTGCACGCGGCGTGTGTGTCTATCGCAGTGATCGACACTGGCGCCGGCATGACGCCTGAGGTGAAGGCGCGCATCTTCGAGCCGTTCTTTACAACGAAAGAGACGGGCAAAGGCTCGGGGCTCGGCCTCGCGCAAGTGCACGGCTTTGCCGAGCAGTCGGACGGCCACATCGAAGTCGTCAGCGAGATTGGCGTCGGGACTACGTTCACGCTCATCCTGCCGCGCGGCGAGCGCGTCGCGGCGACGCCGCTCGCGCCGGTGGTTTCGAACATAGCGGAGGCGGCAGGCGTTGCGGGCGATGCGCTGCTGGTGGAAGACGACGACAACGTCGCGGCGCTGACGAGCGAGATGCTGACGCACCTTGGGTGGAAGGTGACGCGCGTCGCCAGCGCCGAAGCGGCATTGGGCGCGATCACCAACGGCCTCGATGTGGGGCTTGTGTTCTCAGACGTGATGATGCCGGGCGGCAAGAATGGCATCGAACTCGCGCACGCGCTGCGTCAGCGCCACGTTGATCTGCCGATCGTGCTGGCGAGCGGCTACACCGAAGCCGTGCATCGCGACGCGGAACGCGCCGGGCTGCTGTTGCTTTCGAAGCCGTTCGACATGGACACGCTGGCGGCCGCCATAGCGACGGCGCGCCAGGCGCGTTGAGTGCTACCAGATCGTGACGCGCTCTTCCGGCGGCAGATAGAGCGCATCGCCAGGCTGCACGTTGAACGCTTCGTACCATGCGTCCATGTTCCGCGCCGGGCCGTTGATGCGATAGCGGCCGGGTGAATGTGGGCCTGTCATCACCTGATTGCGCAACGCTTGTTCGCGTTGAAGGATCTTGCGGTGCTGCGCGCGGCCCATGAAGAAACGCTGCAGCCCGGTTGTGCCTTCCAGCACGGGTGGCTCGGCGCCGTTCAGTGAGATGCGATACGCGTGCAGCGCAACTTGCAAGCCGCCGCAATCGCCGATGTTCTCGCCGAGTGAGAGGCGGCCGTTGAGTCGCAAGCCTGGCAGCGGTTCGAACTGCGAATATTGATCGGCGAGGCGATCCGTCACTTCGCGGAAGCGGCGCACATCCTCTTCGTTCCACCAATCGCGCAACACGCCGTGCGCGTCGGACTTGGCGCCCTGGTCGTCGAAGCCGTGGCCCATTTCGTGGCCGATGACGCCGCCGATGGCGCCATAATTCACGGCAGGGTCGGCGTTGATGTCGAACAACGGGGGTTGCAGATAGCCGGCGGGGAAGACGATCTCGTTGAACGGCGGATTGTAGTATGCGTTCACGGAGTGCGGGTTCATGAACCACTCTTCGCGATCGCTTGGGCGCCCGAGGCGGTTCAGATCATTTTGCCAATCCCACAAAGCGAAACGCTGCTGGTTGCCAAACGCGTCGCCCGCCCGGACTTCGAATCCGGAATAATCTTTCCAGCGATCCGGATAGCCGATTTTCGGACGGAAGGTGGCGAGCTTTTCGCGCGCGCGAACTTTGGTCTCGGCGCTCATCCATTGCGATTGATCGATGCGCTCGCCGTAGGCGCGGCGCATGTTCTCCACCAGCTCCAACGCTTGGGCTTTGGTTTCCGGCGGGAAGTGGCGCTGCACGTAGAGCTCGCCAACCGCTTCGCCGAGCGTGCCGTTGACGGATTGGATAGCGCGCTGCCAGCGATCGCGCTGGCGCTGCTGGCCTTGGAGTTGGCGGCCGAAGAAGTCGAAGTTCGCATCATCTATGGCGCGCGGCAGCACTGGCGCGCGTGCGCGGACGTAGTGCCAAGCGAGATAATCCTTCCACGTCGCCACAGGCGTCGCGATCACGAGTTCCGCGAGCGGGCCCATGGCGCTCAGTTCTGCAACGACAACTTGATCCTGGCCGCCAAGTCCGCGCGCTTCGAAATAGGCGTCCCACGGGAAGCGCGGCGCCAGCGCGCGGACTTGCGCGCGCGTGAGCAGGTTGTAAGTGCGCTCGCGTTCGCGGCGATCAGCGACCGGCCAATGCAGTTCGGCGATCCGGCGCTCCAGCGCCATGATGCCGGCCGCCTTCGCCGCGCCGCCGCTTTGGCCCACGCGGCCAAGCATATCGGCGCACGCAGCTTCGTAACCGGTGCGCAGTTCGGGGAACTGGCGATCGTCGCGGCGATAATACTCACGCTCCGGCAGGCCCAGGCCGCCGTGTGTCATCTGCGGCAAGTAGCGGTTCGGATCGCGCTCATCGAGGCCGATATAGATGGCGATCGGGAAGGTGACGCCGTTGCCCGGCGTGCCGACGAAACGCACGACGTCTTCGTGCGTGCTGATCGCGGCGATTTGCGCGAGTGCGGGTTGGATGGGCTCAAGGCCACGCGCGTCGATCGCGTCTTGGTCGAGATAGGCGTTGTAGTAGTCGGCGATCTTTTGGCGGTTCGAGCCAGGTGTGCCGCCGCTGGCTGCTGCTTCTTCGATAATGGCGCGCACATCGTGCTCAGCTTTCACCGTGAGCATGTCGTTGGTGCCCCACGACGTGCGATCATCGGGGATGGTGTTGGTGTTGAGCCACGTGCCGTTGACGTACTGGAAGAAGTCATCGCCCGGCTTCACGCTCGGATCGATCGCCGTCATGTCGATGCCGAAGGCGCCGATGGCGGCGTGGCCGCGCGGCGTTGAGCTGCCTTCACTGCCGCCGGTGGCGCAGCCCGCGAGCAGGGCGAGCGAGGAGGTGGTGACGGCGCGGCGTGTGAACATGGTCATGTGGTCCCCTGGAACTGGCGCGTTTGTGCTGCAATCAGCCGCCGCACGCCAGGGGCTCAACATGAATGAGACGAGCCGCAGTCCAAGAGCGGCGGGGCGCGGTTAGGCGCGGACGAGCAGCCCGTAGGCCAGCAGCGCCGAGACCAGGCCCTCAGCCTTCTCGATCTTCAGATCGGCCAGCGCGAAAGGCTCGCCGCTGAGCGCCAGCTCGAGCGTGGCGCGTTGATCCGGTGCGAACTTCAGTTCGCCGCCAGCGCAGATGAGCACGACGTCGTCGCCGTCCTCGGCGATGCGGAACGGCGTGCGCGGTTGCGCCTGGAAGCGATCGGTGGTCGTGAACGCACCGATGTCGCGGACCGCGAAACGGTTATGCGCTGGGCGCGAGCGAATGAACGTGTCGACCATCAAATCGAGCGCTGGATCGAGCTTCACGTCGTTGACGAGAGTCTGCATCAGCGTTTGAAGGTGTGCGCGCGCTTTGGTGCGATCGAAATTCGCGCGCGCGAATCCGGGCGGCAGGCTGCGGCGCAGATCGGGCGAGCGGAGCGCGGCTTCCGACACGGCTTCCAGCATCAGGTCCGCCCATGTGCGGGTGATGAGGCCGACGGTGATGTGCAGCGATGGTTGGTCGCCGGAAGTTTGCGCATCGTGCATCAGGCCGCGCGGGACGTAAGCGCAATCGCCCGGCTTCAGCACAAATTCCTGGCGCAGCTCGCCGGGTTCATATCGCCCTTGCTCGAAGCCTTCGCCGCGAAACGGCGTGCTGATCGGGATGTCGTAGAGCCGCCAAGCTTTCTCGCCTTCGACTTGGATCACAAGCACGTCGTGATTGTCGTAGTGCGTGCGGAAACCCTGTGCGCTGGGCGGCGTGAGGTAGATGTTGGTTTGCACGTGTGACGAGAACACGTGCTCCAGGCCGCGGCAGAGCCGCGCCAGCGCCGGGTCGAACTGGTGCGCCTGGTTCAGGACAATGGTCGAGCCGCGGCGGTAGTGATCCGCAACCGCGCCGCGATCAATGAAGCTCGCCTCGTCGACATAAGCGTCGGAATCGACATGCGCGGCGGCGTTGGCGAGCGAGAGTTGGCCTTCGCGCAAATCTAGCGTCGTCACGATGCGGTCGATGTCGTCGAGCGAGATCAGGCCAGCGAAACGCTCTGGCGCATCGTGGTGCACGATGAGCGCTTCGCGTTCGTAGATGCGCGCGAAAAAATCGTCCTCCCGCCCGGCGCCAATGAGGTAGCCGAGCGGGTCAACGAGCCAGGGCTCGTGCGACATAAGACTAACTTACCAGTTGCGGCGTGGGCCGCGACCGTAGTTGCTACGGTCGGCGGCGGAGCCGCTGTCACCGTCGGTGATGCCGCTCGGGCTGTTGCGCGTCGCGCCACGGCCGTTGCCGCCATTGTCGGCGTTGCCGCCGGAATCGGTGTCGGTGAGACCGGTGCGGCCGCGGCCGCCGGTGTTGCCGCCGAGGCCGTAACCCGCGCGATCGGCGCCGTTGCCGCTATCGCTGTCGGTGAGGCCAGTGCGGCCGTAGCCGCCGCGGTCGGCGTACGTGCCGGAATCGTTATCGGTGCGGCCCGTGTAATTCTGAGCTTCGGCTTTGCCGGTGATGACCGCCGTGGCGCCGCCGGCGATCAGCGCGCCGCCTGCAATGCGCCCCATGAACGAGCGGCGGTTGAGTTTCTTCTTCTCTGACACTGCATCCCCCAGTGTTTTGATTCTGCGAATTAATCGCAAAAACCACTATCCTCGCAGGGAATCAGTATCACGGTGCGCAGGGCTTCGTCTGCGTGAGAGTAATTCGCAAGTGACCCGCATTTTGGGGATGCCCGCGTTTCGAGCGCCAACCGAATCCGTCGATGGTGCGGGCGAGAGGTCAGAATGATCGGGTCGTTGAGTGGCGTTGTGGCGGCGGTGGGGGAAGACACCGCGCTGATTGAGGTCGGCGGCGTCGGTTACGTCGTGCAGTCGGGCGGGCGGACATTGGCGCGCTTGCAGGTCGGCGCGCCGGCGCGGCTCTTCATTGAAACGCACGTGCGCGAAGACGCGATCAAGCTGTTCGGCTTTGCGTCGGAAGAAGAGCGCGCGTGGTTCGCGCACTTGCAGACCATTCCTGGCGTCGGCGCGAAGGTCGCGCTCGGCATCCTCGATGCGATGCCGCCTGAGACGCTCGCTGACGCCATCGCGATCCAAGACAAAGCTGCGTTCGCGCGCGCCAATGGCGTCGGCCCGAAACTGGCAGCGCGGTTGGCGACGGAGCTGACCGGCAAGGGTGGGCCGAAGGGCTTCATCGGTCTTGGCGCGACCGCGCCGCGCGCGGCGAACAGCGCGGCAGCCGCATCGGCCAGCGGTGCGCGGGCGGAAGCGGTGTCGGCGCTGGTTAATCTCGGCATCGACCAATCGAGCGCTGCGCGTGCGGTCGCTTCGGCCGCCAAGCAGTTCGAAGCGGATGCGCCAGCGCCGGAATTGATCCGCGCCGCGCTCAAGGAAGTCAGCCGCTAGTGTAAGGAACGCGTCCCGGCCGCCGTCTAAGGCTGCAAAAGGGAGCGTTCGTGGGCGAAGAGCAATTCCAAGCATGGGCGAGGGAGCATGTCGGCGTGCTCCATCGTGTTGCCCGCGGCTTCGCGACGGGGGCGGATCAGCAAGACCTGCTGCAGGAAATGCTGATCGCGGTCTGGCGTGCGGCGCCGGCGTTTCGCGGCGATAGCGCGCCGAGCACGTTCATCTTCCGCGTCGCCCACAATCGCGCGCTGACCTGGCGGCGCGGCGAGGTGCGCCGACGGCGACGCGATGATGAGTACCAGCGGCTGCACGTCGAAGAGGCGAGCGGCGAAGATCCGCTGCTGGAGCAGCTCTACGCCGCCATTCGCCAGCTTGAGCCGCTGGATCGTTCGCTCGTGCTGCTTTCGCTTGAGGGTCAAAGCTACGCGGAAATAGCGGCGCTGCACGGGCTTTCGGAAACCAATGTCGGCGCGCGGCTTTCACGGGCGCGCCAGAAACTCACGCAACTCACGGAGCAGGCGTCATGAACTACGAAGCATTGCAAGCGGCTTGGGCGTCGAACGGCAACAATCCGAGCGCGGCGGCGAGCACTTACGTCATGGCGGAAGCGCAGGCAGAGCTTTCGCAACGCGCATCAAATCTGCGGCGCATGCTGGTGTTTGCGGGTGTGATGCTGACCATTCCGCTGGCGCTGATGGGTGTCGATATGCTCACCGGCCAGGTGGATGCGATAGACCTCAGCCGCGAGTGGGGACTCGTGCCGTTTGCGCTGATCCCGTTCATCGCGCTGTTTGTGATTGCGCAGCGGGCCGCGCCGAAGGCGCCGCCCAGCGGCTCGCTGTTGCAAACATTCCGCGCACTTCGGGCTGACAATGCTGCGGCGCGGCTGCGTATTTTCATCATTGGCGGCGCGATGCTGGGGTTTGCGCCGCTGCTGTTTGTGCTGCTCAACCAGATTGTCGCGACCGGCAAGATGGCGCCGCACGAGATGCAGAGCGCGGCGCTTGTGCTTGGTGGCGCGCTGGCGCTCAGCGCGGGCTGGATGAGCGTGAAGTATTTCACCCAGCTCGCGCCCGAGCGCCGCCACCTCGATGCGCTGATCGCGCAGTACGAGGCGGACTAGGTGGTCTGGTAGCCGAACATCGGCCGCATCTCGCACACACCTTCCCATTCGGGCCAGTGTGTGCGGTGCAGCTCCATGAAGCTTTCGAGCGAGGCGAGCGCTTCTTCGCGCGTGGCGAACTCAAAGATGGCGAAGCCGCCGAGCACTTCCTTGGTCTCGGTGAAAGGCCCGTCGGTCAGCTTGAGTTTGCCACGACGCGATTCCATGCGGGCGCTGCCCATAGCGGTGGGCATCAGCCCGCCGCGCGCGATCATGCGGCCGGCGGCCATCTCTCGTTCGGTCAGCTTTTCGATCTCATCGATCATGCGCTGCGGCGGCACGAGGCCGGCTTCGGGGCCGGAGGTCAGAAACATGTAGCGCATGGGTGATCCTTTCAGGCTTGGCCGTGGGCGGCGCTGACCGGAGGACGAAAGCGTGTATCAAAAGCCGACGTTTCATTTTTGGACTTATCCACAGGCGTCGTGTGGAACAATCCGGAAACCCGAATCGAGCTAGGACAGGCGCATGGCTGAACCGGCAGAACGCCCAGAGTCTCGGATCGTCACCGCTGACCGCATGCCCGGGGAGGGCGCTGACCGCGCGCTCCGTCCGCAGGGGTTCGACGAATTCGTCGGCCAGCCGCACGCCAAGGCCAATCTCAAAGTGTTCGTGGACGCGGCGCGCAATCGCGGCGACGCGATGGACCACGTGCTGCTGTTCGGCCCGCCTGGCCTCGGCAAGACGACGCTGGCGCAGATCATCGCACGCGAACTGGGTGTGGGCTTCCGCTCAACATCAGGTCCGGTGATCGCGCGTGCGGGTGATCTCGCGGCGCTGCTGACCAACCTTGAGCCGCGCGACGTGCTCTTCATTGACGAGATCCACCGCCTCGCGCCGCAAGTGGAGGAGATCCTCTATCCCGCGATGGAGGACTATCACCTCGACATCATCATCGGTGAGGGGCCGTCGGCGCGCAGCGTGCGCATCGATCTGGCGCCGTTTACTTTGGTCGGCGCGACGACGCGCGCGGGTCTGCTCGGCACGCCGCTGCGCGATCGCTTCGGCATTCCGGTGCGTTTGGATTTTTACGGGCCGGACGATCTGCTTGGCATCGTGACGCGCGCGTCGAATAAACTCGGCATGCCGATCACGCCGGAAGGCGCGCTCGAAATCGCCAAGCGCGCGCGCGGCACGCCGCGTGTGGCGGTGCGCCTGCTGCGCCGCGTCCGCGATTTCGCCGGCGATGGCGCGATCGACGCCAAGGTGGCGGATAACGCCCTGAAGCGTCTCGACATCGACGGCGACGGCCTCGACATGCTTGACCGGCGCTATCTGCATGCGCTGGTTGAGACCTATTCAGGCGGCCCGGTCGGCGTCGACACGATGGCGGCGGCGCTCGCCGAAGCGCGCGATGCGATCGAGGACGTGATCGAGCCGTATCTGATGCAGCAAGGCTTCGTCATGCGCACGCCGCGCGGACGCGTTGCAGCGCCGAAGGCTTATGAGCGGCTCGGCAAAAAGCCGCCAAGTGCTCCGCCGAGCAGCGGGAGCTTGTTCGGGGAGAAGTGATGCGGTTAGAGCCGAACATCAACGACTATATCTCTCAGATCCGCTTTCGTGCTCGTAGGCGCGAGGCGTCGTTCCGTCGTTCGGTCGATGCGCTTTACAGCGAGGCAGGTGTCAGTGGCGCTTCGGGTGCTCTGGTAAGGAATATTGCGGAAGCGCTGTCCGTCCAGTTCGATCAAGCGATCAGCGAACTGCTCGACTATTTGGACAAGTCCGCATCTCGTACTCACCTCGACAGCGCGGAGTTATATCAAGTCACCGCGCAGGAGTTGATCAACGCGGCTGCTTCGTTCAAAGGCATCGTCAATCTCGATCGGCTGTTGAAGTTCATGAAGAGCGAGCGCGCTCGAGTGTTGATGGCTGAGGAGTTCGAAGCGCTGGACCAACTCTTGACCCTGCGCCTTCGGGAATATCAGGTTGGTTTGCGTGATGGTATGATCGTCCCGCCTCCGGCTCCGGTGGAAGCGCAGATACCGGCTGCAAATCGATACGTGACAATTTCGGACAATGAGAAGGGCGCCGTGGGCGCCGACCTCATTGAACTCGATAGGGCGGTGGCGGGAGACAACGAGGTCGCGGAGGAGGATCGTCTGATTGCTCGTAGCGAAATTGCCGCGTTTGAGGCGACAATTACTCAGCCGCGCGTTTCAAGCGAATTGGTCGATCGCTTTGTAAACCGTGTGCTTAGTTGGATCGCTGCGACGTTCTCCGGTGCGGCGGTCAAAGTTGTCGTCTGCAAAATAATTGAGGCACTAATGAAGGTGATGCTCTAGGGCCTGCAGCGTTGCCGCGACAGAGTGTATTCGCCTTCGATTTCGCCGGTTCGGCCCTCAAGCCGTCGTTGCGCCCGTTGCAGTAGCCGCGGTCGCTACGGGTTCTCCGGCGGCGGTGCTGCTGGTGGGATTGACGCGCGCGGAACGCCTTCGCCGCCTGCGCCTTCCAGAATGTCGATCTGCGGAATAATCTCGTACGCCTCGCTCATGATCTGATTCATGCGGTGCAGCGCCGCGCGGTCGTGAAACTGGAGCGAGCCTTCGTAGAAGCTCCAAGTATTGCGGTTGTCCAACAGGAACCGCACCGCTTCCTCCTGCTTGTCGAGCAGCGCATTTTCCAAACGGAACAGCCGGTGCGTCGCGGAATCCTCCGAAAGGATCTCATCGATCTGCTCGATGAATAGCACGCGCTCGCCTTCGTACACGTCGAGCGCCAACATTTCTTGCTTCGCGCGCTCGATCTCTGCGTCCGCCGCAGCTTCGAAGTCGCGGATGCTCTGGCGTTGCGCTTGGATCGCCGCGAGCGCGTTGTTGATGTCGGCGAGGCTTCGAAACTCCGGCAAGCCACGATCGGCGCGCAATGCGCGCCCCGCGGCCTCCGACTCAGCGCGCATTGCGGCCATGCGCTGATTGAGATCAGTGCGGATGGCGCGCAGCGCCTCTCTGTCCTGTTCCAAGTAAGTGGTAATCGTCACCGCTCGCGACACCACGCCCGCGAACGTCCCCAGCACCGCTATCAAGACAAGCCCAACAAGCGACTTCCACAACCGCGCACGCTTGCGAAACATCGCAAAGTGAAACGCCGCCCAGACGGCGAGCGAGATCATCACGCCGGCGCCAATCGCGACGTAGAGATCGAGCATATCGGCGGTTTCGGGGCTGCGGCGGTAGTCCTCCAGGGTCGACGTCTCGTCGCCAAGCAAGATTCCGCCGCCTACGGCCACAGCTGCGGCGATGAGGATCGCAAGACAGACCCAGGCAAAGATCGGCCGTGACCGCGCGCTGTTATTGTTCTGAGCCGCTTCCGCCATGACGCCCCCGCATCTGCGGAGAGCTTAAGGAGCCGCCAACGAATTGGCTAGCTTCGCGGTGGTTCGTTTCACGCGTGAAGAGTTTGCACGCGCCTTGTTTCCGGCGCTACGACGATGCCGCTTAGCACTCGCTAGCCAGGGGCCGCGACGCGTACGGGCGGGCCCATCTTTGCCCTCCGCCAACCGCCCCAGCGATAATAGGCGATGGCGAGCGTCATCGAGACGGTCATCGAAGCTGGGAAGCTCCACCAGATTGCATCCGCGCCCCAAACAGGCTCCAGCAATTCGGCGAACGCGATGCGGACGCAGAAGAGCGAGATGAAGAGGATGATGAGCGGCGGCATCACCGCGCCGGTCGCGCGGACGACGCCGAAGAGCACGAAGGTGACGCCGAACAGCACGAAGCTCCAGCCGGCGATGGTGTTGATGTGCTCGGCGATGACGACGGCGGCAGGTTGGTTTGGCAGGAAGAGGCCGGCGATCAGCGGGTCGACCAGATAGATCAGCACAAGCAGACTGCCCGTCAGCGCCACATTGATCAGAACGCCCGCAAGCGCGCTGCGTTCGACGCGATCCCACTTGCCGGCGCCGATGTTCTGCGCGGCCATGGAGGAAGCCGCGGCGCCAACCGCCATCGCCGGCATCTGCAGATAGGTCCAGATCTGCACGGCGACGCCGTAGGCCGCCGCTGTCTCCAAGCCTTGCGCATTGATCAGCGACATCATCACCAGCGCTGACGAGGAGATCACCAGCATCTGCGCGCCCATCGGCAGGCCTTTGCTGACGATGGTGCTCAGCAGCGCGCCATCGGGCTTCAGGAAATTGAGTTCGCGGCCGGTGAGGCGGAGGTCAGCCTTCCGCCAATAGAGATAAGCGATCATCGCGCTCATGCCGATCGCTTGTGAGAGCAGCAGCGACGTGCCGGAGCCGGCGATGCCCATTTCGGGGAACGGGCCGTAGCCGGTGATCAGCAATGGATTGAGGATGATGTCGAGCAGGGTGGCGAGCGTATTGAAGAAGAACGGCGTGCGCGCATCGCCCGCGCCGCGCTGCACCATCACCATGAAGGCGAAGAACGACATGAACGGCATCGAGAGGAAGACGACGCGGAGATAGTCTTCCGCCATGGCGCGCGCTTCGGGCGGCGTGCCCATGAGGTTCAGCAATTGCTCCGCCGCCGCGAAGCCGCCGATCGCGATGATGAGCGAGGTGACGAGAAAGAACGTGGCGCCGGTGCCGACGACTTTCTTGGCGCGCGGCAAATCCTTTGCGCCGATGGCTTGGCCAACGAGGATGGTCGAGGCCATGCCGGTGCCGAACATCACGCCGAGCAACAGAAGCAGGATGAGTGTCGCGTTGGTTGTAGCGGTCAGCGCCTCGGGACCGAGCAATTGGCCAACCCAGATAGCGTTGATCGAGCCGTTGATCGATTGCAGCACGCTGGTGCCAAGCACGGGCAACGAGAACATGAGCATCGTCTGCGCGATTGGACCTTGCGTGAGATCCATGCGCGCATGCGGTTTGCGATCCGCGGGGGCGGCGGCTTCATCCGTCAAGCTCTGTTCCTTGGTTGGTCTAGATCGACGGCGGCTTCTACACGAATCGGCGCGGGTGCGTCAGTCTTGTGGCGCGGTGCTGTGCGCACCATTTAGGTTCTGGGACAGTCGACATTTGCGGACCGCATGCGCACGTTGAGTGCGCCGCCTCACTCTTGTTCCGGACAAGGCGTCATGTGAAGCTGGCGCGGGGACCCGCCAATGAAGCTTCGATATTGTGTGTTGGTGAGCGCAGCGCTCGTTGCGCTAGCCGGCGCCGCGTCAGCGCAAACAACTTACGCTGAGGCGATGCGCATGGCGGAGGCGCATCTCGCGACGCAAGGCGATCAGCGCGCGCAGGATTTGTATGCGTTCACGTCGTGCGAAGGCGCGATCGAAGCGCGTGCGGCAGGGCCGGCGCGCGTGTGGTGCGCGATTGCTAGCCGCAGAGCCGTCTCTCGTGGCGCCTCTTCGTCGGACATGACGCGCGACACGGTGCGGCGTGCGCTTTGGCTCAATGCCGTCGACGGGCTGGGGATGCAGAACAATCCGTGGTGGGGCTCGCCGCGCTCGGAGACGGTTTATGTCGGCGGTGGCATTCGTGGCCCGGCTTACACACTGATTGCGGTCATCAATCGCGCCGAGCCGACCTTGCCGGAGTTTCGGCTTGAAGGTCTTGCGCGCATCTCCGGTATCGAACGTCAACGGCGAGAGTCGGTGGCGTCGCTGCGCCAGCGCACGCTTGATCACCTGATCTCCAAAATGCCCGAGGCTATGGAGGAGCGCGCGCCTGCTTTGTGGGCTGTTGCCGCTGTGGGTCTAACGACAACCATTACGTATCGGGGCGAAGACACCATCAACAACGGGCGGGAAGTCGCCGTTCGCATGCGGGGACTCGCGCAAAGCGCCGAGGTTTATGAGGGCGAGGACTCAATGTTGGCGCCGGCGCTCTATCTCTCGGAAGGATGGGCGAACTATCTTGCCCAAGATTTCGCGTCAGCTGAGCAATTGCTTGGACGTGGCGCGGAGCTTTGCACCGCAAGGCTTTGGCGCGGAGCGGCGCTTTGCAACATGCTTGAGCGCGGACATGAGCACGCTGTTACGGCTTTGCGTGCGCAGATCGATGGAGTCGATCCGGAGGTCGAGGCGCCATCTGAGCCTTAGCGCTTAGGTTATTGCAGCATGCGCCCCAGCTTCTTCGGCGCCACCGCAATATAGCTCTGCTTCAGCCAGCCTTTGAGCGTGTCCATTTCAGCGAATACGTCGTCGTCCGGGCCGAAGTGCGCGGTGACCCAATTGTGCTGTTTGAACCAGCCGCGCGCGGGGCGCACGAACGGCAACTCCTCGGCCATCTCGGCTGAGACGGGCAGCTTCAGGATGATGGTCAACGCGTCGCGCGGCTCGGCCTTCGCGCCGAACACCGCGAACATTTTCTTGCGCACATAAAGCCCGCGGGCCGGTGGCCATGCGGGGCCTGCAGTCGTTTCCGGAAAGGTGAGGCCGAGCTTGGTGAGTTCGGCTTCGGCGCGCTGATGTGGCGTTTGCGGCATGGGCGCGAGCTTAGCATCCCGCGGCGCTGTGCGCCTTAGTGGTGGTCGGCGACGCGGATCTTGTCTTTGCGCCGGTTCATGGCGCGCGCGACCTTCATGGTGTCGGACGTCGCGTCAGTCACGAAGGTGAGGGCGATGGCTGAGACGGCGACGACGGCGGCGAGTTCGAGCATTGTGGTCTCCGCTAGAGGAATTCTTCAGGATCGCAACGGCGCGGCCGTGCAAAAGTTCCCGAACTGACGTCGCGGCAGTGATGCTGCATCGAAAAAACTGAGGCATACCAACGCCATGTCTTCATTGCGCGCGGTTGTGGAAACGCTGGTCCCGGAGGGCGACGGCTTTGCCGTAGAAGCCCCCGTCGAGTGGTCGCAGGGGCGCACGCTCTACGGCGGCATTACTGCGGCGTTTGCTTACGAAGCGGTGCGACGCTCGCATGATGGCTTGCCGCCGCTGCGTTCGGCGCAGTTGACGTTTGTCGGCCCGGCGTCAGGGCGCTTGCGGTTCAAGTCCGAATTGCTGAGGCGTGGGCGCTCGACAGCTCTGATCGCGGTTGAGTGTTCGAGTGAGGAGGGCGTTGCGGCGCGCGCCGTGTTTGCGTTCGGCGCTGCACGCCAGAGCAAAGTCGCACACAATTTCTTGCCGATGCCGTCTGTGCCTGGACCAGACGAGGTGGGGAGTTTCCGCAAAGAAGGCGGCGCCACGCGGCCTGGTTTTTGGAATAATTTCGAGACGCGTCTCGCCGCGGGCGGCCGGCTGTTCGACACGAGCGCGGAGCGGCCAGAATTTTCGACATGGACGCGTTTCCTGGACGCGGATGGCGCTGATCCGACCACAGCTCTGCTCGCGATTGCCGATTGCTTGCCGCCTGCCGCGATGGTGCTTTTCCCAGAACCCGCGCCGATCAGCACGATCACCTGGACTGTAGATATCGCGCACGTGCCGGAGGCATTCGACGGCTGGCATCTGCTTTGGGCGTCGAGCGAGCATGCGGGCGAGGGCTACTCGCTCCAGAACATGGCGATGTGGAGCGCGAGCGGCGAACTGCTTGCCGTTGGCCGGCAAGCAGTCGCGATCTTCGCTTAGCCGAGTTTGCCGCTCTCGATGTAGGTCTTCATGTTCGAGAGGATGCGCGGCCAGCCGTTGGAGATGCCTGGGAGCACTTTGCTCTCTGGCGGGAAGCCTTCGTGGATGACGGTGAACTTGGTGCCGGTTTCGTGGTCATCGAGTTCGTAGGTCACGCGTGACGCGGCCTCATCGATGCCTTCCGGCTTCAGGCTGAACGTCATCACCAGCCGGTTCGGCGGGTCGATCTCAAGCACTTCGCCATCGTGGCTGAGCTTCGACGTATCGTCCGGGTACATGAACTCGACGCGCGCGCCTCGTTTCCAATCCGAACGCACGAAGCGTTTCCAGAAATGCTTCGTGTGTTCGCCAGTTGTGATTGCGTCCCAGACCTTTTGCTTCGGCGCTTGAATGTAGATGACGTAGACGAATTCAGGCTTGCTCATTTGTCCCACCCTTCGATGTTTTGATCCGGCGCCTTGTCGGCGACGATGTTGAGATTGATGCCGTGCTCTAGCCACGCTTTCGTGGCGGCGAGCACGAGGTTCCAGCCTTGTGTGAGATCGAGCGCTAACGCGATCACGTCGTCGCCGCGCAGGCCGGAATTGGTGATGCGGACGATCGTGCCCTTGGCGTGCGGTACGAACGTCATCTCGACGAGATTGGAATTCGGGAAGGACCATTCGAAGACGATGCGCGCATTCGGCTCGATGGCTTTCACGTCGATGTCGTCGGCGACGCCGTACATCTCCCATTCCCAACGGACGCGTTTGCCGGCTTCGAGCTTGCTGCTCGATTTTGTGAACCAGAAATTTGTGGTGACGGCGGGATCGATGAAGGCGTCGAACACTTCGCCCACGGGTTTGCGGATCAACATTTCCGCTTTCACGACCGGCGAAGTCATTGTGGACGCTCCACCTTGATCACCAAAGGCTCGCCGGTCTCGATCAGACTTTTCAGCGACGAGAGGATGATCGCCCAGCCCGTTGTGCCTGCGTCGACATATTTGCGTTGAATCGCGCTCTGAGCGTGCTGCGTCATGGTAAGCTTCACCGCATCGCCCGCAGGTTCGATGTCGTATGTGATGATCGCGGGACGCGGCGGATCGGGATCGTCAATCCAATCCACGGCCCACGTCAGTTGCAAACGGCGTGGCGGATCGCTGACCAGGACTTCGCCGAAAACGTCGAGCGTGCCGTCCGGCATCAGCATCTTCCACGGAGAGCCCTGTTTCCAATCGCTCTCGACGCTGCGTCCGAAGAAGAACTTCGTCGTAAATTCGCTTCTCGTCAGCGCATCCCAGACGCGCTCGGGCGTTGAGCGGATAAAGAACACGTACACAAGGTCGGGCGGCACAATCCGCTCGTCGCCGTCAGTCGCCATTGTCGTTCTCCAACGCCTTTTTCAAGTCGAACAACGCTTCGAGGCGTGCTCGCTCGTATTTGGAGATCCAGCGTTCGCCGATCTCGTGGATGGGCGCCGGGTTGAGGTAGTGCAGCTTCTCGCGGCCGCGCTTCACGCTCGCCACGAGATTGGCGTTCTCCAAAATCACCAGGTGCTTGGTCACAGCCTGGCGGCTCATGCCGCGACCTTCGCAAAGTTCGCTGAGCGTCTGCCCGTTACGCGCGAAAAGCGTGTCGAGCAGGGCGCGGCGGCTTTTGTCGGCCAAGGCGCGGAAAACGCCGTCGACGGCCTCGTCTTCGGTGTCCACGCCCCCGTATAGGCAACCGAATGGTTGCATGTCAACGCCTGCCGACCGGGGAAACGGCTAAGCTATGCCGTATTGGATGGGCAAAATGGACGCTCGCCGGGTCACAATGCCGGCCGAAGGGGTCGGTGTGACGCAACGGAAGCTCAGCGCGAAGGCACGCAAGCGATGACGCGCAAGCACGTCATTGTGGTCGGCGCTGGCTTTTCCGGCGTAGCCGCGGCTACGGCGCTGGTGCGCCGTAAGAACGCGCCGCGCGTGACCTTGATCGAGCGCGATCAGTTCGGGACGGGCCTAGCCTACGGCACCAAGGACGCCGCGCATCTCCTGAACGTCCGCGCCTCCAACATGAGCGCCTACGCCGACAAGCCCGACGACTTCGCGCACTGGATCAAAGACAAAGCGCGCGCCGAGCCGACCGCGTTCGCGACGCGCCGTCAGTACGGCGCTTACGTGCAGGCTGTGCTGAAGCGCGCCGAGCGCGCGGCGATGTTCGGCGGTGGGCTGAAGCGCGTGCGCGGCGAGGCGGCTGCGTGCCGCGCTGGCTCTGGCTGGTGGTGCGTTACGCTTGCTTCCGGAAAGACGATCGAGGCGAACAGCGTTGTGCTCGCACTTGGCAACCAGCCTGTCGCGCAGCCGCCCGCGGTGCTGCTGGACGCGGGCGTGCCGGTGATTGACCCGTGGGATCGAAAGGCGCTGCAGCGGATTGGCCGCGGCGATGTGCTGTTGCTTGGCGCCGGCTTGACCATGATCGACGTCGCGCTCTCGCTGGCGTCGCGCTCAAAAACGCAAACCATCTACGCGCTGTCGCGGCGCGGGCAGACGCCGCGTATGCACCTCGATCCGCCGCGCGCCGCGCCGCCAGCGCCGTTGCACTTGCCGCAAAAATTGAGCGACGCGCTGCACGAATTCCGCCGCGAAGTGCGGGCGATGGCCGAACGCGGCGAGCCATGGCAGCTGGCGATCGACCGCATGCGCACCACAACGCCGACGCTCTGGCGGGCGCTGTCCGTCGAAGAACAGCGCCGGTTTTTGCGGCATTTGCGCGTTTGGTGGGACGTCCATCGCCATCGCACCGCGCCTGAAATTGCTGAGCGCGCGCAGACGTTGCAGCGTGAGGGCAAGCTTCGGGTGCTGGCGGGTGAGGTGGTTGCCGCCGAAAAGAAGGGGCGCGCGATCGAGCTTTACCACCGCCAACGCGGCAGCATGGTGCGCCACCGGTTGGAGCTTGCGGCGGTGGTCAATTGCACCGGCTCAAACCTCGACCTCACGCGATCGACCGATCCATTGATCCAGCAGATGTTGACGGAGGGGCTGGCGCGCGCGCACCCCGCAGGCATCGGTCTCGATCTCGATGGCGACGCACGCGTGCTCGATGCGCGCGGGCAAGTGCAGGGGAGTCTCTATGCGCTTGGGCCGATCACAGTCGGCTCATTCTGGGAGTCGACGGCTGTGCCGGAAATTCGCGCCCGCGCGGCAGCGATTGCGGCGCTGTTCTAACTTGCCCCGCCATCGTGTATCGCAGCACGTATGAGCGACGACGCCCCCAATGCCGGCCGTTTCGTGGGCCGCATCCACCACCTGCCGGTGCGGATCTATTACGAAGACACCGACTTCAGCGGCATCGTCTATCACGCCAACTATCTGCGCTTCTTCGAGCGTGGGCGGAGCGACTTCCTCCGCGTCGCCGGCATTCACCACAATGAGCTGGCCGCAGCCGCCGATCCGACCGCCTTCGCGGTCAACAAGATGGAGCTCGATTTCCTCAAGGCGGCGCGCATCGATGACGCTCTAATGGTGAAAACCGCCTTCGAAACAATGCGTGGGCCTCGCATCTTCATTTCGCAAACGCTCGAAAAAGACGGCGAGATCTTGGTAACCGCGAAGGTCCAAGTCTGTTGCATATCGCTCACGGGCCGGGCCAAGAAACCGCCAGCGGTGCTTTTGGAACGGCTTAAACCATTTCTAGAGCCATCCGCGTCCAGCTTTTGACAAACTCATACGGCTCTAGACCGTGTGGGGAAACGCGGCTGAGACGAGGGTCGCGAAAGCGGGAGCGAGCATGGAATCCGGCGTAGAGCAGATCACGATCTTCACCCTGTTCCTTCAGGCCGATCCGGTCGTGAAGGGCGTGATGCTGATCCTGGCGGTGGCTTCGGTTTGGTCGTGGGCGATCGCCGTCGACAAGTGGCTCCAGTTTGGCGAACTCGAACAGAACGCGCGCAAGTTCGAGCGCGAGTTCTGGTCAGGCCGTTCGCTCGACGACATGGAAGATCGCGGCGACCGTCCGCGTGACTCGCTGGCGCGGGTTTACGCCGCCGCCTCACGCGAGTGGCGCGAAGCGCGCCGCACCGGCGCGGGTGGCGAAAACGCGCAGCTGATGCTCGATCGCGTCGATCGCCTCATGCAGGCGCAGATCGCGCGCGAGATGGGCCGCGCCTCGCGCAACATGGGCGTGCTCGCGTCAGTGGGCGCCTCGGCGCCGTTCATCGGTCTCTTCGGCACGGTGTGGGGCATCATGAACGCCTTCACCAACATCGCCCAACAACAGCAAACCAATCTCGCGGTCGTCGCGCCCGGAATCGCCGAGGCGCTCTTCGCGACGGCGCTTGGTCTCGTCGCCGCTATTCCGGCGGTCATCTTCTACAACAAGTTCACCGGCGACCTCGATCGCTTCGGCGATCGCTTGGAAACCTTCAGCGATGAAGTCGCTGCGCGCCTCTCGCGCCGCTTGAGCGAGCGCGGCTGATGGCGGGCGGTTTGGCCGCTTCCTCAAAGCGCGGCGCTCGCCGGCGCAGCTCGGCGCGACGCGGACGCGTCAGTGAGATCAACGTCACGCCCTTCGTGGACGTGATGCTGGTGCTGCTTATCGTGTTCATGGTCACCGCGCCGCTGTTGACGGTCGGCGTGCCGGTGGAATTGCCGCGCACTGACGCCAAGCAGATGCCGAGCGAAACCGATCCGCTGTCAATCACTATCCGCGAAGACGGCACGATCTACGTGCAGGAAAGCGTTGTGGCAGCCGACGAACTGGTCGCCAAGATGCGTGCGATTTCGCGCGAGGGTTACGATCGCCGCGTCTTCATTCGCGCTGATGCGACGGCCGATTACGGCTTGGTGGCTGACGTGATGGCGCGTCTGTCGTCCTCGGGTTTCCGAAACCTTGGTCTGGTCACCGATACGCGCAACGGCCCTCGCCGGGCCGATACGCGACCGCGCGAGGAATAGATGCGCGCCGGTGTCGCCGTTTCCGTTGTCGGGCATATCGGCTTCGTCCTGCTGACGATGCTGGCCTGGGAAGCGCGCACCACCTTGACGCCCACCATCGGCTCGATCGTGCCAATCGAGATTGTTGACGTGGCGGCGGAGTCGAATGTCCGTGCGCTCGCTGAAGACTTGCCGGACGAGGAAGTGGCTCCGTCGGAAGAGACGCCATCAGAAGAAGAGCCAGAGCCGGCGCCGTCACCTGAACCCGCGCCGCCTGCGCGTCAGCGTCAGAACAACGATAGCTTCGATTTGGCCGCAGTTTCCGGTCTGATCGACAAGCAGCGCGAGCCTGGCCGTGAACGCAATGAGGGCGAGCGGGCCGATCGCAATCAGCGCGGCGCTGGGCTAGGCACTGAGCAGCGCGTCGCGATGCAGGATCGCGTCATCTCGCTGACACGCCGCCATCTTCAGCGCTGCTGGCGCATGCCGCTAGATCAACCGGATCCCGAACGCCTCGTTGTGGTGTTGGAGTTCGATCTTGACCGCAACGGCAACCTGCGCGGCCCGCCGCGCGTTATTAGCCCGACCAACTACACGTTTGATCAGCCCATGCGCGTGGCCGTCGAAAATGCGCAGCGGGCCGTGACCACCTGTGACCCGTACCCATTCGCGACCGACCCGGTGGTTGGCGAGCACTACGAGACCTGGGCGCGGCTTCGTTTCCGATTTATCCCAGTGACCAATTGAGCACCCTAGAGGCAAAACGCCGATGCGCCTGATGAAAACCCTTATCGCTTCGCTGCTGGCGGTCTTCGCCATTGCGTTCGTCGCGTCGCCCAGCTTCGCGCAACAGCCCGATCGCGTGCAGGTCGATATCAATCAGGGTCACTTGAACCCGATGCCGATCGCCGTGATCGATTTTCTCGGTGACAGCGCTGCGGCTCAGCAGGTGGGACGCGACATTGCGGGCGTTATTCGCGCCGATCTCGATCGCTCGGGACTATTCCGGCCGATCCCACCGGACGCGTACATCGAGCGCATTGAGGCGCTCAACATCACGCCGCGCTTCGCCGACTGGAAGATCATCGACGCGCAGGCCTTGGGCGTTGGCGAAGTTCAGCCGCTGCCGGACGGCCGCATCCGCGTGACCTTCACGCTGTGGGATGTGTTCGGCGAAGCGCAGCTGATCGCCTTCAACATCGATCGCACGCCGGATGGCTGGCGCCGCATCGCGCACCGCATCGCTGATCGCATCTACGAACAGCTCACCGGCGAGCGTGGCTATTTCGATACGCAGATCTTGTTCGTGTCCGAGAGCGGACCGCGCACGCGCCGCATCAAGCGCCTGATGATCATGGATCAGGATGGCGCCAATCCGAGCTTCCTCACCAGCTCGGACGCTATGGTGCTGACGCCGCGCTTCGCGCCGAACACGCGCGTGCTGACCTATATGAGCTTCGAGACCGGCGCGCCGCGTGTGTTTCTCTACAACCTCAACACCAACCGCCGTGAAGTGCTGGGTGACTTCCCAGGCATGACGTTCGCGCCACGCTTCCGGCCGGACGGCAACGGCATCGTGTTCACGCTCGACATGAACGGAAACTCCGAAATCTACACGATGGATCTCGGCACCCGCGCGCGTCAGCGGCTCACCAATCATCCTTCGATCGACACCTCGCCGAGCTATTCGCCGGACGGATCGCAGATCGTGTTCAACTCAGATCGTGGCGGCTCTCCGCAGCTTTACGTGATGGCCTCGAACGGTTCAGGTCAGCGCCGCATCAGCTTTGGTGAGGGCCGCTACTCGACGCCGGTGTGGTCGCCGCGCGGCGATCTCATCGCCTTCACGCGTCAAAGCGGCGGGCGTTTCTCGATCGGCGTGATGCGCCCTGACGGGACGGGTGAACGCATCTTAACCGAGAGCTATCTCGATGAGTCACCGACGTGGTCGCCGAACGGACGTGTGATTATGTTCTTCCGCGAAGGCCGTGGTGAAGGCCCGCAGCTCTGGTCCGTTGACCTTACCGGGCGAAATTTACGCAGGATTCCAACGCAAACTGATGCCTCAGACCCTGCTTGGTCGCCCTTGCTGCCATGACGGGAACACGATTGTCGGCTAGGAACCTGCTCTGTAAGCTTTGCATTCACGTACCGGGGGTACGGCGATCGCCGAACGCGCCGCTCATAGGGGAGAATTGTCCTAATGCGTAACACCATCCTTGCTCTGGCCGCCGTGGCCACTTTGGCCGCCTGCGCCAGCCGCCCTGAACCCACGCCGACCGGTCCGACCGGCCCGACCACGCCGCCGGTCACCCAGCCTTCCGGCCCGACGCCGGGTTCGGCTGAAGACTTCCGCGTCTCCGTCGGCGACCGCGTCTTCTTCGGCTACGATCGCTTCGATCTCTCGGCTGAAGCCCGCTCGGTGCTTGAGCGCCAAGCTGCTTGGCTGCGCCAGTATCCGAACGTGCGCGTCCTCGTCGCCGGCAACTGCGATGAACGCGGCACCCGCGAATACAACCTCGCGCTCGGCGCCCGCCGCGCTGCCGCCGCCCGCGACTATCTCGTGTCGCTCGGCATTGCCGCGAACCGCATTGAAACCGTCTCCTACGGCAAGGAACGTCCGCTCGACGCCCGCGCCAACGAAGAGGCTTGGAGTGTGAACCGCAACGCACACACCAACATCGTTAGCGGCGCTGTCTCCTAAGCGTCAAAATTTGGCCCGAGCGAGCGGACTAGGAATTTTCCCATGACCCAACGTTCGGCCTCCTATCAGGCAACAACCCGGCTCGCGGCGGTCCTCGCCGTGGCCGGGTTTCTTTTCGCCGCGCCCGCTTCGGCGCAAACCCAGCTGCCGCCGCCGGCGCAATTCGGCAACGCCGACGCGCGCCAGGATCGCATCGAGGAGCTGCAGCAGCAGCTCACCGAAGCGACGGCCGAAAATGAGCGGTTGCAGTACGAACTCAATCAGCGCGATCGCGAGATCCAGCGTTTGCGCAGCATGGTCGGCGAACTCGCCGGCGTGAACCAGTCGCTCTCAGCTCCGCCCGCGGAAGGCGAGGCGCCGGCAGGCGGCGGCAGCACGACGCCGAACGCGCAGCAACGCTCGGAAGGCGGCCCGGCTCCGTCCAGCTTGAATGCGGCGCAGCAGGCGAACACCGGCACGCTGGGCTCCATACCCGCCGGCACGGCAACGCAACCGCCGGCGACCGCCGCGACGCCAACGCTCACCGCCGATGAACTCTATGCGCGCGCGCAGGCGCACCTGGCCGCCGGCCGTTACCCGGATGCGGAATTGGCGTTCGCGGATTTCCTTGAGCGCTTCCCGAACGTGGTGCAGACGCCGAACGCGCGCTTCTGGTATGCCTTCACTTTGTTGGCGCGAAACAATTATCCCGATGCCGCGCAGAGTTTTGCTCAGTACCTGCAGCGCACGCCGCAAGGCCCGCGCGCGCCTGAAGCGCAAGTGCGCCTCGGCATGGCGCTCGCCGGCATGGCGCGCGACGGCAACAACGATGCGGCGGAGCTGCGCCAAGCCTGCGGCGCGTTTTCCTCGCTCACGACACGCTACCCCAACGCCGCGCGCAACATCCGCGAACTCGCGACCCGCGAAGCCCGCGCCGCGAACTGCGCCAGCTAAGATGAGATCATGCTCGATCGGCTGACGATCGAGCGCATGATGGCGTGGACCGGCGATAAGCCGGTGCTCGTTGCGTTGTCCGGCGGCGGAGATTCCGTCGCGTTGCTGCACTTACTGACCGCTGAACTTGGCGCGGCGCGGCTGCGCGCCGTCGTCGTGGACCATGCGCTCCGTGATGGCTCTAAAGACGATGCAGAGCGTGCGGCGGGATTTGCAGCGGCGCTCGGTGTTCGCGCCGACATTCTGACCCTGAGCTGGGACGAGGGCGGAAACTGCGCTCAGCAAGCTGCACGCGAAGCGCGCTACAAGGCCATCTGCGAGCACGCGCGCGCTGAAAGTCTCAACACCATCGTCGCCGCCCACACCGCCGATGATCAGGCGGAGACGGTGCTCATGCGCGCCGCCAACGGCTCAACTTGGCGCGGCCTCGCCGGCATTGCGCCGTTTGCATTTGCCCCGGTCTGGCCCGAGGGGCGCGGCATCGCCCTGGCGCGGCCGCTGCTCGGCGCGCGGCGCGACGCATTGCGTGCGTATCTTCGCGGGCAGCGCGCGGAATGGATCGAAGATCCGGCAAACGCCAATCCGAAGTTCGAGCGCGTGCGTGTGAGGACGCGTTTGGCGGAGTTGGAGGCGGGCGGCTTCGATCCTGCCCGTCTCGTTCGGGTCGCCGCTCGTTTGCGGCGGCGAAGCGACGCCTTGGACGCCGCGGCGCACGATCTCATCTCGCGCGCTGTTGTGGTTGAGTTTGCGCCTACGATCTTCCGCGACGCCTGGGATGCGCCCCGCGATGTGCGCCTGCGCGCTCTCTCGGCGATGATCGCCGCGACTGCTGGCGCGTCGCGTGAGCCCTCATGGAAAGACATGCCGCGCCGCGAAGCGAAGATCATGAGTTGGCCGCATGCCGGCGCGACGGATAGCGGCGTGGCGTTCATCTCAACGCGGAAGAAGGTGACGCTTTTGCGCGACCTCGGCGCCGCGATCGGTCGTGCTGACGGCGTGCCGCCGCTTCCGCCTTTACCACTCGAAGAAGGCGTCGCCGTCATCTGGGATGGGCGCGTTGTGGTGACGGCATCCGAGCCTGGCTGGCAGATGGTTCCCGCGCGCAATGGCCACCGGATCGCGTTCGAGAAGGGGCAGGTCCGCCGGAGTTACAATCAGATGGAAGGCATCTTCGGCCTTCACGCCTTGGCGGCCGAGCGGATCGCACACGCCTTCGCTCCGGATATTAACCGTGCGAAACCATGATTTTCGCCGCATTCATTCCTCAAAAGTTCACCCGCCCTTGACGCGCCTGATGGCAGTAAGGGGTGTTCAGCGGCGGGCGCGGTCCCTATCTTGCTGAAGAATTTATTGCCGCGCCCGGGGCCGGAGCGCGGACCAGAAGGTCGGATCAAAAAATGCCCATCCGCACATTGCTTATCTGGGGCGTCATCGCTCTGGTGCTGGTCGTTCTGTTCACCGCCATCAGCGGCGGGAACAATCCTCTCCGCAATGCGCAGGAGCTGCCGTACTCGACGCTGATGGATCGCGTTGAAGGCGGGACCATTGCTTCGGTAACCACGCAGGCCGACACCATCATCGCCACCTCGAAGGGTGACGCTAAGCAAGTCTTCGTCACCTACCTGCCGGCCGGCACGATGGCCAACGTTGTCGAGCGCCTCGATGCGGCTGGCGTCACCGTTGATACGAAGCAGCCGAAGCAAGGCCCGGGCATTGGCGACATGATGCTCGCTATCCTGCCGATGCTGCTGCTGATCGGCGCTTGGTTCTTCTTCATGCGCCAGATGCAGGGCGGGGGCCGCGGCGGCGCCATGGGCTTTGGCCGCTCGAAGGCGCGTCTGCTCACCGAAGCCAAAGGCCGCATCACGTTTGAGGACGTCGCCGGCATCGATGAAGCCAAGGAAGAGCTCGGTGAGATTGTCGAGTTCCTGAAAGACCCGGGCAAGTTCCAACGCCTGGGCGGCAAGATTCCGAAAGGCGCGCTGCTCGTCGGCCCGCCAGGCACCGGTAAGACGTTGCTCGCGCGCGCCATCGCCGGCGAAGCCAACGTGCCGTTCTTCTCGATCTCCGGTTCGGACTTCGTCGAAATGTTTGTCGGCGTCGGCGCCAGCCGCGTGCGCGACATGTTCGAGCAAGCGAAGAAGAATGCCCCGTGCATCATCTTCATCGACGAAATCGACGCCGTCGGCCGTCACCGCGGCGCGGGCCTCGGCGGTGGTAACGACGAGCGGGAGCAGACGCTGAACCAACTCCTCGTCGAGATGGACGGCTTTGAAGCCAACGAAGGCATCATCCTGATCGCGGCGACCAACCGTCCTGACGTTCTCGATCCGGCGCTGCTGCGTCCGGGCCGCTTCGACCGTCAGATCGTCGTGCCGAACCCGGATCTGGGCGGCCGCGAAAAGATCCTCCGCGTCCACACCCGCAACGTGCCGGTAGCGCAAGGCGTCGATCTGAAGACGATCGCGCGCGGTACGCCGGGCTTCTCCGGCGCCGATCTCGCCAACCTTGTGAACGAGGCAGCGTTGCTCGCGGCCCGCCGCGGCAAACGCGTCGTCACCAACAAGGAGTTCGAGGACGCGAAGGACAAAGTGATGATGGGCGCCGAGCGGCGCTCCATGGTAATGAGCGACCAGGAAAAGCAGCTCACCGCCTGGCACGAAGCCGGCCACGCGATCGTTGCGCTGGAGGTGCCGGAATCCGATCCGGTACACAAAGCCACGATCATCCCGCGCGGCCGCGCGCTGGGCATGGTGATGCAGCTGCCGGAGTCCGATCGCTACTCGATGAACTTCACCCAGATGACCTCGCGCCTCGCGGTCATGATGGGCGGCCGCGTCGCGGAAGAACTGCACTTCGGCAAGGACAAGGTCACGTCCGGCGCCGCCAGCGACATCTCCGCCGCCACGCGCCTTGCGCGCATGATGGTGACACGCTGGGGCTATTCGGACGAACTCGGGTTCGTCGCTTACGGCGACAACGGCGATGAAGTGTTCCTGGGCATGCAGGTTAGCCGGACACAGAACGTCGCTGAGGCGACCGCGCAGAAGATCGACGCGGAAGTGAAGCGCCTCGTGGACGAAGGTTACAACCTCGCCAAGCGCATTCTCACCGAGAAGGCCGAGCAACATAAGTTCTTGGCGGAAGCGCTGCTCGAGTACGAGACGCTGAACGGCGAAGAGATCGCCAAAGTGCTGCGCGGCGAAAAGCTTGATCGTCCGGAAGACACGCCGTCAACGCCGCTGCCGCCAACGCCGGCGCTGCCCGTCACGGACGAAGACGAAAAGCCCGCGACAGGTTGGGGCGGGGCGCAGCCGCAAGGCGCCTAACTAAGCAAACACGAACCGCCGGCCACTGGCCGGCGGTTTTGTTTTGGGATTTGGCGGGTCAAGTTCGCGGCTTGCGCTGGAACGCGCCATTGCCTTCCCGTGCCAAGCAGTCAGCGAAACGCTTGCCGCGCTCATCGCGAAAGTGATCGGCGGTGACACGCACAGCGCTGATGCGGTCGACCCGAAGGTGCCTGAAGTCGCTGGCTCGCTCGCACCAAATCGTGAGCAGCCAAACAGTGTCAAAAACCGTGAGTCCGAGCGGGCGAGCGAGGCGCGTAGACGATTTGCCCGCGAGATCGACATAACTGAGCTCCAGCGCCGTCCGTTGCCGAATGGCTTGCCGGAGCGTTTGCAGATGGGGCGCTTTGGCGACATCGCTGGGCCCGGCCTCGAATGAGCTGTTGAGGAATGCCTGACGCGTTTGTTCATCAACTGCCGATGCGATCTTGGCGGCTGAGCGCCGTGCGGCATCCGCAAAACGAGCGTCCGCGCGCGCCGCCACGAGGCGCATGCCCAGTGCGAGCGCCGATAGTTCGTCCTCGTCAAATCTGAGCGAGGGCATGAAATAGCCGGGCTCCATGACGTAGCCGACGCCACCTTCGCCACGGATGGGCGCGCCCATTCCCTGCAGGTCGGCGATGTCGCGATAGAGCGTGCGCAGCGAGACCCCCATCTCCCTGGCAAGTTCGTGGGCCGGCGCCGGACTGCGCCGCAAGCGCAACTCATCGAGCAGTTGGAAGAGACGAAAGACGCGCATCGAAGCCACTGCCGTTTTCTGACACTGCCTCAATGTATCAGCGGTGTGTGGAAGACAAAAGGAGGCCAATGTGAGGATCGTCAAAGTTATCGTCCTCGCAGCGGCGCTATGCGGCGTCGATCGTCTCGCCGCCGGGCAGGAGGTACGAATGAGCGAACAAGCAAGTGTCTTGGCGACGGTCGACAGGATGACATCAGCGTTTGCAGACGGCGACGTCGATCGAGTCATGTCCACCTACGCGCCCGGGGCCGTGGTTGTCGGCGAGCCGGGACAGTTGATTACCGGCGACGCCGCGCTAAGGGAGATGTTTGCCGGCTTCATCAGATCAGGTGTTGCCTTCACCTACGGCGCCCACGAGGTCGTAATTGCCGGGGACACGGCGCTCCACCTTATGAAGTGGACTGCTCCCGGACCAGATGGCTCAGACAGCAGCGCTCTGTCGATCGCTGTGATGCGTCGCCAACCGGACGGCGCATGGAGGATGATCATTGATCATCCGTTCGGAGACGGCGTGATGCGAAGGGAAGAGTAGTTCGTGACAGCCAGATAGCGCCGACGTAGGGAGATGGAAGGGAGGCGCGCATATGCTCGGATCAGCCACCATTACGGCTCTTGTCGGCACCATGAAGCCGGAGATCTCGAAGGCGTTCTACGGCGACACGCTTGGTCTCAAGTTCATCAGCGATGATGGCTTCGCGCTCGTGTTCGAAGGCAAGAACGCGCGCGTGCGTGTCTCGCGCGTGCCGGGTGTTACGCCGGCGGCCTACGCCGTGCTCGCCTTCCAGGTGGATGATATCGAGAAGGCCGTGGATGGGCTGACCGCTAAGGGCGTCGTCTTCGCCCGCTTTGGCTTCTTCGTGCAGGACGCCCGGGGCATCTGGAGCGCCCCCGACGGCACCAAAGTGGCCTGGTTTCACGACCCGGACCTGAACCTGCTCTCGGTCGTTCAGCACGCCTAAGCGTCAACCCATGCCTGGAGGCATACGGTCGAACGCTGGCACGCCCTCGCGCGGTTGATCCCAACTCGCAGCGCGCGCCGCGAAGACGTGCATCTCTGGCTTGAACACTTCGAGGTCATCCAGGCTCGACGCGCGCAAGAACACCAGGCCTGGCATTCCGACATTGAGAGAAAAGACCGGCGCGCCGCAGCGTGGGCAGAAATGGCGCGCCACGATATTCCCGCTGTCGGCCCGACGCTCATAAGCTTTGGTCTCACCGGTGATGCGCACGCCATCTTCCGGAACGGCGAGGTGAGTTGAGTGGCCACTGCCGCTTGATCGGCGGCAATCCTCGCAATGGCAGACGCCCGCCATCACGGGCTCGGCGGAGCATTCGTAGCGCACCGCTCCGCACAAACACCCGCCGCTGAAACTCATGGCTGTCTCCCTTCGCTTCACCCTTTGGTCATACTATCTTGCATATTGCAAGATGCAAGATACGGAGGAGGTCTGTGGCGAGCCGTGCGGTGAAGAGCGAGGGGTTTCGATCGGGATGCCCAATTGCGTCCTCACTCGAGATCATAGGCGATCGCTGGACGCTCGTGTTGCTGCGCGACCTAGTGAACGGGAAGCGGCGCTCCGGGGAGTTCATGGACAGCCCGGAAGGGATCGCCAGCAACATCCTCGCGGCGCGGCTGAAGGAGATGGAGGCAAACGGGCTGATCCGTGCGCGGCTCTATCAGACGCGCCCCAAGCGGTACGAATATAGGCTAACGCCAAAGGGCGCGGCTCTCTTACCCGTGGTGCAGACGCTTAGCGCTTGGGGAGAACTCCACCTTCCCAAGCGGTGGAAGGCGCCGGATTCCTTCATGCGGAAAAAGCCTGAGGACCTGCTGTGACCGTTTCGCCCCTTGGCGGGGTGGGGGCGGATCAGTTAGAGCCGGGTCTCAAGGTTTTTCGAATCCGGGGAAGTTCATGGCCGCGCTCATCGCCATCGGCATTTTCATCGTGGTGATCTTCGTGCTCAACACGATCGAGTTCGGGCGTCCGGACTAATCTGGCGGACTAATCGCGCTTCAGCAGCGCGCCCACGTATTGCGCGCCGCTCGCCAGCGCCAACACCGCCGCGCTCCACACCAGAACGCGCGCGGCCCAATCCAAACCAATCACGATGTTTGCGGATGCTCCCAGCAGCGCCGCCGCTTGGAATGCGAGAAACGCCGCGACGCCGGCCATCTCCGCCGCCGCCTTCCACTTGCCGAGCTGGCTCACTGGTAGTGACTTGCCTTGCGCCGAGATGCCTTCGCGCAAGCCGGCGACCGCCACGTCGCGGCCGAGTATCAGCACGGCTGCGGCCACGAGCATCATCGGCAGCGCCGCGTAAGCGAGCGCGACCAGCACGCAGGTGATCAGCACCTTATCCGCGGCATGATCGAGCGCGGCGCCGAGCGGCGTCACCGCGTTCCACTTGCGCGCGAGATAGCCATCGAGCCAATCGGTCGAGGCCGCGAGCAAGAACAGAATGAACGCCAGCACGTAGATGAAGCCGGAGAGCAGCGGATCTTTGTGCAGATCGTTTGCGGCCCAGAGAACCAGCGCTGCGATCACCGGCCCCATGGCGATGCGGAAGAGCGTCAGCAGCGTTGGGATCTTGGATCGCGGGCCTTCAGGCCCGCTTTGCGCGTCTGAAGACGCGCGGTCCAAGTCAGCGTTTGTTGTCGTGGAAGAAGTCATAGATGCGCTTCGCCAGTTCCTTGTTGACGCCTTCGACGCCTTCCAGCTCCGCCAAAGCCGCGCGCGAGACACCGCGCGCCGAGCCGAAGCGATCGAGCAGGGCGCGTTTCCGAGCCGGGCCAATGCCGCCGATTTCATCGAGCGGATTTTTGGTCAGCCCAGCGCTGCGCTTGCCGCGATGTGCGCCGATGGCGAAGCGGTGCGCTTCGTCCCGGAGCCGCTGCAGGTAGTAGAGAACCGGGCTCTTCTCGTCGAGCCGGAACGCCGGTTTGCCTGGAATGAAGAAGCGCTCACGGCCCGCATCGCGGTCGACGCCCTTGGCGATGCCGGCGATGACGATGCGGTTTTTCAGCCCCAGCTCATCCAGCGCCTCAAGCGCCGCATTGAGCTGGCCATCGCCGCCGTCGATGAGAACGAGATCGGGCCAGGCGCCGAATTTTGAATCGCGTTCGGGTTCGTCACGCTCTTTCGAAAAATCGACGCCGCCGTCACTGACGCGTCCGCTGCCCCCTTGCTCCTCCTCAATGGAGGAGCTGTCAGCGCGCAGCGCTGACTGAGGAGGTGAGGCCAATGGTGTCGAAGGCTGAGCCTCCGGAGGCTCGTTCGTCAGCACCGAGGGCGCACCTCCTCCGCCGCTTCGCGGCGCCTCCTCCATCGAGGAGGAGGCGAACGGAGCTTCGACCTCTTCGCGCTCCTGCAACATCCGCGCAAACCTGCGGCGGATCATTGCTTTCATCATCGCGAAGTCGTCGCCGTCGAACTCCTCCGACTTCATGTTGAACTTGCGGTACTGGTTCTTGGTGAAGCCTTCCGGCCCCGCGACGATCATCGCGCCGAGCGCATTGGCGCCTTGGATGTGGCTGTTGTCGTAAACCTCGATCCGCTCCGGCCGCTGCGAGAGCCCGAACACTTCCGCCACGCCATCAAGCAGCTTCGCGACGCTGCCTGTCTCCGCCATCCGCCGCCCAAGCGCTTCACGCGCATTGAGTAACACCGCGTCGACAATCTCGCGTTTCTCGCCGCGCTCGGGCCGCCGGATTTCGACCTTGCACTCCGCGCGCACGCACAGCGCTTCCTCTAGGAGCTCGCGATCTGTCGGCTCGGCGTTGACGAGCACGAGCTTCGGCGGCTCGCGATCGTCGTAGAACTGCGCGATGAACGCCGAGAGGATGTCCTCCGGCGTTTCCTCGACGCTGTGACGCGGGAAATAGGCGCGGTTGCCCCAGTTCTGACCGGCGCGGAAGAAGAACACCTGAATGCAGGATTGCCCGCCTTCGACGTGAAGCGCGAACACGTCGGCCTCATCGAATGTGTGCGGATTGATGCCCTGCGACGCGCGCACGCTCGCCAAAGCGCGAATACGGTTGCGCAGCCGCGCAGCGTGCTCGAACTCCAGCTTGTCGGACGCTTCGCGCATCTCGACCGCCAGCCGGTCTTGCAGCTCCACCGAACGGCCTTCGAGGAAATCGACGCTATCCTTCACTAGCGCCGCATACTCCGTCTCGTTCACCATCCCCGTACACGGCGCCGAGCAGCGTTTGATTTGATAGAGCATGCACGGCCGCGTGCGGCCGCTGAACGTCGAGTCTGAGCACGAGCGCAACAGGAACGCCTTCTGCAGCGTGTTGAGCGTGCGGTTCACGGCGCCAGCGCTTGCGAACGGGCCGTAGAACTTGCCTTTGAAACTCTTCGCGCCGCGGTGTTTCTGCAGCACTGGCGTTGCGTGGTCGGTGCGGATGGCAATGAACGGGAAGCTCTTATCGTCCCGCATCAGCACATTGTAGCGCGGCCGCAGCCGCTTGATCATGTTCGTCTCAAGCAACAGAGCTTCGGTTTCTGTCGCCGTGACGATGATCTCCATCGACACCGTCTGATGGATCATCCGGTAGATCGCGTTCGTGTGCCCGCGGCCTTGCGCGTATTGGCCGACGCGGTTCTTCAGGTTCTTGGCTTTGCCGACGTAAAGCACCTCGCCATCGGCGCCGATCATCCGATAGACGCCCGGCTTCATCGGCAGCCGCTTCCACGTATCGCGGATCGCCTCGATACCCTTCAGGGCAGGCGTCGGCGCATCTTCCGCGGGCAGGTGCTCCAGCGGTGGCGTGATGGGTTTGTCGGCGCCGCTCATCGAGTCGTCAGTGTATCTTCACAAATGGGGTTGGGCTTGGGCCTATCCCAGGGAGGAGACCTGGAACCTATCGTCCTGCGGCCCTGCGCCCCCTGGACGGCAAACGCAGGCGCCCCCACGGTATCCACATGAAAAACCTCAACCGCATCGAAGAGGCCCAGGCGGACACCCGCTTTGAAGCCCTCGATCCAGATGACTGCAAGACGATGCTCGATGTCCGCGCCGGCGTCGATGAGATCGACCGCATGCTGGTCGCGCTCATCACCCGCCGCCAAGGCTATATGCACGCCGCAGCCCGGATTAAGCCCAGCCGCGACGTGGTGCGCGACGAGGCCCGCATCAATCAGGTGCTGGCCAATGTGAAGGCGGAAGCCGAGCGGACGGGTCTCTCGTGGGCCATCGCCGAGCCCGTCTGGCGCGAAATGATGGAACGCTGCATCGCCCACGAATTTGATGTCTGGGACGCCACACGCGTTTGAGCATCTGCAGCAGCGGGCTGACGGGCGACATTTCCCTGTGGTAACCAAATTCCAGGCTGGGAGGGCGTCGTCCGGGTTGGGTGATGCCGCACAAAACGTGTTTAAAGGTTCGCGCTAGGCGCGAGGGATACCTGCGCGATGCAAGCGTGCATGGCGTTACGTGGCAGGGATTCCGCTCTGATGATAAGCCCTTACGGTTACGCGGGGGCGCTGGCGCATGAGATGGTTTCTGGGTTTGCTGTTGGTGATTGCGCTCGTGCTGGGCGCACTTTTCGCCGTCGGCACGTTTCTGCTGCCCAACTCGCTTGAGGTGACCCGCACGGTAACCGTTGAGCGTCCGCGCGCTGCTGTGTTCGCTATGGTGAACGACCTGCGCATCGGCAAGGAATGGTCTCCCTATTACGCGCGCGACCCGGACGCCGACTACACCTTCAACGGTGAACCCGGCGCGGGCCAAACGATGCGCTGGGCCTCGGACGTGCGCGAAGTCGGATCGGGCCGCATGTCGATCGTGGACTCGGTTCACAACGAGGAAGTTCAGAGCATCCTCGAAATGGGTGAACGCGCGACGCTGAACGCGGACATGATCCTGCGCCGCGTCGAAGGCGGCACCGCCGTGAACTGGACGGTGACGGCCGAATGCGCCGCCGGTTGGATCAACGTCCCGTGCCGCTACATGAACCTCATCTTGCGCGGCGTCGTGCAGAAGGAATTGGATAGCGGCTTGGCGCGTCTGAAGACGCTGGCTGAGCAGCTGCCGAACGTCGACTTCGAAAACTTGAACCCGCAATTCGATGAAGTGGCGCCGCAGCCATTCGTCTATTCGGTGGTCGAAGTCGCTCGCGACAATGCCGCCGAGATCGAACGCGCCGAAGCGCTCGGCCTCGACCAAGTGCGCCGCTTCATGAGCGAGTATCAGCTCACCCAAGCCGGCCCGCTGACGCGCGTTGTTACTGAACAAACCGATGAGCGCATGACCTACCGCGTCGGCTACCCGTACTCAGGCGCGCGGCCACTGACCGTGGTTGGCGTCCAAGTTGGCGAAACGCCGTCGGGGCAGGTGATGCACGTGCTGGTGCAGGGCGATCGCAACAATGTCGCCGCCGCCTATGCGCAGATGGACGCCTATCTGCAGGCGCACCGTGTCGCGAAGCGCGAAGGCGTCTTCCCGTGGCACCGCGTGCACAACGCCGGCACGGACGGCGCGCCGGCGCAGATCGAGATCTTCATGCCGCTGCAATAGCGGCAATCGGAATCCGGCAGATCGGCAACCGGGAATAAAAACTCCCCGAGCTTGCGCCCGGGGAGTTTCGTTTATCCTGAAGTCGACTGCCGATCTCCCGACTGCCGACTGCCGAAAAGACTAGTCGAGAACCTTCAGGTTCACGGCCTTCGGGCCTTTGCCCTTGGTGTCCGGGAGCGTCTGGAAGTTGACCTTTTGGCCTTCGACCAGTTGCGTCAGGCCAGCGCGCTCAACAGCACTGACGTGGACGAACACGTCCGCGCCGCCGCCGTCCGGCGTGATGAAGCCGAAGCCACGCGCGCCGTTGAAGAACTTCACGACGCCATCCTGCGGATCGCCCAGGGGCGCACGCGGGGGACGATCGCCGCCACCGAAGCCGCCGCCACCGCCGCCTTCACGACGGAAACCGCCGCCGCCACCGCCGCCGCCGCGGAATCCACCGCCGCCGCCGCCGTAGCCGCCGCCACCGCCGCCGCCGCGATAGCCACCGCCACCGCCGCCACGACCACCGCCGCCGCCACCGCAGCCGCCACCGCCG